>Ga0209129_1000008_pt1 | contig 640959 bp, 559 predicted proteins | sample AraplaMF_Col_mMS_FD_184257 | JGI IMG/M metagenome (GOLD analysis project Ga0209129, IMG submission 184257) | Arabidopsis root microbial communities from the University of North Carolina, USA - plate scrape MF_Col_mMS (SPAdes) (version 3) | ecosystem: Host-associated > Plants > Roots >... | reverse complement strand
CATGTGTTAGGCCTGCCGCCAGCGTTCAATCTGAGCCATGATCAAACTCTTCAATTTAAAGTTTGATGCTCATCGAATTAAACCGTAATGAATTACGTGTTCACCCGTGAGACTTGGTATTCATTTAGTGTCCGAGGACATTAAGAATCCATGTCACCTGAGTGCCCACACAGATTGTCTGATAAATTGTTAAAGAGCAGTTGCGACGCGCTTCAGCGCTCTGTCGCGAGGTGGCGTATATTACGCTTTCCTCTTTCAGAGTCAACCCTGAATTTCAGGATTTTTTCTCTTCCGACTTAACGTCGCTGCAAGCTGTTGTTTGCTTAGCGCCGTGTCGATGGAGGCGCATTATAGGGAGCCTACGAGGAATGACAAGCGGAAAAATGCATTTTTATTTCAACCGCTCATCTTTTCAACATAACGGCTATTTTTGGTGCTTTTTAATCGCTGCAGGCAGCTCCGCAAGGCTATTTAGCACCCAATCTGCACTTTTTTCAGCCTCTGGCGTTACTGGCTTACCGGTACGCACCAGCACTTTCGTGCCGACGTTCGCTGCCGCACCCGCCTGCATATCTTCCATTTTGTCGCCCACTATATAAGAAGCGGCCATATCAATGTTCAGGAAGTCACGCGCAGAGATCAGCATACCCGGCTGCGGCTTACGGCAATCGCACTCCTGGCGATACTCTTCTACGCTCGCCTCAGGATGATGCGGGCAATAGTAGATGCCATCAAAATCGACATCGCGATCGGCAAGAGACCAGTCCATCCATTGGGTCAGCGTTTCAAATTGCGCTTCACTATATAAGCCACGCGCAATACCAGACTGATTGGTGACGAGCACCAGCGCATAGCCCATCGCTTTTAATTCACGCATGGCATCAATGACGCCATCGATAAACTCGAAGTTATCGATCTCATGAACATAGCCGTGATCGATGTTAATCGTGCCGTCACGATCGAGAAAAATAGCGGGTACTAAAGTTGCCAAAGGTTTACTCCTGATAAAGGCCGTGTTGCGGCGTAGTATCTCATGTTTCGCTACGCAGGAAAGTGCTCATCATAACAGCGCGACATTGATTTAGACGTCTGGATGCCTTACCATCCGCTCTGTTTACGGCTATTTCCCGTAACCGGCAGAACAAAATGCCACGGCTCACTCTTATACGATAAAAATAATCTAATGATTAAACTTTCGAATATCACCAAGGTATTCCAACAGGGAAACCGCAAAATTCAGGCGTTAAACAACGTCAGTCTGCATGTGCCTGCTGGCCAAATATATGGCGTGATTGGCGCATCTGGCGCAGGGAAAAGTACGCTGATTCGCTGCGTAAACCTGCTTGAGCGCCCATCGCAAGGTAGCGTGCTGGTCGACGGTCAGGATCTGACCCAGCTCTCTGAAGCGGAATTAACCAAAGCGCGCCGCCAAATCGGCATGATCTTCCAGCACTTCAACCTGCTCGCTTCCCGCACGGTGTTCGGCAACGTGGCGCTGCCGCTGGAGCTGGATAACACCCCGCGCGAAGAGATTAACCGCCGCGTTAAAGAGCTGCTCGATCTGGTCGGCCTCGGCGATAAGCACGACAGCTACCCGGCCAACCTCTCCGGCGGGCAGAAACAGCGTGTTGCCATTGCCCGTGCGTTAGCCAGCAACCCAAAAGTGCTGCTGTGCGATGAAGCCACCAGCGCCCTCGATCCGGCAACAACCCGCTCGATTCTTGAATTATTGAAAGACATTAACCGTCGCCTGGGGCTGACCATTCTGTTGATCACCCATGAGATGGACGTGGTGAAGCGCATCTGCGACTGCGTGGCGGTAATCAGCAACGGCGAATTGATTGAGCAGGATACCGTCAGCGAAGTCTTCTCCCATCCGAAAACGCCGCTGGCGCAGCAGTTTATCCAATCGACGCTGCATCTGGACATCCCCGAAGACTATTTACAGCGTTTGCTGCCTGAGCCGCAGGCGGATAGCGTTCCGATGCTGCGCATGGAGTTTACCGGCCAGTCGGTCGATGCGCCGCTGCTGTCGGAAACTGCCCGTCGTTTCAATGTGAATAACAATATTATCAGCGCGCAAATGGATTACGCCGGCGGCGTGAAGTTCGGCATTATGCTGACCGAAATGCACGGCACCGCTCAGGATACGCAGGCGGCCATCGCCTGGCTGCAAGAACACCATGTAAAAGTAGAGGTACTCGGTTATGTCTGAGGCAATGATTTGGCTCTTCGCCCGCAGCATCTGGGAAACGTTGTTTATGACCTTTGCCTCAGGCCTGCTCGGTTTTGTCGTCGGCCTGCCGTTCGGCGTATTACTTTATGTGACCCGTCCCGGCCAGATTATGCAGAACCTCACGCTCTATAGCGCGATTTCGGCCACGGTCAACATCTTCCGCTCCATCCCCTTTATTATTCTGCTGGTATGGATGATCCCCTTTACCCGCGTCATCGTTGGCACCTCGATCGGCCTTTACGCGGTGATCGTGCCGCTGACCGTTGGCGCAGCGCCGTTTATCGCCCGTATGGTAGAGAACGCCCTGCTTGAACTGCCGGCAGGTCTGATTGAAGCATCCCGCGCAATGGGCGCAACGCCGATGCAGATCATCCGCAAGGTATTGCTGCCGGAAGCGCTGCCAGGGTTAATCAATGCCGCAACCATTACGCTTATCACGCTGGTCGGTTACTCAGCGATGGGCGGTGCCGTGGGTGCGGGCGGTCTTGGCCAGTTAGGTATTCAGTACGGCTATGTCACCTATAACCCATTAGTAATGAACACGGTTTTAGTATTGCTTGTGGTTTTGGTTTACTTAATTCAATTCGCGGGCGATCGTATCGTCCAGGCTGTGACGCACAAATAACGTTACACAACATAACGACTCTGACAGTAAGGAATAACTGATGGCTTTTAACTTCAAGACCTTTGCCGCCGTTGGCGCACTGATCGGCTCCCTGGCGCTGGTTGGCTGCGGCCCGGATGAAAAAGATCCGAATCACATCAAAGTCGGTGTGATTGTTGGTGCTGAGCAGCAAGTCGCGGAAGTGGCGCAGAAAGTAGCAAAAGAGAAGTATGGCCTCGATGTTGAGCTGGTCACCTTTAACGACTACGTGCTGCCGAACGAAGCACTGAGCAAAGGCGATATCGACGTTAACGCCTTCCAGCATAAACCGTACCTCGATCAGCAGATCAAAGATCGCGGCTTCAAACTGGTGCCGGTCGGCAACAGCTTTGTCTACCCTATCGCTGGCTACTCGAAAAAGATCAAAGCGATCTCTGAACTGCAGGATGGTTCTCAGGTTGCCGTTCCTAACGATCCGACCAACCTTGGCCGTGCCCTACTGCTGCTGCAAAAAGAGGGTTTGATCAAACTGAAAGATGGCGTTGGCCTGATGCCGACGGTGCTGGACGTTACTGAAAACCCGAAAAACCTGAAGATTGTTGAGCTGGAAGCCCCGCAGCTGCCGCGCTCACTGGACGATGCGCAGATTGCGCTGGCGGTGATCAACACCACTTATGCCAGCCAGATTGGCCTGACCCCAGAAAAAGACGGCATCTTTGTTGAAGACAAAAACTCTCCGTACGTAAACCTGATCGTCGCGCGTGAAGATAATAAAGACGCGGAAAACGTGAAGAAATTTGTGCAGGCGTTCCACTCTGACGAAGTCAGCGAGGCCGCCAACAAAGTCTTTAACGGCGGCGCGGTGAAAGGCTGGTAATCTCATCAGTCTGTAATATCATTCAGGGCGGGCGAAAGCCCGCCTTGTCATTTGGGCACGCCCTTGTTTCAATACGGCGTTAAGAAAATTTTTGTGAGGATACTTTTATGCGTGCTTTCCCGATCTGTCTATTAGCACTCACGCTGAGCGGCTGTTCGTTGCTAAGCAGATCACCTGTCGAACCCGTGCAGAACAACGCAGCGGAACCCAAAGCAGAGCCGCAAAAAGCGAAAGTCGCACGCGCCGCTCCCGTTCGCATCATTACCAACGCAGAAGAGCTGGTCGGCAAGCCGTTCCGCGATCTCGGTGAAGTGACCGGCGAATCGTGCCAGGCCAGCAACCAGGATTCACCGCCGAACATCCCTACCGCCCGTAAACGCCTGCAGATCAACGCCTCGAAAAAAGCCAAAGCGAATGCCGTCCTGCTGCATAACTGCGAAGTCACCAGCGGCACGCCAGGCTGCTACCGCCAGGCGATCTGTGTCGGCTCTGCCCTGAATATTTCGGCCAAATGAGTCATTTTGCTTTCGAGCAAATCGGCGTTATTCGCTCACCCTACAAAGAGAAGTTCGCTGTCCCGCGCCAGCCTGGCCTGGTGAAACACGGCGGCGGCGAACTTCACTTGCTGACGCCTTACAACCAGCCCGATGCGGTTCGCGGCCTGGAGGCGTTCAGCCACCTGTGGGTGCTGTTTGTTTTTCATCAGACGATGGAAGGCGGCTGGCGCCCAACGGTGCGGCCTCCGCGCCTCGGCGGCAATGCCCGCATGGGCGTCTTTGCCACCCGCTCGACGTTTCGCCCCAATCCGATCGGCATGTCGCTGGTCGAGCTGAAGGGCATCCGCTGCCATAAAGATCAGGTGATCCTGCAACTCGGCAGCCTCGACCTGGTCGATGGCACGCCTGTGGTTGATATCAAACCCTACCTCCCCTTTGCAGAAGCGCTGCCCGACGCGCAGGCAAGCTATGCACAGCACGCCCCCGCCGCGACTGTCGCCGTAACCTTTGCACCTGAACTTGCACCGTCGCTCGCCCTGCTGGAGAAACGCTTTCCGCACTTTGCCGCGTTTGTGCAGGAGGTGCTGTCGCAGGATCCGCGCCCGGCCTACCGCAAAGAGGAGGAGCCGGGGAAAACCTATGCCGTCTGGCTGCATGATGTGAATGTCCGCTGGCGCGTTGTCGACGGCGGTTTTGAAGTGTTTGCCCTTGAACCACGCTAATTTTGAGCCCCTCTCTTTTGGCATCTCTGCCGGGCTGATAAACTAAACCACTTTTTTGTGTCAGGCCGCCTCCGGCCTGCTCCAATTGTCCAAATGGAACCGTAACAACATGCGTACTAGCCAATACTTGCTCTCTACTCTGAAAGAGACGCCTGCCGACGCCGAAGTGATCAGCCACCAGCTGATGCTGCGCGCCGGGATGATCCGCAAACTGGCCTCCGGGTTGTACACCTGGTTGCCGACCGGTCTGCGCGTCCTGAAAAAAGTCGAAAACATCGTGCGTGAAGAGATGAACAACGCCGGTGCGATTGAGGTGTCCATGCCGGTCGTGCAGCCAGCCGACCTGTGGCAAGAGAGCGGTCGCTGGGAGCAGTACGGTCCGGAACTGCTGCGTTTTGTCGATCGCGGCGAGCGCCCGTTCGTGCTCGGCCCGACCCACGAAGAGGTGATCACCGATCTGATCCGCAACGAGCTGAACTCCTATAAACAGCTGCCGCTGAACTTCTTCCAGATCCAGACCAAGTTCCGCGATGAAGTGCGCCCGCGTTTCGGCGTGATGCGCTCGCGCGAGTTCCTGATGAAAGATGCTTACTCTTTCCATACCTCTCAGGAGTCGCTGCAAGAGACCTATGACGCGATGTACGCCGCGTACAGCAAAATCTTTAGCCGTATGGATCTCGATTTCCGCGCGGTGCAGGCAGACACCGGCTCCATTGGCGGTAGCGCATCCCATGAGTTCCAGGTGCTGGCGCAGAGCGGCGAAGATGATGTGATCTTCTCTGACTCCTCCGATTTCGCTGCCAACATTGAGTTTGCCGAAGCGCTGGCACCGAAAGCGCCGCGCGCGGCTGCCACGCAGGAGATGACGCTGGTCGATACGCCAAACGCGAAGACCATCGTCGAGCTGGTTGAGCAGTTCAATCTGCCGATTGAGAAGACCGTTAAAACCCTGCTGGTGAAAGCCGAAGAGGGTGCCAGCGCGCCGCTGATTGCGCTGCTGGTGCGTGGCGATCACGAGCTGAACGAAGTGAAAGCGGAAAAACTGCCGCAGGTTGCCAGCCCGCTGACCTTCGCCACCGAAGAAGAGATCCGCGCGCTGGTCAACGCCGGCCCGGGTTCGCTCGGCCCGGTTAACCTGCCGATCCCGGTAGTGATTGACCGTACCGTTGCCGCCATGAGCGACTTCTCAGCTGGCGCGAACATCGATGGCAAACACTACTTTGGCATCAACTGGGATCGCGACGTGGCGACGCCGGAAGTGGCGGATATCCGCAACGTGGTAGCAGGCGATCCAAGCCCGGACGGCAAAGGCACCCTGCTGATCAAACGCGGTATCGAAGTGGGTCATATCTTCCAGCTCGGCACCAAATACTCTGAGGCACTGAACGCCGCCGTACAGGGTGAAGATGGCCGCAACCAGATCCTCACCATGGGCTGCTACGGTATCGGCGTGACGCGCGTTGTCGCGGCTGCCATTGAGCAGAACCACGACGATCGCGGCATCATCTGGCCGGACGCGATTGCTCCGTTCCAGGTTGCCATTCTGCCGATGAATATGCACAAGTCCTACCGTGTGCAGGAGCTGGCGGAAAAACTCTATGCCGATCTGCGCGCGCAGGGTATTGAAGTGCTGATGGACGATCGTAAAGAGCGTCCGGGTGTGATGTTTGCTGATATGGAACTGATCGGCATTCCGCACACCGTGGTGATTGGCGATCGCAACCTCGACAATGACGATATCGAATACAAATATCGTCGCAGCGGCGAGAAGCAGATGATCAAAACCGGCGATGTGCTGGATTACCTGGTAAAAGCCATCAAAGGCTAAACCAATAAAAAAGCCCCGATTAACGGGGCTTTTTTTATGCTGTCAGAGGCTACTCATCACAGCCTTTATCCGCGCTGAATTTGCCTTTGTTATTCGTCACCAGCACTTTCTGCGCCGCACCGGTATCCGGGTTCGGCTCCAGCGCAAAATGCCCCTCCACCACCAGCAGAATCGGTTTCAGCTCCGTGCCGCGCGCCGCCGCATAATCGCGCTCAAGCTGCGCGTTGCTGGCGACCGCCACCTCTTTTCCGGTCGCGCAATCGGTAAAGACCGCCGCATCCGCCATATATTTATACATGCCGCGCATCGCCATCGGCGTGGTTGGCAGTGGTGCTTTTACCGGCTGCAGGGTGTAGTTGAGCGACGACTCAATCGGGTTGCCCTCCTGATCCAGCATCTCCAGCGCTTCACCCTTCGCACGGAAATAGGTCTTGTCGCCCTGGCTATCGGTAAGGACTAATTTGTCCGCTGTGCGCGCCCAGTTGCCATAGGTGCCGAAGACCGATGGCGCTTTCCCTCCCTGGTAACGCTGGTTCATTACCCAACTGCCATCTTTTTGCAGAAACAGCGAGGTTTCAATACCTTCACAATCCGCGCAGGGCAATACACCTCGCCAGCTCTGCTGCATCGGTTTCAGCTCTTCGACTTGGGTCGGCTGCACCATCTCGGTCTCGTTACGGTTATTACAGCCGAAAAGGGCAAAGAGGGTACACCCTGCCGCAACGGCTAAAATCGCTCTGTTCACACTCGTTTCCTTATGCTTGTTCTCTTTCTGTTTATCCGCCGTCATGGCGACGGACTTTGCCGCGCAGAGATTTGACCGTCGACTTTTGTGACTTCGTCGATAACCGCCGCTCTTTCGAGGCGCGGGTCGGGCGCGTGGCCCGGCGGCTTTTCTGCACTACGGTTAACTCTTTAATCAGCGCCACCAGGCGGGCTATTGCTGCTTCGCGATTCATCTCCTGGCTGCGGTACTCCTGCGCTTTGATAACGATCCAGCCATCCTGGCTTATCAAATGGTGCGACACCTCCAGCAGGCGCGCCTTGTAATACTCTGGCAGGCTGGAGGCGCGAATGTCAAAACGCAGATGAATGGCGGTTGAGCTTTTGTTGACGTGCTGGCCGCCCGCACCCTGCGAGCGCACGGCGGTGATATCCAGCTCATCCTCAGGCAGCGAGACGGAGCGGGAGATCTCAATCATGGTTGCTGCCAGGTTTCAAAATGGAACTCCACGTTTTGCGACGCATCAGAGAGCCAGATTGCGCCATCCTGCAAAGTCGCCTGCAGATTCATGGTGCGATCGTCGGCAAATGCGCTGAGCGCTGCCAGCTGTGCGTCATCAAGATACCAGATACTTAAATTGCTGAAAGTTGCGCAGCGCGCCTGGTTTTGCTGCCACCAGATATTCGCCGCCCGTGAGTTATAGGTAAAGAGCGCCACCTCTTTTGCCTGGTTGCACGCCTTCTTTAACCGCTTTTCATCAGGCAGGCCAAGCTCAATCCACAGATCGATCCCGAGGTAGTCATTGCGCAGCCACGCTTCCGGCTCATCATCAGCGCTCAGCCCGCGCGTAAACTGCAACCGCTCGTCGGCATACTTTATCCAGGCCAGCAGGCGCAGCATCATGCGCTCCTGCGTTTCGGAAGGATGACGGGCCAGCGTCAGGGCGGCATCTAAAAACTGGTTCCGATCCATGTCGGCTACATTCACCGTCGCCTTATAAATTGTCGCTTTTAACGCCATTACATCCTCCTTCATAAAATGGCCGCCATTGTAGCGAAAATAAGCATAAAGCGCTGTTATCTCTTGCCGCGTGCGTTATTCATCGCTCTGATAATGGTAAACAAGCTATGGTATAGTCACCTTGCTAAACAGAGGTTAACTTCGTAGGCTTAGGGTTATCTCACAGTAAAGCCGGGAGACTGGCAGGAGGTGATGTGGATAATTATTGTGAGCTAGTGCGCAAACGTTATGCGGAAATCGCCAGCGGAGATGTAGGGTATATCCCGGACGCGCTGGGGTGCGTATTGAAGGTCTTGAATGAAATGGCGTCGGATGACACCCTTTCAGAGTCGGTCAGGGATAAGGCAGCTTATGCTGCCGCGAACTTACTGGTGAGCGATTATGTCAATAAATGATGCCTATCAACCCATCAATTGTGATGATTATGACAATCTTGAACTCGCCTGCCAGCATCATCTTTTATTGAAGCTGGAAATGAAAGATGGCGAGGTCCTCAGCGCCAAAGCGAACGATCTGCTGTTACGTAAAAACGTTGAGTATCTGGTGATTGACGCCGCCGGGGAGACCCGTGAACTGCGTCTGGACAGAATCGCCAGCTTCAGCCATCCCGAAATCGGCACCGTTGTGGTGAGCGAGTCCTGAACAGTACGGGCAGCGTCGCTGCCCGTTATCTTTGCCACGCCAGACGCACACCCGTCTGCCCCGCCTCTTTCACCCCTTCCCGCGTTACAAACCGATCGGCCGCCGCAATCAGCGTATCGCCATAAAAGAGCAGCGGCGTGGCATCGCGCTGCCAGGGGGGAATGCCCAGCTCCTGCCAGATTTTTTTCAGCTTCCGCCCGCCGTGCCGACCCAAAATGTGGATCAGGCCGGACGCCTGAAAGCGCACCGAAACCGCTTCATCGACAGTGGGCGCGCGTAACTCACCGCCGAGGAGCAACGACAGTGATCCCAATCCCTGCGGCAAAGTGAGCGTGGCGAAAGGCGCAGGCCAGGCAAGCTCGGCATCACGCGGATGCGCGGTGCGTTTCACCCACCATAAACATCCCTGATAGCGCCGCACCTCATCGTCACCAACGCGCAGGCACGGCACAGCATCTTCCCGGGCGAGCGCCACCTCCTGCCACAGGCGATCGAGCATCGCCCGCGAAGGCATCATCGCCCCGCGCTGCGCCAGCCAGCGGCGCAAAAGTGCTCGCCGCCGCGCATCACTGTAACCGGTGAGAGGCGCAATCGTCAGCGCCCCCTCTGCGGTGGTCACTGTTGATAACGACTCCGCCAGCAGTTCATCAAGTAACTGTTCCTGTTCACCGCACAGCGTGGCACTGCGCGCTGCCGCGTCGGCAAAGTGCGGCCAGCGGGCATTTAACAGAGGCAGGATATTCTGGCGCAGGAAGTTGCGATCGAAGCGCGTGTCGGCGTTGCTCTCATCCTCGATCCAGCTGAGATGATGATCGCGCGCCCACTGCTCAAGGGACGCCCGGCTCTGGTTGAGCAACGGGCGGATCAGCTGCGTATCGCCAAATGGCAGGCTCTGAGGCATCGCGGCCAGCCCTGCCGGCCCGCTACCGCGTTTAAGCGCTAACAGCACCGTTTCAGATTGATCGTCGAGATGCTGCGCGGAGACAAGCACCTCACCCGGCAGTAGCGCTTCACGAAACGCCTGATAGCGCGCGGTACGCGCCTGCGCCTCAATCCCCTTCCCTTCATCCACCAGCGTGACGCGAACGGTTAATAACGGGATCTGCCAGCTCTCACACAGTGACTCGCAGTGCGCCGCCCAGCGATCGGCATTCGGGCTTAAACCGTGATGCACATGAATTGCGCGCAGCTGCACATCGGGGCGATCTTCACGCCAGAGCCGCAGTTGATGCAGCAAAACGGTGGAGTCTAACCCGCCGCTGAACGCCACCAGAAACTGGCGTGATTCGGTTGGCAACGAGAGAAGCAGTGGCGTGGTCATAGTGAGTGTTAACACGGGAACAATGCCCGGCACGTTACCGGGCATTCACAGAAGTGGCAAGCCTTACTGCTGGTAAAGCTCCAGCGGCAGGCCGTCGGGATCGTTAAAAAAGGTGAAGCGTTTATCGGTGCAGGGGTCGATGCGGATCTCTTCACACGCCACGCCTTGCGCGGTGAGGTGCGCAACCGCCTGGTCAATATCATCGACGCTGAACGCCAGATGGCGCAGCCCACAGGCTTCCGGCCGGCTGGGGCGCGCAGGCGGGAATGGAAAGGAGAAAAGCTCGATAACGTACTGCCCGTTAAGCGCCAGATCGCCTTTCCATGAGTCGCGCGCTTCGCGATAGACTTCACTGAGCAGCGTAAAGCCGAGGATGTCGCAGTAGAAGGCTTTGCTCTTCGCATAATCCGTCGCAATGATGGCGATATGGTGAACCTGTTTTAAACCCAGCATAATCTCTCCTTTTTTTGATGCCAGAACGTTACGCCCGCCGCGAAACGCCCGCAACCATTCAGCGCGTTTTTAGGACTCTGACGTAATAACCCCCCTCTTCGTCCCGTTTTGCACCGTGAATATCCGTTTCGAAACCGGGATAGTGGCGGCCAATGGCGCAGAGCATTAGCAGAAAATCGAGCACTGCCCGGCTCTGCTCGGTGATCATCTCGCCCGGCATCACCAGCGGCACGCCCGGCGGATAAGGCAGGATCATATTGGCGGAAACACGTCCGATTAACGCTTCCAGCGCCACCGTTTCGACATCGCCACGTACCTGTCGCTGCCACGCCTGATGCGGCGTCAGTTTCATCTCCGGCAACACGTCGAAGGCCTGCAACATCAGGCGCGGCAGATCGTGCTGGCGGATCAGCTTATGGATCCCCTGCGCCAGATCCTGAATGCGCATATTGCGGTAGAAGTCGGGATCTTCTGCGTAGAGATCCGGCAGCATATTGCGCACCCGCAGGTTGAGATCGTAGGCGCGCTTAAACTCCATCAGGCCGCGCAGCAGGCCCATCGCCCGCGTTTTATCAATACCGATACTGAAGAGAAACAGCAGATTATAGGGCCCGGTTTTCTCCACTACTACTCCGCGCTCATCAAGGAACTTCGCCACCAGCGCTGCCGGGATCCCTTCGTCGCCCATATTGCCGACCTCATCCATACCCGGCGTCAGGATCGTCACTTTCACCGGATCGAGGAACATATGATCCTCGTCGGCTTCGCGAAAACCGTGCCAATCCGCACCGGGCGCCACCGGCCAGCACTCCGCTTCATCAATCTCTTCCGGCTGCCAGATATCAAAGAACCAACCATCGGCCTCCTCTTTCAGCCGCTGCACCTCTTTGCGGAAGTGGAGCGCGCGCTCCACGGAGCGGTTAATCAGCCGCTTGCCGGGGTTGCCGCGCAACATCGCCGCCGCCGTTTCGATAGAGGCGACCAGCGGGTAACTTGGCGAAGTCGTGGTATGCATCATAAAGGCTTCGTTGAAGGCATCTTCGTCATACTCACCTTTGATATGAATCAGCGACGCCTGGGAGAAAGCGGCCAACATTTTGTGCGTCGACTGGGTTTCATAAAAGACTTTCCCCGGCACGCGCTCGCCGCTCATGCCGCTCTTCCCGGCGTAGATCGGATGGAAATTGGTATAGGGCACCCAGGCGGAGTCGAAGTGAATCGACGGCACATCCAGCGTCTTCTTGATCCAGTCGGTGTTGTAGAGCAGGCCGTCATAGGTGGAGTTGGTGATCACCGCATGCACCGGCCAGCTTGCACCTGGTGTAGCAACGATCTTCTGCTCAATGCTGGCTGAGGTAAATTCACGGCGCGGAATACCGCCAAGAATGCCCAGCGCGTTGCGCCCCGGTTTCAGCCACAGCGGCGTGACATCGCTCATCATCAGCAGGTGAGCCAGTGATTTGTGGCAGTTACGGTCAATAAGCAGCGTGCTGCCGGTTGGTGCGGCGTACATGCCGACAATCTTATTGGAGGTGGAGGTGCCGTTCGTCACCATATAGCTCTGCTCGGCGCCAAAAGTACGGGCGATATACTCCTCCGCTTCAAGATGCGGGCCGGTGTGATCGAGCAGCGATCCGAGCTCCGTCACCGAGATCGAGACATCCGCTTTCAGCGTATTGCCGCCGAAGAAGTCATAGAAGAGGCAGCCGACCGGGCTTTTCTGGTAAGCGGTGCCCGCCATATGCCCTGGCGTACAGAAGGTGTACTTCCCCTCTTTTACGTAGGTAAACAGCGCCCGGGTAAAGGGCGGGGTAATGTTTTCCAGATACTCTTTGGTGTATTGCGCGATGCGCGTCGCAATATCATCCGCCACGCTCAGCGCATATTCGAAGAACCACAGCGCCATGCGCATATCCTGGGCACTAACATCCATCGTCGAGTGGGTGTTGATAAAACCGTAGAGCGGCAGGTATTCGTTAAGCTGGTTGATCTCGCAGCACAGGTCGAGGTTGTACTCGTCCCAGTCAAAGATCACGCCGCAGATGCGGGGGTTGTGTTCGATAAATTTCAGTAAGTCGGTGCTGTTTCTCGGCCAGATGATCTGAAAACCCTGCGCCTGTAAGGCCTGCTCCAGTTCCTTAATCGGCTCATCTTTGTAGAAAACGCCATGGGGTCCCATGATGGCAATAATATTCACAACTACCTCCGTTAAAAACCTTAGCTAAGCATAGTTGAGGTAAACAGCAGGTATAAAAAAAGCCGCACCCGGGGTGCGGCTCATTATCGCGTTTTACACAGCGTTTCGCTATCAGGCGTAGCCGTAGCTCATCAGACGCTGGTAACGGCGGTTGCGCAGATCGTCTTTGCTCAGCCCTTCCAGATCGGCGAGATCTGCCAGCAGCTGCGCTTTCAGCGAAGCGGCAATGGCTTCCGGGTTGCGGTGTGCGCCGCCCAGCGGTTCCGGAATGATAGAGTCGATCAGTTTCAGCTCTTTCAGACGCGGTGCGATGATGCCCATTGCATCGGCCGCCAGCGGTGCTTTGTCCGCGCTTTTCCACAGGATCGAGGCACACCCTTCCGGGGAGATCACCGAGTAGGTGCTGTACTGCAGCATATTGACCTTGTCGCCAACGCCAATCGCCAGCGCGCCGCCGGAGCCGCCTTCGCCAATCACGGTGCAGATAACCGGCACGCTCAGGCGAGACATTTCACGCAGGTTGCGGGCAATCGCTTCAGACTGGCCGCGCTCTTCCGCGCCAACGCCCGGATAGGCACCCGGCGTGTCGATGAAGGTGATGATCGGCATGTTAAAGCGTTCCGCCATCTCCATCAGGCGCAGCGCTTTACGATACCCTTCCGGCGCTGGCATACCGAAGTTGCGGCGAATCTTCTCTTTCGTTTCACGGCCTTTCTGATGACCAATGATCATCACCGGGCGACCATCCAGACGCGCGATGCCGCCAACGATAGCTTTATCGTCAGCATAGGCGCGGTCGCCGGCCAGCTCGTCAAATTCGTCGAACGCCAGGCGAACATAATCCAGGGTGTATGGACGCAGCGGATGGCGGGCTAACTGCGCAACCTGCCAGGCACCGAGATCGGCAAAGATTTTACGTGTCAGCTCTACGCTCTTTTCACGTAGACGATGCACCTCTTCGTCGATGTTAATATCCAGTTTTTCATCCTGACGGCCAACGGCGGTCAGAGAATCGATTTTCGCTTCCAGCTCAGCAATCGGCTGTTCGAAATCAAGGAAATTCAGACTCATAGTATTCCTGTATTAGTCAAACTCCAGTTCCACCTGCTCCGAACCAATGAGGCCACGCAGATCGTTAAGTAAACGATCGCTCGGAGAGACACGCCAGGTTGCGCCGAAGCGTAACCGCGCGCGCGCATCCGCCCTCTGGTAATAGAGATGTACTGGAATGGTTCCCGAACGGTGGGGTTCCAGAGACTGACGGAGTCGGTTTAAAAGCTGGTCATCAATTTGCCTGTCCGTCAGCGATATAGCAAGCCCGCGGGCATATTTTTCACGGGCCTCGTCAATGTCCATGACTTCACGGGCGGTCATTTTAAGCCCACCGCTGAAGTCATCAAAGCTGACCTGTCCGCTGACGATGAGTATGCGGTCTTTTTCCAGCAGCTGCTGGTATTTATCCAGCGCGTCAGTGAACAACATCACTTCAAGACGCCCGGAACGGTCATCCAACGTACAGATGCCGATACGATTGCCGCGCTTGGTGACCATAACCCGCGCAGCAATGACGAGCCCGGCCGCCGTGGTGACCTTCCCACGTTCGGTCGGATGCATGTCTTTCAGCCTGTAGCCTCCGACATAGCGCTCTATCTCTTTTAAATACTGGTTGATCGGGTGGCCCGTCAGGTAGAGCCCTAACGTCTCCCGCTCGCCCTCAAGCTGAACCTGCTCCGGCCACGGCTGGCAGTTGGCGTAGGATTGCTCGATCTGCTCCGGCTCTTCCGCCAGCACGCCGAACATATCTGCCTGGCCGATCGCTTCCGCTTTCGCGTGCTGATCGGCCGCTTTCAGCGCATCGCCGAGCGAGTTCATCAGCGCCGCGCGGTGCGGGCCAAGGCGGTCGAACGCCCCGGACATAATCAGCTTTTCCAGCACCCGGCGGTTGAGCTTTTTGATATCGGTACGCGCACAGAGATCGAACAGCTCGCGGAAATAGCCGCCGTTATTACGCGCTTCGATAATCGCTTCAATCGGCCCTTCGCCCACGCCTTTGATCGCGCCGATGCCGTAGACGATCTCGCCATCGTCGTTGACGTGGAAGTGGTAGAGCCCGGAGTTAATGTCCGGCGGCAGGATCTTCAGCCCCATGCGCCAGCACTCATCCACCAGCCCGACCACTTTCTCGGTGTTGTCCATATCGGCGGTCATTACCGCCGCCATAAACTCGGCCGGATAGTGCGCTTTCAGCCACAGGGTCTGGTAGGAAACCAAAGCATAGGCGGCGGAGTGTGATTTGTTAAATCCATACCCGGCGAATTTCTCCACCAGGTCGAAGATTTTTATCGCCAGCTCGCCATCGATACCGTTTTTCTTCGCGCCATCTTCAAAAATGGAGCGCTGTTTGGCCATCTCTTCCGGCTTCTTCTTACCCATCGCACGACGCAGCATATCCGCGCCGCCGAGGGTGTAACCGGAGAGCACCTGGGCAATCTGCATTACCTGTTCCTGATACAGGATAATGCCGTAGGTCGGCTCCAGCACCGGCTTCAGGCTCTCGTGCTGCCACTGCACGTCCGGGTAGGAGATCTCTTCGCGCCCGTGCTTACGGTCGATAAAGTTATCTACCATGCCCGATTGCAGCGGACCGGGGCGGAACAGCGCCACCAGTGCGATCATATCTTCGAAGCAGTCCGGCTGCAGACGCTTGATCAGATCCTTCATGCCGCGGGATTCAAGCTGGAAGACCGCCGTGGTCTCCGAGCGTTGCAGCATGTCGAAGCTCTTCTTGTCTTCAAGCGGAATGGCGGCGATATCCAGCGGCGGCTCGCCCTGCTTCTCGCGCCGGGCGTTGATCATCTCCAGCGCCCAGTTGATGATGGTGAGCGTACGCAGGCCGAGGAAGTCGAACTTCACCAGCCCGGCGTATTCCACGTCGTTCTTATCAAACTGGGTAACCGGATGCTGCCCGGCTTCATCGCAGTAAAGCGGTGCAAAATCGGTAATTTTGGTAGGCGCAATCACCACGCCACCGGCGTGTTTACCGGCGTTACGCGTTACCCCTTCCAGCTTGCGCGCCATGTCAATCAGCGCCCGCACCTCTTCATCGGCTTCGTAGATCTCCGGCAGCTGCGGTTCTGCTTCAAACGCTTTTGCCAGCGTCATGCCCGGATCGGGCGGCACCAGCTTGGAGATACGGTCGACAAAGCCATAGGGGTGGCCCAGCACGCGGCCAACGTCGCGGATAACCGCTTTCGCCGCCATGGTACCAAAGGTGATGATCTGCGACACCGCGTCGCGGCCATACATATCCGCCACGTGCTCGATCACCTGGTCACGTTTCTCCATGCAGAAGTCGATATCGAAGTCGGGCATCGAGACACGTTCGGGGTTAAGGAAACGTTCGAACAGCAGGTCAAACTCCAGCGGGTCGAGATCGGTGATCTTCAGCGCATAGGCAACCAGCGACCCGGCACCGGAACCACGTCCAGGCCCGACGGGCACGCCGTTATCTTTCGACCACTGGATAAACTCCATAACGATCAGGAAGTAGCCCGGGAAGCCCATCTGGTTAATAACCTGCAGCTCAATGTCGAGGCGCTCGTCGTAAGGCGGGCGTTTCTCGGCGCGCACTGCCGGATCGGGGAAGAGGAATTCGAGTCGCTCTTCCAGCCCCTCTTTCGATTTCACAACCAGGAAATCTTCGGTGGTCATATCCCCGGTCGGGAACTGCGGCAGGAAGTACTCGCCGAGGCGCACGGTGACGTTACAGCGTTTAGCAATTTCGACGCTGTTTTCCAGCGCTTCCGGAATATCGGAGAAGAGTTCGCACATCTCCTCTTCGTTGCGCATATATTGCTGCGGCGAGTAGTTACGCGGACGTTTGGGATCGTCGAGGGTAAAGCCGTCGTGGATGGCGACGCGAATTTCATGGGCGTCAAAGTCGCTCTCTTCGAGGAAGCGGACATCGTTGGTGGCGACAACCGGCAATCCCTGCGCTTCTGCCAGCGCGACTGCCGCGTGCAGGTAGTTCTCTTCGTCCTGACGACCGGTGCGGATCAGCTCCAGATAGTAGCGATCCGGGAAATGGGTTTTATAGAAATCGAGGCACTGCTCCACCAGCGCGCTGTTGCCGCGCAGCAGGCTTTTGCCGACGTCGCCCATTCGCGCGCCGGAAAGCAGGATCAGCCCTTCGTTAAGCTCGATCAGCCAGTCACGATCGATATAAGGGCCCGCCGCGCCGTAGCCGCGCTGATAGGCGCGCGAAATCAGCAGCGTCAGGTTCTGGTAGCCGGTATTGTTGGCGGCGAGGACGGTAAGCTGCGTCAGCTCGTCACCAATCAGATCGCACTGCACGTGGAAGTCAGCGCCGACGATGGGCTTGATCCCGGCGCCGTGCGCCGTTCCGTAGAACTTCACCAGACCGCAGAGGTTGGTGAAATCGGTGATCGCCAGCGCGGGCGAGCCAAGGGCGGCCGCCTTCTTCACCAGCGGCCCGGTTTTCGCCAGCCCGTCAATCATGGAGTAGTCGCTATGCACCCGCAGGTGTACGAAACGTGGTTCAGCCATTATTCAATTCCAGCCTGTAGTTTCACGTTCTTAAGAGTCAGGAGACGACGCCCAACGCGCGCCTGACCGGCGCAAAGCTGCGTCGGTGATGCTCGGTTGCGCCATGCTCCGTCAGCTTTTCCAGATGAAAAGCCGTGGGATAGCCTTTATGTTGTGCAAAGCCATACTGCGGGAAGATCGCATCCAGCGCGGCCATTTCGGCATCGCGTGTGACTTTGGCGATAATCGACGCCGCGCTGATTTCAGCCACACGGCTGTCGCCTTTCACCACCGCCATCGAGGGCATGGCAAGCGCTGGGCAACGGTTGCCGTCAATCAGCACGTACTCCGGCGTGATAGCAAGCCCGGCGACCGCGCGCTGCATTGCCAGCATCGTGGCGTGCAGAATATTAAGCTCATCGATCTCGTGCGGCTCCGCGCGGCCGAGGCTCCAGGCCAGCGCTTTCTCTTTAATCTCATCAAAGAGCGACAAACGGCGTTTTTCGGAAAGTTTTTTTGAGTCGTTGAGACCCACAATTGGCCGAGTTGGATCGAGGATCACCGCTGCCGTCACAACCGCGCCGACCAGCGGGCCGCGCCCTACTTCATCCACACCCGCAACAAGATGCGTGTGCGGATAAACAAACTCAATCATTTTGCTAACTCCAGTACCGCGTCCGCTGCCTGTTCATCGGCATTACAGCGGATGCGCTGATGCAGCTCGCGAAACAGATCATGCATTTCATGGCGGGTTTCACTGTTCGCCAGCAGCGGTTCCAGTGCAGCAGCCAACGCCTGAGGCTGGCACTCTTCCTGCAACAGCTCTTTAACCACTTCGCGCCCGGCGAGCAGGTTCGGCAGGGAAACATAGGGCGTTTTCACCAGCCGTTTCGCCAGCCAGAAGGTGAAGGGCTTCATACGGTAGCCGACCACCATCGGGCATTTCGCCAGCATGCACTCCAGCGCTGCGGTGCCCGAGGCAAGCAGCGCGGCATCGGACGCGATCATCGCTTCCCGCGCCTGGCCATCAAGCAGGTGCACCGTCAAATCTGGCGCAACTTGCGCTTTGATCTGCTCAAACTGCTCGCGGCGTTTCGCATTGACCAGCGGAACCACTACTTCCAGCTCCGGGTAGCGCTCACGCAGCAGCTGCGCGGTACGCAAAAAGTCGGCGCTCAGCATCTCGACTTCTGCACCACGGCTGCCGGGCAGCAGCGCCAGGCAGCGCGCCTGCGGGCTAATTCCCAGATGCGCACGCGCCGCATTTTTATCGGGATCGAGCGGCATGGCATCGGCCATGGTATGCCCGATAAAGCGGCATGGGACATTAAACCGGTCGTAAAACGCTTTTTCGAAAGGGAGAAACGCCAGTACCAGATCGGTGGCTTTACCAATTTTGAAAACGCGCTTTTGTCGCCACGCCCAGACAGACGGGCTGACGTAGTGAATCGTTTTGATGCCGCGTTTTTTTAAATTACCCTCAAGAGTAATGTTAAAGTCTGGCGCATCAATCCCGACAAACACATCGGGTTGCAGCTCGCTGAAGCGGCGGGTCAAATCAGCGCGGATATGCAGCAGGCGACGCAGACGGCCGAGTACTTCGACAATCCCCATCACCGCCAGCTCTTCCATCTCATACCAGGCTTCACACCCTTCAGCCTGCATACGCGGGCCGGCAACGCCAACAAAACGGGCGTTGGGCACGCGCGCTCTCAGTGCGCGGATAAGACCGGCACCAAGAATATCGCCGGAGGTTTCTCCGGCGACAAGGGCTATCGTAAGCGGACGCTTGTCGACCATTAACGGATCAGGCCACGCGTCGAGCGCTCAAAGAACTGCATAAACGCATCAACTTCCGGGTGCTTCGCAGCAAGCTCGGCAATCTCCGGTTTTGCTTCGTCGAGCGTTTTACCGCTGCGATAGAGCAATTTGTACGCGTTACGGATAGCCACAAGCGCTTCGCGGCTGAAGCCACGGCGTTTCAGGCCTTCGATGTTCACGCCATACGGCGTGGCATGGTTGCCCTGAGCAATGACATAAGGCGGTACGTCCTGCGCGACGCCGGAGCAGCCGCCAACCATTACGTGCTCGCCAATAATGCAGAACTGGTGAACTGCCGTCATGCCGCCGATGATCGCAAAATCACCGATTGTGACGTGGCCGCCCAGCGTTGCATTATTCGCGAGGATGCAGCGGTTACCGATAATGCAGTCATGCGCAACGTGCGAGTTGATCATCAGTAAGTTATCGCTGCCCACCTTCGTCAGTCCAGCGTCCTGTACTGTGCCACGATGGATGGTGACGCTTTCGCGAATGCGGTTGCGATCGCCAATTTCCACACGGGTCGGTTCACCAGCATATTTCAGATCCTGGTTCACTTCGCCGATGGAGGCGAACTGATAAATCTCGTTATCACGACCGATTTTGGTGTGGCCGTTAACAACAACGTGAGATTTCAGTACGGTCCCTTCGCCGATTTCGACGTGAGGTCCCACAATACAAAACGGGCCAATATGAACGTTGGCGCCAATGACGGCACCCTCTTCAACAATGGCGGTAGGATGAATAAAGGCGGTTTTATCAATCACGTATCAGGCCTCCCGGCTACGTGCACACATCATAGTAGCTTCACAAACAACTTTACCGTCAACCATAGCAACCCCTTTAAAGCGGGTCACGCCACGGCGCGTTTTCTCGAAAGTGACTTCCATGATCATCTGATCGCCAGGCACAACCGGGCGCTTAAAGCGCGCTTCGTCGATGCCGGCGAAGTAGTACAGCTCACCCGGTTCCAGTTTACCAACGCTTTTAAACGCCAGAATACCGGTTGCCTGCGCCATTGCTTCGAGGATCAGCACGCCCGGGAAAATCGGTTTGCCAGGGAAGTGGCCCTGGAAAAACGGTTCGTTTACCGTAACATTTTTGACTGCGCGCAGAAAACGACCCTCTTCAAAATCCAGCACACGATCTACCAGTAAGAACGGGTAGCGGTGCGGCAGAAGCTCCAGGATCTCTTCAATGTGCAGAGTATGAGTGTCAGTAGTCAAAATACTCTTCCTGTCTAAATATACAAAAAAGCAATAATAACACGGCCCGCGACATTCCTGAGAATGCCAACAGGCCGGGGAGTATATACACTTTATGCGTCGAGTTGCAGAGGCGTTTTGTCGCTTTTTCTGTTAACCCGAACGCTTTTGTGTACAAGCGTCAGGTGAATGAATTACTCGTCTTGTTGATTTATCTTGCGCTCGACAGCTTTCAAACGCTTACTCATCTCGTCGATATTCATCACCAGGGCTGCGGTTTTTCGCCACGTTTTATTGGGTTGTAACGGAATGCCGGAAGAATAAATGCCTGGCTCAGTGATAGGACGCATCACCATACCCATCCCCGTTACCGTAACCTTGTCGCAAATTTCCATATGCCCGTTGATTACGCTCGCTCCGCCAATCATGCAGTAGCGGCCAATTTTCAGGCTGCCTGCCATGATGACGCCACCGGCAACGGCGGTATTGTCGCCAATCACAACGTTATGTGCAATCTGACACTGGTTATCGATAATTACGCCGTTACCGATACGGGTATCATCAAGCGCGCCGCGGTCGATGGTGGTACATGCGCCAATCTCGACATTGTTGCCGATGATTACGCGACCAAGTTGCGGGATTTTCACCCAATTTCCGCGATCGTTAGCATAACCAAAGCCATCCGAACCTATTACCGTCCCCGATTGAACCAGGCAGTTCTCACCGATTTCAATCTCATGGTAAATAGATACGTTGGCCCAAAGACGCGATCCTGCGCCAATTTTCGTATTTTTCCCCACGAAGCAGCCCGGGCCGATCACGACGTTGTCGCCGAGGGTCACCCCGGATTCAATCACCGCATTCGCGCCGATAGAGACATTGCTGCCCAGCGTCGCGGTCGGATCGATAACGGCACCAGGCGCGATGTTCTGCGCAGGCTGCGGCGTGGTATCAAGAATTTGTGCCATACGCGCGTAGGTCAGATAAGGGTTCTTCACGACCAGTGCGGCGCTGTGGGCAAAAGGAAGATCGTCCTGCGTCATTACAACGGCAGAGGCCTGGCATGCGGCCAGGTGTTCACGGTATTTAGGATTTACCATGAAAGTGATATGACCTGCTTCGGCAGATTGCATGGACGCAACGCCGGTGATGACGATATCGCCATCACCGTGTAATTCTGCATCCAACTGCTGAGCTAAATCAGCGAGTCGAATTGAAGGCATTACTTATTTAACCTGTTTCAGTACATCAGCGGTGATGTCTTTCACATCATTGCTGTTGTAAATAACGGCATTGGCAGGGATAACCAGATCCACACCCTGATCGGCAGCGACTTTCTTCACTGCGGACTGGATGCGGGTGACCAGCTTGCCGCGCTCTTCGTTAGAGCGGCGAGCCTGATCCTGCTCAAAAGCCTGCGCTTTCTGAGCGAATGCCTGGCGACCGGAAGTGATATCTTTTTCCAGTTTGCTGCGCTCGCTCGCTTTCATGGTAGAACCGTCGCGCTGCAAACGCTGTGCTTTTGCTTGCAGGTCGGACTCCATGCTCTGCAGTTCGTTGGCACGGCCGCCGAATTCGTTTTTCATGGTCTGAGAAACGCCGGAAGTCTGTGCGACCTGCTGTAACAGGTTACCCATATCAACAATCGCAATTTTGTCAGCAGCTTGAGCCGACGCGGCCATTGCCAGACTTAAACCTGCAGCTAATAACAACTTTTTCACAATTAACTCCTTACCATCCCGTTTGTACCCGGAGGTACAGCTCTTTGCGAGGCTGGGCTTCTTCGAAGCCGCAGCCATCACTACACTGCTTGCGCATTCCTTTGCAGTGCGGCGTTACCAGGTTTTACCGATGTTAAACTGGAACTGCTCCGCTTTGTCTCCATCGTACTTTTTAAACGGCTGGGCGTAGGAGAAGACCAACGGCCCCAATGGGGACATCCATTGTAGTGCAATACCGGCAGACATGCGGATATTGCTCGGATCGCTATAATCCGGAATACCCAGCGCTTTCATCTCCGCGGTATTTTGCCAGTTCGTATCCCATACGCTGCCCGCATCCCAGAAGAAGGAGGTACGTACAGAGTTAGCATACTTCTCGCTGATAAACGGCGTTGGCGTGATCAGCTCAGCGCTGACAACACCCATTGCGTTACCGCCCACCGCATCGTCAGACTTACAGAATTTCGACGTGGTAGTGTTACAGTTTTCCAGACCGCTGCCGCCGTAGTAGACCGCTTTCGGACCAATGTTATTGGACTGGAAGCCGCGCACGGTGCTGGAACCACCTGCATAGAAGTTCTCATAGAACGGCATTTCTTTGCTACCGATACCGTCGCCATAGCCCCAACGTGTACGACCCAGCATCACCCATTTGTGATCCTCGTCAATCGGGAAGTAGGACGCGGTATCGACAGTGACTTTGTAGAACTCGTTATCGGAGCCCGGAATCGTCACTTTACCGTTCAGGTTGACGCGTGAACCTTTCGTCGGGAAGTAACCGCGGTCAAGGTTGTTATACGTCCAGCCATAGTTGAAGGTGAAATCATCCGCTGAATAGCCGTTGCTGTCATCCCTGGTGCTGGCATTCTGCCCCACGGAGTCGAGATAACGCCACATGGCGATCTGCGGCTGCATCTTCGACAGGCTGTTGTGCACGTAGCCTAAGCCGGTGCGCAGCGTGTTGTATTCGTTGATCGGGAACCCGAGCGTGCCATCCAGACCATAACTTTTGTTGGTGTAGGATGAGAGGTCCGCGTCGTCCGCTTTAAAGTCGTTGTAGAACAGACGACCGCCGAGGCTCACGCCATCAACCGTGAAGTACGGGTTGGTGACCGAGAGTTCCGAGTAGGTCTGGTAGTCGTTCTTGGTGCCGCTGATGCCAACAGAGTAACCGGTACCTAACCAGTTATCCTGCTGCACGCCGACCTGGAAGCTGACGCCGCTTTCCGTGCCGTAACCGACACCAAAGTTGAAGCTACCGGTGTTACGCTCTTTGACTTTGTAAACCACATCAACCTGATCCGGGCTGCCCGGAACACGCTGCGTTTCGCTATCGACGGTTTCAAAGTAGCCGAGACGGTTCAGACGCTCTTTACCCTGATCGACCAGATCGCTGCCGAGCCATGCCCCTTCCATCTGGCGCATTTCGCGACGCAGAACGGTATCTTTCGAGGTGTCATTGCCTTCAAAGCGGATCTTACGCACGTAGAAACGGTTCCCCGCATCGACGTTGATATGCAGCTTAACGGTCTTATCGGCGTCATTGATCTCAGGCTGAGACTGTACGCGCGGATAGGCATAACCATAGCGACCCAGAAGCTTTTTAATATCGTCTTCCATTTTGGTCACTTTGGTGCCGTTGTAGAGCTCGCCCGGCTGAATTTTGGTCAGGCCTTCAATTTCCGCTGAGTGGCCCGCCAGATTGCCGGCAACCTGCACGCCAGAAAGCTTGTACTGATCGCCTTCGGTGACGTTAACGGTAATGTAAATGCCTTTTTTGTCCGGCGTCAGGCTAACCTGAGTCGAATCAATGTTGAAACGGGCATAACCGCGATCCAGGTAGTAGCTGCGCAGGGTTTCAAGATCGCCCGCCAGCTTCTGTTTCTGGTATTTACGATCGCCGACTACGTTCCACCATGGCACTTCATCGCGCAGCTGGAAGTTAGAGATCAGCTGTTCGGTTGAAAACGCGTGGTTACCGACGATGTTGATCTGCTGGATCTGCGCGGAGACGCCCTCCTGGAAGACCAGCTTAAGATCGACGCGGTTACGCGGCAGCGGCGTGACGACAGCTTTTACGCTGGCGCTGTATTTACCAACGCTGTAGTAAAAATCTTCCAGCCCTTTTTCAATATCGGAGAGGGTGGTGCGATCCAGTGATTCGCCAACACGCACGCCAGAAGCCTCAAGGTTCTGTTTCAGCATGTCATCTTTTACCGACTTGTTGCCGGAGAAAGTGATGCTGGCGATTGTCGGGCGTTCTTTCACCTGAACGAGAAGGGTATCGCCATCACGCAGGACACGAACATCCTCAAAGTTGCCAGTGGCAAACAGTGCGCGAATGGTGTTACTGATGTCTTCATCATTCACCGTATCGCCTGGACGTACTGGCATACTGAGGAGGGCCGCACCAACGGCGACACGCTGTAGGCCTTCGAAATGAATATCCTTCACTACGAACCCCTCAGCACCGTATACGGTGGCGCTGCTAAACAGCAGCGACGCTATGAGCAACTTTTTCATCGCCATCGTTATTATGCGTTCTTCCTAACAAACTCTCTTACAAGCGAGAGAAATCATTGAAAAGTGCAAGCCCCATTAACAACACCAGCAAAATAGAGCCAATGCGATAACTAAAGTCTTGAACTCGCTCGGATACCGGTCCGCCTTTCAGCTTCTCAATCGCTAAAAACAGCAGATGTCCGCCGTCTAAAACGGGGAGCGGGAACAGGTTGATAATGCCTAAGTTCACGCTTATCAAAGCGAGGAACATCAGGTAGTAAATCAACCCGAACTCTGCTGACATCCCAGCCCCCTGGGCGATAGAGATCGGCCCACTGAGGTTGTTCAGTTTTACATCACCGGTGATCAATTTCCCCAACATACTGACCGTCAGCTTCATCAACTGCCAGGTTTTACCCGTAGCTTCGGCGATGGCGCTGAAAGGCCCGTACTGGCGTACTGTCTTATATTCATCCGGCAGCGGGATAATTTTGGGCACCACGCCCGCAAAACCCTCTGCCTTGTTACCGGGTTTCGTGTCCGGTACCAGTGTGACGGACAAGGGAGTCCCCTGCCTGTCCACGTCTAACGCTAACGCCTTACCGGGGTTGTCCCGCACCAGCGTGACAAAGGTGGTCCACTGCGTTAACTGCTGACCCTCGACTTTAACGATCCTGTCGCCTGCTTGCAAACCTGCTTTGCTGGCGGCTGAACCACTCTGGACTTCAGCGAGCACCGGTTCCAGCTGCGCGGAGCGCGGCCGAATCCCCAGCGACATCACCGGATCGTCCTTGTCAGGCGCAAAGGTCCAGTGGCGCAGGTCCAGCACTTTATCCTGTCGATTGTTACTGCCGAAAGGTGCCACGCTGACGGTCGTCTGACTGTCACCGATTTTTGACACCAGCTGTAAGCGCACTGCATCCCAATCAGGCGTTTCGATACCATCAATGGCTTTAAGTTCCGTGCCGGGTGCAATTTGCGCGCTTGCAGCGATAGAGTTGGGCGTTATTTCACCAATTACCGGGCGAACGCCAGGGACGCCGATGATAAACACCAGCCAGTAGGCGAAGATAGCGAAGATGAAGTTGGCGATGGGACCCGCCGCGATCACCGCGGCGCGCTGGCCGACGGTTTTGTTGTTAAACGCGAAGTGGCGCATCTCCGGGGCGACCGGCTCGACGCGCTCATCGAGCATTTTGACGTAACCGCCAAGCGGGATCAGGGCGATAACAAATTCGGTGCCCTGCTTATCGAAGCGGCGCCAGAGCGCTTTACCAAAACCGATGGAGAAGCGCTCGACGCGGACGCCGCAACGGCGAGCAACCCAGAAATGGCCAAATTCATGCACCGTGATCAAAACACCAAGCGCAATAATGAACGCCGCCAGATTCCAGAGAATGCTCAGCATAAAACCTTCCGTCAAATCGTCCTGAAAACCAGCAGTAACAGACAGGCAAATACGGGAACCGCCGCCGTCAGGCTGTCAATGCGATCCAGTATACCGCCGTGGCCTGGAATAAGATGACCACTATCTTTAATGCCGGCTTCACGCTTGAACATGCTCTCGGTTAAATCGCCCAGCACCGAAGCAAGCGCGGCCACCACAGAGCAGATCAGCAGCGTTGAGTGCGCCACTTCAAGGTTCGCCCATGCGCCGTAGCCCCAGGAGATGATCCCTGCGGTCAGCAATCCGCCGAGGAAACCTTGCCAGGTTTTACCGGGCGACACTTTCGGTGCCAGCTTATGTTTGCCAAACAGTTTGCCAAACATATAAGCACCCGAGTCCGCGCCCCAGACAAGGATCATGACGTAGAGCAACCAGATTGCGCCGCTGTAGGGGTTGACCTCATAGTGCCAGACCCGCAGCGCCAGCATGCCCCAGAAGAAGGGAATGATGGTGAGAACGCCAAACAGCAGGCGCAGCGCTTTAGAGTTGCGCCACAGCGCCGCAGAGGCCGGATAACCCAGCACCAGCCCCAATGCCGCCAGCCACCACACCAGAGAGGCCCAAAGCGAGCCTTCAACCAGCGGCTGGTGAACGTTGTGATGATACTCCGGCAGCGTAAACAGCATCAGCGCTAACAGCAGCCCGCAGAGCACCGCCAGCCACACGCGTTGCGTGCGCGAGGTTAAGCCGCTCAGCTGACCCCATTCCCATGCGGCGAGCATGCAGACGGCGAGAGTGATAATCGCAAATCCCACCGGTGGCAGCAAAAAAAGCGCCGCGATAACAATGGGTATCAATACAAACGCAGAAATCAGGCGATACTTCAGCAAAAGCAACCCCCATCAGGCTTTGTCGCCACCAGGCTCGGTACCACCGAAACGACGCTCTCGATTAGCAAAGGCATTCAGCGCACCTTCAAAGTCTTGTTCATCAAAATCAGGCCAAAGAACATCAGTAAAGTAAAGTTCGGCATAGGCAATTTGCCAAAGTAAAAAATTACTTATGCGATGTTCGCCGCCCGTCCTAATCACTAAATCAACGGGAGCCAGCTCATGCATGCAGACTTGCTTGTTCAGCGTCTCTTCATCTATTTCGTCCGGGCGCAACAGCCCTTCCTGCACTTGCTCAGCTAAATGCCGAACTCCCTGAACGATATCCCAGCGCCCACCGTAGTTGGCGGCGATATTTAACGTTAGCCCGCTGTTCTGGGCGGTTAACGCTTCCGCTTTGCGGATTCGCTCCTGCAAACGCGCATTAAACCGGCTGGTATCGCCAATAATGCGTAAACGAACATTATGGCGGTGCAGGCTTTTCACTTCGCTATCCAGCGCCCACACAAACAGTTCCATCAGCGCGCTCACTTCCTGCGCCGGACGGTTCCAGTTTTCGCTACTAAAAGCATACAGCGTCAGCGCGTCGATACCATTGTTGGCGGCAAAAGAGACTGCGCGGCGAACGGATTTCGCTCCCGCTCTGTGTCCAAAGGCACGGAGTTTCCCCTGCTTTTTTGCCCAGCGACCATTGCCATCCATAATTATCGCTACATGGCGGCAGCCATGCGTTGGCAAATTTTCGCTTATCGGTTGGTTAGCAGACAACATAACGCGTTTTAGTCCCTGAAAAGGATTTAGCGGTACTCAGGAATACAAAAGCCTTCACACAAAAAAGCCGCGCAAACCACGGCTTACACAATTCGCCATAATAAAAAGCGGCAATTTTGTGGCGCAGACTATATCACTGAAGCCCTACGCTAACAAATAGCACCGTCACTCCGGACAGCATTATCACTAGCTTGCGAAGCGCATCACTTGTTTTTGCGCAATCTCTCGTGCCAGTACATCGACGGCCAGAACGTCATCAATACTCTGCGGTTCACGTAAATCCATCTGTTCCAGCACAGAGAGATTGAGAGCGGCAATATCAGTGAAACGAATAGCGGATGCCAGGAAAGCCGAAACGGCCACTTCATTCGCTGCATTTAGCGCGGTTGTCGCCGCCTGACCCTCGCTGGAGGCGTCAATCGCCAGCTTCAGACAGGGATAACGATCGAAATCGGGGGCGGCAAAAGTCAATGCGCTCAGCTTGCAGAAATCAAGGGCGTTGACACCTGACGACACACGCTCCGGCCAGGCCATCGTGTGTGCGATGGGTGTTCGCATATCCGGTTCACCCAACTGCGCCAACACACTGCCATCCTGATAACGCACCATGGAGTGGATCACCGATTGCGGGTGAATCAGCACTTCCATCTGGCGGGCAGCGGCATTAAATAACCAGCGTGCTTCAATGTATTCCAGACCTTTATTCATCATGGTGGCGGAATCAACGGAGATTTTACGCCCCATCGACCAGTTCGGATGGCGACAAGCCTGATCCGGCGTCATCAGCGCCAGATCCGCCATCGGCGTCTCCCGGAATGGGCCACCAGACCCGGTAAGCAGAATAGACGATACGCCATTCTGTTCGAGATCAGCGTACCCCAGGTTATGCTGGATTGGTTCCGGCAAACTCTGAAAAATCGCATTATGCTCGCTGTCGACCGGCAGCAGCTGCGCCCTGCTCTCTTTCACCGCCTCCATAAACAGGCGGCCACAGGTAACAAGCGACTCTTTATTGGCAAGCAGTACGCTTTTACCGGCACGAATAGCGGCAAGCGTTGGCAGTAATCCAGCCGCGCCGACGATAGCGGCCATCACCTGATCGACCTCATCAAGCGCCGCCATCTCACAGGCGGCCTGCTGACCGCTCAGCACTTCCGTGCGGCTGCCATGCTCGCTCAGGGTGCGCTGTAGCTGCTGCGCGCTGTCAGCGTCATCCATCACCGCATAGCGCGGAGAGAACTCGAGGCACTGTTCCACCATGCGCGCGACATTTTTTCCCGCGACCAGCGCGGTGACGGTGAAACGATCGGGATTATGACGAACCACAGCAAGCGTGCTGCAACCTATGGAACCCGTTGAGCCCAGAAGAGTTAAATGCTTCATGAAACGCTCGCAACGTTGCAAGGGGGGAAAGCAAAAACGCCGTCAGCAAGCCGCTTGCACGGCTCTCTGGACGGCGTTTTAGTCGGTTTGTATCGAATCAGAACTGCATCAGTTCCGCTTCTTTGTCCGCCAGCGCCGCGTCAACTTTCTTGATCGCAGCGTCGGTCAGCTTCTGCACGTCATCCTGAGAACGGCGGTCATCATCTTCGCTGATCTCTTTGTCTTTCAGCAGCGCTTTAACTTTATCGTTAGCGTCACGGCGCACGTTGCGCACGGCAACACGGGCCTGCTCAGCTTCACCGCGCACCACTTTGATCAGATCTTTACGACGCTCTTCGGTCAGTGCCGGCAGCGGAACGCGAATATCGCTGCCCGCAGAGCTTGGGTTCAGACCCAGATCGGAGGTGAGGATCGCTTTTTCAACGGCCGGGCTCATCGAGCGATCGAAGACGTTGATTTTCAGAGTACGGGAGTCTTCTACCGTTACGCTGGCCAGCTGACGCAGCGGCGTCGGCGTACCGTAATATTCAACAACGATGCCGTCCAGCAGGCTCGGAGAAGCGCGGCCGGTACGGACTTTGCTGATTTGGGTTTTGAAGGATTCTACGCATTTTTCCATGCGTACTTCAGCATCTTTTCTGATATCGCTAATCACGTTACGGATCCTTGAAATCTTGTCGCAGACAGGCCATACGGCGGTTGTGCTAAGTATAGCCTTGTTCCCATGATGGCATCGTAAAGATGCCGGAACGCTCTGCTGGATAAATTAAAGCGGAATCTTACCTTTATTTATTGCTTACGGGAATTATTCCGTAATCAATGTGCCCTCTTTTTCGCCCATTACCACGCGGCGCAGCGCGCCTGGTTTGTTCATATTGAACACGCGAATCGGTAATTTATGGTCGCGAGCGAGGGTAAAGGCGGCCAGATCCATCACTTTCAGTTCTTTATCAAGCGCTTCAGTATAGGAGAGGCGCTCGCAGAGGGTTGCTGTCGGATCCAGCACCGGATCGGCCGTATAGACGCCGTCCACTTTGGTCGCTTTCAGCACCACATCGGCTTCGATTTCGATACCGCGCAGGCAGGCTGCGGAGTCAGTGGTGAAGAACGGGTTACCGGTACCGGCGCTGAAAATCACTACGCGGTTATTACGCAGCAGGCTAATAGCTTCAGCCCAGCTGTAGTTGTCACACACGCCGTTTAACGGGAATGCGGACATCAGGCGCGCGTTCACATAGGCACGATGCAGAGCATCACGCATTGCCAGGCCGTTCATCACTGTTGCCAGCATACCCATGTGATCGCCCACAACGCGGTTCATCCCCGCTTTCGCCAGGCCCGCACCACGGAACAGGTTACCCCCGCCAATGACTACGCCAACCTGAATACCCAGTTCAACCAGTTCTTTAATTTCCTGTGCCATACGGTCAAGAATGCTTGCGTCGATACCGAAACCTTCAGAGCCCTGAAGCGCCTCGCCACTCAGCTTAAGCAGAATGCGTTTGTAGATGGGTTTTGCATTGGTAGCCATGTTTCTTTCCTGAGACTGTGAACAATTAGACGGGTTTAATCTGGCGCTATGATACGTCGCCTGTCAGCGCTAACACTAGTGTGCTGGCTGTTTTTCAGATGAAGGACATAAAAAGAAGCCGCCCTCAGGCGGCTCCTTTTATTGATTAAGACTGCTTGGACATGGCAGCAACTTCTGCTGCGAAGTCAGTCTCAACTTTCTCGATGCCTTCGCCCACTTCGAAGCGGATGAAGCCAGTCACGTCAGCGTTGTGCTCTTTCAGCAGCTGGCCAACGGTTTTGCTCGGGTCCATAACGAAAGGCTGGCCGGTCAGAGAAACTTCGCCGGTGAATTTCTTCATGCGGCCTTCAACCATTTTCTCTGCGATCTCTTTCGGCTTGCCAGACTGCATGGCGATGTCCAGCTGAACCTGGTACTCTTTCTCAACCACTTCAGCAGACACGTCTTCCGGCTTAACGAATTCCGGCTTGCTTGCAGCAACGTGCATAGCCAGCTGCTTAACCAGCTCCTGATCAGCGCCTTTCGCCGCAACCAGAACACCGATACGCGCGCCGTGCTGGTAAGAGCCCAGAACTTCGCCTTCCAGGGAAGAGACGCGACGGATGTTGATGTTCTCACCGATTTTAGCAACCAGTGCAACGCGCTCTTCTTCGAACTGCGTTTTCAGAACTTCAACGTCGGTGATTTTGCCAGCAACAGCAGCGTCCAGAACTTTGTTAGCAAATGCCTGGAAACCAGCATCTTTAGCAACGAAGTCAGTCTGGCAGTTAACTTCCAGAATGATGCCGTAGGTGCCGTCGATTTTGGTGATGATCACGCCGTCAGCAGCAACGTTGCCCGCTTTTTTCGCCGCTTTGATCGCACCGGACTTACGCATGTTCTCGATTGCCAGCTCGATGTCGCCGCTTGCTTCGGTCAGCGCTTTTTTACAGTCCATCATGCCTGCGCCAGTACGTTCACGCAGCTCTTTTACCAGGGATGCGGTAATTTCAGCCATTCTTTAATCCTCGGGAGAGATATGACCTGCCCGGTTCCAGGAACCAAACAGGCTTGAAAGTGAAAAAGGGGGCCATAAACAGGCCCCCTAACCAAACTCGGTACTACCTGCTCAATAAGGGGCTCAGCGAGCGTGCCTTATTACTCAGCTTCTACGAAGCTTTCTTCCGCCTGAGTAGCCAGATCAGAAGAACGGCCTTCACGAACGGTAGCAGCAACGGCATTCAGGTACAGGCTAACAGCACGGATTGCATCGTCGTTACCCGGGATAACGAAGTCAACGCCGTCCGGATCGGAGTTGGTATCAACGATAGCAAATACCGGGATACCCAGGTTGTTTGCTTCTTTGATTGCGATGTGCTCGTGGTCAGCGTCGATAACAAACAGTGCGTCCGGCAGGCCGCCCATGTCTTTGATACCGCCCAGGCTGTTTTCCAGCTTGTCCAGCTCACGAGTGCGCATCAGCGCTTCTTTCTTGGTCAGCTTGTCGAAGGTGCCGTCCTGAGACTGAGTTTCCAGGTCTTTCAGACGTTTGATGGACTGACGAACGGTTTTCCAGTTAGTCAGCATGCCGCCCAGCCAGCGATGGTTCACGAAGAACTGATCGCAATTCTGAGCTGCTTCTTTCACCGCTTCGCTTGCAGCGCGTTTAGTACCAACGATCAGGATCTTGCCTTTACGAGCAGAGATCTTGTTCAGCTCAGCCAGGGCTTCGTTGAACATCGGTACAGTCTTCTCAAGGTTGATGATGTGAACTTTGTTACGCGCGCCGAAGATGAAAGGCTTCATTTTCGGGTTCCAGTAACGGGTCTGGTGACCAAAGTGAACACCAGCCTTGAGCATGTCGCGCATGGAAACAGTTGCCATGATTAAAACCTCTATATAAAAGTTGGGGTTATGCCTCCACGTATCCCATATTACCGACCCCGAAGGGCACCCCGGAATATGTGCCGATACGTGTGTGTTATTACACAAAGTGAGATTTGTGGCTCCCATTCCAAAACAGGAACGGAAGTCCGGCGCGCTTTATATCACAAAAGTGAGCAAGACACCAATAGTTGTTACCGCAGCGTGCTGTTAACGATTCTCAATTTGGCACAACGCTTGCCCGACTGTTACCATTGACAGCACTACTCCTGGTATAGTCGAAAAAATCGACACTGATGGACACTTCTCATGGCTATCTCTATTAAAACACCCGAAGAAATTGAAAAAATGCGCGTTGCCGGCCGTCTCGCCGCCGAAGTGCTTGAAATGATCGAACCGCACATTAAACCCGGCGTCAGCACCGGCGAACTGGACCGCATCTGTAACGATTACATCGTTAATGAGCAACACGCCGTTTCGGCCTGCCTGGGCTATCACGGCTTCCCGAAATCGGTCTGTATCTCAATTAATGAAGTGGTTTGCCACGGCATCCCGGATGACGAAAAACTGCTGAAAGATGGCGATGTGGTCAATATCGACGTCACCGTCATTAAAGATGAGTATCACGGCGACACCTCGAAGATGTTTATCGTCGGTAAACCGACCATTCTTGGCGAGCGCCTCTGCCGTGTCACCCAGGATAGCCTCTACCTGGCGCTGCGCATGGTAAAACCGGGTATTCGTCTGCGCACCCTCGGTGCTGCTATCCAGAAATATGTTGAAGGCGAAGGCTTCTCCGTGGTGCGCGAATATTGCGGTCACGGCATTGGTCGCGGCTTCCACGAAGAGCCGCAGGTGCTGCATTACGACGCTGATGACGGCGGCGTGGTGCTGAAAGCGGGTATGACCTTTACCATCGAGCCGATGGTCAATGCCGGTGATTACCGCATTCGTACCATGAAAGATGGCTGGACGGTGAAAACCAAAGATCGCAGCCTCTCTGCGCAGTATGAGCACACGATTGTTGTCACTGAAACCGGCTGTGAAATCCTCACGCTGCGTAAAGATGACACCATCGAGGCTGTGCTGACCGCCGCCTGATAGCGCCTCTCTGCCAGCTATAACGGTCCGCTTTGCGGGCCGTTTTTTTTGCCCGCTTCCCGGCCGGGTCATACATATAAACGACTTTTCATTTCCATCCATCTCTTTTACTTTGTTTTGCAGTGGATCCGCACGCCAACTGGGTGGCTAATCATGAGCAATATCTCTTCCGAACAATTTGTCAGCAGCGTTCAGCCCACCCTTCCCGGCCAGCCTGAACATCCCGGAGTGTGGCCCGCAGAGGAGCTGCACTGCGCCACCATCAAAGCGCGCATCGATGCTTTTCAGCAGTGGCTGGGGCAGGTGTTTGACGCCGGGATCTCGGCCGAGCAGCTGATTGAGGCGCGCACCGAATTTATCGATCAGCTTTTGCAGCGCTTGTGGCTGCAATATGGCTTTGGCGATGCGGGCGATACCGCGCTGGTGGCCGTTGGCGGCTACGGCCGTGGTGAGCTGCATCCCTTATCCGATATCGATCTGCTGATCCTCAGCCGCAATAAGCTACCGGATGAGCAGGCGCAAAAGATCGGCGAGCTGCTGACCCTGCTGTGGGATGTGAAGCTGGAGGTGGGTCACAGCGTGCGCACGCTGGATGAGTGTCTGCAGGAGGGATTATCGGATCTCACTGTCGCCACCAACCTTATCGAATCACGTCTGCTGGTCGGCGATGTCGCGCTGTTTCTGGAACTGCAAAAACATATCTTCAGCGACAATTTCTGGCCGTCGGAGACCTTCTTCCCGGCGAAAGTGGTGGAGCAGAACGAGCGCCATCAGCGCTATCACGGCACCAGCTATAACCTTGAGCCCGATATTAAAAGCAGCCCCGGCGGCCTGCGCGATATTCATACCCTGCAGTGGGTGGCGCGCCGCCATTTTGGCGCTACCTCGCTTAATGAGATGGTCGGCTTCGGCTTTCTGACCGAAGCGGAACGCAACGAGCTGAATGAGTGCCTGCATCTGCTGTGGCGTATTCGCTTCGCCCTGCATCTGGAAGTAACGCGCTACGATAACCGCCTGCTATTCGACCGCCAGCTCAGCGTGGCGCAGCGTCTCAACTATGTCGGCGACGGCAATCAGCCCGTTGAGCATATGATGAAGGATTTCTTCCGCGTCACGCGCCGCGTGTCGGAACTTAACCATATGCTGCTGCAACTCTTCGACGAAGCGATCCTCGCCCTGACGCCTGACGAAAAGCCGCGCCCAATCGATGATGAGTTTCAGCTGCGCGGCACGCTTATCGATCTGCGCGATGAGACGCTGTTTATCCGCGAGCCGCAGGCGATTTTACGCATGTTCGCGATTATGGTGCGTAACAGCGCCATTACCGGTATCTACTCCACCACCCTGCGTCACTTGCGCCATGCGCGCCGCCATTTAACCCAGCCGCTCTGCTACATTCCGGAAGCGCGCACAATCTTCCTCAGCATGCTGCGCCATCCGGGCGCGGTGAGCCGGGGTTTGTTGCCGATGCATCGCCACAGCGTGTTGTGGGCCTATATGCCGCAGTGGTCGCATATTGTCGGCCAGATGCAGTTCGACCTTTTTCACGCCTATACCGTCGATGAGCACACCATTCGCGTTTTGCTGAAGCTGGAAAGTTTTGCCAAAGAGGAGACTCGCAGCAAGCACCCACTCTGCGTGGAGCTCTGGCCGCGCCTGACACACCCAGAGCTGATTCTGATAGCGGCACTGTTTCACGATATCGCCAAAGGGCGCGGCGGCGACCACTCGGTGCTGGGCGCGCAGGATGTGCTGAAGTTCGCTGAGCTTCACGGCCTGAACTCGCGGGAAACGCAGCTGGTCGCCTGGCTGGTGCGCCACCATCTGCTGATGTCGGTCACCGCGCAGCGCCGTGATATTCAGGATCCGGAAGTGATTAAGCAGTTTGCCGAAGAGGTGCAAACGGAGAACCGCCTGCGCTTCCTGGTCTGCCTGACGGTTGCCGATATCTGCGCGACCAACGAAACGTTGTGGAACAGCTGGAAGCAGAGCCTGTTGCGCGAACTCTATTTCGCCACTGAAAAACAGCTGCGCCGCGGGATGCAGAACACGCCGGATATGCGCGAGCGCGTACGTCACCACCAGTTGCAGGCGCTGGCGCTGCTGCGCATGGACAATATTAATGAGGAGCGGCTGCACCAGATTTGGGCGCGCTGTCGCGCCAACTACTTTGTTCGCCACAGCCCGAACCAGCTTGCCTGGCACGCGCGCCATCTGCTGCAACACGATCTGACCAAACCGCTGATCCTGTTGAGCCCGCAGGCGACGCGCGGCGGAACCGAGATCTTTATCTGGAGCCCGGATCGCCCCTATCTCTTTGCCGCCGTCTGCGCCGAGCTGGATCGCCGCAATCTCAGCGTCCATGACGCGCAGGTCTTTACCACCCGCGACGGCATGGCGATGGACACCTTTATTGTGCTGGAGCCGGACGGCAGCCCGCTCTCAGCCGATCGTCACGAGGCGATCTGTTTCGGGCTAAAGCAGGCGATTACTCAGCATACCTGGCAGCCGCCGCAGCCGCGTCGTCAACCGGCCAAGCTGCGCCACTTTACCGTCGATACCGAAGTGAATTTCCTGCCGACCCATACGGACAGAAAATCGTTCCTGGAGCTGATTGCGCTTGACCAGCCAGGGCTGCTGGCGCGGGTCGGGCAGATCTTTGCCGACCTTGGAATTTCGCTGCACGGCGCAAGAATTACAACTATTGGCGAGCGAGTAGAAGATTTATTCATAATCGCTACCGCTGACCGGCGTGGCCTTAATAATGCGCTGCAAAAGGAGGTACAACAACGGTTGACAGAGGCCCTCAATCCAAACGATAAAGGGTGATTATTTTTTTACACAAGATGGAAAGAGTTTAACAATGCAGCAGTTACAGAACGTTATTGAAGCCGCTTTCGAGCGCCGCGCAGAAATCACCCCGGCCAATGTCGATACCGTGACCCGTGAAGCGGTCAACCAGGTTATCGCCCTGCTTGACTCCGGCGCGCTGCGTGTCACAGAAAAAATCGACGGCCAGTGGGTTACCCACCAGTGGCTGAAAAAAGCGGTTCTGCTCTCTTTCCGCATTAACGATAACCAGGTTATCGACGGTGCGGAGAGCCGCTACTTCGATAAAGTGCCGATGAAGTTCGCTGATTACGACGAAGCGCGTTTCCAGAAAGAGGGTTTTCGCGTAGTGCCGCCTGCGGCAGTACGTCAGGGCGCGTATATCGCTCGTAACACGGTATTGATGCCTTCCTATGTCAACATCGGCGCTTACGTTGATGAAGGCTCAATGGTAGACACGTGGGCAACCGTCGGCTCCTGCGCGCAGATCGGTAAAAACGTTCACCTCTCCGGCGGCGTAGGTATCGGCGGCGTACTGGAGCCACTGCAGGCAAATCCGACTATTATTGAAGATAACTGTTTCATCGGCGCGCGCTCCGAAGTGGTTGAAGGCGTGATCGTTGAAGAGGGTTCGGTTATCTCGATGGGTGTTTATATTGGTCAAAGCACCCGTATTTACGACCGCGAAACGGGCGAAGTGCATTATGGCCGCGTACCGGCAGGCTCAGTGGTGGTGTCCGGCAACCTGCCGTCGAAAGATGGTAAATACAGCCTCTACTGTGCGGTTATCGTGAAAAAAGTGGATGCGAAAACCCGCGGCAAAGTTGGTATCAACGAACTGCTGCGCACCATCGACTAAGCCTTTTCCCTCTCCCCGTGCGGGAGAGGGTGATATAGCCCGCCTTTTTTGCATACGTCAGTGGCGAAAATAGATTTTTTCGTTAATTATTCATAGGTTATGTTGAGCTTAAGGGTCCGCTATGTACGACAATCTTAAAAGTTTAGGCATTACCAATCCCGATGAAATCGATCGCTATAGCCTCCGCCAGGAAGCGAATAACGACATTCTTAAAATCTATTTTCATAAAGACCGGGGCGAGTTCTTCGCCAAGAGCGTCAAGTTCAAATATCCGCGTCAGCGCAAAACCGTGGTCGCCGATGGCGTAGGCCAGGGTTATAAAGAGGTGCAGGAGATCAGCCCTAACCTGCGTTACGTGATTGATGAACTGGATCAGATCTGCCAACGCGATCGCACTGAAGTGGATTTGAAGCGTAAGATCCTTGACGATCTGCGCCATCTCGAAAGCGTTGTGACCAACAAGATCAGTGAAATCGAATCCGATCTTGAGAAGCTGACGCGCGGGAAATAAGTTTTATCACCGCCATCTGGCCTGTTAAGCCTGATGGCGCCTTTGCCCCGTTACTGAGCCATCCCAAACCGGCACGATCATGTAGGCCGGATAAGCGCAGCGCCATCCGGCAAAAAAGCAGCGCCCAGGCCAAATAAGCGCCTCACCTGTATCAAACCGGCACGATCGCGTAGGCCGGATAAGCGCAGCGCCATCCGGCACAAAAACCGCGATTAATGCTGCTCATCCAGCTGCAACGCCACGTAGAGCAACAGCCTGTCGTCAAAATTCCCCAGATCCAGCCCGGTCAGCTCCGAAATACGATTCAGGCGATACTCCAGCGTATTGCGGTGGATAAACAGCGCCTTTGACGTCGCCAGCGGCTGCACATTGTGGCGAAACCACGCCGTCAGCGTGCGGCGCAGCAAACCGTTATTATCCATCGCTTTCAGCCGCGTTAACGGGCGCGCCAGCTCATTGGCCTGCCAGCCGCCGCGCAGGCTGTCGAGCAGCACCGGCAGCATCAAATCCTGATAGAAGTAGCTGCGGCTCTCCGGCATCCGCTGTTTGCCCACCATCATGGTGGTACGCGCCGTGCGGTAGGAGCGCGCAATACTGCCGGGGCCGGTAAAGAAGTTGCCCAGCGCGACGCGAAAACGCAGCTGACCATTCTCTTTCATCCGCGTAATCAGCTGTTCAACGCGCTTGCGGTGATCTTCTGCGTCCCAGCGGCCAAACGGGTTTAGCGCTGGTTTCAGCACCACCATTTCGGTCAGGGAGACGATGGCGATAAGATTATTGCGCTCCGGCGTGGTGAGGGCGTTTTGCAGCTGCTGAAGTTCCGCCATTGCGCTGTCGACGCCCAACTGGCCGCTATCAACCTCCACCACCGCCACCACGCGCGGCTGATTAAGATCGATACCTAAACGCTGCGCCCATTCGGTCAGCGCTGGCGTGTGCTCTTCTGCCTGAATCAGGTTCATCACCAGCTCTTCGCGAAGACGGCTATCCTGCGCCAGCAGATGCATCAGCCGGGACTGCTCCAGCATCATCTCCGCCGTCATACAGACCAGCTCGCCATATTTACGCAATGTTTCGGGTTCGCCAGTCAGGCCAATGACGCCGACAATCTCCCCTTCGAGGCGCAGTGGCAGGTTGATGCCCTGGCGCACGCCGTGCAGATGGCGCGCCACCGCATCGTCGATATCGACCACGCGCCCCTGCGACAGCACCAGCAGCGCGCCTTCGTGCAATTCACCAATGCGCTCACGATCGCCGCTGCCAATAATCCGCCCGCGCGCATCCATCACGTTGATGTTTGTATCGATGATACGCATGGTACGCGCCACGATATCCTGTGCCATTTTGGTATCAAGATGCCAGCCAGCCATGTAACCCTCCCCGGTGCAGAGGCCAAGCATATGGCAGAAATTTGACCCGCGCATTGTGCGGATGCACAAAGCGACAGCGAGAAGTGTGGAGTTGTGGAAGGGTTCACAAAAAGGGCGGGAAGCCCCTCTTCCCCATTACAGAGAAGAGGGTTTTACAGAGGATTACTGCATCAGCAGGTAGATAGAGGTGTCGCCGCGCTGGATGTTCAGCGCCAGCACCGACGGTTTGCTATCGAGAATTTTGCGCAGTTCAGCAATGTTTTTCACCGGCTGCTGGTTCGCGCCGAGGATCACATCACCTTTTTTCAGGCCGATTTGCGCCGCCGGGCTATTCGGTTTCACCGCATTCACCACTACGCCGCCATCTTTGCCTTTGTTGCTCATCTCAGCCCCTTCGATACCGCTGAAGATGGTGCTGGATTCAACCTGGTTCTGGCTGCTCTGCTGCAGTTCAAGGGTCACGTTGACTGGTTTGCCGTCGCGCAGCATCCCCAGCGTAACTTTGCTGCCAATCGGCATTGAACCGACTTCTGCGCGCAGCGCCGCAAAGCTGCTGATCGGTTTGCCGTTGAGCGTGGTAATCACGTCGCCCGCCTTGACGCCCGCTTTCGCAGCGGCGGAGTTCGGCATCACCTGACTGACAAACGCCCCGCGCTGGGCATCGACTTTCATCGCTTTCGCCAGCTCAGAGTTCAGCTCGGTGCCCATAATCCCCAATTCGCCGCGGCGCACCTGACCATACTGCACCATCTGGCTGGTGAGGTTTTTCACCATGTTGCTCGGGATAGCAAAGCCGATACCGATGTTGCCGCCGTCCGGTGCAAGAATGGCAGTGTTAATCCCAATCAGCTCGCCGTTGAGGTTAACCAGCGCGCCGCCGGAGTTACCGCGGTTAATGGCGGCATCGGTCTGAATAAAGTTTTCATAGTTTTCCGCGTTCAGGCCGCTTCGGCCGAGCGCCGAGACAATCCCGGAGGTGACGGTTTCGCCAAGACCAAACGGGTTACCAATCGCCACCGTGTAGTCGCCTACGCGCAGCGCATCGGAGTCGGCAAGCTTAATGGCGGTGAGGTTTTTTGGATCCTGAATCTGGATCAGCGCGATATCGGAGCGCGGATCTTTGCCCACCACTTTGGCGTCAAATTTGCGCCCGTCGCTAAGCTGCACTTTGATGGTGCTGGCGTTATCGACCACGTGGTTGTTGGTAACGACGTAGCCTTTCGCTGCGTCAATGATTACGCCGGAGCCCAGCGCCATAAATTTCTGCTGCTGGCCACCGCCCTGCCCATCCGGTGCACCGCCGCCCTGGCAGAAGGGGGAGCTCTGGAACGGCGAACCGTCCTGGCAGAAGGGTGAGTTATCACCGAAGAATTGCTGGAAGTTGCGCGGCATCCGCGGTGTGTTCACCGTGGTGCTGCCTTCAACGTTAATGCTCACGACTGACGGCATCACCTTTTCCAGCATCGGTGCGAGGCTTGGCATCTGCTGCGATGTTGCGGTGGTTGACGAGGCTGTTTCTGCTGCCGTCGCAGACAGAGGAGACAGCGCAAAACTTAAACTTAAAGCCAGTGCACTCATTGCTAACGTTGTTTTTTTCATCTCTCTCAATCTCTTTTCTGATTAACGCGAACTGCTGTGTATGTGTCACTCAGAGTCGATTTATAGCGTGAAGTTCAGGCCTTAAGCCTCTGGAAAAAGTAAAAAAATATTGTCGCTCTTTACAATTCAGCGGGATTATTCCACCGCCATTAAACGACGATATTCATCCCATGAATAAAGATCCGTCATTCCGCTAATATAGTCCTGAATTAATCGACAACGGTGATAATACTCCAGCACCGAATAGGCTTCGTCGTCAGGCGATAATTTGCTTACCGCTTCGACGTAGGCTAACCGGTGGCGCGTCGACAGTTTCTGGAACAGGCGCGATTCAATAGGAAAGCGGCGCAGACGCTCTTTTTCCACCAGCTCGGTAAAGTCCGCCAGCGATAATTGCAACAAAGGTCGATAAATTTCCAGCAGCCCACTGATCACGCGGTAGCCCTGTAATTCCAGCTGCTCAACATCGGGGTGGCTGAATACCTGTTTAATGGCGACGTTTTTATATAATTCAAGCAGCTGGCTGAAGCTGCTGTCATCTTCCAGCAACGCGTGGTTGAATTCGCCGCTGAAGATTTGTGGCAGGTTGTCAATAAAGCGCTGCGCGGCATACGGCACCAGCTTATTAAGCGTGTTGACGCGCAAATACATAAAGAATTGATCTTCGGCGCTGCGGCTCATCGAATTCGCGCGCGATTTGTCCCACGCATTTTCGACAACCTGAGCAAACAGCGATCCTTTTTCATGCTCGCCCCACGCCTCGTAAAGATGCTGATAGAGCTGCTCGGCGGAAAATATACGCTTCTCAACCGCATCTTCGAGATCGGCCACGCAATAGGAGATGTCATCCGCGGCTTCCATTATCCAGGTCAATGGGAAGCGGCTATAGGTATCGAGGTTTAACTCTTTACGCAGCCGCTCAACGTACGCCTCTTCCGAGAAATAGTAGCCCGGCTTTTTCATTAAATAGCTGTGGGAGGCGGGCGGGTCACCGACCCACCACGCCGGGCGGGTATATTTTAAAATACAGCCGACCTGCGCCCAGGTCAGGTTCATGCGCATCAGGGTATGCACCATGCGAATACCCTGCGCGTTCCCTTCGAAGTGGCTTAAATCGTGGCGCACTTTACTGCGCAGCGCATTGAGCGTCCCCTCCCCTTCGCGCAGGCGCAGAGCCATCACTTCACAGCGATCGTCACCAAGCGGCTCGCCGAGGGCATCGTCCGGAGCCAGTCGCTGGCGGAACCAGTCATTAATCGCCGCTTCACCAAAGTGGCCAAACGGCGGGTTGCCGATATCGTGCATCAGGCAGGCCATCTCGACGATGCTCTCAAACGGCCCGGTTAACTCATCCAGGCCATACTTTTCCAGCAGGCGCTGCTCTTTCAGCCGGCTTAAAATCTCTTTGGCGATATAGCGCCCGACCTGCTGAACTTCCATAGAGTGCGTTAAACGTGTGCGAACCGCCGCGTTACGCTCAAGAGGAAAGACCTGGGTTTTCTGCTGCAAACGCCGGATGGCGGCGGAGTTGATGATACGTCCGCGATCGCTTTCGAAGATCCGCAGGATCTCATGTTCGGTTTTCACGCCCTGTGGCGAGCGATACCGGCGATGCCAGTTGATCTTGTTGCGAAAATCGATGTCGTCCATTTCCTCTCCTCTACGCAGGCGCACGGGGTGTCATGCAATTGTGTATGCCATGATAGACTATGCCCTGTAAACCTATTCCTGCCTTATCACATTAGCGAGTATCTCCATGAAAATTGGCATCATTGGTGCAATGGAAGAAGAAGTTACGCTGCTGCGTGACAAAATCGAAAACCGTCAGACGCTGAATGTTGGCGGAAGCGAAATTTACACCGGTACGCTGAATGGCACAGACGTGGCCCTGCTCAAGTCTGGCATTGGCAAAGTTGCCGCCGCGATGGGCGCCACCCTGCTGCTGGAGCACTGCAAGCCGGATGTGATTATCAATACCGGCTCCGCAGGCGGCCTGGCACCAACCCTGAAAGTGGGCGATATCGTGGTTTCTGATGAAGCGCGTTATCACGATGCCGACGTTACCGCCTTTGGCTATGAGTATGGTCAGCTGCCGGGCTGCCCGGCGGACTTTAAAGCCGATGAGAAGCTGGTGCTGGCGGCAGAAGCCTGCATCGGCGAGCTGAACCTGAACGCGGTGCGCGGGCTGATTGTCAGCGGCGATGCGTTCATCAACGGTTCCGTGGGCCTGGCAAAAATTCGCCACAACTTCCCGCAGGCAGTTGCCGTTGAGATGGAAGCGACCGCTATCGCTCACGTTTGCCACAACTTTGGCGTGCCGTTTGTGGTGGTTCGCGCCATCTCCGACGTGGCGGACCAGCAGTCTCATCTGAGCTTTGATGAGTTCCTGGTGGTGGCGGCAAAACAGTCCAGCCTGATGGTTGAAACCCTGGTGCAGAAACTGGCACGTGGGTAATCCCCTTTTCAGGGCGCTCGCCGCCCTGCTTCTATTTCTGCCGACGTGGCTCTTCGCTGCGCCGCGTGTTATTTCGCTCTCTCCGGCCAATACCGAACTGGCTTTCGCCGCCGGTATCACGCCCGTCGCCGTCAGCAGTTACTCCGACTATCCCCCCGCCGCCGCGCAGATTGAGCAGGTTGCCAGTTGGCAAGGGATAAACCTCGAACGCATCCTCGCCCTGAAGCCCGATGTGGTGCTGGCCTGGCGCGGAGGCAACCCGGAGCGTCAGGTCGATCAGCTGAAAAAGTTTGGCATCCACGTGATGTGGATCGATGCCGTCTCCATTGAAGAGGTCGCGCAGACGCTGCTCCATCTCGCCCCTTACAGCCCGCAACCCGCGCAGGCTGAGCAGGCGGCGCAACAGTTAATGAGCGCGTATGAGACGTTAAAATCCCGCTACGCAGCACAGCCGAAAAAACGCGTCTTTATGCAGTTCGGCACGCAGCCGCTCTTTACCAGCGGGAAAGGATCGATTCAACACCAGGTGGTGGAGCTATGTGGCGGGGAGAATATCTTTGCCGAAAGCCGCGTGCCCTGGCCACAGGTGAGCCGTGAACAGGTGCTGGCGCGCCATCCGCAGGCAATTATTCTCGCAGGTGAAGAGAAGGCGCAAACGCGCGTCAAAGCGTTCTGGGGCGATCAGCTGAATGTGCCGATTATTTCTCTGCATGATGACTGGTTTGAACGGGCGAGCCCGCGTATTATCCTCGCCGCTCAACAACTCTGTTCTGCCCTTGCGCAGGTGAAATAACCGGGGAATGAACCATGCTGGTCTACTGGCTGGATATTATCGGCACCGCCGTTTTCGCCATCTCAGGCGTTCTGCTTGCCGGAAAGTTGCGGATGGACCCTTTTGGCGTGCTGGTGCTGGGCGTGGTGACCGCGGTCGGCGGCGGTACCATTCGCGATATGGCACTGGCGCACGGGCCGGTCTTTTGGGTGAAAGATCCCACCGATCTGGTGGTGGCGATGGTCACCTGCATGTTAACCATTATTTTAGTGCGCCAGCCGCGCCGCTTGCCGAAGTGGATATTGCCGGTGCTGGATGCGGTCGGTCTGGCGGTGTTTGTCGGCATTGGCGTTAATAAAGCGTTTCTCGCCGGCACCGGGCCGCTGGTGGCGATCTGTATGGGCGTAGTGACGGGCGTCGGCGGCGGCATTATTCGTGATGTGCTGGCGCGTGAAATACCGATGATCTTGCGCACAGAAATTTACGCCACGGCCTGTATTGCGGGTGGCATCGTCCATGCTACGGCGTTCTATGTTTTTGCCGTGCCGCTGGAGTCAGCGAGTATGGTGGGAATGGTCGTCACGCTGGTGATTCGCCTGGCGGCGATCCGCTGGCACCTGAAGCTGCCAACCTTTGCGCTGGATGAAGCGGGGCGTTAAAAAGAGGAGTAAATGCCGGTATTACCCGGCATTTCACGTAATCAGATGCTGAACGACGAACCGCAGCCGCAGGTGCTGGTCGCGTTCGGGTTAGTCACCACGAAGCGGGAACCTTCCAGACCTTCGGTGTAATCCACCGAACCGCCCACCAAGTATTGCAGGCTCATCGGGTCAACCACCAGGCCAACGCCCTGCTTCTCAATGGTCATATCGCCGTCGTTAATCTGATCGTCAAAGGTAAAACCGTACTGGAAGCCGCTGCAACCACCACCGGTGATGTAGACACGCAGTTTCAGATTAGGGTTCTCTTCGTCCGCGATCAGGCTTTTTACTTTATTGGCTGCTGCGTCGGTAAACTGCAGCGGCAGCGCTACGTCATCACTCATGTCTTGCTCCCGTTAATACGTCGACCTGGGCAAATATTGACCCGATCATGGCGGCTATTATCCATTAGGGTAGTAAATCGTTCAAGTATTCTCCCGCGGCAGCGCACGCTCAGCGGCGGCCTCCTGCCTGGCAAGCGTACGTGCCAGGATGGCGGAATAGAGCGGTTTACCGCCTAAAAACTGGGCTAACAGTGTCGCACCAAGGCAGGTAATGATCATTGGCAAAATAAGCTGATAATTGTCAGTCATTTCCAAAACTAGCACAATTCCGGTCAATGGCGCGCGCAGCGAAGCGGTAAGTAACGCCCCCATTCCGGCGACGGCAAAGGTCGCTGCATCGAGCTGATAATGGGGAAAAATCGCCATGCTCGCCGCGCCGAAGGCCATGCCGAGCACCGTACCTAACGACAGCATCGGCGCGAAAATGCCGCCCGGCGCGCCGGAGCTAAAGCAGAGCAGCGTCATCACCACGCGGATCAGAAAGATAAACAGCAGCGCGCTGAGGCCATAATTCCCGGCAGACGCGATAGGGATCAGCGCAAAACCGCCGCCGGAGAGCGCAGGAGCCATCAGGCCGAGCACGCCGCAGGTTCCGCCAATCAGGGCGCCGATCAGCACCCACTTTCCGGTCTTCCCGCCGTGCAGGCGCTGAAACAGATCCTGGGTACGCAGCACCAGCGTATTAAACAGCGGGCCGATACAGCCAAACACCATTCCCAGCAGCAGATAGAGCCACAGGGTGTTCACCGGCGCATTACTTAGCTTACCGACATCAATGACCGCCGCTTCGCCGTTGAACAGGCGAAAGACGATGCTCGACATGATCACGCCGGTAAAGACGGCTTTGATGGAGATAAGGTTGTAGTGAAACTGCGAGCGCATCTCCTCAATGATAAAGAGAATGCCCGCCAGCGGCGCGTTAAAGGCCGCAGAGAGCCCCGCCGCCGCGCCGGTTGCCAGCAGAGTGTGGCGCGCTTCGCCGCTGCGCAGACGAAAGAGATCGCACACCATCCGCCCGACGTTGCCGCCAATCTGCACCGTTGGCCCTTCGCGCCCGAGCACCATGCCCGCGCCCAGCGTGCCCATGCCGCCGAAAAACTTCACCGGCAGCACGCGCCACCAGCGCACCGGGCGCAGATCTTCCAGCGCACCTTCGATCTCCGGAATACCGGAGCCGCCCGCTTCCGGCGCGAAGCGGCGCACCAAAAAGTAGCCAAACATCGCCAGCAGCGCCGAGGCGATAAAGGCCAGCGGCCAGACGACAGCGCTGTTCGCCACCTGCGCCAGCGCGCCGATGCGCAGGTTGATCACCGCGTTAACCGCTTTTTCAAAGGCGACGCCCACCAGTCCGGTAAGCGTTCCCGCCACGGCCGCCACCACGAGGATCGCCAGCGGCGTTTTATCACGTTGCAGCATGCGGCGCAGAATATCTCTGCGTCGGCGTCGTTCAACCTGCTGCTGTTCAAATGAGGGAGTGTTTTCTGACATTGGCTCTGATACGTCATACAAAAGGAGTATTGTAGCCACCCGTTGCCGCCGCGTCGCGGGCAAAATCCCTGCAAAATATGTCCTTCTTCCCGGCAAAACTTTCATCCGCTTCCGGTAATCACATAGAATGAGCGGCAACGATTTTTTCCAGCAACCAGGAATGAAAGCATGAGTAAGTCTGAAAACCTCTTTAATACAGCGCGACAGCTTATCCCTGGCGGGGTCAATTCACCGGTACGCGCCTTCACCGGCGTTGGCGGTACGCCGCTGTTTATCGAGCGGGCTGACGGAGCTTATCTGTACGATGCCGACGGCAAAGCCTATATCGACTACGTCGGCTCCTGGGGACCGATGGTGCTGGGCCACAACCACCCGGCGATCCGCAATGCGGTGATTGAAGCGGCCAGCCGCGGGCTGAGCTTCGGCGCGCCGACCGAGATGGAAGTGAAAATGGCGGAGCTGGTGACCGAACTGGTTCCGACCATGGATATGGTGCGTATGGTCAACTCTGGCACCGAAGCGACAATGAGCGCCATCCGCCTCGCGCGCGGTTTTACCCATCGCGACAAAATCATCAAATTTGAGGGCTGCTACCATGGCCACGCCGACTGCCTGCTGGTGAAAGCGGGTTCCGGTGCGTTAACCCTCGGTCAGCCGAACTCACCCGGTGTACCGGCGGATTTCGCTAAGCACACCCTTACCTGCACCTATAACGATCTCGACTCGGTACGCACAGCGTTCGAGCAGTATCCGCAGGATATCGCCTGTATCATCGTTGAGCCGGTCGCAGGCAACATGAACTGCGTACCGCCGCTGCCGGAGTTCCTGCCGGGCCTGCGTGCGCTGTGCGATGAGTTTGGCGCGCTGCTGATTATCGATGAAGTGATGACCGGTTTCCGCGTCGCACTGGCGGGCGCACAGGCTTACTACGATGTGGTGCCGGATCTGACCTGTCTTGGCAAAATTATCGGCGGCGGGATGCCGGTAGGCGCCTTCGGCGGTCGCCGCGACGTGATGGAAGCGCTGGCACCGACCGGGCCGGTTTACCAGGCGGGCACCCTCTCCGGTAACCCGATTGCGATGGCCGCGGGCTTCGCCTGTCTGAACGAAGTGGCGCAGCCGGGCATTCACTCTACCCTGACCGATCTGACGACTCGCCTGGCGGAAGGTCTGCTGAACGCCGCGCAGGAAGCGGGCATTGGGCTGGTGGTTAACCATGTCGGTGGGATGTTTGGTCTCTTCTTTACCGATGCGCAGAGCGTGACCAGCTATCAGGATGTGGTGAAGTGCGACGTTGAGCGCTTTAAACGCTTCTTCCACCTGATGCTGGAGGAAGGGGTTTACCTGGCACCGTCCGCGTTTGAAGCGGGCTTTATGTCCGTTGCCCACAGCGTTGAGGATATCGATAACACCATCGACGCCGCGAAGCGCGCCTTCACGAAGCTGTAATGCCGTGCCGGGCGGCGGCTACGCCTTACCCGGCCTACGAAATCATCGTGCAGTCATTGGTAAATGCCGGATGGCACTACGTTTATCCGGCCTACAAAAACACCGTGATGCCATCGGGAATTGCCGGATGGCACTACGTTTATCCGGCCTACAAAACCACCGTGCTGCCATCGGGAATTGCCGGATGGCACTACGTTTATCCGGCCTACAAAACCACCGTGATGCCATCGGGAATTGCCGGATGGCGCTGCGCTTATCCGGCCTACAAAAACACCGTGCTGCCATCGGGAAATGCCGGATGGCACTACGTTTATCCGGCCTACAAAACCACCGTGATGCCATCGGGAATTGCCGGATGGCGCTGCGCTTATCCGGCCTACAAAAACACCGTGCTGCCATCGGGAAATGCCGGATGGCGCTGCGCTTATCCGGCCTACAAAACCTGGTTCTCAGCCTTCGTAGGCCCGGTAAGCGTTAGCGCCACCGGGCATTTTTTTAGCGGCTCTGCTTTCTCAGCAGATAGATAAAGTACGGCGCGCCGATAAAGGTCGAGAGCAGCCCCGCCGGGATCTGGAACGGAAACAGCACCATTCGCCCGCACCAGTCGGCAAACACCAGCAACACGCCCCCCACCAGTGCGGAGATGACCATATGCGGCATCGTGCGGCGAAAGCCCATCATGCGCGCGATATGCGGTGCCATCAGCCCGACAAAGCTGAGCGGCCCGATAGTCATCGTCGCCGCTGCCGTCAGTGCTGCCGCCAACAGCAGCAACACGACACGCGACGAGGTCAGCGCCATGCCTACCGAGCGCGCACTCTCCCCGCCGAGCGGCAGGATCATCAGCCAGCGGCGACACAGCGGGGTTAACGCCAGCAGCACCACCATCACCACCGCGCTGCGCACCACCAGCTCACCAGAAGCGTTATAGGTACTGCCGGAGATCCAGGTCAGGATCGTCGCCATGCGCGGATCGCCGCTCGCCTGCAACATCATCAACAGCATGGTAAAGGCGGTACTGAGCGCCATCCCCGCCAGCAGCATGCGGTGCGGCGAAAAGCCGCCGCGCCCGGCGGCGAGCATAATGATCAATAGCGTTGCCGCCGCGCCAAGGCTCCCGGCGGGCAGCAGCCAGCCAAAAGCGTTGCCCGGCACAAAAAAGAGCATCAACACCACGCCAAACGCCGCGCCGGAGCTGATGCCCAGCACTTCCGGGCTGGCCATCGGATTACCGGTCAGGCGCTGGATAATGCACCCGGCGACCGCCAGCATCATCCCGGCGGTCAGCGCGGCAATAATGCGCGGCCAGCGCCAGGGCAGCAGTTGATCCAGCAGCGTACCGCTGGCCCACTGCCAGCCGTGCGCGTCGCGGCCAAAACTGAGCGCCGCCCACATCGCCAGCAGCAGTAACAGCACGCCGCCCAGCGCAAACCACATCACATGCCCGCGCTCGGGGCGGACCTTATCGCCACCATCCATTGCCGGGGCGCTCATACTGCGCAGGCGCGGCAGCAGCCACAGCAGCAGCGGTGCGCCAATCAGCGCCGTCATCGACCCGGTGGAGACCTCCATCCAGATACGCGTCAGCCAGAGGATCACCTGATCGGAGAGCCAGAGGATCAGCGCGCCAATCAGCGGAGCCAGCATCAGGCGCGTCAGCAGACGCCGCGCGCCGAGCATCTTCGCCAGCAGCGGCGCAAAAAGGCCGATAAAACCAATAATGCCAACCGCGTTAACCAGCAGCGCACTGAGGGCAATTGCCAGCGTTAACGCCGCCAGCCGCGCCAGCGACAGCGCCAGACCAAGATTGCGCGCCACGCCATCATCCAGCCCCATTAAGGTCAACGGGCGCAGCAGCAGCAGCGTTAACACCGTGCCGCCAAGCAACTGCGGCCAGAGACGCTGCACCACGCTCCAGTCGGTCTGCGTCAGCGTACCGGTGCTCCACAAAAACATGCTTTGCAGCTGATCGTGGTGAAACAGCGCCAAAAGCTGGTTGATCGCCCCGCAGTAGAGGCTCACCACCAGGCCCGCAAGAATCAGAGTTACTGGAGAGAGCCGTTTTCCCCACGCTACGCCAAACACCAGCGCGCCGACGGCGCAGGCACCGAGCAGCGCCGCAAACTGCGATACCATTACACCGGGGATCGCCCACAGCGTGGTGATAGTGATGCCGAGCTGCGCGCCGGTCGCCACGCCAAGAGTGGTCGGCTCCGCCAGTGGGTTACGCAATACCTGCTGGAACAGCACACCCACCAGCCCAAGCCCGGCGCCGACCAGCAGCGAGATCGCCAAGCGCGGCAGCAGGCTGTAGTGAAACAGCATCTGATCGATACGATCGATATTTGGCGTAAACAGCGCCTGCCCCCACTGGGCGCGCGGCAGCGCAAGGGTGAGGTTGTACCAGGTTAGCCCGGCCGCCAGCATAAACAGCACCGCCAGCAGCAGCGCCGATGAGAGGGAGAAGCGACGGATCATGCCCGGCCTCCCAGCGCGTTATCCAGCACGCGGGTGAAATGCATGGCGGAGAGCGTCGCGCCATAGAACCAGACCGCCGGCACGCGCTGAAAACGCCCCTGGCGCACAAATGGCATCGCCTGCCAGAGCGGTGTCGCCATCACTTTTTGCATATCCTGTTCATTGTTGTGATCAAAGCAGATCACATCCGCATCTTTATAGGCGGCAAGCCGGTCGATGCCGACCGCCACGCTGCCCCAGAAGGTCTGCTCGCCCTGCCAGGCGTTACGAATGCCGAAATCATCGAGCACTTCCTGAAACAGGCAGTTGGCACCAAATACCAGCACATGGCGCGGATCGAGCAATGTAATCATCAGCAGCGGGCGGTCGCCGCGCCGGGCAAAGCGCGGCTTTGTGGCGCTCATCAGCGCATCGAACTGCGCGAGATGCTGTTTCGCCTGCGCCTCTTTGTTGAGCAACTGCGCCATCTCGTTCAGCGAGCGTCGGGCCATCGCCAGCGGCTTTTTGCCGTCGCTGAAGGTAAACCCGCGCCCCGGAGCAATGGTCGCCAGCTTCGCTTCGGAGGGGCCATAGCCCGCCGACCAGACCAGCAGCGAGGGCTTCATCTGCGTCAGCAGTTCGAGGTTCGGTTCGGTACGCAGGCCAATATCAATAACCGATGCTGGCAGCGACGGTTCGTTGACCCAGGTGTTGTAATTTTGCACATCGGCGACGCCGTAGGGCATCACGCCCAGCGCCAGCAGCAGCTCAACCGGCAGCCACTCAAGAGCGACGACGCGCTGCGGATCGACGCTTGCGGCCTTCGCACCGCGCATCTGCCAGAGCAGCGGCGACAGCGCCATCGCCGTCAGTAAACGCCGACGGCTGATTGCAGGAATAGCGGCCATCAGTAGACAAAGCTCACGGGCGCGGCACCGGCTGGATGCGGCAGGATCCCCATCGGGATACCGTAAATCTGCTCCAGCGTTTCGGCGCGCATTAAGGCCTCCGGTGCGCCTTCGGCGATCATTTCACCGCCACGCAGCGCCACCAGATAGTCACAGTAGCGTGCCGCCATATTGATATCATGCAGCACGGCAATCACCGTCAAGCCACGCTGCTGGCTTAAGCGGTGCACCAGCGCCAGCACATCGACCTGATGGGCGATATCAAGCGCGGAGGTCGGCTCATCAAGCAGCAGGCAGCGGCTATCCTGCGCCACCAGCATGGCAATCCACGCACGCTGGCGTTCGCCACCGGAGAGGCTATCCACCAGCCGGTGCGCCAGCGGTTTTAAACCGACCAGCGCAATCGCCTCTTCCACTTTCTCGCGGTCAGCCACGCCAAAACGCCCCAGTGCCCCGTGCCACGGATACCGCCCAATCGCCACCAGTTCGCGCACGGTCATCCCTTCCGCCTGCGGCAACTGCTGCGGCAGATAGGCAACTTTGCGGGCGAAGGATTTGCTGCTCCAGCTCTCCAGCGGCTGCCCGTCGAGCAGAATATCGCCCTCAGAGGGTGCCTGATGGCGGCCAAGCATCTTCAGCAGCGTCGATTTACCCGAGCCGTTATGACCAATCAGGCCGGTCACTTTCCCGCTCGGGAAGGTCAACGACAGCGGATGCAGCAGCGTGCGTCCCGGCACGCGAAAGGTGACATCGTTCAGTTGAAAGGTGGTATCGGGAAGCGTTTTGTTTTCCTGCATGGTTGCCAACTTGTCAGAGGGCACGGCGAACCGTGCCCGAAGAGAAAGATTAGAAGCGGAAGGTTGCGGTTGCCGTCACCTGACGTTCAGCGCCCCAGAAGCAGCCGTAGCTGTTAAAGCAGCTGGCGACATACTCACGGTCGAACAGGTTATTGACGTGCAGGGCGACATTGGAGCCCGCCATACCCAGGCGCGCCAGATCGTAACGCACCAGCGCATCAACGACGGTGGCGCTACCGACTTTAAACGAGTTCGCCGGATCGCCGAAGCTTGAGCCGGTGAAGCGCGCGCCGGTACCCAGCGTCAGGCCGGAAAGCGCGCCATCATAGAAGGTGTAATCTCCCCACAGCGAAGCCATATGTTTTGGCACTTGCGGCGGGGTATTACCTTTCAGTTTGGTGTCGGTGGTGTATTCCGCTTGCGTATAGGTGTAGGAGCCGACCACGTTGAGGTTGGCGGAGAGCGCCGCTTTGGCTTCCAGCTCCACGCCGCGCGAACGCACTTTGCCGCCCTCAACTGACCAGACCGATCCCGCAGGGTCGGCCATCAGGTTGTTGCTCTTGGTCAGCTGATAGAGCGCGCCGGTCAGCACAATCGGCCGATCGCTCGGGCTATATTTCACCCCGGCTTCATACTGCTTGCCTTTCGACGGAGCGAAGATTGCGCCATTCGCACCGGAGGTGGATGACGGTTCGAAAGATTCGCTGTAGCTGAAGTATGGCGTGACGCCATTATCAAACAGGTAGTTAACGCCGCCGCGCCAGCTGAACTGCTTATCGTCACGGGTTGTGGTGATGCCAGTCTCGCGGTTAAACGCGCTCTGCTTCGCCCAGTCGTAACGGCCGCCCAGCGTAACCAGCACCTTCTCCCACTGCGCCTGATCCTGCGCATAGAGGCCGGTCTGTTTTTGGCGGTTAAGGATGCGGTAAGCGCCAGACGGGCCAGAGTGGGCGGCGAAATCGAAATCGCCGCGATCGAGGTTATAGATATCCGATGGCGCAACCGATCCCGCATAGCCAAACCACGAGTCGATGTCGTTACGCATACGCATAAAGTCGACGCCGGTCAGCAGCGTATGGTCGACAGAACCAGTAGCAAAGGTGCTCTGCAACTGCGTATCGACCGAGAAGTTCTGCAACTTCTCGTTATCAATCACATACTGGCGCGTCAGGTAGTGGTTCCACTGCGACGGCGCGATGCTGGCACAAGGGCTGTTTTTTGCATCGGCAGTGTAGAGCGGATCAGAGCACATACCGTAGCCGTAGACGCTGTTTTGCGAGGTTTTGTTCTCGGCGTAGCGCAGGTTCTGGCGCACGGTAAAGGTATCGTCGAAGGCATGCTCAAAGCTGTAACCGACCATCTTCTGGTTACGGGAGTAAGTGTTGTTCTTTGCGCCTTCATTGAAGCTGGTCGGCAGGCGTTTGCCGTTCGGCAGCGGTTCAACGGTCCCCTCTTTCGGCAACCAGCCGTAATAGCCGGTGTCAGGCTCATTCTGGAAATAGGAGAGGAAGGTGAAGTTGGTTTTATCATCCGGCCGCCAGCTAAAAGAGGGGGCGATGGTATAACGCTGCTCTTTTTTCCCGTCCTGCTGCGCATTGGCAGAGCGCGCCAGGCCGGTCAGGCGATAGGAGTAAACACCGTCATCATCCAGCGCGTCGCTGAAATCAAACCCGGTCTGAAACAGGCTATTGGTGCCGGCTTTAAACTGAATTTCATGCAGCGGCATGGTGGTCGGGCGCTTGCTGACCATATTCATCAGGCCGCCGGGGCTGCTTTTTCCGTAGAGCACGGAGGTTGGCCCGCGCAGCAACTCAACGCGTTCCAGCATATAGGGATCGATCACCGCGTCGTTATAGAAGTTGCCCTGCAACTTCAGGCCGTCGAGGTAGTTATTCTGGCTTTGGTTATCAGCGGCAAAACCGCGGATGATCAGCTGATCGTAAGTATTGGAAGCCCCACGCGTGCCCACGCTGACGCCAGGTGTGTAGCTCAGGGCCTCTTTTGCCGATTTAGGCTGGTGCAGCGCGATCTCTTCGGCGGTGACGACGGAAATGGACTGCGGCGTTTTTTCCAGCGGCATATCCGTTTTTGTCGCGGTCGCGGTATGTTTCGCCGCGATGGTCGCCGCCGGCCCCCACGCATTCTCTTGCGGCGCGGCGGTGGTGACGGTGATGGTTTCTTCTTTTGAGGTGGTGGCAGCCTGTGCATAAACAGACATGCCGCTAACCGCTGTGGCTACTACGACTGCGAGAGTACGCAGCGTAAAAGTGACTGGCTGAGCAGTTGTTGGACGCGCCATGAGTGTATCTCTGATTCAGTAAGTGAACGTTAACGTAAACGAGAATTATTATTATGACCGCAGAATAATATGCGAAGCGCTCAGTGCATAGCAAGCGCAATGCCGCCCGGCGGGGCTTAACAGCAAAGAATTAGTCGCTGTAAAAGCAGGATGTTAATTGCATGAAGAAAGGAATTTAACGCGGCGTTATTTGAATGTATCAGAAAGGACAAAATAAAAACCCCGGTCTGCTGAACCGGGGTTTTTTATCACTAATTACTGCCGAACATATCTTTAATCCAGCCCGCGACGCCGTCGCTCTTCTGCTCCTGCTGCGGCTGTTGTTGCTGCGGCTGTTGTTGCTGCGGCTGTTGCTGCTGTTGCGGCTGCGTCGACTGATCGAACGGGTTGCCCGTTTGCGGCTGCATCATCTGGCTTTGCTGGCACAGCGCGTCCGGATTGGTGGTCCAGACCGGAAGCTGACGTACGCCACCGCCGCCGCAGATAAAGTTACCCATATCATCAACGCCGATGTTGGTGATGTCCTCCGGCGGCGTCAGATCCAGCGGGATCGGCGACTGGTTTTGCAGATAACGCTGGTAAATCGCCATCGCGCCGCTGGCACCATACAGCTTGGTCGGCTGGTTATTATCGCGGCCAACCCAGGTGATGGTCACTTCACGCCCGTCGATGCCGGCAAACCAGGTATCAACGTTGTTGTTGGTGGTACCGGTTTTCCCCGCCAGGTGCAGGCCCGGATACTTCGCGCCAAGCTGGCGACCCGTTCCGCGCTGAACCACCTGCTGCATGGTCCACAGCGTCATGTAGGCCGCCTGAGCAGGCACCACACGTTCCGCCTGCGGGTAGCTCTGATAAAGCACCGTGCCATCTTCAGCAATCACCGAACGCAGCGCGGAAAGTTGCGCACGGTTACCGCCGCTGGCGATGGTCTGGAAGGCCTGCGCCACTTCAATCGGCGTCAGGTTGAGCGCACCCAGCAGCATTGACGGCATCCCGTTCAGCTGATTTTTCGGCGCACCGAGTTTCTCCCAGGTATCCGTCACCGCCGGTAAGCCTACCGCCATGCCGAGGTTAACGGTCGGCACGTTCATCGAGCGCGTCAGCGCATCCACCAGCATCACCTGACCGCTGAAGCGGCGATCGTCGTTCTGCGGTGACCACACCTGGCCGTTGGAGAGGCGCAGCGAAATCGGCGCATCCGCAATCCAGGTATTCAGGCGATAGGTATTTGGCTGGCTCAGCGCCGTCAGGTAGGTCGCCGGTTTCGCCAGCGAGCCGATAGAGCGACGCGCCTGCATCGCACGGTTATAACCGGCAAACTGCGGTGTCGCACCGCCCACCATCGCGCGGACTTCACCGGTGTAGCGATCGACCACCACCATCGCGGTTTCCAGATCCGACAGCTTGCGCTGTTTGATCAGCAGCGGAATGCCCTCTACCGCCGCTTTTTCGGCAGCATCCTGCGCCACCGAGTCAAAGGTGGTGAAGATCTTCACGCCGGAGAGATCTTTGACTTTATCGCCGAGTTTGCTCTGCAGCTCCTGGCGCACCATCTGCATAAATGCTGGCTGAGGTGAGATCACCCCACCACGCGGCTGTACGCCGAGCGGACGGGCACTGAGCATGTCATACAGCTCCTGGTCAATCACGCTCTGCTGTTGGAGCAGACGCAGCACCAGGTTACGGCGCTCAAGGGCCAGTTTCGGGTTACGCCACGGGTTGTAAATCGACGCCCCTTTTACCATCCCGACCAGCAGCGCCTGCTGATCGAGGCTCAGCTCTTCAACCGGACGACCAAAGTAGTAGAGGCTCGCCAGCGGGAAACCGCGGATTTCGTTATCGCCGCTCTGACCGAGGTAGACCTCGTTCATATAGAGCTCAAGGATGCGATCCTTGCTGTAGCGGGCATCCATGATCAGCGCCATATAGGCTTCGTTGGCTTTACGCCAGTAGGAGCGCTCGCTGCTCAGGAAGAGGTTTTTTACCAGCTGTTGGGTCAGCGTACTCGCCCCCTGCACCGTGCGACCCGCGGTAAGGTTCGCCAGCATCGCACGGCCAATGGAGTAGAAGCTGATGCCGTCATGCTCGTAGAAGTGGCGGTCTTCCGTCGCCAGCAGCGTGTCGACCAGCAGATCCGGGAAGCCGTTACGCGCAACAAACAGGCGCTGCTCGCCGTTCGGCGAAGAGAGCATGGTGATCAGGCGCGGATCGAGACGGAAGAAACCGAACTGGCGGTTGCTGTCCATATTCTCGATTGTCTCCAGGCGATCGCCGTCAAAGGTCAGACGCGCGCGCACCTGGCCCTCTTTGCTGTCCGGAAAATCAAACGGACGGCGGATCATCTCGATGCTTTTCGCCTGCACGGTGAACTCACCGGGACGCGTCATCTTGGTCACTTCGCGGTACTGCGTCGCCTCCAGCAGCTTGACCATCTCATTTTTGCTGATGGCCATATCCGGCTCGAGGTTGACCATACGGCCATAGACGGCGGCAGGCAGCTGCCACACTTTACCGTCGATACGGGCGCGGATTTTCTGATCCAGATAGACGCCATAAATGGCAAACAGCACTGCGCAAATAATGAAAATTTTCAGCAGCAGCCAGAACCAACCGCGTTTACCGCGGGGCTTCTTGCCTCTGCCTCTTCCCTTTTTCGGCACTGCGTTTTCCTCTTCATCATCGTATTCGTCATACTCTTCATCACGAACGCGACGACGACTGATTTTCTCTTTTGCCGGGCGCGCAGGTTTCCCCTTGCGTCCAATTGGCTCGCGGTCATTCCCCGCCATGCTTTACTCTCCGCAACGTTCAGGCGCAAGGGCCCGATTCTCAGTTCTTCGGCCTACAGGCAGAAGAAGAACTCTCTCAATTTATACCACTGCTGAATGACGCTATACGCATCAGCACTATGAATACTTTTTCGTTCGCCGCGTCGGCGCGGTGTTCGCCGGATCGTCCGGCCAGACATGTTTGGGGTAGCGCCCCTTCATCTCTTTTTGCACCTCGCGGTAGGTTCCGGCCCAGAACGCGCCTAAATCGCGCGTAATTTGCAGCGGCCGCTGGGCAGGCGAAAGCAGCTCCAGCACCAGCGCCACGCGCCCCTGCGCAATCGTCGGCGTGGTGGCTTCACCGAACATCTCCTGCATCCGCACCGCCAGCGCAGGCGGATTATCTTCATGATATCGGATGGCTATCCGGCTTCCGGTCGGCACAGTGTAATGCCCAGGCAGCTCACTATCCAGCCGTTGACGCAACGACCACGGCAGCGCCTGCTGCAACGCCTGCCCTACGTCGAGAGACTGCAAATCGCGCAGGGAACGAATGCCGCCCATTTGCGGCAGCAGCCACGCCTCAAGGGTGTCGAGCAGCGAGGCGTCATCGACGGCGGGCCAGTCGAACTCCGGTAGCCACTTCGCGGCGCAGAGTAAGCGTAAACGATACTGCGCCGCTTCGCTTGTCCAGTTCAGCACCCGCAGCCCCTTTTCGCGAATACCGTTTAACATCGCCTGGTGCAGCTCCTCCTCAGAGGGCTTCGCCAGCGGCTGTGCGCTCAGCGTCAGTTGCCCAATTTGCCGACGACGAAATGCTTTCAGAGTGCCGAGCGTTTCATCCCACTCGACGCTGTCGGACTGGGTAATCAAATGCGGACTTTGGGCAACAAGCACGTCGATATCCAGCGGCAGCGCCAGCAAAATACGCGCATCCGGCGACTGGCTCCCCTGCAATAGCAGCGGCGCAAGCAGCCATTCGTGACGGTTTAGCGCATCATCGGCATCCAGCGTTGCACCTAAACCGTTCGCCAGCTGATAGCGCCCCTGCTGACCGCGCCTGCGCGCAACTCGATCGGCAAACGCACAGGCGAGAAGCGGTGCCAGCGCGCTGTTATCCGGCTCGCCGCCGCTGCTCTTCAGCCTGCGTGCCAGCTGGCGCGCGCGCTGTTGCCAGTTCCCCTGCTGGCGCGAGAAGGCAGCGCTCAAATCACTATTACCGCCGCGCGGTGGCTCTTCGAGGATCGCTGCAAGCTTCGCCGCGGTGGCAATCTCATCCTCGCCCTGCGCGCTCGAAAGCATCGCCGCCAGACGCGGATCGTTGCCGAGCGCCGCCATTTTCATGCCAAACGGCGTTAAACGCCCCTCTTCCAGCGCGCGCAGTTGCGTCAGCAGCCTGCGCGCCGCCGCCAGGTTAGCCTCAGGCGGCAGATCCAGCCAGCTAAGCTGCGCAACATCCTGGCAGCCCCACTGCAATAACTCCATCAACAGGCCGGAGAGGTCGCTATTGACGATCTCCGGGCTGCTCTGCGCCGTCGCGCGCTCCGCCTGCTCTTTGGCAAGCAGATGCAGGCAGATGCCCGGCTCCAGACGCCCGGCGCGTCCGGCGCGCTGGGTCATCGACGCCACGCTGATGCGCTGGGTAATCAGGCGCGTTAAGCCGCTGCGGGCATCAAAACGGGCAACGCGCTCCTGGGCGCTGTCCACCACCAGCCGGATCCCTTCGATGGTCAGGCTGGTTTCGGCAATATTGGTCGCCAGCACCACTTTTCGTTTGCCGGCAGGCGCTGGCAGAATCGCTTTGCGCTGTTCGCTTAACGGCAACGCGCCATAAAGGGGGCAGAGCAGCACATCGCCGCCGACGCGGGACGCAAGCTGCTCCTGCACGCGCTGAATTTCGCCGACGCCCGGCAAAAAGAGCAGCAGCGAACCCGATTCGGTGCGCAGCAGTTCAGCCGTGGCCTGTGCCACCGCCTCATCAAAACGTTGATGGGCGGGCAGTGACTGGTAGCGCTGTTCAACGGGGAACGTACGCCCTTCGGAGACGATCACCGGCGCATCCGGCAACAGCGAGTGTAGACGCTCATTATCCAGCGTCGCGGACATAATCAGCACTTTCAGATCGTCCCGCAGTCCCTGCTGCACATCAAGCAGCAGCGCGAGTGCCAGATCGGCCTGTAGACTGCGCTCGTGGAACTCGTCGAGGATCACCAGCCCGACGCCGTTCAGCTCCGGATCGTTTTGGATCAGGCGAGTGAGGATCCCTTCGGTGACCACTTCAAGGCGGGTATTCGGGCCGACGCAGGTATCGGCGCGCATGCGGTAACCCACGGTGTCGCCGGGTTGCTCATTGAGAAGCTCCGCCAGCCGCTGTGCAACGTTGCGCGCCGCCAGACGTCGCGGCTCGAGCAGCAAAATTTTCCCTTCAACTGCATTCTGTTGCAGCAGTTGCAGCGGCAGCCAGGTCGATTTCCCGGCACCGGTCGGGGCGCTCAGCAGCACCTGTGGCGCATTTTTCAGCGCAGAGAGAAGATCGGGCAGAACGGCGGCAACCGGCAGTAAGGACACAAACGCTCCAGGGGTTAACAGAAGAGGAGCGGCAGTATACCATCCCCACATATTCTTGACCTCGAGCACACTATGCCCGCATCAAAAAGGCTCTTTTTTGCCATCGAACTGCCCGCCGAACTCCAGCCCCAGCTGGTGCAGTGGCGCGCGCAACACTTCGCGCCGGAAGCGGGACGGCCCATTGCCGCCGCCAATTTACATCTGACGCTGGCCTTTCTGGGCGATATCAGCGCCGAGAAACAGAAGGCGCTGGAGACGCTGGCCGGACGCATTCGCCAGCCGGGCTTTACGTTGACGCTGGATGATGCCGGGCAGTGGCTGCGCTCGCGCGTGGTGTGGCTCGGTTCGCGCCAGCCGCCGCGCGGATTACTGCAACTGGCAGATATGCTGCGCGCGCAGGCAGCACGCAGCGGCTGCTATCAAAGCCCGCAGCCTTTTCACCCACACATCACGCTGCTGCGCGACGCCAGCCACGCGGTTTCGCTGCCGCCGCCGGGTTTTCGCTGGTCTTTTCCGGTCACTGAGTTTGCGCTCTACGAATCGCAGTTTCTCAACGGGCGTACCCGTTACACCGCCCTGAAGCGCTGGCCCCTTAGCGGGGAGTAATCATTTCGGCGCGTCTTGAGCCACGAACATATTAAGGAAGAGATATGGAATTCACCCCACCGCTACAATCCGCCACGCTTGTGACGCGCTATAAGCGCTTTCTGGCGGATGTCGTGACGCCCGAAGGCGAAACCCTGACGCTGCACTGCCCCAATACCGGCGCGATGACCGGTTGCGCGACGCCAGGCGATCGGGTCTGGTATTCCACCTCAACAAATCTGAAGCGCAAATATGCCCACACCTGGGAATTAACTGAAACGCAACAGGGCGCATTTATTTGCGTTAATACTCAGCGGGCAAATATGTTAACGAAAGAGGCGATTATCGCTGACCGCCTGCCTAAGTTAACGGGATATAGCGTGCTGAAAAGCGAAGTGAAATATGGTGCGGAGCGCAGCAGAATTGATTTTCTGTTACAGGCGGAGGATCGCCGCAACTGCTATATTGAAGTGAAATCGGTCACGCTCGCCGAGCAGCAGTCAGGCTATTTCCCGGATGCGGTCACACTGCGCGGGCAGAAGCATTTACGGGAGTTGATGAGCGTTGCGGCCAATGGTGACCGTGCGGTGATCTTGTTTGCCATTCTGCACTCCGCCGTTGAACATTTCGCACCCGCGCGCCATATTGATGGGGAATACGCACGATTATTGAGTGAAGCGCAACAAAATGGGGTGGAAGTTATTGCTTATAAAGCGGAACTTTCTGCCGATAATATCAGTCTTAGCTTGCCGCTACCGTTCTCGCTTTAAGGCAAGCGCCTGACGAATAAGTGATTTGGTCGCGTGCGCAAATACGCTTTTCTTCACAGGGTTGTCAAGTGTTACGTATGGATATTTGCCATCCGTAAAAGCATCTGCTATTTATAGCGGCCTGATTTTTCCCCCGTACGGGGATCGATAGTGCGTGTTAAGGAGAAGCAACATGCAAGAAGGGCAAAACCGTAAAACATCGTCCCTGAGTATTCTCGCCATCGCTGGGGTGGAGCCGTATCAAGAGAAGCCGGGCGAAGAGTATATGAACGAAGCCCAGCTGGCGCACTTCAAGCGGATTCTTGAAGCATGGCGCAATCAACTTAGGGATGAAGTCGATCGCACCGTTACGCACATGCAGGACGAAGCGGCTAACTTCCCGGACCCGGTTGACCGTGCTGCTCAGGAAGAGGAGTTCAGCCTTGAACTGCGTAACCGCGATCGCGAGCGTAAGCTGATTAAGAAGATCGAAAAAACGCTGAAAAAAGTAGAAGACGAAGATTTCGGTTTCTGCGAATCCTGCGGCGTTGAAATTGGTATCCGTCGTCTGGAAGCGCGTCCGACTGCCGACCTGTGCATCGACTGCAAAACCCTGGCGGAAATCCGCGAAAAACAGATGGCGGGCTAACCCCCGGCATTCCCCAAGACGCCCCGCTGATGCGGGGCGTCTCTTATAAGGCGGCGAACGCGCCCGCCCTGTACTTTTTTGCCTGTCGATATGCCTGAATCACACTATATCGGGCGCTTTGCGCCATCCCCATCCGGTGAACTGCATTTTGGTTCGTTAATTGCCGCCCTCGGCAGCTATCTGCAAGCCCGTGCTCAGCATGGTATCTGGCGCGTGCGGATTGAAGATATCGATCCTCCCCGCGAAGTGCCCGGCGCGGCAGAGACAATTTTGCGCCAGCTGGAACACTACGGCCTGCACTGGGACGGTGAGGTGCTGTGGCAATCCCGGCGACATGCGGCTTATCGGGAAGTGCTGGCGCGGCTGCACCGTGAAGGGCTGAGCTACTTCTGCACCTGCACGCGAGCGCGTATTCAAAGCGTCGGCGGTTTCTATGATGGCCACTGCCGCACCCTGAATCATGGCCCGGAAAACGCTGCGGTCCGCCTGCTGCAACGCCAGCCGGTGCTGGAATTTACCGACCGTCTGCGCGGGCGCATCGTTGCCGAAGAGAAACTGGCGCGCGAAGATTTTATTATTCACCGCCGCGATGGATTATTTGCTTATAACCTCGCCGTGGTGGTCGATGACCATTTTCAGGGTGTGACGGAGATCGTGCGCGGCGCGGATCTGATTGCACCGACGGTGCGGCACCTCTCCCTTTATCAACAATTAGGCTGGCCGGCACCTGAGTATGTTCATCTGCCATTAGCCCTTAATGAACAAGGGGATAAGCTCTCCAAGCAGAACCATGCGCCTGCCCTGCCGGAGGGCGATCCGCGTCCTGTGTTGATCCGTGCTTTACAATTTATGAACCAGGATGTAACAAAAGAGTGGCAGGATCTCTCGCTGGAGGATCTGCTGGAAAAGGCGGTGGCGAACTGGTCGCTTTCACGCGTACCTGTAACAGGCGATGCGAATACAGCATTCTCAAATGCTTCGCGCTGAGCTATGATTAGCCGCTATTTTTTTGTCCCGATGACGTCTGACACTACCGAGGTGTACTATTTTTACCCGAGTCGCTAATTTTTGCCGCAAGGTGCTAAGCCGCGAAGAGAGCATGGCCGTTGAGGCAATGGCCAAACCGCAAATGGCGGTTATCCCGCGTGAGCAGCACGCTATTTCCCGCAAAGATATCAGCGAAAATGCGCTCAAAGTGCTCTATCGTCTGAATAAAGCGGGCTATGAAGCTTACCTGGTAGGCGGCGGTGTGCGCGACTTGTTGCTGGGCAAAAAACCAAAAGATTTTGATGTCACCACCAACGCCACGCCGGATCAGGTGCGTAAGCTGTTCCGCAACTGTCGTCTGGTGGGTCGCCGTTTCCGCCTCGCACACGTGATGTTCGGGCCGGAGATTATCGAAGTGGCGACCTTCCGTGGTCATCATGACGATCAACAAACCGATCGCACCATCTCCCAGCGCGGCCAGAACGGCATGCTGCTGCGCGACAACATCTTCGGCTCAATTGAAGAAGATGCCCAGCGTCGTGACTTCACCATTAACAGCCTCTATTACAGCGTTGCCGACTTTACCGTACGTGATTACGTCGGCGGCATGCGCGATCTGCAAGAGGGCACCATCCGCCTGATCGGCAACCCGGAAACCCGCTACCGCGAAGATCCGGTGCGCATGCTGCGCGCGGTGCGTTTCGCCGCCAAGCTGGGCATGCAGATTAGCGAAGAGACCGCCGAGCCGATCCCGCGTCTGGCGACCTTAATTAACGACGTGCCGCCGGCGCGTCTGTTTGAAGAGTCCCTGAAGCTGTTGCAGGCCGGTTACGGTTACGAAACCTACCAGCTGCTGCGCGAATATGGCCTCTTCCAGCCGCTCTTCCCGATCATCACCCGCTGCTTTACCGAGCGCGGCGATAGCCCGATGGAGCGCATTATTGCCCAGGTGCTGAAGAACACCGATAACCGCATTCACAACGATATGCGCGTTAACCCGGCGTTTCTGTTTGCCGCTATGTTCTGGTATCCGCTGCTGGAGAACGCGCAGCGTATCACCCAGGAGGGCGGGCTGGCCTACTACGACGCCTTCGCACTGGCGATGAACGACGTGCTCGACGAAGCGTGCCGCTCGCTGGCGATCCCGAAACGCATCACTACGCTGGTTCGCGATATCTGGCAGCTGCAGCTGCGCATGTCCCGTCGCCAGGGCAAACGCGCCTGGAAACTGATGGAGCATCCTAAATTCCGCGCCTCGTACGATCTGCTGGCACTGCGCGCCGAGGCGGAAAACAACGCTGAGCTGCAACGTCTGACAAAATGGTGGGGCGAGTTCCAGGTCTCTGCACCACCAGCGCAAAAACATATGCTTGATGATTTAGGTGAAGAGCCGGCCGAGCGCCGTCGTCATCGCCGTCCGCGCAAGCGCGCGCCGCGCCGTGAGGGCAGTGCGTGACACTGGCCTTTATCGCGCTGGGCAGCAATCTCGCCTCGCCGCTCGATCAAGTGAACGCCGCGATAGCCGCGCTGGGGGAGATCCCCGACAGCCGGATCGTGGCGTGCTCCTCTCTTTACCGCACTCCCCCGCTCGGCCCGCCGGATCAGCCTGACTATCTCAACGCCGCCGTGGCGCTGGAAACAACGCTCGCACCGGAAGCCCTTCTCGACCATACGCAGCGCATTGAGCTGCAACAGGGGCGCGTGCGTAAAGCCGAGCGCTGGGGGCCGCGCACCCTCGACCTCGATATTATGCTGTTTGGCGAGATGACGGTGCAGACCGCGCGCCTGACCATTCCCCACTACGACATGAAAAACCGCGGCTTTATGCTGTGGCCACTTTTTGAGATCGCCCCTGACCTGCACTTCCCCGATGGCGAATCATTGCAGGCCGTGCTGACGCGGCTGAACGCGCCAAAACCTCACGCCTGGTAACCCCGCCTGAAAAGGTGACCTGCATCAACGGGTTGCCTAAAGTCATTGCCCCCCTGAATGTTGCTGCTTAGAATGCGCCAGATTCGCCTTCGACTATCAGGAAACGCTATGAAACCGACGACCCTCTCGTGGCTGCTGAAATGTAAGCAGGAGAAGCGCCGCTTCGCCACCATCACCGCCTATGACTACAGCTTCGCCAAACTCTTTGCCGAAGAGGGGATCAACGTGATGCTGGTCGGCGATTCGTTAGGCATGACGGTACAAGGGCACGACTCCACGCTGCCGGTAACGGTGGCCGATATCGCTTATCACACCCAGGCGGTTCGCCGCGGCGCACCCGCCTGCCTGCTGCTCGCCGATCTGCCGTTTATGGCCTATGCCACCCCCGAACAGGCGTTTGAGAACGCGGCTGCGGTGATGCGCGCCGGTGCCAATATGGTGAAAATCGAAGGCGGCCGCTGGCTGGCACCAACGGTGAAAATGCTCACCGAACGCGCGGTGCCGGTATGTGGTCATCTGGGGTTAACCCCGCAATCGGTCAACATCTTCGGCGGCTATAAAGTACAGGGGCGCGGCGATGCGGCGCAGGGTCTGTATGAGGATGCGCTGGCGCTGGAAGCGGCAGGCGCGCAGTTGCTGGTGCTGGAGTGCGTGCCGGTTGAACTGGCGCAGCGCATTACCGGGGCGTTAACCATTCCGGTGATTGGTATTGGCGCAGGCAATGTGACCGACGGACAGATTCTGGTGATGCATGACGCCTTCGGCATTACCGGTGGACATATTCCAAAATTTGCTAAAAATTTCCTCAATGAAGCAGGCGACATGCGTGCCGCGGTGAGGCAGTATGTGGCTGAAGTCGAGTCCGGAGCCTATCCGGGCGAAGAGCACAGTTTCCATTAAGGAGCCTTGTTGTGTTGATTATTGAAACCCTGCCGCTGCTGCGCCAGCATATTCGCCGCCTGCGTCAGGAAGGAAAACGCATTGCGCTGGTGCCGACCATGGGCAACCTGCACGATGGTCATATGAAGCTGGTCGACGAAGCGAAACTGCGCGCCGATGTGGTGGTAGTAAGCATCTTTGTGAACCCGATGCAGTTTGACCGCCAGGATGACCTGGTGCGCTACCCGCGCACCTTGCAGGAAGATTGTGAAAAGCTGAACAAACGCAAAGTCGATTTCGTCTTTGCCCCGGCGCCTGCGGATATCTACCCGCAGGGCACGGAAGGCCAGACTTATGTTGACGTTCCGGGCATCTCGACGATGCTGGAAGGTGCCAGCCGTCCTGGCCATTTCCGCGGCGTCTCCACCATCGTCAGCAAGCTGTTTAACCTGGTCCAGCCCGACATCGCCTGCTTCGGCGAGAAGGATTACCAGCAGTTGCAGCTGATCCGCAAAATGGTGGCGGATATGGGTTATGACATTGAGATTGTCGGCGTACCGACCGTGCGGGCGAAAGATGGCCTGGCGCTCAGCTCGCGTAACGGCTATCTCACCGCTGACCAGCGCAAAATCGCGCCGGGAATGAGCAAAGTGATGAACGCCATCGCCGATAAATTACAGGCGGGCGAGCGCGATACCGAAGAGCTGGTGGCACTGGCGGAGCAGCAGGTCAACGAAGCCGGTTTCCGCGCCGATGATATTCAGATCCGTGATGCGGACACGCTGCTTGACGTGACAGAGAGCAGCCAGCGCGCGGTGATTCTGATGGCGGCATGGCTCGGCCAGGCGCGGCTTATCGACAACAAAGTGGTTGAATTGACCCAGAAATAATCTGGCAGAACGCTGCGCCGGTTAAGGCGCGGCAACAACAGACGGGGTTAAGCAGGGAGCCGTCTCCCCGTTTCGGCTTTACTCTCAGTAACGAAGGTTCAACTTATGATTCGCACTATGCTGCAAGGCAAGCTCCACCGCGTCAAAGTGACGCAGGCCGACCTGCATTACGAAGGCTCCTGCGCCATCGACCAGGATTTCCTGGAAGCGGCCGGTATCCTTGAATACGAAGCCATTGATATCTACAACGTCACCAACGGTAAGCGCTTCTCTACTTATGCGATTGCTGGTGAGCGCGGCTCGCGCATTATCTCCGTTAACGGCGCGGCGGCGCACTGTGCGGATGTCGGCGATATTCTGATTATCGCCAGCTACGTCACCATGCCCGATGACGTGGCCCGCAGCTGGCAGCCGAAAGTGGCCTATTTTGACGGCGACAACGAGATGAAACGCACCGCGAAAGCCGTGCCCGTTCAGGTTGCCTGATGCCCTACCCCTGCGGCTGATTGCTGATCAGCCGCGACATCGTTTCCAGCGAGTCCGTCCGTAAGATATAGAGCCGTTTTAACAGGAACGGATTATCCCCCGGCTTCACCTTCCCGCGCACCGTGGTTACCGCCATATGGAAACCGGCATCATTTGCCGCTTTCACCGCTTTATCGTCATAGCCGCCAAACGGATAGGAGAGATAGAGCACATGCGGGTTGAACTGCGCCAGCGCGCGGCGCGAACGTTTAAAATCAAACAGAATGTTGTGATAGCTACGGCTAAAGAGGATCGGATGGCGCGCGTCATCGACCCGGTGCAAGAAGTGGGTGTGCGACTGCACATCAAACACGTCACGAATGCCGTTAAGCTCCGACACGCTCATAAATTGCAGCGATTTTGGGTCCCACTTCTGTGGCTTTAGCTTGATGCGCGACGAGATAATAAACGCCGTCGCTTTAAAGCCATACTGGCGCAGGATCGGGTAGGCGTAGCGGCTGACAGACTTCAGCCCATCATCAAAAGTGATCACCACCGCGCGCGCGGGCAGATTCATGCGGTTACGCACATACCCTTCCAGTTGATACATCGACAGCGTGGCGTAGCCCTGGTCGCGCAGCCACGTCATCTGGTTGGTAAAGGCGCGAAGCGAAGTAGTAGTGGAGGTGTGGCGAAAGCGGGTGTTCTCTTCGTCATGCAAAATATGGTGGTAGGTCAGCACCGGCAGGCCATTATCTTCCTGCGCATCGAGGCTGCTGACCCACGCCAGCCGGTTGCCAATGCGGATCTGAAACCAGGTCTGGTTCAGGCGATCTTTGAGCTTATCGATAATCGGGTAGCGCAGGTTTTGCGCCAGCGTGCCGAACTGCGGGCTGGTTTTATCCGGCGCGTTGTAGAGCGGCGTATCCTGCCAGGTGATGAGATTCTGGTTGCTGAGCGGCTTATTAAGATCGCCGAGGCTATCCTGCACGCGCTTGTTGCCCGTCACCGTGCCGAGATGGCCTTTATCAATAAACCCCGAGCCAAAGCCGAAGCGAAAGGCGTAGTAATCCTCCTCGCCCGGCACCACGCCGATGATCTGCCCGGCGCGAATATTGCCGACGGTAATCACTTTATCGCCCACCTGCGCCCAGATGTCGGCATCTTCGGTGGTTTGCAGATAACGTGCAGGAACAGCTTGTTCGCTGATAATGGCGGCAGAGGCGCTACCGGCCAGCAACAGAAAGAGAAAGGCAATCAAACGAGACATGAGACGAACCGCGTTAGGAAAGTGGCGTGATTGTAACAAAACCTGAGGGATTTAATGGCTTTGTTTAGGTCAAAAAGTGGGCTAACTCGGCGGATTACTTCCTGGCAGGTGACCTCTGGTGTGAAATGCTCATCTTCTGTTCAAACTTTGCCTTTCCATTTCCCAAGTGTATGTTATTTGTGCAATTGCACCTTAATAATGGACTAAGGAAACATCATGAACATGGATAAAGCTATTATTCTCGCTCTGCTTTTAGGTTTTTCATCCGCTTCAGGCGCAGCTTTTGCGGGTCAATGCCCGGCAAATGGAAGCATAACGTCAACGGGAGTGGAAACGGACACGGATGGGATTTCAAGCATGGTTTATTGCTCCCCATCCGCCACTAACTGTAAATGGAAAGGATTCGATCCCATGGCCATCATAGGCAGCAAAGTAAAAGAACTCTTAAATGCGATGAATCAGCCCACCAGAAACAATGGACTCACTTATTGTGATTACCGATTAGAAACGGGCGATCAAATCAGAATGTCTTTAAAACAGGATTGATTGCTGTTCATGCATAACAATAAGATCGCCTGGGCGATCTTATTGTTTTTTAGAGCAATGCTGAAAATAGCCTGATAACCGTTAGCTACGCAACCCGCGCCCACGCTGGATCAGATACCAGCAGGTCAGATAGAAGCCGAGGATAAAGACCACCAGCACGCCAACCGTGGTGACCAGCGGGACATCGCTAATCCCGAGGAAGCCGAAGCGGAAGCCGCTGATCATATAGACAATCGGGTTCAGGTGCGACAGCGCCTGCCAGAACGGCGGCAGCAGCGTCAGGGAGTAGAAGACGCCGCCGAGATAGGTCAGCGGGGTCAACACAAAGGTCGGGATCAGGCTGATATCGTCAAAGGTTTTGGCGAACACCGCATTCAGCAGACCGGCCAGCGAGAAGAGCACCGCGGTGAGCAGCAGCGTCAGCCCGACAAACAGCCATGAGTGCACCTGGAAAGGCACGAAGAAGAGCGACACCGCCGTTACCAGCACGCCAACGCACAGGCCGCGCGCCACGCCGCCACCCACATAACCGACGATAATCACGTGCGTCGGTACCGGTGCCACCAGCAGCTCCTCAATGTTGCGCTGGAACTTGGCGCTAAAGAAGGAGGAGGCGACGTTGGCATAGCCGTTGGTGATCACCGCCATCATGATCAGCCCCGGAACGATAAACTGCATATAGGTGAAGCCGTGCATTTCACCGATACGCGAACCGATCAGGTTGCCGAAAATAATAAAGTAGAGGGTCATGGTGATCACCGGCGGCACCAGTGTCTGCACCCAGATACGCATAAAACGCTGGATCTCTTTGTACCAGATACTCTTCAGCGCCACCCAATAAAGCTGCATCATGCGCCCTCTCCTTTCCTGTCATGCACCAGCGTAACGAACAGCTCTTCAAGGCGGTTGGCTTTGTTACGCATACTTAATACCTGGATCCCCTGCGCGCTTAGCTGGCTAAAGACGCTGTTGATCCCCTGCTCGCGCAGCACTTCAACTTCAAGCGTTGAGGTGTCTACCAGCCGATATTGATACCCTTCCAGCTTCGGCAGCGCGCTTTTCGCCGCCAGATCGAGGATAAAGGTCTCCGATTTGAGCTTGGAGAGCAGCGACTTCATCGAGGTGTTCTCCACCAGTTCACCATGCTGGATGATGCCGATATTGCGGCACAGCATCTCTGCCTCTTCCAGATAGTGAGTGGTGAGAATAATGGTGGTGCCTTTGTCGTTCAGATCTTTCAAAAAGCCCCACATCGAGCGGCGCAGTTCGATGTCGACGCCCGCCGTTGGCTCATCAAGAATCAGCAGTTTTGGCTCATGCATCAGCGCGCGGGCAATCATCAAACGACGCTTCATCCCGCCGGAGAGCATGCGCGCACGTTCGTTACGTTTACCCCACAAATCAAGCTGATTAAGGTACTTTTCGCTGCGCACTAACGCATCTTTGCGATCGACACCGTAGTAGCCCGCCTGGTTGACGACAATCTGCTGTACGGTTTCAAACGGGTTGAAGTTGAACTCCTGCGGCACCAGCCCCAGCTGGCGTTTGGCGTTCACCACATCTTTTTCCAGGTCATAGCCAAAGACGCTGACCCGGCCAGAGGTTTTATTCACCAGCGAGCTGATAATGCCGATGGTGGTCGACTTACCCGCGCCGTTCGGCCCAAGCAGGGCGTAGAAGTCTCCCGCCTCGACTTGCAGATCGATTCCGCGCAGCGCCTGAACGCCGCCCGGATAGGTTTTTTTAAGCTGCTCAAGCTCCAGTGCAATGGTCATGAATTATCACTTACCTATTTTCTTACACTCGATGTGTGGTTTTAAAAGAGAAAGAGTTGACCTATATTAGGCCTCGCACTCATTTTGCTTACAGGTCGCAAAGCGCTATGAAAGACATAGATACACTCATCAGCAACAACGCACTATGGTCAAAAATGCTGGTCGAGGAAGATCCAGGATTTTTTGAAACGCTGGCGCAGGCACAAAAGCCGCGCTTTCTGTGGATTGGCTGTTCAGACTCACGCGTTCCGGCTGAGCGCCTGACTGGCCTTGAACCCGGCGAGCTGTTTGTTCACCGTAACGTGGCCAACCTGGTCATCCATACCGACTTAAACTGCCTCTCCGTTGTGCAATACGCGGTTGATGTGCTGGAAGTTGAACACATCATCATCTGCGGCCACTACGGCTGCGGCGGCGTTCAGGCAGCGGTTGAAAACCCGGAACTGGGTCTTATCAACAACTGGCTGCTGCACATTCGCGACATCTGGTTTAAACATAGCTCGCTGCTCGGCGAAATGCCGCCAGAACGTCGTCTCGATACGCTGTGCGAATTGAACGTCATGGAGCAGGTTTATAACCTTGGCCACTCAACGATTATGCAATCCGCCTGGAAACGCGGCCAGAACGTGACAATTCACGGCTGGGCTTACGGCATCCATGACGGCCTGCTGCGCGATCTGGATGTGACCGCCACCAACCGCGAAACGCTGGAACAGCGTTACCGCACAGGTGTGCAGAACATCAGCCAGAAGCACATTAATCACAAATAACAATCGGGGCCGTCGGCCCCGATTTTTTTATTCGTCCAGCATCACCACTTTGCCGACATAGGGCAAATGGCGATAGCGCTGAGCGTAGTCAATTCCGTAACCCACCACAAACTCATCCGGAATCGAGAAACCAACATACTCGACGGTGACATCCACTTCACGTCGCGAAGGTTTATCCAGCAGGGTGCAGATCGCCAGCGACTTCGGCTCGCGCAGGCGCAGGATCTCGCGCACTTTCGACAGCGTGTTGCCAGAATCGATAATGTCTTCAACAATCAATACATCTTTGCCGCGAATATCTTCATCCAGATCTTTGAGGATTTTCACATCGCGAGTCGATGACATGCCGCTGCCGTAGCTGGAAGCGGTCATAAAATCGACTTCATGGGAGACCTGCACTTCACGGCAGAGATCGGCCATAAACATAAACGAGCCGCGCAGCAGCCCCACCAGCACCATCTCGCTGCCGCTATCTTTGTAACGTTCAGTGATTTGACGACCCAGTTCGGCGACGCGTGCTTTGATCTCCGCTTCCGGGATCATCACTTCAACTTTGTGTTTCATATTAACTAACCATATGATTTTAGAAGCAAATAATTCAACACCAATCGCTTAAACCGGTGATTGAAACGCAAGCCGTGAAGTATACCAGCAAAACCAATTGAGGTGGGCATGCATCGAGAAAGCTCGATTTGTGATGACGATCACACTTGTTAACACCTATAATTAGTTGCTATCAAAAATTTAACAAACTGATGAGTATTCCTTTTATGGCAGAAACAAAATCGCAACGGTCGCGGCTATTGATCATGCTGACGACGATCTTTGCAGCCTTCTGCGGGCTGTATCTTTTAATTGGTGGTGTCTGGCTGATCTCCATCGGCGGCTCCTGGTACTACCCCATCGCTGGCCTGGTGATGCTTGGCGTGACCTGGCTGCTGTGGAAAGGGAAGCGTTCCGCGCTCTGGCTCTACGCGGCTCTGCTGCTTGCCACCATGCTGTGGGGCGTTTGGGAAGTCGGCTTCGACTTCTGGGCGCTGACCCCACGTAGCGATATTCTTGTCTTCTTCGGTATCTGGCTGATTCTGCCATTTGTCTGGCGTCGCCTGATTATTCCTGCCCGCGGCGCGGTTGCTGCCCTGGTAGCGGTAATGCTGATCAGCGGCGGTATTCTGACCTGGGCCGGTTTCAATGACCCGCAGGAGATCAACGGCACCCTGAGCGCTGACTCGACGCCTGCTGCACCGATCTCTAACGTTGCCGATAGCGACTGGCCGGCTTATGGCCGTAACCAGGAAGGCCAGCGTTACTCGCCGCTGAAGCAGATTAACGCGGATAACGTGAAAAACCTGAAGGAAGCCTGGGTGTTCCGCACCGGCGACCTGAAGCTGCCGAATGATCCGGGTGAAATCACCAACGAAGTGACGCCGATTAAAGTGGGCGACACCCTGTTCCTCTGCACCGCTCACCAGCGTCTGTTCGCACTCGATGCGGCAAGCGGTAAAGAGAAGTGGCACTTCGATCCGCAGCTGAATGCGGACCCGTCCTTCCAGCATGTGACCTGCCGCGGTGTCTCTTACCACGAAGCGACGGCGGAAAACGCCAGCCCGGACGTGGTGGCTAACTGCCCGCGCCGCATCATTCTGCCGGTCAACGACGGTCGCCTGTTCGCAGTTAACGCTGATAACGGCAAGCTGTGTGACAGCTTTGCTAACAAAGGTATCCTGAACCTGCAAACCAACATGCCGGTTACCACGCCGGGGATGTATGAGCCGACTTCACCGCCGATCGTCACCGATAAAGTGATTATCATTGCCGGTGCGGTAACGGATAACTTCTCTACCCGTGAGCCGTCTGGTGTGATTCGTGGTTTCGATATCAACACCGGTAAGCTGCTGTGGGCCTTCGATCCAGGCGCGAAAGATCCGAATGTAATCCCGTCGGATGAACACAAGTTCACCATTAACTCGCCAAACTCCTGGGCGCCTGCCGCCTATGACGCCAAGCTGGATATGGTCTACCTGCCGATGGGCGTTACTACGCCAGATATCTGGGGCGGCAACCGTACGCCGGAGCAGGAGCGTTACGCCAGTTCCATTGTTGCGCTGAATGCGACCACCGGTAAGCTGGTGTGGAGCTACCAGACCGTACACCACGATCTGTGGGATATGGATATGCCGTCCCAGCCGACGCTGGCGGATATCGATGTGAACGGTAAGAAAGTGCCGGTCGTTTATGCTCCGGCAAAAACCGGTAACATCTTCGTGCTGGATCGTCGTAACGGCGAACTGGTTGTGCCGGCACCGGAAAAACCGGTTCCGCAGGGCGCAGCGAAAGGCGATTACGTCACCAAAACCCAACCCTTCTCCGATCTGAGCTTCCGTCCGAAGAGAGACCTGAGCGGTGCGGATATGTGGGGCGCCACCATGTTCGACCAACTGGTGTGCCGTGTGATGTTCCACCAGATGCGTTATGAAGGCATTTTCACCCCGCCGTCTGAGCAGGGTACGCTGGTCTTCCCGGGTAACCTTGGCATGTTTGAGTGGGGCGGTATCTCCGTCGATCCAAACCGTCAGGTGGCGATTGCTAACCCGATGGCGCTGCCGTTTGTCTCGAAGCTCATCCCGCGTGGTCCAAACAACCCGATGGAGCCGCCGAAAGATGCGAAAGGCACCGGTTCGGAATCTGGTATTCAGCCGCAGTATGGCGTGCCGTTTGGCGTCACGCTGAACCCGTTCCTCTCTCCGTTTGGCCTGCCGTGCAAACAGCCAGCCTGGGGTTATATCTCTGCGCTGGATCTGAAAACCAACCAGGTAGCATGGAAAAAACGTATCGGTACGCCGCAGGATAGCCTGCCGTTCCCGATGCCGATTAAAGTGCCGTTTACCCTCGGTATGCCGATGCTTGGTGGCCCGATCTCCACTGCCGGTAACGTGCTGTTTATTGCCGGTACAGCGGATAACTACCTGCGCGCGTACAACATGACCAACGGTGACAAACTGTGGGAAGGTCGTCTGCCAGCGGGTGGTCAGGCAACGCCGATGACCTATGAAGTGAATGGCAAGCAGTATGTTGTCATCTCCGCAGGCGGTCACGGTTCGTTCGGCACCAAGATGGGTGATTACATCGTGGCGTTTGCTCTGCCGGATGACGCGAAGTAATTAAGCACTCCGATGTCGTCTTGCCGGATGGCGGCTAACGCCTTATCCGGCCTACAAAACAAAGCCCGGCAAGCATTACGCTGCCGGGCTTTTTTATTGTCAAATCGGAACGCATTGCCGGATGGCGGCGCGCCTTAACCGGCCTACAAAACCCGGAAACCGACCACAGAAACGTAGGCCTGATAAGCGCAGCGCCATCAGGCATTTTTGCCGGGCGCAGTTTACGCGACGGTAAAGCCGAGCATCATGCCGGTATCTTCATGCTCCAGCAGATGGCAGTGCGCCATATAGGCAAACTCTTTCGCTGCCGCATGATCAAAGTGCACCAGCACTTCACTGCGCGCACCGTACACATTAACCGTATCCTTCCAGCCTGCGCGATGCGCCGCGGGCGGCTTGCCGTTTTCGGAAAGAATGCGGAACTGCGTACCGTGAATATGGAACGGGTGCAGCATCATGTCCCCCTCTCCGGAGATCGTCCAGCGCTCAAACTGCCCTTTTTGCACCGCAAATTGCGGCGTCACCATATCAAACGCTTTGCCGTTAATCCGGTTGGCATTGTGGAAATCAAAACCCTGGCTGCCGTGATCCATATGGCCATGATCCATCTGCATCCCATGCATGCCCTGCATATCGCCGTGATGCATCCCCATGCCCGCCATCGCACCGTCGCCATACTTCTGCTGCAGCGCCTGCATGCCCATCATATCGAGCATCGGGTCCATCGACAGTTGCAGGGTGCGCTGGGTAAGCCCCTCAAGCGCAGGCAGTGCGGGCAGCGAAGCAAGCGTATCCGGCAGATCGCCCGAGGCGGTCACCTGCAACGGTTGAATACGCAGCACCGGCACCGGCTGGTCAAATGGCGCGACGGTCATCCCCATCTGCTTAACTGGCAGCGTCACCAGATCGAAAGTCTTACCATCGCTGATATCCACCAGCACCTCGAACCGTTCGCCCATCAACATCGGTAGCTCCGTCACCTTAACCGGCTCACTTAACAGCCCGCCGTCGCTGGCGATGACGTAGAGCGGGCGCTTATCGCTGGTAGCGAAATTGAGCGAGCGCGCGTTACACCCGTTGAGCAGACGCAGGCGCAGCCAGCCGCGCGGAGCTGCATGCTGCGGGTAGACGGCACCATTCGCGAGCAGCGTATCGCCAAACCACCCCACCGCCGCGCTCATCACATCGAGCTGGTAATCAATCTGCCCCTGCGCGGTCAATTTTTTGTCCTGCACAATCACCGGCACATCATCAATGCCCCACTGCTGCGGCAGGCGCAGTTTGCGGCTGTTCACATCTTCAATCAGCACCAGCCCGGCGAGCCCCATCGCCACCTGACGTCCGGTTTTGCCATGCTGATGAGGGTGGAACCAGCAGGTGGCGGCCTGCTGCGTGGGTGTGAAGGTCACCGACCGGCTACCGCCCGCCTTAATAACGCCTTGCGGCCCACCGTCGACCTCGCCCGGCACTTCGAGACCGTGCCAGTGCACGGTGGTCTCTTCCGCAAGCTGATTGCGGATATCCACCGTCACCGCTTTTCCCTGGCGCAGCTGAATAGCTGGCCCCAGCAACGCGCCGTTATACCCCCAGGTTGTCGCGCTTTTCTGCGCAAACTGGCTCTCCCCTGCCTGCACCGTTAAGACAATGCGGCTCTCTGCATCCGGGGCAAGCAGCGGTGGAATGGGTAACGTGGGCCGGGTGGCGGCGAAGAGCGAGCGGCTCCAGAGCGGCAGCGCGCTGGCAGCCCCCAGGAGCGCGGAATATTTAAGGAAATCTCGACGTTGCATGGGTATGTCCTTATCAAGAGTCGGCGATGCTTTAAGCGTAAACCTTTCCCCTGCCGGAAGGTCAAGAAAGCAGACGATAATAAATATCGTCGCGTTAACTGGACTGTGCTAACGTTTAATTTCCGTTACGCCGTGGTAGAGAGAATGAAAACGTTTTTCAGAAGTATCATCCTTGGCAGCCTGCTCGCTGTCTCCGCCAATAGTTATGCCCTGAGTGAATCTGAAGCTGAAGACATGGCCGATCTGACGGCGGTGTTTGTTTTTCTGAAAAATGACTGCGGTTATAACAACTTACCTAACGGGCAGATCCGCCGTGCGCTGGTCTTTTTTGCCCAGCAAAATCAGTGGGATCTCAGCAACTACGATAGCTGGAACATGAAAGCGCTGGGCGAAGAGAGCTACCGCGATCTGAGCGGCATCGGCATTCCAACGGCGAAAAAGTGTAAGGCCCTTGCCCGTGACTCGTTGAGTCTGCTCGCCTACGTGAAATAGCGCTTATCTTTTGACCGTGCATCGTTCGCCAGAGTTGGCTATCATGTTGCGCCCGTTTTTCACGGATGTTAACAAAGGAGCGACGAATGGCCGACAACACCATTTGGCAAGAAACGCTGCACGACAACTTTGGTCAGTACTTTGCCGTTGATAAGGTGCTTTACCACGAGAAGACCGATCATCAGGATCTGATTATCTTCGAAAACGCCGCCTTTGGCCGCGTGATGGCGCTGGATGGCGTGGTACAAACTACCGAACGCGATGAGTTTATCTATCACGAGATGATGACTCACGTTCCGCTGCTGGCGCACGGTCACGCAAAGCATGTGCTGATCATTGGCGGCGGCGACGGCGCGATGCTGCGCGAAGTCTCCCGCCACAAAAATATTGAAACCATCACCATGGTAGAGATCGACGCAGGCGTCGTCTCCTTCTGCCGCCAGTACCTGCCAAAACACAACGCCGGTGCCTATGACGATCCGCGCTTTGAGCTGGTGATTGATGATGGCGTCAACTTCGTCAACCACACGCAAAAAACCTTCGATGTGATTATCTCTGACTGTACCGATCCTGTCGGTCCGGGCGAGAGCCTCTTCACCTCGGCGTTTTATGAAGGGTGCAAGCGCTGCCTTAATCCCGGTGGGATTTTTGTCGCGCAGAACGGCGTCTGCTTCTTACAGCAGGAGGAAGCCGTCGGCAGCCATCGCAAACTGGGTCACTACTTTGCCGATGTCAGCTTCTACCAGGCGGCGATCCCGACCTATTACGGCGGCATTATGACCTTTGCCTGGGCGACGGATAACGAAGCGCTGCGCTCGCTCTCTACGGAGATTATCGCTGCACGTTTCCATACCGCCGCACTGACCTGCCGTTACTACAATCCGGCAATCCATACGGCAGCATTCGCTCTGCCACAATATCTACACGATGCACTGTCTGCACAGTGACGCTAAGGGGGTGAGAAAAATTGAAAAAGCTTAAACTACATGGCTTTAACAACCTGACCAAAAGCCTGAGTTTTTGTATCTACGATATCTGCTACGCCAAAACCGCCGAAGAGCGCGACGGCTATATTGCCTATATTGATGAACTCTATAACGCCAACCGCCTGACGGAGATCCTGACGGAGACCTGTAACATCATTGGCGCCAACATTTTGAATATTGCCCGCCAGGACTACGAGCCGCAGGGTGCGAGCGTGACGATCCTGGTGAGCGAAGAGCCGGTCGACCCGCACCTGATCGATAAAACCGAACATCCGGGGCCGCTGCCGGAAGCGGTTGTCGCGCATCTGGATAAGAGCCATATCTGCGTGCACACCTACCCGGAAAGCCACCCTGAAGGCGGGTTGTGCACCTTCCGCGCTGACATTGAAGTCTCAACCTGCGGGGTGATTTCGCCGCTGAAAGCGCTGAACTACCTTATCCATCAGCTTGAGTCGGATATCGTGACCGTCGACTACCGCGTGCGCGGCTTTACGCGCGACGTGAATGGCATGAAGCACTTCATCGACCACGAAATTAATTCGATCCAGAACTTTATGTCTGACGATATGAAATCGCTGTATGACATGATGGATGTGAATGTTTACCAGGAAAACATCTTCCATACCAAAATGTTGCTTAAGGAGTTCGACCTTAAGCACTACATGTTCCATACCAAACCGGAAGATTTGACGCCGCAGGAGCGGAAAGAGATCACGGAAGCGCTGTGGAAAGAGATGCGCGAGATCTACTACGGCCGCAATATTCCGGCCGTGTAAATGCGCAGCGGGAGCAGGGACGCTCCCCGATTAGCGTTGCTTAAGAAATTGCCGGTAAGCGGCCACCACCTGAAGAAAATCTTCCACGCCGCAGAGGGATAAACTCTCCTCATCGTAGTAGTTCATCCCCTCCTCCATCTCGTCGCCGGTAAACTCCAGCAGATTGGCGCGGATCATCACCTCTTCACCATCCAGCCACAGCGTATATTCATGGCCGACGCGCTGCCACGAACGCTCGCTGCCCTTCACCGTTTGCGCCGCCTGCTCCACTTCATCCAGCAGGGCGAGGTTCTCTTTCACCTCTTCGTTAAACCAGTGGCCAATCACTTCGTGCCCCATCGACATGCGCACTTTGACGCCGCCGGTAACATCGCGCAGAAATTCGTAATCCATCATTGCTCCTCATGGGGGCCAGAGAGCCGCCAGTGCTTTAATTATCGCAGCACCATACAGGAAAAAAAGCGCGGGGACGGGAAGGAAGGGAAAAAAAAGCCACTCCGAAGAGTGGCTTTCTGATTTAGACGGCGGTCTGGAATATCACGCCTTCAGCTTTATCGGTGTATTGATCAAGCTGGTCGAAGTTGAGGTAGCGGTAGGTATCCACGGCGGTTTTATCCACCTGATCCATAAAGGTCAGATACTCCTGCGGCGTCGGCAGTTTGCCGATCAGCGCCGAGACGGCTGCCAGCTCAGCAGAGGCCAGGAAGACGTTCGCGCCGGTACCTAAACGGTTCGGGAAGTTACGGGTCGAGGTTGAAACGACGGTCGCACCGTCTGCAACACGCGCCTGGTTACCCATGCACAGGGAGCAGCCCGGGATTTCGATACGCGCACCGCTCTTACCAAAGACGCTGTAGTAGCCCTCTTCGGTCAGCTGTGCGGCATCCATACGCGTCGGCGGCGCAACCCACAGGCGGGTCGGCAGCTGGCCTTTATGGCTGTCCAGCAGCTTACCGGCGGCGCGGAAGTGGCCGATGTTGGTCATACAGGAACCGATGAACACTTCATCGATGCTCTCGCCCTGCACATCAGAGAGCAGACGCGCATCGTCCGGATCGTTCGGCGCACAGAGGATAGGCTCTTTGATTTCGGCCAGATCGATATCGATCACCGCCGCGTAATCTGCGTCCGCATCCGCTTCAAGCAGCTGCGGATCTGCCAGCCATTTCTCCATGCCCTGGATACGGCGCTCCAGCGTACGGCGATCGCCGTAGCCTTCAGCAATCATCCACTTCAGCAGCACGATGTTGGAGGTCAGGTACTCGATAATCGGCTCTTTGTTCAGCTTGATGGTGCAACCCGCGGCAGAACGCTCAGCGGAGGCATCGGTCAGCTCGAACGCCTGCTCGACTTTCAGATCCGGCAAGCCTTCAATTTCCAGGATGCGGCCGGAGAAGATGTTTTTCTTACCCTTCTTCTCAACGGTCAGCAGACCCTGTTTGATGGCGTACAGCGGAATGGCGTGAACCAGATCGCGCAGCGTGATGCCCGGCTGCATTTTGCCTTTAAAGCGCACCAGCACTGATTCCGGCATATCCAGCGGCATTACGCCGGTCGCGGCAGCAAACGCCACCAGACCAGAGCCCGCCGGGAAAGAGATACCAATCGGGAAACGGGTATGGGAGTCACCGCCGGTGCCAACGGTATCCGGCAGCAGCATGCGGTTGAGCCAGGAGTGGATAACGCCATCGCCCGGACGCAGCGACACGCCGCCACGGTTCATAATGAAGTCCGGCAGCGTATGGTGAGTAGTGACGTCAACCGGCTTCGGATAGGCCGCAGTGTGGCAGAAAGACTGCATCACCAGATCGGCAGAGAAGCCGAGGCACGCCAGATCTTTCAGTTCATCACGGGTCATCGGACCGGTGGTGTCCTGCGAGCCCACAGAGGTCATCTTCGGTTCGCAGTATGCGCCCGGACGAACACCGTCGACGCCACAGGCGCGGCCGACCATTTTCTGCGCCAGCGAGTAGCCGCGGCTGCTTTCCGCCACGTCTTTCGCCTGACGGAAGATCTCGCTCTGCGGTAGACCCAGCGCTTCACGTGCTTTGGTGGTCAGGCCACGGCCGATAATCAGCGGGATACGGCCACCGGCGCGCACTTCATCAATCAGCACGTCGGTTTTCAGTTCAAAGGTCGCCAGCAGTTCGTTGGTTTCGTGGTTGCGCACTTCGCCTTTGAACGGGTAAACGTCAATCACGTCGCCCATGTTCAGGTCAGAGACGTCGACTTCAATTGGCAGCGCACCGGCATCTTCCATGGTGTTGAAGAAGATAGGGGCGATTTTGCCGCCGAGCACCAGACCGCCGCCGCGCTTGTTCGGCACGTTCGGAATGTCGTCACCCATAAACCACAGCACCGAGTTGGTGGCGGATTTACGCGAAGAGCCGGTCCCGACAACATCGCCGACGTAGGCCAGCGGGAAGCCTTTCTGCGCCAGCGCCTCGATCTGCTTGATCGGGCCAACGCTGCCCGGCTGATCCGGTTCGATCCCTTCACGGGCGTTTTTCAGCATCGCCAGCGCGTGCAGCGGAATATCCGGGCGCGACCAGGCATCCGGTGCCGGTGAAAGATCATCGGTGTTGGTTTCGCCGGTCACTTTAAAGACGGTAACGGTGATCTTCTCGGCCAGCGGCGGACGGCTCTGGAACCATTCAGCATCAGCCCAGGATTGCATCACCTGTTTGGCGTAGGCGTTGCCCGCTTTCGCTTTCTCTTCCACATCGTAGAAATTATCGAACATCAGCAGGGTATGGGAGAGGGCTTTGGCAGCAATCGGTGCCAGCGCGTCGTTATCCAGCGCGTCAATCAGCGGATGGATGTTATAACCGCCCTGCATGGTACCCAGCAGTTCAACGGCTTTCTCAGGGCTAACCAGTGGGGAGGTTGCTTCGCCTTTGGCGACAGCTGCAAGGAAACCCGCTTTCACATAGGCGGCTTCGTCAACACCGGGCGGTACACGATTAGCCAGCAGGTCTAACAGGAATTCTTCTTCGCCAGCAGGCGGACTCTTCAGCAGCTCGACAAGCGCGGCCATTTGGGTTGCATCTAATGGTTTTGGCGCAATCCCCTCAGCGGCACGTTCAGCTACGTGCTTACGGTATTCTTCTAGCACGACGGTTCTCCTCGCTCTCATTGTCATAATGCGGCAGGCGTTTCTCTTCACGCTCCTGTGAGACAGCAGTTTGTAGGGTAAATCCGCGAACCGCGCCGGGCAGCATAGCAGGAATTTCAGGGGGTGTTAATCTGTTTACAAAAAAGCAACATTAAATCCCGGCTGAATCGTTACAGATGGCATAAAGCAGACGGCAGAGGGGTTTAGCGAAAAATAATCCTCGAACCGCCGAGAAAACAAACGGCTCCGCAGAGCCGTTACGTTAAGACAATGTTAAAGCTTGCCGAGAATATCCAGCCCCCAGCTACGGCTATATTTCTCCGGGTTCAGGTTCTCATCCACCAGTTTGCCCAGCAGGTACTTTTTCACCGTTTCACGGTTATCTACCTGCTGATGGTGCGCAACGTTGGCCAGTTGACCGCGTCCATTGTAGTTGAGCGTGGTGCTGTTCTCCTCGCTGTTTTCGACCACATGGTAGTAGTAGCTTTGTGAGGATTTCTGCGTGCCCAATGCCAGCGGAATCGACGGATCGATCGCCTGGTGCCATGCAGCGCTCAGATTGCTACGCGTCGTCTGCTTCACGCTCTTAGAGCTGTCGCTGTGGGCGTTGGCTTCCGTTGACTGCGAGGCGGTGTAGGCAAAGCGGTCTTTCTCCTGCAGCTTCGCGGGATTGACCGACTTCTCCGTCTGCGTCAGCGAGAGTGAAAAATCATTCAGCCCGCTGAGCTGTGACGCGCCGTTATCACCGATGCGAATGGCATTGGTCGCCACGACAGGCATTGTTTCGGCGCTGGTATTACTGTTAAGCGCGCGGAAGACCGCCTTCAGCGCCGCCATCTGCTCATAATTGCCCTGCCCGGCAGTGCGCGCTTTATCGAATTTACTGTCCCACGCGCTTAAGGCGGTTTGCTGCTGCGCGGCGTTGCCGGCAAAGGCGGAGTGCGCCATGTCGCTGCTCATTTTCAGCGAGAAGTCGCCATCTTCATAAGCCGTGGAGCGCGTTTTGTTATCCGCATGGAAATTGAGCGACTGTAACGACTTGTCGTCGTTACGCAGGTCGGTTTTCAGATCTACCGATTTCAGCAAGCGCGTATCAAACTGGGTTAAGCCGCTGATGTCCAACTGCGGTTGCTGCTTGCCGAGGCCGCTCAGGGTCTCTCCCAGCGCTTTACCGAGGCCGGCAATGGCGGCTGCTTCGTCGTCATTGAGCGCTTCGCCGTCGGTTTTCAGCTGGACGGTCATGCCATCATCCTGCTGGCTCATCACCAGCTGCACTTTGGTGCCGGACTGAGTGACGATATCCATGGTGATGGCTGAATCATAAGGCGCGCGGGCAATGCCCATATCCGCACCGCGCAGCGTCTGCACCACATCGCCACGGTTATCATTCAGGTTACTCAGCAGCGTGCTGCCAAGCGTGGCAAACGCGGAGACGGAGGTGCCGCCGGAGGCCAGCCCCATCAGCCCCTGAATCTGGCTATGCTGCTGCTCGGCAATCGCCGGGTTCACTTTCTTAGGTATCAGCGAATAGACGGCGGCGATCTCCGGCGTCTGGCTGCCGAACATCACTTTTGTCGAGGCGTCATCCGCAGGGGATGCTTTGTTTACAGATGCGGGCGCGGCAGTGCCGACCCGCGCAGAGGTACTGACCCGCGCGGCTGATGGCAGTAGCGCAGTAAGGTTAAGGCCGTTAATCATGGCGATGAAACTCCCTCTCACCGAAATAGTAAATAAGTAACATCGGCAACGTGCGGCGAAGGTTTATCGCTTTTGGCTGAAAAGCAGGCCCCCGTCACTTTTACGTATAAAAAAAGCGGGCCAGTTGCCTGAGCCCGCTTTTTTAGCTGTCAGCAGTCAACTTACATAATGTTGGCGACAGATTTTGCCAGCTGCGCTTCGAGGGCCGGTTTCGCCTCTTCGAATTTCAGGTTTACTTTGTTGGCGTTAGAGACCACGCGGGTCTGGTATTTCGCGCGGTTACCCTCTTCGGTGCTGGTCTGCAGCTTGATACCGGAGGTGCCCTGACGCAGGGCGGCGATATTATCGGTGGTCACTTTCGCTTTGCTGCGCTCGGAGATCTGCAGGTCGGTGATCATAGTGAAGTTCACATCTTCCACCATCGCGTCTGCTGCGAGGCCAATCAGGCCAGCCGCCAGACCCACGCCCAGCGCGGCGCCGGAGGAGTTGCTGTTATAGGCGGTGATACCGGCACCCAGACCGGCACCAATCGCCGCGCCTTCGTAACCACTTTTCAGGTAGCCCTGCGTTTCACGCAGATCCATTTTGTCCGCTTTCAGCACGTTCGCCTGGATCCAGTAATAGGCCGTATCCGGAGAGGAAGTCACTTTGTAGCCTTTATCGCTCAGCTCTTTCGCCAGCAGGGTCTGCAAATTACTCATGTCTTTATCAGAGGTGTTTTTCACCTGAATAAACACAGTTTTCTCAGAAGCCGGCTCCAGCCAGATGGTCTGGCTCATCTGGGTTTTTACATCCAGATTGCGTTTTTTGATAGCCGTCGTCATCGCGCCACAGCCGGAGAGGGTAAACGCTGCCAGAACCATACCGACAACAGCGAGTTTTTTAATAGACATTAACGATTCCTTTATATTTCGAACACCAGAAGAACAACAAATGCGGCAAAGGCAGGACGGGAGCGATGAAACGCGGATAAGTGACAAAGTCCATGTCATGACGACGCCAGGCCACCCGCCTGAGGCGAGCGTGCCAATACTATTCTTAAGTGAGTTATCGGCTTCGTTATCAATTGGTTGAGGGCTAATTACCTACTAAATGTGGTGGTTCTGCGGCAGGAATAAAAAAAGCAGCCATATAGGCTGCTTTATTGTCGAACGCACAAGCGGCGTGAAGAGACTTATTTCTTCTTCGCTTTCGGGTTCGGCAGGTCAGTGATGCTACCTTCGAACACTTCTGCGGCCAGGCCAACAGATTCGTGCAGCGTCGGGTGCGCGTGGATGGTCAGCGCGATATCTTCTGCATCACAGCCCATTTCGATCGCCAGACCAATTTCACCCAGCAGCTCGCCGCCGTTGGTGCCGACAACCGCGCCACCAATAATACGGTGCGTCTCTTTGTCGAAAATCAGTTTGGTCATACCGTCTGCGCAATCGGAAGCGATAGCACGGCCAGAAGCTGCCCACGGGAAGGTGGCGGTTTCGTAGCTGATGCCTTTCTCTTTCGCTTCTTTCTCGGTCAGACCTACCCATGCCACTTCTGGCTCGGTATAGGCGATAGACGGGATCACTTTCGGATCGAAGTAGTGTTTCTTCCCGGCGATAACTTCTGCGGCAACGTGGCCTTCATGCACGCCTTTGTGCGCCAGCATCGGCTGACCGACGATGTCGCCGATAGCGAAGATGTGCGGCACGTTGGTGCGCAGCTGTTTGTCGACGCGGATAAAGCCACGGTCGTCCACTTCCACGCCCGCTTTACCGGCGTCGAGGTTTTTACCGTTCGGCACACGGCCGATGGCGACCAGCACGGCGTCGTAACGCTGCGGTTCAGCCGGCGCTTTTTTGCCTTCCATCGTAACGTAGATACCGTCTTCTTTTGCTTCAACGGCGGTCACTTTGGTTTCCAGCATCAGGTTGAACTTCTTGCTGATGCGTTTGGTGAAGACTTTGACTACGTCTTTGTCTGCAGCCGGGATCACCTGGTCGAACATCTCAACCACGTCAATCTCTGAACCCAGCGCATGGTATACGGTGCCCATTTCCAGACCGATGATGCCGCCACCCATAACCAGCATACGCTTCGGTACGGATTTCAGCTCAAGCGCGCCGGTGGAGTCCCACACGCGCGGATCTTCATGCGGAATGAACGGCAGTTCAATCGGACGGGAACCCGCCGCGATGATGGCGTTGTCGAAGTTGATTACGGTTTTGCCGTTTTCGCCTTCCACTTCCAGGGTGTTCGCCCCGGTAAATTTACCCAGACCGTTAACCACTTTGACCTTACGGCCTTTTGCCATACCTGCGAGGCCGCCGGTCAGCTGGTTAATCACTTTATCTTTCCAGGTGCGGATTTTGTCGATGTCGGTCTGCGGTTCGCCGAAGACGATGCCGTGCTCGGCCAGCGCTTTAGCTTCTTCAATCACTTTCGCGACGTGCAGCAGCGCTTTAGAAGGGATACAACCTACATTCAGACAAACACCGCCGAGGGTGTTGTAGCGTTCAACGATGACGGTTTCCAGACCTAAATCAGCGCAACGGAAGGCAGCAGAGTAACCTGCCGGGCCTGCCCCAAGTACGACGACCTGAGTTTTGATTTCAGTACTCATCATGACCTCTTATTGATTTCCGGCGGTCAGGGGTACTTCATGTCGCCCTTCATCCACCGGGACGTTCTATCCGCCCGCAGTTTACAAAATTGTTAACATTTTTGAAACAACAAACGGCTAACGAATTGTCCTTTGCCCCTGATAACCCCAAAAGCGCTATGAGATTAGCAGAAAAAAGCCGGCCGTCAGGCCGGCTTTTCGATTACATCACCAGACGGCGAATGTCGGACAGCATGTTATTGATGATGGTGATAAAGCGCGCCCCATCAGCACCGTCAATCACACGGTGGTCGAAGGAGAGTGAAATCGGCATCATCAGACGCGGAACGAACTCTTTACCGTTCCACACCGGCTCCATCGCGGACTTGGAGACGCCCAGGATAGCCACTTCCGGCGCGTTCACAATCGGCGCGAAGTGGGTAGTACCCAGGCCGCCGATGCTGGAGATGGTGAAACAGCCGCCCTGCATTTCGCCGGCAGTCAGTTTACCATCACGCGCTTTCTTGGAGATCACGGTCAGTTCGCGGGACAGCTCGGTCACGCTCTTCTTGTTCACGTCTTTAAAGACCGGAACCACCAGGCCATTCGGGGTATCAACCGCGACACCGATGTTGATGTATTTTTTCAGCGTCAGACGCTGACCATCTTCGGACAGCGAGCTGTTGAAACGTGGCATCTGCTCAAGGGCCGCAGCAACGGCTTTCATGATGAAGACCACTGGGGTGAATTTCACGTCCAGTTTACGTTTCTCGGCTTCGGCGTTCTGCTGTTTACGGAACGCTTCCAGATCGGTGATATCGGTTTTGTCGAAGTGGGTAACGTGCGGGATCATCACCCAGTTACGGCTCAGGTTAGCACCAGAGATTTTCTGGATACGGCCCAGTTCCACTTCTTCGATTTCGCCGAACTTGCTGAAGTCCACTTTCGGCCACGGCAGCATGCCTGGCAGACCACCGCCGGTAGCGGCAGCAGGTGCGGATTCCGCGCGTTTCACCGCGTCTTTCACGTAAGCCTGAACGTCTTCACGCAGGATGCGGCCTTTACGACCGGAGCCTTTCACTTTCGACAGGTTCACGCCGAATTCGCGCGCCAGGCGGCGGATCAGCGGAGTCGCATGGACGTAAGCGTCGTTCTCTGCGAAGTCAGATTTGCCTTCTGCTTTAGCCGGAGCCGCAGCAGCCGGTTTCTCTGCTTTTGCAGCCGGTGCCGGAGCCGCTTCCTGTTTCGCTGCCGGAGCAGCGGCAGGCGCAGCGCCTTCCACTTCGAAGACCATGATCAGCGAGCCGGTGGAGACTTTGTCGCCCACGTTCACTTTCAGCTCTTTTACCACGCCCGCGAACGGTGCCGGGACTTCCATCGAGGCTTTGTCGCCTTCAACGGTGATCAGAGACTGTTCAGCAGAGACTTTATCGCCGACTTTGACCATCACTTCGGTCACTTCAACTTCGTCACCGCCGATATCCGGTACGTTAACGTCTTTCGCGCCCGCAGCCGCTGCCGGAGCAGAAGCCGCTTCTTCTTTGACCTGCGGTTTCGCGTCAGCAGCCGGTGCAGCACCTGCCACTTCGAAGACCATAATCAGAGAACCGGTGGAGACTTTATCGCCGGTGTTGACTTTGATCTCTTTCACGGTGCCAGCGAACGGCGCCGGAACTTCCATGGAGGCTTTGTCGCCTTCCACGGTGATCAGGGACTGCTCAGCGGTCACGCTGTCGCCCACTTTCACCAGAATTTCGGTCACTTCGACTTCATCACCGCCGATATCCGGCACGTGAACGTCTTTTGCGCTTGCAGCAGCCGGTGCGGCAGCTGCCGGAGCGGCTTCTTTCTTCTCTTCTGCCTGAGCAGGTGCAGCGTCAGCTGCACCGTCGGCGGAATCGAAAATCATGATCAGTTTACCGGTCTCGGTTTTGTCGCCGACAGAGACTTTGATCTCTTTCACGACGCCAGCCTGCGGAGACGGAACTTCCATAGAGGCTTTGTCGCCCTCTACGGTGATCAGCGACTGTTCAGCTTCAACTTTGTCGCCCACTTTGACCAGAATCTCGGTGATTTCTACTTCATCAGACCCGATGTCCGGTACGTTGATTTCGATAGCCATTGTCTCTTTACCTCTTAAGCCAGACGCGGGTTAACTTTATCTGCATCGATGTTGAATTTGGTGATCGCTTCCGCCACCACTTTCTTGTCGATTTCGCCACGTTTAGCCAGTTCGCCCAGGGCTGCTACCACCACGTAAGAAGCATCAACTTCGAAGTGGTGACGCAGGTTTTCACGGCTGTCGGAACGACCGAAGCCATCGGTACCCAGTACGCGGTAATCATCAGCCGGTACATAAGTACGAACCTGTTCGGCGAACAGTTTCATATAGTCAGTAGATGCTACAGCCGGAGCGTCGTTCATCACCTGAGCGATGTACGGAACGCGCGGAGTTTCCAGCGGGTGCAGCATGTTCCAGCGTTCACAATCCTGGCCATCACGCGCCAGTTCAGTGAAGGAAGTGACGCTATAAACGTCAGAACCTACGCCGTAGTCGTTAGCCAGGATCTGCGCTGCTTCACGAACGTGACGCAGGATAGAACCGGAGCCCAGCAGCTGAACTTTACCTTTGTTACCCGCAACGGTTTCGAGTTTGTAGATACCTTTACGGATACCTTCCTCGGCGCCTTCCGGCATTGCCGGCATGTGGTAGTTTTCGTTCAGCGTGGTGATGTAGTAGTAAACGTTCTCTTGTTTCTCGCCGTACATGCGCTGCAGACCGTCATGCATGATGACCGCAACTTCGTAAGCATAAGACGGATCGTAAGAGATACAGTTCGGGATAGTCAGCGACTGAATGTGGCTGTGACCATCTTCGTGCTGCAGACCTTCACCGTTCAGCGTCGTACGACCAGAAGTACCACCTACCAGGAAGCCGCGAGCCTGCTGGTCGCCGGCCTGCCAGCACAGGTCACCGATACGCTGGAAACCGAACATTGAGTAGTAGATGTAGAACGGAATCATCGGCAGGTTGTTGGTGCTGTAAGAGGTCGCAGCCGCCAGCCAGGATGCGCCAGCACCCAGTTCGTTGATACCTTCCTGCAGGATCTGACCTTTCTCGTCTTCTTTGTAGTAAGCAACCTGCTCACGGTCCTGCGGGGTGTACTGCTGGCCGTTCGGGCTGTAAATACCAATCTGACGGAACAGACCTTCCATACCGAAGGTACGCGCTTCGTCGGCGATGATCGGAACCAGGCGATCTTTGATCGACTTGTTCTTCAGCATCACGTTCAGGGCACGAACGAAGGCGATGGTGGTGGAGATCTCTTTGTTCTGCTCTTCCAGCAGCTGAGAGAAGTCTTCCAGCGCAGGCAGATCCAGTTTTTCGGTGAAGTTTGGCTGACGTGACGGCAGGTAGCCTTTCAGCGCCTGGCGACGTTCGTGCAGGTATTTGTGCTCTTCAGAGCCTTCAGCGAAGGTGAGGTAAGAGAGTTTTTCAACTTGCTCATCGGTCACCGGAACATTGAAGCGGTCGCGGATATAACGCACGCCGTCCATGTTCATTTTCTTCACCTGGTGGGCGATGTTTTTACCTTCGGCGGTGTCGCCCATGCCATAACCTTTAACGGTGTGGGCCAGGATGACAGTTGCTTTGCCTTTGGTTTCTTGCGCTTTTTTCAGTGCAGCGTAGATTTTCTTCGGATCGTGACCACCACGGTTCAGTGCCCAGATCTGCTCGTCGCTCCAGTCTGCAACCAGTGCGGCGGTTTCCGGGTATTTACCGAAGAAGTGCTCGCGAACGTACGCACCATCTTTCGATTTGAAGGTCTGGTAGTCGCCGTCAACGGTTTCGTTCATCAGCTGGATCAGTTTACCGCTGGTGTCTTTACGCAGCAGCTCGTCCCAACGAGAACCCCACATCACCTTGATTACGTTCCAGCCAGCACCTGCGAAGATGCCTTCCAGTTCGTTGATGATTTTGCCGTTACCGGTAACCGGGCCATCAAGACGCTGCAGGTTACAGTTGATGATGAAGCAGAGGTTGTCCAGTTTCTCACGGGTCGCGATGGTGATCGCACCTTTGGATTCTGGCTCATCCATCTCGCCGTCGCCGAGGAAGGCGTAAACGGTCTGTTCAGAGGTGTCTTTCAGACCACGGTGTTCCAGATATTTCAGAAACTTCGCCTGATAGATGGCACCAATCGGGCCCAGACCCATGGAAACGGTCGGGAACTGCCAGAATTCTGGCATCAGTTTCGGGTGCGGATAAGAAGAGAGGCCTTTACCGTGAACTTCCTGACGGAAGTTGTTCATCTGCTCTTCAGTCAGACGACCTTCAACAAATGCACGTGCGTACACGCCCGGAGAGATGTGGCCCTGGAAGTACACCAGATCGCCGCCGTCTTTCTCGTTACGAGCGCGGAAGAAGTGGTTGAAGCAGACTTCGTAAATGGTTGCGGAAGACTGGAAGGAGGCCATGTGACCGCCCAGCTCGAGGTCTTTTTTAGACGCACGCAGAACCGTCATGATTGCGTTCCAGCGGATAGCTGAACGAATACGGCGTTCCAGTTCCAGATTGCCCGGGTATTCCGGTTCATCTTCAACGGCAATAGTGTTTACGTAGTTGCTCGCCCCTGTGCCAGCTGCCACTTTCACACCGCCTTTGCGGGCTTCAGAAAGGAGCTGGTCAATCAGATACTGAGCACGCTCAACACCTTCTTCACGGATGACCGATTCGATCGCCTGTAGCCAGTCGCGAGTTTCGATCGGATCCACGTCATTTTGTAAACGTTCTGACATGGGGGGTATTCCTTATCTATCTAATCGTTGATTGTCTGGAACCTGTCCCATTGCACTCTGACGGCCTGTAAAGGTTCGTAAAAATGCAATAAGACAGGTTCTGCGTTTAGTTGCCGCGCTCTAAAAATTGGCGCTGTTGTTACAACTCTTCCGGCACAATTTGCGCCAGAAAATTCTAATTCTTGCGCTGCTCCAGCCGACGCAGAGAGCGTTCACGACGACTCTGTTCACGGCTGCGATCCAGCAAAATCTCTTCAATAAACGCCAGATGGCGGTGCGACGCTTCACGCGCCTCTTCCGGTTTGCCAGCCATGATCGCGGCGAAGATACTCGCGCGATGGTTGCTGACCAGCGGTAGCATCTCGCGGCGGGCGTAGAGCAGTTCGAAGTTTTGACGAACGTTCTGCGCCAGCATCGGCTCCATGCAGCGTAGCAGATGAAGCAGGACTACATTATGTGCCGCTTCCGTTACGGCGATTTGATACTGCACGACCGCGCTGGACTCTGCGTCCAGATCGCCTGACTGTTGAGCCAGCTCAATGGCGCGATGCAGCTCGCCAATCCGCACTTTGTCTTCGTCGGTGCTGCGAAGCGCCGCGTAATAAGCAGCAATGCCTTCCAGTGCATGGCGCGTTTCGAGAAGATCAAATTGGGATTCGGGATGATCGGTCAGAAGCTCGACCAGCGGATCGCTGAAGCTCTGCCACAGACTGCTTTGGACAAAGGTCCCGCCACCCTGGCGACGTAGGAGCAGGCCTTTCGCTTCGAGACGCTGGATGGCCTCGCGCAGTGAAGGACGAGAAACGTCGAACTGTTTGGCCAGTTCGCGCTCTGGAGGAAGTTTTTCACCGGGACGGAGTGTGCCCTCGAGAATCAAAAACTCCAGTTGCTGCTCAATCACATCGGAAAGTTTAGGTTGGCGGATTTTGCTGTAGGCCATTGTTCCCTGTCTCTGCCACTCGCCCGGAGTAAATTGGTCTTACCAATTTCATATTGTTGACGCTAAAGTAACAAAGTATTCACCTTCTGTCCATACAGGTTTTGATTGAAATCAGGAAACCACGCACATTTTAACAAGCAAAGAGAAATGGCGTTTCAAAGATGTAACCTTACGCAAATGACTCGTTTACCCCTTAAGAGTGAGTTTTAACTTTCCCGAAACGCAAATTACTGAATGTGAACCGATTCAGTCGGTTTATAGATGATTTTTTATTCACTTCTGATGAATAAAAAGAGGGGTGTTTTGGTATGAGGGGGTAAGAGGGTTATTTGCGGGCGCTCTTTTTTTCGTCAGCTCGTCATAGACGCGTCATAAAGCAGATGCATTCCCGTTCGCTTACCACTATTCTTTGGCATGCGAAAGGTCTCAAGTCAAAATCATCCTGCCGCTTCGTAAAGCAAAAAATACATATAAATGGAACTTATTCATTACACGCTTAAACATAGCGTAAACATAATAACCACACACGAGGTTTCATAATGGAAGGTCAACAGCACGGCGATCAGCTAAAGCGCGGCCTTAAGAACCGCCATATACAGCTTATCGCGCTGGGCGGTGCTATTGGGACTGGGCTGTTTCTGGGCAGCGCGTCAGTCATCCAGTCGGCCGGTCCCGGCATTATTCTCGGCTACGCCATTGCCGGTTTTATCGCGTTTCTGATTATGCGCCAGCTCGGTGAGATGGTGGTCGAAGAGCCGGTTGCCGGCTCCTTCAGCCATTTCGCTTACAAATACTGGGGCAGTTTTGCCGGCTTCGCCTCCGGCTGGAACTACTGGGTGCTCTACGTGCTGGTCGCCATGGCCGAACTGACGGCGGTCGGTAAATATGTCCAGTTCTGGTGGCCGGAGATCCCTACCTGGGCTTCCGCCGCCGTCTTCTTTGTCGTTATCAACGCCATCAACCTGACCAACGTAAAAGTGTTCGGCGAGATGGAGTTCTGGTTTGCCATTATCAAAGTGGTGGCCGTGGTGGCGATGATCCTCTTCGGCGGCTGGCTGCTGTTTAGCGACAGCGCAGGCCCGCAGGCGACGGTTCGCAACTTATGGGAACAGGGCGGCTTCCTGCCGCACGGCATCGGCGGCCTGGTAATGATGATGGCGATCATCATGTTCTCCTTCGGCGGGCTGGAGCTGGTCGGTATCACCGCGGCGGAAGCGGATAACCCGGAGCAGAGCATTCCCAAAGCGACCAACCAGGTTATCTACCGCATTCTGATCTTCTATATCGGCTCGCTGGCTGTGCTGCTCTCCCTGCTGCCGTGGACCCGCGTAACGGCTGACACCAGCCCGTTTGTACTGATTTTTCATGAACTTGGCGACTCCTTTGTAGCCAATGCGCTGAATATCGTGGTACTGACGGCGGCGCTGTCGGTCTACAACAGCTGCGTTTACTGCAACAGCCGCATGCTGTTTGGCCTGGCCAAACAGGGCAACGCGCCGAAGATGCTGCAAAAAACCGACAAGCGCGGCGTGCCGGTCAACACCATCCTCGTCTCCGCGCTCTTCACCGCGCTCTGCGTGCTGATTAACTACCTCGCACCGGAATCCGCCTTTGGGCTGCTGATGGCGCTGGTGGTCTCCGCGCTGGTGATTAACTGGGCGATGATTAGCCTCGCACACATGCGTTTTCGTCGTGCGAAGCAGCAACAGGGCGTGAAACCGCGCTTCCCGGCGCTCTTCTACCCGCTGGGGAACTGGATCTGCCTGATCTTTATGGCGGCAGTGCTGGTTATCATGGTGATGACGCCGGGTATGGCGATCTCCGTGTGGCTCATCCCGGTATGGATTGCCATTCTTGGCGTCGGTTACCTGGTACGACAGAAAAATGCAAAAGCGGTAAAAGCACACTGATCCCCTTCTGCCCTCCCCTCTCCCGCCCGGGAGAGGGTTTGTTAAACCAATGTTAACTTCCTCACACTTTCTTTTACGTAGCTATATTGTCCATCTCTGCGGCGTGATCCTGCTACGCAAATAAAAATTTACAGGCGAATAATCGAACTCATACCTCAGAGGGAGACCCGTCGATGGACACCACTAAACTGTCTGTTAAAGAGAAGATTGGTTATGGCATGGGCGACGCCGGATGCAACATCATCTTTGGTGCCATCATGCTGTTTGTGAACTATTTCTACACCGATATCTTCGGTCTGGCTCCCGCGCTGGTTGGCGTGCTGCTGCTGTCGATTCGCGTTATTGATGCCATTACCGACCCGTTAATGGGCGCGCTGGCCGACCGCACGCAAAGCAAATATGGCCGTTTTCGCCCGTGGCTACTGTGGATTGCGGTGCCTTACGCGGTCTTTAGCGTGCTGATGTTTACCACGCCGGAGTGGACCTACAGCAGCAAAGTTATCTATGCCTTTGTCACCTACTTCCTGCTCTCGCTCACCTATACCGCTATCAATATTCCCTACTGCTCACTGGGTGGCGTTATCACCAACGATCCGAAAGAGCGCGTGGCCTGCCAGTCTTACCGCTTTGTGATGGTTGGTATCGCGACGCTGCTGCTGTCGCTGACGCTGCTGCCAATGGCGGAGTGGTTCGGCGGCGCAGATAAAGCCAAGGGCTACCAGATGGCGATGACGGTGCTGGCATTTATCGGCATGTGTATGTTCCTGTACTGCTTTGCTACTGTGCGCGAGCGTGTGCGCCCGGCGGTGCCGACCAATGACGATCTGAAGAAAGATTTCCGCGACGTGTGGAAGAACGATCAATGGGTGCGCATTCTGCTGCTGACGCTGTGCAACGTCTGCCCCGGCTTTATCCGTATGGCCGCCACCATGTACTACGTCACCTGGGTGATGCAGGAGAGCACCCACTTCGCCACGCTGTTTATCAGCCTCGGCGTGGTCGGCATGATGTTCGGTAGCATGCTGGCAAAAGTGCTGACCGACCGCTGGTGCAAACTGAAAGTCTTCTTCTGGACCAATATCGCGCTGGCGATCTTCTCCTGCGGCTTCTACTTCCTTGACCCGCGCGCGACGGTGATGATTGCGGTGCTCTACTTCCTGCTCAACATCCTGCACCAGATCCCCTCCCCGCTGCACTGGTCGCTGATGGCCGATGTCGATGACTACGGCGAGTGGAAAACCGGCAAACGTATCACCGGCATCAGCTTTTCCGGCAACCTCTTCTTCCTGAAAGTCGGGCTGGCGGTAGCGGGCGCGATGGTTGGTTTCCTGCTCTCCTGGTATGGCTACGACGCCGGTGCCAAACAGCAGAGCGCCAGCGCTATCAACGGCATTATGCTGCTGTTTACGGTGATCCCGGGCGTCGGTTATCTCATCACCGCAGGCGTTGTCCGTCTGTTGAAAGTAGACCGTGAATTGATGAAACAGATCCAGGCGGATCTGGAAAAACGCCGCATTAACTACCACGAACTGAGCGACAGCCAGCGCGTACCGGCGGCGAAAAACGTAAGGAATGCATAATGAAAACCTGGCCGAACCCCTTTATTGAACAGCGCGCAGACCCGTTTATTTTGCGCCATCAGGAACACTACTACTTTGTCGCCTCGGTGCCGGAGTACGACCGCCTCGAGATCCGCCGCGCCGCCACGCTCGACGGGCTGCGCAGCGCCGAAGGAGTGGTCGTGTGGCGTAAACCGCAAAGCGGGCCGATGAGCGAGCTTATCTGGGCACCCGAACTGCATCATATTGAGGGCAAATGGTATTTGTACTTTGCCGCCGCCGGAACAAAGGCGCTCGATAAGCTGAATATGTTCCAGCACCGCATGTTTGTGCTGGAGTGCGCAGACGCCGATCCGCTCAGCGGAGAGTGGGTTGAAAAAGGCCAGGTTAAGACGCCATTCGACACCTTTGCGCTGGATGCCACCACCTTTGTGCATCAGGGCAAGCGCTGGTATTTGTGGGCGCAAAAAGCGCCGGATATTGCCGGCAACTCCAATCTCTATCTGGCAGAGATGGAAAACCCATGGACGCTGAAAGGCGAGCCGGTGATGTTAAGCAAACCGGAGTTTGAGTGGGAGTGCCGCGGCTTTCTGGTTAACGAAGGCCCGGCTGTGCTCTTTCACGAAGATAAGCTCTTTATCAGCTACTCCGCCAGCGCAACGGACGAGAACTACTGCATGGGGCTACTGTGGATCGATCTCGACGCCAACCCGCTTGCGCCACAAAACTGGCATAAATCGCCAGAGCCGGTGTTTAAAACCAGTTATGAAAACCGCCAGTATGGCCCGGGCCACAACAGCTTTACGCAGACGCAGGAAGGGGAAGATGTGCTGGTGTATCACGCGCGTAACTACACCGAAATTGAGGGCGATCCGCTCTACGATCCTAACCGCCATACGCGGCTGAAAACGATTCGCTGGCAGGAAAACGGGATGCCTGATTTCGGCATCCCGGCGGCGGATAATCAGTAAACCGGCGGCACGCGGTTACATCAGCGTGCCGTAAATCGTCAGTAACGCCACCACCACGACCACGGCAAACGAGGTCTTCTTCGCCATCGACACCGCCGCTTTCGGCGTGGCGACCTTATCATGATGCGGCTCGCGCGCCAGCGAGAACTGCGCCAGCCGCGTTAACACATGGTATTGCGAGGTGTGGGTATCACCGAGCGAGGCAAACCAGGCCGGCAGTGCTTTCTCACCATGGCCAATCAACGCATAGACCACGCCCGCAAGGCGCACCGGCACCCAATCGAGCAGATGTAAAATCGCGTCGATGCCCGATTGCTGCCGCTCGGTCGGCGTCTGGAAGCGCGCCAGCCAGTACTGCCAGGCGCGCAAAAAGGCATACCCGACCAGCAATACCGGCCCCCAAGGGCCACCCACCACAAACCAGAAGAGCGGCGCGAGATAGAAGCGGAAGTTGATCCACAGCAGCGCATTCTGCAACTCGCGCAGGAACTCACGCTCATCGCATCCGGGCGGCACGCCGTGAATCAGCGTCAGCTCACTGGCCATCGCCATATGGGCGCGGCTGTCGTTTCGCGCCGCCGCTTTCAGATAGGCGTGGTAGTGCAACCGCACTTTGCCCGCGCCGATGCACAGCAGGCCAATCAGGATCCACACCACCAGCAGCGGGACGTTGAAAAACAGCCCCAGCAGCGCGCGCAGAATCAGGAAGGTCACCAGCATGGCTAACGCCGTCATTAACAGCGTTCTCAGCATCGAATAGCGCTTGATGCGCCGGAACAGCACCTCCAGCCGGTGATCCAGTTGCCAGTGCTCTCCCAGTTTAAACAGCCGCTCCGCTGCCAGCACCAGCAGCATGGTGAATAACGTCATGGCATCTCCTTTTCTGACAACGCGGCGACCAGGGCACGAAATTTGGCCCAGTCAAACGCAGGGCCGGGGTCGGTCTTACGTTCAGGCGCGATATCACTATGTCCGGTCATATTGTCGGCAATCGCCGGGTAAAGCTCAATCACCGTTCGTGTCACCGCCGCCAGTTGGCGGTACTGCGCGTCGGTATACGCCAGATCGTCCGTTCCCTCAAGCTCAATACCGATTGAAAAATCGTTGCAGCGCTCGCGCCCCTGATAAGAGGAGACGCCCGCATGCCAGGCGCGCTTATCGAAAGGCACATATTGCACGATTTCTCCGTCGCGGCGAATCAGACAGTGCGCAGAAACGCGAAGATGAGCAATACCGGCAAAATAGGGATCGGCGCTGGGATCCAGCGTGCCGGTAAAGAGTGCGTCGATCCACGGGCCGCCAAACTCGCCGGGTGGCAGGCTGATATTATGTACCACTAACAGTGATGGTGACTCATCGTCCGGGCGGCAATCATAATGCGGAGAGGGCACATGCCGCGCCTCTACCAGCCAACCCTTGCGTAACTGCATAAGGAACTCCTTATAGAGGATGGTGCTGAAACACGCTTCAGAGTAGCATGCTTAGGCCGCCTCCCATAATGCCGGAGCTGCACAACCAAACGCTAACTTTGTGATTCGTTACACTTTTTGGAGCTTATCATGCCGCCTCGCCGCTACAATCCCGACCTTCGCCGTGACGCGTTGCTCAAACGCATCGAACTGGATATTCCTGCCGCCGTCGCGCTGGCATTGCGTGAAGATCTGGGTGGAGAAGTCGATGCGAATAACGACATTACCGCGCAATTATTACCGCCAGAGAATCGCTCCCATGCGGTAGTGATCACCCGTGAAGAGGGGGTGTTCTGCGGTAAACGCTGGGTTGAAGAGGTGTTTATACAGCTGGCGGGCGACGACGTGACGCTCACCTGGCACGTTGCGGATGGCGACACGGTGCAGGCCGATCAGCCGCTGTTTGAACTTGATGGCCCTTCGCGCGTGCTTCTCACCGGTGAACGTACGGCGCTCAACTTTGTCCAGACGCTCTCCGGCGTCGCCAGCGCGGTGCGCAACTATGTCGCCCTGCTGGAGGGCACTAAAACGCAACTGCTCGATACGCGCAAAACCCTGCCCGGCCTGCGCACGGCGCTGAAATATGCGGTGCTCTGCGGCGGCGGTGCGAACCATCGTCTTGGGCTTTCCGATGCGTTTTTGATCAAAGAAAACCACATTATCGCCGCAGGCTCGGTGCGCAACGCGGTGGAGAAGGCCTTCTGGCTGCATCCGGATGTGCCGGTCGAGGTTGAAGTCGAAACGCTGGAAGAGTTCGACGACGCGCTGAAGGCAGGAGCGGATATCATCATGCTGGATAACTTCGTGCCCGAGCAGATGCGCGAAGCGGTCAAACGGGCCAATGGCCAGGCGAAGCTTGAAGTCTCCGGCAACGTTACCGAGCAGACGCTGCGCGAATTTGCGCAAACCGGTGTCGATTACATCTCTGTTGGCGCGCTGACCAAACACGTTCGCGCCCTCGATCTGTCGATGCGTTTTCGCTGATCTGCGGCCACTCTCACGGGCCGCTGGCCCGTTTTTTGCGGCTTTTCTCGCAACAACACTGTCCTGTTGTGCAACAGCGGTAAAAACGCCGGAAGCCACTTTCCGGGCTGCTCTTTTGCCACTCGCCCCGCTTTTCACCCCCTGACACAGTAACGGCTCTGCATAAGGAGCCGTCTATGAACAGACAACACGGATTTACCCTCATTGAGCTGATGGTGGTGATTGGCATCGTCGCCATTCTGAGCGCCATCGGCATTCCCGCCTATCAAAACTACCTGCGTAAAGCAGCGCTGACAGACATGCTGCAAACCTTTGTCCCCTATCGTACCGCCGTCGAGCTTTGCGCGCTGGAGCGCGGCGGCGTTGATAACTGCGACGCCAGCAGCAACGGTATCCCCGCACCGACGACAACACGTTATGTCGCCGCGCTCAACGTTGCCAAAGGCGTGGTCTCGCTCACCGGCCAGGAGAGCCTTAACGGTTTAAGCGTAGTGATGACGCCGCAGTGGAGCAGCGCCGGGGGCATCCAGGGCTGGACACGCAGCTGTAACACCGAGGCAGACAGCGCGTTGCAGCAGGCGTGCGAAGACGTTTTCCGTACCGGTCGATAAGGATATCTGATGAAAGAGAACAAACTTGAGGCGCTGTGCCGCCGCCATAACGCGGCCTTACTGAGCAAGGATGATGACGCGCTGGTTATCGCGGTTGTAGGTAGTCCGAGCATGGAGTTAATGGAGTCACTCAGTTTTGTTGCCCAACAGCGCGTTGATATTCGCTGCTGGACACAGGAGGAGATGGAAAAGCATCAACAGCTCGCCGCGCAGGCGCTACCCGCCACGCATGCCACGCTCACCGAAGAGAGCGGCTCGGCGGTCGAGATCATCAATCATACGCTGCAACAGGCACTGATGCTGCGCGCATCAGATATCCATTTCGAGCCGGGCGAGACGCACTACGCGATCCGCCTGCGAGTGGATGGCGTGTTGCATCCGCTGTCGCCCCTGCCCTGCACCCTCTCCGATACCCTGACCGCCCGGTTAAAAGTGATGGGCAATCTGGATATCGCCGAGCGGCGGCTGCCGCAGGATGGGCAGTTCACCGTCACCCTCGCCGATCAGCCGGTGTCGTTTCGTATTGCCACACTGCCCTGCCGCCACGGCGAGAAAGTGGTGCTGCGGCTGCTGCACCAGGTAAACCAGGCGCTGGCACTGCCTGCGCTCGGCATGACCGACGCGCAGCTGACGCAGTTCAACGCCGCGCTGGCGCAGCCGCAGGGTTTACTGCTGGTAACCGGTCCCACGGGCAGCGGAAAGACCGTCACGCTCTACAGCGCGTTGCAGGCGCGCAATAAGCCGGAGGTTAATCTTTGCAGCGTGGAAGATCCGGTGGAGATCCCGCTGGCGGGTCTGAATCAAACACAGATAGCCCCACGCGCAGGGCTCACTTTTCAGAGCGTGCTGCGTGCCCTGCTGCGCCAGGATCCCGATGTCATTATGGTCGGCGAAATCCGCGATGGTGAAACCGCCGAAATTGCTATCAAGGCCGCGCAGACGGGCCACCTGGTGCTGTCGACGTTGCATACAAACTCCACCAGCGAAACGCTGGTGCGGATTGAGCAGATGGGCGTGGCACGCTGGATGATCTCTTCGGCGTTATCGCTGGTGGTTGCCCAGCGGCTGGTGCGTAAGCTCTGCCCCCACTGCCGTAAACTGGCGACAGAGAGCATTCATCTGCCGGATAACGTCTGGTCACGCCCGCTCCCACGCTGGCGTGCTCAGGGGTGTGAAGCCTGTTATCACGGTTTCTACGGCCGGGTGGCGCTGTTTGAGATCCTCAACATCACACCGCCGATTCGCCAGGCGATTGCCAGCGGCATGAGCGTGAACGAGATTGAGCAGTGCGCACGTGAAGAGGGCATGACAACGCTCTTTCACCATGGCTGCCAGGCGGTTGAACAGGGGCTGACGACCTTTGAGGAGCTGGTACGGATATTGGGCTACCCGCATGGCGAGTAGGCAACTCTGGCAATGGTTGGGGCTGGATGATAGCGGTGAACTACAAGAGGGGCTGCTCTGGAGTGTAAGCCGTGACGCGGCGGTATTATGCCTGTTGCAACAGCAGTGCCATCCGTTGAAGCTGAAACGTCGAGCGGTGCGCGCACGTCTGTGGAGCCCCGAGCAGAGCACGCCGCTGCTCAACCAGCTTGCCACCCTGCTTCAGGCCGGGCTGACACTGCCGGAAGGACTACAGCTGATGGCTGAGCAGCACCCGGCCAAACAGTGGCAGGCACTGCTGCGCAGCCTGTCAGCGGCACTCGAAGAAGGGGAAACCTTCTCTGCGGCGCTGCGTCAGTGGCCGGAGGTCTTTCCGCCGCTCTGGCAGGCGATGATCCGCACCGGCGAACTGACCGGCAAGCTGGACGAGTGCTGCTTCAGGCTCGCTGCGCAGCAAAAAGCGCAGCATGAACTGAAGCTGAAGGTGAAAAAAGCGCTGCGCTACCCGCTGATTATTCTGTCGCTGACCGCGGCGGTGGTGCTGGCGATGATCTACCTGGTGCTGCCGGAGTTCGCCGCCATCTACCAGACTTTCAATACGCCGCTGCCAGCATTAACGCGCGGCGTCATTGCGGGAGCGGGGATAATCAAACAGTGCGCCCTGCCTTTTGTTCTGGTTGGCGTGCTGGCAGGTGCGCTACTGCTGCGGCTACGTAGTCACGACAACTGGCTACGTGCCTGTCAGCGGTTGCTGCTTGCCAGCCCAATTATCGGGCCGCTGGTGCGTGGGCAACGCCTGAGCCAGATCTTTACCGTCTTGTCGCTGACCCAGCGTGCCGGTATTGCCTTTTTACAGGGACTGGAGAGCGTGACCGAAACGGTGGTCTGCCCCTACTGGCGAGATCTGTTAGTGCGGGCGCAGCGGGAGATAACCGAGGGCGCGCCGATATTTGCCGCATTAAAAGCGAGCGGTGAGTTTCCACCGCTTTGCATACAGCTGGTGCGAACCGGGGAGCTGTCAGGCGCACTCGACAGTATGCTGGATAATCTGGCGCAGTATTACAGTGAACAGACGCAGCGTCAGGCGGACGGGCTGGCGGCCACGCTGGAGCCGCTGATGCTGGTGGCGACAGGGATAATCATTGGTGTGCTGGTGGTGGCAATGTACCTGCCCATCTTTCATCTTGGCGATGCGATGGGCGGTACAGGCTGAGGGCGGTACAACACGTTAAGCCGCGTTTACCGCAAGCCGTTTAGAGGCTGTTGAAAACGCGGTTTTCCTGCTCCTGAACGCGAATAAAGGTGGTGCGTTTGGTCAGCTCTTTCAGACGAGAGGCACCGACGTAAGTGCAGGCGGAACGTAAGCCACCGAGGATATCGCGCGCAGTGTTCTCAACCGGGCCACGCAGCGGAAGCTTAACGGTTTTACCTTCAGCGGCACGGTAGCCTGCCACGCCACCAACGTGACGGTTCATCGCGGACTCAGAACTCATGCCGTAGAAGAGCATAAACTTCTCGCCGTTCTCTTCCATCAGCGTGCCGCCGCTCTCTTCATGGCCTGCCAGCATACCGCCAAGCATCACGAAGTCTGCGCCGCCGCCAAACGCTTTGGCAACGTCGCCCGGCACGGTGCAACCGCCGTCGCTGACGATCTGGCCGCCGAGGCCGTGCGCTGCATCGGCACACTCAATAACCGCCGAGAGCTGCGGGTAACCGACGCCGGTTTTCACGCGCGTCGTGCAGACGGAGCCTGGGCCAATGCCCACTTTGACGATATCGGCGCCGGAGAGGATCAGCTCTTCGCACATTTCGCCGGTTACGACGTTGCCCGCGCAGATGGTTTTGTCCGGCCAGGCTTCACGAGCCTTAGCCAAAAACTGCACGAAGTGTTCGGAGTAGCCGTTAGCAACGTCGATGCAGACAAAATTGAGCGAGGAATGCAGCGCGAGGATCTGTTTGGTTTTTTCAAAATCGGCATCGGAGGTGCCGGTTGAAACCATCACATGGCGCAGCATAGAGTCGGCCTGTGCCTGCACAAATGCTCGCCACTCCTCAACGGAGTAGTGCTTGTGTACGGCAGTCAGGATATCGAACGAGGCCAGCGCTTTCGCCATGGCGAATGTCCCTACGGTATCCATATTGGCAGCGATAACCGGTACGCCAGACCAGCGCATTCCTGAGTGCTTGAAAGTGAATTCGCGCTCCAGTTCAACATCGGAACGGCTTTTAAGAGTGGAACGTTTAGGGCGGATAAGAACGTCTTTGAAACCTAACTTCAAATCTTCTTCGATACGCATGTAGGGATTCCTGGGGTTAATGGCGCTAAGACAAACTCACAACTCCAGTGACGCTATCATACGCACTAATAAGGGCCGCGCAAGACTGCGAAAATCTCTTTTTTTACGCTACAATCCTATAAATTTACCTGGTGAATATGCCGGTTTCAGTTAATTGATTTCTTTATTGTCTGATTGATTTTCAACTTACTGATTCCTATAAATAAAAAAAGAGTGGCTTTGCTTTTTTTCACGCTAAGTCTGCTGCGGTTTCGTTGTGATGAGTGACGAAAATAACAGCAGAGAATGAGTCTGGCAGCCCCTTACAGGATTGAGTGTTATGAAGTATAAGGTCGCGTTAACGGGCGGTATTGGCAGCGGTAAAAGTACCGTGGCGGACGCGTTCGCCGAACAGGGCGCTAACGTTATCGATGCGGACGTTATTGCACGCCAGGTTGTCGAACCCGGCACCCCTGCGCTACGCGCTATTGCCGAAAAGTTCGGCGATGAAATGATCCTCGCGGACGGTTCACTCAACCGTCGTTTACTGCGCGAACATATTTTTGCCTCTGACGTCGATAAGCGCTGGCTCAACGGCTTGCTGCACCCTCTTATCCAGCAAGAGACCGAGCGTCAGATGGCACGGGCGACATCACCTTATGTGCTGTGGGTCGTTCCGCTGCTGGTAGAGAACCAGCTTTACCACAAAGCCGATCGGGTATTAGTCATTGACGTTCCGGTTGAGACGCAAATTTTACGCACCATGCGCCGTGACGGCGTGACCCGCAAACATGCTGAACAGATCCTCGCCGCGCAGGCTACGCGCGATGCGCGGCTTGCCGTCGCGGATGATGTCATTGACAATAATGGCGCACCAGATGCAATCGCATCGGATGTTGCCCGCCTGCACGCGCACTATCTCGCTCTCGCCGCGCAGGCCGTATCACAGGAAAAACCGTAATGCACACCCACATCCTTTTTGAACATCCGCTGAATGAAAAGATGCGCACTTGGCTGCGTGTCGAGTTTTTACTGCAACAACTCTCCGTCCATCTGCCCGTCAGCGATCATGCCGGCGCGCTGCACTTCTTCCGTAACGTGGGCGATCTGCTGGATGTGTTCGAGCGCGGTGACACCCGTACTGAATTGTTGAAAGAGCTGGAGCGCCAGCAACGTAAACTGCAAGCCTGGAGCGAAGTGCCGGGCGTGGATCCAAGGCGTATTGAAGAGATCCGCCAACAGCTTAAAGCGAGCGGTGCCGTGCTGATGAATGCGCCGCGCATCGGTCAGATGTTACGTGAGGATCGGCTGATTGCGCTGGTGCGCCAGCGCTTAAGCATCCCCGGCGGCTGCTGTAGCTTCGATCTGCCGACGCTGCATATGTGGTTACACTTACCGCAGGAGCAACGCGATGCGCAGGTCAATTACTGGCTGGAGAGCCTTGAACCGCTGCGCGCTACCCTGACATTAATCCTCGATCTGATCCGCAATGCCGCCCCGTATCGTCGCCAGACCAGCCTGAACGGTTTCTACCAGGATAACGGTGATGATGCCGATCTGCTGCGTCTGCAACTGCCGCTTGACGCGCGGCTTTACCCGCAAATCTCCGGCCATAAAAGCCGCTTTGCCATTCGTTTTATGCCCCTCGATAGCGAACACGGCACGGTGCCGGAGCGGCTCGATTTTGAATTAGCCTGCTGTTAAGGAACCCTGATGACTGATAAGACAATTGTCAATTGCCCGACCTGCGGCAAACCTGTGGTATGGGGCGAAGCCAGCCCGTATCGCCCTTTTTGCTGCAAACGCTGCCAGCTGATTGACCTCGGCGAATGGGCGGCGGAAGAGAAACGAATCCCCAGCGCGGGCGATCTCTCTGACAGCGATGAGTGGAGCGAAGAGCAACAGTAATCCCGGGCTGCCCGCTGGCTGAAGGTCAGCGGGTCTGGCTCAGCGCAATCAATTTTGTAATGACCGGTTCGTTAGCGGGGGGAAAATCTTCCGCTTTCAGCGCACTCTGCGCAATCCACTCGCCCGGCTGCCCCTCTTTACCCCACGGCTCGCCCTGCCATTTGTCCACCAGCCAGAACCAGAGCGTGATATGGCGGTCGGGGAATTGATACTCCAGCTTATCGAACAGCGTGGCGCTTTGCGTGGTAATGCCCACTTCTTCCTGAAGTTCACGGATCATCGCCTGTTCCGGCGTTTCACCCGCTTCGATTTTGCCGCCGGGGAATTCGCGCATGTTTGCCATATGCGCATCGGCCGCGCGCCGGGTAATAAAGATTTCGCCCTGCGGATTACGAATAATACCGACGGCGATGTTGAGTATTTTCATGCTGATGACTCCATAAAAAAGGCGCAGATCTCTGCGCCTTTTCATCAGTTAGTTAGCCGTTATGCGAGACGGCCATGGCACTGTTTATATTTCTTACCGGAACCGCACGGGCAAGGATCGTTCCGGCCAACTTTGCGCTCGCCGGATTGTTCGGCAAGTGCAGCGGCGGCAGCGGCTTCATCGTCCTGATGGCTTAGCTGCTGCATCTGTGCCAGACGCTCTGCCTCTTCGCGGCGCTGCTGCTCCATCGCTTCAACTTCTTCCGGCATGCGCACCTGCACTTTGCTCAGGGTGCTGATCACTTCATACTTCAGTGACTCCAGCATCGCGGCGAACATGGCGAAGGATTCACGCTTGTACTCCTGCTTCGGATCTTTTTGCGCGTAGCCGCGCAGATGGATCCCCTGGCGCAGATAATCCATCGCCGCCAGGTGCTCTTTCCACAAGGAGTCGAGGGTTTGCAGCATGACGCCTTTTTCGAAGTGACGCATCATCTCCGCGCCAACCACTTCCTCTTTACGCTGATAGGTCTCTACCGCGCTCTGCAGAATACGCTCACGCAGCGTCTCTTCATGCAGGTTCGGCTCTTTATCGAGCCACTCCGCAATCGGCAGTTCGAGGTCGAAATCATTTTTCAGACGCTCCTGCAGGCCAGGAATATCCCACATCTCTTCCAGAGACTGCGGCGGAATGTGCCCGTCGATAGTCGCTTTGAAGACATCTTCACGAATGCTGTTGATGGTTTCGCTCACGTCGGTCACATCCAGCAGCTCGTTACGCTGGGTGTAGATTGCGCGACGCTGATCGTTCGCCACATCATCATATTCCAGCAGTTGCTTACGGATATCGAAGTTGCGGCTTTCCACTTTACGCTGCGCGTTGGCAATCGCTTTTGTCACCCATGGGTGCTCAATCGCTTCGCCCGGCTTCATACCTAACTTACGCATCATGCCGGAAACGCGATCGGAGGCGAAAATACGCATCAGCGCATCTTCCATCGAGAGGTAGAAACGGGAAGAACCCGCATCGCCCTGACGACCGGAACGGCCACGCAGCTGGTTATCGATACGGCGCGATTCGTGGCGCTCGGTACCAATGATGTGCAGGCCGCCCGATGCCAGCACCGCGTCATGGCGTTTCTGCCACTCGGCTTTCAGCTCTGCAACCTGTTCAGGGGTCGGATCGACCAGCTCGGCCAGCTCAGACTGCCAGCTGCCGCCCAGCACGATATCGGTACCACGACCTGCCATGTTGGTGGCGATAGTGACCGCGCCCGGATAACCGGCCTGCGCCACAATATCCGCCTCTTTGGCGTGGAACTTGGCGTTCAGAACGTTATGTTTGATGCCCGCTTTGGTTAACTCATTCGATACCACTTCTGATTTTTCAATCGAGATGGTACCGACCAGCACCGGCTGACCGTTGGCGGTACGCTCTTTGATATCTTCGATGATCGCCTGGATTTTTTCCGCTTCGGTCATATAGACCAGATCTGCCATATCTTTACGGATCATCGGGCGGTTAGTCGGCACAACCACGGTATCGAGCTTGTAGATGGAGCTGAATTCAAACGCTTCGGTATCTGCGGTACCGGTCATACCGGCCAGTTTTTCATACAGACGGAAGTAGTTCTGGAAGGTGATGGAAGCCAGGGTCTGGTTTTCGTTCTGGATCTCAACGCCCTCTTTGGCTTCAACGGCCTGGTGCAGGCCATCGGACCAGCGGCGGCCTTGCATCGTACGACCGGTGTGCTCATCAACGATGATCACTTCGCCATCTTTTACGATGTAGTCAACATCGCGGGTAAAGAGCACATGGGCGCGCAGCGCGGCAGTAACATGATGCATCAGCATGATGTTGGTCGGGGAGTAAAGCGACTCCCCCTCCTCCATGATGCCCTCTTTCACCAGCAGCTCTTCAATCAGCACCAGACCGCGCTCGGTCAGGGTAACCTGACGCGCTTTCTCATCGACAGAGAAGTGGCCTTCGCCCTGGAAGGTGTCAGAGTCCTCTTTCTCCTGACGCACCAGGTGAGGAATGATTTTGTTCACTTTTTTGTAGAGGTCGGAGCTATCTTCCGCCGGACCGGAGATGATAAGCGGCGTACGCGCTTCATCGATCAGGATGGAGTCCACCTCATCCACCAGCGCATAGTGCAGCTTACGCTGAACGCGCTCTTCCGGGCTGAACGCCATGTTGTCACGCAGATAGTCGAAGCCATATTCGTTGTTGGTGCCGTAGGTGATATCGGCGGCGTAGGCTTCGCGCTTAGCGACAGACGGCATGCCCGGCAGGTTGATGCCGACGGTCAGGCCGAGGAATTCAAACAGCGGACGGTTGTTTTCGGCGTCACGCTGCGCCAGATAGTCGTTGACGGTAACCACGTGCACGCCTTTGCCGCTCAGCGCATTAAGGTAGGCCGGCAGGGTTGCGGTCAGGGTTTTACCTTCACCGGTGCGCATCTCGGCGATGCAGCGATCGTTAAGCACCATGCCGCCAAGCAGCTGCACATCAAAGTGGCGCATGCCGAAGACGCGTTTACTGGCTTCGCGTACCACCGCAAAGGCTTCAGGCAGCAGGGAGTCAACGCTTTCGCCCTTCTCAAGACGCGCGCGGAACTCTACCGTCTTCCCTTTCAGCTCATCATCGCTGAGCTTCTCAAGGGCCGGTTCCATGGCATTAATCTGGTTGACGGTTTTACGCATACGGCGCAGCGTACGATCGTTGCGGCTACCGAATACTTTTGTTAACAAATTTAGCATGATAAAAATCTCTGATACTCCGCTCAGCGAAGCGAAAAAAAATGGATGAATAGGGCTTTTTTTAGCTGAGGGAGTATGGCCCGGCGCGGATCCCCTGCGCCTGGCTAATCCAGTTCGAGACACTGAACGTCGCGAATGGTGTAAAAGAGAGGCGAGCTGCAAGGCGTACAATCGCCGGCGGCTTGCTTTCGACGTTAAGCAGCGCGCTTAACGTATCAAGCAGGGCAAGATGGTGTGCCTGAATCGGCAAAGGCTCTTCCGTTGCGGCGGCCAGCGTTTGCGGCGCCATGGCGAACGAAAGATGACGAATAACGGTGCGGATGGCGTGCTGATGCCAGTAATCGACGGTGAAGTTCGGACGGCGTTTCGCTTCCAGCAGCGCGAGGCTGGTAAAATTCGCCGTAGTTGCCGAAGCGTGATTGCGCGTCGTTTCGCGCGTGGCGTGGGTTTCGGTATTACTGGCAAGCGCGGGCAAGCCAAAACTCGCCGCGACCATCCCTAATAAGAGATGCGGCCAGAAATAGCGTCTGCCAAATTGTCGCCAACGCGTCAGTATTCCGCTCACTTGCTCCACCAAAAAAGACGCGTCCATGATGTTGCGTCTATGAAAGTCGATTGCGCCCAAATCTTATCACTAATGCCGCCGCCACACAGCAGGAAACAGGCCTGACGCACGTGAAAACTGGCGAGGAAAGCAGCAATCAAACGCAGGATCGCAGCGTTGAAAAGATTTCCGGAAAGATTAGTCGTAAAGAGAGGGTTTTGCGGCGCGCAAAAAGAAAAACGACTGGTTCCCCTGACCGGAGAGAGTGCCAGGTTAACCAGTCGATTTTTTAGGTTATGGCGTTATGCCAGAACCATTGAAGGTGCTTTGAATGCCAGCGGCAGTTCAGCTTCGTCTTCGAAGGTCACATATTCCCAGGCTTCCTGTTTTGCCAGAACAGCCTGCAGAAGTTTGTTGTTCAGCGCATGACCGGATTTATAAGCGGTAAACGCACCGATAATGTTGTGACCACACATAAAGAGGTCGCCGATTGCATCGAGCATTTTGTGACGCACGAATTCATCTTCGAAACGCAGGCCGTCTTCGTTCAGTACGCGATAATCGTCAACTACGATGGCACAATCGAAGCTTCCGCCCAGGCACAGGCCGCGGGACTGAAGATATTCGATATCACGCATGAAACCGAAGGTACGCGCGCGGCTAATCTGGCGCATAAATGCATCGGCAGAGAAGTTCATCGCGTAGCGTTGCGTGCTGGCATCAATCGCCGGGTGGTTGAAGTCGATAGTGAAATCGAGCGTAAAACCGTTATGCGGTTTGAACTCGGCCCACTTATCGCCATCTTCAACGCGCACCGTCTCTTTGATGCGAACGAATTTTTTGGCGCTGTTCAGCTCCTCGACCCCTGCGTCAAGCAACAGGTATACGAACGGTGCTGCACTGCCATCCATAATTGGAATTTCCGGTGCATCGACTTCGACAATAATGTTGTCGATACCCAGCCCCGCCAGAGCCGCATTTAAGTGCTCGACGGTGGAAATCCGCACGTCATGCTCGTTGACCAGACAAGTACAGAGCATAGTATCACGCACAGATTTAGCATCAGCCGGAAAGTCTACCGGTGGATTTAAGTCAGTGCGACGATAGATGACCCCGGTATTTGCCGGCGCAGGGCGCAACGTCAGTGTGACTTTCTTGCCGGTATGTAAACCGACACCAGTCGCCTGAACGATACGTTTAAGAGTCCTTTGTTTGATCATCGTATAATCTCGCCTTATTACCAATCCAACCAAATTGTATAACACAATGGGTGGGCCAGTTTAGCACAAAGAGCGAACATGCCCAAATTCCAGCAAATTCTTAGTCCGCCTGCTTACGCAGAAACGCCGGAATATCCAGATAATCGGGCTCTTTAGTGGTCTGCGGCGTATTGTCGTTAACCACTTTCGCCGGCTTCTGCTCCTGCTGCATCGGCTGCATGCCGTGCTGCTGGTAGCGATCCATCACCGGCTGCTGCGCCTGCTTGTTGGTTACCAGAGTAATCTCAGGACGCTTGTCCATACCGATACCGGTGGCAACAACGGTCACGCGCAGTTCGTCGTTCATATCCGGGTCAAGAGAAGTACCGATAACCACCGTCGCGTTGTCAGAAGCGAACGCACGAATGGTGTTACCAACGGTCTCGAACTCATCCAGACGCAGGTCGAAGCCCGCGGTGATGTTAACCAGCACACCACGCGCGCCAGAGAGGTCGATATCTTCCAGCAGCGGACTGGAGATCGCCATTTCTGCCGCTTCTTCCGCACGATCTTCACCGCTTGCTACACCGGAGCCCATCATCGCGTAGCCCATTTCGGACATCACGGTGCGCACGTCGGCGAAGTCAACGTTCATCAGACCCGGACGGGTAATCAGCTCGGCGATACCCTGCACTGCGCCTTTCAGCACGTCGTTTGCCGCGCCGAACGCGTCAAGCAGAGAGATACCGCGACCCAACACTTTCAGCAGCTTGTCGTTCGGGATAGTGATCAGGGAATCGACATGTTTTGAGAGCTCAGTAATACCCTGCTCTGCAAAGGCCATGCGCTTCTTGCCTTCAAAGTTGAACGGCTTGGTCACCACCGCAACGGTCAGAATGCCTAAGTCTTTAGCAACTTCAGCTACCACAGGCGCTGCACCGGTACCGGTACCGCCACCCATGCCTGCTGCGATAAAGACCATGTCAGCGCCTTCCAGCGCAGCGCGCAGCGCTTCACGATCTTCTTCAGCCGCATTACGACCGACTTCAGGGTTAGCCCCTGCGCCCAGACCTTTGGTGATACCGCCACCGATCTGAATGGTCTGCCCTACCGCCGTCTTACGCAACGCCTGGGCGTCGGTATTCACCGCGAAGAACTCAACCCCTTCGATGCGCTCGCGCACCATATGCTCTACGGCATTACCGCCGCCGCCACCGACGCCGATGACTTTAATCACCGCGTCGTTGGTTAATTCCATTGGTTCAAACATAATCTCTCTCCGTCTTTACGCCTCATCCACCGGGCAGCCCGTGGGCCGCTTATCAGGATTGGCGTATGTGCCTGTCGCCTGAAACCGCTAATTTTCTACGGTCTCTGAAAAAAATTAAAACTCTTTTCGCAGCCAGCTGTTGATTCGTTTGAACCACGAACCGACTGACGTCCGCTTTTCCACTTCCGCTTCACCACTTAAATGGGTCTCTTTCCCGTAGTGCAGCAACCCAACCGCCGTAGAGTAATACGGCTCCTGGGCGTAATCAGTTAAGCCAGTAATATTGAGCGGTGCACCAATACGCACCTGCGTATGGAACACACGTTGCGCGCAGGCCGCCAGACCTTCAATCTGCGCCGCGCCGCCGGTTAATACAATCCCCGCCGCAAGATGATGTTTCACGCCCTGCTGGCGAAGCTGCTCCTGCAACTGCAATATCTCGTCGTTGACCAGGTTGAGCAGCTCGGTATAGCGCGGCTCAATCACATCTGCCAGCGTCTGGCGCTGCAGGCTGCGCGGCGGTCGACCGCCCACGCTTGGTACTTCCACGCTCTCATCTTTGCCGACCAGCGATCCCAGCGCGCAACCGTGGCGAACTTTAATCGCTTCCGCATCGCTCGGCGGTGTACCGAAGGCGTAGGCGATATCGCTGGTTACCACATTCCCCGCGTAAGGGATCACTTTGGTGTGGCGCAGCGCGCCGCCGGTATAAACGGCCATGTCCATTGTACCACCGCCGATGTCAACGACGCAGACGCCCAGTTCGCGTTCATCTTCCGTCAACACCGAGTAGCTGGAGGCCAGCCCGGCAAAGATAAGTTGGTCAACTTTCAAACCACATCGTTCAACGGCTTTAACGATGTTTTTCGCCATATCGTTATGGCAAGTAATCAGGTGTACTTTCGCCTGCATACGCACGCCGGAAAGGCCTACCGGGTTTTTAATGCCCTCCTGGTAGTCAATGGCGTACTCCTGCGGAATCACGTGCAGCACGCGGTGTTCATCGCGTACGCGGACTGATTTCGCGGTATGCACCACGTTTTCCACATCTTCCAGCGTCACTTCTTCTTCTGAAATCGGCACCATACCAATTTCGTTCTGGCAACTAATGTGTTTCCCCGAGAGCGCAAGGTAGACCGAGGAGATCTGGCAATCGGCCATCAGTTCGGCCTGATCGATGGCGCGCTGTACGCACTTCACCACCGACTCCAGATCGTTCACCCCGCCTTTGTCCATCCCACGGGATGGGCAACTGCCTACGCCAATGATATTAACAATACCGTCGGGCAGAACTTCCCCTACTAAAGCGGCGACCTTCGCGGTGCCAATCTCCAGTCCAACTACCAGTTTTCTGTCCGTCGCCTTGATCATTGTTGCTCTGCCTGTGCCTGATTCTGTTGTGCCTGATTTTGCTGCTGATCCGCTTGTTCCTGTACAGGGGCAGGCTTCCAGCCTACCGCCGCGCCTGAGTCATAGCGCAAATCCACGTAGCTTATCTCTTTGCCGTCTGTCTGGGCCTGCTGCTGCAGCACCGGATAGAGTTCAACAAAGCGCGCCAGACGTTTCATCGTATCGCCACGGCCCAGGTTGAGCTTGATATCATTGCTCAGCGTCACCTGCCAGGAGCGCCGCGCGGTCATCGCCGCTTCTTTCAGCGTGAACTTATCCTTTGCCAGCACCTGTCCCATATCGCGGTAACCCTGCAGCACTTCGTTTTCGCTGCCTTCCGGGCCATACAGCATCGGCAATATCTGCTTGCTGGTGCGTTCTGCCGGTACGCTAAAGGCGTTGCCGTCCGCATCAACCATATGCTGGTCATTCCACCGCGCTATGGGCACATATTCAACCAGATGAATCTTCAATTCGTCCGGCCACTGCTTTCTTACGCTCGCCTGCTTGATCCACGGCAGGCGCTCAATCTGGCTCTGAATGATATTGACGTCCTGGGACATAAAGGTCCCGGGTGCGCCAAGCGCCAGAATGGACTGGCGAATATCATCATTGCGCGTGTAGTGACGATCGCCGGTTAACACCAGCTTCGACAGCGGTAACCGCTGCGCGTCATCCATCCAGCCGAGCACAATCCAGCCACTCACCAACACGGTGCACAGTACCGTCAACAGGAACACAATGCCGGCAAGGCGCGTTCCATTGTTGCGGCGGGAGGTCGTTACCGCCTCCGCTTCGCGATTTCGCGTGTTCAGCGCAGCCTGAGACATATCACTCCGCCAGTTCCAGAATACGAACAACAAGCTGGGTAAAGCTCAGCCCCGCCTGACGCGCCGCCATCGGCACCAGGCTGTGGCTGGTCATACCCGGCGAGGTATTCGCTTCCAGCAAGTAAAATTGACCATCGCTGTCGAGCATGGCATCGATTCGCCCCCAGCCGCGGCAGCCTAAAACCTGCCACGCTTTGGCGATCAGCGCCTGTAAAGCCGCTTCCCGCTCTGCTTCCAGACCTGATGGACAGAAATACTTCGTCTCATCAGAGAGATACTTCGCCTCATAATCATAGAAGATTCCCGCCGGTTGAATGCGAATCGACGGTAAAATTTCATTTCCAAGCAACGCGACGGTAAATTCCGGGCCACTGAGCCATTTTTCGATCAGAACTTCATCATCGTGTTGAAAAGCAAGCGCTAAAGCCGCCTGCAGATCGCTACTTTCGTTGACCTTTGACATCCCAACGCTGGAGCCTTCACGGCTTGGCTTAACGATCAGGGGCAAGCCCAACGCTTCAATACTTTGAATATCAGACGCTTGCAGGCCTGACTCAAACTCACCGCGCGTCAGCGCAACCCACGGCGCAACCGGTAAACCCGCGCCCTGCCACAGCAATTTGCTGCGCAGTTTATCCATTGAAATCGCAGAGGCCATCACGCCGCTGCCGGTGTAGGGAACGCCGGTCAGCTCCAGCAGACCCTGCAGCGTGCCATCTTCACCGCCGCGGCCGTGCAGCGCGATAAACGCTTTACTGAAGCCCATCTCTTTCAGGCGGGTTACATCAACCTCGCGCGGATCGATGGCATGGGCGTCAACACCACCTTCACGCAGCCCGGCAAGCACAGCCGCGCCTGAATTAAGCGACACATCGCGCTCGGCAGAGGTTCCACCCAGCAGAACGGCAACTTTTTCAGCCACGCTGCACCTCCTCGCTCTGCGGCACCAGTTTGCACTGCGCGAGGCTGCGGGCGATCTTGCCGATATTACCTGCGCCCTGAATCAGGATCAGATCGTTACCGGTCAGCACCGGGGCCAGCATCGCTGCTACCTGATCCGGATCGGAGACCAGGATCGGGTCGATCTTGCCGCGACCGCGGATCGTGCGGCAGAGCGAACGGCTGTCAGCACCCGGGATCGCCGTTTCGCCCGCGGCGTAAACTTCCAGCATCAGCAGCTTATCCACCTGCGTCAGCACGTTGGCGAAATCGTCATAGAGATCGCGGGTACGCGTATAGCGGTGCGGCTGGAAAATCATCACCAGATTTTTATCCGGCCAGCCGGCGCGCGCGGCTTTGATCGTCGCGTCCACTTCCGTTGGATGGTGGCCGTAATCATCAACCAGCATCGCGCTGCCGCTGTTGCCATTTACCGCTTCCAGCGGAAACTCGCCGAGGAAATCAAAGCGGCGCCCGGTGCCCTGGAAGCTCTCCAGCGCGCGCAGAATCGCCTCGTCGTCAATCCCCTCTTCCGTCGCCACCGCCACTGCCGCTGCGGCATTAAGCGCATTGTGGCGACCCGGTGCATTGAGCGTCACGCGCAGTGCCGGTTTATCCTGGCGTACCAGCGTAAAGTGGCCCTGCGGCCCCTGCTGGCGGTACTCTTCAACGCGCACATCGGCGTCGTCGCTAAATCCATAGGTGGTAATTTGACGCCCGACGCGCGGCAACAGCTCGCGGATCACCGGGTCATCAACACACATCACCGCACGGCCATAAAACGGCAGGTTGTGCAGGAAGTTGATAAAGGTCGTTTTCAAATTCTCGAAGTCACCCTGGTACGTATCCATATGGTCAGCTTCGATATTGGTCACAATCGCCATCATCGGTTGCAGGTGCAGGAAGGAGGCGTCGCTCTCATCCGCTTCGGCAATCAGATAACGGCTATGGCCCAGGCGCGCATGCACCCCGGCCGCTTTTACCAGCCCGCCGTTAACGAAGGTTGGATCCAGACCCGCTTCTGCGTAGATGCTGGAGACCATGGCGGTGGTGGTCGTTTTTCCGTGCGTCCCGGCGATAGCGATGCCGTGACGAAAACGCATTAATTCAGCCAGCATCTCCGCGCGGCGGATCACCGGGATACGCGCTTCCTGTGCGGCAACAATCTCTGGGTTATCGGCAGAGATGGCGCTGGAGACCACAACAACACTCGCATCGAGCACATTTTCCGGGCGATGGTTGAAGTAGATGGTGGCGCCAAGGGACGTCAGCTGCTGCGTCACCGGGTTTGGCGCTAAATCAGAACCGCTAATCTGGTAGCCTTCGTTGGCCAGCACTTCGGCAATACCGCCCATGCCAGCACCGCCGATGCCAACGAAGTGAATGTGCCGGACGCGACGCATCTCAGGCACGATTAAACGCAGTTTCGCAAGTTCTTGTGTATTCATTTTCTAAACGCCATCAACTTCTAAAAAATTGGCGCGACGCAAACAGGCGTCGCCACGATTTACCCTTGAGCCGCAAGGCTCACTTCATGCGCCACCCGCTCGGTGGCGTCGGGGATGGCTGCCGCGCGTGCGCGTTCCGCCATCTCTCTTAATGCTTCACGATCCCAGCCCGCAAGCGTTGCTGCCACGGCATCAACGGTAAACTGCGGCTGTTCGAGGATCTTCGCCGCGCCCACTTTCTCCAGCGGCAGGGCATTCCAGTACTGCTGTCTGTCTTTGTGCTGAAACGGCACAAACAGCGCCGGCAGACCGGCAGCGGCGATTTCGCTCACCGTCAGCGCGCCGGAGCGGCAAACGACCACATCCGCCCACGCATAGGCTTTAGCCATATCGTCAATAAATTCAGTAACTTTATGCTGCGCCTGACCCGCAGTGGCATATGCCTGCTCGACATCCTGCTGCGCGCCTTTCCCGCTCTGATGCCAGATGGTGATCGCCGCGCCCAGTTTAGCCGCCACCTGCGGCATGGTCTGGTTCAGCACGCGCGCGCCCTGCGAGCCGCCAACCACCAGCACGCGAATCGGTCCTTCGCGGCCCGGCAGGCGCATCTGCGGCAGCGGCAGCGCCAGCACATCGACGCGGACCGGGTTCCCCACCACTTCCGCTTTCGGAAATGCGCCGGGAAACGCCTGCATCACTTTGGTGGCGATCTTCGCCAGCCACTTGTTGGTCAAACCGGCAATACCGTTCTGCTCATGCAGAACAACCGGAATACCGAGCGACCAGGCCGCAAGACCACCGGGGCCAGAAACATACCCGCCCATGCCCAGCACCACGTCCGGCTTGAAGCGCTTCATAATGTCACGCGCCTGACGCCAGGCATTAAAGATACGCACCGGCGCGAGCAGCAACGCTTTCAGCCCTTTGCCGCGCAGGCCAGAGATGCGGATGAAGTCGATATCAATGCCATGTTTCGGCACCAGGTCAGCCTCCATACGATCGGCGGTTCCGAGCCAGCGTACTTGCCAGCCCTGATCCATCAAATGGTGCGCCACGGCGAGACCGGGGAAAACATGCCCGCCGGTTCCGCCTGCCATCACCATTAACCGCTTAGGTTGACCACTCATCACACACCTCGTGTAAACGCCTGAGCTTTCTTCAGACGCGTTTCATAATCTATCCGTAGCAACAGCGTAATCGCCGTCGACATAATCAATAAACTGGAGCCGCCGTAACTGATCAGCGGCAGGGTTAAGCCTTTGGTCGGCAGCATACCGGCTGCCGCACCGACGTTAACCAGCGCCTGGAAGCTAAACCAGATACCTATGGAGCAGGCAAGGAAACCGGAGAAGCGGTGGTCAATCTCCAGCGCTTTTCTGCCAATGGACATGGCGCGGAAAGCGACGAAGAATACCATTAAAAGTGCGGCTACCACACCGATATAACCGAGTTCTTCGCCGATGATGGAGAAGATAAAGTCGGTATGCGCTTCCGGCAGATACTCCAGCTTCTGCACCGAGTTGCCGAGCCCCTGCCCCCACAGCTCGCCGCGGCCAAACGCCATCAGCGACTGGGTTAACTGATATCCGCTGCCAAACGGATCTTCCCACGGGTTCCAGAAGGAGGTTACGCGGCGAATACGATAGGGTTCAGCGAGGATCAGCAGCACCACTGCCGAGATACCCATGCCGATAATGGCGATGAACTGCCACAGCTTCGCCCCCGCGAGGAACAGCATCGCCAGCGTAGTAATAAACAGCACGACCACCGTACCGAGGTCAGGCTGCGCCAGCAACAGGACCGCCAGCACGAGGATCACGCCCATCGGTTTTAAGAAGCCGCGCAGGTTATTACGTACCTCGTCCACTTTGCGCACCAGGTAGTTCGCCAGGTAGCAGAAGAGCGACAGCTTGGTGAACTCCGCCGGCTGGAAGCGCATGATGCCAAGGTCAATCCAGCGCGATGCACCGTTGATCGAACTCCCCACCACCAGCACCACTAACAGCATAATGATCGCCGCGATCAGCATCACCGAACTGTACTTCTGCCAGAACTCCATCGGCAGACGCAGCGTGATCATCGCCATACAGAACGACAGGAACAGATAGAGCCCATGGCGTTTGGCGAAGAAGAAGGGATCGTCCGTCAAACGCTGACCGACCGGCATTGACGCCGAGGTCACCATAATGAAGCCGATCGCCGCCAGGCCCAGCGTCAACCACAGCAGCGTGCGGTCGTACATCACCAGGCTGTCGGTATCTTTCTGTCGCGAGCCCATGACCCAGCCTTTCAATGCCGCAAACAGCCACGCCAGGATCCCATAACCTGGCAGACGCGGCATTCTCGGGCGGGGAAGCGTTAAACGCATTAGCCTAACTCCTGCGCCAGACGGGTGAACTGGTCGCCCCGTTGTTCGAAATTCTTAAACTGATCGAGGCTGGCACAGGCCGGCGACAACAGCACCATATCGCCTGGCTGCACACGCGCGGCAATTAAGCGCATCGCCTGATCCATAGTTTCGGTCTGCTCAGCTACATCCGGACGCAGCGCAGCCAGCTCAGCGCCATCGCGCCCGAAGCAGTAAAGGCGAATACGATCGCCGCCGAGATAGCGCTTCAGCGGCGAGAAGTCCGCCGATTTGCCGTCACCGCCGAGCAGCAGATGCAGCGTACCTTCCACCTGCAGGCCATTAAGCGCCGCTTCGGTGCTGCCGACGTTGGTCGCTTTCGAGTCATTGATCCAGCGCACGCCGTTATGCTCAAACGCCAGCTGGAAGCGGTGCGCCAGCCCGCCAAAGGTGGTCAGCGCCTTCAGACTGCTGGCGCGCGGTAAACCGGCTGCATCCGCCAGCGCCAGCGCTGCCAGCGCGTTGGTGTAGTTGTGCTGGCCGCTCAGTTTCATCTCTTTGACGTTCAGCACCTTCTCACCTTTTACCCGCAGCCAGATTTCGCCCTGCTGGCGGTTGAGGTGATAGTCACCGACGTCAACGCCAAAGCTGACGCAGCGCTCATCGGCACCGCGAACCGGCATGGTCAGGGCGTCATCGGCATTGACCACGCACACTTTGGCGTTTTCATAGATACGCAGTTTGGCCGCGCGGTACTGTTGCAGGCCAAACGGATAGCGATCCATATGATCTTCAGTGACGTTAAGAATGGTTGCCGCCACGGCGTGCAGGCTGGAGGTGGTTTCCAGCTGGAAGCTGGAGAGCTCCAGCACATACAGCTCGCGCGCTTCGTCCAGCAGCATCAGCGCTGGCAGGCCAATATTGCCGCCGACGCCAACATTTTTACCGGCCGCTTCCGCCATGTCACCAACCAGTTTGGTGACGGTGCTTTTGCCGTTCGAACCGGTAATGGCGATGATCGGTGCCTGCGCTTCACGGCAGAAGAGTTCGATATCGCCGACAATCTCGACGCCCGCGTCCGCTGCCGCACTGAGCGACGGATGCGCCAGCGCCATACCGGGGCTGGCGACAATCAGATCGGCGCTCTGCAACCAGTTATCGTTAAGACTACCAAGATGGCGCTCGACCGTTTCCGGCAGCTTATCCAGCCCCGGCGGCGACGTGCGGGTATCCATCACCTTAGGCGTGACGCCGCGCGCGAGGAAAAAGTCCACGCAGGAAAGGCCCGTCAGGCCTAAACCGATAATGACGACTTTTTTACCCTGGTAATCTGCCATGATTAACGTACCTTCAGCGTTGCCAGGCCAATCAGCACCAGCATCAGCGAAATAATCCAGAAGCGCACAATCACGCGCGGCTCCGGCCAGCCTTTCAATTCATAGTGGTGGTGAATCGGCGCCATACGGAAAATGCGCTGGCCGCGCAGTTTGAACGAGCCAACCTGCAAAATCACCGACAGCGTTTCCACCACAAAGACACCGCCCATGATCACCAGCAGGAACTCCTGGCGCAGCAGCACGGCGATAATGCCGAGCGCGCCGCCGAGCGCCAGCGATCCGACATCGCCCATAAAGACCTGCGCCGGATAGGTGTTAAACCACAGGAAACCGAGCCCGGCACCGACAATCGCCGTACAGACGATCACCAGCTCACCCGCGTGACGCAGGTAAGGGATGTGCAGATAGTTGGCGAAGTTCATGTTACCGGTCGCCCACGCCACCAGCGCGAAACCGCCTGCGACAAAGACGGTCGGCATAATCGCCAGGCCATCGAGGCCATCGGTCAGGTTGACGGCGTTACCGGTGCCGACAATCACAAAGTAAGCAAGCAGCACGTAGAACAGACCGAGCTGCGGCATCACATCTTTAAAGAACGGCACCACCAGTTCGGTGGCGGGGGTATCTTTTCCGGCAAGGTAGAGCGCAAACGCGACGCCCAGCGCAATCACCGACATCCAGAAGTACTTCCAGCGGGCGATAAGCCCCTTGGTATCTTTGCGCACCACTTTGCGGTAATCATCGACAAAGCCGATGATGCCGTAGCCCACCAGCACCACCAGTACGCACCAGACGTACGGGTTGGAGGGGTAAGCCCACAGCAACACGGAGACGACAATCGCGGTGAGGATCATGATCCCGCCCATCGTCGGCGTACCGCGTTTACTGAAGTGCGATTCCGGGCCGTCGTTACGCACAACCTGGCCAAAAGAGAGTTTCTGCAAGCGGGCGATCATGCGCGGCCCCATCCATAGTGAGATGAAGAGCGCGGTCAGCAGGCTGACGATGGCGCGAAACGTCAGATAGGAAAAGACGTTAAAGCCGGAATAATATTTGACCAAATGCTCGGCCAGCCAAACTAACATGTCCCGTTCTCCTGTAAGTCGCGTACCACCTCTTCCATGGCGGAGCTACGTGAACCTTTCACTAAAATGGTAATCATTGGGTGCTCGGCAATCAGCGCTGTTAAACGCGCCGTAGCCGCAGCTTTATCGTTGAAATGCTCGCCAACGCCGCTGGCGTCGCTGAGCGCTTTACTTAATGTGCCGACGCTCAGCACCTTGTCGATACCGACGGCTTTCGCCGCTTCGCCGACCTGAACGTGGCAGGCTTCGCTCTCGTCGCCCAGCTCCGCCATATCGCCCACCACCATGACGCGGTAGCCGGGCATCTCTGCCAGCACGTGCGCTGCGGCGGTCATCGACCCGACGTTAGCGTTATAGGTATCGTCCAGCAGCAGCTGGTTTTCACCAAGGCGCACCGGGAAGAGACGGCCCGGCACTGCTTTCAGCTTCGCCAGGCCCTGTTTTACCGCATCGAGAGATGCGCCCACCGCCATCGCCAGCGCGGTCGCTGCCAGCGCGTTAGCAATGTTGTGACGTCCCGGCAGGGGTAAAGTCACCTCGGCATTGCCGGTCGGCGTTTGCAGCGTGAACTCGGTGCCGTGGGAGGTGATATGCACATTGGTGGCGGTAAAATCGCTGTTCGCCGCGTTGGGCGAGAAGCGCCACACTTTGCGATCGCCGATAATGCTCTGCCAGTTCAGCCAGTCATTGTTATCAGCATTGAGGATGGCGATGCCGTTGGCCGGCAGGCCGGTGTAGATTTCACCTTTCGCCTTCGCCACGCCCGCCAGCGATCCGAACCCTTCCAGATGCGCAGCGGCCAGGTTGTTGACCAGCGCCGCTTCCGGGCGGGTCAGGCTGACGGTCCAGGCGATTTCGCCCTGGTGGTTAGCCCCCAGTTCAATCACCGCGTACTGATGCTCTTTGGTCAGACGCAGCAGGGTCATCGGCACGCCGATATCATTGTTCAGGTTGCCCGCGGTGTAGAGCGTGTTGCCGCACTCGCTAAGAATGGCGGCGGTCATCTCTTTCACCGAAGTTTTACCGGAGGAGCCGGTCAGCGCAACGACGCGCGTCGGCACCTGCTGACGCACCCATGCCGCCAGTTCGCCAAAGGCCTGGCGGGTATCACTCACCACCAGCTGCGGCAGATCGGTATCCAGCTTGCGGCTTACCAGCAGCGCGCCCGCGCCGCCCGCTTTGGCTTGATCGGCAAAGTCGTGGGCGTCAAAACGTTCGCCTTTCAGCGCCACAAACAGGCAGCCCGGCGTCAGTTTGCGGGTATCGCTGGTCACGGCGTCAATTGTGACGTCCTGACCTAAAAGTTCACCGTGCAGCGTGCCGGCAAGCTGGTTGAGCGTTACGCTAATCATGCTACTACCCCCAGCAGACGCGCGGCGGTGACACGGTCTGAGTAATCGAGACGGTGGGTGCCGACAATCTGATAATCTTCATGGCCTTTACCTGCCAGCAGCACCACATCGTTCTCTTTGGCCTGCATAATGGCGTTGGTCACCGCTTCGGCGCGGCCCTCCACCACATGCGCGCGTCCGGCGTCGAGCATACCGGCGAGAATGTCATTAATGATGGCGCGTGGCTCTTCGGTGCGCGGATTGTCATCGGTGACGACCGGCACATCGGCAAACTCTTCGGCAATCGCGCCCATCAGCGGACGTTTGCCCTTGTCACGATCGCCGCCGCAGCCAAAGACGCACCACAGTTTTCCTGTGCAGTGCAGCCGCGCGGCCTGCAGCGCTTTTTCCAGCGCATCCGGCGTGTGGGCATAATCCACCACCACCGTCGGTTTGCCCGGCGCGCTAAACACTTCCATTCGTCCGCAAACGGGTTGCAGGCGGGGAGCGGTTTTCAGCAGATCGCTGAGGGGATAGCCGAGCGCCAGCAGAGTTGCCAGCGCCAGCAGCAGGTTGCTGACGTTAAACGCGCCCATCAGGCGGCTTTCGATTTCGCCTTCGCCCCAGCTGGAGTCGAAGCGAATGGTCGCCCCGCTGTCGTGGTAATCGACGCTCAGGGTTTTCAGCCAGCGCCCGTGGCAGTCCGGGTTGATATGACCTTCCATTGACACGGCAACCGCATCCGGCAGGTTTGCCAGCCAGCGGCGGCCCACTTCGTCATCGGCGTTAATGATCGCCTGACCATAGTGGTGCGAGGAGAAGAGCAGCCATTTGGCAGCTTCGTAATGGGTCATATCGCCGTGATAATCGAGGTGATCGCGGCTTAAATTGGTGAACACCGAGGCGGCGAATTTCAGTGCCGCCACGCGATGCTGAACTAAACCGTGGGAGGAGACCTCCATCGCGGCAAGAGTAGCGCCCTGCTCCGCGAGACCGGCAATCACATGCTGGACATCGACCGCAGAACCGGTGGTGTTTTCCGTCGGCACCACTTTACCAAGCAGGCCGTTGCCGACCGTGCCCATCACCGCGCTGGTTTCGCCGAGCAGCTGGCTCCACTGCGCGAGCAACTGCGTGGTGGTGGTTTTACCATTAGTACCGGTGACGCCGATCAGGCGCAGCTGATCTGACGGCTCGCCGTAGAAGCGGCCCGCCAGCGCAGAGAGGCGCTCATTCAGCTGGCTTAAGTAAACCACCGGCACGCCGTGCATTTCACGAATTTCACCGTCATTTGCCTCGTCTTTCGCTTCAGCAATAATGGCAGCAACACCTTGCGCAATCGCCTGCGGGATATAACGACGCCCGTCCGCCTGATGACCGACCACCGCCACGAAGAGATCGCCCGACGCAGCCACACGGCTGTCGAGTGTCATCTCTCGTAGTGCTCGCGCAGGTAGCATCGGTACCCACGGAGCGAGAAGGTCGCGCAAATTACGATCTGCCACCTGATCCCTCGCCTTGATTAATTACAAACTCACTTTTTTCGCCCGTGGTCAGCGCATCCGGCTCGATGTTCATGGTGCGCAGTACGCCGCCCATGATGGCACCGAAGACCGGCGCAGAGACCGCGCCACCGTAGTATTTACCCGCTTGCGGATCGTTAATGACCACCACCAGCGCAAAGCGCGGCCGGCTGGCAGGCGCGACGCCCGCAGTGTATGCAATGTATTTGTTGATGTAGCGCCCATCCGGCCCGACTTTTTTCGCGGTACCGGTTTTGATCGCGATGCGATAGCCCTTAATGGCCGCTTTTACCCCGCCGCCGCCCGGCAGCGCCACGCTCTCCATCATATGCACCACAGTGCGGACAATGGATTCGTTGAAGACGCGCTCACCCGGTACGGGCGGGTCGACTTTGGTAATCGACAGCGGGCGATAGATGCCGTAGCTGCCAATGGTTGCGTAGACTCGCGCTAACTGTAACGGCGTTACCATTAGCCCGTAGCCGAAAGAGAAGGTGGCCCTCTCTATGTCAGACCACCGTTGTTTTTGAGGAAATAAGCCACTGCGTTCCCCGACCATCCCCAAATTGGTCGTTTTTCCCAGGCCAAAACGTGAGTAAGTATCTACTAACGCTGAGGAGGGCATCGCTAACGCCAGCTTGGATACGCCAACGTTACTCGACTTCTGCAGCACCCCGGTAAGGGTCAATTCGCTATAGCGCGCCACGTCTTTGATTTCGTGACCGTTAATTCGGTAAGGCACGGTGTTAAGCACCGTATTCGGGTTAACCACGCCGCGTTGCAGCGCGGTCATTACCACCATGGGTTTCACCGTCGAACCTGGTTCGAAAACGTCGGTGATAGCGCGGTTACGCATCGCGTCTTTGGCGGTGCCGGAGAAGTTGTTCGGGTTATAGGAGGGGCTGTTGGCCATCGCCAGCACTTCACCGGTGTTAACATCCACCAGCACAGCGCTGCCGGATTCGGCTTTGTTAAACGCCACGGCGTTGTTCAGCTCGCGGTAAACCAGCGCCTGCAAACGTTCGTCAATGCTCAGCGCGAGGTTGTGCGCCGCCTGGCTGTCGGTCGAGGAGATATCCTCAATTACGCGACCATAGCGATCTTTACGCACGATGCGCTCGCCCGGCTGGCCGGTAAGCCACTTATCAAAGCTCTTTTCGACCCCTTCAATCCCCTGGCTGTCGACGTTAGTAAAGCCGATCAGGTGAGCGGTCACTTCCCCGGACGGGTAGTAGCGGCGCGACTCTTCACGCAGATGAATGCCGGGAAGCTTGAGTTTCTTGATGTAGTCCCCCAGATCCGGGTTGACCTGGCGGGCAAGGTAGATGAAGCGCATCTTCGGGTTAGCGTTGATACGCGAGGCGAGCTGGTCGAGCGGCATATTGAGCGCATCGGAGAGCGCTTTCCAGCGGTTATCCAGCGTTACGCCACCTGCGTCATGCAGCTCTTTCGGATCGGCCCAGATCGCTTTTACCGGCACGCTAACCGCCAGCGGACGTCCGGAGCGGTCGGTGATCATCCCGCGCGAGGTCGCCACTTCCTGCACGCGCAGCGAGCGCATGTCGCCCTGGCGCACCAGCATATCGGGGTTGATGATTTGCAGATACGCGACGCGGCCAATCAGGAAGCCGAGCGCCAATAAAATACAGCCGCAAAGCAACGCAAAACGCCAACTTATAAAGTTGGCCTGCTCTTCCTGGCGTTTCGCTTTCACCATCTTCGCCGCGGCTTTCATGCGCTGGGTTGTTCCTTTTTCATCGCTATTTCTGCACCACAATATTTTCCTGTGAAGGATCGACGTGCTGCATCTGCAGCTTCTCGGTAGCAATCCGTTCGACCCGGCTATGATCGCCGAGGGCGTTCTCTTCAAGAATCAGGTTGCGCCATTCGATATCCAGCGCGTCGCGCTCAATCACCAGTTGTTCACGCTGTGCGGTTAACAAACGGGTATGGTGCGCGGTGGTGACGACCGTGATGGCCGTCATGATGATGCAAATGAACAGGCAGAGTGGCAGTTTCCCGAACCGCAAAAGATCGTCGCCGATCACGCCAGGCAAGGCATGGCGCTCGCTGCTTCCTAACGATCCCTTAACTTTGCTGAGGGTCTCTGTCACTCTGCCGATCATGCGTTCGTCCTCTCTGCAATTCGCAGAACTGAACTACGGGCACGTGGGTTTTCCGCCACTTCTTCTTCGCCCGGCATCATTTTTCCTAAGGCTCGCAGTTGACGGCCACCCAGCTTGCTGAGTTGCGCTTCGGTCATCGGCAGCCCGGCAGGAATCTGCGGCCCACGGCTTTGCTCACGCATAAAGCGCTTCACAATGCGGTCTTCCAGCGAGTGGAAGCTGATGACAGAAAGCCGGCCTCCCGGGGCCAGCACATCGAGCGAGTTTTTTAGCGCCTGCTCTATCTCCTCCAGTTCACTGTTCACCCAGATGCGCACCGCCTGGAAGGTACGGGTCGCGGGATGTTTAAATTTATCTTTTATCGGCGTCGCCGCTGCCACCACTTCCGCCAGCGCTTTAGTGCGGGTCATCGGATCGAGGCGATTACGCTCGACGATGGCGCGGGCGATGCGTTTAGCAAAGCGCTCTTCGCCAAAGGTTTTCAGCACCCAGGCGATATCCGCCTCGTCTGCGGTTTGCAGCCACTGGGCGGCAGACTGGCCGCGCGTCGGATCCATACGCATATCCAGCGGGCCATCTCGCATAAAGGAGAAGCCGCGCTCCGGATCGTCAAGCTGCGGTGAAGAGACGCCAAGATCGAGGAGAATGCCGTCGATCTTGCCAATAAGATCGCGCTCGCTGACATAATCAGCAAGCGCAGAAAAGGGTCCATGAATGATGGAGAAGCGCGGGTCATTAATGGTCTTCGCAACTTCAATTGCCTGCGGATCGCGATCGATTGCCAGCAAGCGGCCTTCCGCCCCCAGCTGGGAGAGGATCAGGCGCGAGTGTCCACCGCGACCAAAAGTGCCATCAATGTAAATGCCATCCGGACGAATATTCAGGCCGTTAACGGCCTCATCCAGCAGCACCGTGGTGTGTTTAAAATTTTCCATCATCATTAAAGAGACAAATCCTGCAACCGATCCGAAAGTCCTTCGGAACCGGATTGCTCAGCGTCAATATCTTCCCTGACCTGTTGATACCAGGTCGTTTCATCCCACAGCTCAAATTTATTGAACTGTCCGACCAGCATCACTTCTTTGGTTAGCCCGGCGTGCTGCCGTAAGACAGGCGCAATTAATATGCGACCGGCGCTATCCATCTGGCACTCGCTGGCATGCCCCAGCAATAAACGTTGTACGCGCCGCTCAAGCGGGTTCATGCTCGACAGCCGCGACAGTTTTTGCTCGATAATTTCCCATTCGGGCAGAGGGTAAAGCAGCAGGCATGTGTGGCGAATATCAATGGTACAGACCATCTGACCGGAGGCACTCTCCTGCAGCGAATCCCGATAACGGGTCGGAACGGATAACCGCCCTTTGCTGTCGAGATTGACTAACGTCGCGCCACGGAACATGTCCGGTTTACCCCCGCATGATCATTTCCACCACTTTATCCCACAAAACCCCACCGAGGGAGTTTACGGAGCGGAGGAAAAGCTTGTCAAGCCAGCGCAAAGGCCAACAAGAACAAAAGATCCCTTATTCGTAATGAATATCAGCGTCGGTGAAATAGTGCTCAGCTTACGAGGCAAATTAACGTCATGAATATTTGCAAGAAAAAAGGGGGAAATATAGGGCCCGGGGTTTCAGACCATTCCGTTTCTGTACGCGAAATATAAAGTGTCAGTTTGCGACGCGGGCGGCATTTTAAGGCATAACGGCGCGACTTAACAGCGCCAGATGCAGGTCCTGACGCTAACTTCGTCCCGGTTTCGCTAAGGCGATGATCCCCCCAGTAAAAGTGGTTGTTAATTAATCGAATGCGATCAGGAGATGTAACAATTCAATACAGAAATCATCATCAGTAACTTCTTAACGGGTGGTGAGAAATCGGAAGTAAAGAAACTTAAAGAAATAATAAATCAGAGCATCTTCGTAAATTAAGGATTTATCTGAGGAGTTAAATAGCACTATTTCGATTAAGGCGAAATGTTGAAAAGGAAAAGGCAGCTCGCGCTGCCTTAATTGCCTTTATTTATACACGGCTTAATATGCCGCGGCGATAGAGATTACGTCGAATACGGCTCAATCCCGGCTTCGGCTTGCGCGGTTCATCGAGACTTGCCAGCACGATCTCCAGAACCCGCTCGGCAACGTCACGGTGGCGCTGCGCCACGGCCAGCACCGGGCATTGCAGGAAATCGAGCAGTTCATGATCGCCAAAGGTGGCTATCGACAGATTGGAAGGCAGCTTGCCGTCGCGGCGCAGCGTTACATCCAGCACGCCCTGCAGCAGCGCGAAAGAGGTGATAAACATCGCTTCCGGCATCTCATTCGTTTCCAGCCACTTTTCAAATAACTGGGCGGCGGCGTCGCGCTCATAGCCATTGGCGTAGAGATACTTCACCTCGCGCGGATCGTCTTTCCAGGCACTGCGGAAACCCTGCTCGCGCAAGAAGCTTACCGATAGCTCCGGCAGCGCGCCTAAATAGAGCACGCGCTCCGCCGGCATTTTACGCAGTTCCGCCGCCAGCATCTCTGAATCCTCCTGGTCAGCCCCCACCACGCTGGTAAAGTGTTCACGATCCAGCGCGCGATCGAGCGCGACAATCGGGAAGGCGTCATTCGCCCAGCGCTGATAGAAGGGGTGCTCCGGCGGAAGGGAGGTCGAGACGATGATTGCATCCACCTGCCGTTGCAGCAGATGCTCGATGCAGCGCATCTCGTTATCGGGCTGATCTTCAGAGCAGGCGATCAGCAACTGGTAGCCGCGCTGGCGCGCCTGGCGCTCCAGATAATTAGCAATACGGGTATAGCTTGTGTTTTCCAGATCGGGAATGACCAGCCCAATCGATCGTGTGCGTCCTGCTCGTAACCCAGCCGCCACCGCGTTCGGGTGGTAGTTATGCTCACGAACGACCGCCATAACTTTCTCAACGGTTTTATCGCTGACACGATACTGCTTCGCCTTTCCGTTAATGACGTAGCTTGCCGTGGTTCGTGAGACGCCGGCGAGCCGGGCGATTTCATCCAGTTTCACAATTGCCCCTTAAAATGATGCGCACCATAACCTTTTTAGGGATATAGGTTAATTTCCATAACATCTAAGCGCAGAAAGGTAACTGCGGCAACCGCTTTTCTCTCTGCTTCCGGCTGATTTCGCAAAAAAAAGCCCGGCATAATCAGCCGGGCTTAAAAATGTGGAACCTTGCTCGCATTAGCGCATGATTTTATCGCCGCGTGATAAACCGACCACGCCGGAGCGCGCTACTTCAACAATCTTCGCTACATCACGAATTGTGGCGAGGAACGCATCCAGCTTGTCGCTGGTGCCGGCGAGCTGAACCGTGTAAATCGACGGCGTGACGTCAATGATCTGCCCGCGGAAGATCTCCGCGTTGCGCTTAACCTCTTCCCGGCCATAGCCGCTGGCCTGGATCTTCACCAGCATGATCTCACGCTCAACATAGGCCCCCTGCCCCAGCTCGTTTACGCGCAGCACGTCCACCAGTTTGTGCAGTTGCTTCTCGATCTGTTCAAGGACCTTTTGATCGCCCACGGTCTGGATGGTCATCCGCGACAGGGTGGGATCGTCCGTTGGCGCGACCGTCAGGCTCTCGATGTTGTAGCCGCGCTGTGAGAAGAGGCCAATAACGCGCGATAACGCGCCCGATTCGTTTTCCAGTAAGACAGACAATATCCGGCGCATAATCAGGTTCTCTCCGTTTTGCTTAACCACATCTCATCCATGCCGCCGCCGCGGATCTGCATCGGATAAACGTGTTCACTTCCATCAACGGTCACATCAACAAAGACCAGTCGATTGTTTTTCACCTGCTCCAGCGCCTCGGCGAGCTTCGCCTCCAGCTCTTCCGGACGGGTAATGCGGATACCAACATGACCATACGCTTCGGCGAGACGGGCAAAATCCGGTAAAGACTCCATATAAGATTGCGAGTGGCGACCGGAGTAGATCATATCCTGCCACTGCTTCACCATGCCGAGGTAGCGGTTGTTGAGGTTGAGAACCAGCACCGGCAGCTCATATTGCAGCGCCGTCGAAAGCTCCTGGATATTCATCTGGATACTGCCGTCGCCGGTGACGCAAATCACCGTCTCGTCCGGCAGCGCCATTTTCACGCCCAGCGCGGCAGGCAAGCCGAAGCCCATCGTGCCGAGCCCGCCGGAGTTGATCCAGCGGCGCGGTTTATCGAAGCGATAATAGAGCGCGGCAAACATCTGGTGCTGACCAACATCGGAGGTGACGTAAGCGTCGCCATTAGTCAGGCGCCAGGCAGCCTCAATCACCGCCTGCGGTTTAATGCTTTCGCTTTGCGTGTCATATTTCAGGCACTGGCGCGCGCGCCACTGCTCAATGCGCAGCCACCAGTCGCGGATCTCATCGTGCGGCTGCGAGGCGCGCTCCTGTTCAAGCAACTCCAGCATCTGCTCCAGCACCTGGCGCGCATCGCCAACAATCGGCACATCCGCCTGCACGGTTTTAGAAATAGAGGTGGGATCGATATCGATATGCAGCACCGTCGCGTCGGGGCAGTACTTCAGCAAATTGTTGGTGGTGCGATCGTCAAAACGTACGCCGACGGCAAAAATCACGTCGGCGTGGTGCATCGTCATATTCGCTTCATAGGTGCCGTGCATACCGAGCATGCCGAGCGACTGGCGATGGGAAGCCGGGAAAACACCCAGCCCCATTAATGAGGAGACCACCGGCGCATTCAGCGTTTCAGCCAGCTGGCGCAGCGGGGCGTCGCAGGCAGAAGTAATGGCCCCACCGCCGACATAGAAGACCGGTTTTTTGGCGGCAACCAGGGTTTGCAGGGCGCGTTTGATCTGCCCTTTGTGCCCCTGCGTGGTCGGGTTATAGGAGCGCATGCTGACCGACTCCGGCCAGAGATAGGGCAGCTTGTTCGCGGGGTTCATAATATCTTTCGGCAGATCCACCACCACCGGACCGGGACGTCCGCTGGCAGCGAGCCAGAACGCCTTTTTTAATACGCCGGGGATATCTTCCGCCTGCTTCACCAGGAAGCTGTGTTTCACCACCGGGCGGGAGATGCCCACCATGTCACACTCCTGGAAGGCGTCGTAGCCAATCAGCGAGGTCGCTACCTGACCGGAGAGCACCACCAGCGGGATGGAGTCCATATAAGCTGTCGCGATACCGGTGATGGCGTTTGTCGCGCCGGGGCCGGAAGTCACCAGCACCACCCCCACTTCACCTGTTGCACGCGCCAGCCCATCTGCCATGTGAACGGCCGCCTGCTCATGGCGCACCAGCACATGCTCGATGCCACCGACGGTATGCAGGGCGTCGTAGATATCAAGTACCGCGCCCCCGGGGTAGCCGAATACCTTCTTTACGCCTTGATCGATGAGCGATCGCACGACCATCTCGGCTCCAGACAACATCTCCATGCTTTGCCTCCAGGCTTACATTTGTCGACTGACGGCAGAACTACATTTCCGCACTGTCGCTCTGTTCAGAACAGGACATCCTGCTTTCTGATTATGAATGGCAGTTACCATAACCGCTCAAAATCTGGCAGGCAATCCGACCTCAGGCGAGGAAAAGCGCCGCTAAAAGCAGAAACAGGAGGTCTTAAATGAAGAGCTGGTGAAAACGTCTGTAATAAGCCGCGACGATGACCATTGATCGCTGTGATAAGGGAATGTTCAGTAATTCATGCATTTTTAACATCGTGCAGAGATTCGCTGGCAGGATAAATCAGAATAAAATAGTGGTTATATAGATAAAGGCAGAATAAACCGGAATTCAGCCGCCCGGTTTATTCCGCACGCCGCTTAGTGGCTACAGACCGACACCAGCAGCTCCTCCATCCACTGATGCCCCTTATCCCGACCGGCGGATTCGTGCCATGAGAGGCAGCAAGTGCGGCTATTGAGCGTAAGCGGCAACGGCAGCGTATGCAGCGCCAGCCCGCTGGCAAAGCGCTCCACCAGCCAGCGCGGCGCAATAGCAACCAGATGGGTTTGAGAGACAACGTTTAATACGCTGGGCAGCGCCATTCCTTGATAGGCAATGCGGTTGCGCTTTTCGACCGTGTCGTACCAGGGCTGGCTGAAAGAGGCGTAGCGCTCCAGCGAAACAACGGCATGCTGCTCGTTAAACAGGCTGTTTTCCGTCGTCAGGTCAGCGATGCGCGGATGTTGTTGGCTCACCGCCAGCACCATTTCATCTTTAAACAGCGGGACGCAGGAAAACTCCGGACGACGAAATTCTTCATAGCCGATCACAAATTCTATTTCCTGATAGCGCAACTGATGTTCGGTACTGTGATTGAGATCAGATTTAAATATCAGCTTTATATTTGGCGCGACGGTTTTCACATTATTGTAAATAACCGAAGTCAAGAAATTATCGAGTGGACTGCATACGCAAAGATTAAAAATCCGCTCGCTGCTTTGTGGATCAAAACCGGAGCCAGGCAGTTCATTTTGTACCAACTGAAGTGCCTGTCTTATCGCGCCAAAAAGCTGATACGAACGTGCGGTAGGTTGAATACCTCGACCATAACGAACAAAAAGTTCGTCGTTAAACATCACCTTAAGACGCGCAACGGCATTACTGACGGCGGGTTGAGACATACCCAACGCATGGGCTGCACGCGTAATGTTTTGCTCCTGCATAACGGCATCAAAAACGGTCAGTAAATTGAGATCAACCGAACGTAATTGTGGCTTCTCGCCGTCATTAACCTTTTGATTATAAATACTTTCCCCGGGAAAATTGCAATCCGTCGTCATGATAAACTCCCTTGACTTGTGTAATAATAATATTCAGGAAGATGATTTATCACGCATATAGCATTATTAGAAGCGCAGTGTGAAAATTTAGGAATATATAAAGCTTACATTTAATTTCCTGGATGAAATTAAAAAAAGCATTACTCAGCCCTGTAATATAAATTAATTTTTAATATTTTCACTTCCATAGCTGTTTTGTAACGATAATCATAAGTCGATTGCCCTACCCACCATTTTCTTTAACATCTCGCCGAAAAGGATTATTAATTCCCCGAACCTTCCCTTCGCTTTTTCTTACGAAAAGTCTTATCAGCACAACAAGCAAGAATGTCGCGATCACGCTAATTAGACAGCAGATTAAACTAAAACAGTGCGCGGAGATTTGCGCCTCATCATCGCCAGTTTTCGCCGGGGGGTTGACATCAAAGTGCGTATCCAGTACCACTAAAAGCATATCGGTTTTCACGGGAGCAAGATTCATGATTCGTCACGTTCGTTTCGCTGGTCTACTACTACTAAACGCATCAACTGTGCGCGGTAGACCGGTGGACGACACTCAGAACTGAATCGTCTTCCTGTTAAGACTAAGAACCCGCGCCTTGGCGCGGGTTTTTTTATGCTCGTAGCGAGGCGGCCAAAGCGAACAAGGATCTAAACCATGAGCCAGCAGCAAGTCGTAATTTTCGATACCACCTTACGTGACGGTGAACAGGCATTGCAGGCAAGCCTGAGTGTGAAAGAGAAGCTGCAGATCGCCCTGGCGCTGGAGCGCATGGGTGTTGATGTAATGGAAGTCGGTTTTCCTGTCTCGTCACCGGGCGATTTTGAGTCCGTGCAGACCATCGCCCGCCAGGTAAAAAACAGCCGTGTCTGCGCTCTGGCACGCTGTGTTGAGAAAGATATTGATGTCGCCGCAGAGTCGCTGAAAGTAGCTGAAGCGTTCCGCATTCACACCTTTATCGCCACCTCGCCAATGCATATCGCCACCAAGCTGCGCAGCACGCTGGATGAGGTGATTGAGCGCGCCATCTATATGGTGAAACGTGCGCGTAACTACACCGATGATGTGGAGTTTTCCTGTGAAGATGCCGGGCGTACGCCGATTGAAGATCTGGCACGCGTTGTCGAAGCGGCAATCAATGCCGGGGCGAAAACCATAAATATCCCGGATACCGTGGGCTATACCATGCCCTTCGAGTTCGCCAATATCATCACCGGTCTGTATGACCGCGTTCCAAACATTGATAAAGCCATTATTTCTGTCCACACCCATGATGACTTAGGCCTGGCGGTCGGTAATTCGATTGCCGCCGTGCATGCCGGCGCCCGCCAGGTAGAAGGCGCGATGAACGGCATCGGCGAACGTGCCGGTAACTGTTCACTGGAAGAGGTGATCATGGCGATTAAAGTGCGCAAAGACATTATGAATGTGCACACCCGCATCAATCATCAGGAGATCTGGCGCACCAGCCAGACCGTGGCGCAGATCTGCAATATGCCGATCCCGGCTAACAAAGCGATCGTCGGCACCGGCGCCTTCGCCCACTCCTCCGGCATTCATCAGGATGGCGTGCTGAAAAACCGCGAAAACTACGAAATCATGACGCCAGAGTCGATTGGCTTGAACCAGGTGCAGCTGAACCTGACTTCACGCTCCGGTCGCGCAGCGGTCAAACACCGTATGGAAGAGATGGGCTATCAGGAGAGCGACTACAACCTGGATAACCTGTACGACGCCTTCCTGAAGCTGGCGGATAAAAAGGGCCAGGTCTTTGATTACGATCTGGAAGCGCTGGCCTTTATCAACAAACAGCAGGAAGAGCCGGAGCATTTCCGCCTGGAGTACTTCAATGTGCAGTCCGGCTCCAACGATATCGCCACCGCCTCGGTGAAACTGGCCTGCGGCGATGAGATCAAAGCCGAAGCCGCCAACGGCAATGGGCCGGTCGATGCAGTCTACCAGGCGATTAATCGCGTCACCGAGTATGACATTGAGCTGGTGAAATATAGCCTGACCGCGAAAGGCCACGGTAAAGATGCGCTGGGCCAGGTTGATATCGTCGTCAATTACAACAACCGCCGCTTCCACGGCATCGGCCTGGCAACAGATATCGTTGAGTCCTCCGTCAAAGCGATGGTCAACGTGCTGAACACCATCTGGCGCGCCGCCGAAGTGGAAAAAGAGTTGCAACGTAAAGCGCAGAACAAAGAAAACAACAAGGAAACCGTGTGATGTCGAAGAGTTACCATATTGCCGTGCTGCCGGGCGACGGCATTGGCCCGGAAGTGATGGCGCAAGCCCTGAAAGTAGTGGAAGCCGTGCGTAGCCGTTTCGCGATGCGTATTACCACCAGCCATTACGACGTTGGCGGTATCGCCATTGACCGTCACGGCAATCCGTTGCCGCAGGCGACGGTTGAAGGCTGTGAGCAGGCCGATGCGATTCTGTTTGGCTCCGTCGGCGGCCCGAAATGGGAAAACCTGCCGCCAGCGCAGCAGCCGGAGCGCGGCGCGCTGCTGCCGCTGCGTAAACACTTCAAGCTGTTCAGCAACCTGCGCCCTGCCAAACTCTATGCGGGCCTGGAAGCCTTCTGCCCGCTGCGCGAAGATATCGCCGCCAACGGTTTCGATATCCTGTGCGTACGCGAATTGACCGGCGGCATCTACTTCGGTCAACCGAAAGGGCGCGAAGGCAGCGGCCAGCATGAGAAAGCCTACGACACCGAAATTTATCACCGCTTTGAGATCGAGCGCATTGCGCGTATCGCTTTCGAGTCGGCGCGCAAACGCGGCAAAAAAGTCCACTCCATCGATAAAGCCAACGTGCTGCAAACCTCGCTGCTGTGGCGTGAAATCGTCAATGAGATCGCGGGCGAATACCCGGACGTTGAGCTGGCGCATATGTATATCGACAACGCCACCATGCAGCTGATTAAAGATCCGTCCCAGTTCGACGTGCTGCTCTGCTCCAACCTGTTCGGCGATATCCTCTCCGACGAGTGCGCGATGATCACCGGCTCAATGGGCATGCTGCCCTCTGCCAGCCTGAATGAGCAGGGCTTTGGCCTGTATGAACCGGCGGGCGGCTCCGCGCCGGATATCGCGGGTAAAAATATCGCCAACCCGATCGCGCAGATCCTGTCGCTGGCGCTGCTGCTGCGCTACAGCCTGAATGCAGACGAGGCGGCAACGGCGATTGAACAGGCCATTAACCGGGCTTTAGAAGAGGGTGTGCGCACCGGCGATTTAGCGCGTGGCGCGTCCGCAGTCAGTACCGATGAGATGGGCGATATCATCGCTCGTTATGTCGCAGAAGGGGTGTAATCATGGCTAAGAGTTTGTATGAAAAGTTATTTGACGCCCATGTGGTCTATGAAGCGCCGAACGAGACCCCGCTGCTCTATATCGACCGCCATCTGGTGCATGAAGTGACCTCTCCGCAGGCGTTTGACGGCCTGCGCGCGCACAATCGCCCGGTGCGTCAGCCGGGCAAAACCTTCGCCACGATGGATCACAACGTCTCGACGCAGACCAAAGATATTAACGCCTCCGGCGAGATGGCGCGTATTCAGATGCAGGAGCTGATTAAGAACTGCAACGAATTTGGCGTCGAGCTGTATGACCTGAACCACCCCTATCAGGGCATCGTGCACGTGATGGGTCCTGAACAGGGCATCACCCTGCCGGGCATGACCATCGTCTGCGGCGACTCCCACACCGCCACGCACGGCGCGTTTGGTGCGCTGGCGTTCGGCATCGGCACTTCAGAAGTAGAACATGTGCTGGCGACGCAGACCCTGAAGCAGGGGCGCGCCAAAACCATGAAAATTGAAGTTAACGGCACCGCCGCGCCGGGCATCACCGCCAAAGATATCGTGCTGGCGATTATCGGCAAAACCGGCAGCGCTGGCGGCACCGGTCACGTGGTGGAGTTCTGCGGCGACGCTATCCGCGCACTCAGCATGGAAGGCCGCATGACGCTGTGCAATATGGCGATTGAGATGGGTGCGAAAGCGGGCCTGGTCGCGCCGGATGAGACCACCTTTAACTACGTGCAGGGTCGCCTGCATGCGCCGAAGGGCAAAGATTTCGACGAAGCGGTCGCTTACTGGAAGACGCTGCAAACCGATGAAGGTGCCCACTTTGACCGTGTTGTCACCCTGCAGGCAGAAGATATAGCCCCGCAGGTCACCTGGGGCACTAACCCAGGCCAGGTGATCTCGGTCACCGAGATCATTCCCGATCCGGCCTCCTTCGCCGATCCGGTCGAGCGTGCCTCGGCAGAAAAAGCGCTGGCCTATATGGGGCTGAAACCGGGCGTACCGCTGACCGACGTGGCGATCGATAAAGTCTTTATCGGCTCCTGTACCAACTCGCGCATTGAAGATTTACGCGCAGCCGCAGCAATTGCCAAAGGGCGTAAAGTGGCGCCGGGCGTGCAGGCGCTGGTGGTTCCTGGCTCTGGCCCGGTGAAAGCACAGGCGGAAGCGGAAGGGCTGGATAAGATCTTTATCGAAGCCGGTTTTGAATGGCGTCTGCCGGGTTGCTCGATGTGCCTGGCGATGAACAATGACCGCCTGAATCCGGGCGAGCGCTGCGCCTCTACCAGCAACCGTAACTTTGAAGGCCGTCAGGGCCGCGGCGGACGCACCCATCTGGTCAGCCCGGCCATGGCCGCCGCTGCGGCAGTAACCGGTCGTTTCGCTGATATTCGTCATTTGCAGGCTTAAGGAGATCACCATGGCTGAGAAATTTACCCAACATACCGGGCTGGTGGTTCCGCTGGATGCCGCTAACGTCGATACCGACGCCATTATCCCGAAGCAGTTTTTGCAGAAGGTGACACGCACCGGCTTTGGCGCGCATCTGTTTAACGACTGGCGTTTCCTCGACGATAAGGGCGAGCAGCCGAACCCGGAGTTCGTGCTCAACTTTCCTGAGTACAAAGGGGCGTCGATTTTGCTGGCGCGGGAGAACTTTGGCTGCGGCTCCTCGCGCGAGCATGCGCCGTGGGCGCTGACGGATTACGGCTTCAAAGTGGTGATTGCGCCGAGCTTTGCCGACATCTTCTATGGCAACAGCTTTAACAACCAGTTGCTGCCGGTGACGCTGAGCGACGAAGAGGTGGATGAGCTGTTTGCGCTGGTGCAGAGCAATCCGGGCATCACCTTTGAGGTGGATCTGCAGGCGCAGGTGGTGAAGGCGGGCGGGAAATCCTACAGCTTTACGCTCGACGCCTTCCGCCGCCACTGCATGCTGAACGGGCTGGACAGCATTGGCCTGACGCTGCAACACGACGACGCCATTGCCGCTTACGAAGCAAAACAACCCGCCTTTATGGGTTGATAGCCTGATGCCGACTGCCGGATGGTTATCCGGCAGTCGGCACAGTGCAGGTTGGTTTGCCGGATGGCGGCGTTGCCTTATCCGGCCTACGGGTAACAATGCAAATGTGAAGAGTAGGCCGGATAAGCATTAGCGCCATCCGGCAATTGAACCGCCGCGCCTTACACATCCTTCACCCGGCTGGTGAGCAGCAGCGTCACCATCGACAGCCCGGCAATGCCCCAATAGACCGAACCGTGACCAAAATATTGCGCCAGCGCGCCCTGGATAACGCCTGCCAGAATCACGCCGGTGGAGATACTGTTGGTAAACAGCGTCGTCGCTGAACCTGCCCTGCCCGGCATCAAATCCTGGAACCACAGCATGCCGATCCCGGCGACAATACCGATAAACACCGCATTGAAAAACTGCAACAGCAGCAGCGCCGTCTGGCTATGGAAAAAGAGCAGGCCGATATAGAACAGCACGCCAGCGGCGACGGCGATCAGCATCATCAACCGCTTACCGAAACGCTTCACGAAATAGCCCGCGAGGATCATCGCCGGGATCTCCAGGCCTGCGGCAGTACCCATCAAAATGCCCGCCAGTTTATCCGGTAACCCTAGCTCAAGGCTTATCCACAGCGGCATATCGATGATGTACATGGTGTTGCAGGTCCACATCAGCGTCGAGGCGATAAACAGCATGCGCACATTGCTGTCGCGCCAGCCGCTTACCTGCGTAACAGCCACGTCGGCGGGCTGCTCAACCCGCGGCACCGACGGTAGCCAGAAGGCAATCAGCACCAGGCTGACAATAAACAGCCCGGCGGCAATAGAGAACATGGCGACAAAGCCATAATTGAGCGCCAGCATAAACGCCAGCGGCGGCCCGATAACCCACGCCAGCGAGAGCTGCGCACGCATAATCGAACTGAACATCACCACTTCCCGCGCTGAGCTATCGGCGTACTCACGCGCCAGCGCGAAGAGCTGCGGCATCGCGGTGCTGGCAAGCGAAGCCAGCAGCACGCCGCAGGTAATTAAGGTCAGATAGTGACGGTTAAACGCAAACAGCAGCGCGTTACCCACCGCCATCAGGCAGCAGAAGAGAATCAGCTTGCGCCGGTCGCCCTGGCTGTCCGATCGTTTTGCCAGTGCAAGGCTGACGAGGATCCCGGCAATGGCGTTGACGGTATAGAACAGCCCGATCCAGAAGGGCTCTGCGCCCACTTCGCGGCTGAGAAACAGGCTCAGCGTCGGGGCCTGTACCGCACCGGCGACACCCATCATAAAGGCGACGATCATAAACGCGATGTAGACACCATTCATGCGGCGTCCCATCGTCATCAACCAAAGCATGGCATTTCCTTGTTGAAAGCGGAAAACAGCGACGCAAGCTTAAACGAAAAAAGCCAGCAAAAACATTTTGCTGGCGGGTGCATTCGCACTTAATACTCAGTCACACATGATTCGGGCGAGTCAGTTTTTCCACACGCGTCGTCATTCCCCACTTCGCTATGCGCCTCCTCGCTTTCATCGCAGAGAAGTATCGGCTTAATATAGGGATAAATAAATTGCTGAGTTTTTGCCGGGAGTTCCTCTTTTATGTCCTCTGGTCGCCTGCAACAACAGTTTATCCGTCTGTGGCAATGCTGCGATGGAAAATCTCAGGAAACTACGCTCAACGAGCTGGCGGAGCTGCTCAACTGCTCCCGCCGCCATATGCGCACCCTGCTCAACACCATGCAGACACGCGGCTGGCTCACCTGGGAAGCGGAAGCCGGGCGCGGTAAACGCTCGCGCCTCACCTTCCTCTACACCGGCCTGGCGTTGCAACAGCAGCGAGCGGAAGATCTGCTTGAGCAGGATCGCATCGACCAACTGGTGCAACTGGTGGGCGATAAAGCCGCCGTGCGCCAGATGCTGGTGTCGCATCTGGGCCGCAGTTTTCGCCAGGGGCGGCATATCCTGCGCGTACTCTACTACCGCCCGCTGCGCAATCTGCTGCCCGGCTCGCCGTTGCGCCGCTCCGAAACCCATATGGCGCGGCAAATCTTCAGTACCCTGACGCGCATAAATGAGGAAAACGGGGAACTGGAAGCCGATATTGCTCACCACTGGAAAGCGATCTCTCCCCTGCACTGGCGCTTCTACTTACGCCCCGGCATCCACTTTCACCACGGCCGCGAGCTGGAGATGGCGGATGTTATCGCCTCCCTGCGGCGTGCCAGCGCCCTGCCGCTCTACTCCCATATCCGCGATATCGTTTCCCCCACACCGTGGACGCTCGACATTCACCTCTCGCAGCCCGACAGCTGGCTGCCGTGGCTGATGGGCCACGTGCCGGCGATGATCCTGCCGCAGGAGTGGGAGACGCTGGCGAACTTTGCCAGCCAGCCGATTGGCACCGGCCCTTACGCAGTGATGCGCAATACCCGCAACCAGCTAAAGATCCACGCCTTTGAGGATTACTTCGGGTTTCGCGCGCTGATTGATGAAGTGAATGTCTGGGTGCTGCCGGATGTTGGGGATGAGACCACCTGCGGCCTGACGCTGGAGGGGCCAACCGAGGGCGAAAAAGCGGTGGAGAGCCGTCTCGAAGAGGGCTGTTACTACCTGCTGTTTGACGCGCGATCCAGCCGCGGCGCGAACCCGGCGGTGCGCGAGTGGGTAAGCCGGATCCTTTCACCAACCAATCTGCTGTGGCACGCCAGCGAACAGAATCAGCGCTACTGGTTTCCCGCCTATGGATTGCTGCCGCGTTGGCACCATGCGCGCCCCGGCAGTGGTGAAAAGCCCGCCGGGCTGGAGACGCTGACGCTCACCTTCTACCGCGAGCATAACGAGCACCAGGCGATTGCCCACACCATGAGTACGCTGCTGGCAGAACATGGCGTTAAGTTACTGATTCAGGAGGTCGATTACGATGAGTGGCACCGCGGCGAAACAGAGAGCGATATCTGGCTTAACAGCGCCAACTTTACGCTGCCGCTCGACTTCTCGGTCTTCGCTAACCTCTATGAAGTACCGTTGCTGCAACACTGCATCCCGCGCGACTGGCAGGCGGACGCCGCGCGCTGGCGCGCCGGGGAGATGAACCTGGCGATGTGGTCACAGCAGTTGCTGGCGAGTAAAGCGATTGTGCCGCTGATCCACCACTGGCTTCGCATTCAGGGGCAGCGCACCATGCGCGGGCTGCGCATGAATACCCTCGGCTGGTTTGACTTTAAATCGGCCTGGTTTGCGCCGCCGGATCCGTAATGCTTTCAGATTGTTTACCAAATCATTACAATAGCGCCGTTCTCAACGGGGTGCTGCGCTTCACGCGCGTGCTGAGAAAATACCCGTCGAACCTGATCCGGATAACGCCGGCGAAGGGATTTGAGGCTCTCTCAAAATCCTTTGCCACCCATTTATGAGGTGCAAAGTGTTAAAAAAATCGTTGTCACTGCTGCTGCTTATTGCCGCGCCCGTTTTCGCTAAACCCGTCCTGACCGTCTACACCTACGACTCCTTCGCCGCCGAATGGGGCCCAGGCCCTGCGGTAAAAAAAGCCTTTGAAGCCGACTGCAACTGCGAGCTGAAGTTCGTGGCGCTGGAAGATGGCGTCTCGCTGCTCAACCGTCTGCGCATGGAGGGCAAAAAGAGCAAAGCTGACGTCGTGCTGGGTCTTGATAACAACCTGCTGGAAGCCGCGACCCAGACAAAACTCTTCGCCAAAAGCGGCGTGCCGGATGACGCGGTGAAGGTGCCGGGCGGCTGGAGCAATGAGACCTTTGTGCCGTTCGATTACGGCTGGTTCGCCTTTGTTTATGACAAAACCAAACTGAAAAACCCGCCGAAGAGCCTGAAAGAGCTGGTCGAAAGCGATCAGAAGTGGCGCGTGATTTATGAAGATCCGCGCACCAGCACGCCAGGGCTCGGCCTGCTGCTGTGGATGCAAAAAGTCTATGGCGATAAAGCCCCCGAAGCCTGGCAAAAGCTGGCGGGCAAAACCGTTACCGTCACTAAAGGGTGGAGCGAAGCCTACGGCCTCTTTTTGAAAGGCGAAAGCGATCTGGTGCTGAGCTACACCACCTCGCCTGCCTACCACATCATCGAAGAGAAGAAAGAGAACTACGCGGCGGCGAACTTCAGCGAAGGCCACTATTTGCAGGTTGAAGTCGCGGCGCGTACCGCCGCCAGCAAGCAGCCGGAGCTGGCGGAAAAATTCCTCAAATTTATGGTTTCACCCGCCTTCCAGAGTGCTATCCCAACGGGCAACTGGATGTACCCGGTGAGCAACGTCACGCTGCCCGCCGGGTTTGACCAGCTTGAGAAACCACAAACCTCGCTGCAATTCTTGCCGCAAGAGGTAGCAGTCCATCGCGCAGCATGGATATCCTCGTGGCAACGCGCCGTCAGCCGCTAATTCCCGGCTGGCTGCTTCCTGGCCTCACTGCCGCCACGCTGATGGTGGCGGTCGCGGTGGCGGCCTTTTTCGCGCTGTGGCAAAACGCACCTGTCGAAGGGCTCTCCGACTTGTTGTCGGACAGCTACCTGTGGCACGTGGTGCGATTCTCCTTCTGGCAGGCTTTTCTCTCCGCCCTGCTCTCCGTGGTGCCCGCCATTTTTCTTGCCCGTGCGCTCTACCGCCGTCGTTTTCCCGGCCGCCAGTTGCTGCTGCGCTTATGCGCGATGACGCTGATCCTGCCGGTGCTGGTGGCGGTGTTCGGTATTCTCAGCGTCTATGGTCGCCAGGGGTGGCTTGCCGCGCTCTGCCAGACGCTCGGCATTGAGTGGACCTTTTCGCCCTACGGCTTGCAGGGCATTCTGCTGGCCCACCTCTTTTTTAACCTGCCGATGGCCTCGCGCCTGCTGCTACAGGCGCTGGAGCAGATCCCCGGTGAACAGCGCCAGCTGGCAGCCCAGCTCGGGATGCGCGGCTGGGCCTTCTTCCGCTTTGTCGAGTGGCCCTGGCTGCGCCGCCAGATCCCGCCGGTGGCAGCACTGATTTTTATGCTCTGCTTCGCCAGTTTCGCCACCGTGCTGTCGCTGGGCGGCGGCCCGCAGGCAACCACTATTGAGCTTGCCATCTACCAGGCGCTCAGCTTTGATTTTGATCCCGCCCGCGCGGCGATACTGGCGATAATCCAGATGATCTGCTGCCTCGGGCTGGTGCTGTTAAGCCAGCGGATGAGTAAAGCCTTCGCCGTTGGCAGCCATCACATTCAGGGCTGGCGCGACCCGGAAACGCGCTGGTTTAGCCGCATCGCCGATACGCTGTTAATTGTGCTGGCACTGCTGCTGATGCTGCCGCCGTTGCTGGCGGTGATCGTTGACGGGCTTAATGTCAGTTTGCTGAAGGTGCTGGCTGAGCCGGTGCTGTGGCAGGCGGTGTGGACGTCGCTGCGTATCGCGCTGGTCGCCGGCCTGCTCTGTGTGGTGCTGACCATGATGCTGCTGTGGAGCAGCCGCGAACTGCGCGCGCGCCACCGCACTGCGGCCGGGCAGGCGCTCGAACTGAGCGGGATGCTGATCCTGGCGATGCCGGGGATTGTGCTGGCGACCGGCTTTTTCCTGCTGCTCAATAACACCATCGGCCTGCCCGACTCCGCCGATGGCATCGTGATATTCACCAATGCGCTGATGGCGATCCCCTATGCATTAAAGGTGCTGGAAAACCCGATGCGCGATCTCACCGCGCGGTATGCGCTGCTCTGCCAGTCGCTCGATATTACCGGTTTTCGCCGCCTGTGGGTGGTGGAGCTGCGCGCGCTGAAACGCCCGCTGGCGCAGGCGCTGGCCTTTGCCTGCGTGCTGTCGATTGGTGATTTTGGCGTGGTGGCGCTGTTCGGCAATGAGGATTTCCGCACGCTGCCCTTCTATCTCTATCAGCAAATCGGTTCTTACCGCAGCCAGGATGGAGCCGTCACCGCGCTGATCCTGCTGCTGCTCTGCTTTTTACTCTTCACTGTGATTGAAAAACTACCGGGCCGCCATGCTAAGACTGATTGATGTCACCTGGCTTTACGAACACCTGCCGATGCGCTTTACCCTTGCAGCCGAACGGGGTGAGCAGATTGCCATTCTCGGCCCCAGCGGCGCGGGGAAGAGCACGCTGCTGAACCTGATTGCCGGGTTTATCACCCCGGCGAGCGGTACGATTTTACTCGGCGATGAGGATCATACCCGCACGCCGCCCGCGCGCCGTCCGGTGTCGATGCTGTTTCAGGAGAACAACCTCTTCACCCACCTGACGGTGCAGCAGAATATTGCTCTTGGTTTACATCCGGGGTTGAAGCTGAACGCCGCGCAGCGGGAGAGGCTTAATGAGATTGCCGCCACCATGGGGCTGGAGAGCCTGCTTGAGCGACTGCCGGATCAGCTCTCCGGCGGCCAGCGCCAGCGCGTAGCGTTAGCACGCTGTCTGGTGCGCGAGCAGCCGCTGCTGCTACTGGATGAGCCCTTTTCCGCGCTCGATCCCGCCCTGCGCCAGGAGATGCTCGCGCTGGTGCAGAACGTCTGCCGTCGCCAGCAGTTAACGCTACTGATGGTGTCGCACAGCGTGGAGGATGCCGCGCGCATCGCCGAGCGCGCACTGGTGGTCGCCGAGGGGCGTATTGCCTGGGATGGCGCTACCGACACGCTGCTTCGCGGTAACGCGCCGGTCTCCGCCCTGCTCGGCATTCAGGCTCAGTGACCGCGGATCACCTTGCCGAGAATATCGAGATAGATTGGCATCAGCGGGTGTTTTGCCAGCATCACTACTGCCGCAATGGCAATCACCATCGTGCCCGGTGCCAGCCAGAGCAGGCGCTGGCGCGGCAGGTAGGCCGTTAAGCGATCGCTGCCCGATTTCCCTGCCCGCCACAGCCGCCAGCAGAGCCAACAGGCCAGCCAGAGCACAATCGCCGTCAGCAGCAGCAGCCATTTAAAGTTGCTGCTCTGCATATCGGCAGGAATATCGATCGCTGCGCCAGCGAGGATACCCGGCAGGAAGTAGAAGGGTGGCCACAGCAGGCAGCCAATGATATTCGGCGGTAAAAATTTGCGGATCGGCAGATCGAGCATCCCGGCGACCATCGGCACCAGCGGGCGCGTCGGGCCAACAAAGCGCCCTACCAGAATGGTAAACAGGCTGTGCTCATGCAGCGCATGTTCAGTTTTATCGAGCAGCCCTTTGTGCTTTTTCAGGAAAGACCAGCGGTGCAGCGGTTTTTTAAAACGCCAGCCGAGCCAGAAGGAGATCCAGTCACCGAGCAGGCAGCCGACAATGCCCGCCAGCCACGCATGCCAGAAATTAACTTCCCCGCTGCCAATCAACGCGCCCAGCGCCGCCATCATCACCGTGCCGGGAAGGATCAGCCCCACCAGCGCCAGCGACTCAAAAAAAGCGACCAGCGCAATCGCCACCAGCGAGTACATGGCTGACTGGGTAATAAAGTGTTCCAGCAATGCTTCCATAAAGGGTCCTGTTCAGATTGAACGCCGGATTCTGCGGAGCGCCTCCGCCACCGTCAAGCTTTCAATTATCTGAATCTTTACCACTTATGTCAGATTGAAGAACAGATTATTTCCATTCTTTACGCTTCATTCACATCCAGCACGAAACTCGCTCGGGCTGGCACCGGTGCATTTTTTAAAGACGCGAGAAAAATAGAGCTGATCGTCAAAGCCGACGTTGCGCCCGACGCTGGCAATCGGCATCCGCGTGGTGCTGAGCAGCAGTTTCGCCTGGCTGATGCGCTGATCTTCGCGCCAGCTCAGCACGCTAACGCCAAGCTGCTGGCGGAAGAGATGCGACAGGCGCGACGGCGAGAGACAAACGTGCTGCGCGACGCTGGCGATATCAAAATGGTTATCGGAAAGGTGGTCGCTGATGTACTGACAGGCGTCACGCACGCGGTTATCAAGGGGTGGATTAAGGGATTCGTTAATCGCCTCCATGCGCCGCAGCAGCAGCTGTTCGAGCAGGTTGATCGCCAGATGTTCGGCGTAGCGCCCGGCGCTCTGCCCGGCATCGATAATTTGCGCGAAAAGGTCGCGAAAACGATCCATATGCGCATCATCCGGGCGGTAAAAACCGGTTTGTGCGAAGAGCGTCGGCCAGTTTAGCCACTCCTGCCAGTAGGCGCGCGGACGGAAGTAGACCCACTGGTGATACCACGCCTCAGCATCAGGATGGCGGCCATAGTGGTGAATCTCGCCGGGGGGAAAGAGCAGAATATCGCCGGGGCGGCAGATAAATTGTTTGCCCTGGTTCATCACCACGCCTTCGCCACGCACCGTCAGGTTGAGGATATAGCCCTTCATCCCCAGCGGTCGGTCAACAAAAAAGTCGAGATAGCTTTCCGATTCAATCGGCGTCAGACCCGCCACCAGGTGCGCGTTAAACGAGTACCCGGGCAGCAGTGGATCATTTTGAGATTCGGCCATAAAACGCATTACTCCCCTACCCGACAAGGAAACCAATTGTCCATATTGTCATTCCCGTTATTTCCCGGCTAATGGCGGGCAGAGCGCGTCAATACTGCTATCACGCGACGCCGCAAGACAAAAGCGATAAGCCCTTTTTAACGCCTAAAAGCAGGGTCAAAACGGATAACGAAAGTGTCTATAAAGGTGACAGAAATGTCCACATCGAATTTTTGCACGGCGTCACACTTTGCGATGCCATAGCAATTTCGTCCATAAGATTAGCGAATCCTGCCTGACGGTTTTCGCCGCCGATCTCTATCGTTTTTCTAACGGTTATTCTTATGGAGCACTAAGCATGGCAATCACGATTGGCCTCGATTTCGGCAGCGATTCAGTACGTGCGCTGGCGGTAGACTGCACATCCGGGGCGGAGATCGCCACCAGCGTCGAGTGGTATCCGCGCTGGCAGGAGGGCCGTTATTGCGACGCGCCGCATAACCAGTTTCGCCATCACCCGCGCGATTACATCGAATCGATGGAAGCGGCGCTTAAAAGCGTGCTGGCAGAGTTAAGCGACGCCCAGCGGGCAGAGATCAAAGGCATTGGCGTGGACAGCACCGGCTCCACCCCGGCGCCGATTGATGCTGAAGGCCGCGTGCTGGCGCTGCGCCCGGAGTTTGCCGACAACCCGAACGCCATGTTTGTGTTGTGGAAAGATCACACCGCCGTGGAAGAGGCGGAAGCCATCACCCGCCTGTGCCACACCTCCGGTAAAACCGACTACTCGCGCTACATTGGCGGCATCTACTCCAGCGAATGGTTCTGGGCGAAGATCCTGCACGTTACCCGCGCCGACAGCGCCGTGGCGCAGGCCGCCGCCTCGTGGATCGAGCTATGCGACTGGGTGCCTGCCCTGCTCTCCGGCACCACGCGCCCGGAAGCGATCCGTCGCGGGCGTTGCAGCGCCGGGCATAAATCCCTGTGGCATGAAAGCTGGGGCGGCCTGCCGCCCGCTGCCTTCTTTGATGAACTCGATCCGATTATCAATAAACACCTGCGCTGGCCGCTCTTTACCGAAACCTTTACCGCAGACCGCCCGGTGGGCACGCTGACCGCCGAGTGGGCGCAGCGCCTGGGGCTGCCTGAATCAGTGGTGATTTCCGGCGGCGCGTTCGACTGCCATATGGGTGCCGTCGGCGCAGGCGCACAGCCCAATACGCTGGTGAAAGTGATCGGCACCTCCACCTGCGACATTCTGATCGCCGATAAACAGAGCGTTGGCGACCGCGCGGTGAAAGGTATCTGCGGCCAGGTTGACGGCAGCGTGGTACCGGACTTTATCGGCCTCGAAGCGGGGCAATCCGCCTTCGGCGATATCTACGCCTGGTTTGGCCGCATCCTCGGCTGGCCGCTGGAGCAGCTGGCCCAGCAGCACCCGGAACTGAAAGAGCAGATCAAAGCCAGCCAGAAACAGCTCCTGCCGGCGCTTACCGACGCGTGGGTGAAAAATCCTTCTCTCGATCACCTGCCGGTGGTGCTCGACTGGTTCAACGGCCGCCGCACGCCAAACGCTAACCAGCGCCTGAAAGGGGTGATCACCGATCTGAATCTTGCCACCGACGCCCCGGCGCTGTTCGGTGGGCTGATTGCCGCCACCGCCTTCGGTGCCCGCGCGATTATGGAGTGCTTTACCGAACAGGGTATTGCCGTTGACAACGTGATGGCGCTTGGCGGCATCGCGCGGAAAAACCTCGGCGTGATGCAGGCCTGCTGCGATGTGCTCAACCGCCCATTGCAGGTTGTCGCCTCTGAACAGTGCTGTGCGCTGGGCGCGGCCATCTTTGCCGCCGTCGCCGCAGAGGTGCACGCCGATATCCCGGCTGCGCAGCAGAAGATGGCGAGCGCCATCGAGAAAACGCTCCAGCCTTCGGCACAGGCGCAGCAGTTTGAACGGCTCTATCGTCGCTATCAGCAGTGGGCCGTCAGCGCCGAGCAGCACTATCTCCCTTCAGCCGCGACAGTTTCGCCGGCCGCGTTAACCCATTAAGGACACGATCATGACTATTTTCGACAAGTATGAAATTTGGTTCGTTATTGGCAGCCAGCACCTGTACGGGCCGGAAGCCCTGAAGCAGGTCACGCATCATGCCGAGCAGGTGGTTAACGCCCTCAACGCAGAAGCGAAACTGCCCTGCAAACTGACGCTGAAGCCGCTGGGAACCACGCCGGATGAGATCACCGCCATCTGCCGCGATGCCAACTATGACGAGAAGTGCGCCGGGCTGGTGGTGTGGCTGCACACCTTCTCGCCAGCGAAAATGTGGATCAACGGCCTCTCTATCCTCAACAAGCCGCTGCTGCAGTTCCATACCCAGTTCAATGCCTCCCTGCCGTGGGACAGCATCGATATGGACTTTATGAACCTCAACCAGACCGCGCACGGCGGCCGCGAATTTGGCTTTATTGGCGCGCGTATGCGTCAGCAGCACAGCGTGGTAACCGGTCACTGGCAGGATAAACAGGCCCATTCCCGCATCGGTGCGTGGATGCGTCAGGCGGTTTCCAAACAGGATACCCGTCACCTGAAAGTGGTGCGCTTTGGCGACAATATGCGTGAAGTAGCGGTAACCGACGGCGATAAAGTGGCCGCACAGATCAAATTTGGCTTCTCGGTAAATACCTGGGGCGTGGGCGATCTGGTGCAGGTGGTGAATGCGGTGAGCGACGGCGATATCAATGCGCTGGTTGATGAGTATGAGAGCAGCTACCGCCTGACCGCAGCGGCCCAGGTGAACGGCGATAAACGCCAGAACGTGATTGATGCCGCGCGTATCGAGCTTGGCCTGAAACGCTTCTTAGAAGAGGGCGGCTTCCACGCCTTCACAACCACTTTTGAAGATCTGCACGGCCTGAAACAGCTGCCGGGCCTGGCGGTGCAGCGCCTGATGCAGCAGGGCTACGGCTTTGCCGGCGAAGGCGACTGGAAGACCGCAGCGCTGCTGCGCATTATGAAGGTGATGTCCGGCGGCCTGAACGGCGGCACCTCCTTTATGGAGGATTACACCTACCACTTTGAGAATGGCAACGACCTGGTACTCGGCTCGCATATGCTGGAAGTGTGCCCTTCTATCGCTCTCGACGAGAAACCGACGCTCGATGTGCAATATCTCGGCATCGGCGGCAAGGCCGATCCGGCACGTCTGATCTTCTCCACCAAAACGGGCCCGGCGATCAACGCCAGCCTGATCGATCTCGGGGATCGCTTCCGCCTGCTGGTGAACTGCGTTGAAGCGGTGAAAACGCCGCACGATCTGCCGAACCTGCCGGTGGCGAATGCTCTGTGGAAAGCGCTGCCGGATCTCAATACCGCTTCCGAAGCGTGGATCCTCGCCGGTGGCGCGCACCATACCGTCTTTAGCCAGGCGCTGACGCTTGATGATATGCGCCAGTTCAGCGAGCTGCACGGCATTGAGCTGACGGTGATCGATGAAGATACCCGCCTGCCAGCGTTTAAAGATGCGCTGCGCTGGAACGAGCTCTATTACGGTTCTAAGCGCTAAGCCGATGCCCGGTGGCACTGCGTTTACCGGGCCTACAAAACCACCACGCCGGATAAGCATCGCGCCATCCGGCAATACAGACAAAACGAACCCGTAGGCCGGATAAGCGCAGCGCCATCCGGCAATACAGACGAAACGAATCCGTAGGCCGGATAAGCGAAGCGCCATCCGGCAATACAGACAAAACGAACCCGTAGGCCGGATAAGCAACGCGCCATCCGGCAATACAGGCGAAACGAACCCGTAGGCCGGATTAGCGAAGCGCCATCCGGCAATACAGACAAAACGAATCCGTAGGCCGGATAAGCCACGCGCCATCCGGCAATACAGGAGAAACCGATGCTCGACGATCTCAAACGGCAGGTGCTGGAAGCCAACCTGGCACTGCCAAAACATAATCTGGTCACCCTGACCTGGGGCAACGTCAGCGCCGTCGACCGCACCCGCGGCGTGCTGGTGATCAAACCCTCCGGCGTCGATTACACCGTGATGACCGCCGAGGATATGGTGGTGGTCGATATCGCCACCGGCGAGGTGGTTGAGGGGACGAAAAAGCCCTCTTCCGATACCCCCACCCACCGCTTGCTCTACCAGGCGTTTCCGACCATTGGCGGCATTGTCCACACCCATTCGCGCCACGCCACCATCTGGGCGCAGGCCGGGCAACCCATTCCGGCGACCGGCACCACCCACGCCGACTACTTCTATGGCGAGATCCCCTGCACCCGCAAAATGCGCGATGAGGAGATCAACGGTGAATATGAGTGGGAAACGGGCAATGTGATTGTCGAAACCTTCGAGAAAAACGGGATCGACGCGGCGCAGATGCCCGGCGTGCTGGTGCACTCCCACGGGCCGTTCGCCTGGGGTAAAAATGCCGATGACGCGGTGCATAACGCCATTGTGCTGGAAGAGGTGGCCTATATGGGCATCTTTAGCCGCCAGCTCAATCCGCAGCTGCCTGCCATGCAGCAAACACTGTTGGATAAGCACTATTTACGTAAACACGGCGCGAAAGCCTATTACGGCCAATAGCTGTATAAAACCACAGCATCACCTACCGAACCAGGCTATAATCTCGCCTGGTTTCGGTTGAGTGAGAGCAAACTGTGGCGCAGGCGCAAGAAGGCTTTATTTTAACCCGTCACTGGCGGGATACGCCCAACGGGACGGAGATCGAACTCTGGCTTGCCACGGATAACGGCCCGCTGCGCGTGGTGCTGCCGCCGCAGGAGTCGGTGGCCTTTATTCCCGCCGAACAGGCCGACAACGCCCGCGCGCTGCTGCGCGATGAGCACAACTGGCGCTTAACGCCCCTCTCCCTCAATGATTTTCACCGCCGTCCTGTAATGGGTCTCTACTGTCGCGCCCACCGTCAATTAATGCGTTTTGAGAAACTGCTGCGCGAAGGCGGCGTTACCGTCTATGAAGGCGATGTCCGCCCGCCGGAGCGCTATCTGATGGAGCGCTTTATCACCGCTCCGGTGTGGGTCGATGGCGAACCGCGCGGCAATGCGCTGGTCAATGCGCGCCTGAAACCGAGCCCGCACTATCGCCCGCCGCTGAAGTGGGTGTCGCTGGATATTGAAACCACCCGCCACGGTGAGCTTTACTGCATCGGCCTTGAGGGCTGCGGCCAGCGCACGGTCTATATGCTCGGCCCGGAGAATGGTGATGCGCAGGGGCTCGATTTCGACCTTATCTATGTCGCCAGCCGCCCGCAGCTGCTGGAGAAGCTTAACGCCTGGTTTGCCGAGCACGATCCCGATGTGCTGATTGGCTGGAACGTGGTGCAGTTCGATTTGAAAGTGCTGCAAAAGAGCGCCGAGCGCTATCGCGTGCCGCTAACCCTCGGGCGCAACGGCAGCGAGCTGGAGTGGCGCGAGCACGGCTTTAAAAACGGCGTCTTCTTTGCCCAGGCACCGGGCCGCTTGATTATCGACGGCATCGACGCGCTGAAGTCCGCCTTCTGGAGCTTCTCCTCCTTCTCACTGGAATCGGTATCGCGCGAACTGCTCGGCGAGGGGAAAGCGATCGACAACCCGTGGGATCGCATGGATGAGATCAACCGCCGCTTTGCCGAAGATAAGCCGGCGCTTGCTACCTATAACCTGAAGGATTGCGAGCTGGTGACGCGTATCTTCCACAAGACGGAGATCATGCCCTTTTTGCTGGAGCGTGCGACGGTCAACGGCCTGCCCGCCGACCGCCACGGCGGCTCGGTTGCCGCCTTTAGCCACCTCTACTTTCCGCGCATGCACCGCGCCGGTTATGTGGCACCCAATCTCGGCGATGTCGCACCGCAGGCCAGCCCCGGCGGCTACGTGATGGACTCACGTCCTGGCCTCTATGACTCGGTGCTGGTGCTCGATTACAAAAGCCTCTACCCGTCGATCATCCGCACCTTTCTTATCGATCCCGTCGGTCTGATTGAAGGGTTAGCGCAGCCGGATGCGGCGCACAGCACGGAAGGTTTTCTCGGCGCGTGGTTTTCGCGCGAGAAGCACTGCCTGCCGGAGATTGTCGGGCAGATCTGGCACGGACGCGATGAGGCCAAACGGCAGGGCAATAAGCCGCTGTCACAGGCGCTGAAGATCATTATGAACGCCTTTTACGGCGTGCTCGGCACTACCGCCTGCCGCTTCTTTGATCCGAGGCTCGCCTCGTCGATCACCATGCGCGGGCACCAGATCATGCTGCAAACCAAAGCGCTGATCGAAGCCGAAGGGTATGACGTGATCTATGGCGATACGGACTCCACTTTCGTCTGGCTTAAGCATCAGCACAGCGAAGAGGCGGCGGCGAAAATTGGTCAGCAGCTGGTCGACACGGTTAACCGCTGGTGGACTTCCCATCTGCAACAGCAGGGGCTGGAGAGCGCGCTGGAGCTGGAGTTTGAAACCCATTTTTGCCGCTTCCTGATGCCGACCATTCGCGGTACGGATCAGGGGAGTAAAAAGCGCTACGCCGGGATGATTCAGGAGGGCGATACGCAGCGCATGGTGTTTAAAGGCCTTGAGACGGTGCGTACCGACTGGACGCCGCTGGCGCAGCAGTTCCAGCAGTCGCTCTATCTGCGTATCTTTCGCAACGAGCCCTACCAGGATTATGTCCGCGAGACCATCGCCAGCCTGATGGCGGGCGAACTGGATGCGCAGCTGGTCTACCGCAAGCGCCTGCGCCGCCCGCTGGCAGAGTATGAGCGTAATGTGCCGCCGCACGTGCGCGCCGCGCGTCTTGCCGACGAGGAGAACCAGAAGCGCGGGCGCGCGCCGCAGTACCAGAACCGCGGCACCATTAAGTATCTCTGGACGACGAGTGGTCCGGAACCGGTCGATTACCAGCGCTCGCCGCTCGATTACGATCACTATTTAACGAAGCAGTTGCAGCCGGTCGCCGATGGGATCCTTCCTTTCCTTGACGATGACTTTGCTACACTGATGACAGGGCAGCTGGGACTATTCTGACCGTGATGCTGCACGAATCGGTCTATACGAACGAAGTTGGTTCCAGTACCATAGCGCCCTTCCTTTTTCTGGCCCCAAATTTATCCGCCCGCCTGTCGCCAGGCGGTGACGAACTATTGCCTGCAATTAGAGATTAGAGTTCATTTATGCCCTTTACACTTGGTCAACGCTGGATCAGCGATACGGAAAGCGAGCTTGGACTTGGTACTGTCGTTGCGATGGACGCGCGCACGGTCACCCTGCTTTTCCCCGCCACCGGTGAAAATCGCTTGTATGCCCGCAGCGACTCTCCCGTCACGCGCGTCATGTTCAATCCCGGTGACACCATCACCAGTCACGACGGCTGGCAGCTCACCATCGATGAAGTCAACGAAGAGAACGGTCTGCTCGCCTATACCGGTACGCGCCTTGATACCGGTGAGAGCAACGTGGTGCTGCGTGAAGTGCTGCTCAACAGCAAGCTGGTGTTCAGCAAGCCGCAGGATCGTCTTTTCGCCGGGCAGATTGATCGTATGGACCGTTTCGCGCTGCGCTACCGCGCGCGGAAATACCAGAGTGAGCAGTACCGCATGCCGTGGAGCGGCCTGCGTGGGCAGCGTACGAACCTGATTCCGCACCAGTTGCACATTGCCCATGACGTGGGCCGCCGCCATGCGCCGCGCGTGCTGCTGGCCGATGAAGTGGGGCTGGGCAAAACCATTGAAGCCGGGATGATCCTGCATCAGCAGCTGCTGGCGGGTGCCGCCGAGCGCGTGCTGATCGTGGTGCCAGAAACCCTGCAACACCAGTGGCTGGTTGAGATGCTTCGCCGCTTCAACCTGCGCTTTGCGCTGTTTGATGACGATCGTTACGCCGAAGCGCAGCACGATAGCGATAACCCGTTCGAGACCGAACAGCTGGTGATCTGCTCCCTTGATTTCGTGCGCCGCAGCAAGCAGCGTCTCGAACACCTGTGCGATGCCGAGTGGGATCTGCTGGTGGTCGATGAAGCGCACCATCTGGTGTGGAGCGAAAAAGAGGCGAGCCGCGAATATCTCGCCATTGAACAGCTGGCCGAGCGCGTGCCGGGCATTCTGCTGCTGACCGCAACGCCGGAACAGCTCGGTATGGAGAGCCATTTTGCGCGTCTGCGCCTGCTCGACCCAAACCGTTTCCATGATTTCGCCCAGTTTGTTGAAGAGCAGCAGAACTACCGCCCGGTAGCCGACGCCGTCGCGCTGCTGCTGGCGGGCGAACGCCTGAGCAATGACGATCTCAATATGCTGAGCGAGCTGGTGGGCGAGCAGGATATCGAGCCGCTGCTGCAAACCGCGAACAGCGATCGCGACGGCGCTGCCGATGCGCGCCAGGAGCTGATCGCCATGCTGATGGATCGCCACGGCACCAGCCGCGTGCTGTTCCGTAACACCCGTAATGGGGTTAAAGGCTTCCCGAAACGCGAACTGCACACGGTGAAACTGCCGCTGCCGACCCAGTACCAGACGGCGATTAAGGTCTCCGGCATCATGGGTGCGCGCAAAAGCCAGGAAGAGCGCGCCCGCGACATGCTCTACCCGGAGCAGATCTACCAGGAGTTTGAAGGTGATAGCGGCACCTGGTGGAACTTCGATCCGCGCGTCGAGTGGCTGATGGGCTATCTCACTAGCCACCGCTCGCAGAAGGTGCTGGTGATCTGCGCCAAAGCGGCGACCGCGCTGCAACTGGAGCAGGTTCTGCGCGAGCGCGAAGGCATCCGCGCAGCGGTGTTCCATGAAGGGATGTCGATTATTGAACGCGACCGCGCGGCGGCCTGGTTCTCGGAAGAGGATAGCGGCGCGCAGGTGCTGCTCTGCTCCGAAATCGGTTCTGAAGGGCGTAACTTCCAGTTCGCCAGCCATCTGGTGATGTTCGACCTGCCCTTCAACCCGGATCTGCTCGAGCAGCGTATTGGCCGTCTGGATCGTATTGGTCAGGCGCACGACATTCAGATCCACGTGCCCTATCTCGAAAAAACCGCGCAGTCGGTGCTGGTGCGCTGGTATCACGAAGGGCTGGACGCATTTGAACACACCTGCCCGACCGGCCGCGCCATCTATGACAGCGTGCACGGCGAGCTGATTAACTACCTGGCCGCACCGGAAAATACCGACGGTTTTGACGATCTGATTAAAACCTGCCGCGCGCAGCATGATGAGCTGAAAGCGCAGTTGGAGCAGGGCCGCGACCGCCTGCTGGAGATCCACTCCAACGGCGGCGAAAAAGCGCAGGCGCTGGCTGACAGCATCGCCGAGCAGGATGACGACACCGCGCTTATCGCCTTCGCCATGAACCTGTTTGATATCGTCGGCATTAACCAGGACGATCGCGGCGAGAATATGATTGTGCTGACGCCGTCGGATCATATGCTGGTGCCGGACTTCCCAGGCTTGCCGGAAGATGGCTGTACCATCACCTTTGAGCGTGATGTGGCGCTGTCGCGCGAAGATGCGCAGTTTGTCACCTGGGAGCACCCGATCATCCGTAACGGCCTTGATCTGATCCTCTCCGGCGACACCGGTAGCAGCACCATTTCGCTGCTGAAGAACAAAGCCTTACCGGTCGGCACGCTGTTGGTGGAGCTGATCTACGTGGTCGAAGCGCAGGCACCGAAGCAGTTGCAGTTAAACCGCTTCCTGCCGTCGACGCCGATCCGTCTGCTGGTGGATAAAAACGGTAACAATCTCGCCGCGCAGGTGGAGTTTGAGACCTTTAACCGTCAGTTGAGCGCGGTAAACCGCCATACCGGCAGCAAACTGGTCAACGCCGTACAGCAGGAGGTGCATACCATCCTGCAAAAAGGTGAAGCCCAGGTGGCTGATGCCGCGAAGGCGCTGATTGAAGCTGCGCGCCGCGAAGCCGATGAGAAGCTCTCTGCGGAGCTGGCGCGTCTCGAAGCGCTGAAAGCCGTCAACCCGAACATTCGTGATGACGAACTGGAAGCGATCGAGAGCAACCGGCTGCAGGTGATGGAGAGCCTGGCGCAGGCCAGCTGGCGTCTGGACGCGCTGCGTCTGATTGTCGTCACGCATCAATAAACGGAGCGCGCAATGGTGATGGAGCCCTACAACCCGCCGCAGGATCCCTGGCTGGTCATTCTCTATCAGGATGAGCACATTATGGTCGTCAACAAGCCCAGCGGCTTGTTGTCGGTGCCAGGCCGTCTTGATGAGCACAAAGACAGCGTGATGACGCGCATTCAGCGCGACTATCCGCTGGCGGAATCGGTGCACCGACTGGATATGGCCACCAGCGGCGTGATTGTGGTGGCACTCACCAAAGCGGCCGAGCGCGAGCTGAAACGCCAGTTCCGCGAACGCGAACCGAAAAAGCAGTACCTGGCGCGCGTCTGGGGTCACCCGGAAAAAGCGGAAGGGCTGGTGGATCTGCCGCTGATTTGCGACTGGCCGAACCGGCCAAAGCAGAAGGTCTGTTTTGAAACCGGCAAGGCGGCGCAGACGGAGTATGAAGTGTTGTCGTATGACGAGGATGGCAGCGCGCGGGTGCGTCTGAAGCCGATTACCGGCCGCTCGCATCAGCTGCGGGTGCATATGCTGGCGCTGGGTCATCCGATTCTTGGCGACCGCTTTTATGCGACGCCAGACGCGCTGGCAATGGCGCCGCGTTTACAGCTCCATGCCGAAATATTGACCATTACCCACCCGGCGTTTGGCAACAGCATGACGTTTAAGGCACCGGTGGATTTTTGAGAACGCGCCCCGATCTTGCGGTCGGGGACGTTTTTATTAGCGAAAACCTTTCTGTTCGCGAATCAGTTCGTAGGCTTTCTGGATGTCCTGCGCTTTCTGCTTCGCCATCTCCATCATCTCCGGCGGTAATCCTTTCGCCACCAGCTTATCCGGGTGATGCTCACCCATTAAGCGGCGATAGGCGCGTTTAATGGTTGTCGCATCGTCGGTGGCTTTCACCCCCAGCACGTTGCAGGCATCTTCCAGCGTCGGGCCGCGTTGCGACTGCTGCCATCCGCCACCGCCCGCCTGCTGCTGTGAGTTATTAAAGCCGCCGCCAAACTGCGCCCCGCCCTGCATCATCAGCAGGAACTGATCGAACTGCTGGCGAGAGATGCCCAGCTCTTCGGCAATGACGTACAGAACCTGGCGTTCACTCGGGTGAAGCGTACCGTCAGCAAACGCGGCCTGGATTTGAATTTCCAGAAACATCCTAATCAAATCAAAGCGGCCGAAACAGACGCTGCGAAACTGCCGCATCTTGTCGCGTAACGGGTAGTTATCCGTTTTACCGACGCGAAACGCGTGCTGCGCCGCGGTGCGCGACTCGCCGTGCAGGTTCAGACGATCCATAAACAGGCTGGCGACCTGAATATCCGCTTCCGTCACGCGCCCCTTCGATTTGGTTAAATGCCCCATCACCTCAAAGGTGGTGGCAAAAAAGAGCGTCTGGCGCTCGCGCTGGTTGGCAAACCACGCCATTTTACGGCTGCGCGATTTGTCAAAAAGATGCCCAATAATCAGCCCCAGCACGGCGCCCCAAAAGCCGCCGCCTACGAAAAGGGCAACGACCACTCCAACCACTTTCCCCCAATACTGCATATACTCCCCAAATCGTCATGCCGTCGGCTAAAATTTGCTTTATCATACCCGTCATTCTATGCCGTGCACAGGCGCAGGCTCTCCTTCTGGCTCGAACGCGGGCAGGATTAAAACTAGCGTTGCAAAGGCGAGTAAGTTAGTCTCAGACCGTTTGCCAGCGTAAAGCCACAGATGACGGAACAACACATAAAACGTATGAAAAAACGTATCCCCACCCTCCTGGCCACCATGATTGGCTACGCCCTTTACAGTCAGCAGGGTATGGCAGCCGATCTTGCCTCGCAGTGTATGCTTGGCGTTCCCAGCTATAACCGCCCCCTGATTAAAGGCGATACCAATAACTTACCGGTAACGATCAACGCCGATCATGCTAAAGGCAACTACCCTGATGACGCCGTTTTTACCGGCAATGTCGATATTAATCAGGGTAATAGCCGCATGCAGGCCGATGAGGTGCAGGTTCATCAACAGCAACCGGAAGGTCAGACGGAACCTGTACGAACGGTGGATGCGCTCGGTAATGTGCACTATGACGACAATCAGGTCATCCTGAAAGGTCCGAAAGGTTGGGCGAACCTCAACACCAAAGATACCAATATCTGGGACGGTAACTACCAGATGGTGGACCGCCAGGGGCGCGGTACAGCCGATCTGATGAAACAGCGCGGCCAGAATCGCTATACCATTCTGGACAACGGTACCTTTACCTCCTGTCTGCCCGGCTCCAATACCTGGAGCGTTGTCGGCAGCGAGGTGATTCAGGATCGCGAAGAGCAGGTTGCTGAGATCTGGAACGCCCGCTTTAAGCTCGGCCCGGTTCCGGTCTTCTACAGCCCTTATATGCAATTGCCGATCGGCGATAAGCGCCGTTCAGGTTTTCTGATCCCGAACGCCAAGTACACTACCAGCAACTATTTCGAATTCTATCTGCCCTACTACTGGAACATCGCGCCCAATATGGATGCGACGATCACGCCGCACTATATCCACAAGCGCGGCAACACCCAGTGGCAGAATGAGTTCCGCTACTTGTCGCAAGCCGGCCAGGGCCTGATCGAGTTCGACTACCTGCCATCAGATAAAGTCTACGAAGACGAATACCCAAAAGAGGGCGATCGCCATCGCTGGCTCTTCTTCTGGCAGCACAGCGGTGTAATGGATAAAGTGTGGCGTTTTAACGCGAACTACACCAAAGTGAGCGATCCGCGCTATTTTAACGACTTCTCGTCAAAATATGGTTCCAGTACCGACGGTTACGCCACGCAGATCCTCAGCGTCGGCTATGCGGTTCAAAACTTTGACGCTACGGTCTCCACCAAGCAGTTCCAGGTGTTTAACCGTAACAACAGTAACTCCTACTCTGCGCAGCCGCAGGTGGACGTGAACTGGTACCATAACGATCTTGGTCCGTTTGATTTCCGCATGTATGGCCAGGCGGTCAACTTTGTTAACACCAACAAAAATAACCCAGAGTCAACGCGTCTGCATCTGGAGCCGACCTTAAGCCTGCCGGTTTCTAATGGCTGGAGCAGCCTCAATACGGAAGTTAAACTGCTGGCGACCCACTACCAGCAGACCAATGTCGACACCTATAACACCCGTAACGGTACCGATTACCGCGACTCAGTAAACCGCGTTATGCCGCAGTTTAAAGCCGACGGTAAGCTAGTCTTTGAGCGTGATATGGATTGGGCGGCGGGCTACACCCAGACGCTGGAGCCGCGCGCGCAGTACCTCTACGTACCGTACCGCGATCAGAGCCATATCAATAACTACGACTCCTCCCTGCTGCAGTCGGACTACAGCGGCCTGTTCCGTGACCGTACCTACGGCGGTCTCGACCGTATCGCGTCAGCAAACCAGGTTACCACCGGTCTTACCACGCGTATTTATGATGATGCGGCGGTTGAACGTTTTAACGTTTCTGTTGGTCAAATCTACTATTTCACCGAGTCCCGTACCGGTGATGACAATATCAACTGGGAGAAAGACAACAAAACCGGTTCGCTGGTATGGGCGGGCGATACCTACTGGCGTATCTCCGACCGTTGGGGCCTGCGCGGCGGGGTTCAGTACGATACGCGTCTGAACAACATCGCCAACAGCAGCTCTGCGCTGGAGTACCGCCGGGATCAAGACCGTCTGTTGCAGCTGAGCTACCGTTACGCAAGCCCGGAGTATATCCAGGCTACGCTGCCGAACTTTGCCAAAGCTGAGCAGTATAAAAACGGGATTTCGCAGGTGGGCACCGCCGCAAGCTGGCCGATCGCCGATCGCTGGTCTCTTGTTGGCGCGTACTATCTTGATACCAATACCAGTAAGCCTGCGGACCAGATGGTTGGTGTGCAGTACAACTCCTGCTGTTATGCGATTCGCCTCGGTTGGGAACGTAAGCTTAACGGCTGGGAGAACGATCAGAGCAAGTATGAAAAAGTTATCGGTTTCAACATTGAGCTTCGCGGCCTGAGTTCCAACTATGGCCTGGGTACGCAAGAGATGCTGCGCTCGAACATCCTGCCGTACCGTAGCTCACTGTGATCTGTTTGATTTGCAACGTAATCCGCACTGCGGTTAATTGAAATGGAAAAGGTATGAAGAACTGGAAAACGCTGCTTCTCGGTATCGCTATGGTTGCGAATACCAGTTTTGCCGCGCCTCAGGTTGTCGATAAAGTCGCCGCCGTGGTGAATAACGGCGTCGTGCTCGAAAGTGACGTTGATGGTTTGATGCAGTCCGTCAAAGCGAATGCTGGCCAGGCAGGTCAACAGTTGCCGGATGACAAAACCCTGCGCCATCAGATCCTGGAGCGTCTGATCATGGATCAGATCATTTTGCAGATGGGCACGAAGATGGGCGTCAAAGTGACTGACGAACAGCTCGATGCCGCTATCGCGGATATTGCGAAACAGAACAACATGACGATGGATCAGATGCGCAGCCGTCTGGCCTACGACGGGATGAATTTCAGCACCTATCGTAATCAGATCCGCAAAGAGATGATCATCTCCGAAGTGCGTAACAGCGAAGTGCGTCGCCGCGTGACCGTGCTGCCGCAGGAAGTGGAGTCGCTGGCACAGCAGGTTGGCAATCAGAATGATGCCAGCACCGAGCTGAACCTGAGCCACATCCTGATCCCGCTGTCAGAAAACCCGACCTCCGCACAGGTTAACGAAGCAGAAGCCCAGGCGCGCTCGATCATCGAGCAGGCGCGTAACGGCGCTGACTTTGGCAAGCTGGCGATCACCTACTCTGCTGACCAGCAGGCGCTGAAAGGCGGCCAGATGGGCTGGGGCCGTATTCAGGAACTGCCGAGCGTCTTCGCTCAGGCGCTGAGCACGGCGAAAAAAGGCGACGTGCTGGGCCCAATTCGCTCCGGTGTTGGTTTCCACATTCTTAAAGTGAACGATCTGCGCGGTCAGTCGAAGAGCATCTCCGTGACCGAGGTGCATGCCCGTCACATCCTGCTGAAACCGTCGCCGATCATGACCGATGACCAGGCGCGTACCAAGCTGGAAGAGATTGCTGCCGATATTAAGAGCGGTCGCACCACGTTTGCTAATGCGGCGAAAGAGTTCTCTCAGGATCCGGGTTCAGCCAACCAGGGCGGCGACCTCGGCTGGGCGGCAGCGGATATCTACGATCCCGCTTTCCGCGATGCGCTGATGAAGCTGAAACGCGGCCAGATGAGCGGCCCGGTGCACTCCTCCTTCGGCTGGCACCTGATCGAAATGCTCGATTCGCGTAACGTCGACAAAACCGATGCCGCGCAGAAAGATCGCGCCTACCGGATGTTGATGAACCGCAAGTTCTCTGAAGAGGCGGCAACCTGGATGCAGGAACAACGCGCCAGCGCTTACGTCAAAATTCTGAGCAACTGATGAACACGCAGCGCATCGTTATCACTCCCGGCGAACCCGCCGGGATTGGCCCGGATCTGGTGGTGCAGCTCGCCCAGCGCGACTGGCCGGTTGAACTGGTAATCTGTGGCGATGCGACGCTGTTAACCGACCGGGCAGCCCTGCTCGGTCTGCCGCTTACGCTTCGGGAGTACGCTCCCGGGCATGCAGCGGCGCCGCAACAGGCCGGAACCCTTACCCTGCTGCCCGTTGCGCTCAACGCGCCGGTTGTCGCCGGTCGTCTTAATCCGCAAAACGGTGCTTACGTCGTCTCTACCCTTGCCCGCGCCTGCGATGGTTGCCTGAACGGCGAATTCGCCGCGCTGGTCACCGGCCCGGTGCATAAAGGGGTGATCAACGATTCGGGTACGCCCTTTACCGGGCACACAGAGTTTTTCGAGCAGCGCGCTCACGCCGACAAAGTGGTGATGATGCTGGCAACGGAGACGCTGCGCGTGGCGCTGGCGACAACGCATCTGCCGCTCCGGGAGGTTGCAGATGCCATCACGCCCGATCTGCTGCGTGAAGTTATCACCATCCTGCACGGCGATTTACGGCAGAAGTTTGGTATCGCCTCTCCGCATATTCTCGTCTGCGGCCTCAACCCCCACGCGGGTGAAGGCGGCCATATGGGCACGGAAGAGATCGATACCATCATTCCGTTGCTGGAAGCGATGCGTCACGAAGGCATGAACTTGAGCGGTCCGCTCCCGGCAGACACGCTGTTTCAGCCGAAATACCTCGATAACGCCGACGCGGTGCTGGCGATGTACCACGATCAAGGCCTGCCCGTGCTAAAATACCAGGGCTTTGGCCGCGGGGTGAATATTACCCTCGGTTTACCTTTTATTCGCACCTCCGTCGACCACGGTACCGCCCTTGAACTGGCGGGAAAGGGAACCGCGGAGGTCGGCAGTTTTATTACGGCGCTTAATCTCGCCATCAAGATGATTGTTAATACTCAATGAATACTCGCGTCCATCAGGGCCACTTAGCCCGCAAGCGCTTCGGGCAAAACTTCCTCCACGACCAGTTCGTGATCGACAGCATTGTTTCCGCCATCAACCCGCAAAAGGGTCAGGCCATGGTCGAAATCGGCCCGGGTCTTGGCGCGCTGACCGAACCGGTCGGCGACCGTCTGGATAAAATGACGGTTATCGAGCTTGACCGCGATCTGGCGGCTCGTCTGCAAACGCATCCGTTCCTCGCACCAAAGCTGACGATTTATCAGCAGGATGCGATGACCATGAACTTCGGCGAGCTGTCGCAAACCCTCGGCCAGCCGCTGCGCGTTTTCGGCAATCTGCCCTACAACATCTCGACACCGTTGATGTTTCATCTGTTTAGCTATACTGATGCCATTGCCGACATGCACTTTATGTTGCAAAAAGAGGTGGTAAACCGCCTGGTTGCAGGGCCGAACAGTAAAGCGTATGGACGACTGAGCGTAATGGCGCAGTACTATTGCCAGGTGATCCCGGTGCTCGAAGTGCCGCCGACCGCCTTCGCACCGCCGCCAAAAGTCGATTCCGCCGTGGTGCGCCTGGTGCCGCATACCACTATGCCGCACCCGGTAAAAGAGGTTCGCACCCTGAGCCGCATTACTACCGAAGCGTTCAACCAGCGCCGTAAGACCATTCGTAACAGTCTCGGCAATGTGTTTACCGTCGACGTGCTTTCATCGTTGGGTATCGATCCGACGATGCGCGCAGAAAATATCTCTGTTGCGCAGTATTGTCAGTTAGCCAACTACCTGACGGATAATGCGCCGCCGAAGGAGAGTTAACCCATGATCAATTCGCCCCGCGTCTCTGTGCAGGTTCAAAGCCTCTATATCGAGTCACAGTCGCAACCCGACCATGAACGCTATGTCTTTGCTTACACCGTCACCATCCGGAACCTGGGGCGAAGCGCAGTCCAGTTGCTCAGTCGCTACTGGTTGATCACCAATGGAAATGGCCGCGAAACGGAAGTGCAGGGCGAAGGTGTGGTCGGCGAGCAGCCCCATATCGAGCCAGGCGGCGAATTTCAGTACACCAGCGGCGCGGTGATCGAAACGCCGCTGGGCACCATGCAGGGCCATTACGATATGGTCGATGCGCAGGGCAACCCCTTCCGCGTCGCTATCCCGGTCTTCCGACTCGCCGTTCCAATAGTGATCCATTAATCAATGTCTACATACTTTATTGGCGACGTTCACGGTTGCTTTGATGAACTGATCGCGCTGTTAAACCAGGTGGAGTTTTCACCGGAAAAAGACACCGTATGGCTGACCGGCGACCTCGTGGCGCGCGGCCCTGGCTCGCTCGACGTGCTGCGCTACGTCAAATCTCTTGGCGACAGCGCGCGCATTGTGCTCGGCAATCACGATCTGCATCTGCTGGCGGTCTTTGCCGGCATCAGCCGCAATAAGCCAAAAGATCGGCTTAACCTGCTGCTGGAAGCGCCCGACGCCGACGAGCTGATTAACTGGCTGCGCCGCCAGCCGCTGCTGCAAGTCGACGAAGAGAAAAAGGTGGTGATGGCCCACGCCGGGATCACGCCACAGTGGGATCTCGACACGGCGAAAAGCTGCGCCCGCGATGTCGAAGCGGTGCTGGCGAGCGACTCCTATCCGCTGTTCCTCGATGCGATGTATGGCGATCTGCCAAACCACTGGTCGCCGGAGCTAAGCGGCCTTGCACGTTTACGCTTTATCACCAACGCGTTTACGCGCATGCGTTACTGCTTCCCGAACGGGCAGCTGGATATGTACTGCAAAGATACGCCGCAGAACGCGCCAGCACCGCTGAAACCCTGGTTCTCGATTCCGGGTCCGGTTGCGCAGGCGTACAGCATCGTCTTCGGTCACTGGGCATCGCTGGAAGGGGAAGGCACGCCGGAGGGGATTTACGGGCTGGATACGGGCTGCTGCTGGGGCGGGGATCTCACCTGCCTGCGCTGGGAAGATAAGCAGATCTTCACCCAGCCATCGAATCGCCAGATGGATCTGGGTGATGGGGAAGCCATCGCCTCCTGACATGAAAATCCCCGGCATGCCGGGGATTTTGCTATTAGCGACGCTCGAGAATTTCGAAGCAGTAGCTGTGTGAATTCTGCGCGTCCGCGTCGTGGAATTCACTGAAGACCGAGTCCCACTCGTCCGGATCGTAATCCGGGAAATGGGTATCGCCCTCCACTTCCGCATCAATGTGCGTCAGGTAGAGGCGCTGCGCTTTCGGCAGGAACTGCTCGTAGACGCGTCCGCCACCGATCACCATGATCTCCTGCGCATCGCCGCACGCGGCCAGCGCATCCTCAACGGATTTCACCCACTCAACGCGATCGTCGGTGCCCGGCTGGCTGCTGATGACAATGTTTTTACGCCCCGGCAGCGGGCGACCGATGGATTCCCATGTCAGGCGGCCCATCACAACAGGTTTGTTTAAGGTGTTGCGCTTAAACCAGGCGAGATCGGCAGGGAGATCCCACGGCATGGCATTCTCCATACCGATGACGCGATCCACTGCTAACGCCGCAATCAGACTGATCATTCATTCATTTCCTGGATGCAAAAAATTGTCGCCACTATACGGAAAGCACAATCTTTCGTCGACGGTGCGCAAGGTAAAGAAGAAGAAAAATTTCTGTTCTGCTGGCGGTGGCCTTGCGCATCTCTGCACCGCCAGCTTTCCATGCCTGATCTATCAAGCCGTTAGCCGTCAAGCAGCCTTAACAGGCCGCGCGATCAGGGCTCTGGTTTCACCGCGGGCTCATCTGCCGGATCGTCAGTGTGCCGCCCCTCTTCCGTCCCCTGCCAGCCATGGCGCTGCGTAACGGAGAGATGCGCACGGTCTTCGGCGATAATCTCCGTCAGCATGGCGCTGGTACGCTTAAACACCGCAACGCGCCCCTGGCCGCCATCTTCCGCATTCGCCATCTCTTCAATCATGTCGTGATTAAAGCGGCGGAAGCGATCGGCGCGCTCACGCGCCTCATAGGCACCCAGCCCCAGCCCTTCAAGGGCCTGACGGCCGGTTTTCAGCGCCGCTTCGAAGGTCTCACGTTCAGGATCCTCAACGCCCATCTGACGCAGGCGAATGTAGTGATCGACATCGCGGGCGCGGGCAATAATGCGCAGGTGCGGGAAGTGCTCCTTCGCCAGCTCCGTTAAGTGCAGGCTGGCTTCGGGATCATCAATTGCGTTGATCAATACTTCCGCCCGCGCCGCGCCCGCAGACTCCAGCAGATCGACGCGGGTCGCGTCACCGTAGAAGACCTTCATGCCAAACTTACGCAGCGTCTCGATATGGTCGGGGTCGTGATCGAGGATCACCATCTTCACGCCGCTGGAGAGCAGCAGACGGCCTGAGATCTGCCCGAAGCGGCCAAAGCCGGCAACGATCACCCGCGCCTCCTTTTCGTCAATCGCATCGGCTTCCTGCTCCCGATCGCCGCCGCCCGCTTCCAGACGCGCGAGCACCAGCAGCAGCAGCGGCGTTGCCGCCATCGACAGCGCCACGGTGAGGGTTAAGGCTTTCGCCCATTCGCTATCCAGCACCTGCGCCGTCTGCGCGGCGCCAAACACCACGAAGGCAAACTCACTCCCCTGCCCCAGCAGCGCCGCGAACCACCAGCGCTGTTTGCGCGGCACCGTTAAAGGACGCGCAATCAGCCACAGCACAGCGGTTTTAATCACCAGGAATCCGCCCAGCAGCAGCAGAATGCGCAGCGGATGGCTCACCAGCGTGCCGAAATCGATCGACATGCCAACGCCGATAAAGAAGAGCCCGAGCAGCAACCCTTTAAACGGCTCGATATCGCTCTCCAGTGCGTGGCGATACTCGGAGCTGGCAAGCAGCACCCCGGCGAGGAAAGCGCCCATCGCCATCGATAACCCGGCCTCTTCCAGCAGCAAACCGAAACCGAAGACCAGCAGCAGCGCCACGGCGCAGAAGACTTCGCGCAGTCCGGAGCGGGCAACAAAACGCAGCGCCGGGCGCGCGACATAACGCCCAATCAGCACCACCAGCGTTAGCGCCGCCACCACTTTCAACGCGGATAATAGAAAGGCGCTGAGAGTCATCGCTCCGCCACTGGCGGCCAACAGCGGGATCATCGCCACCAGCGGAATGGCGGCGATATCCTGGAACAGCAACACTGAAAAGGCGCTGCGCCCCATCTGCGAGGCGGTCAGGTTCCGCTCATTCATCGCCTGCATGGCGATAGCGGTCGATGAGAGCCCCAGCGTCAGGCCAATCAGCAGCGCCACCGGCCACGGCAGGCCGAGCAGCAGACAGAAGCCCCCAAGCAACAGGCCACAGCTGCCCATCTGCAATGCGCCGCCGCCAAACACCGAGGCGCGCAATTTCCATAACCGCTGCGGATCCAGTTCCAGTCCGATGATAAACAGCATCAATACCACGCCGATTTCGGCGAAGTGCAGAATAGATTCCGCATCGGTGACCAGCCGTAACCCCCACGGGCCGATAATCCCGCCAGCAATCAGGTAACCAAGCACTGAACCCAGCCCGAGGCGCATGGCGATTGGCACCACCAGCGCCGCCGCGCCCAGGTAGATCAGCGCCTGAATCATTGAGTGACTATCCACGCTGCACCTCCAGCCATGTCTGCAAACGCTGTTTATATTGCCGTGCCTGCGCCTGCAGGGTTTCGTCATCGCAGACAAAAGTGCGGTGAATGGCAAAAGGTGGGAGCCAGGTTAGCCCGCAATAAAGCGCCGTGGCCTGTAAAGGCTGAGCCAGCACTTCAAAACCAGGGTGCTCACCCAGATCAAAATGGTGTTCGCCGCCGCCGGTGGTCACCGCCCACATAATGCTTTTGCCACGCAACGCGGTGCCGCCGTGACCATATGCCCAGCCGTGAGCCAGCACTTTATCGATCCAGAGTTTGAGTAACGGGGTGACGCTATACCACTGCATCGGGTGCTGCCAGATGATGAGATCGGCACGCGCCAGCGCCTGCTGCTCGGCGGCAATGTCGATATTGAAATCGGGATAGAGGTCGTAAAGGGAGCGGATCTCCACCTCATCCATTGTCCCGACCTGCTCAAGCATCTGCTTATTAGCATGGGAGTGTTGCGGATAGGGGTGGGCGTAAATAATAAGGATCATCGATTACCTGTTTCACTGACAATTTTCAAAGAGTGTAGACAGTTAATCGATTGGCTAACAGTAGCAATCTGTAGGGGAATTCAGAGGGGGGTCGTGCGGCGGCGAAAGCCACCGCACGCTAAGCGTGGCGGATTAGTTATTCAGCTCGCTCATCCCTTTTACCTGGTCACGGTTGATCTGCTGCGTTTTGCCGGTTTCGGCATTTTTAATGGAGACCATGCCGGTATCTTTGTCTACCTGCGGCTTGCCGTCGGTAACGATAGTTTTGCCATCGGTCGTCTCTACAGCCTGATTTGAAGAACAACCAGCAACGGTGAACAGCGCAGCGGCAGTCATTACGGATGTGAGCAGAAGTTTAGTTTTCATGGTTCTCTCCCTGTTTTGCAGTGAATTTTAGGCTTCTTGGGAGTAAGTGTAGGGTAACTCGCTGAGGTATGAGGAAAATACAGAACACTCTGAAGGTGGGGAATGGTAGGCCGGATAAGGCGTAGCCGCCATCCGGCAATAATGCCTGATGGCGCTGCGCTTATCAGGCCTACGTGATCCGGTCTACAAAATAGTGCAAATACAAAAAATTCGGGCCGGTAAACCGGCCCGTTCTGTTACTTGCTGATCTGCGCGTGCATCTCCTGCACGGAGGTCACCTTCTCGGTGGCGTCGGCATTCAGCGCCATCGCGGTGGCGAAGCCGCCGTTCAGGGTGGTGTCGTAATGCACCTTGTACTGCAGCGCGCTGCGGCGAATCAGTTTTGAATCCTCAATCGCCTGGCGGCCTGCGGTGGTGTTGATGATGTAGGTATATTCGCCATTCTTAATACGATCCTGAATGTGCGGACGCCCTTCATGCACCTTATTCACCAGACGCGGGTTGATGCCTGCTTCGCCGAGCACAATCGCTGTGCCGTGGGTGGCATCCAGCTCAAAGCCCTGCTTCAGCAGCTTGGCGGCAAGGTCAACAACGCGCTCTTTATCCCCTTCACGCACTGACAGCAGCGCACGGCCACGCTTCTGCATGGTGGAGTTGCTGCCGAGCTGCGCTTTGGCAAACGCTTCAGCAAAGGTGCGACCAACGCCCATCACTTCCCCGGTCGAGCGCATCTCTGGCCCTAACAGCGGGTCAACGCCCGGGAATTTGTTGAACGGCAGCACCACCTCTTTCACCGAGTAGTACGGCGGGATAATTTCGCTGGTGTGTCCCTGCGCAGCCAGGGTCTGGCCGGTCATCACGCGCGCCGCCACTTTCGCCAGCGGAACGCCCGTCGCTTTTGAAACAAACGGTACGGTACGCGCCGCGCGCGGGTTCACTTCAATCAGGTAGACGTCGTTATCTTTCACTGCGAACTGCACGTTCATCAGACCGCGCACCTGCAATTCAAACGCCAGTTTCTGCACCTGCTGGCGCATCACATCCTGAATCTCCTGGCTCAGCGTATAGGCTGGCAGCGAACAGGCGGAGTCACCGGAGTGCACCCCTGCCTGCTCGATATGCTCCATGATGCCGCCAATCAGCACGCTTTCGCCGTCGCAAATCGCGTCGACGTCCACTTCTACTGCGTCATCGAGGAATTTATCCAGCAGCACCGGCGCATCGTTCGAGACGCTGACTGCGGTCATAAAGTAGCGACGCAGGTCAACTTCGTCGTAGACAATCTCCATTGCGCGGCCGCCCAACACATAGGAGGGACGCACCACCAGCGGATAGGTGATCTCTTTGGCTTTCTCAACCGCCTGCTCCAGCGCCGTGACCGTGGCGTTAGCCGGTTGCAGCAGCTTCAGGCGCTCTACCGCCTGCTGGAAACGTTCGCGGTCTTCTGCGCGGTCAATCGCGTCCGGGCTGGTGCCGATAATCGGTACGCCCGCTGCTTCCAGTTCGCGCGCCAGTTTCAGCGGCGTCTGGCCACCGTACTGGACGATCACGCCCTTCGGCTTCTCAATACGCACGATTTCCAACACATCTTCCAGCGTTACCGGCTCGAAGTAGAGGCGGTCAGAGGTGTCGTAATCGGTGGAGACGGTCTCCGGGTTACAGTTGACCATAATGGTCTCGTAACCATCTTCGCGCAGCGCCAGCGAGGCGTGGACGCAGCAGTAGTCAAACTCGATACCCTGGCCGATACGGTTTGGACCACCGCCGAGCACCATGATTTTTTCGCGATCCTGGTTCGGGTTCGCTTCGCACTCCTCTTCATAAGTGGAGTACATATACGCGGTGTCGGTAGCGAATTCCGCGGCGCAGGTATCAACGCGTTTGTAGACCGGGTGCAGGTTGTACTGGTCACGCAGCTTGCGGATCTCCGCTTCGCGCACGCCAACCAGCGTCGCCAGACGCGCATCGGCGAAGCCTTTGCGTTTCAGCTGGCGCAGGAAGTCGGCGTTCAGGCCGTTAATGCCCTGCGCGGCAACCTGCTCTTCCAGACGCACCAGTTCTTCAATCTGCACCAGGAACCAGCGGTCGATATTGGTCAGGTTGAAGACCCCATCGACGGAAAGACCAGCGCGGAAAGCGTCAGCGATGTACCAGATACGATCCGCGCCCGCATCTTTCAGCTCGCGGCGGATTTTGGTCAGCGCTTCCGGATCCTCAAGGCTTACTTTCGGGTCGAAGCCGGTGGCGCCCACTTCGAGGCCGCGCAGCGCTTTTTGCAGCGACTCCTGCTGGGTGCGGCCAATCGCCATCACTTCACCAACGGATTTCATCTGCGTGGTCAGGCGGTCGTTAGCACCAACAAATTTTTCGAAGTTGAAGCGCGGGATTTTGGTGACGACATAGTCGATAGAGGGTTCGAACGACGCCGGGGTACGCCCGCCGGTGATATCGTTCATCAGTTCATCCAGCGTGTAACCTACCGCCAGTTTCGCAGCCACTTTGGCAATCGGGAAGCCGGTCGCTTTCGAGGCCAGCGCCGAGGAGCGTGACACGCGCGGGTTCATCTCAATAACAATCAGACGACCGTTTTTCGGGTTAACCGCGAACTGCACGTTGGAGCCGCCGGTCTCCACACCGATTTCACGCAGTACCGCCATCGAGGCGTTACGCATGATTTGGTACTCTTTGTCGGTCAGAGTCTGCGCCGGGGCCACAGTGATGGAGTCACCGGTATGGATGCCCATGGCGTCGAAGTTTTCAATCGAGCAGACGATGATGCAGTTGTCATTCTTATCGCGCACCACCTCCATCTCATACTCTTTCCAGCCAATCAGCGACTCATCAATCAGCAGCTCTTTGGTCGGAGAGAGGTCGAGGCCGCGGGCGCAAATCTCTTCAAACTCTTCGCGGTTATAGGCGATGCCGCCGCCGGTACCGCCCATGGTAAAGGAGGGCCGGATAATGCACGGGTAGCCGACGTCAGCCGCTACGGCCAGCGCTTCGTCCATGGTGTGCGCAATGCCGGAGCGCGCGGTATCGAGGCCGATTTTCTTCATCGCGATATCGAAACGGCGGCGATCTTCCGCTTTATCAATCGCATCTGCGGTAGCACCAATCATCGTCACGCCGAACTCTTCCAGCACGCCCTGACGTTCAAGCTCCAGCGCGCAGTTGAGCGCGGTCTGGCCGCCCATCGTCGGCAGCACTGCGTCCGGGCGCTCTTTTTCGATGATCTTGCGCACCACTTCCCAGTGGATTGGCTCGATATAAGTAGCGTCCGCCATTTCCGGGTCGGTCATGATGGTTGCCGGGTTGGAGTTTACCAGGATAACGCGGTAACCCTCTTCGCGCAGCGCTTTACACGCCTGCGCGCCGGAGTAGTCGAATTCACACGCCTGGCCGATAACAATCGGGCCAGCGCCAAGGATCAGGATGCTTTTTAGGTCTGTACGTTTTGGCATGGCTCTTTTTCTCCTGATTATTTGGCGGTATGACGATACTGCTCAATCAATTCAATAAAGTGGTCAAACAGCGGCGCGGCGTCGTGCGGGCCAGGGCTGGCTTCCGGGTGACCCTGGAAGCTGAAAGCTGGCTTATCGGTGCGGTGAATGCCCTGCAGCGTGCCGTCGAACAGCGATTTGTGCGTGACGCGCAGGTTGGCAGGCATCGACGCCTCGTCAACGGCAAAACCGTGGTTCTGCGCGGTGATCATCACCGTATTGTTGTCGATATCTTTTACCGGGTGGTTGCCGCCGTGGTGACCAAACTTCATCTTCACGGTTTTCGCACCGCTCGCCAGCGCCAGCAGCTGGTGTCCGAGGCAGATGCCGAACACCGGGATGTCGGTTTCCAGGAAAGCTTTAATCGCGTCGATAGCGTAATCGCACGGTGCCGGGTCGCCGGGACCGTTAGAGAGGAAGATGCCATCCGGATTCATTTTCAGCACTTCTGCGGCCGGGGTTTGCGCCGGAACTACCGTCAGGCGGCAGCCGCGATCCACCAGCATGCGCAGAATGTTGCGTTTTGCGCCGTAATCGTAGGCCACAACGTGGTAAGGCAGTTCGCTCTCTTGTTTCGCTTCCGGCAGCTCGTCCGCAAGCGTCCAGCTGCCCTGCGTCCAGCTATAGCTCTCCTGAGTCGTCACCTCTTTCGCCAGATCCATCCCGTTCAGCCCAGGGAAGGCTTTCGCTTTCTCCAGCGCCACGGTCTCGTCGAGGTTTTCGCCCGCGATAATGCAGCCGTTCTGCGCGCCTTTTTCGCGCAGCAGGCGGGTCAGCTTGCGGGTATCGATATCGGCAATCGCCACGATGTTATGGCGCTTCAGGTAGGAAGAGAGATCTTCAGTGCTGCGGTAGTTGCTGGCGATCAGCGGCAGGTCGCGAATTACCAGACCCTGTGCATGCACCTGAGAGGACTCTTCGTCAGCCGCGTTGGTGCCGACATTGCCAATATGAGGATAAGTAAGAGTGACGATTTGGCGGGAATAGGAAGGATCAGTGAGGATTTCTTGATAACCGGTCATTGAAGTATTGAAAACGACTTCCCCAACCGCCGTGCCTGTTGCCCCTATGGCCCGACCGTAAAACTGGGTTCCGTCTTCCAGAACCAATAGCGCTGACTTAATCAAAACACCCTCCAGAGAATATTCACTCACTTTATTTGCATATTAATTCATATCAGGATGATGAATCAATGCAAATTTGCTGGCCGTGGATTTTTGGCAAACGGCGGCATTCTGGAGAGATGCGGGATAAAAGTCAACTTATGAGGCCTATTTTTCTTTCTCTTTTACGCCATTGCCTGCTTTTACAGGGTTTAAGAGATAAAAAAAGAAGATAAGCAGAGCGGGGAAAACGCTTGCGCGGGAAGAAAATTGTATCTGAGTCGTGGTCGGGAGGAAAAAACAGACCAAATGGTCAAAATTTACATTTTAGAAACATAAAATGGCTTATAAAGCGTTTGATTTAGCGGCTTAAAGAGAAAAATAGCTTATAGAGGGCAAAATAAAAGGGCAATAAATTATTGCCCTTTGCAATCAATCCATTATGACTGCAACAACCACATCACGAAGGGTAAAAATGCTTACAGATTGTTGAGATCGAGGACATCACGCATATCAAAAAGACCGTTTTCCTTATCTTTAAGCCATGAAGCGGAACGCACCGCGCCATTAGCGAAGGTCATGCGGCTTGACGCTTTATGCGTAATCTCGACACGTTCGCCAATATCGGCGAACATCGCCGTATGTTCGCCGACGATATCCCCGGCGCGAACCGTAGCAAAGCCAATGGTGCCAGGAACACGCTCTCCGGTATGGCCTTCACGCGAATAAACCGCGCACTCTTTTAACTCTTTATTCAGTGAGCTGGCGATCGCTTCACCCATCGCCAGCGCCGTGCCTGATGGGGCATCCACTTTATGACGGTGGTGGGCTTCGATAATTTCAATGTCGGTGTAGTCGCCCATCACCTTCGCCGCCTTCTCCAGCAGCTTCAGCATGACGTTTACGCCAACGCTAAAGTTGGCGGCAAAGACGATGGCAATCTCCTGCGCCGCGTCGCTGATGGCCTGCTTGCCCGCGTCATCAAAACCGGTAGTCCCGATCACCATGGCTTTATGGTGCTGACGGCAAAAGGCGAGATGGTACAGCGTCCCTTCCGGGCGGGTGAAATCGATAAAGACATCGAAATCATCTTTCACTGCCTCAAGGCTGCTCTGCACCGTGACGCCGCTTTTACCCGCGCCTGCGAGTTCGCCCGCATCGCTTCCCAGCAGAGATGAACCTTCCCGCTCCAGCGCTGCACCAAGGGCCACGCCCTCCATAACCAGCGCCGCCTGAATCAGCTGTCGGCCCATACGACCGCCAGCGCCCGCGATGGCTACGCGGATTGCTGCATCATGCATAGTTGTGCTCTTTTGTTAATTAAATGCGTAAAAATCGTTTCCAGATTAACCAGCCCATCGCTGAGCCACCAGCCGAAAACGTCGATAATTAGAAATTAATGATATACACCGGCAAATATCAGTAAAAGGCATGAGCACAAGCGAGGCGCTACGCCACCGTGTAGTTAACAATCAGCTGCCCTTTTTTCACTTTGACGTTGCTGATCACCACCTGGCCGAGTTCCGCCAGTGAGCGCACATGCGTTCCTCCGCAGCCGTAGGCCGGGAGATCGCCAAAACTGACCCGTCTGCGCCCCGCTTCAAAGGCGATGCTCCGCGCCAGCGACGCGGATTGCCACCGCGTAATGACGTCCGTAAAGGTCGCGGCCTCAGGCTCTGCGGCCTCCTCTCCCGGCGCGAAGGTGATGCGCCCTTCCCCCGGCCAGTGGTGCGCTTTGACCGGCCGCCAGCCAGCGGCTTCACCCGCATAACCAATCAGATGCCCGGCGGAGTGCAGCTGGCTGTGCAGCGCGCGGGTCTCAGCATCAATTTTCACTTCCACCTCGCCCACTGGCAACGGCTGCGCCAGCAGATGGATCACCTCATCCTCTTGCTGCGCCACGCTTTCGACCGTCACGCCGTTGATCCAGCCTTTATCGGCCGGCTGACCGCCGCCCTGCGGATGGAACAGCGTGCGATCGAGCACGATCCCATAACGGCCATCAGCCTGTTCCGTGCAGCGCAGTACGCGCGCGTGGCCTTCCAGTGCATCGCTGGTGTAATAGAGTCGTTCAGTCATCGCGTCTTCTCTCTTTTGTCATCGCATTAATGGGTTTTAAGGTGCCAGCGCCAGCACCCCGGCGAACCATGTACGAAAGCCCTCAACATCCATATCCAGCGCTACCTGCGCATTGGCGGGTAGCCCCAGCTTGCCGTCGATATCCACCACCGTCGCACCCGTGGTGAACTGCCCCTGCGTCTCAACCGCCACAAAGCAGTGTTTGAGGGTAAAGAGATCCGGGCGGACCAGGTAAGCGATAGCGCAGAGATCGTGCATGCGCTGCCCGGTCGCCATGCTGCCGCTGCGGTAGTGGCTGAAAAGCGCATGCAACATTTTGCCGGTGCGGTTCAGGGTGGGAAGCGTTGCCAGAAAGGCGGGCGCAAGGGTCGCGTGGTTGGTGACATCCAGGCCGCACATGACGATATCCAGCCCGCTGGCAAAAACGCGCGCCGCGGCGTCGGGATCGACGGCGATATTAAATTCGGCGCTCGGCGTAAAGTTACCGCGCCCGGCGGAGCCGCCCATCATCACCAGCCGACGGATGTTGAACTGGCACTCCGGGTAGTGGGTAAGCAGCAGCGCGATATTGGTCAGCGGGCCGATGGTCACAAGCGTAATGGGTTCAGGCGAGGCCAGCAGCATGTCGCGGATCGCCTGAAAGGCCGGGATCGCCAGCGGCTGACGTGCGTGTTCGATAAAATCGTAGCCATCCAGCCCCGACTCGCCATGCACATCTGCCGCGTTATAAAGCGGGCGCAGCAAAGGCGTAGCGGCTCCCTGCGCCAGCGGGACATCCGCGTTCCAGAAGTGAAGCAGTTGCAGCGCGTTGCGGGTGGTTTTCTCCAGCGAAACATTACCGGCAACGGTGGTGATCAGTTTCAGATCGCACTCAGGCGCGAACAGCGCGGCGGCAATCGCCACGGCGTCGTCAATACCGGGATCGGTGTCGAGAATGATTGGCAGCCCCATAGCCCCTCCACGAAAAATGGTCAAAAAAAATGCCAGACTCAGTCTGGCATCTTCGCATAACCCTCGGGAAAAAGGTTACTCGACTTCGCGAACCTCGACCCGCAGCTCTTTTGGCACTTCGAAGACGATATTCTCTTCGCGTCCTTCAAGCGGGATGGCGTCGCCGCCGCCCAGCTCCTGCAGGCGGGTAATCACGTTCTGCACCAGAATATCCGGCGCGGACGCGCCAGCGGTAACACCGACACAGGCAATGCCCTGAACCCAGCGCTCCTGGATATCAGAGGCATCATCAATCAGATAGGCCGCTTTGCCCATCCGCTGCGCCAGCTCGGCGAGCCGGTTGGAGTTGGAGGAGTTTTTCGACCCGACTACCAGCACCACTTCCGCCTGTTCAGCCAGTGCGCGCACCGCTTCCTGACGGTTGGTGGTGGCGTAGCAGATATCATCTTTACGCGGCCCGACGATCTGCGGGAAACGCACGCGCAGGGCGTCAATAACGTCCGAGGTATCGTCGACGGAGAGCGTGGTCTGGGTCATGAAGGAGAGTTTGCCCGGATCTTTGATCTCAAGCGTCGCCACATCGTCCGGCGACTCAACCAGGTACATACCCCCTTTCGGGTTGCTGTACTGACCCATGGTGCCTTCCACTTCCGGGTGACCGGCGTGACCGATCAGGATCGCCTCTTCGCCACGACGGCTGGCGCGCGCCACTTCCATATGCACTTTCGTGACCAGCGGACAGGTGGCGTCGAAGACCGTTAAATCACGGCTTTTCGCTTCGTTGCGCACCGCTTGCGAGACGCCGTGCGCCGAGAAGATCAGGATCGCGCCGTCCGGCACTTCGCTTATCTGCTCAATAAAGATGGCACCGCGCTCGCGCAGGCTGTCGACCACGTAGCGGTTGTGCACCACTTCGTGACGCACGTAAATCGGCGCGCCGTAGATGGCCAGCGCGTTTTCAACAATGCTGATAGCGCGGTCAACGCCAGCGCAAAAACCGCGCGGGTTAGCCAACAGGATCTGCATCTGTCTCCTCCAGTGCCGGATCGACTTCCAGCACATCGATATCAAAGTGGACGGTTCTGCCCGCCAGCGGATGGTTGAAATCGACGGTAATCGAGTCGCCGTTGATTTCGCGGATCACGCCCGGCATTTCGCTGCCATCCATTGCGGTAAAGAGCATAATCGCGCCGATTTCAGGCTCGCCGGCGTCCATAAATTCACGGCGCGAGAAGTACTGGATCAGATCCGGGCTCGGCGTGCCGAAGGCGGCATCTGGCTCAAGGGAAAAGACCTTTTTCTCCCCGGCCTTCAGGCCAAGCAGATGTTGCTCCAGCCCTTCGGAAAGGGAACCGTCGCCAAGGCGAAACAGCGCCGGCTTACCGTTGTTGCGGGTGGATTCGGCAAGTGAACCATCTTCGAGCTTGAGCGTGAAGTGCACCAGCACTGCGCTGTCGCTCTGTACGGATTTAGACATGCAGGTTGCTCTTATGTGATAGCGAATGTAGGACCCGGGCTATATTGCATGCCGGATGGCGCTACGCTTATCCGGCTTAATAACCGGGCCTACAACGCTTTATGGCTTACGCCTGTTTTTTCACTGCGGCGGAGGGTAAAAACCCTTCCAGCACGATCAGCGCCGCGCCGATACAGATTGCGGTATCGGCAAGGTTAAAGGTAGCAAAATGCCAGTCGCCCACATAAAAATCGATCATATCGACGACAAAGCCATGCCACAGACGGTCGAACAAGTTACCGAGCGCACCGCCAATAATCAGCGCATAGGCGATGTTATTCAGCTTTTGCGACGCTTTAGCGCGGTACATCAGCACCGTCAGCACCACGCAGATACCGATAGCGATACCCGCGAAGAACCAGCGTTGCCAGCCGCCGCTGTCGGCGAGGAAGCTGAATGCCGCCCCATAGTTACGCGCATAGTGCAGGTTTAGCGACGGGAACAGAGAAACCGTCTCCCCCAGAGCGAAGTTCTGAAGGATCAGGTATTTACTGCCCAGATCGATAATCAGCACCGCCACGACCAGCCATAGCCAGCGCAGCCCTGTTGAAAAGATCGGTTTACTCATCAGGCAAACTTACGTTTTTCGCCGTCACCGGCGACGTTGCTAACACAGCGTCCGCAAATTTCTGCGTGTTCCGCCACCTGACCGACATCATGGGTGTAATGCCAGCAACGCGGGCACTTCTCACCATCGGCTTTACTCAGCGCTACTTTCAGCCCTTTGAGCAGTTCGCTCTGCTGCGCATCCGCAGACGCGCTGGCATAATCCGCAACCTGTGCGCCTGAGGTCAACAGGACAAATCGCAATTCATCGCCCAGCGCCGTCAGTTTCGCCGCCAGTTCCGGCTGTGCGAACAGCGTCACCGTCGCTTCAAGGGAGCCGCCCACTTTCTTATCGGCACGCGCCTGCTCGATCACCTTGTTGACTTCGCCACGCACTTTCAGCAGCTCGGCCCAGTAGGCGTCGTTCATCGCTTCATCGTCCGCCAGGCCAAACAGGCCTTCGTACCACTCGCCGGTGAAGACATACTTCTCGCGATCGCCTGGCAGATAGCCCCAGATCTCATCCGCAGTGAAGGACATGATCGGAGCCATCCAGCGCACCAGCGCTTCACAGATGTGGTAGAGCGCGGTCTGACAGCTGCGACGCGCGCGGCTGTCCGCTTTCGCGGTGTACTGGCGGTCTTTGATGATGTCGAGGTAGAACGAGCCCATCTCAACGGAGCAGAAGCGCATCAGGCGCTGTACCACTTCATGGAAGTCGTAGGATTCGTAGGCTTTCAGGATATCTTCCTGCGCCGCTTTCGCGCAGCCAACGGCCCAGCGATCCAGCACCACCATCTCTTCCGGTTTCACCATATCTTTCGCCGGATCGAAACCGTTGAGGTTCGCCAGCAGGAAGCGCGCGGTGTTACGGATACGACGATAGCTATCGGCGGCACGCTTCAGGATCTCGTCGGAAACGGCCATTTCACCGGTGTAATCGGTTGATGCCACCCACAAACGCAGGATATCCGCGCCGAGTTTGTTCATCACATCCTGCGGCGAAACGGTGTTGCCGATCGATTTCGACATCTTACGGCCCTGGCCGTCAACGGTGAAGCCGTGGGTCAGCACCTGACGATAAGGCGCTTTGCCCTTCATCGCCGTGGAGATCATCAGGGATGACATAAACCAGCCGCGATGCTGATCCGAGCCTTCCAGATACATGTCTGCCGCGTGGCCCGCGAACTCCGGGCGAACGTCGACCACGGAAGCGTGGGTTGAACCGGAGTCAAACCAGACGTCCAGCGTATCCGGCACTTTGACATAGCTGTCAGCGTCATCGCCGAGGATGTCGCGCGGATCGAGATCCCACCAGGCCTGAATGCCGTCAACTTCAACGCGTTTTGCCACCTCTTCCATCAGCTCCAGCGTGCGCGGATGCAGCTCTTCGCTATCTTTATGAACGAACAGCGACATCGGCACGCCCCAGGTGCGCTGACGGGAGATACACCAGTCAGGACGGTTAGCGACCATCGATTCGATACGCGCCTGGCCCCAGTCCGGGATCCACTGCACGCCTTTGATCTCTTGCAGCGACTGCGTGCGCAGCCCTTTTTGATCCATGCTGACGAACCACTGCGGCGTGGCGCGGAAGATGATCGGCGACTTGTGACGCCAGCAGCACGGATAGCTGTGCTGCATCTTTTCGACGTGCAGCAGTGCGCCTTTTTCGGTCAGCAGCGCCACGATGATGTCGTTCGCTTTGAAGACGTTGATGCCATCAAGCGTCGGGTAGGTGCCCGGCAGATAGCGACCGTCCGGGCCAACCGGGTTGGCAATTTCCAGACCGTACTTCTGGCTGATGGTGTAGTCGTCCGGGCCGTGACCACCGGCGGTATGCACCGCGCCGGTACCCGCTTCCAGTGTAACGTGATCGCCAAGGATCGCCGGCACGTCGAAATCGAGGAACGGGTGTTTGAAGCGCATCAGTTCAAGCTCAGCGCCGTTGACCGTAGCCAGCACGCGATAATCGCTGATGCCGGTGCGTTTCATCACGCTCTCAACCAGATCTTTTGCCAGGATCACCGCCTGACCGTCAACCTGCACCAGCGCGTACTCAAACTCCGGAGAGAGGGAGATGGCGCGGTTAGCGGGCAGTGTCCACGGCGTGGTGGTCCAGATAACCAGCGAAACCGGGCCGTTAACAGAATCAACGCCGAATTTCGCTTTCACCGCCTGCTGATCGACGGCCTGGAAGGCGACGTCGATAGACGGTGAGGTTTTGTCGTAATACTCAACTTCCGCTTCCGCCAGTGCGGAACGGCAGTCGACGCACCAGTGCACCGGTTTAGCCCCTTTCAGCAGGTGCCCGTTACCGATGATTTTGCCCAGCGCGCGGATGATATTGGCTTCGGTTTTGAAGTCCATGGTCAGGTAAGGGTGCGACCAGTCGCCGAGCACGCCCAGACGGATAAAGTCTTTGCGCTGCCCGTCCACCTGCGTGGCGGCATATTCACGGCACTTGGCGCGGAACTCGGCGGCGGTAAACTTCTCGCCCGGTTTGCCGTACTCCTGCTCAACTTTCAGTTCGATCGGCAGACCGTGGCAATCCCAACCCGGAACGTAAGGCGAGTCATAACCTGCGAGCCCTTTGGACTTCACAATAATGTCTTTCAGAATCTTGTTAACCGAGTGACCAATATGAATGCTGCCATTCGCATATGGAGGGCCATCATGCAGAATGAAGGTTTTTTTGCCTTTTTTCGCCGCACGGATGATGCCGTAGAGGTCATCATCAGTCCAACGCGCCAGCATTCCCGGTTCGCGTTTGGCGAGATCGCCACGCATTGGGAACCCTGTTTCCGGCAAATTCAGGGTAGATTTATAGTCACTCATTAGATTCTCGGTTCCGTATTTCGGTTTGATTAATACCACCAGGCCTTAAGAAGCCGGTTTAGATAGCCCAAAAAACTCACGGGCCGCTACCTCATCTCGGGCGATTTGCGCCTTCAGTTCATCGAGGGAAGCAAAGCGCTGTTCGTTACGTATTTTTTTACGCAGTACTACGTCTATATGGCGACCATAAAGGTCCATTGCAACATCCAGCAGGTGCACTTCCAGCTGTTGGCGAATACCTGCCACCGTCGGACGGGTACCAATATTGGCAACGCCCGGCAGCAGCGTATCGCCGAGCCCCGCTACTTCAACCGCGTAGACCCCTTTTACCGGGGAGACCTGGCGGCGCAGCGGCACATTCGCCGTCGGAAAACCGATGGTGCGCCCCAGCGCATCGCCGTGGACAACGCGCCCGGAGATGCTGAACGGGCGGCCAAGTAGATTCTCGGCCAGCGCCAGGTCGTCGTTCGCCAGCGCCTGGCGAATCGCGGTGCTGCTCACCCGCACGCCGCCTTCGCAGAAGGTTTGCGTACTGGTGACGTCAAAGCCATATTTCTCGCCGGCCTTCTGTAATAACAAGAAATCCCCCTGGCGACCAGCGCCAAAACGGAAATCGTCACCGACTGCGAGAAATTTCACACCGAGGCGGTCGACCAGCAGGTCGCTGACAAAGGTTTGTGCGGTTAGCGCCGCAAAACGCCTGTCGAAGCGCAGGCAGAGAACATACTCCACGCCACACTCGGCCAGCCAGCGAAGCTTCTCGCGCAGACGCGTTAGCCGCGCGGGGGATTTTTCCCCGGCGAACAGCTCCAGCGGCTGCGGTTCAAAAATCATCACCACCACCGGCAGGCCACGCGCGCGCCCTTCTGCGCCCAGCCCCTGTAGCAACGCCTGATGACCGCGATGTACGCCGTCGAAATTACCAATAGTCAGCACACACCCGTGCGGTGCATGACTGAGGTTATGTATGCCGCGTATCAGCTTCATGTCTGGCTCAAAACAGTGAAAATCGTCGGATTATACCTTGTACAGAGGGCAACGTTAACCGGCGATTGCCTTATCGCGCCAGAAAGGAGAGGCTTTTCATCAGGCTGCCGCTGGCTGTGGCGAGAATCTGCCGTTATGCACGATTTTTCTGGTGGAAAAGCTGTATTCGCGACACGCAAGCTGTTAGAATCCTGCGCCATCACTACGTAACGAGCGTCGTTGCTTAACGGCGCTTATTTGCACAAATCCATTGACAAAAGAAGGCTAAAAGGGCATATTCCCCGGCCTTTGAATTGTCCATAAAGATCATATTTGGGAGTTGGACCTTGGCTAATATCAAATCAGCTAAGAAGCGCGCCGTTCAGTCTGAAAAGGCTCGCAAGCACAACGCTAGCCGTCGCTCAATGATGCGTACTTTCGTTAAGAAAGTATACGCAGCTATTGAAGCTGGCGACAAAGCCGCTGCGCAGAATGCATTTAACGAAATGCAACCGATCGTGGATCGTCAGGCCGCTAAAGGTCTGATCCACAAAAACAAAGCAGCGCGTCATAAGGCTAACCTGACCGCGCGTATCAACAGCCTGGCTTAATCGCTTCGCTGTTCGCTTTGTAAAAAAAACCCGCTTCGGCGGGTTTTTTCATTTCTGGCGGAGCGCGAAAAGCGCTGAATAATCGCGATTGCAGATGCGCTGCACCGCCGGATGCTGGATCATCCGTTCAGCAAAAATCGCGTGATACTCCTCCTGCACATTGTCGAGCCGACCGATCTCCACCATTCGCGCATCGGCATAGAAGTCGTCTCCATAGGAGGTCGGCGCAACAAATATGGCGTCATGTTTCGCGCCAAAGGCCTTCATCAGCGCAGCATCATCAAACTCGCCGAGGATCTCCACCTGCAGGTTCTGCACATGAAACCAGTTCATTAACTTGCGGCCGAGCATTGAGCGGCGACCGGGAATTAATAACCGACGCGTTTCAAGGCAGGCGGGAAACGGCAGATCGGGCACCGGGCCGCTGCTCCAGAAGCTGACGCTGCATTCGCCAATCTTCACCGAAAAGAGCCCCTCCTGCTGCGCAGAGTCGATGGGGCAGTCAGAGATAATCATATCGAGCTTATGCTGGCTTAACTGCTCCAGCAGCAACTCGTGCGTCGATTCAAAGCAGCGCAGGTGAATCGGCTCATCTTCCTGTACGACAGCATCAAGAATGCCGCTCACCAGCCGCTTTGAGAGCGCATCCGCCACGCCGACATCAAACAGCAGGTTCGCCTCTTTGCGGTAGTTGATGATATCGAGCATCTCCTGGCTTAACGCGAACATCTTATCCGCATAGCGAAACACCAGTTGACCCAGTTCGGTAGCTTCCAGCCCCCGCCCTTTACGTTTAAAGAGCTTGCCCTGCAGCCGCTCCTCCAGCGCTTTGATCTGCCCGGTGATCGTCTGCGGCGTTAAGTAAAGCGCCTCCGCCGCGCCAACGACGGAGCCTTCCCGGTAGACATGCCAGAAGTAGTACAGATGGTTGTAATTGATATATGACATGGCGCTTTACCTTTTGGTGACTACGCCGTGCGGATAATGCGCGTACGCAGCAGGCAGTAACCCGCCACGGCCGAGATAACCGAGCCGGTGAGAATGCCCAGTTTGCTCCAGGCGATCATATCGGCATGCGCATCACCAAAGGCGAGCGACGAGATAAAGATCGACATGGTAAAGCCGATGCCGCACAGCACGCCGACCGCCATAATCTGTTTGAACACCGCGCCGTGCGGCAGCTTCGCCAGTTTCAAACGCAGCGCCAGCCAGCAGAAGAGCGAAATGCCGAGCGGCTTACCGATCACCAGACCGGCAATAATCCCCAGCGGCAGTACATCCGTCAGGCCGGAGAGCGACATACCGGTAAGAGGAACCCCGGCATTGGCAAAAGCAAACAGCGGTAGAATAAGCCAGGCGACCCACGGGCTAATCGCATCACTCAGCTGATGTAACGGCGACACGCCATTCTCTTTCTTCAGCGGCACAAAGAAACCGACGATAACGCCCGCAAGCGTGGCATGTACCCCGGATTTCAGCACCGCCGTCCACAGCACGACGCCCACTAACATATAGAGACCGATACGGCGCACGTTGAGCGCGTTCATGATGGCAAGCACAGCGATAGCGGTGGCGGCAACGCCCAGCGCCAGAGTCGAGAGATCGCTGGTGTAGAAGAGTGCGATAATCACAATCGCGCCGAGATCGTCAATGATCGCCAACGCCATCAGAAACACCTTCAGTACCGGCGGGACGCGATTACCTAACAGCGCCAGTACGCCAAGGGCAAAAGCAATATCGGTCGCGGTAGGAATGGCCCAGCCGTGGCTTGCCAGCGGGTTATGACCATTAAACAGCAGGAAGATCAGCGCCGGTGCGACCATCCCACCCAGCGCGGCAATCACCGGGAATACCGCCTGCTGGCGGCTGGCGAGGGTTCCCTCAACCAGTTCATACTTCACTTCCAGACCGACCATCAGGAAAAAGATCGCCATCAGCGCATCGTTAATCCACAACAGCATGTCTTTATTGATCTCAAGCGAGCCGACTTTCAGCTGGACCGGGGTCTGTAAAAACGAGCTGTAAATCTCCTGTGTCGCGCCAAGGTTTGCGCAGAGCATGGCCAGCGCGGCGGCACAAATCAGCACGATGCCACCTGAGGCATCGCTATTTAAAAAACGGTGCAAAAACTTCATCGGATTCTCCCACTCCCTGTAACGTCGTGGCGGCTATCTTACTCCTCGCTACTCTTCGTTAAAAACAGATTATTATTGCGTATCAGCTCTGTTTTCCCGAGGTATGCGAGCGGGCAAAAAAAACCCGGCAGCGCCGGGTTGATAAAGAGAGGTGATGCGGGACGCTTAGCGCGTCAGATCGTCGAAGAATTTTTTCACGCCGTCGAAGAAGCTTTTGGAGCGCGGGCTGTTGTTTTCCCCCGTCGGGCCACCAAAGCTGTCCTGCAGATCCTGCAGCAGCTGCTTCTGCTTCTCGTTCAGGCCAACCGGGGTCTCTACGACTACGCGGCACAGCAGATCGCCCTGCGCGCCACCGCGTACGGATTTCACGCCTTTACCGCGCATGCGGAACAGCTTGCCGGTCTGGGTTTCGCTCGGCACTTTCAACTTCACGCGACCATCCAGCGTCGGCACTTCGATTTCGCCGCCCAGCGCCGCCATAGCAAAGTTGATCGGCACTTCGCAGTAGAGGTTATTGCCTTCGCGCTCGAAGATCGGGTGCTGTTTCACCTGCACCTGAACATAGAGATCGCCCGCCGGTGCGCCGTGCTCGCCCGCTTCGCCTTCGCCGCTCAGACGAATACGATCGCCGGTATCCACCCCTGCCGGGATCTTCACGGAGAGGGTTTTGGATTTCTCAACGCGACCGTGGCCGTGACATTTGTTGCACGGATCTTTAATCAGCGTACCGCGGCCCTGACAGTGCGGACAGGTCTGCTGTACGGCAAAGAAGCCCTGGCGCATCTGCACCTGGCCGGAGCCATGACAGGTCGGACAGGTCTGCGGCTGGGTACCCGCTTTTGCGCCGCTGCCGTGGCAGATGTCGCACTCTTCCAGCGTCGGGATGCGGATCTCTTTCGTGACGCCGCGTACCGCTTCTTCCAGCGTCAACTCCATGGTGTAACGCAGATCGGAACCACGCGCCGCGCGCTGACGACCACGACCGCCGCCGAAGATGTCGCCAAAGACATCGCCAAAGATGTCGCTGAAGTCGGCACCGCCACCAAAGCCGCCGCCACCGTATCCACCGCCGCCGCCGCCCTGCTCGAAGGCCGCATGGCCGTACTGATCGTACGCCGCGCGTTTCTGGGGATCGGTCAGGACCTTATAGGCTTCGTTGATCTCTTTGAATTTGCTTTCGGCCTCTTTATCGCCCTGGTTGCGGTCCGGGTGAAATTTCATGGCCAGGCGTCGGTACGCCTTTTTGATCTCAGACTCTTCGGCCGTTTTCGACACGCCGAGAATCTCGTAATAATCTTGCTTCGCCATCGGTTTATCTGCCCCTTAACATACGAGCACGGGCGTGGAGAAAACTCCGACGCCCGTGCTGGTTATCTACCCTGCATAAGGGCGATTACTTTTTGTCTTTAACTTCTTCGAACTCGGCGTCAACCACGTCGTCATCTTTCGCCGCGTTGGCGTTGTTCGCAGAAGCATCAGCGCCGCCCGCCTGCTGCTGTGCGTGCTGCTGCTGGGCGATTTCCATCAGTTTCTGGGAAACCTGTGCCAGCGCCTGCATTTTCGCGTCGATGGCGGCTTTGTCTTCGCCTTTCAGCGCGGTTTCCAGCTCGCTCAGCGCGGACTCGATTGCAGTTTTGTCTTCAGCCGGCAGTTGGTCGCCTGCTTCTTCAACCTGCTTACGGGTGCTGTGCAGCAGATGATCGCCCTGGTTACGGGTCTGTACCAGCTCTTCGAACTTACGGTCAGACTCGGCGTTCGCTTCCGCGTCACGCACCATTTTCTGGATTTCATCCTCGTTCAGACCAGAAGAAGCCTTGATGGTGATCTTCTGCTCGCGGTTGGTATTCTTGTCTTTCGCAGAGACGTGCAGAATACCATCGGCGTCGATATCGAAGGTGACTTCGATCTGCGGCATGCCGCGCGGTGCCGGGTTGATACCGTCGAGGTTGAACTGACCCAGCGATTTGTTATCGGAGGCGCGTTTACGCTCACCCTGCAGCACGTGGATGGTTACCGCAGACTGGTTGTCTTCCGCAGTAGAGAACACCTGGCTGTGCTTGGTCGGGATGGTGGTGTTTTTGTTGATCAGCGGAGTCATCACGCCGCCCATGGTTTCGATACCCAGCGACAGCGGGGTAACGTCCAGCAGCAGAACGTCTTTAACTTCACCGGTCAGAACGCCGCCCTGAACCGCAGCACCGATAGCTACTGCTTCATCCGGGTTCACATCTTTACGCGGATCTTTGCCGAAGAACTCAGCCACTTTTTTCTGCACCATCGGCATACGGGTCTGGCCACCGACCAGGATCACGTCGTTGATGTCAGAAACGGAGAGGCCCGCATCCTGCAGCGCAACTTTCAGCGGCTCGATAGAACGGCTTACCAGGTCTTCGACCAGGCTTTCCAGTTTCGCGCGAGTCACTTTGATGTTCATGTGTTTCGGACCGGTCGCGTCTGCGGTGATGTACGGCAGGTTCACGTCGGTCTGCTGTGCAGAAGAGAGCTCGATTTTCGCTTTCTCTGCCGCTTCTTTCAGGCGCTGCATTGCCAGCGGATCGTTGCGCAGATCGATACCCTGATCTTTCTTGAACTCTTCTACCAGGTAGTTGATCAGACGGCTGTCGAAGTCTTCACCACCGAGGTGGGTATCACCGTTGGTCGCCAGTACTTCGAAGGTTTTTTCGCCGTCAACATCGTCGATTTCGATGATGGAGATATCGAAGGTACCGCCGCCCAGGTCGTATACCGCGATAGTGCGGTTGCCGGTCTCTTTATCCAGACCGTAAGCCAGCGCAGCCGCTGTCGGTTCGTTGATAATACGTTTTACTTCCAGGCCCGCGATACGGCCGGCGTCTTTGGTCGCCTGACGCTGCGCATCGTTAAAGTAAGCCGGAACAGTGATAACCGCTTCAGTTACCGGTTCGCCCAGGTAATCTTCCGCCGTTTTCTTCATTTTTTTCAGCACTTCAGCAGAGATCTGCGGCGGTGCCATTTTGTTGCCTTTCACATCAATCCAGGCGTCGCCGTTGTCGGCTGCCATGATTTTGTAAGGCATGATAGATACGTCACGCTGGACTTCTTCGTCCTGGAAGCGACGGCCAATCAGGCGCTTGATCGCAAACAGCGTGTTTTGCGGGTTCGTCACTGCCTGACGTTTAGCCGGCTGACCTACCAGAGTCTCGCCATCCTGTGTGTACGCAATTACGGAAGGCGTGGTGCGATCGCCCTCAGCGTTCTCAAGCACGCGTGCCGAAGCGCCATCCATGATGGCTACACAAGAGTTGGTTGTCCCAAGGTCGATACCAATAATTTTACCCATCTAAACGTCTCCACTAAAAATTCGTCATCAGCTGGTTGTGAACCTGTAATAAGGGCAAACCTCACGGTTTCAACTGCCCTGTATTGATTTTTTTACAAGCCCACAAAATGCGGTTGACTACAAGATGGGGTCGCCGCGCCGCGCATCAAGGGGGAGACAGTAAAAAATTTTTTAATTTCCCCCTGTTCAGATCATAGACAGGCCGGATGGCGCTATTTATGATGCCGCGCCCCGCTTGCAGAAAACGCCCGCGGGGTAATTATTTCTCCCCTTTATCAATTGATTCTTTTGAGGAATTATGGGCAACACTAAGTTGGCTAATCCGGCTCCGCTGGGCTTAATGGGCTTCGGCATGACCACTATTCTGCTTAACCTGCACAATATTGGTTTATTCCCGATGGATGTCATTATCCTGGCGATGGGCATTTTCTATGGTGGTATCGCACAAATTTTTGCCGGCCTGCTTGAGTATAAAAAAGGCAACACCTTCGGCTTAACGGCTTTTACCTCTTACGGTTCTTTCTGGTTGACGCTGGTAGCAATTCTGCTGTTCCCGAAAATGGGGCTGACAGAGGCGACCAACGGCCACTTCCTCGGCGTCTATTTAGCCATCTGGGGCGTCTTTACCCTGTTTATGTTCTTCGGCACGCTGAAGAGCGCGCGCATGTTGCAGTTTGTCTTCCTGAGCCTGACGGTGCTGTTTGCGCTGCTGGCGGTGGGACATCTGGCGGATAACGAAAACATCGTCCATATCGCGGGCTGGATTGGCCTCGTCTGCGGTGCCAGCGCGATCTACCTGGCGATGGGCGAAGTGCTGAACGAGCAGTTTGGCCGCACCGTGCTGCCGATTGGCGAAAAAGCCTGATTCCTTTCTCCCCTAAAATGCGAAGCCGGGCTTCGCATTTTTTTCGCGTTACTACCCATTCTGGCGTTATCCCGCCGGGCCATTTTCCGTTAACGTAGCGCCCACCTCTGCTACTGTGAAGAATTCACCATGACTCGCCTCACCCCCCTTTCGCTGGCGCTGCTTTTACCGCTCCAGACGCTTGCTTCACCTGGCCCCGTTACGGATATCACGCTGCAATCGGCTAACGCCTTTGGCCCACATGATGGTCAGAATATTACGGCTCTTTATCGCGCCACCACTGCATCAACGCCACAGAACACCACGATATGGCTGAATGTGGATTGCACCACGCACGCAAAAAACCTGTTAATTACCGAAGTTGCCACCGGCACGCCTCATGAAGTACGCGCCTTTGGTGCAGGCTCTATCAACCGCTATGTGCCTGGCGTCGCCCTTTCAGCCGAGGGGGAAGCGATGTTCAGCGGTAATGCGAAGCTGGATGTCTGTGGGCTAAAGCTACCGCCACCGGCATGGCGGCTCTTATCTGCAGCAGATAAAGAGGGCGACTGGCAGGCCGTGGACGTTAACAACAGCATTCGCGATGGCGACATACTTCGGCTGCGGTTCGGCACCGATTATGGACAGATTCATCGTGACGCCAAATATGGCGCGCCTTACGCCATGAAAATTCAGGATATTCGCTTCTATTGCCAGAGCGGAAACGGCACGCCGCTCAACGCTTACTGGCTGGATGAGCACGATCGGTTAACCCTCCAGCAAGCGCCCTCCTCTGAGGTCACGCCGCTTACTGAAGATCAGCTGGCTGCGGGCAAAGCGCTTTGCGCCGTGAAGGATATTCGCCAGTTCACCGGCCAGGGGCCGTTAACGACACGGGAGAAAACATTAGCGGCAAATCAGCCCACGCCGCCCGACTTCTCCCGTAACGATCCTGCGCTATTGGGCGAGGCAACCTTGCCGCAAGAGGTCGAAAAGCGTGTGCAACAGGCGGTTGGCTCTCCTGAGCAACGCCCTGCTTTTCGCCATTTGCGCTACAAACAGAATGCCGATAGTTCTATGCCGACGATTTTCCGTATCGATGCGCAGCCGGACGGTACAACCCTAACGCTCAAAACGGCACCGTTGGCTAATATCGCCTTCTATTTTCAGGATCAGAGTCTGTTTAACCTTGTCGAGTTGAAAAGCGTGGAGTCGATGGCAGTAACGCCTGCTGTGACGCAAACCCTTGAAAGCGATATTGCGCTACCGCCCGTAGCCGGCGGACATTTTCAGTGGCGCGTGCAGCAACAGGTTGCGAAAAAAGCGCAACAGGTGACAAAGAGCCAGACCTGTAAAGCTGACGCGCAGTGGCAAGAGGCCGCCACCCTTAACCCGCGCTTCAGCGGTCGCCTGCTGGAGTTCACCTGTACCGACGATCGCGGTGACGGGAGAGCGATGAGCAGCGACTATGCCTGGCTGGAGGCATTACGGATATTTATTCGTATCGGTTATCACGAAGGGGGTAAGAAAGTCCGCTTCGCGCTAAGCGACGTGGAGATTGAGCAATAAAAAAACGGAGCCTGAAGGCTCCGTTTTTTTATAAGGATTCGAGCGGGGTGTCGGCCACGTTATCGGCATGATGCAGATCCTGGCGCAGCCAAACGCCCAAACCAAACCCCATCAAGGAGAGCGCCAGCACGTACCAGGCCGGTGCCATCGGCGAGACGCTCATCAGCATCGTCACCGCAATCGGCGTCAGCCCGCCGAAAATGGCATAAGAGACGTTGTAAGAGAAAGAGATGCCGGTAAAACGCACCTCCGCCGGAAAGGCGCGCACCATCACATAGGGCACCGCGCCCACAACGCCAACGCACAAGCCGACAAGGCCATAGAGCAGAAAGAGTTGTTCCGGGTGGCTGCCAACGCGGTGATAGAAGAGCCAACTGGAAGCGGCGAGCAGCAGGCTGCCGACGATAAAGGTGCGGCTGGCACCGAAGCGATCGACTAACAGCCCCGCCGCCAGACAACCAAAGCAGAGCATGACCGTAGCGATGCTGTTTGCCTGTAAGGTCAGGGCGGGCGCGAAGCCAAACTGCTTTTGCAGCCAGACCGGTGACATCAGAATGACGACCACAATCCCGGCTGAGAGCAGCCAGGTCAGCAGCATTGAAACCACTACCGCTTTTTTGTGCTTCAACACCACCGCTTTTACCGGCAGCTCCTGCGCCAGCGCTTTGCGCTGCTGCATCTCAAGGAAAATGGGCGTCTCACGCAGCCAACGGCGTAAATACATTGCCACCAGCCCGAACGCGCCGCCAAGCAGGAAGGGGATACGCCAGCCGCCGTCGTGGATCGCCTGCTGCGTCATGCTGGTGTTGACCAGCGTGGCAACCACCGATCCCAGCAGGATGCCAACCGTTAAGCCCGCCGTCAGCGTGCCGCAGGCGATACCGATGCGGCGCGCCGGGACATGCTCAGCAACAAACACCCATGCGCCCGGCACTTCGCCACCAATCGCTGCGCCCTGTAACACGCGCATAAACAGCAGTAACAGCGGCGCGACAATGCCCATTGAGGCATAGGTCGGCAGCAGGCCAATCGCCAGCGTTGGCAGCGCCATCAGCAGGATGCTAAGGGTGAACATCTTTTTGCGCCCGACCAGATCGCCGAAGTGCGCCATCACAATGCCGCCCAGCGGGCGCGCCAGATAACCAGCGGCGAAAATACCAAAGGTCTGCACCTGACGCAGCCACTCGGGGATATCGGCCGGGAAGAAGAGTTCCCCGACCACGGCGGCGAAAAAGACGAAGATGATGAAATCGTAAAACTCCAGCGCCCCGCCGAGGGCGGCGAGGGTCAGGGTTTTATAATCCTGTTTATTCAGAGGGCGTGTGTAATGTGACATAGCGAACCGTTGATAAGAGTGAACGATTATATTTTTACGATTTATGTAAACTAAAAATGACTATACCGTAAAAATATCAATACGCCACCGCCAGGATCGCATATGTCAGAAAAGCGCTGCTTTCAGGATAAAGTTTCGCGCCTTGCGCTTTTAGGACGAAAAGCTGCTACGACCTGCGGATCCGTTTCCACATAGGGGCCATCAAGAAGCTGTACACAATACGGTACACTGGCAAAAATCCCCGCAACTTTTACTTCACCGTTCTCGCTTTTCAGCCCTTCCAGGGTCTCTTTAATCGATTTCGGCTGGCCTGGCAGGTTGAGGATCAGCGCCTGTTTACGGATCACGCCCACCTGGCGCGAGAGAATGGCCGTCGGCACAAAATTGAGGCTAATCTGGCGCATCTGCTCGCCAAAGCCCGGCATCTCGCGATCGGCAACGGCGAGGGTGGCATCGGGGGTCACATCGCGTCGCGCCGGGCCGGTTCCGCCAGTGGTCAGCACCAGATGACAGCTCATCTCATCCACCAGCTCACACAGGGTCTGCTCAATGATGGTCTGCTCGTCGGGGATCAGGCGCGTTTCGATATGAAACGGAGTGGTTAAGGCCGATGCCAGCCACGCTTCGAGCGCGGGTAAGCCTTTATCTTCATAAACGCCGCTGGAGGCGCGATCGGAAATCGAAACTAAACCAATGCGTAGTGTGTCCATAATTATTCCGTTGCATAAAACCGTTTACGGAATGATACACGCTGAGGGGAGAGGCAAACAGAGTGGAGAGAAGAAGCGTGACCGGGAGCCCGGCCACGCCTGATGATTACAGCAGATCGCCGATCATTTTTTCCAGTTTTTCCTGGTCAACGGCAAACTTGCGGATACCGTCCGCCAGTTTATCAACCGCCATCGGATCCTGGTTGTGCTGCCACAGGAATTCCGCTTCGCTGATGCGCTCCGGACGCGCTTTTACTTCGCCGGTGTAAACCAGTTTGCGCTCCAGCGCGCCTTCGCTTTCTGAAAGCTCTTTCAGCAGCGCCGGGGCGATGGTCAGACGGTCGCAGCCAGCCAGCTCAATGATTTCGCCGATATTACGGAAGCTTGCGCCCATTACCACAGTTTCATAACCGTGCTCTTTGTAGTACTGGTAGATTTCGCTCACGGAAACCACGCCCGGATCTTCTGCCGGTGCGTACTCTTTCTTGTCGGTATTAGCTTTGTACCAGTCAAGAATACGACCTACGAACGGAGAGATCAGGTAGACGCCCGCTTCAGCACAGGCACGCGCCTGGGCGAAGGAGAAGAGCAGCGTCAGGTTACAGTTGATGCCCTCTTTTTCCAGTTGTTCTGCTGCGCGAATGCCCTGCCAGGTGGAAGCCAGCTTGATCAGGATACGATCGTTGCTGATGCCCGCATCGTTATACATTTTGATCAGGCGTTTGGCTTTGGCGATGGAGCCTTCGGTGTCGTAAGAGAGGCGCGCGTCAACTTCAGTAGAGATACGGCCCGGGATCAGTTTGAGGATTTCCAGACCGATGTTAACGGCCAGGCGGTCGGACGCATCAACCACTTGCTGCGCGCGATCGCTGCTCTGGCTGCGCGCCCAGGTCACAGCTTCGTCAATCAGTTTACGGTATTCCGGGATTTGGGCTGCCCCAAGGATCAGAGAAGGGTTGGTTGTAGCATCCTGCGGCTGATAGAGCTTCATTGCCGCGATATCTCCGGTATCAGCCACGACTGTTGTGTACTGACGCAGGGAGGTCAATTTATCCGTCATGATAATGTTTCTCTTTAAACGATACCCTGAATAAATCACGTCGAGACCGATGACGCCTTTATGGCTTGTCGGGCGCAAAGGCTGCCAGCGCACCTGAACGAGAAGTATGACGAGTATACTTGTTAGGGGGATGTAACCGGTCTGGCAAGATGATAACACGACGCCCTGTCAGCGCAACCGCAGACAATGCAGGTGGCATTGTATGATAAACTCCCTGATTAATTGCCTGCGAAGGGATAAGCCCGTTGTAAACGCGCCGTCGCAGGTTACCTCCCCCGGCATCGACAAGAGGGTCGTTAATGCCAGAATTCTTCTCTTTTATCAGTGAGATCCTGTGGGGATCGCTGATGGTATACCTGCTGGCAGCGACGGGTATCTGGTTTGCATTTCGCAGCCTGTTTGTTCCCTTTCGTTTTTTCCGCGACTTTGGCAAAAGTCTGAAAAGCGGCCGCAGCGTGCCGCCCGGTGCCCTCACCTCGTGGCAGGCGCTCTGCCTGAGCCTGGCGACGCGCTTAGGCAGCGGCAACCTGGCGGGCGTGGCGTTTGCGCTCACCGCTGGCGGACCTGGCGCGATCTTCTGGATGTGGATCGCGGCGCTTATCAGCATGGCGACCAGCTTCGCCGAGTGCGCGCTGGCGCAGCTCTATAAAGAGCGCGATGCCAATAACCAACTGCGTGGCGGCCCGGCCTGGTATATGGCGCGCGGCCTTGGCATGCGCTGGATGGGCGTGCTCTTCTCCATTTTCCTGCTCCTCGCCTATGGGCTGGTGTTTAACACCATTCAATCCAGCGTAGTGACGCGCGCCGTTCACTTCGCCTGGCAGGTGCCGGGCACGCTGACCGGCCTGGTGCTGGCGGTGGGCTGCCTGCTGTTTATGAACCGCGGTCTGGCGGTGCTCTCTCGTCTGATGCAGTGGATGGTGCCGCTGATTGCGCTGGCATGGATTGTGGTAAGTTTCAGCATCAGCCTCTGGCATGCCAGCCTGTTACCAGAGGTTTTCGAGACCATTTTTAAAAGTGCCTTCGGCTGGCAAGAGGCGGCGACCGGCACCATGGCCTGGACACTAAGCCAGGCGATGACCAGCGGGTTTCAGCGCAGCATGTCGACTAACGAAGCCGGAATGGGCTCCTCGCCGAATGCTGCGGCGATGGCAGCCTCCTCCCCGCCCCATCCGGTTGCGCAGGGCATTGTGCAGATGATTGGCGTGCTGACGGATACCTTTCTGGTCTGTACCGCCAGCGCGATGATGCTGCTGCTGGCAGGTAGCGGGCCGACGGAGACGGAGAGTAGTCTTATCGGCATCCAGTTGATGCAGCAGGCGATGGTCTCTCTCGCAGGCGGCTGGAGCGCCGGGTTTCTTGCGCTGGTGGTACTGCTGTTCGCTTTTACCTCGATCCTTGCGAACTACCTCTATGCCGAAAACAATCTGATCTTTTTAGGCCGCAATAGCCGTGGCAACCTGCTACTGCTGCGTGGGGTGGTGGTGGTAATGGTGCTGTGCGGTTCGTTGGTCAGCGTACCGCTAATTTGGCATATCGCTGATGTGGTGATGGCGCTGATGGCGATGATTAACCTGACAGCCATTCTGCTGCTGTCGCCAGTGGTTAAGCTACTGGCGGGCGACTACCTGCGCCAGCGCAAGCTGGGCATCGAACCGGTGTTTAACCCGCAGCGTTACCCGGAGATTCAGCGCCAACTTGCGCCAGGCAGTTGGGACTCGCTTCCCCCTCCGTCTCGCTAATCGCAACTATCGATCAAGCCAGGTGATTTTTTTGTTAAAGTCAGCGGAAATTTCTCACACAGCAAGGAGTGAGCATGCTGATTTTGATTTCACCTGCCAAGACGCTCGATTACCAGAGCCCGCTGGCAACCGAGCGCTACACCCAGCCAGCGCTGCTGGCCCATTCGCAACAGCTGATTAAGACTGCCCGCACGCTTTCCGCGCCGCAGATTAAAAAGCTGATGGGGATAAGCGACAAGCTCGCCGACCTCAACGCCACCCGTTTTCACGACTGGCAACCCGACTTCACCCCGGAAAACGCGCGCCAGGCGCTGCTCGCATTTAAAGGCGATGTTTATACCGGCCTGCAGGCTGAAACCTTCAGCGACGCAGATTTTGACTTCGCCCAGCAGCACCTGCGTATGTTATCCGGCCTGTATGGCGTGCTGCGTCCGCTCGATTTGATGCAGCCCTATCGTCTGGAGATGGGTATTCGTTTTGAGAATGAGAGAGGCAAAGATCTCTACCAGTTCTGGGGCGATATCATCACTGACACGCTGAATGAGGCGCTCGCCGAACAGGGCGATGAGATTGTGGTTAACCTGGCGTCCGATGAGTATTTCCGCGCCGTGAAGCCGAAGAAGCTCAATGCGCGCATCATCAAACCGGTGTTCCTTGACGAGAAAAACGGCACGTTTAAGGTCATCAGCTTCTACGCCAAGAAAGCGCGTGGCCTGATGAGCCGCTACATCATTGAGCAGCGTCTGACGAAGCCGGAGCAGCTAACAGGCTTTGACCGCGAAGGGTACTTCTTTGATGAGACGGCCTCAACGCCAGACGAGCTGGTGTTTAAACGCCACGAGCAGTAAGCGGAAAAGCGTCCCCCACCCGCAGGTGGAGGACGTTTGAAATTACGCTTTTTGCATCATCAGCTGGCGTAACGCCGCAAAATCCGCAGGCAGGGAGTGGGAGAGCAGCGGCAGATCCGCACGGTCAGCCAGCTCTTTCGGCAGCGGCAGCGTTTCGCCAAGGATAGCTTCCACGCTCTCTTTGAACTTCGCCGGATGCGCAGTGCCGAGGAAGAGGCCATATTCCCCCGGATGAAGCTGATCGCGCAGGGCGCGGTAAGCAATCGCGGCGTGAGGCTCTGAGACGTAGCCCTTATCCTTCAGCTCAACGATCGTCGCTTTGGTGGTTTCATCATCCACCGCCGCGTAACCCAGCTCGTTCAGACGCCAGATTTTACGGCGGAACAGCTCCTCCACGCGCGGCCAGTTGTTCGGCTGGCTGACATCCATGGCGTTGGACAGCGTCGCCTGCGTCGCTTTTGGCTGCCACTCGCCCTCTTTCAGAAAGCGCGGCACGGTGTCGTTAGCGTTGGTGGCGGCGATAAAACGCTTCACCGGCAGGCCGAGTGACTTTGCCAACAGCCCGGCGGTCAGATCGCCAAAGTTGCCGCTTGGCACCGACACCACCAGCTGATTGCGCGCCTCTTGCGGCAGCTGCGCCACCGCTTCGAAGTAGTAGCACACCTGCGCCAGCAGGCGGCTGATGTTAATCGAGTTGGCGGAGTTGAGGCCCAGCGCGCTCTTCAGCTCTTCATCGTCGAAGGCCTGTTTGACCAGCGACTGGCAGGCGTCGAAGTCGGCATCAATGGCAACCGTTTCGATATTCCCACCCAGCGTGCAGAAGAGCTTCTCCTGCAGCGGGCTGATTTTGCCCTGCGGGTAGAGGATCACCACGCGAACATTTTTCATGCCGTAGAAGGCATGAGCAACGGCCGCGCCGGTGTCGCCAGAGGTCGCAGTCAGAATGGTGACCGGCTTGTCGCCGCTGATGGCGCTCAGCATCTGCGCCATAAAGCGCCCGCCGAAATCTTTAAACGCCAGCGTCGGCCCGTGGAACAGCTCAAGGCAGCCGATATCGTTTTCGACCGGTTTTACCGGTGCAGGAAAGGCAAACGCAGCACGCACGCGGGCTTCCAGCGCTTCCTGCGGGATCTCATCGCCGATAAAAGCGGAGAGGATCTTCGCGCTGCGGCTGACGAAGTCCTGCTCCAGCATCTCGTCGATTTCCGTCAGGTTGAATTCCGGCAGATCGTGCGGGAAGAAGAGCCCCTGATTTTTGCCAAGCCCTTGTGTGACGGCCTGCGCGAAGCTGACCTGCTCATTGTGATCTTTTAAGTTGTAGAGTTTCATTGGTTATCCCACTACCCTTGCGCCCGCCGTGTCCAGCCGGCAAATATGAACGAAGCCTTCCTGATTTTGCAGATAATGTTTGCCGAGCCAGTCGGCCACGCGCTGCGCGGTATCCGGCTTGTCGCACAACGCAAACAGCGTTGGACCCGAACCAGAAATGCCGCAGGCCTGCGCGCCGATATCCGCCACCGCCTGACGCGCCTGTTCAAAGCCTGGCAGCAACTTCATGCGATAGGGTTCGGCAATCACATCTTTCATCAATTTCGCCGCCAGCGCGGGCTGGCGGGAGTAACAGGCATGAATAAATCCAGCCAGGTGACGCCCATGAGCAATACACTCCTGACGACGATACTGCGCCGGTAAAATGGCGCGCGCTTCTGCCGTCGAGACTTTAATGCCCGGGTAGGCAAGCACCCATAACCACTCATCAAAGCATGGCACTTGCTGGCTGATAATGCCGCCTTCCTCGATCATCAACTGCATGCCGCCGAGGTAACAAGGCGCGACGTTGTCGTAATGCACGCTGCCGGAGATACGCCCTTCCAGCTCGCCCATCAGCGCCAGCATGCTCGTCTCATCAAGGGGTTTACCGCAAAACTCGTTCATCGCCACCAGCGCCGCCACGACCGAACAGGCGCTGGAGCCGAGACCGGAGCCGATCGGCATGTTTTTTTCCAGCGTCATCGCCACCGGCACCTGCTTGCCAATCTCCTGGCAGAAGAGCTCCCAGCATTGATAGACGATATTCTCCCGCGCTTCGCTCGGTAATTTACTGGCGAAACGCCCTCTGTTTTGCAGACTAAAGTGTTCAGCGGCTTCCACCGACACCGTGTCGCCTAACAGCGTGCCATCGACGGGCGTGACCGCCGCGCCGAGGACATCAAACCCTACGCTCATATTGGCGCTAGACGCCGGCGCATACACCTTCACCATCTCAGACCCCTAACTTCCACGAAAGCGTACGCAGCAGGTCGGCAAACACGCCCGCCGCCGTAACATCATTACCCGCGCCGTAACCGCGCAGCACCAGCGGCAACGGCTGGTAATAGTGGCTGTAAAACGCCAGCGCGTTCTCGCCGTTTTTCACTTTATACAACGGATCGTTGCCATCGACTTCAGCGATCTTCACCCGGCAGGTGCCATCCTCTTCAATGTTGCCAACATAACGCAGCACATTACCGGCGTCACGGGCCTTCGCCACGCGGCTGGCAAACTCATCATCCAGCGATGGCAGACGCGCCATAAAGCTGTCGACATCGCCAGAATCATCGAAGCTTGCTGGGAGCACCGGCTCGATCACGATATCCGTCAGCTCCAGCTCGCGCCCGGTTTCACGGGCCAGGATCAACAGCTTACGTGCGACATCCATGCCGGAGAGATCGTCACGCGGATCCGGCTCGGTGTAGCCCATCTCCCGCGCCACTTTTGTTGCTTCCGACAGGCTCATCCCTTCGTCGAGCTTACCGAAAATAAAGGATAAAGAACCGGAGAGAATACCTGAGAAGCGTTGCAGTTCATCACCGGCGTTAAGCAGGTTTTGCAGGTTTTCAATCACCGGCAGACCTGCGCCAACGTTGGTGTCATAGAGGAATTTGCGGCGCGATTTCTCTGCGGCGCGGCGCAGCTGATGGTAGTAATCCATCGACGAGGTGTTCGCTTTTTTATTCGGCGTGACGACGTGGAAACCTTCGCGCAGGAAGTCGGCATACTGATCGGCGACCGCCTGGTTGGAGGTGCAATCGACGATCACCGGGTTCAGCAGGTGGTACTCCTTCACCAGACGAATCAGTCGGCCAAGGTTAAACGGCTCCTTCGCTTCGGCAAGCTCGGCCTGCCAGTTATCCAGATTCAACCCGTGAACATTGGTCAGCAGCGCTCTTGAGTTCGCGACGCCGCAGACGCGCAGATCGATATGCTTACTCTTCAGCCACGTTTGCTGGCGCTTCAGCTGTTCCAGCAATGCGCCGCCAACGCCGCCGACGCCGATCACAAAGACCTCAATCACCTGATCGGTGTTGAACAACATCTGGTGAGTAACACGCACACCGGTGGTGGCATCGTCATTGCTGACCACAACAGAGATGGAGCGCTCAGAGGAGCCCTGGGCAATTGCCACGATATTGATATTGGCACGCGCCAGTGCGGCAAAGAATTTCGCCGAGATGCCGCGTAAGGTGCGCATGCCGTCACCAACAACGGAGATGATCGCCAGACGCTCCATCACCGCGAGCGGCTCCAGCAGCCCCTCTTTCAGTTCAAGATAGAACTCTTCACTCATCGCCCGCTGCGCACGGGCGCAGTCGGACTGCGGCACGCAGAAGCTGATGCTGTATTCGGATGAAGATTGGGTGATCAACACAACGGAGATGCCGTTGCGCGACATGGTGGCGAAGACGCGGGCGGCCATGCCGACCATGCCTTTCATTCCCGGACCAGAAACGCTGAACATCGCCATATTGTTAAGGTTCGAGATGCCTTTAACCGGCAATGCATCGTCATCCGAGGTGGCACCTATCAGCGTACCTGGTGCTTGCGGGTTGCCGGTGTTTTTAATCAGGCATGGGATCTGGAACTGGGCGATGGGGGTAATGGTGCGGGGGTGAAGAACTTTAGCGCCGAAGTAGGAGAGCTCCATGGCTTCCTGATAGGACATCGACTTCAGCAGCCTGGCGTCCGGCACCTGGCGCGGGTCGCAGGTATATACGCCGTCGACATCCGTCCAGATCTCACAACAGTCGGCGCGTAAACATGCGGCCAGCACGGCGGCGGAGTAATCGGAGCCGTTACGCCCGAGCACCACCAGTTCGCCCTTCTCATTCCCGGCGGTGAAACCGGCCATCAGCACCATGTGATCCTGCGGAATACGGCTCGCTTCGATACGGCGCGTGGATTCAGCGATATCGACCGTCGATTCGAGATAGTGCCCGACCGCGAGCAGTTTTTCGACCGGATCGATAACCGTCACTTTGTGACCGCGTGCTTCCAGCAGCCCGGCCATGATCGCGATAGAGAGCTTTTCACCCCGGCAGATGAGCGCAGCGTTGATGCTGTCCGGGCACTGGCCCAGCAGACTGATGCCGTGCAGAACATGTTTGATCTGCGCGAACTCGGCATCGACCGCGGTTTTGAGTTGTGCGAGCGGAAAGCCGGGCTGGGCATCTGAAAGCCCCTGCAGCAGCTCGGAGAAAATACGCTCCGCATCGCTAATGTTGGGAATAGCATCCTGTCCGGAGATGGTTTTTTCAATCATCGCGACAAGATGGTTGGTAATTTTTGCGGGAGCAGAGAGTACGGTTGCGACTTGCCCCTGCCTGGCATTACTTTCCAAAATATCGGCAACACGCAGAAAACGCTCCGCATTTGCCACTGATGTACCGCCGAACTTCAACACTCTCATGCTTTACCCCTTGATTTTTGCTCGAAAAAAAAGCCCGCACTGTTCAGGTGCGGGCTTTTTTCAGTATTTCCTGTACGCGTCAGCCCGCACCGTTACCTGTGGTAATGGTGATGGTTGTAATAGTGGTAATCGTGCAGATGCGTGCCATGGATGTTGTGCTCTGTATTATTATCTGTCTGTGCTGTATGCCTATATTGGTTAAAGTATCTGCCTGCTTAAGTCAATTTATTTTTTATTTATGCAGAATTTATTCAATTCCCGTCTGCGCTAAAAGCGGAGCCGTTTACAGCCCGATCAGGGCGATGGGAAATCGATATCGCAGCATCTTCAGCTATAAAAGAATCTTATTACAGCGCGTTACTCGATAAGCTTTTTTTCGATATCGTGAAGCAAACGGTGCAACATGGCGGTGTCGCGTTGCTCAAGTAAGCCAAGCCGCTGATCCAGCCAGTCGACCATTTTCATATCGTCAACCACGTCTAATTTTTTGAGTAAATTATGTGCCCGTAAACGCAGTGCGCTTAACTGGTTATTATCAACCTGAGAAATGGTTTGTGGCGCACTTTGCATTAACGCAGATAATTGATAGCAAAATACCATCACCGCCTGGCCGAGATTAAGCGAAGGGTAATCTGCCGCCATCGGCACGCCGGTTAAAATATCCGCCAGCGCCAGTTCATCATTGGTCAGCCCGGAATCCTCGCGCCCAAAAACCAGCGCCGCACCGCTAAGCCAGGTACTTTTTTCCTCTAATAGCGGCACAAGCTGCTCAGGCGTCGCGTAATAGTGAAATTTCGCCCGACTGCGCGCGGTAGTAGCAATGGTGAAAGGAATATCAGCCAGCGCGTCGGCGAGCGTGGCGTAGTGTTTCGCATTATCAAGAATGTCGCCCGAACCGTGCGCAACGCGCCGTGCAGCCTCCTGTAAATGGACCTCGCTGTCGACGATACGTAAGTCAGTAAAGCCCATCGTTTTCATGGCGCGCGCCGCTGCGCCAACGTTTTCCGCTCGCGCGGGAGAGACAAGAACAATTGCCAGTTGCATCGAAACCTTCTTTTTTCATGCCCGCTGAAAAAATGTGACATCAATCAACATATTACGCGGTGCGAATTTACAATTACATAACACTAATCGCCGATCTGACCCATCTCTACGCTTAAAAAAAGCTAAACTGTTTATCAGCAATATTACCTGTTAAGATGTTAACAGAACGGGCATATCCCTCTGTTTCTTCTTGGCATTTTAATACAGAAATGTCTGCCTGTGTTGGATTCAGGCTATTTATCAATTAGCGCACGCAACTACTTGGTTTATTGAAAATTTGTAATAGAAGCTAGCAGCTGGCTATCAGAATTTCGCTAAAGTGTTAACGTGCTACAATTGAACTTGATATATGTCAACGAAGCGTAGTTTTATTGGGTGTCATTTGCGTCTTAGCCTGTTATGTTGCTGTTAAAATGGTTAGGATGACAGCCGTTTTTGACACTGTCGGGTTCAGAGGGAAAGTGCCCACGACCAAGCTAATGATGTTGTTGACGTTGATGGAAAGTGCATCAAGAACGCAATTACGTACTTTAGTCATGTTATGCCGTCATGTTAATTTTCGACATGCACCAGGCTGGTCAGGGACTTTTGTACTTCCTGTTTCGATTTAGTTGGCAATTTAGGTAGCAAACATGCAGATCCCGCACATTCTTATTGTTGAAGACGAGTTGGTAACACGCAACACGTTGAAAAGCATTTTCGAAGCAGAAGGCTACGATGTCTTTGAAGCGACTGATGGCGCTGAAATGCATCAGATCCTTTCTGAACACGATGTAAACCTGGTGATTATGGATATCAATCTGCCGGGTAAAAATGGTCTTTTACTGGCGCGTGAGCTGCGTGAGCAAGCAAATGTCGCGCTGATGTTTCTGACCGGTCGCGACAATGAGGTCGATAAGATCCTCGGTCTTGAAATTGGCGCTGACGATTACATCACTAAACCTTTTAACCCGCGTGAATTGACTATCCGCGCGCGCAACCTGCTGTCCCGTACCATGAACCTCGGTACCATCAGCGAAGAGCGCCGCAGCGTCGATAGCTACAAATTCAACGGCTGGGAGTTGGATATCAACAGTCGTTCGCTGATTAGCCCGAACGGCGAGCAGTATAAGCTGCCGCGCAGCGAGTTCCGCGCGATGCTGCACTTCTGCGAAAACCCGGGCAAGATTCAGTCGCGTGCTGAGCTGCTGAAAAAAATGACCGGGCGTGAGTTGAAACCGCACGATCGTACCGTGGATGTCACCATCCGCCGTATCCGTAAGCACTTTGAATCAACACCGGATACGCCAGAAATTATCGCCACCATTCATGGCGAAGGTTACCGCTTCTGCGGCGATCTGCAGGAATAAACGAACGCAAACGAAAAAGCGGCGCAGTGCGCCGCTTTTTTTATTTCCAGATCCTTAACTCATCTTCCTTCGCAGGCTCAGCTGCGATCCGTTTTATCCCTGCCGCTGACAGTGCGTACCAGTCAAATTTACGTGTCAGGAACATCACCGCAGTCAGCGCCACAAACAGCACGCCGGTTCCCAGCAAGAGCGCATTATCCTCAGAGTTGAGCAGCCCCCACATCACCCCATCAAGCAGCAGTAGCGCGGCGGTAAAGCCCAGACTGGCACGCCAGCTTTTCATTACGCCCTGCAGATAGAAGCCGTTCAACAGCGCACCGAGCAGGCTGGCAATAATCCACGCGACGGTAAATCCGGTATGTTCAGAGAGCGCCAGTAATACCAGGTAAAACATCACCAGCGACAGACCAACCAGCAGATATTGCATCGGGTGCATCTGCCGCGCGGTAAGGCTTTCAAACACGAAGAAGGCCAGGAAAGTCAGCACGATCAGCAAGATGGCGTACTTTATCGCTCGGTCAGTCAGCTGATACTGATCCGCCTGGGTGACGATATTGACGCTGAACGCCGGCAGTTCCCAGTTGTTCTTACTGGAGAGCACGGTCATATCGCGCACTTTACTGTCCAGATTGTTGGCAAACCAGCTGCTCTGCCAGTGCGCCTGGAATCCGCTCTCGCTCACTTCACGTTTTTCCGGCAGGAAATCGCCCATAAAACCCGGGTGCGGCCAGTCGCCCTTTAGCGCCATCTCGCTATTACGGCCAAGCGGCACCACGGAAAATTCACCGGTTCCACTCAGATTGAACGACATCGCCAGCTTAAGCGGTTTTTGCAGGCTCTCCATCGCCAGCGGCATATGCACACCCTGCAGATCGCTCGTCAACCCAGTGCCCGGCTCGACGCGCAGCGCTTCGCCATTCACACTTGTGCTGCGCACCAGGCCAATGCCGCGTGAGTCGCTCACCGCCAGCACGATAAACGGCTCGCCAAGCGTCACATTTTCACTCGGTTTGATATCCAGCCGCTTCGGGTCGAACTCGGCGTTAATATCAATGTTGTTGTGCCAGAGCTGCCCGTCATAGATACCAATTTTGCGCGTTTCAACCTGCTGATTACCGTTGACCATCAGCGATTCCGGCAACCATAAGCGGATGAAACTTTGCTTACGGCGTATCTCTTTCGGCGGTTCGTTTTCGCCGCTGCTCTCCAGCGACACGGTGGTTTCCGTCACCGGAATGGCGATCAGCGGGCCAATCAATTTTTGCGAGCCGGCGCTGCTCTGGCGCAGCGTATCGGTCACTTCATGTCGATAATCGGCGCGCTCGCCAATCAGGCTGCTGAGCATTGTCAGCGGGATAAGTAACACACACAGGCAACTTGCCAGCGTAACCATTTTCCAGAACAGGGGGGATTTCAACATAGCCTTCTCCTTAGTGATGCGCGCAGCATAACGAGGCTATGTGTGAAGCATTTGAAGTTATGTGAAGTGAGGGTGAAGTGTCAGACGGGCTTCGCAGCCCCCTTCCGCACGGTTGGAAACAGTGATAGCGCCATGATGCAAGCGCGCGACCTCCTGGACAAATGCCAGCCCTAATCCGCTGCTTTTCTGCCCGTTCCCGCGCGGCAAGGAGTAGAAGCGCTCAAAGATGCGCGGCAGCGCGTAATCAGGGATGCCGCCGCCGCTGTCGCTCACGGTAATCACCACCTTGTCGGCTTCCTGTGCGGCGCGCAGCACAATATTGCCGCCAGCAGGTGTAAAGTCGATGGCATTATCCAGCAGGTTTCCCACCGCCTGCGCCAGTAGCTCTTTGTCACCTGCCACCACCGCATCGTTGGCTTCAAAAACAATGTTTAGCGCCTTTGCCGCTGCCACCGCGCTTCTCTCCTCCTGCAATTGCTGAAACAACACACTCATCTCAACAGGCACAAAGGCGATCTCCAGACGGTTCTCCAGCTTCGCCTGGTGCAGCAGCTTCTCAACCAGGCGCTGCATACGGCTATTCTGCGCAAGAATATTCTCGGTGAAGCGGGTTGCGACTGGCTGGGGAGGATGTTCACGCAGGATCTCCGCCGCGCCGCGGATCGCCGCCAGCGGGCTTTTCAGTTCATGGGTCAGCGCGTAAACATACTGCTCGATGTAGTTTTTTCCCTCCAGCTTGACGCGCATGCTCTCCAGCGCCTGCGCCAGTTTGCGCAGTTCACTGCTGCCCAGTTCAGGCAGTGGCACCGGGCGGTCTTCGGTTACCGAATCCGCATAGCGAGCGAGCTTGCCGATCGCGCGGTTGATCCACCAGACCATTGCCCCGCCAATCAGCAGCGCAATGCCAAGCAGCGCGCCGCCAGCCCACAAAATGCGCCGCTCGCTGCGTTTTATCACCGGTTCCATGGCGCTGTTGGGCTTACCGACGCTCACCACGCCAATGATGCGCCCCGCATCCGTCACAGGCGCAGCGACATACATCACCGTACTTTGCGGATCGCCCGCAACCAATGGTGAGCTTCGCGCGCCATACTGCCCGCGCAGCGTTAACCAGACATCATTCCAGCGCGAATAGTCCTCGCCCAGCGCCTTGCCCGTCGAATCAAATACCACGCGCCCGCTCGCGTCCGTCATATAGACATGGTACTCATTGCGCACTTTGTGAATGCCGTTGATATGGGCGTTAATCGGGTGCTGATGAAGGGTGGAAAAGGCCTGCGCCAGTCGCCCATCCTGCGCATGCCCGCTGCGCAGATCCTCGCGGGCAAACTCCGCCAGCAATGTCGCGGTATCAATCAGCGTGCCTTCGGTGGCGCGACGCACGCCGGGTTTGATCTCCTGCACGAAGATAAACAGCACAAACCAGGCGGCCACCGCCACAATCAGGAAGTAGCCCAGCAGCAGGCGCATGCCGATACGCATCAGCGCAGCCCCAGGCTGTAACCCATGCCGCGATGGGTATTGATTGGCGTCAGTTCAGGATTGATTGCGCGCAGCTTGGCGCGCAGCGTTTTGATATGGGTGTCGACGGTACGATCAAAGCTCTCTTGCCCATCGCACCAGACCTGGTCCATCAACTGCTGGCGCGAGAAGATCCTGCCCGGCGCCTGCAATAGTGTTTTCATTAACAGGAACTCATACCGCGTCAGGTTCAGCGTTTCGCCGCACCAGAGGATAATCGCCGCCGTTTCATCCAGTTCAAACTCGCCGACGCGAATACGGTCGCTATGCAGCGACGCTTTCTGCAACCTGCGCAACACGGTGCGCACGCGGGCGCAGACTTCGCGCGGCGAGAAGGGTTTGGCGATATAGTCATCCGCCCCCATCTCCAGCCCCAGCAGTTTGTCGACCTCTTCACTGCGCGCGGTCAGAAACAGCACCGGCAGCGCGGGTGCACGCGCCAGCAGACGCCGGCACAGCTCAAAGCCGCTGATATCCGGCAGGCCAACATCAAGGATGACCAACTCGGGCAACCGCTGCGCCGCTGCATCCAGTACCGGTAATCCCCGCTCAAACGCGGTGACGGCAAACCCATCCTGTTGCAGCATATAGAGTAAGGTTTCAGCGATGCTGGCTTCATCTTCCACCAGCCATATCAGCGGTTGCGGCATAGACACGTTGCTTATTTACCCCACGGCATGATCGGCACCGCGCTAATGGCGTTCTTCGGTGAACCTTCGACCACTTTATCGGAGTAGGCTAAATAGGCCAGCGCGTTACGTTTGGCATCGTAAAAACGAACCACCTGTAACTTTTTGAAAACTAAAGAGGTGCGCTTCTGGAACACGACGTCGCCCTGCGCTTTGCCGTTCTTGATTTTATCGCTCAGCTCAACCGGCCCTACCTGCTGGCAGGAGATCGCCGCATCGGAGGTATCCTCCGCTAACCCTAACCCGCCTTTGATGCCGCCGGTTTTTGCCCTGCTGATGTAGCAGGTGACATTCTTCACATCGGGATCGTCGAACGCTTCCACCACGATTTTGTGATCAGGGCCGAAAATCTTGAACACCGTATCCACCGATCCAATCTGCTCCGCCTGTGCGGAAGCTAGTGAAGTCAACAGGAGAGCAGGAATAACAAACTTTGTATATTTCATATTGTTACCATTTTTGAATATTACGTTGCGCAACTATTCAGTTTTCATATGAGAAACTGTTTGCAGATCACCCATTTACAAAATTTATGATTAAAATCAGTCACAATGCGCGGGTCAGCGCAAAAAAAACACTGCATGCTAAACCCCTTAAAACCCGCTATTATCCCTCCCCTGATATCAAGCGTTCACCGCTGCTGTGCTATGGAAGAGGATATTTTATGGATCAGGCTGGCATCATTCGCGACTTACTTGCCTGGCTGGAAGGCCATCTCGATCAGCCGCTGTCGTTAGATAATGTGGCGGCAAAAGCGGGTTATTCCAAGTGGCATTTGCAAAGGATGTTCAAGGATGTCACAGGCCACGCTATCGGCGCCTATATCCGCGCCCGCCGTTTGTCGAAATCCGCCGTTGCGCTGCGTCTTACCGCCCGCCCGATTCTTGATATCGCGCTACAGTATCGCTTCGATTCCCAACAAACCTTTACCCGCGCGTTTAAAAAACAGTTTGCCGTTACCCCAGCGCTCTATCGCCGTTCACCGGACTGGAACTCGTTTGGCATCCGGCCGCCGCTGCGTCTGGGCGAGTTCGCCTTACCGACGCACAACTTTGTCACGCTGCCGCCGATGAAGCTTATCGGCACCACGCAAAGTTACACCTGCGCGCTGGAGGAGATCTCCGATTTTCGTAACCAGATGCGTATCCAGTTCTGGCGCGAATTTTTAAGCAATGCGCCCACCATCCCGGATGAGCTGTACGGCCTGCACGAACCGCGGCCAAGCCAGGAAAAAGATGACGAGCAGGAAGTCTTTTACACCACCGCCCTGACGCCGGAGCAGGCGAATGGTTACCTGAGCAACGCTCAGCCGGTCGCGCTGGAAGGGGGAGACTATGTTGCCTTCTCCTATGATGGCGCACCGGAAGGGTTGCAGGAGTTTATCCTGACCGTCTACGGCACCTGCATGCCGATGCTGCAGCTGACGCGTCGTAAAGGCCAGGATATCGAACACTTCTACCCGCAGCGAAACGCCACCAACGATCGTGAACCGCCGACGCACATTCGCTGCGAGTATCTGATCCCTATCCGCCGTTAACGCTGCATCTCATCGAGCGCAGGGGCGTCCAGATGCGAGACGTCGCCTGCGGTTTCCACCACCCAGCCTGACGCCAGCCATGGGCTCTGCTGATAGTCGATGCGGGAGATGGAGCAGTTGCGCAGGCGCAAACGGCGCTCGGCATAAGCCGGCAGGCCAAGGATAGTGCTCACCAGACACCCCAGCGCCATGCCGTGGCTCACCAGCAGCGGACGGCTGCCTTGTGGCAATTCAAGACAGGCTGCCAGCGCGGCATGCATACGATCGCTCAACTCCTGCATTGATTCGCCTTCGGGAATGCGGCCATCTGCGGTGCCGTTGACCAGTTGACGACGCCAGCCCTCTTCCTCTTCGGTTAAAGAGTCAAGGGGGCGTCGCTCCAGCACGCCCATATTGAGCTCGCGCAGGCGCGGTTCCAGCGTCACGTCGCAGCCGCAAATGTCCGCGATAATCTCCGCCGTGCGGCGCGTACGCCCCAGGTCGCTGGTGATAATGTGGGTGATGCCCAGTGCTTTCGCGCGTTCCGCCACCTGTCGGGCCTGTGTTTCGCCCTTGTCGGTTAACGGACTGTCAGACTGGCCTTGAATACGACGCTCGGCGTTCCAAAGGGTTTCACCGTGGCGAACAAGGTATACCTGTAACATGTATTGTTATCCATTATACTGCGATGAATTTATTTCTCTGAGGAAGGCTCAAGTCCGCACGGGAAAAGCAGTTTCCTCTCGGACATGCCTTAGATGATTATGCACCAAGTTGTCTGCGCTACCACCAATCCCGCCAAAATTCGGGCGATTCTGCACGCTTTTAACCAGATTTTCGGCGAAGGATGCTGCCATATTGCCGCTATTTCCGTCGAGAGCGGCGTCCCGGAACAACCCTTCGGCAGTGAAGAAACGCGAGCTGGCGCACGAAACCGCGTGCGAAACGCGCGCGCGGCGCAGCCGAACGCGGATTTTTGGGTGGCAATCGAAGCGGGTATTGATGAAGGAAGCACCTTCAGTTGGGTGGTGATTGAGAATGGCGAGTTAACCGGCGAATCCCGCTCGGCAACGCTACCGCTGCCGGAGGTGATTCTGCGCGATGTGAACGCTGGCGAAGCGCTGGGGCCGGTAATGTCACGCTATACCGGCATTGATGAGATTGGCCGCAAAGAGGGAGCCATCGGCGTCTTTACCGCCGGGGCGCTGACCCGCGAAAGCGTCTATCACCAGGCGGTGATTTTAGCGCTCAGCCCGTTCCATAACGCCGTTTATCGCTGAGCGTTAAGTAACGCTTTTTCCAGCCACAGACGTAAATCCGTCGGCGCGGCTTTCAGGCTGTTGGAGCCGCGCGTGATGGTCGCAATGCCGGCGCCAAGCTCGTTTTTCAGCTCGCGCTGGCTCATCTCGCCGCGCAACAGCTCTTCGATAATACGCACCCGCGTGCCCAGCGCTTCACGCTCGTCCGGCGTAAGCATCAGGTTAAGCAATGGGATATGCAGTTCGTTGTCGTACGCCTGCCTGAGCAGATCAACAAAGCGTTGCCACTCCTGCTCGCGCTGTTCGGCCATCGCCGCTGAATAGGGGGATTGCTGAGTCATAGTTTGTCGCCGTGTTAGGGATTTTTATGCTGCGTACTCGTGCATGAGTACGCAGCATAGCATAAACCACACTAATCAGTAACGGCGCTGCCATTCAGCGTCACTGAGGATGGTCGCTTTCTCGTCCTGCAGGAAGTAACGGTAGTAGGCATCATAAGCCAGCACGTTTTTCACATAACCGCGGGTTTCCGAGAAAGGAATGCTCTCGATAAACGCCACCGCATCCAGCTTGCCGCCGCTGTTATTCAGCCAGCTACGCACCCTTCCCGGCCCGGCGTTATAAGCCGCCGAGGCGAAAATACGGTTATCGCCAAACTGCTGGTAGACATACTGCAGATAGCTGGTGCCGATCTTGATGTTGGTTTCCGGATCGAAGAGCTGGCTGGAGTTACTGTAGCCCGGGATCGAAAACATCTTCACCGTATGCGTGGCGGTGGCAGGCATAATTTGCATCAGCCCGCTCGCGCCGACCGGCGAGCGCGCCGTCGGGTTCCACGCACTCTCCTGGCGAGAGATAGCCATCGCATAACTCGGCGAAATCTGCTTATCGCTGGTATAGCGCGCATAGAGATCGCGATACGCCAGCGGGAAGCGCTCCTCTAACTGATCCCACAACTTGCCACTGATCGTCGCCTGCACGCTCAGATCCCACCACTGCTGCTCAAAAGCATAGCGCGCCAGCTGCGCCTGCTGTTGCTGGCTGCGGCTGGAGACAAGATTCGCCCACTCGCCGCGCGCGGTGTTATCCATCTTCCAGTACATCAGCTCGCGCACGCGCGCCATCTCTGCACTCTGCAACAGGGTCGGATCGACGTTGCCATCAGCCTTATCTATCTTCAACTGATACGCTTCGCCGAGTCGCTGTGCGGCGGCCATCGGGTAGAAGCCGCGCTGCTGCATCAGCGCATGCAGGATCTCTTTGGCATCGTTTTCACGCCCGCGCTCCAGCAGCAGATCTGCCTGCCAGTAGCGCCACTCATCTTTCTCTTTCGCCTCCATCGGCAGGCGCGAAAGCCAGGTATTCAGCCCGCGCCGGTCGCCATTGTTGAGCGCCATACGAACACGCCGCTCCAGCAGTGAAATGGATTGCGAACGCATAATCGTATCGTCGCGCCAGCGCGCCTGCTCGCTGGTAACATCATTGCCCATCAGCCGCCACGCGACCGTCTCGCGTAGCTGCTGCGTCTGCTCTTCGTTGAGTTTTTGCGCCTGCGCCAGCGACGGGATCATCAGCCGGGCATTTTCCACATCCTGGCGCGCCACGCTTTCAAACGCTTCAGCCGCCATCTGGCGCGTAAAGTCCGTCGCTCCGGTGGTAGTGGCGAAGCTCATCACCGTCATCGGATCGTTGGCAAGCGTCACGATCGCCGACGAGATGGTCTGGTAATCGGGCGGCATCTGGCTCGCCAGCAGCGTAACAAGCCGCGTATTGCCGGCTTTCATCGCCAGGCGGATCCGCTCCAGGTAAGCAAGCGGATCCTGTTTGCCCGACGCGCGCCACGCGCCAAACAGCTGATCGCAGGCGTTCGGCTGGCTTTTACCGCTCAGCCAGAGATCTTTCGCGCCCGCCCAGGCTTCATCCGCCTGGCCGCTGTTCCATTTGGCGAAGTAGTAGTTGCACTGCGCCTCGGTGGTCGTGGGTTTGTCCGGGCTAAAGGCCAACAAACCCTGCCAGTCCTGACGCCGCGCCAGCTCGTTCACAAAGCGGTTTTTCAACGTCCGCGCGGCGGGCAGCGTCGGATACTGCTGCACAAACTGGGTGACAGTGAGCGCCGGTTCGCTCATCAAATCGTCGGTGATCTGCCGGTATTGCAGGTAGGGGTAAAGGGGATAAGTTTGCAGCGTCGGCATTAGCTGCTGCACAACGTCCATCTGGTTGTTGTCCCAGGCGCTTTTGATTTGCGCATACCGATCGCGTTGTTCATCCAGTGAGTCCGCCCGCGCCGAATTGCTGAAGGACAGCAAACACACGCAGGCCGCCGCTAACCGCCAGGCGGCATGTTTAGCTCTCTGCACAGCTCTTTCCTCTTATCTGTCACATTTTTACAGCATCATGCCGCATACAGGGGTTAATGCTAACCGGGCATCCCGTAACGCGCCACGTTACGCACACTTTTTTACCTTTCTGGTGTGATTTAACAGTGTGAGCGCAGCTGGCTGGGATTAGCGCGCGAAAACGGCTACACTCCGCTGTTAAATGCACTACTCATAACAAAGAGGCGAAGTCCACCGTGGCTCAATTCGTATATACCATGCACCGTGTCGGCAAAGTTGTTCCGCCGAAACGTCATATTCTGAAAAATATCTCCCTCAGTTTCTTCCCTGGCGCAAAGATCGGCGTACTCGGCCTTAACGGTGCCGGTAAATCGACGCTGCTGCGCATCATGGCCGGTATTGATACCGACATCGAAGGGGAAGCGCGCGCGCAACCGGGTATTAAAATCGGTTACCTGCCGCAGGAGCCGCAGCTCAATCCTGAGCAGACGGTTCGTGAATCGGTTGAAGAAGCCCTTTCTGAAGTGGTTAACGCGCTGAAACGTCTGGATGAAGTTTACGCACTCTACGCTGAGTCGGAGGCGGATTTCGACAAGCTCGCCGCTGAGCAGGGCAAGCTGGAAGAGATTATCCAGGCGCACGACGGTCACAACCTGAACGTGCAGCTTGAGCGCGCTGCCGATGCGCTGCGTCTGCCGGAGTGGGATGCGAAAATCGCCACTCTCTCCGGGGGTGAACGCCGCCGCGTCGCGCTGTGCCGTCTGCTGCTGGAAAAGCCGGACATGCTACTGCTCGACGAACCAACCAACCACCTGGATGCCGAATCCGTTGCCTGGCTGGAACGCTTCCTGCACGACTTCGAAGGTACCGTAGTGGCGATTACCCACGACCGTTACTTCCTCGATAACGTTGCGGGCTGGATCCTGGAGCTTGACCGCGGCGAAGGTATTCCGTGGGAAGGCAACTACTCCTCCTGGCTGGAGCAGAAAGATCAGCGCCTGGCGCAGGAAGCTTCTCAGGAAGCGGCTCGCCGTAAATCCATTGAGAAAGAGCTGGAGTGGGTTCGCCAGGGCGCGAAAGGCCGTCAGTCGAAGGGCAAAGCCCGTCTGGCACGCTTTGAAGAACTTAACAGCACCGAGTACCAGAAACGTAACGAAACCAACGAACTCTTTATTCCGCCAGGCGCGCGCCTGGGCGATAAAGTGGTTGAAGTCAGCAACCTGTGCAAAGCCTACGGCGACCGACAGCTGATCGATAACCTCTCCTTCTCCGTACCGAAAGGGGCTATCGTCGGCATTATCGGCCCGAACGGCGCTGGTAAATCGACGCTGTTCCGCATGATGTCCGGTCAGGAGCAGCCTGATGCCGGTACGATCACGCTTGGTGAAACGGTGAAACTGGCCTCTGTTGACCAGTTCCGTGACGCGATGGATAACAACAAGACCGTCTGGGAAGAAGTCTCCGGCGGGCTGGATATCATGCGTATCGGCAACACCGAGATGCCAAGCCGCGCCTACGTTGGCCGCTTTAACTTCAAAGGCACCGACCAGGGCAAACGCGTTGGCGAACTCTCCGGTGGTGAGCGTGGTCGTCTGCACCTGGCGAAGCTGCTGCAGGTTGGCGGCAACATGCTGCTGCTTGATGAACCAACCAACGACCTGGATATCGAAACCCTGCGCGCGCTGGAAAACGCCCTGCTGGAGTTCCCGGGCTGCGCGATGGTTATCTCGCATGACCGCTGGTTCCTTGACCGTATCGCCACCCACATTCTGGATTATCAGGATGAGGGTAAAGTGGAGTTCTTCGAAGGTAACTTCACCGAATACGAAGAGTACAAGAAACGCACGCTGGGCGCCGATGCGCTGGAGCCGAAGCGTATCAAGTACAAACGTATTACCAAGTAATAAGCAGAGCGAATGGGGAAACCCATTCGCTTTTTTTTCCGCAAACCCTCAGCAAATTCCTCTTCTTTCCCGCGCTAAAAAAGTATTTTTGTTTTTCTGTTATTCAGGACGAATAAGCTACCTCGTTATATTCGCCATAGAAATAAAATAAAAATAAACTGCATCAGACAATGCTAATCCAAAGCAGAAATAACTGCGCAATGACTATCGGCAGAATATCTGTTTTAGCTTTCGCTAAAAAAGCCGCATCTTGAATAACGCTACACCCAGTCGCTACCATTTTGCTTCCTCGCAACAGGCAGTAAACGGAGCCTTCTCATGCACATCATTACAGACGATCGCTTCCTGGCGTGCGGGCTGCGGGCGCTGTCTGATCAGGGAATCTTCAACCTTGCCGAAGAGGACGTTATCGTCGATTTCGATAATCACTTTCTGATTATTACCACGCTGCCGACGTTAAAAACGATTATGTCTGGCGACCAATCTTTTGAGCATTTTTTATTACAGCCCTTTTTTAAAATCGAAAAGCGCATCGCTATAAAAACGTTGCCGCTTCAGCTGAAATACCGCCCCTGGCGGCAGCGTAAATATACGCCGCCATCACCGCCCCTCACGCGCAAAGAGCGAGCACTGCTGACGTATGTGATGAACAGCGAGTATCAAAACGGGATTTTTGATTATGGCGAGCTGGGCAGCAAAACCCTGAGCACCCACAAATACAATCTGCTGCGCAAAGTGAACCTGCGCTCGATTGCCGCGCTGGCGCAGGTGCATATGCGCTGGAAAACGCTCTCTCATCTGCGCTGTTTCTGGCCGGAGGGCGCATGCGCCAGACCGGCCAGAGAGAGCGCGCTACGCGCCCATCAGCTGTTTTACCAGGTCAACGCACTGCAGGAAGCGTGAGTCGTAATCGGCCTCTTCAACGCGAACATAGTCGATATTGTTCGCTTCCAGCATTGAGACCAGCAGATCCTGAAACTCACGGCGATCGACAGAGCTGCCGAGGCTGCGCAAGCCGTCGTTGATCCACGGCGTGTTATTTTCCAGCAGGATCACCAGATCGAAGCGATATTCATCAATCAGCGCCTGCACAAAGGGGTGCTCGCGCCCCTCATACTTTTTACAGAAGGCCTGCGTGGTGACAAAGTCGGTATCGATAAAGGCAACTTTATTGGCATACTTCACCGCAAAATCAATATATTGCGCATGGCCTAGAGCAATTTTGTCGTAGTCGGAATATTGCAGCGCAATCTCATCGCCACCGAGATGGGAGAAGACGTAATCGCGACCAAACTCCCAGGCGCTGGTGGTATTGAAGATATTGGCAAGCTTGTTCACCAGCGTCGACTTCCCGCTCGACTCACCGCCAAGGATCGCCACCGTGCGCACAAAGAAGGGCTTCACTTCCGTGGGAATGTACTCCCAGTAGCGGAACGGGTTTTCACGAATCTGTGAGCCGCTGATGTTCATAAAAGTGCGCTCGGGATCGACCAGCACCGCTTCCGTGCCGAGATGCTGCAAATATTGCGGCGCATCCGCAGCCTCAGAGGTGTAGATCCAGTTCGGCGTAATACCCTTTTCCGCCATAAAGGCTTTAATGCCATTGCTCCAGACGTCCCAACCGTGAGGATAGGGCTCCATCCCCTCTTCGTTGAACGCATGGATGCGGATATTTTTCTGGTACTTAAAGGTTTGCAGCAGCCAGCGCAAGCGATCGCTTACCGTCGGCTGCTGCGACATCGCGCTCTCTTCAAACAGCGCGCGATCGCGGGTTTCGTCATAACCGAGGATGATATGCAGCTCGTCAACCTGGCTACAGGCGCGCTGGATCAGGTAGATATGGCCGGTGTGCAGCGGATAGAACTTGCCGAACACCACGCCGATATTTTTCTCGCGACGCGGAAAATCCAGCCCGAGGAAACGGTGCAATGCCTCCAGCTTTTGCGCGCTGGGGCTTTTGATTTTGGCATTCAGCAGCTGGCTTAAGTAGCCTTTGGTCATGCCGCTGGCATCCGCGACCTGCTGCAACGTGCAGCCCTTCTGGCGAATGGCGGTTTTTAAGTAGTCGAATGACGACATCGTTGCCTCCTGCAAAAGTGATAAGCCAATTATAAGTCGTCAAAGACGCTTAGCGCATCGGCGAGCTTCTTCACGCCAAAGATCTGCATGCCTTCCGGCGCCTTTTTCGGCACGTTTGCCGCCGGAACAATCGCCCGGCGAAAACCGTGCTTCGCCGCCTCCGAGATACGCTCCTGGCCGCTTGGCACCGGGCGGATCTCACCGGCCAGCCCGACTTCGCCGAACACCACCAAATCCTGCGGCAGCGGGCGATCGCGCAGGCTGGAGACCATCGCCAGCAGCAGCGCTAAGTCGGCGCTGGTTTCCGTCACTTTCACCCCGCCGACCACATTGACAAACACATCCTGGTCCGACATCTGCAAACCGCCGTGGCGGTGCAGGACTGCCAGTAAAATCGCCAGCCGGTTCTGCTCAAGCCCTACCGCCACGCGGCGCGGGTTCGACATCATGGAGTGATCGACCAGTGCCTGGATCTCCACCAGCAGCGGGCGCGTTCCTTCCCAGACCACCATCACCGAACTGCCGGAGGTCACTTCATCCCCACGGCTAAGGAAGATGGCCGACGGGTTGCTCACTTCGCGCAGCCCCTGCTCGGTCATGGCGAAAACGCCCAGTTCATTCACCGCGCCGAAGCGGTTCTTATGGCTGCGCAGCGTGCGGAAGCGGGAGTCGGCATCGCCGTCGAGCAGTACCGAACAGTCAATACAGTGCTCCAGCACTTTCGGCCCCGCCAGCGAACCATCTTTCGTCACGTGGCCAACCATCACAATCGCCACGTCGCGGGTTTTGGCAAAGCGGGTGAGATACGCCGCGGTTTCGCGCACCTGCGCGACGCTGCCGGGCGAGGACTGGATATCCGCCATATGCATCACCTGGATGGAGTCGATCACCATCAGGCGCGGCTTCTCCTCTTCAGCAATCATGCAGATCTGCTCGATGCTGGTCTCGGAGAGCATATTCAGGTTAGTGGTCGGCAGCCCTAAACGGTGGGCGCGCATCGCCACCTGCTGCAATGACTCTTCGCCGGTGACATAAAGGGTTTTCATCTGCTCGGCGAGCTTGCAGAGCGTCTGTAACAGCAGCGTCGATTTCCCCGCGCCAGGGTTACCGCCAATCAGAATGGCGCTGCCGGGCACCACGCCGCCGCCGAGGACGCGGTCAAACTCTTTAAAACCGGTGGAGAAACGCGGCAGCGCTTCGAGGCTGATGTCGGAGAGCTTTTGCACCTTCGACACGCCTGCGCTGCCCGCATAGCCGGAGAGGCGCTCGTTGCGCGCAACGGTTGGCGAAGCGGCCACGCGCACTTCGGTAATGGTGTTCCAGGCGTGACAGGCGCTGCATTGCCCCTGCCAGCGCGGATAATCAGCGCCGCACTCATTACAGACAAACGCACGTTTTGGAGCTTTCGCCACATTCACCTCTACTTCTTATTAATACTGCCGGAAAGGATACAAAATACGCCCATCAGGTCGGCGTGACGAATGGTCACTTCCGCCTTCTCATTCACGGTCGGTTTGGCGTGGAACGCGATGCCAAGGCCAGCGGATTTGATCATCGGAAGATCGTTGGCGCCATCGCCAATCGCCACGGTCTGATCCGGGGCGATCTCATACTCTTCCGCCAGCAGCTTCAGCGTTTTCGCTTTGTACTGCGCATCGACGATATCGCCCAGCACCTGGCCGGTAAATTTACCGTCGACGATCTCCAGCTGATTTGCCACCGCTGCCGTCAGATGCAGCTTGTCGCGCAGGTAGTCGGCAAAGAAGGTAAAGCCGCCGGAGGCAATCGCCACTTTCCAGCCGAGGGTTTCCAGTTTTAACACCAACTGCACCAGACCCGGCATCAGCGGCAGATTTTCGCGCACCTGATGCAGGATAGCAGCATCCGCGCCTTTTAAGGTCGCCACGCGGCTGCGCAGGCTGGCGGTGAAATCGAGTTCACCGCGCATCGCGCGCTCGGTCACTTCAGCAACCTGTTCGCCGGTGCCGGCCAGTTTGGCGATCTCATCAATGCACTCAATCTGGATCGCGGTGGAGTCCATATCCATCACCAGCAGCCCTGGCGAGCGCAGGTGCGGGATTTTACCGAGCGGCGCGACATCCATGCCCTCATCGTGCGCCAGGCGCGTCGCGCGCGGCGTCAGCGAGCCTGCCAGGCGAATCACCTGATACTCATCGACGCTCCAGGCTGAAACAATCACCATCGCGGCACCCAGCTTACGCTGATAGGTGGTCAGACGCTGCTTATCAAGGCTCCGGCTATAGAGCAACCAGCCGCTGCGACCAGCGTGATAATCCAGAGGCATCACCTCATCACCACTGAGAGAGAGCGGCAATCCCGGCCACTGAGAAACATCATCGGGCAGGTCGCACCAGGTCAGACTGTTAGGCATTAAAGCTCCTGTAAAAACGTTCGCGCCAGAAAGCACCGGAGGGGAAAATAACGCAAGAGGCTACCTTGTAATCAACGCTTCTGGCAACATTAAGCATCAAATTTACAACAGGTGACACATGAGTCGCGCAAAACTTAAATTTCGGCTGCATCGCGCCGTGATTGTCCTTATCTGTCTGGCGCTGTTGGTCGCGCTGATGCAGGGTGCTTCCTGGTTCAGCCAGAAGCATCAGCGCCAGCGAAATCCGCAGTTTGAAGAGCTGGCAAGAACCCTGGCGCGCCAGGTGACGATCAACCTTACCCCGCTGATGCGCACCGAAACGCCCGATGAAAAACGCATCGCCGCCATCTTAAGCCCGCTGACGGAAGAGAGCCGCATTCTCGATGCCGGCGTTTATGATGCACAGGGCGACCTGGTGGCGCGCGCCGGTGAAAGTATTGAGGTGCGTGACCGGCTGGCGCTGGATGGCAAAAAGGCGGGTGCCTACTTCAACCAGCAGATTGTCGAGCCGATTCAGGGCAAAAGTGGCCCGCTGGGTTATCTGCGCCTGACGCTGGATACCCACACGCTGGCGACGGAAGCCAAACAGGTGGATAACACCACCAATATTCTGCGTCTGATGCTGCTGCTCTCCCTGGCGATTGGCGTGGTGCTGACGCGCACATTGTTGCAGGGCAAACGTACCCGCTGGCAACAGTCCCCCTTCCTGCTGACGGCCAATAAAGCGGTACCGGAAGAGGATGAGCAGGAAAAGCGAGAGTAGCCGCAGCGGCTTCCCGTATGCCCCCTGATTTTTTAGCAAGGATATCGCCTATGTCGACGCTTCGTCTTCTTATCTCCGACTCTTACGATCCGTGGTTTAACCTGGCGGTTGAAGAGTCGATTTTCCGCCAGATGCCCGCCACGCAGCGGGTGCTGTTTCTCTGGCGCAACGCCGATACGGTGGTGATTGGCCGGGCGCAAAATCCGTGGAAGGAGTGCAACACTCGCCGCATGGAAGAGGACAACGTGCGGCTGGCAAGGCGCAGCAGCGGCGGCGGTGCGGTGTTCCACGATCTCGGCAATACCTGTTTTACCTTTATGGCAGGCAAGCCGGAGTATGACAAAACCGTCTCCACCACCATTGTGCTCAATGCGCTACAGGCGCTGGGCATTAACGCGGAAGCCTCCGGGCGCAACGACCTGGTGGTCAAAACCGCTGAGGGGGATCGAAAAATCTCCGGCTCGGCCTATCGCGAAACGCCGGATCGCGGCTTTCACCACGGCACCCTGCTGCTCAATGCCGATCTCAGCCGTCTGGCGAACTATCTCAACCCGGATAAGAAGAAGTTGCAGGCCAAAGGCATCACCTCCGTGCGCGGGCGGGTGGCGAATCTGGTCGATCTGCTGCCGGGCATCACCCATGAGCAGATTTGCGCCGCCGTCACCGAAGCCTTCTTTGAGCACTATGGCGAACGTGTCGAGGCAGAGGTTATCTCGCCGGACAAAACGCCAGACCTGCCGAACTTTGCCGAAACTTTTGCCCGCCAGAGCAGCTGGGAGTGGAACTTTGGCCAGGCCCCGGCCTTCAGCCATTTGCTGGATGAGCGTTTTACCTGGGGCGGTGTGGAGCTGCACTTCGATGTCGAAAAGGGGCACATCACTCGCGCGCAGATCTTTACCGACAGCCTGAACCCGGCACCGCTGGAAGCGCTGGCGGCACGTTTGCAAGGCTGCCTCTATCGCGCTGATATGCTGGCGCAGGCGTGCGATGCGCTCCTGGTGGATTTCCCGCAGCAGCAACAGGAGCTGCGCGAACTGTCGGCGTGGATTGTGCAGGCAGTGCGATAGATTAGTATGCCTGGCGCTGTGCGTATTGGGCCTGATACGCACGGCGCCAGAGAGATCACGCCATACGGTCTACGCTTCGCGCCGCCTGCTCAACCTTCCCTCTCATATCCCGTGCAATTCGACGGAAGCCATCGCTGATGCGTATATCGTCCGCTACAGCCTGCCAGAACTGGTTTGCCAGCGGGATAGCAACATCCCAAGCCTCTTTCTTTACCTGCGTGTCGACAACCAGATCAACGGCCTCTTGCCGCATCATGCCAGCGGTTGCAGGAGCAAAGGCCATCGGTAACATATCGTAGACCGGGGTCAGTTTCATCGGTGGTGTTGAGAGAAAAAAGGAGAGATTACCAGCATGCATATCACTATTAGCAATCAGCCGCCCAAATGCCCAAATCTGCTCCGTGAGTGTTAACGATTCGGCATCCGTTTGACGCTGTTTCACTAACTCGGCGACAACTTTTGGCCATGCGCCCGGGGAAGAAACAAATTCACTTTGCAGTGACTCCAGGGAGACAATAGCGCGGCGGCCTTCTGTACCAACACAATCAAAGCGGCGCGTTTCGAGAAACACTTGTCGGTTTTCGCCCATCAACGCAACGGAATGCGTGCTTTCAATTCCGGCGTTTGCCAGGACAGCAAGCGCGAGGGATTCTGCAATCAATAAATCCCCCCAGCGCACGGCAGCTTCAGTGGTCTGCGGAGCGGTAAACTTAACCAGCCGGTGAGCATATTCCGCACCGGTTTGCGCATAACACATAAATTTTGGCTGTTCACCTCCAGCGGAGGAGCCGATGATTTCTCCTTGAAGCGCCTGGAAAGCCAGCTCGGCATAGCAGTTCAGCTTCTCATCTTCTGTTATTGCCGCAGGTGGAGAAGCCGCGATCCATTTTTGATAGCCAGCCTCGCCAATTAACCAGCCGCCGCTCTGCTCGTTCGCACTCATGGCGAGCGCAAAAAGCACATCTTCTTCCTGCCACAGGCGAATATCTTCCGGGAGTTCAAATTGTTGAGCAATGTTGCGTCCCCATGCTCGCCCTAAAAATCCCTGCGGACGTAAATCGGTCAGGTACCAGGGGATGCCATCAAACCATTGCCAGCTACCGTCCTCCATACTCACCAGACAACTTCCCTGCGGCCAGCAGGGGCGTAATTCTCCCCATTTGCAGGCCCGCCCATTTTCATCAATACGCCACAACGGAAAAAGCTCAATACCGCGAACAGGGCGCAATAAGGCATAACGTGTCGCGCGCGCTTTGCCGAATTGCAGGATATGAGGTTCCGACGCCGTAAGACGTGAAAACGTCGCCTGGCTGATCTTTAAGGTACTGCGCAAATCAGCGGCTGTGCGGGGACCTTGTAATAGTGAATCCGAAAGAAGCGGCATAGTGAATAGATACCTGAATAGATACTTGAATAGATTTATATCACTATTTTTATGATTTGAAAGAGAAAAAAATGAAGATGAAAAAATAAGTGAATAGATAGTGAGGGGTAAAATGCCGGGCAACCTTACCGCCGCCCGGCAGGCAAAATTACGCGTTGTCGCCCAGCAGGACAGATTCCAGCGCGATTTTGATCATGTCGTTGAACGTAGTTTGACGCTCATCGGAGGTGGTCTGCTCGTGGGTGCGGATATGGTCGGAAACGGTGCAGATAGTCAGCGCTTTCGCACCGAACTCTGCCGCAACGCCATAGATACCCGCCGCTTCCATCTCGACGCCGAGAATGCCGTACTTCTCCATCACGTCGAACATCTCGCCATCCGGGGAGTAGAAGAGATCGGCAGAGAAGAGGTTACCCACGCGCGCGTCGACGCCAAGGTTTTTCGCCGCGTCAACCGCGTTACGCACCATGTCGAAATCCGCGATCGCTGCGAAGTCGTGATCCTTGAAACGCATACGGTTCACTTTGGAGTCGGTGCAGGCACCCATACCGATGACGATGTCACGCAGTTTCACATCCATACGCACGGCACCGCAGGAGCCGACGCGGATGATCTTTTTGACGCCAAAATCGGTGATCAGCTCTTTGGTGTAGATGGAGCAGGAGGGAATACCCATACCGTGACCCATTACAGAGATTTTGCGGCCTTTGTAGCTGCCGGTGTAGCCCAGCATGCCGCGCACGTTGTTTACTTCACGATAATCTTCGAGAAACGTTTCGGCGATGTGCTTTGCGCGCAGCGGGTCGCCCGGCATCAGTACGACGTCCGCGAAATCGCCCATTTCTGCATTGATATGTGGGGTTGCCATCGTTGCTTCCTTTGACTTGTTAGAAAATGGAGGGCGGGAAAGACCCCGCCCAAAAACATCAGAACATGGCTTTGCCATACTCCATATCAGAGACGCCGAAGTAGCGGGCGATCGTCTGACCAATATCAGCGAAGGTCTCACGGTGTCCCAGCGAGCCTGCTTTTACTTTCGGGCCGTAGATCAGTACCGGAATGTGTTCGCGGGTATGATCGGTGCCTTTCCAGGTCGGATCGCAGCCGTGGTCGGCGGTAAGGATCAGGATATCATCTTCACCCACCAGCTCCATCAGCTCCGGCAGACGGCGGTCAAACAGCTCCAGCCCGCCCGCATAACCGGCGACATCGCGGCGATGGCCCCAGGATGAGTCAAAATCGACGAAGTTGGTGAAGACGATGGTCTTATCACCCGCTTCTTTCATCTCGGTAATGGTGGCATCAAACAGTGCGTCAAGGCCGGTTGCCTTCACTTTTTTGGTGATACCGCAGTTGGCATAGATATCGGCGATTTTACCGACGGAGACCACCTGCCCATCCTTCTCTTCAACCAGTTTTTGCAGCACCGTCGCGGACGGCGGCTCAACGGCCAGATCGTGACGGTTGCCGGTACGCTGGAAGTTACCCGCTTTGTCGCCCACAAACGGACGCGCGATAACGCGGCCAATGTTGTAGCCGCCTTCGGTCAGCTCTTCACGGGCAATTTCGCACAGCTCATAGAGCTTATCGAGACCAAAGGTCTCTTCGTGGCAGGCAATCTGGAACACCGAGTCGGCAGAGGTATAGAAAATCGGCTTGCCGGTTTTCATATGCTCTTCGCCGAGCTGGTCAAGAATGACCGTTCCGGAGGAGTGGCAGTTGCCGAGATAACCCGGCAGATTAGCGCGCTCGACCAGCTTATCCAGCAGTTCCTGAGGGAAGCTGTTTTCGGTATCGCTGAAGTAGCCCCAGTCGAAAAGTACTGGTACACCGGCGATTTCCCAGTGGCCTGACGGCGTATCTTTCCCGGAAGAGAGTTCATGCGCCCAGGCATACGCGCCAATAATCTCGGCGTTGCCGTCCATACCGGCAGGAATCGCGCCGGTTGCGCCTTCGTGGGCTTTCGCAAGCCCGAGGCGAGTGAGATTCGGTAGATTAAGCGGACCTTTGCGCCCGGTCTCTGCTTCACCTTTCGCACAGGCTTCAGCGATGTGGCCGAGAGTGTCGGAACCCGCGTCGCCGAAGCGATCCGCGTCTTCTGTCGCGCCGATGCCGAAAGAGTCCAGCACCATGATAAATGCACGTTTCATATGTTCTCCGTACCTTGTGCTTTGAAAAAAAGCGATCAGATCAGTATACCGCTATTCAGTTATGCGGCGATAGACCGTCGGTGTCTCTTTTGGTGCGCGATCGCTCACACTTATTGCCGCTTTCACCACCTGTGCGGCGCTCTGCCAGCTGGCTTCATCTTTGGCGTGAATAATGGCGAGCGGACGTTGGCCGTCAACCTGCTCGCCGAGGCGCACCATGTCGGTTAAGCCAACGCTGTAATCAATGGTATCGGACGCCTGGCGGCGACCACCGCCCAGCGTGACGACCGCCATACCCAGTTCGCGGGTATCCATTGCGCTGACAAACCCTTCATCGTCGGCGTACACCGCTTTGCTCAGGGTTGCCGTCGGTAAATAGCGATCGTAGTGCTCAACAAAATCATGCGGGCCTTTCTGCGCGGCGACCATGCGCCCGAAAATCTCGGCCGCTTTACCGTTATCCAGCACCGCCTGCAATTTCGCGCGCGCGTCAGCGTCATCTTTTGCCAGGTTACCGGAGATGAGCATTTCGGCGCTGAGGGCCATTGTCACCTCAAACAGACGCGGATTACGGTATTCGCCCGTCAGGAACTGCACCGCTTCGCGCACTTCCACCGCGTTACCGGCGCTGGAGGCCAGCACCTGATTCATGTCGGTCAGCAGCGCGGTCGTACGCACGCCTGCACCGTTGGCAACGCCCACAATCGCTTCCGCCAGCTGTTCTGAACGCTCATAGGTCGGCATAAACGCCCCGCTGCCCACCTTCACATCCATCACCAGCGCATCGAGCCCTTCCGCCAGTTTTTTGGCGAGGATCGAGGCGGTGATCAGCGGAATGGAGTCAACGGTGGCGGTGATATCGCGGGTGGCGTAGAAGCGCTTATCTGCCGGTGCCAGCGAGTTGGTCTGGCCGATAATCGCCACGCCAACCTCTTTGATGATGTCGCGAAAACGCTGGTCGGAGGGGAAAATATCAAAGCCCGGAATCGCTTCCAGCTTATCGAGCGTGCCGCCCGTATGGCCGAGGCCGCGCCCGGAGATCATCGGGATATAGCCGCCGCAGGCCGCCACCATCGGGCCGAGCATCAACGATGTCACATCGCCAACGCCGCCGGTGGAGTGCTTATCGACCACCGGGCCATTAAGATCGAGGCTTTTCCAGTCAAGCACGGTACCGGAATCACGCATCGCCATGGTCAGCGAGACGCGCTCCGGCATGCTCATATCATGGAAGAAAATGGTCATCGCCAGCGCGGCGATTTGCCCTTCAGAAACGGTGTTATCGCGAATTCCGTTGATAAAGAAACGGATTTCTTCATCACTCAGCGCGATGCCATCGCGTTTTTTACGAATAATTTCTTGAGCGAGAAACAAGGTAACCCCCTGAGGATAGAGAGGGCCGGGCAACGGATTCAGCCCGGCAATATGGCGAATGATGGCGCAGCGCCATCAGGCGAACATCAGTAAGCGCTACCGCTTTTACCGTCGCCGTGACCGAGCGCTTTCAGCAGGCTCGCCAGCAGGCTGGACGCGCCAAAGCGGTAGTGACGCGCATCGGCCCAGTCGGCGCCAAACAGCTCATCGGCAATCGCCAGGTACTGCTGCGCATCTTCCGCCGTGCGCACGCCGCCCGCCGGTTTAAAACCAACGCTTTTTTCCACGCCCATATCGCGGATCACTTCCAGCATGATGCGCGCGCTCTCAGGCGTGGCGTTGACCGGCACTTTACCGGTGGAAGTTTTAATAAAATCTGCCCCGGCGTTGATGGAGATTTCAGAGGCTTTGCGGATTAATGCTTCCTCTTTCAGCTCACCGGTTTCGATGATCACTTTCAGCAGCACATTCGCCGCCGCACAGGCCTCTTTACACGCTTTCACCAGATCGAAACCGATCTGCTCGTTACCGGCGATCAGCGCGCGGTATGGGAAAACAACGTCCACTTCGTCCGCGCCGTAGGCGATGGCCGCGCGGGTTTCCGCCAGCGCAATCCCGATATCGTCATTACCGTGCGGGAAGTTGGTGACGGTAGCGATGCGGATCTCTGGCGTCCCCTGCTCGTTCAGGGTCTTACGCGCAATCGGGATAAAACGCGGATAGATGCAGATCGCGGCAGTGTTGCCGACCGGGGTTTTCGCCTGATGGCACAGCGCAATGACTTTCTCATTAGTGTCATCATCATTCAGGGTGGTCAGGTCCATCAGTTTCAGCGCGCGCAGGCTGCTGGCAGTTAAATCAGTCATATTCTCTCCGACGGCATAATGCCGGTTTCAGTTCGGTTTTGTGAGTATTCTAACATTCACCCACAATTACACTTCGACACGCATCACAGTTAGCAAAAAGTTTGCTTACGCTTGCATAACTGCAACGAGACATTGATCAAATTATTCCGGCACGGGTAGAGGACAACGCGCAAAAGAAGCCGCGGAAACCCACGCCATTTGAATGTGAGAATTTTAACACAGGAGAGAGTAGCTGCCGACGAAAAAGCGTTACAGCCGCGAATCAGGCAGAGCGAAGAGCCGTTGGGTATTGTGAAACAGCGCGTTAGCAATCACATCCGGCGCTTCCGGGCGCAGCTCGCAGAGGGTTGCAAATACGTTTGCCGCCCGCTCCGGGCGATTGGGCTGCCCCTGAAAACCGTTGAGCGGCATATCGGGCGCGTCGGTTTCAAGCAGCAGCGAGGCGAGCGGCAGTTGCGCCATCACATCGCGGGTTTTACTGGCGCGCGGATAGGTAATCGTGCCGCCAACGCCGATACAGTAGCCAAGATCGATAAAGCGCTGCGCCTGTTGCAGACTGCCGGCAAAGCCGTGCACCACGCCGGTTCGCGGCAGGTTATGCTTTTTCAGCTGCATCGCCAGCTTGTCATGGGTGCGGCGGGAGTGAAGAAGGACCGGCAAATCATAGCGCTTCGCCATTTTTAGCTGCGCATCAAGCAGCTCCTGCTGGCGCTCAAACTGCGCATTATCACGATAGAGATCGAGGCCGATTTCGCCAATGGCGATCACCTTCTCAGGCCGGGTGGCGAGCAGCGCATCCAGCTCTTCCAGGCTCTGCTGCGTATGCTCCTCCACCACAATCGGGTGCAGGCCCAGCGCGGCATAGAGGGCGTGATGCTGCTGCGCCAGGTTGCAGACACGGTCAAAATAGCGGGCGGCGATGGCGGGCACAATAATACGCTCAACGCCCGCCTCTGCCGCGCGGGCGATACTGGCTGCTTCATCGCCTTTGAAGGGTTCAAAATCGAAATGGCAGTGGGTATCGATAAAGCGAAAACTCACGCGCTGTCCTCGTTATTGAGCGAAATATCATTGGCCTCCGGCGCGGTCACCAGCGGTAGATCAAGCGCGTCGTTCGCCACTTCGGCGGGCGGCACCACGCGCGTTGTAGGCGCAACCACCGGCGTATAGCGCAGCAGCGGCGGCGTCTCGGCCAGCAATTTACCCACCGTTGCCAGGAAGTAGCGCCCGCATAAGCGGCCAATTTTATAATCTTCCCGCAGCGCCGGTAAACGGCTGCCGAGCGCCATGCTTTTTAACAGCTTTGGCGGGTAGATTTCGATGATGCGCAGCTTGCCCGGCGGGGACTCAATAAACTGCTGCGTGGCGAGATAGCTCTTCTCATGATGCTGCACCAGGTTGACCAGCGACTGCAGGCTGCTTTCGCCGAGCCAGCGCTCCATACGCTTAAACCACTGCGGCGTGTAGTACATCTGCGACGGGACGGTGCGGATCACCACGATGGTATCGGCCCCGCGACGCGCGGCTTCCTGCACCGGGATTGCGTCGCTGACGCCACCGTCCAGATAGTTGACGCCACTCAGCGCCACGCCGGTGCGATAGAAGCCTGGAATGGCACTTGAGGCGCGGATCAGGTCGAGCCATGTCTGGTGATTAGGTAAAAAGTACTCCGCCGAATAATCATCCTGGCGGCAGGCGCACATGTAAAAGGCTTTGCCGGCGTCAAAAACACGTACGCCATGATCCATTGCCAGCGGCATCTCCGTCGCGGTGGCGTTAACCAGCCAGTCAAGATCGATAAGGTTCCCCCCGCGCACAAAGCGCAGCGGGTCGAAAAATTCCCGTCGCGTGGTGTAGCGCATAATCACTTTACGCGCGTAACCCGGTTGGTTGCAGACATACGCCGACAGGTTCTGCGCGCCGGCAGAGGTGCCAAAGAAGAGATCGAAAGGGTTGAAGTCGGCGCGCATAAACTCATCCAGCACGCCCGCGGTAAAGATGCCGCGCTGGCCGCCGCCTTCGCACACCAGTGCCAGACGTCCCGGTCGAAACGGTTTCAGCGCCAGCGGCGCAATATTGCCGAGCGTGATGGGAATATGTTGCCCCACTTCGTTTTCCTTTTAAGCAAATGTCACAACAAAGTAGCGCAATATTTAAGTCCCTGAAACAGCAAAGCCAGTCACAAGGACTGGCTTTAATGTAACCGAAGTTTAAGCGTGTTAAACGCTACGGGCGCCGACGACCCATGAACAGGCTGACCAGGAACAGAACGATACCAACGATAAAGACGATTTTCGCCGCACCAGCTGCTGTACCTGCCAAACCACCAAAGCCCAGAGCGGCGGCAATTAACGCGATAACCAGAAAAATAATGCCCCAACGAAACATAAAACTCTCCTTAACCATAGTTAATGTCGACCGCAAGCGATGGGCTCTCAGATGCCCATCCGCGATGTTTCCTGCTAAGTATCTATCGCGCCCGGACATCGCCAGGCGCGGATTTTTTCACGTACTCTTATTTAACTTTCAGGTCGTTCTTCACGCTTTTCACGCCATCAACTGCTTTGGCGATGCTTTCAGCGCGCTCACTTTGAGCCTTGGACTCTACCGTGCCGGATAACTGAACAACGCCGTCAGTGGTTTCCACTTTCACCATACGGGACGGGACGTTTTCATCGGCCAGCAGCTTCGCTTTGATTTCGCTGGTGGTGGCGGTATCACCCGCGTAACCTTTTGCAGTGCTCTCTTTCGCATCGCGAACGTGTAGTTTGTCGCTTACAGAAGCCACACCTTCTACACCTTTCGCCACGGAAACCGCCTCTTCAGCCTGTTTCTGGCTTTCGACGAAACCGCTCAGGGTTACCACTTTTTTGTCCGTTTTCACGGAGATATCGGTGCTTTTAATGCTTTCATGATCGACCAGTGCTGCTTTCACTTTTGCAGTAATGGTACTGTCGTCCATGAATCCACCGACTTTATTCATAGAGCTATCAATTTTGTCCCCTGCACTGGACGCGGTGCTTTGCGCTTTATCAGTGGTGGTTTCCGCCGCCAGGGCAGAACCCGTGGTCAGAACAGAGCCCAGCGTAATAGCCAGCAGGGTTTTAGAAAGAGTCAGCTTTGTCATAGTCATCGATGTTATTCCTGTATGTTTGCCCACCATTTGGGCTGAAGCAGCAAGAAGCTGCCAACTGCTGCGGTGAAACTCACCGTATCAACGTCAATGGTTGCGATCACATTCCGGCAAATCGCTGCGCTGATGCAGTTGTTAATGTTATCTGGTGATTAGTTGAGTGGATAAAAGACCATTAAACACGCATTGAACAGTACTTTCAGCCACACACCTTGTCATCACTTTGTTAAATATAGATCACTCTCGACAAAGATCCTGTTGGAGTGCGTAAAAAGCGAGCAACAGACAGAAAAAGCGAGGGTTTTAAGAACTTTCCGCAAGAAACGGCAGGGGAGAAAAGAGGCCGGAGCGCAGCGTCTGCCGCGCTCCGTAGAGGGATTAGTGTTCGCGGGTTTTATGGAAGGTCACTTCCGGGTAACGCTCTTGTGTCAGGTTGAGGTTAACCATGGTCGGCGCGATGTAGGTCAGGTTATCGCCGCCATCGAGCGCCAGTTGGATCTCGTTCTTACGCTTAAACTCTTCGAACTTCTTCACGTCGCTGCTCTCCACCCAACGGGCGGTTGCCACGTTGACGGACTCATAGACCGCTTCGACGTTGTATTCGCTCTTCAGACGCGCTACCACCACATCAAACTGCAGCACACCCACCGCGCCGACAATCAGATCGTTGTTGGCAATCGGGCGGAAGACCTGCACCGCGCCCTCTTCCGAAAGCTGAACCAGACCTTTAAGCAGCTGTTTCTGCTTCAGCGGGTCGCGCAGGCGAATACGGCGGAAGAGCTCAGGGGCAAAGTTCGGGATGCCGGTGAACTTCATCATTTCACCCTGCGTGAAGGTGTCGCCAATCTGAATGGTGCCATGGTTATGCAGGCCGATGATGTCGCCCGGGTAGGCCTCTTCAACGTGCGAGCGGTCGCCCGCCATAAAGGTCAGCGCATCGGAGATCACCACATCTTTACCGGTGCGCACCTGGCGCAGCTTCATCCCTTTTTCGTAACGCCCGGAAACCACGCGCATAAAGGCAACGCGGTCGCGGTGCTTCGGATCCATGTTGGCCTGGATCTTAAAGACAAAGCCGGTGAACTTCTCATCGTCCGCTTTCACTTCGCGCACGTCGGTTTTACGCGGCATCGGCGCCGGTGCCCACTCAACTAAGCCATCCAGCATATGATCGACGCCAAAGTTACCGAGCGCGGTGCCGAAGAAGACTGGCGTCAGCGCGCCGCTCAGGAAAAGCTCCTGGTCGAACTCGTTGGAAGCACCCTGCACCAGTTCCAGCTCATCGCGCAGCTGCTGGGCCAGATCCTCGCCGACGGCGGCATCCAGCTCCGGGTTATCCAGCCCTTTGACGATGCGCACTTCCTGGATGGTGTGGCCTTTACCGGTCTGGTAAAGGTAGGTTTCATCTTTATAGAGGTGGTAAACCCCTTTGAACAGCTTGCCGCAGCCAATCGGCCAGGTGATCGGCGCGCAGGCAATCTTCAGCTCGCTCTCTACTTCATCCAACAGCTCCATCGGATCGCGGATGTCACGGTCGAGTTTGTTCATAAAGGTGAGGATCGGCGTATCGCGCAGACGGGTCACTTCCATCAGCTTACGGGTACGATCTTCGACGCCCTTCGCCGCATCGATCACCATCAGACAGCAGTCAACGGCGGTTAAGGTGCGGTAGGTATCTTCGGAGAAGTCTTCGTGCCCCGGGGTGTCGAGCAGGTTGATCAGGTTCTCGCGGTACGGGAACTGCATCACGGACGTGGTGATGGAGATACCACGCTGCTTCTCCATCTCCATCCAGTCAGATTTTGCATGCTGGTTGGAGCCACGGCCTTTTACAGTCCCGGCGGTCTGGATCGCCTGTCCGAACAGCAGCACCTTTTCGGTGATGGTAGTTTTACCGGCATCGGGGTGCGAGATGATAGCGAACGTGCGGCGCTTCGCCACCTCTTGGTAATAAGGAGACAACGTCATAATTGAGATCTTCTGTGTAATTGCGCGGCACTGAGCCCCGCGTTAAAGACGAAAAATGCGGCTATTGTACTCAACGGTTGAGTGCAGACAATCAATGTTTACACAGGAGTTGCTCCAGTTCGTTCAAGGACGTTACCGTCCAGGTCGGGTTGATACCTTCAGGCAGCGCGCGGTTGTGGGCATTGAGCCAGCAGGTCGAGAGCCCCGCGTTGATGCCGCCCAGAATATCCGACTCCGCCGTGTCGCCAACCATTAAGACGCGATCGCGGGATGGGTTACCGGCCTGCTTCAGTGCGTACTCAAAGATACGCGGATCCGGTTTAGCCACGCCAACCTGTTCAGAAATCACTAACAGATCAAAATAGTCGCGCAGGCCGGTGCGTTCCAGGCGAATTTGCTGCAAGGCGGTAAAACCATTGGTGATGATGCCGATTTTCACTTTGCCCTTCAGGCTGTCGAGCAGCGACACCGCGCCCGGCAGCGGCGCGCAGATTTCCGCCATCGCGTTAAGAAACGCTTCATTAAGCATGCCCGGCGGCACATCCAGCCGCTCGGACCAGCTCTGGAAACGCTGATGCTGCAACTGTAGCGCGGTGATCGCGCCGTTCTGGTAATCGACCCACAAAGGCTTGTTAACGGACTGATATTCTGCGAAATCCTGGTCGGTGAATGTCACGCTATAGTCAAGAAACATCCGTTGTAAGCCGCCAAACGAGTCGAAGGTGAACAGCGTTTCGTCAGCGTCAAAGAGTATCCAGTCCCATTTCATTACATCACCTTTATTCAATTACAGAGGAAGCGCCATGATGATGGCATCCTCACGCCCGTGGGCCGTGGGATAGTAGTTGCGCCTGATAGTCGCTTCGTTAAAACCTAAACTCTCATACAGCGCGATGGCGGGCTGGTTAGAGGCGCGAACCTCCAGCCACAGCGTCAACACATCGCGCTTTTCCAGCTCGCTGATCAGATGTTCGAGCAGCTGGCGGCCCAGCCCCTGGCGCTGCCAGGCGGGATCGACGGCGATATTGAACAGCGTGGCTTCATCAAGCACCACCTGCGTGATGGCGAAAGCCGCCATCTCGTCACCCACCATCAGCCGATAGTTGAGGTAGCGCTCCCCCTGATTACTGGCGAGCGTTTTTTCGCTCCAGGGAAAGGCGTGCGCCCGGGTTTCTATTTCGTAAGCGCGGGGCAGATCAGTCGTGCTGAGGGAAGAAATCGTGTTCATGTTCGCAGATTTGTTGCCATAACGCGGCGCGTGCCGCAGGGTTTGCGCGTAGCTCATCAACAGCGGGCGTCGAGACTTGCGCGCCCGACAGCGGCAGCGGCGCATCAATGCCCAGCAGCCAGCTGTTGCAATGGCTCTCAGGCGGCAGCATCGCCACGCGATCCGGGGTGAGTTGCAGTACCTGATCTGCCGTTACGGTCAGGGCACGCAGCACGTCGGTGACAAGCGGATCGTTTAATGCAGGCAGCGCAGGCGAGACCATTACCAGACGAATATGCGCGGGCAGCGAAATGGCGATCTCGCCCTGTAACGCCGTCGGGCGGCGCAGGGTCCACTGGGTAATGCCCAGTTGCTGTAATTGCCAGTCGCGTCGGGAAGTCATCGTGAAACACTCCTGTATCAGGCGCGCAAATATAACAAACTCGTCGAAAATGCGCCATCAACACGCGGTTATCCAGCCAGAAGTAGTGAGTGCAAGAGAACAGAATCGCCTGCTTAAAGATAATGAAGACGCAGCCAACAAAGACGCAGCGCGAAGGATAACGTGTTACACAAAATCATTCGTGTTGCGTCGAGGCGGCAAGGATGAATATCCCCAGGAGCTTACAAGAGTAAGTGACTGGGGTATGAAGACGCAGCCAACAAAGAGGCAGCGCGAAGGATAACGTGTATAATCGCCGGCTCAGTTTAAAGAGGAACACGTAATGTCTGCTTTTACCCCGGCAAGTGAAGTCTTGCTGCGCCACAGTGATGATTTCGAATCTAACCATATTCTTTTTGCCGGTGATCTGCAGGATGACCTGCCTGCTCGTCTGGAGAGTGCCGGGAGCCGTGCCTGGACCCAACAGTTCCACCAGTGGCAAACCCTGAGCCAGCAGATGGGCGAGCGCGCCAGTTTTAGCCTGGTGGCGGATAGCGCGATGATTGGTGAGAGCGATACGCTTATCTACTACTGGCCGAAAAATAAGCCGGAAGCGCTGTTCCAGCTGATGAATTTGCTCTCGCTGCTGCCGGTGGGAACGGATATTTTTGTGGTTGGCGAAAACCGCAGCGGCGTGCGCAGCGCCGAGCAGATGCTGGCAGAGTATTGCACGCTGAATAAGATCGACAGCGCGCGTCGCTGTGGGCTTTATCACGGTCGCCTCGATAAAAACCCTGCCTTTGATCCTGACGGCTTCTGGGGCGAGTACGCGCTGGACTCCCTGACGATTAAAACCATGCCGGGCGTCTTTAGCCGCGATGGGCTGGATGTGGGCAGCCAGTTGCTGCTCTCCACGCTGACGCCGCATACCAAAGGCAAAGTGCTGGATGTTGGCTGCGGCACGGGCGTGCTGGCAGCGGCGCTGGCAAGCCATTCGCCGAAAGTGCGTTTGACCCTGTGTGATGTTTCGGCCCCGGCGATCGAAGCCAGCCGCGCGACGCTTGCCGCGAACGGCCTTGAAGGTGAGGTTTTCGCCAGTAATGTCTTCTCTGAGGTGACCGGTCGCTTCGATATGATCATCTCCAATCCGCCGTTCCATGACGGGTTGCAGACCAGCCTGGAAGCGGCGCAAACGTTGATCCGCGGCGCGGTGCGTCATCTCAACAGCGGCGGCGAGCTGCGTATTGTGGCGAACGCCTTCCTGCCCTATCCAGACGTGCTGGATCAGACCTTCGGTTTCCATGAAGTGATCGCGCAAACCGGACGCTTTAAGGTTTACCGTACCGTTATGACGCGCCAGGCGCTGAAAAAATAACGCCTCTTCCCGGCGGGCCTGCTCGCCGGGTGAATTTCCCCACCTGTTAGCCGACGCCCATTTTTGCAGCAATCGACGACTCTGCGCGCAATTAACTGTTGACGAAAAGTTGAAAACATCTAGAATGCGCCTCCGTGGTAACGATACTTCTGGTATCGATGGTATGCGAAGGTGGCGGAATTGGTAGACGCGCTAGCTTCAGGTGTTAGTGTCCTTACGGACGTGGGGGTTCAAGTCCCCCCCCTCGCACCATAAACCACGCAGATATCGCTCGCACTGTGCGAAGGTGGCGGAATTGGTAGACGCGCTAGCTTCAGGTGTTAGTGTTCTTACGGACGTGGGGGTTCAAGTCCCCCCCCTCGCACCAACGAGGCGATATCTACAAGTAAGATGACTGTGCGAAGGTGGCGGAATTGGTAGACGCGCTAGCTTCAGGTGTTAGTGTCCTTACGGACGTGGGGGTTCAAGTCCCCCCCCTCGCACCAGATATCTTGCTCACCCCTCTTAATGCCCCTCTGTTTTTACACCATCATTTTCAAATTCAGCAGCATCAAAATGACACCGCCAATCAGAGCAATACTTGATGGCAGCAGAACGTAATGACGTAATCGTTTGTGGTAAAGCATCACTGGCGTCAATAATAAGCCCAGTAAAATCACCGCGCGCCAGCTGTTGACCGACAGGTCTGCCAGCACTAATGCGGCCACAATCATGCCCGGAAAAACGATCCCCCAACGACTTCCCAACGCGCGCTGCAGCATGGTTTCATCTCTTCAATCACGAATGATAACCAATATCATATGATAAATTTTCTCATCTGTCAGCGAGCTCGCAGTGCCGGAAGATTCTGCATCTTCTAATGACAGCCATTAAGTAAGGTGATAAATTAAGCACCGCTTAAATAAAAATTCTTATTACTAATATTTCGCGATGACCATTTCATTGCGCAACGCTATTTTACGACTCATAACGCACTGAAAAACTGCGGATAAATACGACTTATAGGTATGACATCACAAACATGGCAATCTCTTTGTAATAAGAGATATCGATTGTCCCTACGTCTCTTTTTACTGCTCAACGCCATTTCAGCACTCTTTTCTATGCTGGTGCCGCTCTATAATCTGCACGCCGTGACCGTGCCGGTTTGCGCGATCTTCACGCTCAGCGCGGTGTTACCCGCGTGGCACAAATTTTATCCCAGAAGCAAAATCAACATCACACTGATCTCACTCCTGTTTGGCTGCCTTTGGGCGTGGCATGTGGTTCTTAAAGCGAAACTGATAGGGGATGATGCTTCGGCCTATCTGTTAATCGCGCTGCTCAGCGTTCTGTTTATCGGCACTATCGCTTTCTCCAATAATGTCATCGCCTTCCTTCTCCACTCTCTGCCGCTTTTTGTAACCAGCTTATGGCTGAATGAGTCTGAGAGCTGCATGCGCCTCATCTATAGCTTCTCTCTGCCCGTTATTGGGATTGCCATTCAGCATGCAATTCAGAAGCGTAACGATAGTTTTGCCCGCGCCCTGATGCAGCGGTTGATGCAGGAGCGCAAAACCCTTAACGACCTGAGCATGCTTGACCCGCTCACCGGTCTCTATAACCGCCGCGGATTGCAGCATAAACTCGATAACCTGCTTGCCGTCGATGACAGCAGCCGTTTTGTTCTGCTACTGGATATCGATCACTTCAAAGCCTATAACGACCATTATGGGCACATGATGGGCGACCAGGCGCTTATCCGCGTCTCTGCGGCTCTGCGTGATGCAGTGCGCTCGCGGGACATTGTGGCGCGCTTCGGTGGCGAAGAGTTTATGATTTTGTTGAATAACATCGACCAGGATCAGGCGCGGATGGCCGCAGAGCATATCCGCCAGCGGGTTTACGATCTCAAGATCCCTCATATGTTTAATGAAAGCGTCGCCACTAATGTCACCGTCAGTATCGGCATTGCGCCGTTGCAGAATAACGATATTGATGCCGCGCTGACGCAGGCGGATAAAGCGCTGTATGAAGCCAAGCATTTAGGCCGCAACAGTATTCTGGTCAGCGGAGACTTACAGCTCGCCTGACGTGCGCTGGCGCTAACTTTACGATAAACAACTTGCTATCGGTTTGGCCTCTGGATAGGATTGGCAATCATTATCATTTAGATTCCTTCTGCAGCTGGGGCTATGGCATACCGTACCGCATCGATTACGCAACAAGTTATCTGGCAAAGCCCGCTTCATGACGAGCGCGACTCGCTGGCGACTGCCATGCGGGATGCGATTGCCAGCACGCGGGCCCATCTGCTCGATTTCCTGCGCCTTAATGAAGATGTCCCCCATCATGCAATGACGCTGGCGGAGTGGTCGCGCCCAACGGCGCTAAGCTCGCTTATTGCCACCTACTCCGATCATATTTACCGTAACAACCCCACAGAGCCGCGTGAAAGCAAACCGCTGCTCTCGCTGTGGGCGCAATGGTATCTCGGGCTGATGGTGCCGCCGCTGTTGCTGACGCTGTTAACGCAAAAGAGCGCGCTGGATTTAGACCCCGATAACTTCCACGTTGAATTTCACGAAAGCGGGCGCGCTGCCTGCTTCTGGATCGATGTTCAGCAGGATCACAGCCTGACGCTGAAGAATGATGCTGAACGTATTGCCGCCCTGGTCACCCATACCATCCAGCCCGTTATCAAGGCGCTGGAAGCGACGGGCGACATCAATGGCAAACTTATCTGGAGCAACACCGGTTACCTGATTAACTGGTATCTGGGCGAAATGATGCCGCTTATCGGCGAAGCCAGGCTGGCCGCCCTGCGCCAGATCTGCTTTTTCGAAAAAGCGCTTGCTGACGGCAGCGACAACCCGCTATGGCGCACGGTCGTGCTGCGCGACGGCGCGCTGGTTCGTCGGACATGCTGCCAGCGCTATCGCCTGCCAGATGTTCAGCAGTGTGGCGATTGCACGCTGAAATAGCGTCGTACGCTGGAATAGCAAAGGGGCGATGATTCGCCCCTTTTTTGTCTCAGGCAACCTGCCGATTTTCCTCTTCTGCGCGACGCGCCTCTTCCGCCTCCTGCTCCAGCAGCTGCTTCTCATACACCTTGAAGAAGGGGTAGTAGATAACTGCCGAGATCGCGGCAAGGAGCAGAACCAGAACGGCAGCGCGGAAATCCCAGCCTAGTGCCCACGCTGCCCCAATAGGCGCGGGCGCGGTCCACGGTACAACCGAAATCACGCGGCCAATCAGATCCATCTTCATCACCGCCCAGGCAATAATTGCGTTGAGCGTCGGTGCCAGCAGGAAGGGGATAAAGAACACCGGGTTCATCACAATCGGTGTGCCGAAAATCACCGGCTCATTAATGTTAAACAGACTTGGCACAACGCTGAGACGGCCAATCGATCGTAAATGGACCGAGCGGCTACGCAGGTAGCAGAACACCAGCCCCATGGTTGCGCCCGACCCGCCAATCACAATAAAGAAGGTCCAGAACGCCTCCATAAAGATGTGCGGCAGCGGCGCGCTTTGCGCCAGCGCGCTCTGGTTGATACCCAGGTTGGTCAGCCAGAACATCTGCAGCATGCCAGAGACAATCGCTGCGCCGTGGATACCGGCAAACCAGAGCAGATGACCAATGATCACCGCCAGCAGGATCGCAGGCAGCGAGTCTGCCGCCGAGACCAGCGGTTTAAACAGCGCCATGATCGCCTGCGGGATGAGCATATTGAACTGGGACTGAATCAGCAGGCTGAGCGGATAGAGCGTCAGTACCACCACCAGCACCGGGATCAGTAGATCGAAGGAGTTCTTAATCATCGGCGGTACCTGGTCCGGCAAGCGGATGCCAATGTTGTGCGCCTTCAGAAAACGCATCATCTCCACGCAGTAGATTGCCACAAGGATGGCGGTGAAAATCCCCGTGCCGCCGAGGCTGTCCACCGGCAGCGTGCCGCTGGTTTTCGGCGCGGCAACCAGTAAAAACGCCATCAGCGAGAGCATCGCGCACATAAAGGGATCAAGCTGATATGACTTCGCGTAGTGCTTGCCGAGGTTGTAGGCGATAGCGGCGCAAATGTAGATCGACATGATCCCCATTGTCATATCAAACGGCGTAAGGATCCGCCCTTCATACTGCTTCGCCAGATCCAGCCAGCCGCGAGCAAAACCCCACGTGGTATCAGGCGAAAAAGGGGGGTAAGCAAATACCAGTAAAAACGAACCGACAATCATAAAGGGCATCGCGGAGATAAAGCCGTCGCGGATGGCCATAACGTGGCGCTGGGAAGAGATACGCCCGGCTATCGGGCTGACATAGTTTTCAATAAACCGAAAGATAAGGTTAAACGCAGCATGGTTAGCAGACATCGTCGATCTCCTGTCAGACTTGCAAGGTAATGGCAACAGCAGCGGTGCAGCCGTGCCGCGATCGGTTTCGGATGGTTGAAACCATGCTGATTAGCGGACCAGCATTACAACTGAGTAGAGTAGGTTTCATAAGAGGCTCTTTTTATTTTAGGGTCAGGGGGAGTGACAAAATGAGTATTAACCTGCCCTGAGAACACTGCAACTGGTTCATGTAACCGGTTTCCGCGATTGTGAAGGGGATCGAGAAACGTAATGTAAGCGGTTTGTCATGATGGATTATTTACAGAGATAACTCGCTTGTGACAGATTAGCTGCGGTCTTTCGCAGGAGAACATCATGAGTTTGCAGTCCGTGCGGCAATTCTTTGCCGATAACGCCCCTGATATCGATATTATTGAACTCAATCAAAGTACGGCAACCGTTGCGCTGGCGGCGGCGGCCCATCGTGTCGAGCCGGGCCAGATCGCCAAGACGCTGTCGTTAAAGGTGAAAAACGAGGTCATTCTGGTTGTCGCGAAAGGTGATGCCCGGCTTGATAATAAAAAACTGAAAAACACCTTCGGCGCAAAAGCGCGGATGTTGAGCAGTGATGAAGTAGTCACGATTACCGGTCATCCGGTCGGCGGCGTCTGCCCTTTTGGGCTGGAAACTCCGCTGGCGGTCTACTGCGATGTCTCGCTCAAACAGTATCCGGAAGTGTTGCCGGCGGCGGGCGCGATTCACAGCGCGGTGCGTATCTCACCGGAGCGCATGGCGGCGCTGACATCCGCAAAGTGGATTGACGTTTGCCTGTAGGGTTGCTGCGCCAGGCCCGGTCCTGGCGCTTACGCGCAATGAAGCGAGCGTTACATCAGCTCAGATGCCGCCCGGGTACTGGGCGGAATCCAGGTCAGAATATCCGCGGCATCAAGTAAACCGACATCGGATGTCACGCCCAATTTTGTCATGGCATTAAATTTGTGCGCGCGGATGGTTTTCACATTGCGGTCCAGCTGCGAGGCGATCTCTGCAATGGAAAAGCCCCGCGTCATATAGTGCAAAATCTCCCTTTCGGTTGGGCTTAACATACGAAACTGGCTGACGTAGCCATGATTAATCATGTTCTCGTTAACCCGCCGGGTTTCGCCAAGCAGCGTGGTGAGTTGCTCAAGCAGCATCGGCAACTCTGATGATTTACTTAAGATGCCGTGCAGCCGCGACGGAGAGAGGTGCCCCACCAGCCGCGCTTCTCTGTCATCTCCCGCCAGCACAATGCGCTGAACGTCCGGGCAGGAGAGCGAGAGCAGATGCAGGCACATCAGGCATTCGCGCCGCTCTTTACGCTGACCAAAAAGCGAATAGATGACCGAGAAATAGGCAGACTTTTTTAATGCCTGCCGAAAGGCAATATGATCCTTAAAAAAATGAAAAGAGTAGTTTGCAAAAACGGGCTCGCTGAATAAACTCTGCAACCCTTCCCGACTCATCATGCATTTTTCAATGATGGCTACATGTCCCGCTTGGCTAATGTTTTCCATTCATTATGGTCTCCATATGCTGATCCTAAATTCAGCTCTTTCATACCCTGATGGCTATTAATCCACGTGTACAAATCTGCATTACTGCGCAGTGATAATCGTCGCATTGCGCTATTTTTCTGCGCGCTGACGGTTTTGTTGCTTTTTTTGAGCAACATGGCGATTTGATTTATTCCCCACCCCTTTCCAAGAAGGCGTAACACTTTCCTTTCCGAAAAGGTGAGTAATTTTCGCGGCACTGGCGTCTCTGCACAGTGCTGCCGTACCGCAGAAAGTAGCGTTGGGCTCACTTTAGGAGCGTTTTCTTCTCCGCCGCGTAGCGCATTAACCACACTGTCGATAGGCTCAATGTCGGCGAGTAGCATGGTTTGCGGCTGGATTAAAAAGTCCACCGCATCAGGATAAAATTCTGGGGAAATAAAGAAGAGCCAGCGCGTTTTATCGCATTGCGAGATCAAGGTGTAGTAGTGTTCACAGCGCTGCTGCGCAGACCGCAGCCCACCGGAGAAATCAATGATAACCAAGCTGCTATCCGCTAACTGCGGCAGCGTGACCTCCTCTATCGTGGCGTAATGCGTTACCGGATACTCAGGAAAATGATGCTCAAATATGCTGCCAATACCGGCCCTAAGTACGGGAGCCTGGCTAATAATAATCCCGTGATTGCCGCCTGGTGATAGCATAAAAACCTCCGCTTCCATTTGCGCTCTCTATCAATCCTCGTAATGAGTATTTACTCAATCGGTACCAATAATGCGTAAATTAACAATAATGTTCCGAACCAGCCGTTATAAGAATTGTTGGAATTTATGATTAGCAATTTAATATAAATATTTAAAATCATAATATTGCCAACGTGCGTGACAACATAGCACAACGACTCTTCAAATACTTAGTGCCTTATTAAAAATAAAATAATTAAAAGAATATAATCAAATTGTATATAGTTAATAAAAGATTAATAACCTTAATAAATATTTAATCGCGCGTGTAAACCAGGAATATTAACGCTTACGAGGATTATCCGTAATATGTCGTCGTAATTTACATGGCCTTTATAATAATATTCCTAGAAAGATTGGCACGGTAAATAACCATGGCGAAATCATTATCCGAATTTATTGCACACTTCTTGATCTGCGTTAGCGCCAGCCTCCCCCGCACCTGTGCTAAAAAGAGGTGTTCCGTTCCCCCTTTGCGAGCGGCGTGACCAGATAACCAGGGCAAGCATGCAAACAGACCACTCAACGCAGCGAACCATTACGCGCTTGTGTATTCAGTGCGGCCTTTTTTTGTTACAGCACGGCGCAGAGAGCGCGCTGGTGGAGGAGTTGTCGAGCCGCCTGGGGAAAGCGCTAGGCATGGACACAGTCGAGAGCCTGATCTCCTCAAATGCCATCGTGTTAACCACCATTAAAGATGGCCACTGTCTGACCTCAACGCGCAAAAGCAGCGATCGCGGCATTAACATGCATATGGTGACGGAGGTGCAACATATCGTCATTCTCGCCGAGCACAAGCTGCTGGATCTTCAGGATGTAGAGAAGCGCTTCACCCAGCTAAAACCGCTGCGCTATCCGCGCTGGCTGGTGACGCTGATGGTCGGTCTCTCCTGCGCCTGCTTCTGCAAGCTCAATCGCGGCGGATGGGACGGTGCGTTTATCACCTTCTGCGCTAGCAGCATCGCGATGTATGTCCGTCTGCTGCTGGCAGCAAGACATATGCATCCGCAAATCAACTTCTGTATTACCGCTTTTGTCGCCACCACCGTTTCCGGGCTGCTGCTCACCCTGCCCGCTTTTCTGCACTCCTCAACGGTGGCGATGGCCGCCAGCGTGCTGCTGCTGGTGCCAGGCTTTCCGCTTATTAACGCTGTGGCCGACATGTTTAAAGGGCATATTAATACCGGGCTGGCGCGCTGGGCGATTGCCAGCCTGTTAACACTCGCGACCTGTATCGGTGTGGTGATGGCGATGACACTCTGGGGGCTGCGCGGATGGATATAATCTCGTTCTTCTACGCACTGGCACAAGATATGATGCTGGCGGCCATTCCGGCAGTCGGGTTTGCGATGGTGTTTAACGTCCCTCACCGCGCGCTGCGCTGGTGCGGACTGCTTGGCGCCATCGGCCACGGCTCGCGTTTTGCCATGATGCATTGGGGTTTTAATATTGAGTGGTCGACGTTTGTCGCCTCAATGCTGGTAGGCTGCATTGGGATCCGCTGGTCGCGCTGGTATCTGGCGCACCCAAAGGTCTTTACTGTGGCAGCGGTCATTCCCATGTTTCCGGGAATTTCAGCCTATACGGCGATGATCTCGGCGGTAAAAATTAGTCACGTTGGCTACAGTGAAGCATTAATGATCCTGCTGTTGACCAACTTCCTGAAGGCCTGCTCGATCGTCGGTGCGCTGTCGATCGGTTTATCGCTGCCAGGGTTATGGATCTACCGTCGACGCCCGCGCGTTTAAGTCGCCTAAAAAATAACTTGCAATTAAATCGTACGCTACCTATATTTAAAACCATGAAGAAAAGCTCAACATCCACCGCGAATGAGCAGCTCGCGCTAGATAACCAGTTTTGTTTTGCACTCTACTCAACAAACCTGGCGCTGCATAAGCTTTATCGGCAGTTGTTAACGCCGATGAACCTGACCTATCCGCAGTATCTGGTCATGCTGGTGCTGTGGGAGAAAGACGACCTTACGGTGTCGGAGATTGGCGAGCGTCTGTTCCTCGACTCCGCCACGCTGACGCCGTTGTTAAAACGTCTGCAAAGCGCCGGGCTGATTGATCGCCAGCGTTCGCGGCATGATGAACGCCAGGTGGTTATCACCCTGAGCGAAAGCGGCCGTGAGTTACAGCAACAGGCAAAAGCCATCCCGGAAGCGATACGCTGCGCGGTGGCCTGCGATGATGCAACGCTGCGTGATGTCAAAAAGCAGCTGGAGCAGTTTCGTCAACAATTTCACCAGGCATAAATTCCCTTTCGGGGATTTATGCTGATATATAAATCGCACGCTATTTTATAGCAAACACTCAAGATGATAAGGAACCTGTCATGTCTTTAGAAAAAGTTGTTTACACTGCCAAAGCCAAAGCAACCGGAGGCCGTGACGGCCGCGCAACCTCTTCTGATGGCGTTCTCGACGTCAAACTGGGTGTGCCGAAAGAGATGGGCGGCGCGGGCGGTGAAGTAACCAACCCGGAGCAGCTGTTTGCCGCAGGCTACTCTGCCTGCTTCCTCGGCGCGATGAAGTTCGTGGCTGGCCGCGACAAAATCAGCATGCCGAAAGAGGCCTTTATCGAAGGTGAAGTGGGTATCGGCCCGTTGCCGACCGGTTTTGGTATTGAAGCCAAACTGAACATTCACCTGCCGGGGATGGACGCAGACGAAGCCAAAAAACTGGTCGACGCCGCGCACATCGTCTGCCCTTATTCTAATGCCACCCGTGGCAACATCGACGTTACGCTGAACATCATCGCGTAACGCATTTTTTAGCCAGCACTTTTGGGAAATGACAAAGCCGGGGCAACCCGGCTTTTTTCGTGCTGTGCTCCCCTTTTCGCGCGCTGTGTTACTATGTGCCTTTCTGTCGGCGGCCTCTACTGCGCCCGCCACTCTTTCTGTCGTTACCCTGTTTGAGAACGTGTTATGTCTTCCAGAATCCTGACGTCGAATGTTATCGGCATTGATGAATTTATGCGTGATAACGCCGCGATACTGGCGCGCGCGGAAGGCGGTACCGTCGCCGTATTTGCAAATAACAGCCCTGCGTTTTACGCGCTCACCGCCGAGCGCCTTGAGCAGCTACTGGCGCTGGAAGCGCAGCTTTCGCGCCTGCCGAGCGACGTGTCGCTTGATGCGCAATTCTATGAAGAGCCTGCCGCCGCGCCGGTGAGCGTGCCAATGGGCAAATTCGCTATGTATCCGGGCTGGCAGCCAGACGCCGATTTTCAGCGCCTGGCCGCGCTGTGGGGCATCGCCCTCACCCAGCCAGCCACGCCGGAAGAGCTGGCGTCGTTTGTCGCTTACTGGCAGGCGGAAGGCAAAGTCTTCCACCACGTGCAGTGGCAGCAGAAGCTGGCGCGCAGCCTGCAAATCGGGCGCAGCAGCCAGAGCGGCGCGGCGAAGCGCGATATCAACACGCTCTCTGAACCGGACAACCACATTCCACCTGGCTTTCGAGGTTAGCGATGAAAAACGTTGGCGAATTGATGAAGCGGCTGCAAAAGATGATCCCGGCTCACGTTGAACCGGCGTTCAAAAACAGCGAAGAGTTGATGGCCTGGCAAAAGCAGCAGGGCGAACTGCGCTCTGCGGCGCTGGAGCGTGAAAACCGCGCCATGAAGATGCAGCGCACCTTTAACCGTTCCGGCATCCGTCCTCTGCACCAAAACTGCTCTTTTGACAATTATCGCGTCGAGACGGAAGGCCAGATGCGCGCCCTCAGCCAGGCGCGGCAGTATGTCGAAGAGTTTGATGGCAACATCGCCAGCTTTATCTTCTCCGGCAAACCGGGCACCGGCAAAAACCATCTCGCCGCCGCCATCTGCAACGAACTGCTGCTGCGCGGTAAGTCGGTGCTGATTATCACCGTGGCGGACATCATGTCGGCGATGAAAGAGACCTTCGGCAACCGGGAAAGCAGCGAAGAGCAGTTGCTGAATGATTTGAGTAGCGTCGACCTGCTGGTGATCGACGAAATCGGTATGCAGACCGAATCACGCTACGAAAAAGTGATCATCAACCAGATTGTCGATCGCCGCTCCTCTTCAAAGCGCCCGACCGGCATGCTGACTAACAGCAATATGGACGAAATGAATAAGCTGCTCGGCGAACGCGTGATGGATCGCATGCGTCTCGGCAACAGTTTGTGGGTCATCTTCAACTGGGACAGCTACCGCAGCCGCGTCACCGGTAAAGAGTACTAAAATCAGCGCCTTCAACGCCGCGTTATCCCCAATGCGGCGTTTTACCCCTTTCACGCTGTGCGATAGCGATCACCTTTCCCGCTTTCTAAACCAATTCTGAATAAACCACCGATAAGATGACACTACAATTGCAGGCAGATGACATCGTCATTAAATTATATCCCCTGTTACAAATATTCATGACCAGTAATATCTCTGGTGCTTTTGAGGAATAACGGTTGTCCGGATTGCTCTCCCTTGTCCTGTTTATCGCCTCGGTGGCGATTTATGCTACGAAAGCGGGCCGCAATAAGTGGTGGTTTAGCGCCACGCTTCTCGTATTAGGCCTGTTTGTTCTATTAAATATCACCCTTTATGCCAGCAACTACTTTACCGGCGACGGCATTAACGATGCGGTGATCTACACCCTGACTAACAGCCTGACTGGCGCGGGTATCGGCAAATATCTGCTGCCCGGCGCAGGCTTAGTGCTGGCATTGGTCGCTCTGTTTTGCGCCCTCGGCTGGGTTCTGCGCCGTCGCCGCCATATGCCCCACCATTTTGGTTACAGCCTGCTGGCTTTGGCGCTGGCCTTAGGCTCGGTGGATGCCAGCCCGGCGTTCCGCCAGATAACGGAGCTTGTGAAGTCGCAAACCCGCGAAAGCGATCCCGATTTTGCCGCCTGGTACAAAGTGCCTGCAAAGCAGATCCCCAACCCGCAGTTGAACCTGGTCTATATCTACGGCGAAAGCCTCGAGCGCACCTACTTTAATGAGGATGCTTTTCCCGGACTGGCGCCGGAGCTTGGCGCGTTGAAAGCCGAAAGCCTCGATTTTAGCCATACCGAACAGCTTCCCGGCACCGATTACACCATTGCCGGCATGGTCTCCTCGCAGTGTGGCATTCCGCTCTTCGCGCCGTTCGAAGGCAATGCCTCCGCGTCGGTCTCCAGTTTCTTCCCGCAAAACCTCTGCCTCGGCGATATTCTGAAAAACTCCGGGTATGAGAACCACTTTGTGCAGGGGGCGAACCTGCGTTTTGCCGGTAAAGATGTGTTCCTCAAATCCCACGGTTTTGACCATCTGATTGGTGCGGAGGAGCTGAAAAACCAGGTCGCGGATCCCAGTTACCGCAATGACTGGGGCTTTTACGACGATACGGTGCTGGATACCGTCTGGCAGCAGTATGAATCCCTCTCCCGCGCCGGTAAGCGCTTCTCCCTGTTTGCGCTGACGGTGGACACCCACCACCCGGACGGCTTTATCTCCCGCGGCTGCGAGCGCAAAAGCTACCGTTATGACGATAAAGTGAACCAGTCATTCAGCGCGGTGACCTGCAGCCAGCAGAATATCGCCAGATTGATTAACCGCATCAAAGCGTCGCCGTGGTTTAAAGATACGGTCATTGTGGTCTCGTCCGATCATCTGGCGATGAACAACAGTGCCTGGAAATACCTGAACAAACAGGATCGCAGCAATCTCTTCTTCGTCCTGCGCGGCGACCAGCCGCAGCAGGATCTCTCCGGCATTAAGCGCAGCACGCTGGATAATGGCGCGACCGTGCTCGATATTCTCGGCGGCGACAACTTCCTCGGCCTCGGTCGCAGCAGCCTCTCCGGGCAGTCGCTCTCCGGCGTCTTCCTCAACATGAAGCAGAAGGTGCTGGCGTGGAAGCCAGATATCATCCGCCTGTGGAACTTCCCCAAAGAGATGAAGGATTTCACCATCGATGGTGAAAAACAGACCATCACCTTCTCCGGCAGCCAGTTCCGCCTGCCGCTGCTGGTGCGCGTGTCGGAGAAAATCGAGCCGTTGCCGGAGAGTGAATACTCAGCGCCGCTGCGTTTCCAGCTGGCGGATTTCGCGCCGCGCGATAACTTTGTCTGGGTCGATCGCTGCTACAAAATGGCGCGGCTCTGGGCACCTGAACTCGCACTTTCAACCGACTGGTGCGTCTCGCAGGGTCAACTTGGCGGCGAACAACAGGTGCAGCGCGTGGATAAACCGCAGTGGCACGGGAAAACGGCTTTTAAACAGACAGTTATCGATACTGCCCGCTACCAGAAGAGCGTCGATACGCTGAAGATCCTCGATGATGACATTCGCTATAAAGCCGACAGTTTTATTTTTAATGTCGCGGGCGCGCCGGAAGAGGTGAAACAGTTTAACGGCATCTCACGCCCGGAAAGTTGGGGGCGCTGGTCAAATGCCCAGCTTGGTAAAGAGGTGGCCATTGAGTACCAGCAGCCGCTGCCGGCGCAGTTCGATCTGGTGATCACCGCGAAAGCGTTTGGTGATAACGCCAATCGCCCGATTCCGGTGCGTGTCGGCAATGAAGAACAGATGTTGACGCTGAGTCATGAGGTGAGCACCACCACGCTCCATTTCACCAATCGCGCGGGCAGTAACAAGCTGGTAATTGTGCCGCCGGATCCGCAGTCGACCAACGAAGGGAATATCCTCGGTCATGCGCCGCGTCAGCTGGGAATTGGTCTGGTAGAGATAAAAGTAGTGAAACGCGAAGGGTAAAAGCGCGCCCTGCAGAGCAGGGCGCAGCGGGAAATCAGAAGGTTTCCCAGTTTTCGCCAGAGGTAGTCGCGACCACTTTACGCGGCAGCACCGCCGGCGCGGCTTTGTTACCACCGGCTGTTTTCGCAGCAGCACGCTGCTCGTTCATCAGGCGGAACACGGCAACCGCTTCAGTCAGACGGCTGGCCTGCTCTTCCAGCGCGGCGGCCGCCGCGGCAGACTCTTCCACCAGCGAAGCGTTCTGCTGTGTCACGCGATCCATCTCGGCAACGGCAAGGCCAACCTGGTCGATACCGCGGCTCTGCTCATCAGAGGCAGAGGCGATTTCGCCCATGATATCGGTCACGCGTGTAACGGCGTTAACGATCTCATCCATCGTTTCACCGGCGCTCTCAACCAGCGTGGAACCCACTTCAACGCGACCAACAGAGTCTTCAATCAGGCTCTTGATTTCACGCGCTGCCTGGGCACTGCGCTGGGCAAGGTTACGCACTTCACCAGCAACCACGGCAAAACCACGGCCCTGTTCACCGGCACGCGCCGCTTCTACCGCGGCGTTAAGCGCCAGGATGTTGGTCTGGAAGGCAATCCCATCAATCACGCTAATAATGTCAGCGATTTTCTGCGAACTGGCGGTGATATCACGCATGGTCTGCACCACGTTATCCACCACTTTGCCGCCTTTCTGCGCCGTTTCCGACGCGCTCAGCGCGAGGTTGCTCGCCTGACGGGCGTTTTCGGCGTTCTGTTTCACCGTCGCAGTCAGCTCTTCCATGCTGGCAGCGGTCTCTTCCAGAGAAGCGGCCTGCTGTTCAGTACGTGAAGAGAGATCGTTGTTACCCACGGAGATTTCGCTGGCACCGCTGTAAATCGCGTTAGCGCCATTACGCACATCGCTGACGGTGCGCACCAGTTCACCCTGCATGTGACGCAGGCTGTCAGCCAACACGCCCATTTCGTTGGAGCCCTGCACTTCAATGCGCTGGCCCAGATCGCCACCGGCGATATGGCGAATGTTGTCGATCAGGTGGTTCAGCGGTGCGATCAGCGCACGTTTGATCCCCACCCATACGGCGATGATCACCAACAGCACCACCAGCAGCACGCTGATAATGATCCAGATAGCAGAACCGTAGGAGCTCTCACTGTCAGCCACGGCGGCGTCATACAGACGATCGTTCTGCTGTAAGTAGGAGACATACTGCTTCTCGAAGCCATCCTGGTAGCTTTGCGTCGGCTGATCGAAGAACTCGTTGATCTTGCCTGCACCAAGTAACTGGATCAGATCCGCCAGCGCGTTGTGGTAGATATCGTAATTACGCTTGATCTCCGCCGCTGCCTCTTCGCTCTGACGCGGATCGCGCGGCAATGCCTGGTAGGCATTCCAGTTCACTTCCGCCTGTTTCAACGAGGTGCTGGCAATCTGCATCAGTTCCGGAACGGTCGCGCCGCTGCCGATATTGTTCTGATCCATCATGTAGCGGATACCCGCGCGGTTCAGGGTGTTACGGGTTTGCAGCAGCGCAACCCAGCTGCCGTTAAGCGTGGATTGTTGCTGACGAATGGTTTGAAGGACGGTGAAGTTTTCTTTGTCTTGCTTTAGCGAATTAAAGAACAATCCGCCGGAGGTGAGTTGTAAAAGGCCAAATAATCCGAGAACCAGTAACAAGCTGGTCACGATTTTGATGCGCGTTAACATATCATTCTCTTTCCTTATAGATAGTAAGTAGATTTTCGGCCTGGCGGGGAAAAACTTTATGGCTAAATGCACTATTTTGTAGGGAGATTAATAGCGCCATCAGCCTGTTACGTTGGCTAAATTGTGGCGATCTTACGTGATCTTGCTCACATAATTTTTCGGAATAGTTGTAGTGTAAAACCTCTTAGACCCACTTCGATACCGCTCACCGCGCTTATATAACCGCTCGGCAAAATCGCCCCCTTTCGCGCGCGTGATTTGCCATCATGGCGGGCAGCATTTGTCCTGTTTAACACCACACACATCTCTTCCCTATTTCTGATAAAAACCAGGTCTGCTATGGATACAAAAAAACTCTTTAAGCACGTTCCTTGGGTCATCCTTGGGGTCATCGGTGCTTTTTGTCTGTCGGTCGTAGCGTTACGCAGGGGTGAGCATGTCAGCGCCCTGTGGATCGTGGTCGCCTCCGTCTCTGTTTATCTTGTTGCTTATCGTTACTACAGCCTCTACATCGCCCAAAAGGTGATGAAACTCGATCCAACCCGCGCCACGCCTGCGGTGATCAATAACGACGGTCTTAACTATGTGCCGACCAACCGCTACGTGCTGTTTGGTCACCACTTTGCCGCTATCGCCGGCGCCGGCCCGCTGGTCGGCCCGGTACTCGCCGCGCAGATGGGCTACTTGCCCGGCACCCTCTGGCTGCTGGCGGGGGTAGTTCTGGCGGGAGCGGTGCAGGACTTTATGGTACTGTTTATCTCCTCACGGCGTAACGGTGCGTCGCTCGGCGAGATGGTGAAAGAGGAGATGGGCCGCGTGCCGGGTACCATTGCCCTCTTCGGCTGCTTCCTGATCATGATTATCATCCTGGCGGTGCTGGCGCTGATTGTGGTGAAAGCGCTGGCAGAGAGCCCGTGGGGCGTCTTTACCGTCTGCTCAACGGTGCCGATTGCGCTGTTTATGGGCATCTATATGCGCTTCCTGCGACCGGGCCGCGTCGGCGAAGTGTCAGTAATCGGCATTGTGCTGCTGGTAGCGTCAATCTGGATGGGCGGCGTGATTTCCCAGGATCCTTACTGGGGCCCGGCGCTGACCTTTAAAGACACCACCATCACCTTTGCGCTGATTGGCTATGCCTTTATCTCTGCCCTGCTGCCGGTGTGGCTGATCCTCGCCCCGCGCGACTACCTGGCAACCTTCCTGAAAATCGGCGTGATTGTCGGCCTGGCGTTGGGGATCGTGATCCTCAACCCGGAACTGAAGATGCCTGCGGTAACGCAGTATATCGACGGCACCGGCCCGCTGTGGAAAGGCGCGCTCTTCCCGTTCCTGTTTATTACCATCGCCTGCGGCGCGGTCTCCGGCTTCCATGCGCTGATCGCCTCCGGTACCACGCCGAAACTGCTGGCGAATGAGACCGACGCGCGCTTTATCGGTTATGGCGCGATGCTGATGGAGTCCTTTGTGGCGGTGATGGCGCTGGTGGCAGCCTCCATTATCGAACCGGGCCTCTATTTCGCCATGAACACACCGCCTGCGGGCCTTGGCATCACCATGCCAAACCTGCATGAACTCGGCACTGAGCATGCGCCGATGATCATGGCGCAGTTGCAGGATGTCACTGCGCACGCCGCGGCGACGGTCAGCTCCTGGGGCTTTGTGATTTCGCCAGAGCAGATCCTGCAAACCGCGAAAGATATCGGTGAACCCTCCGTGCTCAACCGCGCAGGCGGCGCGCCAACGCTGGCCGTCGGTATCGCCCACGTGTTCCACAAAATCATTCCAATGGCGGATATGGGTTTCTGGTATCACTTCGGCATTCTGTTTGAAGCGCTGTTTATTCTTACCGCGCTGGATGCGGGCACCCGCGCAGGCCGCTTTATGCTGCAGGATCTGCTGGGTAACTTCGTGCCGTTCCTGAAGAAAACCGACTCGCTGGTGGCCGGTGTGGTGGGTACTGCCGGTTGCGTTGGCCTGTGGGGTTACCTGCTCTATCAGGGCGTGGTCGATCCATTAGGCGGCGTGAAGAGCCTGTGGCCGCTGTTCGGTATCTCTAACCAGATGCTGGCCGCCGTGGCACTGCTGCTCGGCACCGTGATCCTGGTGAAGATGCAGCGCACCAAATACATCTGGGTAACGGTCGTTCCGGCCACCTGGCTGCTGATCTGCACCACCTGGGCGCTCGGCCTGAAGCTCTTTAGCAGCAACCCGCAACTGGAAGGCTTCCTCTACATGGCTAACCAGTACAAAGCGAAGATTGCCGCGGGCAGCAGCGAACTGAGCGCAGAGCAGATTGCCAACATGAACCATATCGTGGTGAACAACTACACCAACGCCGGGTTAAGCATTCTGTTCCTTGTAGTGGTTTACAGCATCATCTTCTACGGCATCAAAACGTGGCTCCAGGTACGCAATAACACCACGCGTACCGATAAAGAGACGCCGTATGTGCCGGTGCCGGAAGGCGGCGTCAAAACCTCTTCACACCATTAATCTCAACCCTGTGCCGGAGCGGGTTCGCCCCTCTCCGGCATTACCAATATCTGGATGCGCGAATGTTTGGTAACTTAGGCCAGGCGAAAAAGTACCTTGGGCAGGCGGCAAAAATGCTGATTGGTATTCCGGACTATGACAACTATGTTGATCATATGAAAACCAACCATCCCGATACGCCCTATATGACCTACGAAGAGTTTTTCCGCGAGCGTCAACAGGCGCGTTACGGCGGCGATGGCAAAGGCGGCGTCCGCTGTTGTTAAAGGAGAGTCCATGACACCTGTTGCAGTTACCCTGCTGACCGGCTTTCTCGGTGCCGGCAAAACCACCCTCTTGCGTCACATCCTTAATGCACAACACGGCTATCAGATTGCGGTTATCGAAAATGAGTTCGGCGAGGTCTCCGTTGACGATCAGCTGATTGGCGATCGCGCCACGCAGATCAAAACCCTGACCAATGGCTGCATCTGCTGTAGCCGCTCGAATGAGCTGGAAGATGCGTTGTTGGATCTGCTCGACGGGCTCGATCGCGGCGAACTCCACTTTGATCGGTTGGTGATCGAGTGCACCGGCATGGCCGATCCCGGCCCGATCATTCAGACCTTCTTCTCCCATGAGATCCTCTGCCAGCGCTATCTGCTCGACGGCGTGATTGCGCTGGTCGATGCGGTGCATGCCGATGAGCAGATGAACCAGTTTACGCTGGCGCAATCGCAGGTCGGTTACGCGGATCGTATTCTGCTGACTAAAACCGATGTCGCCCCGGATAACGCGGCGCTGCGCGAACGGCTGGCCCGCATCAACGCCCGCGCGCCCATCTACACCGTGACCCGCGGCGATATCGATCTGGCGCTGCTGTTTAACACCAGCGGTTTTATGCTCGAAGAGAACGTGGTCGCCGCCAAACCGCGCTTCCACTTTATGGCCGATAAGCAGAACGATATCAGCTCGATTGTGGTGGAACTGGACTACCCGGTGGATATCAGCGAGGTGTCGCGGGTGATGGAGAACCTGCTGCTGAGCTTTGCGGAAAAACTGCTGCGCTACAAAGGGATGCTGTGGATCGACGGCGAGCCGAACCGCCTGTTATTCCAGGGCGTGCAGCGCCTCTACAGCGCGGACTGGGATCGCCCGTGGGGCGACGAAACTCCGCATAGTACGCTGGTGTTTATCGGCGTGCAGCTACCGGAGGAGGAGATCAGAGCGGCGTTTGCCGGGCTGAAAAAGTAACTGCCTGTTGGCGCTACGCTTATCAGGCCTACAAAAACACACCAGCACGTATGTAGGCCGGATAAGGCAAAGCCGCCATCCGGCAAAAAACCGAATGGCGACCCACAGTGGACATCGGGTCACGCGTAGGCCGGATAAGGCAAAGCCGCCATCCGGAAAAACCGAATGGCGACTCACAATGGACATCGGGTCACGCGTAGGCCGGATAAGGCAAAGCCGCCATCCGGCAAAAAACCGAATGGCGGCCCACAATGGATATGAGGTCGTGCGTTTGCCGGATAAGCGCAAGCGCCATCCGGCAAAAAACCGAATGGCGACTCACAATGGATATGGGGTCACGCGTAGGCCGGATAAGGCAAAGCCGCCATCCGGCAAAACCGAATGGCGGCCCACAATCGATATGGGGTCACGCGTAGGCCGGATAAGCGCAAGCGCCATCCGGCAAACGACGCCAGCTAAGGCTACTGACGCACCACTACCAGCTTCTGGTTCACAAACTCTTTGATCCCCAGATCCGACAGCTCACGCCCAAAGCCCGAGCGTTTCACCCCACCGAACGGCAATTCTGCCGCGGTATCGGTCAGCCAGTTGATGTAAACCATCCCGGTTTCAATCCGCGAGGCCAGCCCTTTCGCGCGCTCAATATCGCGGCTGAAGATCGCCCCGCCAAGGCCATAATGGGAGTCGTTCGCCAGGCGCACCGCCTCTTCATCGTCTTGCACCACATAAACCTGTGCCACCGGGCCGAAGAACTCTTCGAAGTACGCCGGGTTATCACGGGTAATGTGAGTCAGGATCGTCGGCTCAAAGAAGTTACCTTCGCTGTTCGCCGGTTTACCGCCGAAGTGGAGTTTCGCCCCCTTCTGCACCGCTTCACTCACCTGTTTGCTGAGGGTCTCCAGCGCATCTTTTGATGATAGCGGCCCAAGCGTGGTGCTCTCATCAAGCGGGTCGCCCATCTTCACCTGCTGGAAAGCGTCGGTGAACTGGCGCAGGAACTGATCGGCCACTTTCTGGTGTACGATAAAACGTTTCGCCGCGGTACAGACCTGCCCGGCGTTTGCCAGACGCGCCTGCACGCCGGTTTTCACCGCCTTCTCCAGATCGGCATCGTCGAGCACGATAAAGACGTCGTTACCGCCCAGTTCGAGGGTCGATTTTTTGATGTGCTTCGCCGCCTGCGACGCCACTGCACTACCCGCTTTTTCCGAACCGGTCAGGGCTGCGCCCTGCACGCGCGGGTCAGCGATAATCGCCGAGACCTGATCGGAGGAGATAAACAGGTTGGTCCATGCCCCTTCCGGTGCACCCGCTTCACGCACCAGGTGGGCGAAGGCTTCGGCGCAGTGCGGCACGATGCTGGCGTGCTTACAGATCACCGGGTTACCGGCGGCCAGGTTCGGTGCCAGCACGCGAATGAGCTGGTAGTACGGGAAGTTCCACGGCTCGACCGCCATGATGATACCGATCGGATGGTGCTCAACCCAGGCATCGCCCAGCTCGGTGTCATATTTCACCGGGGCGAGGAATTTTTCCGCGTTGTCCGCATAGTAACGGGCGATCTGCGCACAGATCTGCACCTCGCTGCGGCTCTGGGCAATCAGTTTCCCCATCTCCTGGGTGGCGATTTTCGCCAGCTCCTCCTGATGGCTCTCCAGCAGGTCAGCCAGTTTATGCAGTACCGGCAGCCGCTGGTCGATGCTCCCTTTTGCCCACTCGGAGTGGTAAAGGGCGTCAGCCTGGCGCAGCGTCGCCTCAATATCGGCATCGCTGTGGTTCGGATACGCTTTAATCAGCTGATTGTTGAAAGGATTCACTGTCTGGTAAGCCATATGGGTCTCCTTAATTTACCGCTTAGGGTAATAAGGGTAGTAAAGCGTCAGGAGGCGTGAAGTAAAGTTGAGTATATCCGGAGTGTTCTTATGTTTCATTTAGCGTGATATTTTTGCCGCCATGAAATTTAAAACTCAAACAAGAAATTAAAAATCAAAGGCTTATATTATTTTTAAAGTAATATAACCTTATTTAACCCTGAACTATTTCTGGATAAGTAAATAAACGCTCCTGCCTGTCACTTTTTGTTCAATTAAAGCTTAATTAACGCCGCTTTATTTCCACCCCGCCTACATCCGCTATGCTTAATACCACACAAATAACAGGAGGAAATATGCAGCAGAGCATTCGCGGGATCGATCATATTGGTATTACCGTGCCGGATATAAAAGCCGCCACCCGTTTTCTTACCGAGGCATTAGGTGCGGAGTTGATTTACCAGTCCGTCGCACCGGAAGATGAGGATATTGATAGCGAAGCACAGCAAAAGACGCTGCGGCTGGTGCCGGGCACGGTGATCAAAGCGGTGAGCATGCTCAAGCTACAACACGGGCCGGGCATTGAGTTGTTTGAAATGCAGGGGCCTTCACAGCGTGAACCGCTGCGGGCGAACGACTTTGGTCTGCAACACTTTGCGGTCTATGTCGACGATATCGATGCCGCGCTGAAACAGTTTGTCGAAGCGGGTGGCGAAGTGTTTACCGCGCCGCAGCCGCTCGGTTTCCCGACCGAGAGGGGCGACGGCAACTGCTTTTGCTATGGCCGCACGCCGTGGGGCAGCATCGTCGAATTTATCGCTTACCCAACGCCGATGCCCTACGAGCGCGACACGCCGCTGCGCCGCTGGAAACCGTAACCATTAGTCCGAAGCAGGCTTTGAACAGCCCCACCCAATGTGGCGGCTTCTGCATAACGCGTTTCGCGATCCCAGGCGCGCTGTGCTATACCGGAAAACCGCTCCAGACCGAGATGATGAATAGCCGTGACTCGCGATATCGCACAAACCTTTTTCCGCTCAGCGGCGCTGCCCGGCGTGGAGCTGCGTAGCACCCGCAACAGCACGCAGGCGTATAAGCGCCACCGCCACGCAGAACTCTCCATTGGCGCGATTATCGACGGCCAGACCCGCTGCGTCTGCCATCAGCAGGAGTACCTGCTGCGGCCAGGCGACCTGATTATTATCCCGGCCCTGACGCCGCACAGCTGCAACCCGCTCGCCGGGCAAGCGCGCAGCTACCATATGCTCTATCTGGCAGATGAAAACCGTGGCCAACAGGTGATTCGCGACCCGCAGTTGTTCGAACACTTCCTGCATATTGTCGCGCTGATGGAGAATAACCAGACGCAGGCATTGCAAGGAGCCATCCAGACTCTGCTCGCCGCCCTGCCGCAGGTGCCTGATGATGAACCGTTCCACGCGATCAGCGAGCAGGTGCAGATGGCGTTGCAGGAAAATTTGCAGCAGCCACCGACGCTGGATGCGCTGGCCCACGCCTTTTCACTGCGCAAAGAGACGTTGATCCGCACCTTCAAACGGGACACCGGTTTAACGCCCGGCAGCTTTCTCAACCTCGCGCGCGTTGAGTTCGCTAAAAGCCGCCTGCGCGCCGGGGATAAACTGGCAGATGTCGGCTACCAGAGCGGTTTTGCCGACCAGAGCCACTTTCATAAAACCTTTGTCAGCTACACCGCCGCCACGCCGCGCCAGTATGCGCTCGGATCAATATCAGACAATAAATAGCGCCTCACAGCGGCTATGGTGACCGCAATGTTTATGCGAGGTCACTATGGATATCTTTCCCGCCGCTTTTCCCGCCCTGGCGCTGGCGCATTTTGTCGCGCTACTCAGCCCCGGCCCGGACTTTTTCCTGCTGATAGGTTACGCCATCCGTTACCGCCTGCGCGGCAGCGTCGGGCTCTGTATCGGCATCGCTTTCGGCAACGCGCTCTATATTCTGCTGGTGATTATCGGGGCCAGCGCACTGCGCCACTTCAGCGGGCTGTTTACCGCCATCGAACTGCTCGGCGCGCTTTATCTGCTGTGGATTGGCTCGCACCTGGTGCGCAGCCGCCCGCAAACGCTGGCGCTGGATGAGACGCGTCAGCGCTGCCCCGGCATCGGTAAACAGTTTTTACTTGGCCTCGGCTCAGCGCTGCTTAACCCGAAAAACGCCCTCTTCTACCTGGCGCTGATGACCGCCCTGCTCGGCCCGGATGTGACGCTACTGCAACAATCTGTCAGCGGGATCTGGATGGTAATGGTAGTGCTGCTGTGGGATGTAGCGCTGGTCAGCCTGATTGGCCTGCCTGCGCTGCAACGGCGTCTGAGCCGCAGCATCTGCTGGATAGAGCGCATCGCGGGCGTAGTGCTGATGGTGTTTGGCGGGTGGATCTTATGGAAAATCCTGTAAGGCGTTATTCGAATAGCTCGGCATGGGTACCCAAATCGGTGAATACCACCAGATGCTTTTCGTCATCAAGGCGATAGACCAGCAGATAGTCGCCGCCGATATGCAGTTCGCGAAACCCCTGCATATTTCCGGTTAAAGCATGATCGTTATAGTGGGCGGGAAGCGGGTTGCCGGAGAGCACCATCGACATGATAGCAGCCGTCTCATGCATGTCCCGGCGTCCCGCTTTGTTGTATCGCTCCCAGGCCTTCACAAAGGTTTTGGTGTAATCGGAGCGGAATGGCAGGGTCGCGCGTTTACTCTTTCCCATCGTTTAAGCTGTCCATTAGCTGTTCAACACTCTCAAAGCGTCCCTGCTTTTGCGCGGCGATCTCTTCGGCCTCAACCATTGCGTTACGTAACCGGGCGGTGGGTTTCGCGGTGATTTCAAAAGGTATCCCTTCGTTTTTAACAATTTGCTCAGCAAACAGGCGTATCGCCGTGCTCCAGTTAAGGCCGCAATTTTCAAGTACCAGCCCGGCGCGTGCTTTAAGTTCGCTGTCGATACGCGATCGGATAACAGAATCCATATAACCTCCTGTGCGTTTGTGGGCACAGTGTAGCTACAAAATTGATTCTTTGCACCTTCGCCTCGTCTCGCTCTATGCTTATCAGATGGAAAAATTAGCTGAACTGAAGCGCGCCAAACGACTGGCGCTGTCGCTGCTGCTGATCGCTGCCGCAGTATTTGTTACCACTCTCTTTCTGCCGGCAAACTTCTGGGTGAGCGGGATCAAAGCCATTGCCGAAGCGGCGATGGTCGGCGCGCTGGCCGACTGGTTTGCGGTGGTGGCGCTGTTTCGCCGCGTGCCGCTGCCGTTTATTTCTCGCCATACGGCGATTATTCCACGCAATAAAGACCGGATTGGCGACAATCTTGGTCAGTTCGTGCAGGAGAAATTTCTTGATACCCAATCGCTGGTGGCGCTGATCCAGCGGCATCAGCCCGCGCAGATGATCGGCGTCTGGTTCAGCCAGCCGGAGAACGCGCAGCGCGTCGGCACGCATCTGTTGCAAGTGATGAGCGGCTTTCTCGAGATGACCGATGACAGCCGTATTCAGCGGCTGATCCGCCGGGCGGTGCACAAAGCGATCGATAAAGTCGATTTAACGCAAACCAGTGCCCTGATGCTGGAGAGCCTGACGCGTAACAACCGCCACCAGAAGCTGCTGGACACGCTAATTACTCAGTTGATTGCGCTGTTGCAGCGGGAAAATACGCGTACCTTTATCGCCCGGCAGGTGGTGCACTGGCTGGAGACCGACCATCCGGTGAAGGCGAAAGTGCTGCCGAAAGAGTGGCTGGGGGAGCAGAGCGCGGCGCTGGTCTCCGATGCGGTTAACTCCCTGCTGGATGATATCAATGCCGATCGCACGCACCAGATCCGCCAGGCCTTCGATCGCGCGACGATGAAACTGATCGCTAACCTGAAAAGCGATCCGGAGATGGCGGAGCGGGCGGAAAACATCAAAGAGTATTTGAAGAACGATGAGGCGTTTAACCGCTACGTTGGCGAGATGTGGGGCGATCTGCGCAACTGGATGAAAGCGGATATGCACTCCGACGATTCAAAAATGCAAAAGCGTATCAGCGAAGCCGGGCTGTGGTTTGGCGAAACGCTGCTGGCGGACGGCGCGCTGCGCGCCTCGCTTAACGAGCACCTCGAACAGGCGGCCCATCGTGTTGCGCCGGAGTTTTCAGCTTTCCTGACGCGTCATATCAGCGACACGGTGAAGAGCTGGGATGCGCGGGATATGTCTTACCAGGTGGAGCTCAATATCGGCAAGGATCTGCAATTTATCCGTATCAACGGCACGCTGGTCGGCGGCTGTATTGGCCTGATTTTGTACCTCCTGTCGCAGATCCCGGCGCTCTTCAACCTCTCTGCCCTGTGAGTTGCCGGATGGCGGCTTACGCCTTATCCGGCCTACAAAAGCGAACCGTAGGCCGGATAAGCGCAGCGCCATCCGGCAATTGATGACAATTCTGACCAATAAAACAAAAGTTAACTGCAATTCGCTATCAGTGTGCGATCTCATTATTGGCGAGAGGGAAGTTTTCTACGCGCCCTTGTTTAAATTCGACGCCAACAACAACACTTCTGGGCGAATCATGCTGAGTGCGCGATTTGAGAATGTAGTTAACAACAAATTGTCCATTCATTGAAAATAAATAAAACGAGGGGGGAATACACAGCTTTTCATCGCGCACTTTCAGTTGCGGTAAAAACGTATATTTTCTCTCTTGCACGGGTGTCTCACGTGGATTTATCGCGATATAGCTCGGCTGAAAATCTCTTGCATTTGGAACCACAAAGCAGACGTTATCACCCTCTTTCAGTACGGTTGTAGTTTCATCCGCCTTCAGGCGATCGCCCTGTCCAGGACAGCCTGTCAACGCGATTAAGCCTGCAACAACAAGCAGTAAGCGTGTACTTTTATTGATAGTTAGCTCCATGGAAACCCCCGCATCGTTTGCTTATATTTCGCGCCGATTACGGCTTCTGCTATGTCTCCATCCATCTTCACATCTCCTCTTGCAAGCAGTGCAATCCAGGCTCTGTAACCGTAAGTTTTAAGGATGAAATAATCTGCGATAATTTGTGCCTGCTGTTCCATGGGATAACAGCGTAAAAGACGACCATCTAATCTGTAGCGGTAGCTAACGAACCTGCTTGCTAAGCCCCTAAGAAGGATATTCATACCCCGGTTTCTTTGCCAGACGTGGCTCATCTCATGGATAAAAAGATTCTGCAGAGATAGCCCTTCACAGGAGAAATCATCCCTGTACCAGTAACGAAAATAGAGTTCGCCATTTGGACTCATCGCCGTCTCATCATCCTGTAACTCAAAGGGAAAAAAGCTACCGTGATGGATCCAAACCTTATGGTATTCAATCGTATCGCCGAAAACGCGCTTAGCTAGTGTAACTTCCCCATGCTTAAGTATTCGAAGACTTCCCTCATTTTGATTACTCATATCCAACTCCTTGTAGCAAACAATCCTTATCGACGCGCTGAACGCATGTTTATTCGACGCTGATTTTGTATAACCCAGGCGTAAAAAACTGTGCTCTAAAATCCACTTCTTCTCACTCCTCAATCACAAACCGTGTCGCTTCAAAGCGGTTCAAAATCAGGTGCACGAGATAAACCATCGTCAAGGTCGCCACCAGCGAAACGGTGACGGAGACAATGCGGTACAGGTCGCTGAACACCAGGTCGGTATCCGGGTGCAGATTCTGGCCAAACATAATGCCGATGGTGGTGACGCTGGCGAAACCGACGCCCGCGCCCACCTTCTCCATCACATGCAGCCGCGCGCTAAACGCCAGCCCAAGGCCGATCAGCGGCATCATCAGCAGCATATGGCTGCTGTGGTTATAGAGAATCAACTGCACCAGCAGGATGTAGAGACAGGCCAGCACCACGCCCACCACGCGCCACAGCGAACTCAGCACCGAGCCGCGATAGTGCATCGGAAAGAGGATCAAAATTCCCGCCATCAATGCCGAAAGCGAATCGCTCAGGTCGCTCATCTGGAAGACAACAAAAATCATCGTCGCCACCGTGCCGGAGAGCAGCGATTCGTGGCGCACCCGGGCAGCGTTTTTCTCAATCAGCGGCGGGCGGGTGCGCGGCTCGACATCCGGCAGCAGAAAGTGCATCAGCGCGCTAAGGGCGACGGCCATAATACTGGCCTCTATATTGGAAAAGAGCAGCGTATGCCAGTCGCTCGACGGGTAGCTCATAAAGTTGAGCATCGTGCTCTGGCACACCACGCCGGTTGAACCAAAGAGAAACAGCGGGCCTTTGCTCATAAAGCGAAAACGCATCACGTAGAGCCCAAACACCACCAGCGTCATGATCACCGGCCACTGCATCAGATAGCCGATGATAAACACCATTTCGACGCAGTTAATCACTGCGCTGAACACGAACTGTTTGGCGACGTGGCGGTTAAACACCGGCACCAGCGACAGCAGCATCACCGGGTAGATGACATAGAAGACGCCATACTGCGTGTTGTAAAAGCTCGACACGCTCAGGGCAATCATTCCGGCAAACACGATGCGCAGCGTCTGGCGAAAATCATTCGCCGTGTAGACGATATTGCCATGCGGCGTAAAGACGCGGGCCAGCGTGTTAATAGACATAGTGCAGCAGGCTTACCAGGCGGATTTGCAGCCCGGAGAAGAAGCGGGCGAAGATCCCTTCGCTGTTATAGAGCTGCACCGTGGCGCGCGCGCCGGTCGGCAGTTCTTTTGGCAACGGCTCATCCAGCGCCACATGAATGCGCATGCGCTGCGCATCGCGCACCCAGCGGTTGGAAGTTTCCGGCTCCGAAAGCTGACCGTTTACCGCTTCCTGCCCGGCGAGTGTGCCCGCATCGCTGCTGGTGACATGCGCGTGGAACACCTGGCCCGGCAGCGCATCAAATACTATCGCCGCATCGGTGCCAACATGGGTATGGCGCAGGCTCTTTTCACGAAAATCGGCGACGATATCGCTCTTTTCATGCACCAGCGCTAGCGACGCGCCGCCCGCCTGGGCATAAAAACCGGGGCTGAGCTGCAGGTTGCTGACCGTGCCGTCTGCTTCGGCGCGCACCTGCGTCCAGCCAAGGTTCAGCTGCGCCTGTTGCAGGGCGTTGCGATATTTTTGCAGCGTGACGTTATGCGCTTCATCACGTTCACCGCGCTGAATACGCAGCGCTTCAATGCTGGCGTTAAGGTTCGTCACCGACTGCTCACTCCCCTGCCAGGTGGTGCGCACGTTATCGAGGTCGGACTGCGAGACACTCTGCATTTTGCCGAGTCGCTGATAACGCTCAAAGGTGACGCGATTATTCTGCGCTGTCAGCTGCGCCGTTTTCAGGCTTGCCTGCGCGGCGGCAATCTGCGCGTCGAGCTGTTGATTGGTCAGACGCGCTTGCGCCAGCGCAATCTCCGCGGCTTCGACCTGGTTTTCAAAAGGTGTGGCGTCGAGTCGGTAGAGCAGATCGCCGCGCTTTACCCGGCTGTTGTTCTGCACGTAAACCTCGGAAACATAGCCAGAGACACGGGCAGAAACCGGCGTCACCACGCGCATCACGGTGGAGTCCGGCGTCAGCGGGATCCAGATATCGGCGACAATAAAATAGACAAACATCAGCAGGAAAGAGGCAATACTGACCCTTACCCAGCGGGCAAATTTTTGTTCAGGCGTCATCATTTTCTTATTCGGTTTTATTATCTTCTTCGCGCATCACGCGCAGATTACAGGCGAGTTGGCTCAGCGTGGCGCTGAACTTTTGCAGATCTTCCGCCGGGATACTCTCCGTTGCCCGCAGCTGACAGGCTTCAATCACTTGTGTGATTTTCTCCAGCAGAGCACACCCTTTGGCGGTCAATTTCAGCAGGCGGATGCGCTTGTCGTACGGCGATGTCGTACGCGCAATCAGCCCCTGCGTCTCCAGTTGGGCGAGCGTGCGCATCAGTGGCGGCAGTTCAATGCCCTGCACTTCCGCCAGCTCACTGACCGAAACATTGTCCCCCAGTTGCTGCAACTGCATCAGCACCGTCCAGCTCGACTGGGTAATGCCGGTGTCGCGCAGGGCATGATCAATGGTCGCTCGCCACTGGCGCACCACCATTGCCATGCGCATTCCCAGCGGTCGGCGGGCAAACAGTTCATCTTCGGTCATTACGTCCCCTCACATTAGCGGAGGGGCACGATAAAGGTTATCAGGGTAACTATCAAGAAACGGCGGGGCAAAGAGCATGGATTGTGAAAGGCGAAGAGGTCAATCAAAAAACACCATTCCCTTGTAGGGCTTCGCGCGACAAGCCGCCAGACGCTGCGCCAGATCGCCGACATGTGCTTCCAGCTTGTGACCGTCCGGGTCAAGGAAGTAGTACGAGGCCCCTTCGCTTTTGTTCACCTTCCAGCTCACCACGCCCGCCTGTTCCAGCCGCGTAATAAACGCCGCCAGTTCGTGCTCGCCAATGCTAAACGCGTAGTGGGTGTAATCGCTTTGATCGGCAGGAATAACCCGGCGTGCCTCATCGACGGAGAGGCAAATCCAGATATCGCCGCAGGTGAGATATGCGCCGTTATCCCAGCGTGCATGCAGCTTCAGGCCGAGCAACTGATGGTAGAAATCGACGCTGCGCGCCAGGTCGCTGACCGCCAGCGTAAGGTGGTTAAGGGTAGTTAGCACGGTCTCGCTCTCCATTAAAAGTTAAACGCTGAAGCCATTCTTTCCTGCTCGCTGCGCGCGATGCCCAGCGTTTCAGCATGGCTGCGCCACTGGCTTACGCTGCTTAATACCTCTTGTTTAATCGCGTGCGCTCGTGAACTACTCAACTGGAAAAAATCGATAACTGACATCGCCAGTTCAAACTCGAGGCTGTTATCGCTATCGCTGATATTAAGATGCAACCCTTGTGCATCCGGCACCGGATTAATGTCATAAGCGGGCGACAAACGCCAGCCACCCTGCTGATAAATAAAACCGTGGTTACGCAGGTGATCGTCATTATTAGAAACGGCGATATTGAAAACGATGCGTCGCCACAGCTGGGCTAAATCGTCGCGGCTGCGGGCACCCTTTTCCGTCAGGAACTGCGCCAGTTCGAGGTAAGACGCCTCGTAATCACCATCGTAATAACCAAGCTGTGTCATCGCAGAGGTAAAGTGCAGACGGGAATCGGACGTTCTGTCAAAACGCCTGGTCAGAAAGGTATGGTACTCGCGGTCGAAACGCTCAATACGGCATTCAGCCATATCGATTCCCGCATTACGCGCCAGTTGCCAGGTCAGAAATTCCCACGCCGCAATGTCGTAATCATCGTAGCGGCTGGGGAATTTGGCGATCCATAAATGATCATCTTCATCACGCACGCTGGCTTTAGGCCGCGCGCCGCCCAGCGAGGAGCCCGGCGACATCAGCATTTCCAGCCATTTCAGGTACTCAGCATCGTCACGCTCGTCATGTCGTTCGACCTGCTCTGCCGCATGCGCCAGCTCTCTTAGCGAGGTCAGTGGTGGTGCCGCTAGCCGGTGATTATCGTCAAGAAAAGTGCCGTCAGGATCGCGTTTGAAGCGCAGCGCGCCCTGGCGGTGAAAATCATGCACCCCCAGCAGAAAATCGATTTCGCCCAGTTGCCGTGGACGACGCGCTTCATGCCGGGCAAGGATAGCCTCCCGCCGTTTCATCAGTAGCCGCCCCCAGCGATCCGGACAGGAGTCGAGAAAAACGCGAAAATTTCGTGATGCCTGGCTGTGCTGCTCGCCGGAGTAGAGTTCCAGGTCGGGATCGACTTTCTGCGCGAAGGGCGATACCAGCCACTTATCGTCATAGCGAAAACTAAAATGCTCGCCATTGCGTATCCTGTCTGCGCGCAGCAGGCCAACCCGCGCAGGCTCGGCAAAATCTTGCCAGTCGGCATACACCCAAACATCCGTGGTCATTAACGCGGCTCTCCTCTCTTCCTTAAAAGCTCTATATCCTGCAACTTGCGCCCCAGTTCATCATCCCTGGCAAGGAGAAGAAAATCATCGACCAGCCCGAGTACACCAAGCACAGCCACATAGTGCCCAAGCGAAACCCCCGGGTCGCCCTGCTCGATTTTTCGCAAGGTGAGACGGCTTAACCCCGTTCGTTCCGAGAGCATAGTCTGAGTGAGTTTTCGGCGTTTGCGGGCGAGTTTGATGTTCTCACCAAACTGCGTAAGCACTTGTTGATGGCGGGGGAAGATAACCGCGCTGCGTTTATCTTTTGCTGTCATGGTCACTATACTTACCATTAATATAGAATTTGGTAAGTATAGTGACCAAGAAATCGAAGGTAAAGTATATAAAATGAACACCCACGCATTCTTTTATCAGGTCGCGGGGGTGCTCAGAGGGTTATTTCGCGGCTTTGACCTCGGCAACAAACTCGGGTAGCTCCCAGGCACCGCCCGCGCGAATACCGCGGCACAGGCCGGTAGTGCTTCCGCTGCTCTTACGAAATGCTTCGCCGTCCCACACCCACTCGGTTGATGCCCAGCAGTCGCCAATCCCGCGCCCGCGCTGAGCAAGCGTGATGGCACCGTCGCTGTAATCCGTTCCCGAGCTGGTGATGAACTGCGGTTTCTCTTTCAGGGCGTTATCAACCACCCAGTAGCCGTAACCTTCGTTGTAGGCAGCACGCCAGCAGAGTGTGGACACCAGGCCATGTTTTGCATCCAGCGGCGTCAGGGTGAGATCATTTTCACCTTTGATCACCTCCTCTTCCGGACTGGAGAGCCGGCCACAGTCATCATCTTTAGCGATGGCCGCCAGCAGCCGGGGCGTGAGTTCTTTTGCTTCAGCGGCGCTAAGGGCGCGCGCGTTTTCCTTGCTGACCGGCGCGGCCTGGATCACCGGGGCGGGGATCGCAGCGGTAACCGAGGTTTCGGGCTTATTGCCTTTTTTACTCAGTGCGCCCGGCGTGCCGACGCGCCCCTGCACATCGTCAATCTTCAGCAGCGCGGCGGAAGCGCCGTCGCCAGAGAGCACAAACGTTTTCGCGCCGCCTTTAAAGACCACCATGCCGCTGCCCTTCACCGCAGCAATCATCTGCGCTGCCTGCTCGTCCGTCAGACGCCAGGTGTCGTTATCGCCGGGGGTTAACGCGCCGAGGGGTTTACCGTTAATCCACAGTGCCAGCTTCGGCGGCGACGGCGGTTCACTGCCGTCCATATCTGCCAGCACCACCTGCACGGAAACCGGCGTCTGCGGCCCCGCTTTACGGGTGATCAGCACCGAGCCGGAGGCATCCTCTTCCGTGCTGTAGCCCGCAGCGCGGCAGGTCAGGGTGTTATCGCACACCACTTGCCAGTCTTTATGTTCGAACGAGACGCTGGCAGGTGCCGCCAGCACGGGAAGGCTCAGGGTCGCTGCGGTTATCAGCGCCGCGGTGATACTTTTTTTCATGCCATCACTCCATTGAGAAAGGCGTCAGGGGTGCGAAACAGAATCAGGAAAATGATGAGGCGAGAGAGTTCCCGCCTCAGAAAAGCACAGTCGATTAGTCGAGGTTGAGATCGGCGTAGGAGTTGACTACGCGGGAGACAATGCCGTAATCCATCGCCTCTTTGGTGTTCATCCAGAAGTTGCGATCGGTGTCCTGCTTCACTTTCTCCACCGGCTGGCCGGTCGCGTCAGCAATCATGCGGTTCACACGCTCAAGGGTACGGATGATCTCTTTGGCTTCGATTTCGATATCGCTCGCCTGACCACGCACGCCGCCCAGCGGCTGGTGGATCATAAAGCGGGTGTTCGGCAGCGAGTAGCGATGCTCTTTTTTCGCCGCGAGGAAGATGGTGATCCCGGCGCTGGCGACCCAGCCGGTGCCGATGATGTGCACTTCCGGAGTGATAAATTTGATCATGTCGTGGATGGTATCCGCCGCTTCGACATGGCCGCCCTGGCTGTTGAGATAGATTTTGATCGGCGCATCGCTGATACCCTGCAGCAGCAGAAGCTGGGTCACCACTTTCTCAGTCAGCGCCTGGTTGATCTCACCGGAGATGATGATCGAACGCGCATCCAGCAGTTTCTGCTGCATCAGCTGGCTGGCATTGCCTGCTTCTTTCTCTTTTTTGTCGTCATCATCGTGGTTAGTAATAAAATGCATGTGCTCTCTCCCTTCAGGTTATGGAGCTAAGCATAGCCCAACGCAGGGTGGGCGGGAACCACCAGATATTTCCTGCGCCCTTTTCGCCTTCAGCTTATATCGCTGCGTCGTAGTCCCATATCCCTTAACTGCTCGTCACTCAGCCTGCGCAGTTCGCGTCGGGTTTTCGCCAACAGGTGCCAGCGCCGCAGCTGGCGCCAGAGTAAAACAAAGCCGGAAAACGGGCGCCGTGGTCGATTTTCGAAAAATTCCATGTTGCTCTCCTCGCCTGAAAAGAGCTCTATCTTCGCTGCGATCGCCCTGCACAATACAGACTCAGAAAATACTTTTCTTTAACATACAGATACCGTAAAAGAGGATCTGAACGCCACTTTCCCGCCCGATCTGTACTGTTTTTTGTAACTGTATGGTGACTTTTTAGGATACAGCATGACCCGCTACCAACATCTGGCCACGTTACTGGCAGAGCGCATTGAACACGGCTTATATCGCCACGGTGAAAAATTGCCTTCGGTGCGCAGCCTGAGCCAGGAGCATGGCGTCAGTATCAGCACCGTACAGCAGGCCTATCAGGTACTGGAAACGTTGCAGTTAATCACCCCGCAGCCGCGCTCCGGTTACTTTGTCGCGCCGCGCAAAGCCAAACCGCCGGTGCCGGCGATGTCGCGCCCGGTACAGCGACCGGTTGATGTCACGCAGTGGGATGAAGTGTTAACCCTGCTTGATGCGCGCACGGATAAAGAGATTATCGCCTTCGGCGGCGGCGCACCGGACCTCAACCAGCCGACCCTCAAACCGCTATGGAAAGAGATGAGCCGCATCGCGCAGCACCAGGTGATGGACGCCCTCAGCTATGACCCCCTGCCCGGTCAGCAGGAGCTGCGCGAGCAGGTCGCCCGCCTGATGCTTGATGGCGGCACCTCGTTAAACGCCGAAGAGATTGTTATCACCGCTGGCTGCCACCCGGCGCTGTCGCTGGCGCTGATGGCGGTCTGCGATCCGGGCGATATTGTCGCCGTCGAATCGCCCTGCTTCTACGGCACCATGCAGCTGCTGCGCGGGCTGGATATCAAAGCGATCGAAATCCCGACCGATCCGGAAACGGGGATCAGTATTGAAGCGCTGGAGCTGGCGCTGGAGCAGTGGCCGATTAAAGGGGTGATCCTGGTGCCCAACTGCCAGAATCCGCTCGGGTTTATCATGCCGGAAGCGCGCAAAAAGGCGGCGCTGTCGCTGGCACAGCGCCACGATATTGTCATTTTCGAAGATGATATTTATGGCGAGCTGGCCACCGACTATCCGCGGCCGAGTACCATCAAATCCTACGATATTGATGGCCGCGTGCTGCTCTGTAGTTCACTGACCAAAAGCGTGGCGCCGGGACTGCGCATTGGCTGGATCGCGCCGGGGCGCTATCTGGATCGGGTGATCCATAAAAAATATGCCGCCATCGGCACTAATGTCCCTTCCACCCAGCTGGCGGTGGCGGCGTTTATCCGCGACGGACACTATCATCGCCACGTACGCCGGATGCGCCAGGTCTACCAGCAGCGGCTGGCGGTCTACACCTGTTGGGTACGGCAATATTTTCCATGCAATATCTGCGTGACGCGCCCGCAGGGCGGCTTTCTGCTGTGGGTCGAACTGCCGGAAAGCGTCGATATGGTCTGCGTTTCCCGCGCGCTCTGCCGGTTAAAGATCCAGATCGCGCCCGGTTCGCTCTTTTCGGCCTCCGGCAAGTATCGCAACTGCCTGCGCCTCAACTGCGCCCTGCCGCCGGATGAAGAGAGACGGGAAGCGATCAAACAGCTGGGTGCGACGATCCACAACGCGCTGGAGGAGTAGCCTCAGAGAATCGCCTCGTTGGTCAGAATACGCCGCGCGCCGAGGTAGTGATCCTGCCAGTAATCATTGGTCAGGTTACTGATACGGATCTTCAGCCCGCTGCGCGGTGCTTCGATAAAGCTATTGTTGCCAAGGTAGACGCCAACGTGGTCTGCCGGGCCGCGCCTTTTACTGTGAAAGAAGATCAGATCGCCGCGGCGCAGCTTATGGCGGGCCACTTTTTTCAGCCCTCTATCCCGGAACATCGCGCGGGTGGTGCGCGGCAGTTTTCGCGCCAGCACCTTGTTATAGGCGTAGACCACCAGCCCGCTACAGTCGAAACCCCGCTGCGGTGAGACGCCGCCAAGCACGTAAGGTTTACCGAGCTGCTTCTCCAGACGGTTCATCACCGTCAGCAACGATGCGCGAACGCGCGCTTTTCGCCTCGCCTGATGATGCGCGGCAGTCGTCTGGGCGTTTGTCTCAGACGTGGTTAACAGAGGCGTCGCTCTGCGCGCGGGGGTTTGCACACACCCGGTTGCAAGCGACAGCACAAGAAGCGTAAAAAAAAGCCCCAAAAACCCTCGGAGCAGGCTCCGACTAGGGGCGACGATGGATGACAAAATAACAGCTTTCACGAGAACAACACATTTAAACCAATGAGTTAAACGGAAGCACCGGCTACAGCCAGCACCATAAATAGTGCGTTTATTGACGCGTAAACGCCTGAACCTTCTGGGCAATCCCTTTATTGAGCTGGCAGACGCGCGCTTCCGATACGCCGATCACCTGCGCAATCTCTTTCAGGCTCAGTTCATGCTGGTAATAGAGCGCGAGGATCAGCTGCTCACGCTTGTCGAGGGTGGCTACCGCGCTGCGTAACGTGTAGGCGGGCAGCAGTTCATCCTCGAGCTGGCGGCTACGGAGCGTGCTGGCGTGCAGATCACTCTCCAGCAGGGTATCCAGGCTCTCCAGCGCACTGGCCGAATGCAGCAGCAGATATTGCTGCCAGGCTTCCGGCGTCACCGACAGCCGTTCACTCAGCTCCTCAAAGCGCGGTTCATACCCCAGCTCACGGGTGATTTCGCGGATCGCATCCGTGAGCTTATGCGTCTGTTGACGCAGCCTGCGCGGCCGCCAGTCCTGCTGGCGTAACTCATCCAGCACCGCGCCGCGAATGCGCTGAATGGCGTAACCGGCAAACTGTGCGTCCGGCGGGCCATAGCGGCGCAACGAGGCCAGCAGCCCCATCAGGGCAATTTGGCGCATATCCTCTTTGCTCATTACGCTGCTGGTCTGCCAGCTGAACTGTTTGACGACTTTATGTACCAGCGGCAAATAATCACTGATATAACGCGCTTCATCAGCGGGATTTAAGGTTTTTGCGGCAGTTAAATTCATCATTTACATTACGTATGAGGAACAGCGGATAAAACAATTAATAAAAAGTTTCGGCAACACCTAATTAACAAAATGAGAAGAGAAGTAGCTAATAACTTACAAAAGCGCTCCTCAACGGCGTCAAACAATACACCACAAACCCGTTTTTTAATCCTTTGAAAAGCGCCAACTAATGAAATCACATGTAATTTACGCCGCGCTTTCCGTATTATTAACGCCACAAACCGGTGAACTACGAATATTTATTCTGTTATTTATCCGATTCAGCCAACAGCATTATTTCTTGCAATAAGTCTCTGACGGATTGGTATCAATCGTTAACCTTTTATGAATAAACACAATTGCACCGTAAATAACTGGGTCATCGATCCTGCGTCAGGCGCGATCCACCACGTGGTGACCGGCGAGGAGAAACGGTTGGGAACGCACCCGCTCAGACTGCTGGCTGTTTTGCAGCAACACCCCGGCGAGATCCTCTCCCATGAGGCGTTGGCCGCGCAGGTCTGGGAAGATCGCGCGGTCAGCAGCAATAGCCTCGCCAATGCCATTCATGCGCTGCGTACCGCCCTGGCGGATAACGGTAAGCAACAGCGAATTATTCGCACCATCCCCAAAAAGGGATACGTGCTGGAGGCAAAATATTGCCGTCCTCTGGTCAGCGGGCCGCCGCCAGACCCACGCCCTGTCGCACCTGAAGTCGATATCCCCGTACAGGAGACGGCACCTTCCGCGCCTGAGTTACCCGCGCCAATCCGGCAACAGACGCCCGTTGCTGCGCAACCTTTCTCCTGCATTAACGTTCTGCTTATTATGCTGCTCTTTATATTTACTGTTCTCTGTAGCGGCTATCTGGCGCTCACCTATAACAACAAGATAGTGGCAAAAGAGGTGGCAAAAAATATCTACAGCCATCTGCGTATATTTGCCCTGCTGGCACCGGGCGAGAGAATGAAAGAGCCGACGGCTATTTATGATCGCTTAAAAGAGAGCTATACCCGGCTTAATCGGCAGGCAAAGCAGAAGGCGCTGCGTATTGCTATTTACTATCGCAGTGAAAATCAAACCTTGAATTATACCTTCCGCATACATAATGGCTGCGAGCAGCGGGTACTGGTGATGCAAATTGACCACTGGCGTTCCGATACGGCGTTATTAAATAAGCTGATTGTCAGTGAGACACGGAGAAAAATGGATGAGATGGCACGCTGTAACAGCCAGTAAATGGACACTATTTTTGCTTGCTATCACCCTGGCGGCGTTAGCCTGCGGCATCGTTTTCCAGCGCGGGCAGCGCGCCCTTAACCAGACGGAGGAGATCGTACAGCAGGTGGGGTTTTACGATTTGATGCTGCATCAACAGGAGATCTACGATTCGCGCATGAGCACGGCGGGCAATATTATTATCAGCACGCTCAGCAGCCCGCACGATGCGGCCTTTATGCTCAAAAGTAACTTTGTCCACACGCGCCAGCGGTATGGTAAACACTATTTTGCCTACGCACCGGTGCTGTTCAACCCGGCAAAAGATAACCGCATGGTGACAAACAATGTTGATCTGCTGACCTACTCGGAGAATGCCATGCAGCAGATTGCGCCCGACGGCGTGCCGCTGGTCTGCCAGCAAAATGGCATGATTTTTCGCTATCAGCTGGAGCCGGATTAAGCAAAAACGCGGGGATTAAGTTTGCGGCGTCGATGGTCGTTTTAGGTAGCCAGATAGCCGCCAAACGTTAACCGCCCTCTGTGAGACGCACATCATGACAGCGCCCCCCTTTTCTGACGCGACCCTCTTTTTACTTAACCAGGCGCAGGCCGACCTTGATCAATTGCCGGAGATTGACCAGCCTAAGATTGAACGCCTTCGCGCAGCGCTTAACGCTGGCGAACTTGAGCTCGATCCCGATGCGCTGGTGCAGGCCATCTTCACTTTTCATCAGCGCTGACGCGCCGCTTAACGATCACTTATGCGCATCATGAGCAGCGTCACACTCTCGTTTCGCGCCCCGTGTAAGAATAAATTATTCTTAAATTGATAGTTATGAATAATATATTATTCCTTTTTCGGTTGCCGGGGCCGTGAGGCGGCAGGCAGAAAGTCATAACGCAGAGTGAAGTGAGACGTGATGAACATTGATCTATCCACATTGACGACCGAAGGCCGTAATAGCGCCAGCGCCAACATCGACATGCTTGATACCGAGGCGATGTTACGGGTGATTAACCGTGAAGATCAGAAGGTCGCACTGGCGGTTGAGCAGGTGATCCCGGCGATTACGCAGGCGGTCGATGCGATTGTCAGTGCCTTTAAAAAGGGCGGACGCCTGATTTACTGCGGCGCGGGCACCTCCGGGCGTTTAGGTATTCTGGATGCCAGCGAATGTCCGCCCACTTACGGTACGCCACGTGAGCAGGTTATCGGCCTCATTGCCGGCGGCCATCGCGCCATTTTGCAGGCGGTGGAGAACGCCGAAGATAGCCTGACGCTCGGCGTCGACGATCTTAAATCCCTTAATTTCAATGCCAACGACGTGCTGGTCGGCATCGCCGCCAGCGGGCGCACACCCTATGTGATTGCCGCCATGGAGTATGCCAAAAGCCTGCATGCCACCACCGTATCGCTGACCTGCAACGCCGGTAGCCCGATGACGCAGATTGCCGATATCGCCATTACGCCGGTGGTCGGCGCGGAAGTGGTCACCGGCTCTTCACGCATGAAAGCAGGCACGGCGCAAAAACTGGTGCTCAATATGCTCACCACCGGGGCGATGATCCGCAGCGGCAAAGTCTACGGCAACTTGATGGTGGACGTGGAGGCGACGAACCAGAAGCTGGTGCAGCGGCAGGTCAACATTGTTATGGAAGCCACCGGCTGCGACAGCGACGAGGCGAAGCACGCGTTACAGGCCTGCCATGGCCACTGCAAAACCGCCATCCTGATGGTGCTGGCGCAGATTGACGCCGAAGAGGCCGCGAGTTTGCTCGCGGATAACGGCGGGTTTATTCGCCAGGCGCTGCTCCACGCAGGAGTGAAGTGATGGCCAAAATCACGCCGGAAGTGATCGCCTCCATCCTGCAACGGGTCGGTGGTGAAGCGAATATCAAAAGCTGCGGCAACTGCATGACACGCCTGCGCCTGGCGCTGCATAACGACGCGCTTGTCGACAAGGCCGGGTTGCAGGCGCTGCCTGGCGTGCTCGGCGTGGTGAACAGCGACGATCAGCTGCAAATCATCATTGGCCCCGGCAAAGCGCAAACCGCGGCAGAGATGATGAGTCTCTTAATCAGCCGTGACAACGCGCCCGCGGAATCGGCCTCGCTTAACGAGGTCGCCCGCGACACCAAACAGCAGATGAAGGCGAAGCAGACCAGCGGCCTGCATCAGTTTCTGGCGAAATTCGCCACCATTTTCACGCCGCTTATCCCCGGCTTTATCGCCGCCGGGATGCTGCTCGGCTTCGCCACGCTGATTGAGCAAAGCCTGCTGGTTGGCGCGCAGGATAAGAGCAGCGCGCTCGCGCACGTCGTCGGTTATATGAAAGTGTTCGGCAAAGGGTTGTTCACCTTCCTGCCAATCCTGATCGGCTACAACGCGCAAAAAGCCTTTGGCGGCAGCGGCGTCAACGGCGCGATTATCGCCGCGCTGTTTGTGCTCGGCTACGACGCGAAAGCGACGGTCGGCTACTTCTCCGGGATCGACAACTTCTTCGGCATGAGCATCGATCCGCGCGGCAATATTATCGGCGTGCTGATCGCCACGATCCTCGGCGCGTGGATCGAGCGGCAGATCCGCCGGTTTGTGCCCGACAATCTCGATATGATCCTCTCCTCGCTGCTGACGCTGCTGATCACCGGTGCGCTCACCTTCACATTGATCATGCCGATCGGCGGCGAGCTGTTTAAAGGGATGTCGTGGCTGTTTCTGCACCTCAACGGCAACCCGTTTGGCTGCGCGGTGCTGGCGGGCCTGTTCCTGATTGCGGTGGTGTTTGGCGTGCATCAGGGCTTTATTCCGGTCTACTTCGCCCTGATGGATGCGCAGGGTTTCAACTCGCTCTTTCCGATTCTGGCGATGGCGGGCGGCGGCCAGGTGGGCGCAGCGCTGGCACTTTACTTCCGCGCGGCGCGTGAATCGACGATCCGCAACCAGATCCGCGGGGCGATCATTCCCGGCCTGCTCGGCGTCGGCGAACCGCTGATCTACGCCGTGACCCTGCCGCGCGTTAAACCCTTTGTTACCGCCTGTATTGGCGGTGCCTGCGGCGGATTTTTTATGGGTGCCGTGGCGTGGCTTGGCTTACCGGTCGGGTTGAATACGGTGTTTGGCCCTTCCGGGCTGGTGGCGCTGCCGCTGATGACCTCCGATCATGGCATCTACGCCGGGATGGCGGTCTATGCGGCGGGCGTGGTGGTGGCTTATCTCGGTGGGTTTATCGTCACCTGGCTCTTCGGCCATAAAGGCGTCGATCTCAGCTAAGAAAAAACCCGGCGCAGCGGCCGGGTTTATCACATCAGAATGCGTAAGAGAGGCTGCCGACAATGCTGCGTTCGGCGCCAAAGTAGCAGTAATTAGCAGAGTTACACGAGGCGACATAGCGCTTGTCGGTGAGGTTATTCACGTTCACCTGCGCGCTCAGCCCTTTCAGCCCGACATTCGACAGATCGTACCCGACGGCCAGATCCACCAGCGTGTAGGAGGGCAGCGTGTGGGTATTCTCACGATCGGAGGTGATGCCGTTAACATACCGCACGCCGGAACCGAGGGTCAGGCCGTTCAGCGCACCCGCTTTCACGTCATAGCTCAGCCAGGCGCTGGCCTGGTTACGCGGGGCGTAAACCGCGCGTTTGCCCTGCTCCTCGGGGCTGCTTTTCTTATAACGAATGTCGTTATAGGTGTAAGCCGCTTGTAAGCGCAGGTTATCCGTCAGCTGACCCACCGCTTCCAGTTCAACCCCTTCCGATTCAATCTCGCCGATAGCGCGGTAGGGATCGGTCGGCTCCACTTTGGTGGCGATATTGTTCTGGTTGATGCGGTAGACCGAGGCACTGTACATGGTCTGCGAACCTTCCGGCTGGAACTTCAGCCCCGCTTCCCACTGCTTGCCCTTCATCGGTTGCAGGATCTTGCCGTTCTCATCGGTAAAGCTGGTCGGCGTAAAGGCCGTCGAGTAGCTTACGTAGGGCGCAAATCCGCTGTCGAAGAGGTACATCAGCGCCGCACGGCTGCTGATATGGTCTTTCTCCAGCGTATCGTGAGTGTCACCGATCTTATTGCTGTTAGTTATCTTCACCTGATCGTGACGGCCGCCGAGGGTCAGGCGCCAGCGATTGAGCGACATCTGATCCTGTACATAGATCCCGGTCTGCTCCAGTTTATGCTTTTCACGGCCATACACGGAAATTGAGAGCGGATCGGCACCGTAGACCGGGTTAAAGGCATCGATCGCCGGGAAACTGCCATAGGATGAGGTGACGTTGTTGTTGCGATGCTGATAATCAACGCCCACCAGCAGACGGTGGTTGATGGCACCGGTATCGACGCTGCCATCAAGCTGGTTATCCAGCGTCACAGCCGAGAGGGACTCATCTGAGCCGGAGTAACCGCGGTTCAGCTCGGTCTCATTCAGCCAGCCCGAGGCATAAACCTGATTGAGATCGACTTTGGTACGCAGGTAACGCAGCTTCTGGCGCACCGACCAGCCGCTGTCAAACATGTGCTCAAAGTTATAGCCGACCATGTTTTCACGGCGTTTGTACTTGTCGTACTTATCTTCGCCCTCAAAGAAGGTATTGGAGATTTTGCCCCCGGCGTGCGGCACCACGGTGCCTTCATAGGGCAGGCCAGAGTGGCTGCCGCCTTCCGGATCGCGATGCAGATAGGCCATCACATCGAGGCGCGTGCTGTCGGTAATACGCCAGGTGACGCTCGGCGCGATGGCGTAACGCTGCTCTTTCAGGTGATCAAACTGGGAGTCGGCATAGCGGGTCATACCGGTTAAACGCACCGCCACGCGATCGTTATCATCCACCGGTCCGGTCACATCAAACGCCGCGCCGCGCTGGTTGTTATTGCCCGCGAAGAGTTTCACTTCACCGCCCGGATCGAACGACGGTTTGCGCGAGTTCAGCGCCACAATGCCGCCCGGCGACGATCGGCCATAGAGCACGGATGCCGGGCCGCGCACCACTTCCACGCTGTCTAAAAACCACGGGTCGATCACCAGCGAGCTGTGGGAGTTGGTGTCGCCCATCATCTTAAGGCCGTCGAGATAGACGTTATCGAGGCTGCCGTCGGAAAAGCCGCGCAGCACGATGTAATCAAAGCGGTTAGACGCACCAATTTGGTTGCTGTAGACGCCCGGTGTGTAGCTGACGGCCTGGCGCACGCTGGTTGCGCCCTGCTCTTCATACTGCTGGCGCGTGACGATCGAGACCGCCTGCGGCGTTTCGATATCCGGCGTCTCAAGCTTGGTCGCGCCGCTCTGCACCTGCGACGTTACCACCACAGTATCTTTAGCGTTTTCCTGCGCCAGCGCCGAAACGCTCATCCCACCGGTTATGCAGCCAATCATCAATGCCAGTCGCGTTTTTGCGAACATGAAACTCTCCAGAAGCGGTTATTATTGTAAATAAGAATTATTACCCTTTTGGATTCGCCAATAGCTATGCGCAATGACAATTCACATATGCGCGGTGACGAAATGGCGTGCAGGGCGAGAGAAAAGGTCTACGGGGAGGCGATCGGCTGTCGCGCTTCACTCGGCGCGATGCCATACCGGCGACGAAAAGCGGTAGAAAAGTTGGTGGCGTGTTGATAGCCCGACATCCAGGCCGCTTGCTGCACGCTGTAACCCTGGGCGAGGTAGCGCCGCGCCAGCGCCAGGCGGCAGTCACGCAGATAATCAAACACCGAGTGGCCATACGCCTGGCGGAACTTCACCCGCAGGCTGCTGGTGCTCATCGCCGCCAGTTGCGCCAGCGCGGTCAGGGTGTACTCTTTTTCCGGCTGCTGCTCGAGCAAGCGGCGCACCGACTCAAGCCGTTGCCCCTCACCGCCGCAGGCGCGCGTACAGCGCTCCACGCCTGCCATCCGCTGTGACAGCGCGTGCCCGACCAGTTGCAGCATTACCCCTTCGAGGATTAGTTCGCGCGAAAGTGCGGGCAGCGTTGACAGCTGGCTTTGTTGTAAACCGGCGAGCAGAAACTCGGGCACCTGCCATAAAAAGGTTGGCGCGCCGTGGGATTCCCACTGCTCAAGCAGCGCGGTAAGCAGCGGCGAGCGCTGGCAGCTGGCCGGATCAACGCCGAGCGACAGCGTGCGCAGGGAGTTATCCGCCAGATGACGGGCGTTCATCACTTGCTGCTCGCTCAGGCGCGAGGTAAAGGCCATGCCGGAGCGGACGATAAACTCCTCGCCGTTGAGGCGCAGCATTACGCTGCCTTCCAGCACCACCAGCATATAGAGCGGGCAACTGTGCAGGGAGGTGGTTTCATAGGGTTGCAGAACGCGAATGTCGGAGCGGGTCAGGTTCAGGCCGCTGGAGAAGCGCATCTCCTGCACATCGCCCTGAATCACGATGCGTCGCTCTTCGCTCAACGAGCGGCAGGAAGCCAGCGCCGGAAAGCGATAATCTATGCCGTAGCGCTCGCCAAAGCCGATAAAATCTTCAACGGAAAAGTCTCTTTTTTGCATAACCGGCAGCCGTTCGCTCTCGATCAAACCCAGGCCCCACGCCGGGCGAAACGGCCTACACCTTACCATCCGCACCCGGCTGCTTCAATGCTATTGAGAACGATTCTCATAAAACAGATCCGTGGGCGTAGCGGGCATCATGGGCAAGAATTGCTCACCCTGTCGGCCTATAACGGCAAATAAGAGTGCCTCCTTTATATCAGGCAATATCACTCTGCCGGGGGCATGTTTATCTCTTTGCAACCTCTCACATTGCCATCAAATTGGCTCCGCACTTTCACGCTAATATATCCCTCAATCTTTCCTGCTTATTTTTTCTTTATTTCTCCACATTATGAAATTTCGTAAAACGGACCTATTTATAAATAAAATATTTACCCAAAAAACATAATTTCAATTAATGTACACCGTAATGAGAATGTTCATTCTCATCCTTATTTAACCGGGGGTCGCGATGTCGCAAAAAGCACTACAGGAGCAACGCCATCAGCAGCGTAAAGACGAGATCATTGCGGCTGCCCGGCGGCGTTTTCGCATCAGTGGCTTTCATGCCGCCAGCATGTCGCAAATCGCCCTCGAAGCGCAGCTGAGCGTCGGTCAGATTTACCGCTACTTCATCAATAAAGACGCCATTATTGAAGAGATGATTTGCCGCATTATCGACTACCGCATCGCCGAAATGGAGAGCAAAGCCGAGACTACGCATCTGCCGGAAATGCTGGCCTGGCGGCACACGCTCAGCCCGGATGACGATGCGTTAATGCTGGAGATGTCCGCTGAAGCGACGCGCAACCCGCAGGTGCAGGCGATGATGATTGAAGCCGATGCCCGCATGTTTACTACCGCCTGCCAGCACTTGCACAACAGCCACCCTCACCTGTCGCAAGAGCGCATACGGTGCTGCGTGGAATTATTGGCAGTGTTAATGGAAGGCAGCACATTTCGCCGCCTGACTCCGCAAAAATGCGACCCGGCACAATTACAGCAGCTTTATCAGGAAATTACCGCGATGTTATTTGCGAAGAAATAAGAAGCCGTAGATGAAAAAGCGGCGGCGCTATTTCTGACGCCGCAGAAATAACCTATTTACTCGCCTGCTCCACACTCCTGTTAATCAAAACGGGCAGGCTTCGCTCATGCCAGGAAAACTGAAATGAAGTTAATAAAAACAACCATGTTGGCCGCGATCGCCCTTGTCGGTTGCGATAACGCCACGCCACCTGCACAACGCCCGCCCCAGGAAGTGGGGATTGTCACCTTAAAAAGCCAGCCGCTGGACGTTACCAGTCAGCTTACCGGGCGCATATCCGCCACGCAGTCGGCAGAGGTTCGCCCTCAGGTGGGTGGCATCATTCAAAAACGGCTGTTTACGGAGGGCGATACGGTAAAGGCCGGGCAGGCGCTTTACCAGATCGACCCTTCCAGCTATCGCGCCGCCTTTGATGAAGCCAGTGCGGCACTGAAACAGGCGCAGGCACTGGTCGTTTCCGACTGCCAGAAAGCCACGCGCTATGCGCAACTGGTGAAAGAGGATGGTGTTTCGCGCCAGGATGCGGATGATGCGCAATCCACCTGCGCGCAGGACAAAGCCAGCGTGGCGTCGAAAAAAGCCGCGCTGGAGAGTGCGCACATCAATCTCAACTGGACCACCATTAGCGCACCGATTGGCGGACGCATCGGCATCTCCTCCGTCACGCCCGGCGCGCTGGTGACGGCTGAGCAAACCACTGCGCTCGCCACGATTCGCGGGCTGGAGAGCATGTATGTTGATCTGACGCGATCCAGCGTCGATCTGCTGCGCCTGCGCAAGCAAGCGCTCGCCAGCGACAACAATACGCTGGGGGTGACGTTAACGCTTGAAGATGGCAGCACCTACAGCGAAAAAGGCCGCCTGGCGTTGACGGAGGTATCCGTTGATGAGTCCACCGGATCCGTTACGTTACGCGCGATCTTCCCGAACCCGCAGCACCAGCTGTTACCGGGAATGTTTGTCCGTGCGCGCGTCGATGAAGGGGTAATGTCTGATGCCATTCTCGCACCGCAGCAGGGAATTACGCGCGATGCAAAAGGCAATGCCGTCGCGCTGGTGGTGAATGCGCAGAACAAAGTAGAGCAGCGTACGGTTGAAACCGGCGACACTTACGGCGACAAATGGCTGGTGGTAAAAGGCCTCGCCAGCGGCGATAGGCTCATTGTGGAAGGCAGCGACAAAGTGAGTGCTGGCGCAACGGTGAAAGCGGTGCAGGTGCAAGAGACTGAAGGAGGGAAAGCCTGATGTTCTCGCGCTTTTTTGTCCGCCGCCCGGTCTTTGCCTGGGTTATCGCCATTCTTATCATGATGGCCGGTATTCTGGCGATCCGCTCACTGCCCGTGGCCCAGTACCCGGATGTCGCCCCACCTGCTGTCAAAATCACCGCCACCTATACTGGCGCATCGGCGCAGACGCTGGAAAACAGCGTCACCCAGGTGATTGAACAACAGCTCACCGGGCTGGATAACCTGCTCTACTTCACCTCCACCAGCAGCTCCGACGGCCAGGCGACCATCACAGTCACGTTTGAGCAGGGCACCGACCCGGATACCGCGCAGGTTCAGGTGCAGAATAAAGTCCAGCAGGCGGAGTCGCGCCTGCCAACGGAAGTCACGCAATCGGGCGTCACGGTAGTGAAATCTCAAAGCAACTTCTTGTTGATTATGGGGTTGTACGATAAGACTGACCGCGCCAGCAGTTCTGATATTGCCGACTGGCTGGTGAGCAACATGCAGGATTCGCTGGCGCGCGTGAACGGTGTCGGCAGCCTGCAAGTCTTCGGCGGTGAATACGCGATGCGTATCTGGCTGGATGCAGACAAGCTCAAATCCTTCTCGCTGATGCCGTCTGATGTGCAATCGGCCATCGAAGCGCAGAACATCCAGGTCTCCGCCGGTAAAATCGGCGCCCTGCCCGCGTCCGATAAACAGCAGTTAACCGCCACCGTGCGCGCCCAGTCGCGCCTGCAAACCGTGGCACAGTTTCGCGACATCATCGTCAAAAGTGAAACGGACGGTGCCGTGGTGCGCGTTAAGGATGTGGCGCGCGTCGAGATGGGCAGCGAAGACTACAGCGCCCAGGCAAAGCTGAACGGCCACCCGGCGGCGGGTCTGGCGGTGATGCTGGCACCCGGCGCGAATGCGCTGGACACCGCCACGCTGGTCAAAAACAAGATTAATGAGTACCGCAACAACATGCCGCAGGGCTACGACGTGGCCTACCCGAAAGACAGCACCGATTTTATTAAGATCTCCATTGAAGATGTGGTGAAGACGTTAATCGAAGCCATCATTCTGGTGGTCTGCGTCATGTACCTGTTTTTGCAAAATATCCGCGCCACGCTGATCCCGGCACTGGCGGTGCCGGTGGTGCTGCTCGGCACCTTTGGCGTGCTGGCGCTGTTTGGTTACTCGATCAATACCCTAACGCTGTTTGCCATGGTGCTGGCGATAGGGCTTTTGGTGGATGATGCGATTGTGGTGGTGGAAAACGTCGAGCGCATTATGCGCGACGAAGGTTTGCCTGCCCGCGAAGCGACGGAGAAGTCGATGGGCGAAATCTCCGGCGCGCTGGTGGCCATCGTGCTGGTGTTGTCTGCCGTATTTCTGCCAATGTCCTTCTTTGGCGGCTCGACCGGGGTAATTTACCGCCAGTTCTCCGTCACCATTATTTCAGCGATGGTGCTCTCGGTGGTGGTCGCGCTGACGCTCACCCCGGCGCTGTGCGGTGCAGTGTTAAAACAGAGCGCGCCCCATAAAAAGGGCTTCTTCGGCGCCTTTAACCGCTTTTACAACAACACGGAACAGAAATATCAGCACGGCGTATTGCGTGTGCTGCGCCGCGCGCTATCCGTGCTGGGAATCTATGCCGTGCTGTGCGGCGCGATGGCGCTGGTGATGTGGCGCTTGCCGGGCAGCTTCCTGCCGACGGAGGATCAGGGCTCGATTATGGTGCAGTTCACCCTGCCCGCCGGGGCCACGGCAACGCGTACCGATGCGGTGGCGAAAAAGGTCACGGAGTGGTTCCTCAACAATGAAAAAGCCAATACCGATGCCATTTTTACCGTTACCGGTTTTAGCTTTAGCGGCAGCGGGCAGAATGCAGGGATGGCCTTCGTCTCGTTGAAAAACTGGTCTGAACGCGACGGTGCGCAGAACACCGCCCAGGCGATTGCCCAGCGCGCCAGCCAGCAGTTAGCCACGATCCGCGACGCCACCATTTTTGCGATGACGCCACCGTCGGTTGATGGCCTCGGCCAGAGCAACGGTTTTACCTTTGAGCTGCTCGCTAGCGGCAGCACCGATCGCGATCGGCTGCTCACGCTGCGTAACCAGTTGCTGGCCAATGCCAATCAGCGTGCTGAGTTGCAGGCGGTTCGCGCCAACGATCTGCCGCAGATGCCGCAGTTGCAGGTCGATATCGACAGCAACAAAGCTGTGGCGCTGGGGCTCTCCCTGAGCGATGTGAGCGATACGCTCTCCAGCGCCTGGGGCGGCACCTACGTCAATGACTTTACCGATCGCGGCCGGGTGAAAAAGGTCTATATCCAGGGCGATAGCGACTTCCGCGCGTCCCCTTCCGACCTGCAAAAATGGTACGTGCGCGGCAGCGATAACAGCATGACGTCGTTTTCAGCCTTTGCCACCACCCGCTGGGAGTACGGCCCGGAGAGCCTGGTGCGTTACAACGGTTCGGCGGCGTATGAAATTCAGGGCGAGAATGCCAGCGGCTTTAGCTCCGGCGCAGCAATGACCGAAATGGAACACCTCGCCGATAATCTGCCCGCCGGGACCACCTGGGCGTGGAGCGGACTGTCATTGCAGGAGAAACTCGCCAGCGGCCAAGCGATGAGCCTCTACGCCATCTCCATCATGGTGGTGTTTTTGTGCCTTGCCGCGCTGTATGAAAGCTGGTCGGTGCCGATCTCGGTGATTTTAGTTATCCCGCTCGGCCTGCTCGGTGCGGTGCTGGCGGCATGGATGCGCGGGCTAAGCAACGACGTTTACTTCCAGGTCGCGCTGCTCACCACCATCGGTTTGTCGTCGAAAAACGCCATATTGATTGTTGAATTCGCCGAAGCCGCGGTGCAGGAGGGCCAGTCGCTCTCACGCGCGGCCCTGCGCGCTGCACGTACCCGCTTGCGCCCAATCATGATGACCTCGCTGGCGTTTATAGCCGGGGTCGCGCCGCTGGCGATTGCCACCGGGGCGGGGGCCAACAGCCGCATCGCCATCGGTACCGGCATTATCGGCGGCACGCTGACGGCAACACTGCTGGCGATTTTCTTTGTTCCCCTTTTCTTTGTGCTGGTGAAAAAACTCGTCACCGGTAAACGCGCGCGTCAGGAGTAATTATGTTGCGTATAAGTGTTCTGTTTCTTGCCCTGCTGAGCGCTGGCTGTGTCTCCCTCGATCCGACTTATCAGCGCCCGCAGGCTCCGGTTCCGGCAACCTTGCCGGGCAGCAGCGGCCAGGCGCAGGCCGTCGCCACAGAGTGGCAGCAGATTGTGAATGATGGTCGCCTGAAACAGGTGGTCAGCAATGCGCTGACGCAAAACCGCGATGTCCAAAAAGCGATTGCCGATATCGACGCGGCGCGCGCGCTTTATGCTGAAGATCGCGCCGCGCTCTTCCCGACGGTGAACGCCGAACTAAGTAACACCCGTAGCCGCACCGTGGCGGGCGGGCTCACCAGCAGCGCGGAAGCCGACGGCGCGGTCTCCAGCTTTGAACTCGATCTCTTTGGCCGCAATCAGAGCCTCGCCCGCGCCGAGCGTGAAACCTGGCTTGCCAGTGAATATACCGCGCAAAATACCCGGCTGAGCCTGGTGGGGGAAATCACTACCGCCTGGGTGACGCTGGCGGCAGATAACAGCAACCTTGCCCTCGCCAGGCAGACGATGGAGAGCGCGCAAAACTCGCTGAACATTGCCAAACGCAGGCAGGCAATCGGCGTCGCGGCCGCAGGGGATACCGCGCAAGCGATGGCGGTATTTCAGCAGGCGCGCGCCAGCGTTGCCAGCTATCAGACGCAAGTGATGCAGGATAAAAACGCGCTCAACCTGCTGGCGGGCGAGACGGTGCCGGAATCGCTGTTGCCGGGCACGCTGGAGAGCCTGGCAGATAACAGCATTACGCTGACCCCTGCGGGCGTCTCCTCCTCCGTGCTGCTGCGCCGCCCAGATATTCAGGAAGTGGAGCATAATCTGAAAAGCGCGAATGCCAATATCGGCGCCGCGCGGGCAAACTTCTTCCCCACTATTTCACTCACCGCCAGCGCGGGCGTTGGCAGTAGCTCACTTTCGTCCCTCTTCAGCCATGGCATGAAGGTGTGGTCATTTGCGCCGTCCATCACGCTGCCGCTCTTTACCGGTGGGAAAAATATGGCGCAGTTGCGCTACGCCGAGGCGGAGAAAAAGGGGCTTATTGCCACCTATGAGAAGACAATTCAGAGCGCGTTTAAAGATGTTGCCGATGCGCTGGCGCGCCGCGAAACGCTCACCGAGCAACTGGATGCTCAGCGTGAATATGTCGCAGCCGAGCAAAAAGCGCTGGATATCGCCCAGCGCCAGTACAAGGCGGGAACCGGCGATTATCTCTCGGTTCTAACAGCCCAGCGCTCGCTCTGGTCGGCTCAGGAATCATTGATTTCACTGCAACAAACCGACCTGCAAAACCGCATCACGCTCTGGCAATCCCTCGGCGGCGGCGTCAGCTAATCTTGCGGGTTGGCTGACCTCACCCCTTTTTCCCGCCCGGCTTTAAACCCCGGTGAAACTCATTGATGCGTTTCACCGTTTTAATCGCACGCTGCGAATTGGCTGACGCTACCGACAGCACAATCATCTCCAGGCAGAGCAACACCGTGCCGTGCAGCGGGATTTTGCCCTTCTCGCCGCCGCGCGGGACATGGATCACCACATCCGCTTGCTGGCTGAAGCGCGAGTCGACGGCGTTGGTCAGCAGGATCACCGGAATACCGAGCCGCCGCGCCTCTTTCAGCGTGGTCAGCCCTTCGCGGTGCGCCGATTTCTGCGCCATCATCACCAGCACATCGCCGCGCTGTAGCCCAATCAGCTGCTCGGAGAGCGCGATGCCGGTGCGGTTAAGTTCAATAGCGGGTAAGCCGATGCGGTTGAAAAGCCGCGCGCTGTACTCCGCCAGGATCCCCGATGCGCCAATGCCGAAAATCGCCACCTGACGGGCATCGACCAGCAGTGCCACTGCCTGCGCAATAGCGTAACGGTTGGCGGGCGCGGAGAGCACGTCGCAGGTGTGCTGATGCCCTTCGAGGACAAAATCGATACCTGAATTGACGTCGCAGGCGAGCGCATTCACCGTGGTGCTCATCTTCTCGGCCGACGACGCCGCCGGGCCAAACCACTGCTCCAGCGTCTGCTTCAGATCGCGCAACCCGGCAAAGCCCAGCGCCTGAATCGCCCGCACGACGGTGGCGTCAGAGGTGTGGGTGGCGGCAGCAATCTCCATCGCCGTCTGCTCCAGCACCGCTTCGCGATGATCGTGGATATAACGCGCCACCGCCTGCAAACGCGGTGACAGCGTCTGCACCCGCGCGCGAAAACGCTCGCCGTAGACATCGACGCGGCTTCTGGCCCGCTTTGCGTTCTGCATGTTCACTTTCCTTGTTGCGGCAGCGGTCGCCCGGCAATCTGCGACTGCACCTGCGCCACCATCAGGCTTAACGAGGCAAAGGAGTTAGAGATCGCCTCTTCCCGTGAAATCAGTACATAGCGCCCGTTGTGACAGGCAGTGAGGAAATCGCACCAGCCGGGCATCACCGCGTTCATGGCAGCCATCTCATCCTGCGGCGTGCCGCCGGTATCGCCGCGCCATGTCGCAAAGACAAAGTCCGCATCCAGCTCCGGTAGCCGCTCGGCGCTGACATCCATCCGCCCACCTTCAGGAATGCTGTCGATAAGCGGCGGGAAGCGAAAACCGGCATCCCGCAGCACGCGGCCCAGAGAGTGGTAGCTGTGTAAGACGTTGATTTTGCCGTTGTTGGCCTGGATAACCGACACCGTTATCTTGCGGGTATCAATGGTTTTTTTCAGCGCCGCAATCTGCTCCTGATAGCGCCGCATCAGGATCGCCAGCCGTGCCTGCGTGCCGGTCAGCTGCGCCAGCTTGCGGTAGATCTCCGGTGCGCCGCCCTGCAGATGATCGATGCTCACCGTGGGCGCGATCTTCGCCAGTTGCTCCACGGGCGTATTACGGCTTGGCTCGGTAATGATCAAATCGGGTTTCGCCGCAGCAACGGCTTCCATATCGATATCGGCGGAGCCGATAAAGCGGATGTCAGAGTTATCAAAGTCGACGCCGGTTAACAGCGCGCCGGAGCGTAACACGTGGCGACCATCCGCCTGCGTGCGCCCGTGGCTGGCGACCGGCGGCACGCCAAGCTCAATCAGCGGAATGGTAATATCAAGATCGTGCAGCGAGACAATGCGTTTTGGGTGCTGCGGTACCTTGACCACGCGCCCTAAATCGTCGGTGAAACTCTGCGTTGGCTCTGCGGCCGCGGCGGCAAAACCGGCCAGCAGCAGCAGGGAGAAGAGGAAGCGCATAGAACTCCTTAAGGTTATAAGCGATCGCGCCGCTGCCAGAGCAACAGCAGGAAAAAGGGGCCGCCCACCAGCGCAATCACAATCCCGGCGGGAAGTTGCAGCGGCGCAAACGCCAGCCGCCCAATCGTATCGGCGGCGAGCACCAGCAAACCACCGAGCACTGCGCTGCCCGAGAGCAGCGCGCGCTCACCGCCGCGCAGCAGAAAGCGCGCCATATGCGGGGCAATCAGCCCGACAAAGCCGAGGCTGCCGACGCAGGAGACGCTGGCTGCGGTCAGCAACACCGGCGCGAACACCCGCAGGCCGTTAAGCAGCATCAGCCGCACGCCGAGGCCCGTTGCCGCCTGATTGCCGAGCTGCGCGACATCCGCCGCGCGGGCGGTGAGCAGCAAAATAAGCGCCGCAGGCAGCGCCCAACAGAGCGCCACGCCCAGCAGCGGCCAGCTGGCGGCCTGTAAACTGCCCGCCAGCCACAGCATCGCGGTCTGTACGTCGCGCACGTCGGCGGTGGTCATAAAGAGGCCGATACCGGCGGCGAAGGTCCAGGAGAGGCCAATACCCAGCAGCACAAAGCGCGGGCGGGAGACGTCGCGCGCCAGCGCGATCACCAGGCCTGCGGCAAGCAGGCCGCCCGCCATTCCCGCCAGCGGGCGCCAGATAACGCTCACCGCCGGAAAGCTGAACACCAGCGTTAACACCGCAACGCTGGCCCCCTCTTTCACGCCAATTAAGCCCGGATCCGCCAGCCCATTGCGCGTAATGGATTGCATCGCCGCGCCCGCCATGCCGAGCATCGCTCCGCAGAGCAGCGCCATGCAGAGCCGCGGCAGGCGCAGATCCCACACCACATAGTGCTGCTCGCCGCTGAGCATCTGCGGCATAAACAGCGCCCGGGCAAGGTTTGATGTCGGCACGGGCAGCGATCCGTGCGAAACGCCAAACAGCAGCAGCCCCAGCGCCAGCAGCAGCAGGCTGCTCAGCCACAGCAGCGCACGCGGGCGCAGCAGACGGGAGAAGCCGCCGATCCGAAGCGCACGCAGCCCGGCGCGATGCAGTTGGTGGCTCATTTGAAGAACCTCGCCGCCAGCAGCATAAACAGCGGCGCGCCGACCAGCGCAGTCATCACCCCGGTTGCCAGCTCCTGCGGCGACAGCAGCGTACGCGCGGCGATATCCGCCAGCAGCAGCAGCGCCGCGCCTCCAAGGGCGGAAAGTGGGATCACCACGCGCAGATCGCTCCCCGCCAGGCGGCGCACCATATGCGGCACCACCAGCCCGACAAACCCGACAGGGCCAGCAATGGCCACCGCCGCGCCGCACAGCAGCGCAATGGCGAGTAAGGAGAGCAGGCGAATGCGCGTCAGCGAAACACCAAGGCCGCGCGCCAGCGTATCGCCGAGCGCCAGCATATTCAGCGCCGGTGCCAGCCCAATCGCCAGCCCGAAGCCAGCGGTGGCTGCCATCGCCGCAGGGGTGATTTGCGCCCAGCTTAGCCCGGCAAGATCGCCCGCCAGCCAGGTGCGCATGCTCAGCAGGGTCTGCTCATCAAGGATCAGGATCGCGGCGGTGATTGACGAGGCAAAGGCCGACAGCGCCACGCCGCAGAGCGTCACCTTCATCGGCGTGAAGCCAGCGCGCCCGGCTGAACAGAGCAGCATCACAAGCGAAAAGAGGATCGCCGCGCCGGTGGCGGCAATCAGCGGTCGGCTAACGGCAGCATCGCCCACCGTGATGCCAAGCGCGGTAGTTGCCACCACCGCCAGCGCGGCTCCGGCATTCAACCCGAGGATGTGCGGCTCGCCTAAGGGGTTGCGAATAACCGACTGCAAGAGTGCTCCGGCAACGCCCAACGCGCCGCCGGTAAAGATCGCGGCGACGAGGCGCAGCAAACGCAAGCTGATGATCACCCGGTGATCGAAATTGTGCGGATCAAAGGCGATCAGCGCCTGTACCACCGTCGGCGGTGCGATGTAGCGCGCGCCAAGTCCCAGGTGGGCAATGGCCGCCATCATCACTAATGCCAGCAGGCCAAGCGCGGCGATGCTCACGCGGGCAGAGTGACGAATGATCATGCGCCGCTACCGCCCGGTTTGCGAAAGGGCATAAAGAAGGGCTTGCCGGTCAACGGGTTAACCGACATCTGCACGTCGACATCGAACACGCGTTTGATCAGCTCCGGCGTGCAGGCTTCGCCTTCGTTGATCACCCCCTGCAAACGTCCCTGCTTGAGGAAGATCAGCGTGTCGGCGTAGTTCACCGCGAAGTTAAGATCGTGCAGCACCACAATCACCGTGCGGCCATGATCGCGGGTTAAAGTATGCAGCAGTTCAAGGATCTCCACCTGATAGCGAAGATCGAGGAAGGTGGTTGGTTCATCAAGCAGGATCACCGGCGTTTGCTGCGCCAGCGCCATCGCGATCCAGCAGCGCTGCCGCTGGCCGCCGGAGAGGCTCTCCACGGGCTGATGGGCAAACCCGGCGGTGCCGGTCATTTCCAGCGCCTGCTGCACTGCGTTTTCATCCTCCTGAGACCACTGGCGCATAAAGCTCTGCCAGGGAAAACGCCCGCGCGCGACCAGCTCAAACACCGTCAGCCCTTCCGGCACGACCGGCGATTGCGGCAAGATGCCCAACTGGCGGGAGACGGCTTTTGTCGGCTGCTGATGAATCGCTTTGCCATCCAGCAACACGCTGCCGCCCAGCGGTTTCAGCATGCGGGCAATGGTGCTGAGCAGAGTGGATTTCCCGGAGCCGTTTGCGCCCACCAGCACACTCATTTTGCCGAGGGGAATGGTCAGGCTAATCTCATCGACAATTATCTGCTTGTGATAGCCCGCCGACAGGCGGTCGAGCACGATACCTTGCCCGCTTTCAGGTTGTTCCACGTGTTGTGGCATGTTGACTCCTGCGCCGCAACAGCGTGGCTACCCGCGCGTGCGTTAGCATCAAATAAAAATAAATCTCATTCTCTTTTGAAATTTTGCAGTTTGCCGCTGTAGTAGTCAAGTATCCTAATCAGCTACTGCACTTAGCCGCTCTGGCAGATTTCGCTCGCATATTTGAAAAACAGAATTAGCCATTAAGTTATGTATTTTTAATAAGTTAATTAACTAAACCTACTGCACAAACTGCCCTCTTACCGCTGCGCTTCTGCTGTAGTGAATATCTCACTTTTATCATTTACTACTACATAAGCCCATGATTGAATGATTATCAATTACAAATCCGAAGCCGCACACTACGGCTAACGGATAGCGCTTTATCCACCAGCAATAACCATAAAAAAACGTTCACGCCTGCCGGTAACGCAGGCACGCTTCGGGAAAGAAGAAGACATGGCAGATTTAAGGGGTTGTTATTCCGGGCAAAAAGGGCGCGCGCGCCTCTCTGCGCTCATTTTAGGCGCGCTCGTTTCACCACTCACGCACGCCGCAGATAACAAAGAGGGCGATACCTTAACGGTGGTGGCAGATGCCGCCGCCGATAAACCGGCCACCTCCGGGTATCAGCCGCTCAGTTCCTCCACCGCCACCCTGACCTCGATGCCGCTGCTGGATATTCCGCAAGTGGTGAACACCGTCAGCGACAAGGTGCTGGAAGATCAACACGCCACTACGCTTGATGAAGCGCTCTACAACGTCAGCAACGTTGTGCAGACCAACACGCTCGGCGGCACGCAGGATGCGTTTGTGCGCCGCGGTTTTGGTGCCAACCGCGACGGCTCGGTGATGACCAACGGCCTGCGCACCGTGGTGCCGCGCAGTTTTAACGCCGATGTCTCCAGGGTGGAAGTGCTGAAAGGCCCGGCCTCAACGCTGTATGGCATTCTCGATCCCGGCGGGCTTATCAACGTGGTGACCAAACGCCCGGAAACCACCTTTGGTGGCTCCGTTTCCGCCACCTCCAGCAGCTTTGGCGGCGGTACCGGCGAGTTTGACGTTACCGGCCCGATCGAAGGCACGCGGCTGGCCTGGCGCCTGATCGGCGAATACCAGAACGAAGATTACTGGCGTAATTTCGGCAAGCAGAAAAGCACCTTTATCGCCCCTTCGCTGAGCTGGTTTGGCGATAACGCGACGATCAACGTGCTCTACTCCCATCGTGATTATCAGATGCCGTTCGATCGCGGCACGATCTTCGATCTTGCGACCAAACAGCCGGTCAATGTCGATCGTAAAACCCGTTTTGATGAGCCGTTTAATATTACTGACGGTGAATCTGACATCGCGCAGTTCAACGCTGAATACCGCTTTAACAGCCAGTGGACCGGAAAGCTGGAGTATGGTTTCAGCCAGGATAAATACAGCGATAACCAGTCGCGGGTGATGGCCTATAACGCCGCCACCGGTGGGCTGACGCGCCGGGTGGATGCCACGCAGGGATCGACCCAGCGCATGCACACCACGCGCGCCGATCTGCAGGGCAACGTGACGCTCGGCGGCTTTTATAACGAGATCCTTACCGGCGTCGCGTATGAAAATTACGATCTGCTGCGCACCGATATGATCCGCTGTAAGAACCTGAAAGATTTCAATATTTACAACCCGAGCTACGGTCCTGCGAGCAAATGTACAACCGTCTCGGCCTCCGACAGCGATCAGCGCATCCAGCAAGAGAGCTACTCGGCGTATGCCCAGGATGCGCTCTATCTGACGGACAACTGGATCGCCGTCGCCGGGATGCGCTACCAGTATTACACCCAGTATGCGGGCAAAGGGCGGCCGTTTAAGGTCAACACCGACAGCAGCGATGAGCAGTGGACGCCAAAATTTGGCCTCGTCTACAAAGTCACACCGTCGATCTCGCTGTTCGGTAACGTGGCAAAAGCCTTTATGCCGCAGTCGTCAATTGCCAGCTATATCGGCGACCTGCCGCCAGAAACATCGACTTCCTATGAAGTGGGTGCCAAATTCGACCTCTTCGACGGTGTTACCGCCAATATCACGGCGTTTGATATTCACAAACGTAACGTGCTGTATAACGAAATCGTCGGCGATGAGACGGTAGCGAAAACCGCCGGGCGCGTGCGCTCCCAGGGCGTTGAGATGGATCTGGCAGGTGCGCTGACGCCGAATATGAATGTGATCGCCAGTTACAGCTATACCGCAGCGAAAGTGCTGGAAGATCCGGACTACGCCGGGAAACCGCTGCCGAACGTGCCGCGTCACACCGGTTCGCTGTTCCTGACCTATGACATTCACAATGTTTACGCCGGTAATACGCTGACCCTTGGCGGCGGTGGGCACGGCGTCAGCCGCCGCTCGGCCACCAACGGCGCGGATTACTACCTGCCTGGCTATGTCGTCGCGGACGCCTTTGCCGCTTACAAAATGCAGCTGCGCTACCCGGTGACGCTGCAACTAAACCTGAAAAACCTGTTTGATAAGACCTATTACACCTCATCGATGGGCACCAATAATCTGGGTAACCAGATTGGCGATCCGCGTGAAGTGCAGTTCACGGTGAAGATGGATTTTTAAGGTTTAACCGGTAACCTTTCTGCATTGCCCGATGGCGCTACGCTTATCGGGCCTACAAAACCATCATCGCTGCGCTTATCGGTCTGAGGCCGTTCTTTTCGTAGGCCGGGTAAGGCGAAGCCGCCACCCGGCACCTCCCCAGCATTGCCCGATGGCGCTTACGCTTATCGGGCCTACGCGTTGAACCCACGCTTTTCGTAGGCCGGGTAAGGCGCAGCCGCCACCCGGCATCTCCCCGCATTGCCCGATGGCGCTTACGCTTATCGGGCCTAGGTGTTGAAGCCGCGCTTTTCGTAGGCCGGGTAAGGCGCAGCCGCCACCCGGCATCTCCCCGCATTGCCCGATGGCGCTTACGCTTATCGGGCCTACGTGTTGATGCCTCGCTTTTCGTAGGCCGGGTAAGGCGCAGCCGCCACCCGGCATGTTTCCAGCATTGCCCGATGGCGCTTACGCTTATCGGGCCTACGCGTCGAAGCCTCGCTTTTCGTAAGCCGGGTAAGGCGCAGCCGCCACCCGGCATGTTTCCAGCATTGCCCGATGGCGCTTACGCTTATCCGGCCTACGCGTCGAAGCCGCCCTTTTCGTAGGCCGGGTAAGGCGCAGCCGTCACCCGGCACCTCCTCTGCATTGCCCGATGGCACTGCGCTTATCGGGCCTACGCGTTGAAGCCTCGCTTTTCGTAGACCGGGTAAGGCGCAGCCGCCACCCGGCACCTCCCCCGTACCGCCGGTTCATTAAACAGTCACCTGCACGCCATGCTTTTGCAGCATTGGTTTCACACAATGCCCGCTTTCGAAACCCGTGACGTTTTTTTTCAGGCAACTATGAAAAAGTACTGGCTTCCCTGGCTTATCCTCTCGCCGTCGCTGCTGTTCCTGGCGTTGTTCACCTACTTTCCCCTGCTGCGCTCGGTCTACGACAGCCTGTTTGATACGCGCATGGCGAGCGACAACCCGCCGTTTGTCGGTGCGGCTAACTTTACGCGCCTGCTGGAAGACAGCGTCTTCTGGCAATCACTGCTCAATAACCTGCTCTATATCCTGCTGACGGTGATCCCGGGCGTCACGCTCGCGCTGCTGCTGGCCGTCGCGCTGTGGGAAAACCACCGCGTCAACCGCTGGCTGCGCACCGCTTTTTTCTTCCCGATGATTATCCCGATGGTCAGCGCGGCTGCGCTGTGGCTGTTTATCTTTATGCCCGGCCTCGGCATGCTCGATCACTACCTGGCCACCCTTTTTGGCCCGATGAATAACAACTGGCTCGGTCGCAGCAGCAGCGCGCTGTTTGCGCTGGCGCTGATTGGCGTATGGAAATTCGCTGGCTACTACATGCTCTTCTTTCTCGCCGGCTTGCAGGGTATTCCCGCTTCCACGCGCGAAGCGGCGGTGATGGAGGGCGCAACGCCGACCCAGGTTTTCTTCAAAGTGACGCTGCCGCTGCTGCGCCCGACCCTGAGCTTTGTGCTCACCACGGCGCTGATCTACTCCGTAACGCAGATCGATCACGTTGCGGTGATGACCCACGGCGGGCCGGACAACGCCACCACCGTGCTGCTCTACTACATCCAGAATCTCGCCTGGGAGACGCACGATCTCGGTAAAGCGTCGGCAGCCACCTTTTTAACGCTGGTCGGCCTGTTCATCTTTTCGCTGGTTAACCTGAAATTACTGGAAAGAGGAGCGCACTATGAGCGTTGAGATCTCGCCTGCCCTCAACTCGACGGCTGCCGTTGCCCGCCCGCGCTGGCTGCGCCTGCGCCACTCCCGTTCGTTTACCCTCGCGCTGCTGATGAGCTGCATGGCGCTGCTGTGGGTCAGCCCGTTTATCTGGATGCTCTCGTCCGCTTTCAGCACCACCACCTTCGGTGAAGAGATGGCCTCAATTCTGCCGCGCTTTCCGCTAACGCTGGATAACTTCCGCGAGGCGTGGAACAGCGCCGACTGGCTGAGCCTCTATGGCAACACGCTGATTTTCGCCTTCGGCACCTTCTTCGTGCAGCTTTTTACCATCACGACCGCCGGGTATGTCTTCGCCTGCCATGAGTTTCGCGGCAAGCAGACGCTGTTCGTCCTCTTTCTGGTGCAGCTGATGATCATGCCGGTGGTGATGATGATCCCCAATATGCTGACGCTGAAAACCTTCGGCCTGCTCAACACCTTAACCGGCGTGATGATGCCCTACTTCACCTCGGCGTTTGGCGTGTTCCTGATGCGCCAGGCCTTTCTCGCCATCCCGAAAGAGATCGAAGAGGCGGCGCTGATGGAGGGTTGCCGCTGGTGGCAGGTGCTGTTCCGCGTGATGTTGCCGATGTCCTGGCCGTCGCTGCTCGCCTTCGCCACCGTCAGCATTACCTATCACTGGAACGAGTATTTATGGCCGCTAATGATGCTCAACGATCCCGATAAACAGGTGCTGACAGTCGGGCTGGTCTCCTTCGCCATGGGCGCGGAGTCCGGCGGGCAGTGGGGGGTGATCAGCGCCGGAACGCTGATGGTCTGCCTGCCGCTGATGATCGCCTTTATCGCGTTTCAGAAACAGTTTCTTCGAAGCTTTGGCTTTTCCGGCATTAAATAAGGAGTGCAGTGATGTTTTTAGCGCAAATTTCCGACACCCACTTTCGCAGCCAGCATGAGAAGCTGTACGGGTTTATTGACGTCAATGCCGGTAACGCCGATGTGGTGTGCCAGCTAAACGCCCTGCGCGAGCGCCCGGATGCGGTGGTCATCAGCGGCGATATCGTCAACTGCGGCCAGCCTGCGGAGTACCGCGTGGCGCGCCAGGTGCTCGGCAGCCTCGACTATCCACTGTTTGTCATTCCCGGCAATCACGACGACAAAGCGCACTTTCTTGAGTATATGCACCCGCTCTGCCCGCAACTGGGCAGCGATCCGCACAATATGCGTTACGCGATTGATGAGTTCCCCACTCGCCTGCTGTTTATTGACTCCAGTCTCGCTGGGGAGTCAAAAGGCTGGCTGACACCGGAGACGCTGAACTGGCTGGAAGCGCAGCTTACGCAGAGTAGAGATCGGCCTACCGCGCTGTTTATGCACCACCCGCCGCTGCCGCTCGGCAATGCGCAGATGGATCGTATCGCCTGTGAAAACGGCCATCTGCTGTTAAAGCTGATTGAGCGTTTCCCGGCGCTGACGCGCATCTTCTGCGGCCATAACCACAGCCTGACCATGACCCAGTATCGCCAGGCGACGATTGCCACCATTCCCGCCACCGTGCACCAGGTGCCGTACTGCCACGAAGATACCCGCCCCTATTACGATATGTCGCCGCCCGCCTGCCTGATGCACCGCCAGGTCGGCGAACAGTGGGTCAGCTATCTGCATTCACTTTCTCACTACCCCGGCCCGTGGCTCTACAACCCACAGATCAGTTGCCCGGTGGATGAGCGCTAAGATCATGTTAAGACTCAATCAGGTAAGTAAAATTTTTGAGGGTAACGCGGCGCTGAGCGCGGTCTCGCTGGAGATTGCCGACGGCGAATTTGTGGTGCTGGTCGGCCCGTCCGGCTGCGGTAAAAGCACGCTGCTGCGGCTGATCGCCGGATTAGAGAGCGTCAGCAGCGGGGAGATCTGGCTCGATAACCAGCAGATCACGACCCTTTCGCCGCGCGATCGCAACTTTGCGATGATCTTCCAGAACTACGCCCTCTTCCCGCATCTTTCCGTGCGCGACAACATCACCTTCGGCATGAAGGTGCGCAATGAGGAGCGAGCAAGCTGGCAGCCACGGCTGGAGCGCGTGGCGCAGATGCTGGAACTCGATACGCTGCTGGAGAGAAAACCGGCGAAGCTCTCCGGCGGCCAGCGCCAGCGCGTGGCGATGGCGCGCGCCATCGTGCGCAACCCGAAGCTCTTTTTGATGGATGAACCGCTCTCCAACCTCGATGCCCGCCTGCGCAGCGACGTGCGCGACAGCATTATGGCGATGCACCAGCAGTTACAGATAAGCACCATCTACGTCACCCACGATCAGACCGAAGCGATGTCGATGGCCGACCGCATCGTGGTGATGAATGGCGGGCATGTGCAGCAGGTGGGCCGCCCGGAAGAGCTCTATGTGCACCCGGTGAACCTGTTTGTCGCTGGCTTTATCGGCTCACCGGCGATGAATCTGCAACGGCTGCCCTGCGCCGGGGGCGATGTGCTGCTGGGCGAGCAGCGCCTGCTGCTGCCGGCTCACGCCCGTCATCATGTTGAGGTGTGGCTCGGCATTCGCCCGGAACATATCTCTGATGTGCCAGAAGCAGGCAATCTGATGCTGCCTGCCACCGTCACCCAGCGCGAACTGATGGGCGCTGATTACCAGCTGCATGTCACCACGCCCATCGGCAACCTGCGCTATATCCGCCGTCACCGGGGTGATGTTCCCAACAAAGGGGACACGCTCAGCGTCGGTTTTTCACCGTTTGATTGCCACCTTTTTGCTGCCGATACGCAGCGTAATTTACACCAGGAGAGAGACCATGCATAAGTTAATGCGAGCGCTTACTTACGGCATAACCCTTGCGGTAAGCGCCACTGCGGCGGCGCAGGAGAAGATCGACTTTATGTTTCCGGCACCGGTCGACGGCAAGCTGACAATGGAGATGACGCGCATCATCAAAGCCTTCAACGACTCGCAAAAAGAGGTTGAGGTGCGCGGCATTTTTACCGGCAACTACGACACTACCAAAATGAAAGCCGAGTCTGCGCAGAAGGCGGGCCAGCCGCCTGCGCTGGTGATCATGTCTGCCAACTTCACTACCGATCTGGCATTAAAAGATGAAATCCTGCCGATGGATGAGCTATTCAAATATGGCGATAAAAAAGCGGGCGATTTCCTGCAAAGCGCCTTCTGGCCTGCGATGCAGAAAAATGCGCAGGTGATGGGCGTAACTTATGCCATCCCGTTCCACAACTCGACGCCGATCCTCTACTACAACAAAACGCTGTTTGCGCAGGCGGGCATCACGCAACCGCCACAGGACTGGAAAACGCTGCTGGAGGATGCGAAAAAGCTGACGGACCAGAGCAAAGGCCAGTGGGGCATTATGCTCCCCTCTACCAATGACGATTACGGCGGCTGGATCTTCTCCTCGCTGGTACGCGCCAACGGCGGCAACTACTTCAATGAGAACTTCCCCGGCGAGGTCTATTACAACGCGCCGACCACCATTGGCGCGCTGCGCTTCTGGCAGGATCTGATCTACAAAGAGAAGGTGATGCCCTCCGGTGTGCTGAACTCAAAACAGATCAGCGCCGCCTTCTTCTCCGGCAAGGTGGGGATGACGATGCTGAGCACCGGCGCGCTTGGCTTTATGCGTGAAAATAGCAAAGGGTTTGAGCTGGGCGTGGCGATGATGCCTGCCCAGCTGCAGCGCGCAGTGCCGATTGGCGGCGCCAGCCTGGTGAGCTTTAAAGGCATCTCAGACGCGCAGAAAAAAGCGGCTTATCAGTTTATGACCTACCTCATCAGCCCGGAGGTGAACGGCGCGTGGAGCCGCTTTACCGGCTACTTCTCGCCGCTGAAAGCAACCTACGACACGCCGGAGATGAAGGCTTATCTCAAGCAGGATCCGCGCGCGGCGATTGCGCTGGAGCAGTTGCAGTATGCGCACCCGTGGTACTCCACTTATGAAACCGTCGCCGTGCGCAAAGCGATGGAGAACCAGCTCGCCGCGGTGGTGAACGATGAGAAAGTGACGCCGGAAGCGGCGGCCGCCGCCGCACAAAAAGAGGCGGATACGCTGATGAAGCCGTATGTCGATAAAACGGCGCTACAGCCGGTGAAATAGGGAATGTGTGGCCCCGCAGGGAGGCGGGGCAGATTTATCCAGTAAGCACTCACTAACGTAGCAGTATCATGCTTACCGTCGCCTGGCGGGTTTGCGCATCGTAATAGAGTGAAAAAGTATCTGCTGCGGGGTCGCCGGGTTTTCGCCACTCTTCTGCACTGGTTATCGGATGCGGATCGCGCTCATAGCCGAGGGTTTGAATGTACTGCCGCAGCGCCTCGACGCTCTCTTTGCTGGCATTCTCGAAAATAATGCTGTTGATGGAGGGATAACCGTCACCATTATGAAATTCCAGATGATACGTCGTGGTGATACGCGGAGCCTGTGCAATCGCCTTTTCAGTCAACGTGTTGTAATCCCAAAGATTACGCTCGGTGTAGACCGTCGTTTCCCCCAGCCCGGAGAGCATCAGCCAGAGCAGAAAGAAGAGCACCAGCGCGAGTGAAACCACAAACAGGCTGCCCCACTTCACTATGCGGAAGATTAACGCGGTGGCTGCGTGGGGCTTGTGCATCATTATTTTTTATCCTGCACCGTAGTTTGACTCGCCGCTCTTTGCCTACTCTTCGCGCGCCATAATCTTTTCGATAAACGCATCAAGCTGGTGGCGTTGCAGATAGGTTTTCACCTGACGCTCCCAGCCGGAGCCATCACCGAGCACCGCGCGGCTGTGCGTCGGGGCATAGAGATAACGCGTGTCGTAGAGGTTCATCAGTGACTGGTTCATCGCATCGATATTGGCCGGCGTTTTCTTGCTCTTCTCCTGCTGGATAGCCAGCGAACGCAGCACTTTTTCACGCGATGCTTCATTGGGCGTCCACGACTGCTCACTCAGTTCGCTCAGCACCAGGAACTGCGGCTGATACTCTTCTGCCAGCGCGGCCTGTAACCGGTCGTGGCCGTCGAGGATGACGAACGACGCCAGCCCGGCGATATACCACACCAGAATTGGCGGCAGCGCGTTTTCGCGGCACTTCTTGCGCCACCACTTCACGCGGCCGGACTCGGCATCCACCGGATAGCGGCTGAGCAGCAGATGACCGCCCCACCACCAGTCAACCCACTTCACCTTCTCCGGATTTTGCAGATCGGGAAAATCTTCGCTGTAGAGCGACCAGTTCACGCCAATATAGGTGCTGTGGTCGGGCGTCTCAAAACGCCACTCTTCGCGCGGCACTTTGCGGTCACAAACATAGGGTGCCTTCGGCTTTGCCGCCAGCATCGGGCGCAGCAGCCAGCGGCGCGGCGGCAACAGTGGAACGGGCGCTTCCATCAATTCACGGGCAAAGTAGCGGCACCAGTGGCTGATCCAGTTCTCTTCGCCCGCCCGTTTAGCGCTTTCTACGTCCGCCGAGCTGATGGCAGGCAGCAGCAGATCCTGGCCGGGGTGCTCGGCGTTAAACACCAGCCAGACGCCGGAGTGGTCGTTTAGCATCGTCGCCCAGAAAAGGGGTTCGCCATTGACCTGCAGCGCCATGCGGCCGTTGTTGCCGCTCTGCATCTCCATCGCCTGACCGTTGCCTTCGCGCACCACCAGCTCCAGCCCCTGCCAGCGATCCTGACGGTCATGCAGATCTTTCCACCAGTACTCACTCATCCTCTTCTCCTTACGACGTGACCCGCAGAGTGTAAGGCAAAGTTGCCGAATCGATAACTACCAGAATGGCATGGCTCACGCAGGAGATTAAAGGAAAGGGATCTCCTGCCGTTTATTACATCTCACTACTTTGTGAAAGGAACCACAATGTTACATGCCATTTTGAACAGCAAAGCACGGCGCGTGGATGTGAGCGCTAAGGCCGCGCAAAGCTGGCGATCGGTATTTCAAAACTATGAAGATCTCTTAACCGCCGCATTCTGGGGGCGAATAAGCTACCTCTCACAAGAAGCCATACAGGCTTTACTCTCCTCCCTGCTCGCTACCGATACAGGCCCGTGGGGAAAGTTTGAATCCCTTACGTTCTGGCCCAAATATCCCTTTCCTGATGTGCTGGATAGCGCTGTCGCGCCGTGGATAAATGAAAAGGATGAGTATGCCGAGCCCGATGTTGTCCTGACCTTCGAACACGCCACGCTGATGGTGGAAGTCAAACCACCCGAGGGTGGTCAGCAGTATCAGCAGCAGTGGTGTAAGGAGATCTACGCGTGGAAAAACAGTGAAGAGGCCCAACAGGCACTGCATTTTCTGGCGATCGGCAACTTACCGAAGCACGCTAACGCTCTGTTTGGCGATTTGAAGCGTCCCTTTGATGGCGTGTCGTTTTACGGCTTAGAGTGGCGCGACGTTCGCGCAAAAATGGAACACCCCGCCAGCGGCTGGCCGACTGAGCAGGATCAACGCATTGTCGCCGATTGCCTGCGCGCCCTTGAGCTATATGGCATTCGTGCGCCGTTGTTGCCGTGGCAGCCCTTTCTTTCGACTCTTCATCACGCCGACCTGTCGGCTGGCTTCCCCTCTTTACAAGGAAAATCCTGATGTCCGATCCATTTAGCGTCGTGCGCCAGGCGCACCGGATTTGTGCGGCCTACTATCAGCAGATGCTGCCGCTCATCAATGAAACCGCCTATCGCCTTGGGGCAGAGTTTTTTCGCCGCGATCACTGGAGCTTCAGCCCACCGCCGCAGCGTAACAGCAACCCTTTTACCTGCTGGGAGTGGGATTTTCTGCCGCTACTGGATGCCTCCTTCGTTTTCGCTCACCAGCAGACCGCCAGCAAAATGGGGAGCGAGGATTTCGTTGTTGATTTCCGCCTGGTAACGGACAGCGAACTGGCCTGGGAGCAGCGCAACAAACAATATGGCGAAGATGAAAAACCGCTCGCCAGCTCGTTGAAAACAGCGCCAGAAAATGCAGCAAGCTTGCTTGAAATCTTCCTCTTCGCCGCCTGTAAAAACGGAACCTACGATTCCCCTTACACGCTGTGGAACAGTTATCGCGGTTATCCAAAAACTGACGGTACGGTCACGATTGCACAAGATGAAGTCATCAAAGCGATCGGTTTCAGGATTCAACTCCATGAGCTGGCCCATGACGGCAGTGTTGACGCGCTTGTTAAACGCATTGAGGCTCATCTGGCAATACTGCGGGCGGATAAAACAGCATAATCCCCGCCAGCAGCGGGATCGCCAGCCGAAACCGCTGCTGACACGCCTGCATTACCGCTGGGATATTTACCGCGTGAAACATCCGAAAAGAAACCATTTCCCTTGAAGCCCCTCCTCCCTTTGCTGATGCTTAAAAATTACCTTCGTACTCCGTTCGTTCCACCGCCTTTTTGAGCGACCACCGCTTTCATCTTTCAGGCACAAGATGATGATTATCAGGGGCTTACCATGTCCGACTACGATATTCTTCCTAAAAATATGCCCGACACCACAAGCGAACTGGCCGATCTTTTTGAGACGGCGCTGCCGGAGGCATCATTTAAAAATGATTATTCACAGCTTGCCGCTGATATTTATGAGCTTTTCCTCGACGACTCAGAAGATATTACTCTCCAGTCATCAGGCCGTCCGGCAAACACCGGCACCCCGCCTGATGAAAATAAAAAACAACAGCTGAGGGATTTCATTGAAGAGGCGTTAAATAAAAAACTGCCTCAGCTGATCGAATTTCACGGGAAGGGTTATAACCCCGTCAGCCCGGACAGAAACGCACTGCAGAAGCTTCAGGAGATTCTGCAAAACGAGCGGCTGAATATTCCTGAAGCGCTGCGTCAACCCGCCCGGCGATTTGTCGACACGCTCAGTGCCGTGCTCAGCTCAGAAGCGGCGCTCTCCCCGGATCTGCTCCAGGCTTCAGACGACGTTCTTCAGCACCTGCGCGCCGCGCTGGATGACCTCAGCGCCACCCGGAAAATCAGCACGCTGAACTGGGAGGAGGAAGCCGAGCAGACGGCGCGCGAAGCACGCGGGGAGCTGGTCACCCGCGCGGCTGAGCAACTTTTCCCGCAGCAGGGCCAGGCCGCCGCGCGCGAGAAAAGTCGCCAGACACTCGACAGTCTCCTGTTCGCGCAAAGCAACGCGCTCAGCGCAGAGTATAAAAAATTCGACCTGCTGAAAGCCTCACTGGCCGCGGAAAGCCGCCTGACCCGCCAGCGGCTGGCGGCCCATTTGCAGACCCGGGCAGACACCCTTCTTCAGGGCGCGCGGGAAGCACGCCGCACCGCGCTGGATATGCTGCTCGCGGAGTCCGGCAGCGGGCAGATGCACCCGGAGCAGCTTATGCACTGGAGCCAGGGCTACCGGCAGTATGCCCGCTATCTTCAGGCGGTTGATGCCCGGCCGGACGCCGGTGCGGTGAAAGGGAACCCGCTGGTTGCCGCCGTAAACAGGGCGGCGCGACAGGGCAAATCGGCGCGCGCCAGGCTTGCCGGCAGCATGGTGCCGCTGGCGGATGTGCTGGGCTCGGTGGCCGTGCATCTTTTACAGGAGAAGCAGCGTACGGAACCCGCCCCCGCCGATCCTCAGCCCGGACAGAAGAGAGCGTTAACGGAGAGAATAAAAAACGTGGTCTGGGACAGGGGGCGTAAAAAGGGGCGTGCTGCGCGCGCGGCCTCCGTCTGGCTGGCCCGGTCTGCCGGGGGCGCAGTCAGTCGCGCAGCCTTTCGCACAAAGCATACCCTTCAGCGGACGCCGTCCCTCAGCGAAGGCACCCGCCAGGCCATCAGCAACACCGCCCTGCTTCTGCTTGATGAGATCCAGCAGGCAGAGCGGCGTCTCAGGCTCCTGCCGGGCTATGCCTGGGTACGCCAGGAGGCGGTACAGCAGCAACTGCTGCTCAGCCGGGAGATCGCCGATCCCCATGAATCAGCGTTAATGGATGAACTGGTTTCCCGGCGGCTTGCCCTGGAGAAAGACCACTGGCAGCAGATCGCGGACAATGCCGCCCGGCAGATGGAAGCCCTGCTCGCTCCCCTCACACGCCTCGCGGAAACAACCTGGTTCAACGAGTTTTACTTTGCCCTGAGTGATGAGCTGCGGGCTAACCCGGCGCCGGGAAGCGCTGAAGCAATTGCGCGTATGGATGAAACGGTGATCCAGGCCGCTGAACAGCTGGCCGGTATTGGCCGTCAGCTGAACGCCGCCGCCGTGCGGCTGAGCGGCCACGGGCATGAGGGCGGAAAAGCGCTGCAGGAGAAAGCCGGTGAGTGGCTGATGACGCTGAAAACCCTGAAGAGCCAGGTCAAGACCCAGGCCATTCAGCTCACCGGCCAGGCGCCGGATAACTTCTCCCGCAGCGGCATGCTGGCGCGCGGCATCGCGGAGTGGGCGCAGACGCTCCGCCAGGATTATCTTGCAGGCCTCACGGGCGATGAACGCACCCGCGCAAATGAACTCTTCGATACATTACTCACGGAGCTGCTCAGCGGGCAGCGCCAGCACTTTGCCGGGCCTGACGATCCGCAGGCAGAGAGCCTGCTGAAACGGGTCGCCATTGCGTTAAAACATTCCGCGGAAGGGACGACGGTCTACCCGCCGACGGCGGAGGAGATCCTCGCGGGCACCCGCACTGTCCCGGCAGATGTTCAGCACTGGGCGGAGAAGAAGATCCTCACCGGTGCGCTGTCAGCGGCGATATCAGGCGGCCTGAAACTGCTGACCGGCCCGGTTTCCCTCCCCGTGCGCATCGCCCTGCGCGGTGCGAAAACCGGCTGGACGCTGAACAAAAACCTCAGGGCGATGAGCCGTGTGCGGCTGGGTGAAGGGCCAGCAAGCCGCAGCGCGCGCGATCGGCTTATCCATCAGGAGCTGTCGAAGCTGGCGTTCCGGCTGACGCTCTCGTTATCCCCGGCGGGTGGATATGGCGTGGCCGCCACCGTCGTCGGCAGCCAGTTGCTAAAGGATAAAAAAACCTACGCCAGAGCGCTGACCAAAAAAGTGATTGTCGGCCTGCCGCAGGAAGCACTGTGGTTCGGGCTCGCGTATGGCGGTTACGCCGGCGTTAACGCCGTGGTGCGGGCCAGCGCGGAGCGTGCAATGCAGAAAGCCTGGGCGCAGGCAGTGCATGCGCGGCGCGAGAGAATTAACCGCATGCTGCAGCAGTTCAGCATGGCGGATATTGAGGAAGAGGAGAGTGATTCAGAATCAGATGAAACCACAGAGGAGACCGGAGCTGAATTAACCGCTGACGACACCATAGCCGGGGATAGAGATGTCAATGAAGACCAGGCGGTTGAAACAACAACGTCACAGCGTGAAACCTCTACAGCAGCAAGCACTGCCCAGGCCACCACAAATAAAAGAAAAGTGCCGTTATTATCCCGCAGCGGCCGGGTAAAAAGGTTTGCGCCAGGCAGCGGCGCTCCCCGACCTGGCATAGCACTGAATACCACACCGGATAAGGATGATAATAAAGCTATCTCCTCTCAGGTTTCCGGTAGCTTGAAAGGTATCGTCGAAAATCTGACTACCGGGCGTGGATTTTTAAATTCCAGCTTTAAAAACGGACAAGAAGGCGCAGTTTATAATGCGGGCAGCAATTTTTATATTTATATAAATCAAAAATACTGGCCCATTGATTTTAAAAGCAATCAGAAGGGTGTCATCACTCTAAACCCTTATGAAAATGAGAGTGAAATAAAAGTAGAGGTTCATCTCAAGAATAATACGTGGATAGCAACTGAAAATGAAAACACAAAAAACAATTACCCTGCCCTCCCGGTTAAGCCTAAAAACCCGGCGGATGAAGGTGATAAAGCCGTTACGGATTCAGACAAACAGGTCGCGGGAAACGCGACTTCGTCAGTAGACTTATCTAAAAGCACAGCCACACCTGAGCTTTATAAACAAGTTAAAAGCTGGCCAGCGCACAGCGCCTTTTATTATGACAATATGGCTGGTGGCAAAGAGGCTCAAATTTACACGGATAGTGAAAGCCATAAACACTATATCTATCTTAATGGTTTTTACTGGCCGATAATTTTCACAGGAAATGCGACAGCATCTATCTCGGTGAACACTAATGGTGCTCAGCAGAAAAAAATCTTTAATATAAGAAAAGTAAATCAACAGTGGGGACCGGCACCGACATTTGACACAAGCCCACTACCTGTAAAAAACGTAGGTAATTTTAGCATTGAAGATTATATTAAGGCATTTTTCAGTACTGATAACGCCGCAAAAATCACCTCCGAAAAATTACAAAAATTAAACAATGGATTGTTCGTGGACAAGTCTACGGGTCAGCACTATATACAGGCCAACGGATATTACTGGCATATCACGTCTATTCTCCTTCGTGGCTCTGAAGAGCTGAAAACCTGGAAAATACATGAAGCCGGGACGCGTGAATATCTCAACATACATTATAATGAAGCCCTTGGCGCATGGGTCCCGTTGCAAACCAAGGATAATGCGTATGATATTGATAACACTATTGTGCCTAATACATTATCGACAGATTTAATTGGCGAAATGAAAAAATGGGATCTTGATTCGTCTGCGCGACCTGCTGGTTCAGGACCTGGGATAGAGGGAGTGGTATATCAAGATAAAACGGGGGAATATTATATCTATCTGCAAAATCGCTACTGGCATTTCAGTTGGGTAAAACCAAATGTAGGTGGCGTAACAGTCACCGCAGATGGCATTGAGAAATTTTTCGTTCTCGTTAGGGAGAACAGTCAATGGCACTATTTTGATGAAGAGTTGATATCAGACGCATTCGATCTCGATAGTCTTCTAAAAAGCATCCAGGATGCTACGCTTGATAATGAAACGCAAGAAAAAATAGATGCACTATTATGGAGAGATAATTTCACGTCGCTGGATAATTTATTATATAACTTGCAAAAAATACTTGAGCAGGGTTTTTATAAGCTCTATGAAAAGCCGACCAGCGGTGCTCTCATGAGTATAATCTCATTAAGTAATAAGGTTTCAGAACTGCAAAAATCCATTGCTTATTACAACCCTGACAAGAGTAATGAAAATGAAGAGCGTAACTGGAATCAAAACCTACTGAATTTATATCGTGAAGAATTTACAAGCGAGCAAGAAGAGAGTTCATACTTATATGCCGCGCGACAAGCTAAAGTTGCGGCAGATGAGGCCAATAAAAAGATTGCCCAACTCAGCATTGCGGCTATTGATCGACAGATCAAAGAACAATACGCCGCTATCTCTGCCCGTATGAAAGATATATCTTACTGGCTTGATTTCCTTTTAGAGAGGCCGTTATCAGTTGATAAACCAATAGCCCAGGAGAACATAGACGCCCTTAAGTTAACAATTAATACGCATCAAACCAGAATCAAACAACTCAGTACCTTGAGGAAACAAACACTCGATCGGAAAGCTGAATACCAAAAAGTCATAGACGACTATAATAAAAATTATCGTCTGGTAAATATCAGTATTGACTATGTGAAAAAAGCCCTTGCTGTTAAGAAAAAACCAGCAGGATTTAATGATGATGTAAGCATAGCTGAAGAGTTACTAATTGATTTCACCTTACAGAAAATTGCCATAAGAAATTCAGCAACAGAGGCTTACACTCAACTCGAACTCGATAAATTAAAAACATTGAGCATTTCACAAACAATGATTGCACAACTCATTGAACGCCATACTCTCAGCCAGGAATTAATAGAAAAAATCCAGCAATCATCTATTCGGTTGCCGACATTGAAAAACAGATATCAGGATATAGAATGGAGCAATAAAGAAGCAGAGAGAATTTACCAGGAAAGCTATGCAGACGATGAAAATCCCGAAGCGAATCAATTATTACCCCCCTTGCTCTACTGGTTATTAAAAAACAACGGTAACTATAACACCCTAAGGACGATAGATATAGATAACGTTATTGATATTTATTATGCTGATGCCTATTCATTGAACCCACTCAAGAAAATCAAGAAAATGCCAGAAGGGTATACACCGTTGGCACATATGTTAGGTAGCAATTATTTCAACTCTGATAGCGAGTATTATCAGCAATTTGCCACCTACAAGGAAAAATACAGTGATTACGAGGCCAGTGAAAATACCAAAAACTTCCTTCTGTCATCCGATCTCTCTTTAAATGAGATCACATCCAGGGTCAAAAAGCGTTTCTATTTTAACGTACTACAGTCAACTGACATTAATGATAAACATGATGGCGGAATGTTATTTATTGAACTAGAAGATGGCCGCTGGGTTTTCTTCTCTCTTTTTCCTGACGCTCTTTTTAGCCGGACGTTCTCTCGTAAAGAGATGATGGAAAATATCTGGTTAAAGACAATTGCCACCCTTACTCCTGAAAAAACACATTATCACGGCGTTGAGTCTGTTTTCCTCGAATCTTTCTTTCTTAAAAACTTTGACCCTGACAATAAGAATAAAAAGGCTGGAAAATACAGCACCGTTGAATCCAGAAAGAAAAAGGAGTTCGAAGATTTAATAAAAAATACCTTATACAAAGATAACGATGGTATTACTTATGATACTCCTTTTAAAGATCGCGCATATTATGGATTAACCTATGACTTTTCACTTAACACTGAGCAACCGCAAGAGACGCTATTAGAAACCTTGAATAAAGCTTTTCATGATGTCCTGAAGCGCTCCGCTACTAATCGAAAAACGGCGTTATACCAGCCGACATTATTTCAACAAATAGCTGATGCAGTTATTCCTTTTTATGCTGAGATACGTGGTTCAATAAACGACCCAGAGCACAAGGTTGATGCCACATCAATTATGCTTGATGTCGTGAGCATTTGCTTTGTTGCTTCTCAGGCGGGAACTAAAAGTGCAGCATTGCTTAAAAATGCCAAAGGGATGGGCAAAATAATTGGCGAAGGAAGGAAAATTGGATTAGTAGGAAAAGGACTGCAAAAATACGTAATTAAACAAATGGGAAAACAAGGCTTCATCAACGCATCGGGGCTGGCAAAAATCAGCGCCAATGCGCTCATCGATCTTGTTTCACCTGTTAATTTAGCAGATTTATCAAAAATCTCTTTCTCTAAAAGTAAACTTACCTCTGGCTTGAGCAATATCATTAACACTGATGTGCAAGGTGCATTAAAAGGTAGAAGCATTCCTGCTAAATACATAACCACAAACATTTCATTAGATGATTTATCAAAGGCTCATGTACACGGCGTTGACGTTTATACCTCAACAACAGACAGTAAAATGAATGGCAAGTATTTTATTACATCCGATGGCAATCTCTATCAAATACGCTGGGATGATTATGCGCACACTTGGAGAACTGTTGATCCTAATAACCTGGGACGTTTTAGTTATGGTGAACCGGTTATTTTAGAAGATGGAAACTGGGTAATAAATAAAAATTATGGCGGGTTACGTGGCGGTGAAATAAAGTACCCCCTGGTTACTATGGGTGAGCAACCAATGAGGGAAGGTTTAAAAGAGGAAAAAGTCTTTGAAAACATCATCAGCACTCCAGATGTTAATGCAGAGGCATATCTTGAAGAAATAAAAAAAACCGGCGGATTAAGTGGCGCCATATTATCCCCGTCTGAAAAATGCGAACTTGTTATTACAACTATGGCTACTTTCATGAAAAAAAAGGAATTTACAAACATCAGATGCCGGGGCATGGCTTTTTTTGTTAACGGCATGGATACTTCAGCAACCAATCATTTCGTGCTTATCGGCACAAAAAAGGGTAGAGATTACGCTTTTGACATTACTGCCGGCCAGTTTAATGGACTCTATCCAGAGTTGAGTGGACCAATCATTATGCCCGAGGAGATGTGGGCTCAAAAGTATGCCAATATTACGTCCGAAAGAAAGCTTATAAAGTACGCTGACTATCCCCTGAACGAACTGCGTAAGGTAAAAATAGATTACGGGTCTTATAGCCCTTATCTCGTGCGGGGGCCCAATAGCCAACTGCCTAATGCATTGGTCCTCAAGCGACCTATCTGGTATTTTCCAAAAAAAAGTGTCGATGATGTTGCTGCCATCGCTAGCACCAATAAAAAAATGGCATTCGACACCATTGAGCAGGCCAATCCTGTACGCGAGGCGGCAAGACGTAGCAGGCTAACAAGCCAGGCATCCGACATCAGTTGGGATTATGCAGTTACTCTTCTTGAGAATGCCGAACTTATAAGTAAAGGCCCGGCCATAACGCTACGTACCGGCATACGTCAGGCAACAAAATACCAGCGCGCTAGCGCCTCCTCCCCAGGCAACGTTAATGATCTCTTTGCAAGTAGTACCATAATCAACAGCCATGAGAATCTGCTTAGTGTAAAGCAGGGCGAAATATTGATGTTTATGGAGGTTGATCCTAATTTACCGGCCAAAGGACCGCGCCCGATCCATATTATGGTAAGCCTCGGTAATGGCCGCTTCGCTGGGGTAAAAAATAGCGTGCTTAATAGCAGCCTCGGTGAGGGCAAACGAATATTAACCGCAGAACAGCTTGGCGAGTTTGTGAACGGGACATTCAGGCGCAGGGGAAATGCGCAGTTACCAGACTTGCAGCTTATCGCGGGCAGACCGAAAGGGCTGCAGCTTGACTCCCCTTCATTAAAATCTCTTGCAGAAGATGCCCCGTTATCGGCAGCGAACAGCAGTGATATCGCCACCACTATCACTGAATTCCTCAGCAAATCAGGGGAGCTGGCAGAAGAGCAGGCCAGGGCTTTGAAAGATCTATTAACGCCCCTGTTATCCACCACCACCACTGGCGTTGTTCATCAGCCCATAACCAACTTATTAACGAATGCCGTACTGATTAAGAAACAACAGCTGGCAAACGTGCCCAAAGGACAATTGATCATTTTTGATAAAACCTCTGATGCCTCATCGACAAGGCACGTCATGTACAGCCTGGGTAACGGTGAGTTTTTTATGGTAAATCCCGGACACCTGGATGCGGGTCTGCCAATCGATAAAGCTATTGTCAAAGCAGAGCAGTTCTCAGATGAGATTTTTAAAAACCGCAAAGTCTATGCAGGCAATATCTCACTGACTAATCTTCGCATGAAGTCACTGCTGGGACAGGATGCCAGTTTTGTCGTCAACGGCAATCAATTAATCATTACGGCACATGGCGCTGCATCAAGCGTTAATGCAATGGATGCCTCTGAACTTGCAGAGGTGATTCGTGGCCTGGGGCTGCGTGAAACATCCACAGTGGACTGGTCGAAAATAAAAGAAATCAGGCTTAACTCCTGCTTTGGCGCGTTTGGCTCGTTACCCACCGGCAAGGTTCTGGCGCATATCCTGAACAAAAAAGTAACGGCGTATCCTTTTTACTTCAGCGAGAGAATGCGTGATACCAGGCGCTTTTTTACCCGGGCCAGGACTTACCTCCCTGGTGACCTGCCAACCATCGACGTAGAGAAAATGATAAAACAGCAAAGCCGCAATCACGATTTGTGGGTCAGGCTACTGGGTCTGCAACGGAAAGCCCCGGCGAGGGGAGTGACTGTTGCCAACAGTCGTTTTGACAATGCGCTTGAAGATGTTGCAAAACTGGCGAATGGCGACACAACGGTTGGGCAGTTCATGAAAGATTACCCCGATTACAAAAGCGGGCTGAGTGTGACAGAGAATGAACTCAACACCCTCGTCGGAGAAACTATTCCTGATGATGAAACCTTTGCCATGCGGTGCTGGGATATTCTGATGGCCAGCACCTATACTGCGAATATGGTGGATAAATATCTTGAAAGCTAGTCAGCGGATTGAGGTATCGCTCACTGAAAGATGCCCTGCGCTATCGGTGGAGAGGGTAAATTGGGCGGTGATAAGGTAGGCATCACCTTTGACAGGTACAACGTTCCAGGAGTAAGCATATTTTTCCCCTGCCCTGAATGCAGTGCTAAACATGGGCATGCAATCACCCGCAGCAATATAACGCGGCTTATCCGGGAAGAGTTCAAAACGCTTTCCTTCATCAGTACTGAAAATCTCAGCCGAGACCATCTTTTCGCCGGGTTTCATGATCGAGACTGCGCAAACTTCATGATTCATCAAAAATAGATTTGTCGGCACTTCTCGTGTCATTTTGTCAAGAAACCCGATGCAGCCAGATAGCATGCATACTGCTATCAATAGCATATTTGCTCTCATCATCCTTACCCTCTGCCTGTAATGATTTTTCGATACAGCGTCGGGATATCACGAATATCATCTTTTCCGCAATATCGTCCTGGTTGATTCTGTTTCTGAAATAACCGCCAAACATTAATACCATGAATATGAAGCAACCAGTAATCCGCCAGAATAGAGGCCTGTTGCTCAAGGGGATAATCTGTAAGCTTTTCTCTGTCGAGTTGATAAAAATAATTTGCTGCCCAGCTAAAAGCTCCTCGGATGCGCACCCATTGACCATGCTGATGCTGCCACACGTGCCCTAACTCATGGATGAAGGTGTGTTTTTCTTGCAGGGTCGCAGAAGGCAAAGAAAAGTCATCTCTATAGCGCTCTTTTCTGTACCAAATCTCCCCATTCGGCGCCATAACATAATCCGGATGCTGCAGCCCAAACGGGAAGTAGCTGTCGCAGTGGATCCAGACGCGGCTATACACAATCGCATCGCCGTAAAATTGACGTGCCATGGCAATTTCACCGAGCGTCATCAGACGCAATGTTCCCTCTCTACGTCCTGTAGTCATCATTTATTCCCTTTCACAAATAACAGCGCAGGATTATCAATAAATCTCGTCACCGCTGCGCAGAGGGAATAAGCAGAAAACTAAAATTCAGATTATTTTTTATAAGGACGCGTTAGAGGGGTAATTAAATTACCCCTCATTAATTGCCGGAATCTTATTTACCGCGCTTTGCTGAAGCATGATCCTGCGCCCAACTGCGCTCGGGATGCGGCACAAAATCTTTGACCTGTTTTGCAAGCTCTGCGCTGTGATACATGTCGATGCATTTCATCAGATTGAGTTTTACATCGCTGCCCTGATGGGAGTGATACTCTCCTGCAAGATAGCGGTCGGCCAGTTCGCCCATCTTCCCGGCGCCCTTTTCGGCATCATACTCGCTCCAGTTATCAAAACCGCCAGCGCTGGCTGATGCGTCTTTACTGGCAGCGGGTTCACTGGCGTACGCTTTCGCTACACAGAGCGCCAGTGCGGCATCTTTGTAATTCTGTGCATAAGTGCGGCTTGCGGCGTCAGGTTGAGGCGCAGCACTTACCCCGGCGCTCAACAGTAAGCTGGCGATTAACCCGCGAGAAAACCCTTTCATCAATAACTCCCGACAAACAGTGGTTGTGCAGCAGAGCGTAAAGCAAAGCCCATAAAAAAGGCCAGCCACATAACATGGCTGACCTCAAGTTAACGGCTGCGCCTGATTAGCTGAGCTTAAACACCGCTACCGCCTCTTCCAGCAGCTGAGACTGCTCTTTCAGCGAGTAGGCAGCGGCAGAGGCTTCTTCAACCAGCGCGGCGTTCTGCTGGGTCACGGTATCCATCTGCGCCACCGCGAGGTTGATCTGATCGATCCCACGGCTCTGCTCGCCAGTGGAGAGCGCAATCTCTGACATCAGTTCGGAAACCTGCTTCACCGAGTTGATAATACGCTGCATGCTCTCGCCTGCGCTGGTAACGCGATCGCTGCCCACCAGCACCTGACGACCGGAGAGTTCAATAAGCTCTTTGATCTCTTTCGCCGCCACGGAGGAGCGCTGCGCGAGGTTACGCACTTCGGTTGCTACCACGGCAAAACCACGGCCCTGCTCGCCTGCGCGCGCCGCTTCGACGGCGGCGTTGAGCGCCAGGATGTTGGTCTGGAATGCAATATCTTCAATGATGCCGATAATGGTGCCGATCTTGCCGGAGCTGGTTTCGATCTCTTTCATCGACACCACGGCTTCTTCAACAATCGCATTCCCCTCTTGCGCCGCGCTGCGCATATTCCCCGCCAGGCTGTTGGCCTGCTGGGTGTTTTCAGAGGTGTGTTTCACGGTTGAGGTCAGCTCTTCCATGCTGGCAGCGGTCTGCCCCAGCGAGGCGGCCTGCTCTTCGGTACGCGCCGACAGATCGGTGTTACCCGCGGCGATCTCTTCTGCGGCGTAAGCCACGCTCTGGCTGGAGTTACGCACCTGAGAGATGATCTGCACCAGCGAGAGACGCATCTGCTCCAGCGCGCTCATCATGCCGCCGATCTCATCTTTGGAGCTGGAAACCACCGGCAGATTCAGTTCGCCCGCCGCCATTTTCTGGCAGTGCAGACGCGCGGCATCCAGCGGTGACAGCACACGACGACGCAGCAGGATAAAGATGCCCACAATGATCAGCGTAAACAGCAGCGCAAAGACGCCGATGGTCACCATGCTGTTAACGAAGCGGCTCTGCGCCTCATTGTTCAGTTGCTGGGCATACTTTTCACGGAACGCCAGCAGGTTATCAAGGGTGATCTCAAACTGACGATCCAACTGAGGAATGGTAGTGCTGACCAGCTGGTTAAAGCGCGCGGTGTCGTTGCTTTTTGCGGCATCCATCAGCGGACGTAATCCGTTATCAACATAGTTCTGCCAGGCACGGCGATACGGCGTAGCAAGCGCATCTTCACCGGCAACGCGCGGCGCGGCGAGATAGTTATTGAACGCCGACGAGGCTTTTTGCATCACCTCATTGGCGCTCTCAAGGGAGGCCTGGGTTTTCTGGCTATCGCCCAGCGAGGCGTTAATCATCGCCTCCATCAGGCGTACGCGCAGGGTACGGCTATGGTTAATCGGATCGATGACCGACAGCACCACGCGGATCTCTTTGTTTACGTTATCCAGCGAGTCGTTACTGCGGGTAAGCGACCAGAGGTTAGACGCGGAGCTGATAAGGAAGATAGAGAGTAACAGACCAAAAACGAGCAATGAAAAACGCCTGACTGACATAGTGATCCCTTGGGTGATAGAGCGACAAAACGATGTGGCACCGCATAAAATGCGAATTGCCTTAAAAGAGTTATCGACCAAAAGGGGGCGAAATTTAAATTAAATAATCATATTTACACTAAATATGAATCCTCAAAAATTCATTCATAAAACAAATTTGAACCCTTCGCGCAAAGAAGATCTCGCATTCGTAATAGGATTCATTATCATTGCGAAACTATTTCGATGATCCCATAAATCACCATAATGTTAATGAAGGATAGTGTTGAATGAAGAAGGTTCTCTGCGCGCTGGGGCTGGCGCTTGCCTCATTAAGTTCTGCTTATGCCACCACATATCCCCTCACCCTTGAAAACTGCGGCTACAAAGAGACCTTCAACAAAGCCCCTGAGCACGTGGTCGCGTTAGGGCAAAACACCGCCGAGATCCTGCTGCTGCTCGGCTTAGAGGATAAAATCGCCGCCACCGCCTTCTGGCCGACCAAAGTCCTGCCGCAACTGGCGGAAAAAAATGCGAAGATCAAAACCCTGACGGTAGAGATCCCAACGCTGGAGTCGGTGCTGGCGCAAACCCCGGATTTCGTTGCCGCGCAATCGCCGCTGCTGCTGGGGCCGGAGAGCAAAGTGGCGAAGCGCGAAGATCTCGCCACCGTCGGCGTTAACAGCTATATGTCGCCGGGCATGTGCGCCACCAAAAAAGGCACCGGCGATATGTACGGCAGCCGCCAGAAACTGTGGGACATGACCTATCTCTACCAGGAGATCGAGGATTTCGCGAAGATCTTTAACGTTGAAGATCGCGGCCAGGCGCTGGTTGCCGACTTCAAAAAGCGCGAAGCCGATCTGCGTAAAGAGTTTGGTAAAAACAAAAAAGATCTCTCCTTCGTCTTCTGGTTCTCCAGTTCATCCCCTTCTGCTGACGCCTACGTCGGCGGCAAAAACAGCGCCTCCGGCTTTATCGCCAATGTGCTCGGCGGCCATAACGCCATCACCACCGAAACCGAGTGGCCGACCGTTGGCTGGGAGAGCATCATTGCCGCTAACCCGGATGTGATCGTCGTCTCCAGCCTCGACCGCAATCGCTGGGCGCTGGATAACGCGCAGGAGAAGATTAAGTTCCTGAAGAGCGATCCCGCCGTCAGCCAGCTTGAGGCGGTGAAAAAAGGCCACATCGTGGTGATGGATGGCCAGGCGATGAATCCCACCATTCGCACCATTTATGGCGCAGAGCAGGTTGCTGAACAGCTGAGAAAGATGGGGCTTAATTGATGGCAGCGTTGCACCCAACGCGACAAACGTTGTGGTTAAGTAGTGCCGCGCTGCTTGCCGTTGTGCTGCTGGTGGTAGTGATTGCGGTAGGAGCCAGCGTCGGTGAGCTGGCGATTCCGTTACCCAGCGTTTTCTATGCGATTGGCAATAAACTTGGGCTGACCGCCGAGCCGCTCAATCGCATCTATGAAAGCGTGATTTGGGATTTCCGCCTCAGCCGCTCGCTGGTCGCCGCCTGCTGTGGCGCCGGGCTGGCGATTTGCGGCGCGGTGCTGCAAAGCCTGCTGAAAAACGCCCTTGCTGAGCCGTATGTGCTCGGCGTCTCGGCGGGCGCATCGACCGGCGCGGTCTCTGTGGTGGTGCTCGGTCTTGGCGCGGGTGCGGTATCGCTCTCGGCGGGCGCTTTTGCCGGAGCCTTCGCCGCCTTTGCGTTTGTCGCGTTTCTCACCAACGGCGCGCGCGGCGGCAACGAGCGCACCATCTTAGCCGGGGTGGCCGCTTCGCAGCTCTTTAACGCCGTCACGGCGTATACCATCAGCACCTCCGCCAGCGCCCAGCAGGCGCGCGACGTAATGTTCTGGCTGCTGGGCAGCTTTAGCGGCGTGCGCTGGCCGGAGTTCCAGCTGGTGCTGATCGTGGTGCTGATTGGTCTGGCGATCTGCCTCTACTACTCGCGGGCGCTGGATGCCTTCACCTTCGGTGATGATGCGGCGGCCTCGTTAGGCATCGCCGTGCCGTGGGTGCGCCTCGCGCTGTTTACCACCACGGCGCTCATCACCGCCACGATTGTCAGCATGGCTGGCTCCATCGGTTTTGTCGGGCTGGTGGTGCCGCATATGATGCGCTTCTTCTTTGGGCCGCTGCACCGCAGGCTGCTGGTAGCCTGTGCGCTGGCGGGCGCGATTTTGATGGTGCTGGCGGATATCGCCTCGCGCATGCTGATCGCCCCGCAGAGCCTGCCGGTGGGCGTCGTCACCGCGCTGGTTGGCGTGCCGTTCTTCGCCTTTATCATTTACCGTTCAAGGAATCGCTAATGAGCATCGCCGCTGAAAACATCACCTGGAAGGTGGGTAAGAAAGTGATCGTCAACGATGTCTCACTGGCGGTTGCGCGTGGCGAAACGGTAGGTCTGCTGGGGCCGAACGGCTCGGGAAAATCCTCCCTGCTGCGCGTGCTGGCGGGCCTGCGCCGCCCGCATAAAGGACGTGTATTGCTCGACGGGCAGAACCTTCACCGGCTGCCCAAAAAGCAGCTCGCCCGCAGGGTAGCATTCGTTGAGCAGCACGGCATGACCGATGCCAATATGCGCGTGCGCGACGTGGTGAAACTGGGGCGTATTCCGCATCACTCCCCCTTCTCCAGCTGGAGCACGGAGGATGATGAGACCATCTCCGCCGCGCTGGCACGTGTCGACATGCTGGAGAAAAGCCAGCAGGGCTGGCTGACGCTGTCGGGCGGCGAGCGGCAGCGCGTCCACATTGCCCGCGCGCTGGCGCAGATGCCGTCAGAGATCCTGCTTGATGAGCCGACCAACCATCTCGATATTCACCACCAGCTCCAGTTGATGAAGCTTATCAGCGAACTACCGGTGACCAGCATCGTCGCCATTCACGACCTCAACCATGCGCTGATGTTTTGCGACAGCCTGATTGTGATGCAGCACGGTACTGTGGTGGCGAGCGGTACGCCGCAGGCGATCCTCACCGAAGATCTGCTGTGGGAGGTGTTTCGCGTGAAGGCGAAAATCACGCCATCGCCCTGCCATGACAAAAACCATATCCACTTCATCGCCTGACATCAGGATTTCCGCATGTCTTTTCCCCACCTGCGGCCAGCGAAACAGCTCTGGCCGCCTGTTTTACTCGGTAGCCAGTTTGTTTTTAATATCGGCTTCTACGCCGTGGTGCCCTTCCTGGCGATCTTTCTGCGCGATGACTTACTGCTCTCCGGCGGGCTGATCGGCCTGGTACTTGGGCTGCGCACCTTCTCGCAGCAAGGGATGTTCTTTATTGGCGGCGCGTTATCGGACCGCTTCGGCGCGCGCGTGATTATTCTCTGCGGCTGTATTATCCGCGTCGCGGGCTATCTGATGCTGGCGTTCGGCCACTCGCTGGGGCCGATTATTGTCGGCGCCTGCCTGACCGGCATTGGCGGCGCGCTCTTCTCCCCCTCGATTGAAGCGCTACTGGCGCGCGCCGGAGCACAGAGTGAAAGCCAGGGCAAGCGCAGCCGCGCCGAGTGGTTTGCGCTTTTTGCTGTCTGCGGCGAACTCGGCGCGGTGCTTGGCCCGGTGGCGGGCGCGCTGATGACCGGCCTCGGCTTTCGCCAGGTGGCGTTAGCAGGTGCTGGCGTGTTTGTTGTGGCGCTGATTGTGCTCTTCTTCTGCCTGCCGCCCGCGCCGCCAAAACGCCAGACGCTGGCGGTCACGCCGTGGTGGACCACCTTTCGCCAGCCGCGCTTTGTCGCCTTTATCCTCGCCTACAGTTCGTGGTTATTGAGCTATAACCAGCTCTACCTGGCGCTGCCGGTTGAGATCCAGCGCGCGGGCGGCAGCGAAAAAGATCTCGGGCCGCTGTTTATGCTGGCCTCGGTGCTGATTATCACCCTGCAACTGCCCCTCGCCCGCTTAACGCGCCGCATTGGTGCCGCGCGCATGCTGCCGGTGGGCTTTTTGCTCATCTCTGCAAGCTTTGCCAGCGTCGCGCTCTGCGCCGCTAGCACGCCGCCTGCGGGCTGGATGCGGCTGCTGCCCGCCATCAGCTTCGTCTCGTTATTAACCCTCGGGCAGATGCTGCTGGTGCCTGCGGCGAAAGATATGGTGCCGTGGTTCGCCGACGACGCGACGCTCGGCGCGCACTATGGCGCGCTGGCGACAGCGGGCGGTTTTGCCGTGCTGGCGGGCAACCTGCTGTTTGGCAGCCAACTCGACCGGGCGTTAACCCCCTCGGTTGCGGCGATCTACCCCTGGTTGCAGCTGGCTATCTTCCCGCTCTGTAGCGCGGTGGCGTTAATCTTTATCTGCCGCCCGATGCGCAGGAGCTAAGCGGGCGCTCAGTTGCAGCACCAGGCTGAACGCGGCGGGTAGCACCGTCAGCGTCACCAGCGTTGCCACCAGCAGCCCACCGATAATGGCGTAGGCCATCGGCCCCCAGAACACCTGATGGGAGATGGGGATCATGCCGAGGATCGCCGCACAGGCGGTCAGCATAATCGGCCGCGCGCGGTGCTCCGACGCGGCGATAATCGCCTCATCAGGTTGCATCCCTAGTTGCAGATTGCTGTCCACTTCACTAATCAGGATCACCGCGTTGCGGATGATCATCCCCGCCAGCGCAATCACCCCCAGCAGCGCGACAAACCCCATTGGCGTGCCGGTCGGCAGCATCGCCAGCACAATCCCCGGCAGGCCAAACGGTGCCATGGTGATGGCCAGCAGCATGCGCGAGAAGCGCTGAAGCTGAACCATCAACAGCAGCAGCATAATGATCAGCGTCAACGGCAGCACGGCATACACCGAGCCGTTGCCCTTATCCGACTCGGCAACGGTGCCGCCCTCCTCAATGCGATACCCGGCAGGCAACTGGACGCGCAGCTTATCCACCGTCGGGCGCAGACCGGATGATACCGCTTCCGCGCGCAGGCCCGGCGCGAGATCCGTCTGCACGGTGATAAAGGGCAGCCGCTGATGACGCCAGATCACCGGGTCGTCCAGCCCCCACTCCGGCGTCGCCACTTCGCTCAGCGGAATTTTTGTGCCGTTAGACGTCGGCAACATCAATGTGCCGAGCGTACCGATATCGAGCCGCTCGCGATCGTTACCGCGCAGCACCACATCCACCAGCCGATCGTTATCCCGCACCGTGGTCAGCGTCGCGCCGGACCAGACGGTATCAAGCATCCGGGCAATGCTTTCCGAGGAGACGCCCGCCGCGCGCGCCGCAGTCTGATTAACCTGTAAGCGGATCATCCGCTCCGGCTCCCCGGCGGTCAGGTTCACTTCCCGGGTCAGCGGCGAGCCGCCAATCTGCGCCGCCAGTTGATGCGCCAGCGTCTGCACTTTTGCATAATCCGGCCCGCTCACGCGGTAGCGTACCGGCCAGCCCACCGGCGGCCCCAGCTCCAGCGGCGACACGCGAGAAGTAATCGCGCTGAACTGGCTTGCCAGCAGCGTCTCCAGCTGTTGGCGCAGCCGGTCACGGGCGGCGAGATCTTTTGCCACCACCACCAGTTGCGCGGTGTTCTCGTTGTCCTGCAAAACCTCCATCGGCAGATAAAAACGCACCGCGCCGGAGCCGACGTAGCTGCTGTAGCGATCAAGATTGTCATTACCGGCCAGCGCCCGCTCCAGGCGCTCCACCTGCTTTTGCGTCTCGGTCTGCGAGGCGTTAGCGGGCAGCGAGAGCGTCACCAGCAGCTCCGGGCGATCGGAGGCGGGGAAAAACTCCCCCTGCAAATAGGTGGTGCCGACCAGCGACAACCCCAGCGCCAGCAGCGCGAGTGCCAGCGTGGTCAGCCGCCAGCGCAGCGCGAGGCGCAGCAGCGCCTGATAACCGCGTTTCAGCCTGCCGACGCGATCGCCGTGCTTATCGATGCGCGCGGGCAGCAGCCAGGTGCCGGTGAGCGGGGAGAAGAGGATCGCCACCACCCACGAGCAGAGCAGCGCGATCAGCACCACGGCAAACAGCGAGTAGCAGTACTCCCCGGCGCTGGAGGCGGCGAAGCCGACGGGAATAAACCCGGCGATCATCACCAGCGTGCCGGTAAGCATGGGAAAGGCGGTGGTTTTGAAGGCATAGGTGGCGGCCTGCCTGCGCGACTCCCCCGCTTCCAGACGCGCGACCATGGTTTCAACGGTGATCATCGCGTCATCCACCAGCAGCCCGAGCGCGATAATCAGCGCGCCGAGGGAGATGCGTTGCAGGCCAATCCCGGCGAGCATCATCCCGGCGAAAGTCATCGCCAGCACCAGCGGAATGGCGGCAGCCACCACCAGGCCCGCGCGCAGGCCCAGCGAGACAAAGGAGACGGCGAGCACAATCACCACCGCCTCTACCAGCACGCGGACAAAACCGCTCACCGCCCCGCTCACCACCTGCGATTGATCGGCCACTTTCACCATCTCAATGCCGTGCGGCAGCTGGGCCTGGATCTGCGCCATGCGCTCATCCAGCGCCTTGCCAAAGCGCAGCATATTCCCGGTCGAAGCCATCGAGATCGCCAGCCCGAGCGCCGGTTGCCCGTTGACGCGAAACTGCGGCGCGGGCGGCTCAGCGGCCTGGCGGGTGACGGTGGCGATATCGGTGAGCGGAATATAGCGATCGTTGATATGCAGCGTTACCGCCCGCAGGCTCGCTTCGCTGCTTAACGCGCCGCTGACGCGCAGCGCCACATTATCCTCGCCGGTGCGGATCGTACCGGCGGGCGCGATGGCGTTTTGCGCCTTCAGCGCTGTGCTGATCTGCTCAATATCGAGCCCCATTCCCGCCAGTTGACGCGGGGAGAAGGCGATAACAATCTGCTCCTGCTGCTCGCCGATCAGGCTTATCTTGCCGATATCGTTCAGCGACATCAGGCTGCGGCGGATGGTCTCCAGCCGATCGCGCAGCTCACGCGGCGAGTAACCGTCGGCGGTAAAGCCATAGATGGTGCCGAAGGTGTCATCAAACTCATCGTTGACCTGCGGCCCCTGCGCGCCCTGCGGCAGATCGGCAGCGCTGTCCTGCATCTTTTTCCGCACCTGGTACCAGATGCCAGGCACCGCTTTTGGCGGCGTATCATCACGCAGGTTGACGTTGATAATCGTGCTACCAGCGCGGGTTTCGCTCTCAATAAAATCGAGGTGCGGAACCTCCTGTAACTTCTTCTCCAGCACGTCGGTGACCAGCTGCGTTGTCTCTTCGACGCTGGCCCCCGGCCACTGAGCGGTGACGACCGCCGTTTTGATGGTGAACGCCGGATCTTCATTACGCGGCAGCTGCTGATAGCAGAGCACGCCCATCACTATCACCAGCAGCATAAAAAAGGTGACCAGCTGCTGATGTTCCAGCGCCCAGGCCGAGAGGTTAAAGCGCGAGCGTTTCATGGCTGCAACTCCCCGGCGATCACCTGCTCACCGGCGCGCAATTTACTGACGCCCGCAGTAATTACCCTGTCGCCGGGGCGCAGACCGGAACGGATAAACACCGATGAGGCGCTGTAGCCGCCCAGCGTCACCGCGCGCGGCTGCGCCCGGTTTTTCTCATCAATCACAAACAGCGCCGGTTGTTGACCAAGGCGGCTTAACGCTGAGGCGGGCACCGCGAAGCCTGCGGATGCTGACTCCGGCAGCGCAATGATGGCGCTGGCACCGAGCGCCATCGCCACGGGCGGATTTGCCAGCGCCAGCCGCACCTGCCAGGTGCGCGTCTGCGGATCGGCCTGCGGGCTGATATCGCGCAGGCTGCCGCTCGCCTTCACTGACGGATCCGCCAGCAGCGCAACGGTGAAAGTTGCGTTTGATGCCAGCTGGCGCGGGTCGGCAACGGCAAACACCACGTCGCGCGCCTCGCTGGTGGCGAGGGTAAAGACCGCCTGCCCGGCGCTGACCACCTGCCCGGCAGAGGCGTTAACGCGTGTGATGATGCCGTCTGCCGGGGCGACCAGCTGCGTCCAGCTCAGATTCTGCTCGGCGTTGCGTAATGCCGCAGTGCTGCTTTTCAGTTTTGATGATGCCGACTGCCAGTCGGCGCGGGCGCTGTCGAGCTGCGTGCGGGCAATCGCGCCGGAGGGCATTAACGCCTGCATCCGTTTCAGATTCAGCGCCGCCACCTGCTCAGCTGCGCGGGCGCTCTCCACATCGGCGCGGGCGCTGGCGAGCTGGTTTTTACCGGTTTCGCTCTCAAGGGAGGCCAGCACCTGCCCGGCATGCACCCGTGCACCAATATCCACCTCACGGGAAATCATGCGGCCATCCAGGCGGAAAGCCAGCGTTGTCTCATCATGAGCACGGATCTCGCCGGTGCGCACCGTTTGCGGGTTTGCCGCACTGTTAGCGACGACCAGGTAACGCACCGGACGCGGAGGTGCCGGTTTGTCGGTTTTTTTCTCGCCACAGCCGGTCGCAGCCAGCGCCAGCACTATCAGCAGAGGAAGCCCGCGGACAGCGTGCAAAAGCCTGTGCGCGAGCGGGTGTGCGTAAGGGATAAACTGTTCTGACATAGCGCCACTCCGAATAGGTAATGGCGCTATTACAGGCGTGACGCGTCGAGATTCAGCCCACGTTTCGTCAAGGTTTTATCAAGGCTGCAACTTTTCTTGCGCCTCAACAACGTGGGGAAGGTGAAGGGTGATCGCCAGCCCGCCCGCTTCCGGCAGCGCGGCGCTGATGCTGCCGCCGTGGGCATGGACAATCGCCTGGGCGATGGATAACCCAAGGCCGCTGCCGCCGGAATGGCGCGCGCGCGAAGTCTCGGCCCGCGTGAAGCGATCAAACATCAGCGGCAGAAAATCAGCCTCCACGCCGGGGCCGTCATCGGTGAAATCAACCAGGTAGCCGCTCGCCTGCGATGTGAGCGTGATAAACAGGTGGCCGCCCTGCCGCCCGTAACGCACCGCATTCTCCATCAGCACGGTAAAGACCTGCCCTAAGCGGAAAGCGTCGCCCTCCAGCGGCGCGGGCGTTGGCGCGGTCAGGGTAAAGGTGAACCCGGCGGCATCGGCCTGCGGTTTCATCCACGCCGCGCGTTCGCGCAGCAGATCGTCTAAGAGCAGCGGCTGGCAGTTGAGCATCAGCTGCCCGGCGTCAGCCAGCGAGAGCAGGTGCAGCTCATCCGTTAAGCGGCGCAGCAGTTGTAATTGCTTCATCACCATCGTCATCTGCGCAGGACTCGGCTCAAACACGCCATCCAGCATCCCCTGCAGGCGACCAATCGCGGCGGTGAGCGGTGAGCGCAATTCGTGAGCCATCGCCACGTGGGAGGCGCGCAGTTCACGCTCATAGCGCGCCAGCTGCCGGGTCATGCCGTTAAAGTCGCTGGCAAAGCGCACCATTTCTGCGGGGGCTTCTTTTACCAGTTCGGCTTGCGCACCAAATGTCCCCTGCGTTACCTCTTCGGCGGCGTCGCGCAGGCGGCTAAATTGCAGGGTCAGCGGGCGGGCATAGCGCAGCCCCATAAAGACGATAAAGGGGATCATCACCAGCACCAGCACGCTGACCAGGATCCAGTCCGTCGAGGCGATAGAGGGGGTGGAGTAGCTCAGCCCCCACCAGGTGTCGACAATTTCGTGAAAGCGCGTCGGGTTGATCTCCGGGTTCTCTTTCAACAGCAGAAACTCGGCGCGCACCGGCGCAGGCATGGCGTGCAGGATCCAGACAGTCTGCACGGCGTAGCGCAGCCACATACAGAGCGCGATGATGATCACCGTACCGATCGCCAGCGCAAGGATGCGCACGCAGATCCAGCGCCAGAGCGACTGTTGAGCTAAATTTTTCATGGTTGAGAGAACCTGTAACCGACGCCGCGCACATTGCTTAACACGCCGCTGACGCCCGCGTTTTCCAGCTTTTTACGCAGGTTGTAGACGTGTGTATCGACCACGCGCTCCAGCGCTTCGCTTTCGGGCAGGCAGTGCTCCAGCAGATGCTGGCGGGAGAAGGCTCGCGTGGGATGGCGCATCAGTGTCGTAAGCAGGGAGAATTCCGTCGGCGTCAGCTCCAGCGCGCGCGTCTGGTTATCGTCTTGCGTGACGGTCACGCTAATGGCGACGGTGTCGACCGCGAGGTTGTGCCAGCGCAGCACCTCCTCCTGAGTTTCCGCGCGCTGCGTGCGCCGCAGTACCGCCTGCACGCGCGCCACCACTTCGCCGGGGTGATAGGGCTTCACCACATAATCATCCGCGCCGTAACGCAGCGCGCCAATACGGTCGGGGGCATCGCCGAGCGCGGTGACCATGATCACCGGCACATCGCTTTTGCGCCGCAGCGCCGCCAGCACTTCGCTGCCGTTCATGCCGGGCAGCATCACATCGAGCAGGATCAGATCGGGCTTGCAGCGCTGCGCCAGCTCCAGCCCGGCCAGGCCGTCGCTCGCCAGCGTCACCTCATAATTCTCACGGCGCAGATAGGCCTCCAGCACGCCCGCCGCATCCGCGTCATCCTCAATCACCAGCACTCTTTTCGCCACCATTTCCCCACCTTGACCGTTTCTTAACACTTTGCTGACGGTTTATTGATACGACCTGTCTATCTTCCCTTTCAGCGCTTGCGCACACCCTTTCCCACCGACGAGATGTGACGATGATAACCAGAAAACGTACGTTGTATAGCCTCTGCGCCCTGCTGGCGACCACCGCCTCTGTGGCGCACGCCGATGATGATCCATCGGCACAAAATGGCGTTACTGTAGGCATCGGCGCACAGTCTGCGCCGCGTTACAGCGGTTCAGACAAGCAGCGCCTGCAATTCGTTCCACTGATCCAGGCGCGCGATAACGCCCTCTTCATTGATTCGCAAAAGGGCATCGGTTACGACCTGCAAAGCGAGAACGGCTTCTATCTCGAACATACGCTCGGCTATGGCCTCGGACGCGATGACAGTAACTCCTCCTGGCGCGATGGCGCGGATAACCTGAAGGGGATGGGGAAAATCGATGCCACGATGAATACGGCGTTTGCCGTCGGCTGGTCGATCACCCCGTGGCTCTCTGTTGAAGGCAAAGCGACGCTGCCGCTGACCGACAGCCAGGGCGTGCAGTATCAAACCTCGGTGACGCTGCTGCCGGTGCAGAGCGCCAGCGATACCGTTGCACTCCAGTCCGCGGCCCTGTTTGGCGACAGCCGCTACATCAACACCTTTTATGGCGTCAGCGCGCGGCAGAGCCAGCGCAGCGGTTTTCGTCCCTATGATCGCGCGGGCGGTTTCTACGGCGTCAACAGCTCGCTCACCTGGAGCCATCAGTTCGACGAACACTGGGGAACGCTGTTGAGCGCGGGCTACACCTGGCTTGGCGATCGCGCGGGCGACAGCCCGATTGTCTCGCAACGCAATGAGGGCACCGGCACGCTTGCCGTGACCTGGACCTTCTGAACAGGGGGAAGATCGTGAAAAAAGAGGATTATCAGCTGGTGGGGAAGATCTGGTTTGGCTGCTTACTGGTTTACCTCGGCGCCTATCTGACATATATCTCTTTGTAATGATTGCCAACAAAACAGCGATGAGATGAATAAAGACGCCCACACTCAAACAGCCCTTTGCCTCGACACGCCACGGCTGGTCTGCACGCAAATCGAGGCGCAGGATCGCGATTTTTTTAGCCGCCTGATGGCGAGCAATGAGGTGCAGCATTACATCTCGGATGAGCGCGCGCCAGAGGAGATCGAGGAGGCTTTCACCACCCGCTTGCCGCCCTGGCAGCCGGGGAGCGCGCACTGGCTCTGCCTGGTGGTGCGCGACAGAGCGAGCGGTGAAAGGCTCGGCGTCACCGGCTATATCCATCGCGAAGCGGACTGCGCCGAAGTGGGGTTTCTCTTTGCTCCCGAGGCGCAGGGAAAAGGCTATGCGCGCGAGTCGTTACAGGCGGTGTGCGATTTCGCCTTCCATAAAGGCGGCATCCGGCGGCTGACGGCGATGGTCACCGCCGGCAATCACCCCTCTCGCCGCCTGCTGGAAAAGGTGGGGTTTGTGCTGGAGGGCGAGCTGCGCGAGAGCTACTGGCTGCATAACCGCTGGCACAATGACTGGCTGTTTGGCCTGCTGCGCCAGGATTATCTCCATCAATAACGAGGGTGTTATGACGCTGAACATCACCACCATTACCCCGGTAGTCGACGGTTTTCAGCCGCTAAAACAGGCGAGCGTGGCGGAAGGATTTAATATGCTGCGCAGGCTTGAGGAGAACTGGCTCAATCAGCACAACCGCTTTGATAAGCCAGGCGAAATGCTGCTGGGCGCGTGGATTGACGGCAAACTGGTCGGCGTTTGCGGGCTGAATATCGACCCGTTTGTACAGGGCGATCGCGCAGGCCGGGTGCGCCACCTCTACGTTGCCGCAGCCTATCGCAGCCAGGCGGTGGGTAGCGCGCTTTTGAGGGAGATTGTCGCCCAGGCCGCGCAGAGCTTTGACAATCTCTACACGCATGCACCGCAGGCGGCGTTCCGCTTTTACCAACGCGCAGGCTTTGTGCCAACGGAAGGGATTGAGCGGGTGACGCACTGCCTGCGGTTGGGGCAAAACTAGCCGGTAAGAGTGCCCTACCGGCTGTTGGCGTTACGCGCGCATCGGCTCGCCGCGCACCGGGCGGTCGCCCGCCACGAAGTAGTCGGCGTTGCTGCGCGGCAGCGGTGTGCGACCACGGATATTATCGGCAATCTTCTCGCCAATCATAATGGTGGTGGCGTTGAGATTACCGGTGATGATCAGCGGCATAATCGAGGCATCGACCACGCGCAGCCCTTGCAGGCCGTGCACGCGCCCTTCCCCGTCCACTACCGCCATCTCGTCACTGCCCATTTTGCAGGTACCGCACGGATGGTAGGCGGTTTCGCCGTGGTTACGCACAAACTCATCCAGCTGTTCATCGGTCTGGCACTCGATACCGGGGCTGATCTCACGCCCGCGATACTTATCCAGCGCCGGCTGGTTGATGATCTGGCGCGTAATGCGGATCGCATCGCGAAACTCCTGCCAGTCCTGCTCGTGGGCCATGTAGTTAAACTGAATGGCCGGGTGCATACGCGGATCGCGCGATTTCAGGCGCACAAAGCCGCGGCTCGGCGAGCGCATGGAGCCAACGTGGCACTGGAAGCCGTGGGCTTCAACCGCGTTGCTGCCGTTGTAGTTAATCGCCACCGGCAGGAAGTGGTACTGAATGTTCGGCCAGGCGAACTCTTCCCGGCTGCGGATAAAGCCGCCGCCTTCAAACTGGTTGCTGGCGCCGATACCGGTGCCGTTAAACAGCCACTCCGCGCCGATTTTCGGCTGGTTCCACCACTTCAGTGCCGGGTAGAGCGACACCGGTTCTTTGCACTCGTACTGCAGGTACATTTCGAGGTGATCCTGCAGGTTTTCCCCGACGCCCGGCAGATCGTGCACCACGGGAATGTCGAACTTCTTCAGCAGATCAGCCGCACCGACGCCGGAGCGTTGCAGGATCTGCGGCGAAGCGATAGCACCCGCGCAGAGCAGCACTTCGCGGCGCGCATGCACCTGCTGCGGCGTATTGCTGGCACCGTGCAGATACTCAACGCCCACCGCCCGCTTGCCGTCGAACAGAATGCGATCGGTGGTGGCATGGGTGATGATCGTCAGGTTATCGCGCTTTTTCGCGGTATCGAGATAGCCACGCGCGGTGCTGGAGCGACGCCCGTTCGGCGTCACAAAGCGATCCATCGGACCAAAGCCCTCTTGCTGATAACCGTTGAGATCCTCAGTGCGCGGATAACCCGCCTGCACGCCCGCTTCGATCATCGCCGCAAACAGCGGGTTGTTGCCCGGTTTGCAGGTGGTGATGCTGACCGGGCCTTCGCCGCCGTGGTAGTCGTTTGCACCGATATCGCGCGTTTCCGACTTGCGGTAGTAAGGCAGGCAGTCGAGGTAGGTCCAGCGCTCAAGCCCCGGTTCCTGTGCCCAGTTATCGAGATCCATTGCGTTGCCGCGCACGTAGCACATGCCGTTGATCAATGACGATCCGCCAAGCCCTTTACCGCGCCCGCACTCCATGCGGCGGTTGTTCATGTGCGGTTCGGGCTCGGTTTCATACGCCCAGTTGTAGCGTTTGCCCTGCAACGGGTACGCCAGCGCCGCAGGCATCTGCGTGCGGAAATCAAAACGGTAATCGGGACCGCCCGCTTCAAGCAGCAGCACGTTGACGTCGCTATCTTCGGTCAGTCTTGTTGCCAATACGTTCCCTGCGGATCCGGCTCCGATGATGATGTAATCAAATTCCATTAGTCGCTCCTCAGGTTAAAATTCACTCAAAATACAGACTGGAAACGGGTCATTTCGAGCTGCACAGACTTCACCTGGGTGTAGTTTTGCAGCGTCATCAGGCCGTTTTCACGCCCGACGCCGGAGTGCTTGTAGCCACCCACCGGCATTTCGGCGGCGGATTCGCCCCAGGTGTTGATCCAGCAGATCCCCGCTTCAATCTGATGAATGACGCGGTGCGCGCGGTTGAGATCCTGCGTCACTACGCCAGCGGCCAGACCGAAGTCAGTAGCGTTGGCGCGGCGCACCACTTCCTCTTCGCTTTCATAGGTGAGGATCGCCATCACCGGCCCGAAGATCTCTTCGCGCACGATGGTCATCTCGTCGCGGCAGTCGGTAAAGACCGTTGGCGCAACCCAGGCACCCTTATCGAACTCGCCGCCAGTCAGACGTTTGCCGCCGCAGAGCAGGCGTGCACCTTCACTGATGCCGGATTCGATATAGCGCATCACGTTGTCACGGTGCGGGAAGCTCACCAGCGGCCCGAAGTTGATGGCCGGATCGTTCGGATCGCCCGCTTTAATCCGCGCCACGCGATCGGCGATCTTCACTTCAAACTCAGCCTGCCATTTCGCCGGAACAAACACGCGCGTGCCGTTGGTGCAGACCTGGCCGGAGCTGTAGAAGTTGGCCATCATCGCGATATCGGCAGCGAGATCGAGATCCGCATCTTCAAAGATGATCAGCGGCGATTTACCGCCCAGCTCCATGGTGACCTCTTTCAGGGTCGAACCGGCGGCGTTTGCCATCACTTTTTTACCGCTGGCCACACCACCGGTGAAGGAGACTTTGTCGATACCCGGATGCTCGGTCAGCAGCTGGCCGGTGACCGCACCGCTGCCCGGCAGAACGTTAAAGACGCCGTCCGGCAGGCCCGCTTCGGTGTAGATTTCCGCCAGTTTCAGCGCGGTAAGCGGTGTGACTTCGCTCGGTTTGAAGATCATTGCGTTGCCCGCAGCCAGCGCTGGTGCGGATTTCCACAGCGCGATCTGGATCGGGTAGTTCCATGCGCCAATACCAGCGACCACGCCAAGCGGCTCACGGCGGGTATAGACAAAGGAGGTGTCGCGCAGCGGGATCTGCTGCCCTTCCAGCGACGGGATCAGCCCGGCGTAGTACTCCAGCACATCGGCACCGGTGACGATATCAACCGCCTGGGTTTCGCTCAGCGGCTTACCGGTGTCGAGGGTTTCCAGCGCGGCCAGCTCGTCATTGCGCTCGCGCAGAATATCGACCGCGCGACGCAGGATGCGTGAACGCTCCATCGCCGTCATCGCGGCCCAGATTTTCTGGCCTTTACGCGCGCTTTCTACCGCGCGATCGACATCGGCCTGCGCCGCTTCGTGCACTTCGGCTAACACTTCGCCGTTGGCCGGGTTGATGGTCTGGAATGTTTTTCCAGCCGCGGCGGGAACGTATTGACCATCAATATAGAGCTGCTGTTCTGCGAATCGGGACATGATTCCTCCTTCCTCAGGGATTCTTTGCGCCAGCCAACTGCTGGCGGATGAATTGGGTGGTGAGCGTTCGGGCAACGTCCGGGTTGAACGGTTTGCCGCTCAGGGCTGCGCGCAGCCACAGGCCATCAATTAATGACGCCAGGCCGTGCGCCGCCAGCCGGGCCTGCTCGCGCGGCAATTCGCGGCGAAACTCCGCCGTCAGGCTGGAGAAAAGGCGTCGGCTGCTGACGCGCTCAAGGCGGCCCAGCTGCGGTTGATGCATGCTGCTGGCCCAGAAGTCGAGCCACGCTTTCATCGCCGCGCTATGCACCTGGGTTTCGTCGAAGTTACCGTCGACAATCGCCAGTAAACGCGCTTCGGTCGTGGCCTGGGCTAACGGTTTCAGGCGTACCGCCACCGCATCGCGCAACTGGCGCGTGATATCGCGCATGGTGGCTTCCAGCAGGCCGTTTTTGTCCTTGAAGTAGTGGCTGATGATGCCGGTCGATACCCCGGCCCGGCGCGCAATCTGCGCAATGGTGGCGTCGTTAATCCCGACGTCGTTGATCGTATCCAGGGTCGCATCAATCAGTTGCCGACGGCGTATCGGCTGCATTCCCACCTTTGGCATGACTCCCTCTTCCACCGCAAAGTAAGGGCTCTATTTAATCTTTTTTTGATTGCACGTTCAATATAAAAAAAGAATTTGTTAAGGTAATGTACCTGCGCTGTTACAAAAACGAAGCGGCTGTGTGTAAGCTGTAGCAGGCTCAATCCGTAACAAAAATGAGGGAAAAACAACAAGAAAAGAGGCAGCACGTTGCAAGTAATCTTTTGATTTATTTACAGGAAATTAACCAGAGGTAACCGATGATTAATCCACCTGCCAGTGAAAAAGACAGAATCAATCCTGTGGTGTTCTACACCTCCGCCGGACTGATTCTGACATTTTCACTTGTCACCATTCTCTATAGCGATCTCGCCGCGGCGTGGATCCAGACCACCGTGAACTGGGTGTCGTCCACCTTTGGCTGGTACTACATGCTGGCCGCCACGCTCTATATCGTCTTTGTCATCTATATGGCCTGTTCGCGCTACGGGGCGATCAAGCTCGGGCCAGAGCAGTCAAAACCGGAGTTCAGCCTGTTAAGCTGGTCGGCAATGCTGTTTGCCGCCGGGATCGGCATCGATCTGATGTTCTTCTCCGTGGCTGAACCGGTGACGCAGTATATGCAGCCGCCGGAAGGCGCCGGGCAGACGATGGAAGCCGCGCGCCAAGCGATGGTCTGGACGCTGTTCCACTACGGCTTAACCGGCTGGTCGATGTACGCCCTGATGGGGATTGCGCTCGGCTACTTCAGCTACCGCTACAACCTGCCGCTCACCATCCGCTCGGCGCTCTACCCGATTTTTGGTAAACGCATTAATGGCCCTATTGGCCACACGGTGGATATCGCAGCGGTGATCGGCACCATTTTCGGTATCGCCACCACGCTTGGCATTGGCGTTGTGCAGCTTAACTACGGCCTGAAAGTGCTGTTTGATGTGCCGGAAGGACTAACCGCGCAGATGGCGCTGATTGTGCTGTCAGTAGTTATCGCCACCATTTCGGTCACCTCCGGCGTCGATAAAGGCATTCGCATCCTTTCTGAGCTGAATGTTGCGCTGGCGCTCGGGCTGATCCTGTTTGTGCTGTTTATGGGCAAAACGGATTTCCTGCTCAACGCGCTGGTGCTGAATGTGGGTGATTACATCAACCGCTTTATGGGCATGACGTTGAACACCTTTGCCTTTGACCGCCCGACGCAGTGGATGAACAGCTGGACGCTCTTCTTCTGGGCCTGGTGGGTGGCGTGGTCGCCGTTTGTCGGCCTGTTCCTTGCGCGTATCTCCCGCGGTCGTACCATCCGCGAGTTCGTGCTCGGTACGCTGATCATTCCGTTTACCTTTACCCTGCTGTGGCTGTCGGTGTTTGGTAACGCCGCGCTGTATGAAATCATTCACGGCGATGCCGGTTTTGCCCAGGAAGTGATGGCGCACGCCGAACGCGGCTTCTACAGCCTGCTGGCGCAGTACCCGGCGTTTAAACTGAGCGCCTCGGTTGCCACCATCACCGGCCTGCTCTTTTATGTCACCTCGGCGGACTCCGGCTCGCTGGTATTGGGTAACTTCACCTCGAAGCTGAAAGATATCAACAGCGATGCGCCGAACTGGCTGCGTATCTTCTGGTCGGTGGCGATTGGCGTGCTGACGATGGGGATGCTGATGACCAACGGCATTTCCGCCCTGCAAAACACCACGGTGATCATGGGTCTGCCATTCAGCTTTGTGATCTTCTTTGTGATGGCGGGGCTTTATAAGTCGCTGAAAGTGGAAGATCACCGCCGCGCCAGCGCCAGCCGCGAAACCGCGCCCTATATTCCGGCGAGCAACGACCGCCTGAGCTGGAAAAAGCGTCTCTCGCGCCTGATGAACTACCCTGGCACACGCTACACCCAGCAGATGATGGAGACGGTGATCTACCCGGCGATGCAGGATGTAGCGAAGGAGCTGGAGCTGCGCGGCGCTCGCGTCACGCTGGAGAGTGTCCCTGCGGAAGAGGATAAACCGCTCGGCCACCTCGATTTGCGTGTGCATCTCGGCGAGGAGCAGAACTTTGTTTACCAGGTCTGGCCGCAGCAGTACTCCGTTCCCGGCTTTACCTACCGCGCGCGCAGCGGTAAGTCGCACTACTTCCGCCTGGAGACTTTCCTGTTAGAGGGCAGCCAGGGGAATGACCTGATGGATTACAACAAAGAGCAGGTGATTATCGATATTCTCGATCAATATGAACGCCACCTGAACTTTATCCATCTGCACCGCGAAGCGCCCGGTGCAAATATTGTTTATCCACAAACGTAATGTCATAAGGCCACGTGAGTGGCCTTATTTTTTAGGCAGATGAATTTATACCACCGAATCAATAATCACCTGGTGGCAATACTCACGCTGGAATATAGTTATGAGGGTAAAAAGATCACCTCAAAACAAGGGGTTGTTTTTTGGGTTACTGACCGAGAGAAATTCGTTCCTGGTACGCCAATCAAAATCAGAATCACCCTGAAAAACCCACTGATTTTTATTATTTGTAATATGAAACTCGTTGTTCGTTAATGTATATATGCAAACAACTCAGGTTTGTATGAAAGAAATAAATCATATACTATACGTGAAGCTTTTTCCGATAAACTAAACTTCAAAAGGTTATATGGACAATTACCTCAAAGCGATCCCCATAATTCTTGTAACGGCAGTGATTATTGCAATCGTTTACTCGATTATAAGAAGCATATTCGATGGGTTTACTAAAAAGAAAATCCTTAGCAACCCTTGTTATGTCGATGCAACCATTACGCAGATTATACCGCGCACACCATCGAACCTCGGCATAGTTAGCATTTATGTTGATTACCAATTTACCGCAGAAAATGGGGAGACATATGAGAATAAGAATGTACTCATAAATATCAAAACCATGGAGCTTTATAATTACAAACAGGGTTCAACCATTCCTGTGGTCTATCTTAAAACTGCTCCAGCTAAGAACATACTTAATATGCGCGATGCAATGCTGGATTATAAACGCCGATAGCCATTATCTCTTAAAAGATAAGCATCTATAATACTTGAGAAATATATCTATCATGATGAGCGCCAGGGCTTTAATAAGAATCTTACGGCAGCCGTAACGGTGAAATATATTTTCAATGGAAAGAAAGTTATTGCCAAACGTGGTATTGCTTTCCCGTTTATTGAAAAGGACCAGTTTTTTCCTGGTGCCGAAGTTAATATCCGTGTCGACAATGAGACGGGGAAACACTTCTATTTTAGCGATTACAAAACCTATTAACTCTGTGGTGATGCGGGGCAACTGCCCTCCTGTTTGCTACGCACTTTCACCAGCACCTGATGTAGCTGCCCGATGGAGAGATCGCGCACCACGGGCTCTGGCTCGCCGCGCAACCAGCGAAAAAAATAGCAGATGCCGAGTAGATCGAGACCTTCGCTTGTAAAGAGGTACTCGTTCTCCTTTAGCGAGAAAAGCGAGCGGAAATCCTCCTCATCCGTTTCAAAACGGACAGCAAAAAACTTCTCTGCTTCTTCAAGAAGCTCAACGCCGTCATCGCCGCAAATACCCAGATCCTCTTCCAGCAGCGTGCTTTCATCGATCGCTTTGCGCGTACATCCCGAAAACTCACGCACAAAAGCAATCACCTCTTCTACGCTCGGACTCACTGTTGCACTCCTCTCGCCCGGCTTTATGGCGCCGGGCTTAATGATTACTGGCCTTCAAAGCCGTAATACTGCACCGGATAGCGCTGACCGTTGATCTCCAGATCGCGCCAGGGTTTGCTGACGGTTTTCGGCATACTTTCGCGCAGCGCTTTTTCGGCGTTTTGCGATAGCGTGACGCTGCCCGCCTGACGCCACTCATTGCCCTGATGGGTATAGACCGAGATCCCGGCGTCGTTGCGGTTATAGAGCAGCACTTCCGGCGTGCCGTCGTTGTTGAGATCCTGCATCCAGATCAGGCAGGCGCGGCTATCCACCATGCAGGTGCTCAGCGTGTGATCGACATACTGCGTTTGTGCCTGCCACCAGCTCTCCGGCGGTGCTTCGCTGCCCGCGCGCAGCGGGATGCTTTTCTGCAACGCGTTAATGTCTTTCTTCGTGCCTTCGTGATAGCCGCCGAGGATTTGCATCAGCATCGCTTGTTGTTGCACCGGATCTTTAAGCCACTGCGGATGCGCTTTCAGCATCTGCAACGCTTGTTTTCCCCGACGTCCCGCGTGGCTGAACATGTAAAGATCCTCCCCATCCGCTTTGGCTTTGCCCTCAGCGTATCGCGCCAGCTGAGTGTTAACGGTGATACGCAGCGGATCGACAACCGGCGTATGCAGCAAAGACCAGCCGCAGGCTGTTAATGCCAGCATCAGAACGATAAAGCTGTTCATATTAGCCGCGCCCTGCGACCAGGCCCGGCGCTGATAGCGGACCAGCAGCAACGACCCGATCAATGCGAGAAGCGTAAGGGCCACGCCGTAAACGCGATCCACCGTCCAGCCATATTCGGCGATGCGCAGCCACAGCGCCCAACCCGCCAGCGCGGCGAGCAGCGGCGTGATCCCCTGCGCCACCAGCACCAGACGCGCGATCACCTGCGACCAGCGTGACGTAGCCGGCGCTTTTTCGCCAACCATGGCGCTGAACGCCAGCATCAGCAGCGTCATGGTCAGCAGCAGTGTCGCGGCGGAGACAGAGGCCGGGATAATCGCCAGCCCGGTAAAGGGCAGGCAGGCCAGAAACAGCAGAGAGATAACCGCGTGCAGCGGCAGCAGGACGCTGACCGCGAGCGTCAGCAGGTTACGGAACAGCCCAGCTGCGCCCGGCAGGCGTCGGCAAAAAACGATGCCTGCGGCGACGGCAGCACCCGTCGCCATCGCCGGGAAAAAAGGGTTATCAAAAAAGAGGTGCTCGAACAGCGTGATGCCAATCATGCTGAAGAGTTTGCTCCACAGCAGCAGCACCAGCCAGAACAGCCCGGTCATCACCGCGGTCACGCCCAGGGTGAAGGTGTTGTTCCATAGCGCGCCGATGATAAAGGCATGTTTATCCGCTTTCTGCCCGGACGGCGTGCAGAACGTCGCCAAAAACGGCATCACCAGAGTAAGCAGAAATATCGATGCACCGAAGTTTGTGCCATGAAAATCATCGTTCGGCAGCCCGGGGAAGTTCCAGCGCAGCCAGCCGGTCATTAGCGCGATAAACGGCAGCGTCAGCAGTGCGCATAGCCACGGCTTAAGGTCTTTGACGCGATAAAGCGTGAAGGCGAGCACGCTGGCAAATGCAATGGCAAGCGGCGACAGATAAATTGAGTAGTTATCATGCAGCTTAAGCGCGTCCGGCAACGCCCATAGCAGCCCGGCGAGCGTGCCAATGGCGATAATCACCCACCTGGTTTTTGCCGGGAAATCCTCTTTTTGCAACATCGCGGTTCCTTTGCTGTTTGGCTATGTGAAACGTAGTTATACGCTTATTTTTTCGTCAAAAACCATTACAGGTTTTTGCTAGCTCTTTTCCTGCTCTGCTTTGTATGGCGCACGATCAGGCATTGTCCATGCTGAGATGGAGAGCGCAATCACTTGTTTGGGTGGGGACCTTAATCGCATACCACTCATTAACTCGAAGTAGCCAGGGAAGCATCTGGCCTACTGGGCGTAACTCAGCCATTAATAGGTGTTAAAAATAGGAGCCAATATCAGAAAATTATTATTAGATTTCTTGATCTACCTCCAAAGATATTCGCAATTACAACATGTTAGATTGACGGGCTATTAAGTCCCAAAAGCACTATACACATGGATTGTGAGGTTAGAAGAATGAGCCGACGTGAAGATATTCTGGACCCTTCCAGATTTTGGTCTGAATCAGCAATAAAAAGCGGTCTTTTATATTCAGATGTCTTGGGATGGCTCGATATGGGGCATGCTCGTGGTGATGATATCCAAGAGTTATTAGCGCGTTTTTCTGCGGGAGAAGCCAGCGGTAAGGAGTATTACGAAATCAAATATGAACAAAAGATGGCAATAAGCCGGTTCAATACTGGCCGCTTCAGTATCTGGCGGATAAAGCGGGGAAGAAGTATAGAACAGCGAAGAAGTATCATTCTTGCCATGATGATGAACACCGCAGTGGCGTTCGAAAACTGGCAGTCCATGCCATGGTTCAGTTGGTTCACCGATAGCGGCTTCAGTAGTGAAGATTTGGTCTCGGATCTGTTCGGTTTCTATAGAGTTAATTTTCCCCGCATTTACTGGCGAGATTTGCGTATTGCCAGCAAAGAATCAGCACTACGCCGATGGGACTACTATGGCCCTGTCGGTGACTACAAAAACACTGGATTTTTACCGTTGCTCTTCCCTGATCCCATCGATAAACAGCTATGCTATCGCGCACCTTACAAGGCTCAGCTTCCGAGGTTTATGATGCAGGTTACGCCTTATAAATTGAGACCGGGTGATGACACTGTGTATCGCACTAGTAAAAGAGCAGGTATCTCAGTTGCAATGGAGTAACTACAAGTGAAAAAACTAAAAAGAGCGCCACTGCTTATTCTGCTGGTCATCATTGGCTTTGTGCTGATTGATTGCAGCATGCAGAAAGTTGCTGAGCGCCACGAAGGTTATAGCGAGGCAAACCTGTGGGCCTATTATCTTTACACCGATAGCGACATTCGCCATGCGCCGAGAGCCTCTGAGAAATATCACTTCACCTTTACCGCCGAGGATGGCACTCAGCCAAGGGACAGCAGCATTGTTTACGGTCCGGGCACTGACATAACCGTCATCAGAAATTATTTAACCTCACTGGGTTATGTCAGCGTAAAGCGCGAAGGCTTACTTGAAAGATGGCAGCGCGAGGGGGAAACCCCGCCCTACTTTGTTATTACCCGGGATCCGCAAACACGGACGCTGACGCTGACTCGCTCCAGTTTTTAAATAGGCTTTTCTCTTACCGCGCCATTTACTCCGAGCACCTACCGGTAAGTTAAGGTAAAGGTCGCTGTTGCACTGGCGACACCTGCGCTGACGCGGGGTGCGGTCTGGTAGTAGCGAGCTTTAAACTGGACGGTCTCGGTGCCGCCGCCGGGCGAGATGTAGTAAATCCTGCGCTGCCCAAAGCGCACAGCCCGATCGTCGGGCGCAAGATAGAGTTGCACACCGACGCCCGTTGCCGCGATATCGCCGGGCGCGCTGTCCAGCTTCATTACGCCAGGCACGTTTGAGTGATCCTGTTCCGCATCGACCTGCACGTAGATACGGGCGTCTTTATCGCACTCCAGCTCAATCCAGAAATCTTTCCATTCGGTATAGGCGCCGGGGCCATAAAAGTTGGATTTTTCATGGTCGCCCAACAGCACATAGAGCTCCGGTGTCAGGATCGTGCAGGCCGTGGTGGTAACCGTGTTGGTGCCGCCCAGCGTGACATTGGCAAAATAGAAGCGGCTGTCAATTGAGGCGCGCGCCAGCACGCCCGGGGTCAATGTTCCTGGCGTGATCGCGCCGGTTTTGATTAATTCCGCTTTCATACCGGCACCGATATAAACACTAGTATTCGGCGGCACGCGCTGATCGTAAGGCAGCTGTTTTCGGGATCCGATATTGGTTAAGCGAATACCTACGCCGGGCAAATTCGTTGCATAAATTCTGTTTCCGATGGCGCTCTGAGTGCGCCACTGGCTCATCTCCCAGCGGTAAATCCAGCTCTCAGTACATCCGGCGATGTTGTTCCCGCCGTTATAGGCACCGGTTACTGCCGTCGCAATCACGATACCGACAGGCGTATCTCGTTGTACCGAGACGTTGCCGAAGCTGATGGCATTCCCGATCTCACCCGCCAGATTACTGGCAAAACCGCAGGCCGCCTTTGCGCCGCAAGAGAGGCACCACAGCGCCAGCAGGCCGGAAAGTGCTTTTACGAACCGCGTCATGCCAGGCACTCCTCTTCTGTTTCAATCACCGGGCTGTTGCCGACGTTGTCCGGCAGGCGAAAATGGACTTCACACTGCTGATCCGCGTTCCATTTCACCCTAAGTTTCCCTTCATCCGGCACGCCCGCGAGATAGACCACCCCGTCGTCGCCGACAATGCCGCTGCTCCCCTCTTTAAGCGTTGCCTGAGCGCCGAAGGGCACCGGTCGGCCCTGATAAGAGAGCTTCATCAGCACGCGCCACCCGACACGGGTGTTGAAGTTCGCCATCACCACGGCACCTTGCGTCGGGGTAACGGTTTGCACTGCGCTATCGATATCCACCTCATCGCCAAGGGTAGTGGTATCCAGCACCAGGCGGTTTTTCCGGTACGGCGTGACATAGGGCACCACCGCATAGCCACGCCGGTCGGTGTAGAGACCGGTGTTGTTCTGCACTTTCGCATCACGAGCGCCCGGCGCTTTTAGCACGGCCAGCGCCTGGCCCAGCGGCTGTGAGAGGGTTATGCCATGCGGATGGGCAACCACGCCGCCTTTCAGACCGTAGTTAATCTGCTGATAGTGCGCGTCATAGTTGTAGCCGCCGCTTATCTCCCCCTGCCCGCCTTTGTAACCGGCGCTGAGACTCCCCGCGCTGCCCGTGCCGTGATAACTGTGGCTCTGCTGGATGCTGTAGCTCAGGTTGTTGTCGGCAAGGGTCGTGCCGCTGAGCCCCACCTGCTGGCGGGTGTCGCCGTGCCGTGCGCTGTTCAGGCTGTAGCTCGCCCACGCATTGGGCAGAAAACGGCTGAGCGGCACCTGAACGCTGAACGCCAGTTGCTGTTCCGCAGGCTGGGCGCGAGCCGGATAGGTGTTATAGCTGTAGGCGAGGTTGTAACTGATGCCACTAAAATTGCCGCTCCAGCCGGTGTTAAGCGTGCGTTCGTAGCCCTCCTCCTGCCAGAAGCTCTGCTGATAACCGGAGAGATAAAGCGAGCCGTAATCCCCCACGCTCTGGCTGAGATCGAGCTGAAGCTTTTGCCGCTTATTACTGCCCTCCGCGCGCCGATCGTTCGCCTCCTGAAAGGTGTAAAACCCGGCGGTGGAGTAACGGTACGCCGCAAGGGTAAAGCGGGTATCGGTGGCCTGAAAATCCTTTGCATATTGCAGCCGGTAGGAGTGGCCGTGGTGAGCGTCGTTGCGGTTCAGCGTGCTCTGGGCGACCGACATATCGGCAGACAGGGAGCCGAGATCGCCAAGCCCAAAACCGAGCCCTGCCGCTCCGGCGTGGTAATTTTGCGCTGCGATCGCGCCGCCAAAAAGGGTGATGGCGCGCGGCAAGCCGTAGATGGCCGTCGCCTGACCGAAGGCTGGCTCCTCGCTGCTTCTGTTACCGCTGCGATACTTCCCGGCGGTCAGGGCATACTTCAGGCGGCCTTCGCGCTGCATAATCGGCACTGCCGAGAAGGGCTGGGTAAAAGTGCGTTCGCTGCCGTCCGCCTCTTTGATGGTGACGGTGAGATCGCCGCTGCCGGAGGTGGGATAGAGATCGCGGATAACAAACGCCCCGGGCGCGACGTAGCTCTGGTAGATGATGTAATCATTCTGCTTAATGGTCACTTGCGCACTGGAGTGGGCGATGCCGCGGATCACCGGGGCAAAGCCGCGCAGGCTGTCCGGCAGCATGTTGTCGTCAGAGGCGAGCTGCGCACCGCGAAACTGCACGCTGTCGAAGATCTCCGACGATGTGTAGCTGTCACCGAGGGTCAGTTGCCCCTTCAGCCCTTTTATGTTGCGTTGCAGATAGGTGTTAATCGACGCCCAGCGGCTGCCGTGGTCGCTGGCGTAATGCCCGGTCGAGTCGTTACGCAGCCGCCACGCCCCGAGATTGACCCCGCTTTGCAGGCTGGCGTAGTAGCTGTCGCGCGAGCCTTTGCCCACGTCAAGCCAGCGATGGCTGCCGCTGAGGCTATAGTTCAGCAGCGCGGCAGTGATCCCCTCATCCCACTCGGCGGGATCGACATCTCCTCTGGCGCGCGCATCCATCGCCGCCTGCGACAGACTGACGTTGAGCCTTAACTGGCTGAACCGCAGTTCGGCGGCGGCCATCGGGATGTAATGGCCGATATCCTCAAGAGGTGCCTCCGGCGACAGCGCCGCCAGCCCGGGAAAGGCGTCGATTTTCACTCCCCAGCTTCGCAACATCGCGGGCGTGATCTGCGCATGCAGACGCTTGTCCGCGCCTGCGATAAAGGCAATATCCTGCGCCTCCCCCTGCTTTTCACCATTCACATAGACGGTCACGCGGTAGGTGCCCGGCAGCTGACCGTCCGGTTCAGCAAAGAAGGCGAGATCGGCCACCGGCTGGCCCGGGTTATCAAGCTCCAGCGCATGAAGATTAAACATCTCGCGCGCGTCCGCATGGCGAAGGTAGCCGGGCAGCAGCAGCACTATCGGCACCAGCGCCGGTAAAAACGCCCGCTGCCGCGAAGTCGGCATTTTCATTACCTTCCCCTCACAGCGGCCGATGTTCAACCCGGCTGACGCCGCCGTAATCGCTGATCGCCTGCCAGCTGACGCGCGATACCGCAGCCGAGGGCAGCGTAAAGCTGGCGTTGCCCAGGGGCGGCACCATATCAGCGTCCTTAACCTCGTTTCCGTCTACTTTCAGGGTGAAGAGCGTGACGTAATAGGGCGTGGGATTGGTGACGGTCAGGCGATTGCCGCGGTGAGTGAACCGCAGATTTTGATAAGCGCTTCCCGGCTCGCCCGGCAGCCCGCCGGGGCGGTAGAAGAGCTTGATGCGCGATTTGATCACCACCTGCAACATGTTGGTGCGCGCAACGCTGTCATCCATGGCGGGAATCGATTTAACATTCAGCCAGAACACCGATTCGCGATCCTGCGCCAGCGCGCCGCCGGTGCGGATGATGCGCAGCAGGTTCTCTTCATCCACGTTGATGCGAAACAGCGGCGGCGTGACAATAAAGGGCGCTTTGCGACCCGGTTCACCGCTATCGACCCAGCTCTGCACCAGATAGACATTCGATTTATTCGGGTTGCGGATGGAGAGCGAAGCCTCTTTTTTATCACCGTTATAAATAACACGCGTCCCACCAATCACGATCCCGGCCTCTGCGGGCCCGCAAATCAGAGCCAGCAGCAACGCCAGCACAACATGCAGATGCCTGTTCATCTTCTTCTCTCCGGAGACAACATCCTTGTTATGCGGAGATACACCATTCATGTGTATCTCCGCGTCAGTCGGGCGTTAGCGGTAGTTCAGGGTGAACTGCGAGGTAGCGTTAGCCGTACCGGTGGTGACCGTCGTACCGGTCGAGACATAGCGGGCGGTGAAGTCCAGCATGTTGCTGCCTTCATCGAGGGTGTAATCGCCCGAGGCCGAGTAGAGCGGAATGGCGGAGCCATTTTTATCGGCGATTTCGATCCCGACGCCGCTCGCAACGTTACTTCCGCTGTCCAGCGACAGCAGGCGCTGATTAACGGCATGCGCGGTGCCGTCGAATTTTACTTTCAGCGCGGTGACGGTGTCGGGGCAATCATTGAGCGTAATGCTGAAGTGTGTCGGGGCCGCTTTCAACCCGGCAGAGCCGTTGAGCGTCGTCACGGAGACTTTGCCTAAATCAACGTTCATGCTTTGCGAGCCGCTATCGACCGCGCAGGTCTGGTCAGTGATGCTGCCGGTGAAGTAGATGGTGCCGTCTGCGGCCTGCGCCGTGCCGGCAAACCCCATCCAGACGATAAAAGCCGTGTTTGCTAACCGCATTTTCATTTTCTTCTCCTTGATAAAAATGACGCAGAGCCATGCCCTGCTCTACAACGGCGGCGAAAAAATCTGCTTCAGACTTTCCCGTTAGTGCCAGAGTGGTGAGTTCAGCGGAAGATTTTTAAAAACTGAGGAAGGCAGCATAAAACGTCAGGGAACGCGCTTTTTGGCAAGATAAGAGAGATAAAATAACGGGACGTTGAGAAGATAACACTGGCAACGTGAACAGCTGGATCACGTTGCCAGTAAAGGTTAATGCGTTATTACGACGTGCTTGCAAAAAATAACGATTTAAAAACAGCAAGATAACGTCTTGCCTGAAGAGGCATCAGAAAAATTTTGACTCTACCCTAAATTTTTCTGATACTACTTTGCGTTTTGGCACTAAATGGTTGATTTTGCGAAACATCTCCCCATACGTTGAGAAACCGCTGCGTGTTGGTGGCCGTGTAGATCACCGTATGCCGGATGTTCCGGTGCCCGAGATAATCCTGTATCAGACGCGTATCACGCCCCAAATCCGCCAGCGCGTAACCGCACCCGTGCCGCAACATGTGCGGATGAGCGGAGATGCTGATTCCCCCTAGTTCGCCATAACGTTTAAGCAGCAACCGCACCTGATGACGCGAGAGCGGCCCGCCTTTTTGCGAGAGGAAGAGCCAGTCGCTGTCCGCATCCCGCCAGCGGCGACGCTCGTTCAGCCACCGCGTCAGCGCAGGCAGTTCGGTGTCGAACAGCGGATGCTGCGTGGAGAGGCTGTTCTTGAGCCGCCGAACGTAAACCGACCGCCCTACCAGATCGATATCCGACAAGCGCATATCGCACAGTTCGCTGACGCGCAGCCCGTGTAAAAAACACATCTGGATGAGGCAGTAATCCCGCGCAAAATGCAGCCCCCGGTCTGTTGCCAGCAATATTTGCCTCACCTCGTGGCGAGTCAGGTGTTTTCTCTTAACTGACATTGTCTTACTCCTTACTTAAAAAAGGGGAATAAAATCAGGCCAGTACCGTGAATGTAGCCCGGCCTGAATCCAGCGACAGGATAGCATTTTGGAAAGGGGGAGTTGGGGAGGAATTTTTTAAGGGGTTATTTGGCTGGGGGAAGGAGGGCGAGGATGGATTGGCGCTGCTCGGCATCAACTTTGTTCCATGCAGCGATCAGTGCTGCAAGATCGTCATCTTCGGCATAGAAATAAGCGAGCGGAACCTCAAGCACGCGTGCCAGCTGCTGGACGATTTCGATATTCGCCTGATGAATGCCCTTCTCGTAGCGATTGATTCGCGGGCTGGCAACAAACTCATCAATGCCTGCCAGAATGCCGAGCTGCTTTTGCGACAAGCCTTTAGCGAGGCGCGCTGCCTTGAGCCGCCTGCTAAATACTTCATTGTGCGAGGGAGAATTTTTCATGGCTACGATAATCGTAGTAATGCTTATCGCCTGATACTACGAAATACGTAGCTCTGTTAGCTGTTTTGGTCTTTGCACTGAAGTTACAGCAAATCTGGATCCTCCCTGCAAAACTACGAAATACGTAATTTACCCTCTGTTCGCAGAACTACGAATAACGTAGTATTTTATTGTTAGCTCACCAAAACGGAGGATCAAAGGAATGAAAGCAAACTGGCATAAAGCTGACGTGATAGCTGCGGTGCATAAGAAAGGAACCTCTCTGGCTGCACTTTCCAGAGCAGCTGGCTTAAGCTCTTCGACCTTAGCTAATGCACTGGAAAGGCCATGGCCAAAAGGCGAAGCTATTATCGCAAATGCGATTGGTGTTCTGCCGCAGGAGATTTGGCCGGAAAGGTATTACAGAGAGGGGGAATTGGTAGAGCGGAGGCTTCTCATTCGCAATCCTTTATCAATAAAGGATTTACGTTAAAAAAGACGTAAAGTTGCGATTGCTCATGTATTCATTGTTTCAAAAATGCTTTTTTGACTGGCTCATATGTTAATCTAGAAGGTTTTTACGTAAAATATGACGTAAAAACCTCCTCGAACACACGGAACTGCCATGGCAAACTTCGATGCTGATTACTGCTACTCTTTCCCCGCTGTGCGAGGTATGCAAGCTGGAAGGCCATTCTACATTGCGACTTGCCCGATGCGCATCATACCTAAAATTTTCAGCTTTGACGAAACGGATGTCCCGCCAGAGCTGCGAGCGCAGCGCATTTTGAATAAATCTCGCATACCTGAAATGGTGCGTTATCTGCTTGAGAATCCGAAGGATTATGTCTTTTCGGCTCTTACTGCATCGATTGCTGTAGATGTGCAGTTCGATGAGTTTTCCGGTTCAAATAACCTTGGGACATTGCGTGTGCCAATGGATGCGCAAATTCTTATCAATGACGGGCAACACCGTCGTAAAGCGATCGAGGATGCATTGTCGGAGCGACCTGAACTGGGGCAAGACAACATTCCGGTCCTGTTTTTTGTTGATGAAGGGTTGAAGCGCAGCCAGCAAATGTTTGCTGACTTAAACAAATATGCCATTCGCCCAAGTCCTTCTTTATCGGCTCTGTATGATCATCGCGATGTAAGCTCAAACCTTGCGCGTTATCTGGCGATGTCTATTGAACCTTTTGTCGGTCTTACGGAGCTCGAAAAATCCAGTATTAGTACACTTTCAAATAAGCTCTTCACGCTTAGCAGTATCAAGCAAGCGACCCGTGCGCTTTTGGGTAAAGACCCAAAAGTTGGCAGCATCGAAGACAATACCAATATAGCCGCGATTTACTGGCAGGCAGTTTTCCAGGTCATGCCTGACTGGCAGCTTGCCGCAAGGAAAGAAGTGTCTCCGGCGCAGTTACGTCAGGACTATGTGCATGCCCACGGTATTGGACTGCAAGCTTTAGGTCTGCTTGGTCGTGCATTACTGACTGAAGAACCTGAGCAATGGCAGGAAAAAATTAAAGAATTGAAAAATTTCGACTGGCGCAAAAGCAACCCTGAAATGGTTAAGCGAGCAATGCAGCATGGCAAGTTGAGCAAGACTGGCACTTCAATTCAGCTAACCTGTAATGCGTTAAAGCAAGCGCTCTCTCTCCCACTTACCCCCGAAGAACAAGAGCTTGAAGCTCAAATGGTTGCCTTATGAGTAAATTAGTTCAGGCCTTTGATCTGGCCGAATATGAAGACTTTATCAATCAGGAGCAGTTCTCAGGACGCCCCCTGGCTGAATATGTTGCTGAAGTGCAAAGAATTTATTGTGCGGATAAACGCCCTTGGGTAATTGGCTACAGCGGTGGGAAAGATTCTTCCGCCGTGATCACCCTGGTATATCTGGCGTTGCTCGGACTCCCTCCGGAAATGCGCAGTAAAGATGTGTTTTTGGTCTCATCCGATACACTGGTAGAAACGCCAGTTGTTGTTGATCTGATTAAAAAAACCATGTTGCAGATAGAGGCTGGCGCTAAACGCAATGGCCTCCCGATCACTCAACATGCAGTAATGCCAAAAACAAATGAAACCTTCTGGGTTAATTTGCTGGGTAAAGGGTACCCAGCGCCAACCCGGAGTTTTCGCTGGTGTACAGAGCGCATGAAAATCAATCCGGTTAGTGACTTTATAAAAGATAAAGTCAGCCAGTTTGATGAGGTTATTGTTGTTCTGGGTTCGCGTAGCAGCGAGAGTTCATCGCGTGCGCAGGTCATCGCAAAACATAAAATCGATGGTACACGCCTTGCACGCCACACCACGTTACCCAATGCATTCATCTATACACCGATTGATACATGGGATGTGGAAGATGTCTGGAAATTATTGAGAGGAGCGTTTCGCTACTCTCCTGATGATATTGAAGAGTGGGAAAGCCCGTGGGGTGGTAATAACCGTCCGCTATGGACGTTATATATGGATTCTTCGGCACAAGGTGAGTGCCCGCTGGTCATTGATGACAGCACCCCCTCTTGTGGCAACTCCCGATTTGGTTGCTGGACATGTACTGTCGTCACGAAAGATAAAGCGATGGAAAGCCTGATACAAAACGGTGAGGAGTGGATGTCTCCTCTGCTCAAGTATCGTGATCTCCTTGCGTTCACAACCGATCCTGTTAACAAGGATACTTTCCGTAACTACAAACGTCGTACCGGGAAAGTGAGCTATCAATACGCTAAAGATGGCGAAGATATCACTGCAGAACGCAAACACGTGCCGGGCCCGTACTGGCTCAAGTATCGCCAGCAGTGGCTAAAAGACTTGTTAGAAATCGAACGCGATTTGAATGCGCAAGGTCATACCATCACGCTGATCACACAGCCGGAGCTACATGCTATTCGGCAAGAGTGGCTGAAGGATCCCAACGAACCAGATTGGTACGATACCCTGCCCGGCATTTATCGGGAGGTTTACCACCGCGATCTGGACTGGGTTGTTGACGATCAATCCAGGTTTGATGCCAGCGATGCCGATTTGCTGATGCAGATTGCACAAGGTTTTGACGTTGAACCTGAAATGGTAATGAAGCTCATAGAGCTTGAAACCTCAATGGAAGGTTTGAGCCGTCGCCAAGGAATCTTCGACAAACTGGGTACCATCTTGAAACAAGATTGGGGCACGCTGGAAGAGATTCAGCAGCAACATGCAAAATTACAAACGCGCAATGACCGTGATATTCATCAGGAAGAAGTAGCAAAACTGGAAGCTGAACTTCAGGTATTACAACGCAGAATCGTTGATGCCAGTGAATCATCTCTCTTTGCCGGCGAGGAAAACGAACGTGTTAATTAAGCAACTGGTTTTGCGCAACTTCCGGGTATTTAACGGTACGCATACCATTGATCTGGCTCCCAGAAAGCGACCAAATGATACAAACCAGCGTCCTATCGTCCTCTTTGGTGGATTAAATGGCGCAGGCAAAACTTCAATTTTATCTGCCATAAGATTGGCGTTGTATGGACGTCTGGCATTCGGTCAGGCCACTCAACAGCAAGATTATGTTGAACAGCTCAGCTCCCTGGTTCATAAGGGCGCTTATGTCACAGACAATCCTGATGAAGCTGCCGTAGAGCTGAGCTTCACTTACAACAAAGATGGGCGTGAAGCCGAATTCACTGTCACGAGAAGCTGGAAAAAAGGCAGGAAAGATAATTTATCGCTGCAGCAAGATGGGGTCCCTCTTAAAGAGATGAATTACGATCAATGCCAGGGATTCCTTAATGAATTAATCCCACACGGTATTGCTGACCTGTTCTTTTTTGATGGTGAAAAAATTGCTGAACTCGCAGAAGACGAGTCCGGTAAGATCCTGCGCACTGCGGTACGCCGCCTTTTGGGGCTGGACCTCATCGCAAAATTGCATAACGATCTGACAATTTTTATCAAACGTCAGCAGACCAACCAGCTTGAAGGTTCGCAGCAGCAAAAGCTGGCAGAACTCGAGGCGGAAGGCCAAAAGTTAGCATTTCAGGCAGAAGAACTACTCGAAAAAGCTGACTTTGCAAAAATACGTATTGATCTTTTATCCAAAGAAATCATTCGCTACGAAGGGCAATTGAACGCTCAGGGCGGCGCATTTGCGCAAACCAAAACCCAGGAAAAGATTAAAGTTGAGACGCTCCTGAAAGAAAAAGAGCGGCTCGAAAAAGCATTGCGTCAGGAGTGCGATGGATCATTACCCTATGCCCTGGCTCCCAATATTTTAGGGCAACTACTTAAAAGAATTGCTGAAGAAGCAGAGATCAAACAAGCCAAAAGTTTTGAGAAGGAGCTGGAGAAGTTCCTGGCACAACTCAAAAATGATATTGCGTTCCGCACCAGTAGCGGGAGTAGTACACAAATTATCGCGACCGAAGCGATCGCTGATAATTTGAAAGATTACATGGCGGCAAAGCCGAAGGGTGATTTGCTCTTTGATGTTTCTGAAAGAGAAGCAGGCATGCTGCAGCAATCAATTGAGCAAGATAGCCAAAAAGCGTGGCAGCGTTTCGACTCGTACCGCCTTCAGTTAACTGACATTGAGCAACAACTAGAGCAAGCAGCCGCCAATATTGCGCGCGCGCCAGAAGACGACCAGTTAATGGATATCTTTGACAAGCTGCGCGAGCTTGATAAAGAGCGTGAGAAAAAACGCCAGGAATATCTATCCCTGCTTGATGAAGGCAGAAAAATAAAGCAACAACAGCTAGATTGCGTACGTAAAATACAGAAAAACCATGATCTTGTGCGTAATCAGCATGGCTCTAACAGTGCATTGAGAAACGCACAAGAAGCTATTAACTTGCTTAGCCGATACAGTGATGTATTAACACAAGCACGAGTAAAAACGCTGGCAACAAACTTTGAAAATGCCTACAGAAAATTAGCGCGGAAGGAAGATCTGCAATTAAATGCCCATATCAACCCAGATACATTTGATGTCGAACTGGTTGATGAAAATGGCTCAGTCATTAATCGCAAATTACTTTCTGCGGGCGAAAAGCAAATTTATGCCATTGCCATTCTTGAGGCGTTAGCAAAAACATCTGGGCGTGACTTGCCTGTGATTATTGATACGCCATTAGGCCGTCTTGACTCACAACATAGGGATAAATTGATCAATCATTATTTCCCTGAAGCCAGCCATCAGGTCGTATTGTTATCAACAGATACCGAAGTGGATGAGCGCTATTTCGTTGACAGGCTGCGGGATGACATTTCGCATGCTTATGAAATTGTGTTTAACGCGCGAACCAAATCCTCTTCACTGAAACCAGGTTATTTCTGGGAATTAACTAAGGAGGCAATCTGATGCTCCCTAATCGCATGCAACTGAGCCGCCAGACAGAAGAGCAGCTCAAAAGATTGAAAGGCTACACTGGCGTCACCCCAAATGTGGCAGCACGTTTAGCTTTTTTTCGCTCAGTTGAGAGCGAATTTCGTTATTCACCAGAAAGAGATACTAAGAAGCTAGATGGTTCTTTAGTGCTGGATAAAATAACGTGGTTGGGTGAGACCCTTCAGACTACGGAATTAGTGCTTAAGATGCTATATCCACATATTGAACAGAAAGAAGCTATAAAAGCATGGGCTGCACATGTGGAAGATGGAATTGCTTCTTTAAGAAACTATAAAGGTTTAAACGAATTCACTAACGCACTACGTTAAACTAGCACCTAACCTTTATTTTGAAGGTTAGGTGCATTCCATGATTCAATATTAAGGATAAACTCAATTGATTAATTAATCATATTCTATATCAGGCTCGGTTTCATCAAGCTCATAATTATCGATAATTTCGTAATCTTCAAACTTAACTTCAATATCAGTACATTGAGGTATATTTTGCTTATACACCTCGGGTACTTCAATATATCCTTCATCCTCTTTAAATGGAATTGCCCATCTATCGACAGCGAATTTAACTAAATCTAACTCACGCTTCAAAATATTCATTTCCTTCCATGAAGAACCATCAGTATAATTTTTTAAGTTTTTTTCTGAATTAGTTGCTTTTTTATGAGTGTAGAAATACTCGCTTTCTTGGTCATATAATTTTTTATCAATAGGTTTTCTACCTAAAAATGAGTTCCCTTTAGTGAGAACTAAATTACCTAACCGATTCACAAATTTATCTGCAATCAAAGGATTGGGCCAATGTTTTTCCCACCAATCTGCGTCACGGTGCTCTCTTGGCAATATATGTTCGATCGAGTTTTCTTTCTCTTCATCCGAGCGAGCCCAAGGAATACGATGGACGCCAGAGGCAGAAATACTTACTTCATACTCGTATAAAAAGTAATAAAGATATCCAATCCAGTTTTTATAATTCAAATCCCCACTCATTAATTTATTAATTGAGCTTCTTAAGTTAGCACTTGAACTAAGCAGCTTACCCAACTCACTTATAATAAACTGAGCATCCTTATTATTCTTCAAAACTTGATTTGCTATATTAAGTATAACTTTAGAATTCTTATCTACTCTGTATCGGGACAGTGCATGCATTCGGAATGTATAAATTTCGCAAGCGCGACATACTTTTTCGAAATCTTGTTTGCCATTTTCTGATTGGTTTGACAAATATGCTGCTGTTATTATTTTTTTAGTTACTCCTTGTAAACCTAAATTATCAATTGAATCCAACCATTGCCCTGCGCCTTTAGAGCACAAAGAATTATAATATTGATCTTTATATCGAGAGTTAATAAATGAGAACGCCTCTGAATATGAGACCCAATAATCAATAAAACCTTTAAAGCTCCTTTCTTTTTGAGCGTTCTCACCCTCTAAAAGGTTTCGATACTCTTTAACAAAAGAATCATGCACATCGTTATTACCGGTATTTACTCCATGGTAAACCGAATAAAGCTCAGCGATAAAGGCATTTTCAATATTTCTAGAACTAACTTTAAATTTTTCAAGGTTACTAATAGCCGTATACCATTTATCTTCTGGCGCGACATCCATCCCTCTTTTATCAGAGATCAAAATACAAAAGTTTTTTATTTTATCGAACTCAGTTAATGGCAACCCTCTTGAATTTATCGCATCAAATGTTAGATAGCGATCTATACGTGCACTTGCCAAATCAACATCAATTATTTGAACTTGCTTACAGACTTTATTTCTTAGTTCAATAAGCTCATCTCGCAAATCTATTTTATTAACTATAGAAGCAATATGTTCTTTTGCTTTTTGAAGGCATCTCATAGGAGGGGTAAGCACGCCCGGTAAAGAAGGATGCCCAAGAATATGATGCTTGAGACATTCGTCTAAGGCAGTGTTTTGGTTTTCAATCCTAATACTTATCGAGCCTTTCTTGTAGGTTATTAATCTACTCAGCCCATCAGACTCAACAGTCTCACGCTCATCAATTTCCAAAAATCTACGGCGTAATTCATTAATTATCAATAAAAACGTGGTCAGCCGCTGCTGGCCGTCCTCAAGTATATATTGATAGGTCGGTGTTTTATCGATTTCATCTGTAAAGTCACCGCATTTTGTACAGATTACAGTCCCTAAGTAATGTGACTGATCTCCCATTAAGTCTAAATCGCTAAAAAGATCATCTATCTCTTTGGGTGTCCAACTGTAACCCCTCTGATTTTTTGGGATAACGTAAACTCTGGAGCCAAACATTTTTTCTAAACTGATCATACCTGTTTCCCTAATAAGATTTTTCCTTCTTTATACCAAGCCCACACAAGCTTGAAAAGAGCGGACCTATAAGTTCGATATGTTAGTTAGATTGAAATATTAGATTAGGGCTAGGAAAGGAATTGGTGCCGAAGGCCGGACTCGAACCGGCACGTATTTCTACGGTTGATTTTGAATCAACTGCGTCTACCGATTTCGCCACTCCGGCACGGAAGGGGATGCGGAAACTTGTTGGATTATACCTGCCATCGAGGGCTATGCAAGTCACTATCCTGCAGCCCTCTGCTAAGTGATGAAAAAAACAGCGTAATGGTAAACTGCTGCGCCTGCCTCGTTAACCCGGCGGCATATCTTTTATATGCGACCATCACGAAAAATCCCCCTCTTCAGGCTAACCCTCCCGCAAAAACAGCGCCCGTTCCGCCTCCCGCCGCCGTGTCAGGCCGGGCAGCACTCTGCCGCCCGCTTTGTTCCAGCGCAGAAACTGGTCGGCGGCCTGCGTATATTCGCCCTGATTTAACAGCTTGAGCAGCGTCGAGCTCTGCAAGTTCCCGGCGCCGAGGTTGAAGGTAAACGATACCAGAGCGTCGAACTGATCCTGGTCGAGATCGACCGTCACCAGCCGGTGCACGCCGCGCTCGCTCGTCTGCAAATCCTTGCGCAGCAGCGCGTCAGCCTCCGCTTCGGTAATCGGGCGCGGAAAGTTCTCGTTCGGCAGGATCAGGTGCCCATAGCCAATGGTCCACTTGCCAACGGCATCGCGATACTTCTCCAGCCGTAGCCCTTCAAAGGATTTTATTAATGCGACGCCGGCATCGCCGGTGTGTTGCGGTTGATTCGCCATCGTCGTTGCTCCTGTAGAGAGAATGGCGCTGAGCGTTGACTGCGCGTTGCGCCCTTATTTGAGGATGGTTCGGACACATCGTGTTGCAAAGTCGCTGCGGCTTAATATGCGGATGGAAAATCCTAAAAAACGCGGCTTTCAGAGCAATCGCTTAACGAAACGGGCGGTATGGACAGCCGCAGGCTGCCAGAGCGGCGGCAGATGCCCTACACTTCAAGCGTCTCCCTCAACATAAAGGAATCCGTGATGAGCATCATCAAAAACTACGCCGCGCCACAGGCTGGCGCCGAGCTTGAGCTTCAGGAATACGATGCAGGCCCGCTGGCGGCTGAAGATGTTGAAGTCGCCGTGGATTATTGCGGGATCTGCCACTCTGACCTGTCGATGATCGACAATGAATGGGGCTTCTCCCAGTATCCGCTGGTTGCCGGGCATGAAGTGATTGGCCACGTGGTGGCACTGGGTGACGCCGCGCAGAACAAAGGGCTGAAAGTGGGCCAGCGCGTGGGTATCGGCTGGACAGCACACAGCTGCGGCCACTGCGACGCCTGTATCGACGGCAACCAGATCAACTGCCTGGAAGGCGCGGTGCCGACCATTCTGAACCGTGGCGGCTTCGCCGATAAAATCCGCGCAGGCTGGCAGTGGGTGATTCCCCTGCCGGACAGCATTGATATTGAAACCGCCGGTCCGCTGCTCTGTGGCGGCATTACCGTCTTTAAACCGCTGCTGATGCACAACATCACCGCTACCAGCCGCGTTGGTGTGATCGGTATTGGCGGTCTGGGCCATATCGCCATCAAACTGCTGCGCGCGATGGGCTGCGAAGTGACGGCGTTCAGCTCGAACCCGGCAAAAGAGGCGGAAGTGCGTCTGATGGGCGCAGATTATGTGGTCAACAGCCGCGATCCGGAAGCGCTGAAAGCGCGCGCGGGTCAGTACGATCTGATCATCAACACCGTTAACGTCGATCTTGACTGGCTGCCCTTCTTCGAAGCGCTGGCCCACGGCGGTCATTTCCACACCGTCGGTGCCGTGATGAAGCCGCTGGAAGTACCGGCCTTTACGCTGATTGGCGGCGATCGCAGCGTCTCCGGTTCCGCAACCGGTACGCCGTACGAGTTGCGTAAGCTAATGAAGTTTGCTGGCCGAGCGAAGGTTGCGCCGACCATCGAGATGTTCCCGATGTCTCAGATCAACGAAGCGTTGCAGCATGTGCGCGACGGTAAAGCGCGTTACCGCGTGGTGTTGAAAGCGGATTTTTAAACCGTTCAGCCCGGTGAGCGTCAATGCCGCCGGGCAGGTTTAACGCCGGACGGCGCGTTGTTGAGCGTGCGAGTTAAATGCCGGATGGCGCGTAAACGCTTATCCGGCCTACGCGGTTTCAGCCAGCCGTATAATCAGATGGCATTTGAGCAGGGCGCACCATCACGTAGGCCGGATAAGGCGAAGCCGCCATCCGGCAACTGTGCCCGGTGATCACCGGGCATCTCTTCCTATTTCCCTATCGCGGCAAACACTTCGGCAATCGCTACTGCGCCGGGATCGGTCACGCCTTCAAGGTTCTCACTGTTGACGTAAGATGAACGCCCCGCGCCCGCTTTCTGCATGGTGGCGGTGCTCTCTGCCCCTTTCTGCGCGGCATCGATGGCAGCGGCTAATCCGCGATCGCGCAGGCCTTCCAGCGCCGGTTGTAGCGCATCGATCAGCGTGCGGTCGCCGAGATCCGCCCCGCCATAGTGTTTCATCTGCTTTAACCCCAGCAGCAGCGCGTCGGGCAACGGCGTGGCGTTATGCACCGCCTGGCCTGCGGCGGTAAAGAAGATCGACATCAGCACGCCGCTGGAGCCGCCCATCACCGTCGCCAGCCGCTCGCCAATCAGTTGCAGCAGTTGGGCGGTGTTGTTCAGCGGCAGCGCGTTCTCCTCCAGCAGGCGCTTAATTTCGCGTGCGCCTTCGGCAAAGGTCGAGCCGGTATCGCCATCGCCCACTTTCGCATCCAGCGCGTTAAGGCGGTTTTCCAGGTCGATCAGCGTCTGCGCCGCGGTGCCGACCAGCGCTTTTACCTGCGGGTTATCGGAAGGCTCAATCTCCAGCCCGGTGTAAACGGCTTTGTGCGGCTGGGTTTTCATCGGCGCGAAGGCGACCGGTTTCTGCCAGCCGACAGTCTGCACTTCAGCGCAGAGCGCCTGCTCAAACTCATCCGTTAAGCGCAGCAGCGAAAGGGAGAAGCCTTTCATATCGAGCGAACTGACCAGCGGCGCGGGGCCAATCAGGTAGGCCAGTTGATCTTTCAGCGCCGAATGGGCCAGCTCTTTTGTCAGCAGCGCCATCTCCAGCGCGGAGACGCCGCCGAGGTTGTTGATCAGCACCGCCACGCGTTCGTTACCGACCGCCGCGCGCAGCGGTTCGACCAGCGTATCGATCAGCGATTTGCTGTTGTGGGTCTCAAGGGTACTCGCGCCCGGCTCGCCGTGAATGCCGAGGCCAAGCTCAACGTGGCCCTGCTGAATGCGCCCCTCTTCGCTGTCGCTGCCCGGCAGGTTGCAGCTCTCCATTGCAAGCCCGAGGCTGTAGACGTTGTCGCAGGCCTGCTGGGCGAGGTCGCGCACTTCGCTCAGGGATTTGCCCTGCTCTGCGGCGTAACCGGCAATTTTATGCACCAGCGCCGTGCCGGCGATGCCGCGCGGCTGTTTGTTATCGGGCAGCGCGATGTCATCGGCGACAATCACCATCTCCACTTTCAGGCCGTAGCGTTTGGCTTTCTCGGCAGCGAGGCCGAAGTTGAGCCGGTCGCCGGTGTAGTTTTTGACAATCAGCAGACAGCCGCGGTCGCCAGTCACTGCCACAATGGCGTTCAGCACCGCGTCTACGCTCGGTGAAGCAAAGAGATCGCCGCATACGGCGGCGGTGAGCATGCCTTTACCGACAAACCCGGCGTGGGCCGGTTCATGGCCGGAGCCGCCGCCGGAGATAACCGCTACGCGGCTTTTATCCCAGTCGGCGCGGGCGACGATGCGGATCGCCGGATCGCTCTCAAGACGTACAAGGTTGCCGTGCGGGGCGGAGATCACCAGCCCTTCGATGGCGTCGTTGACCAGCTGTTTGCGGTCGTTGAAAAAGAATCTGGACATAATCTTCCGGGAGTGTAGTGAAACATCCCTCAAGCATAGCCCGCGCCGGGCGCAGCGGGGCAAAGACCAGATTTTACTGAAAGGTATCAGGGCGTGGTGCGGCCAAAACCGGCGTGGTAACCGTGGGTATTACGCAGCTTGTCGAGGCGGTTGCCCTGCCAGAAGGTCATAGCAATCGCCAGCACCAGCAGGCCGCCATGCAGGTACATCGCAAGGTGCGTATCGAGGAGGAAAAACCCGGCAATCACCGGCAGCAGCGCGCTCATCCAGAGCTGGTCGAGCAGGGTCTCTGCCGCGTTAAAGCGTGCCAGCACGCGATCCGCCTGCGCCTCTTCGGGCGAGCCACGGCGCACCGTACCAACGGCCTGCGCCAGCGCACCAGCACGGCGGATAAGCCACTGCACCAGCAGCAGCGCCAGCAGCACTACTGCGGCTTCAAAGGCCAGCAGGGCGCTGTCGCCCATAGCCGAGGTCAGCCACTGCCCGCTCAATACGGCCATGGTGAAAAGGGCGTTGAGGATGCCGAAAAGCAGTGCGGTAGAGAAGCGGAGGGCAAAGCGCCTGGCGAGGGAAAACATCGTGTGCTCCTTGCAAAAAAGAAGAGAGGCCGCAGCCTCTCTCTTGGGATTTACTGGCTCTTGCGTGACATTAGCCACAGGCTCAGCAGGAAGAAGGATGCGCTTGGCAGCAGCGCCCCGACCACCGGCGGAATGCCGTAGACCAGCGTCAGCGGGCCGAAAATCTGATCCAGCACGTAGAAGACAAAGCCGAAGCTGATGCCGGTGATAACGCGCACGCCCATCGCCACGCTACGTAGCGGGCCAAAGATAAACGACAGCGCCATCAGCATCATCACCGCCACGGAGAGCGGCTGGAAGATCTTGCTCCACATATTGAGCTGGTAACGCCCGGCGTCCTGGCCACTCGATTTCAGGTACTTCACGTAGTTGTGCAGGCCGCTGATGGAGAGCGCATCGGGATCGAGCGCCACCACGCCGAGCTTGTCCGGCGTCAGGTTGGTTTTCCAGGTCCCGCTCACGGTCTGCGAGCCGGTCACCTGTTTCGGGTCGGTCAGGTTAGACTCGTCGACCTGCGACAGATTCCAGATTTTGTGCTCGGCGTCGAACTTCGCCGACGCGGCATAGCGCACCGACTGCAAACGGCGCTCTTTATTGAACGCATAGATACTGACTCCACCCAGCTCGGTGTCGCTCTTCACGCGTTCAATGTAAACAAAGTTACTGCCATCTTTCGCCCACAGGCCAGACTGGGTCGAAAGCAGCGAGCCGCCGTACATCGACTGCGCACGCTGGTTACGCGCCATCTGCTCGCCCTGCGGCGCAACCCACTCACCGATCGCCATGGTCAGCAGCACCAGCGGGATCGCGGTTTTCATCACCGCCAGCGCAACCTGCATACGGGTGAAGCCAGAGGCCTGCATTACCACCAGCTCGCTGCGCTGTGCCAGCATGCCGAGGCCGAGTAGTGCGCCAAGCAGCGCCGCCATCGGGAAGAAGATTTGGATATCTTTCGGCATGCTGAGCAGGGTATAGAGACCCGCGCCGAGGGCATCGTAGCTCCCCTGCCCGGCCTTTTTCAGCTGGTCGACAAACTTGATGATGCCCGAGAGCGACACCAGCATGAACAGCGTCATCATGATGGTGGTAAAAATGGTTTTACCGATATAGCGGTCGAGAACGCCAAAAGCCTGCATTATACCGCTCCTCTACGGGTAAAACGGGCACGAACCCGGCGCATCGGCACCGTATCCCACAGATTCAGCACCACGGCCAGCGCCAGATAGAGCAGGTTAACCGCCCACATCCAGATCATCGGGTCGAGCTTCCCTTTCGCGCCATTGGAACGCAGGGTGGTCTGCAACAGGAAGAAGATGAGATAGAGCAGCATTGCCGGCAGCATCGAGAGCACGCGGCCCTGACGCGGGTTGACCACGCTCAGCGGAACCACCATCAGCGCCATCATTACCACGGCGAAAATCAGCGTTAAACGCCAGTGCAGCTCGGCGCTTGCGCGCGGGTTGTCAGTATTGAACAGCGTACGCATGTTCATCTGCTCGGTATCCGTCGGATCAAGCGCCACGGCCTGATGACCAATAACGGCCTGGTAGTTCTGGAAATCGGTAATGCGGAAGTCGCGCAGCATCGCGGTGCCTTCAAAGCGCGTACCGCTGTTGAGGGTCACTACCTGCGAACCATCTTTATGCTGGGAGAGCTGCCCGGAGTCCGCCAGCACCACAGAAGGACGCGCGTTGCCTTTTGGACGCAGCTGGGCAAGAAAGACGTTGGTGAAGTTCTTACCGTCCACGCCTTCGATAAAGAGCACCGAGTTGCCGTCCGTCGCCTGCTGGAACTGCCCCTGCGCCAGCGCCGCCATGCCGGGGTTGGCTTTGGCATCGGCCAGCACCTGATCCTGATGGCGCGAAGACCACGGCCCGGCCCACATCACGTTGACCGCCGCCACGACGCCGGTAAACAGCGCCAGCACCAGTGCCGCTTTCACCAGCACCGCGCGGCTCAGGCCGCAGGCGTGCATCACCGTAATTTCACTTTCTGTATAAAGTTTACCCAGCGTCATCAACAGACCCAGGAAGAGGCTCAGCGGCAGGATAAGCTGCGCCATCTCTGGCACGCCAAGCCCGAGCAGAGAGAGAACGAGGTTCGTGGGGATTTCGCCGTCAGCGGCTGCGCCTAAAATCCTGACCAATTTCTGACAAAAGAAAATCAGAAGCAGGATGAATAGGATTGCAAGCTGGCTTTTCAGCGTCTCCCGCACCAGATATCTTGTGATTATCACTTTAATTACGCCCGTAAAAACCAGTCTTTTTCCTGGAAAATCGCTTGTTTCATGGCTTAAACGTCATTTATTCTCTTGAGTCGTCGAAATGATCGCTAAGATTAATATACTCAGCGGATACGTGCGTGAGACCCGATTCTGACGTGCCGAAACCGCAGTAACGTTAAGATTAACACGAAGTCACCGCAACAGCGGACCTGAGTTACGAAAGCTTGCAATTCTATCCGTAGCCGCCGCCGTTGTCTTTAAGATTCAGGAGCGTAGTGCATGGAGTTCAGTGTAAAAAGCGGTAGCCCGGAGAAACAGCGGAGTGCCTGCATCGTTGTTGGCGTCTTTGAACCGCGCCGGCTCTCTCCGATTGCCGAGCAGCTGGATAAAATCAGCGACGGTTATATCAGTGCGCTGCTGCGTCGCGGCGAACTGGAAGGCAAGCCGGGTCAAACCCTGCTGCTGCACCATGTGCCAAATGTGCTTTCCGAACGTATTTTGCTTATTGGTTGCGGAAAAGAGCGTGAATTGGATGAGCGTCAGTACAAGCAGGTCATTCAGAAAACGATAAATACGCTGAATGATACCGGCTCGATGGAAGCGGTCTGCTTCCTGACCGAACTGCACGTTAAAGGGCGCAACACCTACTGGAAAGTGCGTCAGGCCGTTGAGACGGCGAAAGAGACGCTCTACAGCTTCGATCAGCTGAAGACCACCAAAAGCGAGCCGCGTCGCCCGCTGCGTAAGATGGTCTTCAACGTGCCGACCCGCCGCGAGCTGACCAGCGGCGAGCGCGCGATCCAGCATGGCCTGGCGATCTCCGCCGGTATCAAAGCGGCGAAAGATCTTGGCAATATGCCGCCAAATATCTGTAATCCGGCCTATCTCGCCTCTCACGCACGCCAGCTGGCGGACTCCTACAGCAAAAACGTCACCACCCGGGTGATTGGTGAACAGCAGATGCGCGAGCTGGGCATGTGCTCCTATCTCGCCGTCGGCCAGGGTTCGCAGAACGAATCACTGATGTCGGTGATCGAGTACAAAGGCAATCCGTCTGAAGACGCGCGCCCGATTGTGCTGGTCGGTAAAGGGCTGACCTTTGACTCCGGCGGTATCTCGCTCAAGCCTGGCGAAGGCATGGATGAGATGAAGTACGACATGTGCGGCGCGGCGGCGGTGTATGGCGTGATGCGCATGGTTGCTGAACTGCAACTGCCGATCAACGTTACCGGCGTGCTGGCGGGCTGTGAAAACATGCCTGGCGGACGCGCGTACCGCCCAGGCGATGTGCTCACCACCATGTCCGGTCAGACGGTTGAAGTGTTGAACACTGACGCCGAAGGCCGCCTGGTGCTGTGCGATGTGCTGACTTACGTTGAGCGTTTCGAGCCGGAAGCGGTGATCGACGTGGCAACGTTAACCGGTGCCTGCGTGATTGCGCTGGGCCACCACATTACCGGTCTGCTGTCGAACCACAATCCGCTGGCCCATGAGCTGATTGGTGCCTCCGAGCAGGCGGGCGATCGCGCGTGGCGTCTGCCGATGAGCGATGAGTATCAGGAGCAGTTAGAGTCCAATTTTGCGGATATGGCGAATATCGGCGGCCGTCCTGGTGGTGCGATCACCGCGGGCTGCTTCCTCGCGCGCTTTACCCGCAAGTACAATTGGGCGCACCTGGACATCGCCGGCACCGCGTGGCGTTCCGGTAAAGCGAAAGGCGCCACCGGGCGTCCGGTCGCCATGTTGTCGCAGTTCCTGCTCAATCGCGCCGGATTTAACGGCGAAGAGTAACATGTGACTTTGTGCGCCGGATGGCGGCTGCGCCTTATCCGGCCTACAAAACAGCGTAGGCCCGGTAAGCGTAGCGCCACCGGGCTTTGCATTTAAAACCTCAACCAAAAGCCCCATATATGAAAAATGCGACGTTCTATCTTCTCGACAATGACACCCAACAAGATGGCTTAAGCGCCGTCGAACAGCTGGTGTGTGAGATTGCCGCAGAACGTTGGCGTCATGGCAAACGCGTGCTGATCGCCTGCGTCGATGAGCAGCAGGCCATTCGTCTTGATGAAGCGCTGTGGGCGCGACCGGCGGAGAGTTTTGTGCCGCACAACCTGGCCGGTGAAGGCCCGCGCGGCGGTGCGCCGGTCGAGATTGCCTGGCCGGCGAAACGTAACAGCAGCCCGCGCGACATCTTAATCAGCCTGCGCGCGGAATTTGCAGATTTTGCCACCGCTTTCACAGAAGTGATAGACTTCGTCCCTCACGAAGACTCTCTGAAACAACTGGCTCGCGAACGCTATAAAGCCTACCGCGTGGCCGGTTTTAACCTGAACACGGCAACCTGGAAATAATGGAAAAGACATACAACCCCAAAGATATCGAACAGCCGCTGTACGAGCAGTGGGAAAAGCAGGGCTATTTCAAACCGAACGGTGATGAAAGCCAGGAAAGCTTCTGCATCATGATCCCGCCGCCGAACGTCACCGGCAGTTTGCATATGGGCCACGCCTTCCAGCAGACCATCATGGACACCATGATCCGCTACCAGCGCATGCAGGGGAAAAACACCCTCTGGCAGGCCGGTACTGACCACGCGGGTATCGCCACCCAGATGGTGGTGGAGCGTAAGATTGCCGCTGAAGAGGGTAAAACCCGCCACGATTACGGCCGCGACGCCTTTATCGACAAAATCTGGCAGTGGAAAGCGGAATCCGGCGGTACCATTACCCGCCAGATGCGCCGTCTCGGCAACTCCGTGGACTGGGAGCGCGAGCGCTTCACCATGGATGAAGGCCTCTCCAATGCCGTGAAAGAGGTGTTCGTCCGTCTCTACAAAGAGGATCTGATTTACCGTGGCAAACGCCTGGTGAACTGGGACCCGAAACTGCGCACCGCCATCTCCGATCTGGAAGTGGAAAACCGCGAGTCTAAAGGCTCGATGTGGCACATCCGCTACCCGCTGGCTGACGGCGCAAAAACCGCCGACGGTAAAGATTACCTGGTGGTTGCTACTACCCGTCCGGAAACCCTGCTCGGCGATACCGGCGTAGCGGTAAACCCGGAAGATCCGCGCTACAAAGATCTGATTGGCAAATTCGTGCTGCTGCCGCTGGTTAACCGCCGCATTCCGATTGTTGGCGACGAACACGCCGATATGGAAAAAGGCACCGGCTGCGTGAAGATCACCCCGGCGCACGACTTTAACGACTACGAAGTGGGCCGTCGTCACGCCCTGCCGATGATCAACATTCTGACCTTCGACGGTGATATTCGTGAAAGCGCAGAAGTGTATGACACCAAAGGCAATGAATCCGACGTCTACGCCAGCGATATCCCGGTGGAGTTCCAGAAGCTGGAGCGCTTTGCCGCGCGTAAAGCGATCGTTGCTGCCGTTGACGCCCTTGGCCTGCTGGAAGAGATCAAACCGCACGACCTGACCGTTCCGTATGGCGATCGCGGCGGCGTGGTGATCGAACCGATGCTCACCGATCAGTGGTACGTGCGCGCCGATGTGCTGGCGAAACCGGCCGTTGAAGCGGTCGAGAACGGCGATATCCAGTTTGTGCCGAAGCAGTATGAAAACATGTACTTCTCCTGGATGCGCGACATTCAGGACTGGTGTATCTCCCGCCAGCTGTGGTGGGGCCACCGCATTCCGGCGTGGTACGACAACGACGGCAACGTCTACGTTGGCCGCAGCGAAGAGGAAGTGCGCCAGGAGAACAACCTCTCTGCGGATGTCGCGCTGCGCCAGGACGACGACGTGCTCGACACGTGGTTCTCTTCCGCGCTGTGGACCTTCTCTACCCTCGGCTGGCCGGAAAACACCGACGCGCTGCGTCAGTTCCACCCGACCAGCGTGATGGTGAGCGGCTTCGACATCATCTTCTTCTGGATCGCGCGCATGATCATGATGACCATGCACTTCATCAAAGATGAGAACGGCAAACCGCAGGTGCCGTTCAAGACCGTCTATATGACCGGTCTTATCCGCGATGACGAAGGGCAGAAGATGTCGAAATCGAAAGGCAACGTTATCGATCCGCTGGATATGGTTGACGGTATTTCGCTGCCGGATCTGCTGGAAAAACGCACCGGTAACATGATGCAGCCGCAGCTGGCGGAAAAAATCCGCAAGCGCACCGAGAAGCAGTTCCCGGACGGCATCGAGCCGCACGGCACCGACGCCCTGCGTTTCACCCTCGCAGCGCTGGCCTCTACCGGCCGCGATATCAACTGGGATATGAAGCGCCTCGAAGGTTACCGTAACTTCTGTAACAAGCTGTGGAACGCCAGCCGCTTTGTGCTGATGAACACCGAAGAGCAGGATTGCGGCTTCAACGGCGGCGAAATGGTGCTGTCGCTGGCGGATCGCTGGATCCTCGCCGAGTTCAACCAGACCATCAAAGCGTACCGCGATGCGCTGGACAGCTACCGCTTCGATATTGCAGCCGGCATTCTGTATGAGTTCACCTGGAACCAGTTCTGTGACTGGTACCTGGAGCTGACCAAGCCGGTAATGAACGGCGGTTCTGAAGCCGAACTGCGCGGCACGCGCAACACGCTGGTAACGGTGCTGGAAGGTCTGCTGCGCCTGGCGCACCCGATCATTCCGTTTATCACCGAAACCATCTGGCAGCGCGTGAAAGTGCTGAAAGGTATTGATGCCGATACCATCATGCTGCAACCGTTCCCGAGCTTTGACGCCGCCCAGGTGGATGAGCAGGCCGTGGCCGATACCGAGTGGCTGAAGCAGGCGATCGTTGCGGTGCGTAATATCCGTGCCGAGATGAACATCGCGCCGGGTAAACCGCTTGAGCTGCTGCTGCGCAGCGCCAGCCCTGAAGCGCAGCGTCGCGTAAACGACAACCTGAGCTTCCTGAAGACGCTGGCGCGTCTGGAGAGCATCACGCTGCTCTCTGCCGACGAGAAAGGGCCGGTTTCGGTCACTAAGATCGTTGATGGCGCTGAGCTGCTGATCCCGATGGCCGGTCTTATCGACAAAGAGGCCGAGCTGGCGCGTCTGGCGAAAGAGGTGGCGAAGGTTGAGCAGGAGATCGGCCGTATCGAAAGCAAGCTGGGTAACGAAGGCTTTGTTGCCCGCGCGCCGGAAGCGGTGATTGCCAAAGAGCGTGAGAAGCTCGACGGCTATGCGCAGACCAAAGCGAAGCTGATTGAACAGCAGGCGGTTATCGCCGCGCTGTAATGTTCAGCACGAAAAAAAAGCCGGGCATCGCGCCCGGCTTTTTTATTGGCTGCGGGATAACTCCCGCTGCTTTTGTCGGCCGGATGAGGCAACTTCTCTGCCCGACCGCTTTTGTAGGCCGGATAAGGCGTAGCCGCCATCCGGCACTTTTAACCGAACTCAATCACAGCCGCCATCCGGCACTCTCTACCGAACTTAAATCGCCGCCGGGTAGAACGACAAACCACGCGCCAGCAGGTTAGCCGGATCTTTCGCCGGCTGCACGCCGTGATCTTCCAGCGTCAGCGCTTCCAGATTGCCATGCACATGGGTATTTTCCAGCAGGTAACGGGTCATACGCACCTTCGCCCACGGCCACGCCAGGAACAGCGTCACCAGGCACACCGCCATATTACTGATGGCGATCCACAGCATGCGCCCAACGGTCACCGTGGAAGAGAAGCGAATATCCCCTTCCAGCGCCAGCTGGCTGTAGAGGTAAGCGCGCAGCTTCACGAAAGCAAAGGTAAAGCAGACAATCGCGCCGAGAATATAGATCAGGTAGGTCAGCATGATTTTGCCGTACATCGGCCCCATCATCATCGCCATCTGCTCCGGATCGCCCTGCAGTAAATAGGCGGACTGCATCAGTTCAATCATCGCCGGCACAATCAATACCATCACCAGCGCGATAAACGGAATAAACAGCAGCATCGACAGCAGCACAATACCGATGCATTTTTTCATTGAGAAACTGCCGGAGAATTTTAATTTGCCGTACTGCAAATTATTCGCCAGCATGCCATACCACTGCGCGGCAAATACGCCCTGCATCACGCCAATACCCAGCAATACGGCCAGCGATCCCACGATGCTCACCGTAACAATGGCGCTAATTGAGCCGCTGCTTGCCGCCATGGTCGCGAAGATAGAGAAAATAATCCCCACGCCAACCATAATCAGCAGCGGGCAGCCCATCATCACCCACCACGCGCGCAGCGGGCTGGCGTAAAAGTTAAAGCGCACGCCGTTAATCTCGGTCATCAGCATCTGATAACGCAGACCCTGCGTAATTAACCATGGGAAGAAGAGAATAAATAAACCCATCATGCAGAGTTGCAGAATAACGTTCCCATGTACCACGTTAATTAAAAAAATCACATACAGCGCCAGCAGGCAGAGCCAGCCAACAAAAATGGAGCTGCCGGTCGCGTGGTAAGAGAAACGCGCGCCCTCCAGATCGGTGTTTTCGTAGAAATAACGACGCGCGCGAATTAACGCCCACGGTAAATAAATCCCCAGCGTTATTAAGGTCAGCAGAATATTAACCAGCCAAACAACGAAATAGCCTTTCCCGCTACCCTGAAAGCGGAAATGGCGCACGGGAGCCGCCACAGAAGCATGAATGTCGGAAGTCATAACAATCCTTATTGTAAAAAAGAGGTGCTAACGGAGTTAACCACAGCAATATTGCTTAAGAATTATCTCCACTGTGCAGTGTAAATACCTTACGGTCAAAAAAATAGCGCCCAATATTCCTGGTCTTGCCAGATGGGCCCTGTAGTGGTATTAACCAGGATCCCCGAAAAAGCAACAGACAGAGTGCGAAAATGAATGTAACCGCGCCGGTAGAGGTCAAAATGCGCCGCATTGCCGCGACAGATAATGCGGCTATCGCCTCGGTGATCCGTCAGGTGTCAGCCGAATATGGGCTGACGGCTGATAAAGGCTACACCGTTGCCGATCCTGAACTGGACGAGCTTTATCAGTTATATAGCCGCGAAGGCTGCGCTTACTGGGTCGTTGAATTGAATGGCGAGGTGGTGGGCGGCGGCGGCGTGGCGCCGTTGAAGTGCAGCGAGCCGGATATCTGCGAGCTGCAAAAGATGTATTTTCTGCCCTGCGCGCGCGGCAAGGGGCTGGCGAAAAAGCTGGCGCTGATGGCGCTCGACCACGCGAAAAAAAGCGGCTTCACGCGCTGCTATTTAGAGACCACCGCCTTTTTAACCGACGCCATCGGTCTGTATGAGCATCTCGGGTTTGCGCATATCGACGGCCCGCTGGGCTGCACCGGTCACGTCGATTGCGAAGTGCGAATGTTAAAAACGCTCTAATTAAGTGCGGGCGCATCGGCGGCCCGCGCCATCACTGCTCTTCCGACGCCAGCACCAGCCGTACAATCGCGGCGGCTTTCTGCGGCGGTAGCGCCAGTACATCACCCCAAAGCTGTTGCAGCATATCGCAGACCAGCTTCTCTTTGCCGATGGCATTTTGCGGCGCATCCAGCAGTTGCAGATCCTGACCATACTTCTGCGCCATCGGCTGCACCACCATGGCGACATCCCGCTGCGCATTGGCCCGCTCTTCGGCTGTCACCGTGTGTTTATTGGGCCCGTAAGAGGCATTGAGCATGGCGGCTTCGGTATCGAGGCGGCGTTTTAACATCTCCGGGGAGATAAAGCGCACCGGGTTGATGCCCCCTTTTACCGCCGGGTATTGAAAGCGGAAGCAGGCATCATCGCTCTTGGCCTGAATTTCGGCGGCCTGCTCCATCATCACGCGCATTTCGGCGACCACCAGATCGTCCGGCGCAAACTGCAAACGCTGCATCTGCACCGCGAGGATCTGCGGCTGAATGGCGTCGATCACCTTCTGCTCATTCGCTCCCTCTTTCATCATCACCATCACCTGGGCGCGCAGTTTCGCCATCAGGGCGGGATCGTGTTCGGCGATAAATTTCCACGCCGGGACCTGCTGCACCGTCGCGTCAAACTTCTCATCCGCGGTCTGGGCTAACTTTTCGCCCTGCAAATATTTAATGTCGATCACGTTCCACAGGGCGATAAACACCACCACCAGCACGATCGCGCTTCCTTTGCTCAGCCACCCTTTTTTACGCAGCAGGCTGGCGACCACGGCGATCGCCATCCCGGCGTAGCCCGCCATCAGGATATGTGTCCAGTTCATTATTTTCCTTTGATCTCAAATCAGGCCGGTACGCCGCTGTGAAAACGGAACTCCGTATCCGGTGAGCTAATCAGCGCCGCTTCCACTTCGCCGAAATGGCGCACGCGCGGCGCAATATCGGTGGCCGAAATCTGCTGCGCCAGCGCGAGGTAATCCTGGTAATGGCGCGCTTCGGATCGCAGGAGCGACAGGTAAAATTTTTGCAAATCCGCGTCAAGACACGGCGCAAGTGCGGCGAAGCGTTCGCAGGAGCGCGCTTCGATATAGGCACCGCAAATTAATTTATCGACCAGAGTCAGCGGTTCATGAGTGCGAACTTCTTTCAGCATCCCTTTGGCATAACGGCTGGCGGTAATTTTGACATAGGGAATATTGCGGGCGAGCATCGCTTCGCGCACCTGCCAGAAGTGGTGCAGCTCCTCTTTGATCAGCAGCACCATGCTGTCGATCAGCGCCTGGCCCCAGGCATCATCGGTCTGCGGCATCACGCTTTTGCCGATCTGCTTATGCAGGGCGACAAAGTCCGGCTCAGGGCCTTCGCGGAAGGCAAACTCTTCATAGGGTTTCAGCCAGGCGAGCAGCGCTTCTGAGCCGGTTTTATCGGCAACGTAGCGGCGCACCAGCAGCATGGCGGTTTGGGCGGCCTTCAGTTCGCAGACCAGATGATCGGTGAGCAGCAGCGGCAGCATCTCGGGCTGACGGGCTTTTTCTATCCAGGCGGTGGGAGTTGGGCAGTGCAGAAAAGCGCGAACCGGGGCGAGTAGTTGCGGGTAATCCATGGCATTTCCTTGCTTTGCGGCAGCATGGCGCTGCCGCAACGTTCACTTAGTGACGGACACCGTCATCTTCTTCGTCAACGTAATCTTCGTCGTCTTCGTCGTCGCCCTCTTCGCCGTTCGGGTCTTCGTAGTAGGTGCCCCAACCGTCGTACTCAACGTCGAATTTCTCTGCCAGATTGATCAGCTGCTCAACCTGCGCGTCGATCAGATCGGCATTCAGCGCGCTTTCGCTCAGCACGTCGCAGCAGATAACCACTTCGCCCTCTTCCAGCTCCAGCTCTTCCGGCTCGGTCACTTCGTAGCCGAGTTTGAAGGCTTCAACGGCCGCTTTTTCCAGCGTTTCGAAATCATCTGCCGACAGGTGATGCTCAATGGTGTAGAGCGCATCAGGATCGCTGCCATCTTCCAGCAACTCTTCAATAATCAAACGCGTCTCTTCGCGCTGCTCTTCCAGGTGTTCCGGGTTTGCCATGGGTCGTTCCTCATCAAAGTGGCAGATACTCTTATTGTCACACACCGCCGCCGTTGCCTCCACTCTTCGCCGAAAAGATTTATCCATCAGGGTTGCAAATGAATATTCATCCATATAGATTGAATTTTAATTCAATAAGTGGCGTTCGCCATGCGAGGAAAAAATGTCACCTTTTTACCAGAAACATTTTCTGAAACTGCTCGATTTTACCCCTGCTGAAATCCACGCTCTGCTGCAACTTGCCGCGCAACTCAAATCTGATAAGAAAAAAGGCCAGGAAGTCCAGAAGCTTACCGGCAAAAACATCGCGCTCATCTTCGAAAAAGACTCTACCCGCACACGATGCTCTTTCGAAGTTGCCGCTTACGATCAGGGCGCTCGCGTCACCTACCTCGGCCCAAGCGGTAGTCAAATCGGGCATAAAGAGTCAATTAAAGATACTGCGCGCGTACTGGGCCGGATGTATGACGGCATTCAGTATCGCGGCTATGGCCAGGAGATTGTTGAAACCCTGGCGCGCTTCGCGGGCGTGCCGGTGTGGAACGGCTTAACCGATGAGTTTCACCCTACGCAGCTGCTGGCGGATCTGCTCACCATGCGCGAGCACCTGCCGGGCAAAGCCTTTAACCAGATGACGCTGGTTTATGCAGGCGATGTGCGTAACAACATGGGCAACTCAATGCTGGAAGCCGCCGCGCTGGTGGGCCTCGATCTACGCCTTGTAGCACCGAAAGCCTGCTGGCCGGAGGCGAGCCTGGTGGCAGAGTGCCAGGCGCAGGCGGTGAAAAACGGCGGCAATATTCTGCTGACCGAAGATGTCGCCGTCGGCGTGAAAGATGCGGACTTTATCTACACCGATGTCTGGGTATCGATGGGTGAAGCGAAAGAGAAGTGGGCGGAGCGCATCGCCCTGCTGCGTCCTTACCAGGTCAACAGCAAAATGCTGTCGCTGACCGGCAACCCGCAGGTAAAGTTTCTCCACTGTCTGCCGGCGTTTCATGACGATCAGACCGCGCTTGGCAAGCAGATGGCGCAGGAGTTCGGCCTGCACGGCGGGATGGAAGTGACAGATGAAGTGTTTGAATCGCGGGCAAGCGTGGTGTTTGATCAGGCGGAAAACCGCATGCACACCATCAAAGCGGTGATGGTCGCCACGCTCAGCGAGTAACGCGTTTCCCCTCTCTTCGCAGAGAGGGGGAGCAATCAGGCCACCAGCAGCTTAACCACTACTTTGCGCACCTGCGCCGGTGCGTTGACCGCGCAGAGCGGTTTATGCACTTCACCCGGGTAAAAGACGACAAAATCCCCGGCGCTCAGCACCACGGTTTTCTCCTGCTCGCCCTGCGGCAAAAAGGCGATATCTTTATCCGCCAGCCAGTCGGTATCCGGCGCGCCCGCAGGCTGCGTGCTGAAGGTCATCCCCTCTTCGCCTTTTAAAACAATCTGGATATCCAGATAGCGCGCGTGATACTCGGCGCGGCGCTCGGCAAAGGGCTGCGTCATATCTTCCGACACGAGGTAAAAGAGGCGGTTGCCATCGATATCGTGCTTGCCAACCGGCGTCGCTGCGGTCACATGCTGCTTGATATGCTCAATCGCCTGGCGCAGCTCTTCCGGCAGCCAGGGTTGTAGGTTGTGAATATTGCCAACGATCATTGCTAAACCCTCGATTAAAACAGCGTTTCATTTCCACCATTTATACGAGGATTCCCCCGCGCCTGCTACCCCTATCTGCCTGAGTTTTGCGTTAACGCATGTTTCAACGCTGGCGCGTAAGCGGCGTTTAAAACGCATTACTATTCATAGAGAACCGTTTGCACTGCGTAAAGTGTGCATCAAACGCTTGATCCGCGAAAACAGCTGCGTATAATCCGGGACAATTTGCCGGGAGGAAGCATGGTCCAGTGTGTTCGAGAGTCTCTCTTACCGCGTCTGAATACAGGCGCCGGCCTGCCGTTTTTCGCTCCCGTGGCTTACCCCATATCCAGCCCCTCTTTTGAGGGGCTTTTTTTTGCGCCGTCGTCAGGAGATAACCATGGCTAATCCGCTATATCAGAAACATATCATTTCCATAAACGATCTCAGCCGCGAAGAACTTGAACGGGTACTCCACACGGCGGCGAGCCTGAAAGCCAACCCGCAGCCGGAGCTGCTAAAGCATAAAGTGATCGCCAGTTGCTTCTTCGAAGCCTCCACCCGCACGCGTCTATCTTTTGAAACCGCCATGCACCGCTTAGGCGCAAGCGTGGTTGGCTTCTCCGACAGCAGCAACACCTCGCTCGGCAAGAAGGGCGAAACGCTGGCGGACACCATTTCGGTGATTAGCACCTATGTCGATGCGATTGTGATGCGCCATCCGCAGGAGGGCGCGGCGCGCCTGGCGACGGAGTTCTCCGGCGGCATTCCAATCCTCAACGCGGGCGACGGTGCGAATCAGCATCCGACGCAGACGCTGCTGGATCTCTTCACCATTCAGGAGACCCAGGGTCGGCTGGAAAATCTCAATATCGCGATGGTGGGCGACCTGAAATATGGCCGTACCGTGCACTCGCTGGCGCAGGCGCTGGCGAAATTCAACGGCAACCGCTTCTACTTTATCGCCCCGGACGCGCTGGCAATGCCGCAGTACATCCTCGATATGCTGGATGAAAAAGGGATCGCCTGGAGCCTGCACGCCAGCATCGACGAGGTGATGGCCGAGGTCGATATTCTCTATATGACGCGCGTACAGAAAGAGCGCCTCGATCCGTCGGAGTATGCCAACGTCAAAGCGCAGTTTGTGCTGCGCGCCGCTGACCTTGAGGGCGCGCGCAGCAATATGAAAGTGCTGCACCCGCTGCCGCGCGTCGATGAGATCACCACCGATGTCGATAAAACCCCGCACGCCTGGTACTTCCAGCAGGCCGGGAACGGTATTTACGCCCGCCAGGCGCTGCTGGCGCTGGTTCTGAATCGCGATTTGGCTCTGTAAGAGGGAAACGACAATGACGCATGACAACAAACTTCAGGTCGAAGCCATCAAACGTGGCACCGTGATTGACCATATTCCGGCGCGTATTGGCTTTAAAATGCTGACGCTGTTCAAGCTGACGGAAACGGATCAGCGCATCACCATCGGCCTGAACCTGCCTTCCGGTGAAATGGGCCGTAAGGATCTGATTAAAATCGAGAATACCTTTCTGACCGACGAGCAGGTGAACCAGCTGGCGCTCTATGCGCCGCAGGCGACGGTGAACCGCATTGATGAGTATGAAGTGGTGGGCAAATCGCGCCCGAGCCTGCCTGAGCGCATCAGCGGCGTGCTGACCTGCCCGAACAGCAACTGTATCAGCCACGCCGAGCCGGTATCGTCGAGTTTTGCGGTGAAAAAGCGCGAAAACGACATCGCGCTGAAGTGCAAATATTGTGAAAAAGAGTTCTCGCACCACGTGGTGCTGGCTAACTAATTGCGGCTGGTAAAGCCGGGTGCCCTCCCTATAATGGATCGGCATCCCTTTTACCGCAGATTACAGGAGTGATTTATGACTAAAGTTATCGCCACGGAAAACGCGCCAGCCGCGATTGGTCCTTATGTGCAGGCCGTCGATCTTGGCAATATGATCCTGACTTCCGGTCAGATCCCGGTCGATCCGAAAACCGGCAGCGTGCCGGATGCGATCGATGCCCAGGCGCGCCAGTCGCTGGAGAACGTGAAAGCGATCGTTGAAGCGGCAGGTTTGACCGTGGGCGACATTGTGAAAACCACCGTTTTCGTCAAAGATCTCAACGATTTCGCCACCGTTAACGCCACCTACGAAGCCTTTTTCACCGAGAATAACGCCTCCTTCCCGGCGCGCTCCTGTGTCGAAGTGGCCCGCCTGCCGAAAGATGTGAAAATCGAAATCGAAGCCATCGCCGTTCGTCGTTAATGCCTTCAGCCGCCATCAGCGCTCCTGCCTGATGGCGGCTTCGCCTTATCAGGCCTACGAAACTGCGCCTTATCAGGCATGGGAAACCCATGTTGCTGAAACGGCGTAGGCCGGATAAGCGTAGCGCCATCCTGCAAACAGCCCGCACATCACCCTCCGACGCAATGCCTGATGGCGGCTTCGCCTTATCAGTCCTGGGAAACCGCGCCTTATCAGGCCAGGGAAACCATGTTGCTGAAACGGCGTAGGCCGGATAAGCGTAGCGCCATCCGGCAAACAGCCCGCACATCACCCTCCGACGCAATGCCTGATGGCGGCTTCGCCTTATCAGGCCTACAAAACCAGACCACAAACCGCATCCCCGTAGGCCGGATAAGCGTAGCGCCATCCGGCACTTATCCGCGCTACTGCCAGCCATAGCGGCGGTAAAAGATCCCCTTCACGCACTGGGTCAAAATCATATACCCCGCCAGGATCGCCACCAGCCACGGGATATACCCGAGCGGCAACGCCTGTAATTGCAGGTAACCCGCCAGAGGTGAGAAGGGCAGCGCAATGCCAACGCAGATGCCCATCAGCGTCATCGCCACCAGCGGCCAGGCGGGACGGCTCTGAATAAACGGCACGCGGCGAGTGCGGATCATATGCACAATCAGCGTTTGCGACAGCACGCCCACCACAAACCAGCCGGACTGGAACAGGGTTTGCGCCTCCACCGTATTGGCCTTAAACACCCACCACATTACGGCGAAGGTAATAATGTCGAAGATGGAGCTGATCGGCCCGAAAAAGACCATAAAACGCCCGAGATCGGCCGGGTTCCAGCGCTGCGGCTTCGCGATCTGCTCCTCGTCGACGTTATCGAACGGGATCGCCACCTGCGACACATCGTAAATCAGGTTCTGAATCAGCAAGTGCAGCGGCAGCATCGGCAAGAAGGGCAGAAACGCACTGGCCACCAGCACGCTAAAGACGTTCCCAAAGTTCGAACTGGCGGTAATTTTGATGTACTTGAGCATATTGGCAAAGGTGCGACGCCCCTCGATTACCCCCTGCTCCAGCACCATCAGGCTCTTCTCCAGCAGGATGATATCCGCCGCTTCACGGGCGATATCGACCGCGCCATCCACCGAGATACCAATATCCGCCGCCCGCAGCGCAGGCGCATCGTTAATGCCGTCGCCCATAAAGCCCACCACGTGCCCTTCGCGCTTCAGCAGGCGCACAATGCGCTCTTTGTGCATCGGCGTCAGGCGGGCAAACAGCGTCACATGCTGCGCCACGTGCGCCAGCTCGTTGTCGCTCATGCGTTCGATTTCGCTACCAATCAGCACATCACCCACCGCTAAGCCCACTTCGTGACACACTTTGCCAGCAACCAGTTCGCTGTCGCCGGTAAGGATTTTGACGGTGATGCCACTGGCTTTCAGCGCCTTTAACGCCGGGGCGGTGCTCTCTTTCGGCGGATCGAGAAACGCGATATAGCCTTCGAGGATCAGATCCGACTCATCAATCCGCTGATAGTCACCGCTACGCGCGGGCAGATACTTGGTCGCCACCGCCACGACGCGCAATCCCTGGCGGTTAAGGGTGCTGGTGACGCGCTCAATGCGCCGTAGCATGCTGTTATCCAGCGGCACAATCTCGCCGTTGTAGCGCACATGGCCGCAGACGCTGAGCATCTCGCTGAGCGCGCCTTTGCAAATCAGCTGATGGGCATCCGCATCCTGCGCCACCACCACCGACATGCGGCGGCGCTCGAAATCAAAGGGGATCTCATCCACTTTGCGCCACTGTGTGGCAAGCGTCTGCGCCATCTCCGCCTCGACGCTCTCCAGCACTGCGGTATCGAGCAGGTTTTTCAGCCCGGTCTGGTAGTGGCTGTTGAGCCACGCGCAGTGCAGCACGCGCTCGCTCACTCTGCCGCTGATATCGGTGTGGTTCTCCAGCACGATTTTGTCCTGCGTCAGCGTGCCGGTTTTATCGGTGCAGAGAATATCCATCGCGCCAAAGTTCTGAATGGCGTCGAGGTGTTTCACAATCACTTTCTGTTTTGACAATTTCACCGCGCCGCGCGCCAGCGTCGAGGTGACAATCATCGGCAGCATCTCCGGCGTCAGCCCAACGGCGACAGAGAGGGCAAACAGCGCCGCTTCCCACCAGTCGCCTTTGGTAAAACCGTTAATCAGCAAGACGATGGGCGTCATCACCAGCATAAAGCGGATCAGCAGCAGGCTGACGCGGCCGATCCCCTTCTGGAAGGCGTTGGGTTCGCTCTCCTGCTCGCCGACCCGGCTGGCAAGCTGGCCAAACCAGGTCTGGCCGCCGGTAGCAATTACCAATGCCTGCGCGGTGCCGCTGACCACGTTGGTGCCCATAAAGCAGAGGGTGTCGCACTCCAGCGGGTTGCTCTGCGCTACCTGACGGGTGATGGCGCTCTTCTCAACCGGCAGCGATTCGCCGGTCAGCGACGCCTGGGCGACAAAGAGATCCCGCGCCTGCACGATGCGCAGATCCGCCGGGATCATATCCCCGGCGGAGAGCTTGACGATATCGCCCGGCACCAGTTGATCGATTGGCAGCTCGCACCAGTCGCTCTCGCCACTATCACTCACCACGCGCCGCACCGTCGCGGTGTTGGTGACCATCGCTTTTAACGCATCTGCCGCTTTGGTCGAGCGCGCTTCCTGCAACCAGTTCAGCAAGGTGGAGATCGCCACCATCAGCGCGATCACCCCTGCGCCAAAGAGATCTTCCGAGGCATAGGAGATGATGCCGAGCACGGTGAGCAGCAGGTTGAACGGGTTGCGGTAGCAGAGCCAGAGATGCACCCACCACGGCGACGGTTTCTGCGCCGGAATCAGGTTTTCTCCGTGGATCTCCCGCGCCAGCCGCACCTCCTGCGCGTTTAACCCCTCCGGGTGGCTGTTAAAGGTTTCCCACAGCTGCGGCTGCTCCATCAGCGCCGTTTGCAGGCAGCGTTCACTCATCGAAGGCGGGATCTCGCCCTGGGTGGCGCTACGCACGCCGGGGAGCGGATCGCGCGCCACCAGGCGGCGCGGTAAGTGGCGGTTCAGGCGAGCAAAAAGCTGCCGGGTAAATGTTTTCAGCATAGCGATGTCCTTGCCCCCGCCTCACGCGGGTGCGTTAACTACGGGCGCGACAATGCCGCACCAGCAGGTGTGAATAACTCGGGCAGGGACGAGATGACGTCGCTGCCTTACGCATCCGGTAAGGCAGCAAATGCGGGCTTACCGGAAGGGTCTTCTCCATCGGGGATGAGGGGTGGGATCGGGATCCATAGCGCCTCCGGTAAGGGTTAAAAGGGAATGATTACGCAGCGGTATCATATACCCCGAAATGTAAACCGAACGTATACGACCCCCACTCGCGCCGCGCAGGGATAAACCAGACTTTACTCATTGTTGTTATTTGCTCTGAAGTGCAACACTTTCTGACTCTGCCAACCCCCATCGCCAGTATCAGGAGTGCTGCATGCCAAACCGGCTGACCATTAATGACATCGCGCGTTTAAGCGGAGTGGGAAAATCGACCGTCTCGCGCGTGCTGAACAATGAAAATGGCGTCAGCCAGCAGACGCGCGAACGGGTGGCGGCGGTGGTCAATCAGCATGGCTTCTCCCCTTCCCGCTCCGCACGCGCCATGCGCGGGCAGAGTGACAAAGTGGTGGCGATTATCGTGACGCGGCTCGACTCCCGCGCCGAAAACCTGGCAGTACAAACCATGCTCCCGGCCTTTTATGAGCAGGGCTACGACCCGATCATGATGGAGAGCCGCTTTCAACCGGAGCTGGTGGCGGAGCATTTGCAGATGTTGAGCCAGCGTAATATCGACGGTGTGGTGCTGTTCGGTTTTACCGGCATTACTCCCTGCCTGCTTGCCGCCTGGCGCGACTCGCTGGTAGTGATGGCGCGCGACGTCAGCGGCTTTTCCTCCGTCAGCTATGACGATGAGGGCGCCATTGAACTGCTGATGGCGAAGCTCTACGCAGAGGGACACCGGCAGATCGCTTTTATTGGCGTCCCGCACAGCGATATCACCACCGGCAAGCGTCGCCACCAGGCTTATGAGACCTTTTGCCGCCAGCACGATTTGACGCCGCGCGCGGTGCTGCCCGGCCTGGGTATGCAGCCGGGTTACGATCATGTGGCGCAGGTGCTGACGCCCGAGACCACGGCGCTGCTCTGCGCCAGCGACAGCCTGGCCCTCGGTGCCAGCAAATATCTGCAGGAGCGGCGCATCGCGCTTCAGCTTGCCAGCGTCGGCAACACGTCTCTTATCAATTTTCTCCACCCGGAGATCCTCACTGTCGATCCGGGCTACGCCGAAGCCGGTCGTCAGGCGGCGGCGCAGCTAATCGCTCAGGTGACCGACGTTGACGCCCCCCGCCAGCACGTCATCCCTGCCCGTCTGGTTTAACTTTTGCGCGCTTTTTTGATGCATTTTTAATCATCATAAAAGCGTGAAATTTTATATCTCCCCTGAATGCCCCGCCCGCTGTAGCGTCAGATTTTTACTTTGTCCTGAGTCAAAAAAGACGTAAACATCTTTGATGCAAATCACTATATATAGAAATTAGAATGCCACCCGGCCCTACATGTTGTAGTTCTTGACTATTATACGAACAAACCTACAGCCCGGAATGCAGGTCATTCTGTGGATAATCGGGGCCAGAACGGGACGAACTTATTGGTTTTAATAATGAATAACCAACCGATGGGACGTCTTTATCGTGTGGATAACCTGTTTTGCAGAAGGGAGTGATCATGACACCGCATGTGATGAAACGAGATGGCTGTAAAGTGCCTTTCAGCTCGGCGCGGATCCAGGAGGCAATCTGGCGCGCCGCAACCGCAGCGGGAGTCGATGACGCAGACTATTGCGCCACCGTCGCAGCAGTTATCAGTAGCCAGATGCAGGATCGCGCGCAGGTCGATATCAGTGAAATCCAGACCGCCGTTGAAAATCAGCTGATGTCTGGCCCTTATAAGCAGCTGGCGCGCGCCTATATTGAGTACCGTCACGATCGCGATATCGCCCGCGAAAAGCGTGGCCGCCTGAACCAGGAGATCCGCGGCCTGGTGGAGCAGACCAACTCGGCGCTGCTCAACGAGAATGCCAACAAAGACAGTAAAGTGATCCCGACCCAGCGCGACCTGCTGGCGGGGATTGTCGCCAAACACTACGCCCGCCAGCATCTGCTGCCGCGCGATGTGGTGCAGGCCCATGAGCGCGGCGAGATTCACTACCACGATCTCGACTACTCACCCTTCTTCCCGATGTTCAACTGCATGTTGATCGACCTGAAAGGGATGCTGACTCACGGCTTTAAGATGGGCAATGCGGAGATTGAACCGCCGAAATCGATCTCCACCGCCACGGCGGTGACCGCGCAGATTATCGCCCAGGTCGCCAGCCATATTTATGGCGGCACTACCATCAACCGCATTGATGAAGTGCTGGCACCGTTTGTTACTGAGAGTTTTGAAAAGCATCGCAAAGTGGCAAACGAGTGGCAGATCGCGGACGCCGACGCCTACGCCCGCTCGCGCACTGAGAAGGAGTGCTACGACGCGTTTCAGTCGCTGGAGTATGAAGTCAACACGCTGCATACCGCCAACGGTCAGACGCCGTTTGTCACCTTCGGGTTTGGCCTTGGTACCAGCTGGGAATCGCGGCTGATCCAGCAATCGATTCTGCGTAACCGCATCGCAGGCTTGGGTAAAAACCGCAAAACCGCGGTGTTCCCGAAACTGGTGTTTGCCATTCGCGACGGGCTGAACCACAAGTTCAGCGACCCGAATTACGACATCAAACAGCTGGCGCTGGAGTGCGCGAGCAAGCGCATGTACCCGGACATTCTCAACTATGACCAGGTCGTGAAAGTGACCGGTTCGTTTAAAACCCCAATGGGCTGCCGCAGCTTCCTTGGCGTGTATGAAGAGAACGGTGAGCAGATCCACGACGGGCGTAACAACCTTGGCGTTATCAGCCTCAACCTGCCGCGCATCGCGCTGGAGGCGAAAGGGGATGAAGCCGCTTTCTGGAAGCTGCTGGATAGCCGCTTAGCGCTGGCGCGCAAAGCGCTGATGACCCGCATCGCCCGCCTCGAAGGGGTGAAAGCGCGTGTAGCACCGATCCTCTATATGGAGGGGGCGTGCGGCGTGCGTCTGCAAGCGGATGACGATATTGCGCCGATTTTCAAAAATGGCCGCGCGTCGATCTCACTGGGCTATATCGGCATTCATGAGACCATCAATGCCCTTTCCGGCAATAAACATATTTACGACAGCGAAACCCTGCGCGCGAAAGGGGTGGCGATTGTTGAGCGCCTGCGCCAGGCGGTGGATCAGTGGAAAGAGGAGACCGGCTACGGCTTCAGCCTCTACAGCACGCCGAGCGAAAACCTCTGCGACCGCTTCTGCCGCATCGATACCGCCGATTTTGGCGTGGTCGATGGCGTGACCGATAAAGGGTATTACACCAACAGCTTCCACCTCGACGTGGAGAAAAAGGTGAACCCGTACGACAAAATCGACTTCGAAGCGCCCTATCCGCCGTTAGCCAGCGGCGGGTTTATCTGTTACGGCGAGTACCCGAACATTCAGCACAACCTGCGCGCGCTGGAGGATGTGTGGGATTACAGCTATCGGCATGTGCCCTATTACGGCACCAATACGCCGATTGATGAGTGTTATGAGTGTGGTTTTACCGGCGAGTTTGCCTGCACCAGCAAAGGCTTTACCTGCCCGAAATGCGGCAACCATGACGCCTCCCGCGTGTCGGTCACCCGCCGCGTGTGTGGTTATCTTGGCAGCCCGGACGCGCGCCCGTTCAACGCTGGCAAGCAGGAAGAGGTAAAACGCCGCGTGAAACACCTTGGTAATGGGCAGATTGGCTAAGCCCGGAGATGTGCCCGATGGCGCGACGCTTATCGGGCCTACGGTTGCCATACCGGTTTTTTGCAAAGCGACTCTGAAGCGATTTCGCAACACAGTTATGGCGTCAAGTGGGAAGCGATTTCGCAAAGCAATTGGCGTCATAACAAGGCGGCAAACGAAGGAATCCCGGGGAGCTTACAAAAGTAAGTGACCCGGGTGAGTGAGAGCAGCCAACACAGTTATGGCGGCAAGTGGGAAGCGAAAATGAATTACCATCAGTATTACCCCGTCGACATTGTGAATGGTCCCGGCACCCGCTGCACCCTGTTCGTCTCCGGCTGCGTGCATGAGTGCCCAGGCTGCTACAACAAAAGCACCTGGCGGCTGAACTCCGGCCTGCCGTTCACGCAGGAGATGGAGGATCGGATCATCGCCGATCTCAACGACACGCGCATTAAGCGCCAGGGGATCTCGCTTTCCGGCGGCGATCCGCTGCATCCGCAAAACGTGTCCGATATTTTAAAGCTGGTGAAGCGCATCCGCGCCGAATGCCCCGGCAAAGATATCTGGGTGTGGACCGGCTACAAAATCGATGAGCTGAACGCCGCACAGCAGGAGGTTGTGGAGCTGATCAATGTGCTGATCGACGGGAAATTTATGCAGGATCTGAAAGACCCGATGCTGATCTGGCGCGGCAGTAGCAACCAAGTGGTGCACCATTTGCGGTGATGGGGTTACTTCCTGAGGCATGCTGCATTAAACGTTACGCAGTCATTAGATAAAATTAACCCGCACATAATGAGTGCGGGCTTATTTTATTTATGGCGAGTCTGAATGATGTCTAATTTATCGCCCTTCTCTATCACACGGAAAGTTGAGACATAGGCTTTCCTTGTCGCTTTTTTATTCTCACTATCTGCACTTCTGTTTACTTCAATCTGGGTGAGGTACTCCTGACCTGATTTGAATTTAAATTCATCAGGCTGGATACAAAAAAGCCCAGATTTTGCTTGTTTGGAAGAGGGATAGATGAACTGTTCCGATGGCTTTTCGAGGTTGTAAGTTATTGCCGATACCACTGCCTCATCACTCTGTAGAGGTAAAGACAAGCATATATCGTTATTGTTTACGTGAGCAGAGACGGGAGTCTCTTTCGTATACCGACGATCGAGGTTATCCCCCAATGTACAACCACTGACAACAACGATTAAAGCGATGACGAGTTTATTTAAGCTGTTCATTAGAATGGGAATCCTTCAAGAACTTTTTGATAATTTGCATTAAGCTGGTCGTCCACTGGCCCAACATAAGAAACTTCATTATCCTTGCCTCTTCTTGTCAACCAAAGCTTAAGTCCAAACTTACTTAATAAAAAGTAGTCAGCAATTATCTGCGCTTGTTGCTCTAATCTGTAATCAAGTAATTTCTTATTTTCTTCAAAGGTATACTCGTAGCTAATGAACCCGCTGGCGAGGCCCCTCATTCTGACCCATATACCTCGTTGATACTGCCAGACATGAGCCATTTCATGGATAAAAATGTGTTGATACTGGAATGATTTTTTAGAAAAGTCATCACAATACCAATCCCGGAAATAGAGCTCACCATTAGGACTCATCGCGGTAGTTTTTCCCTGAAGCTTGAATGGGAAGTAGCTGTCATGATGAATCCATACACGTGGATACGTTATGGAACTTCCGTAAACGGTTCTGGCTAACGCTATTTCTCCAAGGGTAAGCAGTCTTAAACTACCTTCTTCATCACTCATAGAATCCTCCATTATTCTTTAATTACAGTGCCTTAGTTTGAGTTATTAAACAAATTATTCATGATAGATATTTGCCATAACTTCTCAGCGCCATAAATTCTAACAAAAATGAAAGACTCTTATATCTGCGTTTCCGTCATTAATGCGGCTTAACGCGTTCAGCTCCCCGAAATCTTTGCATGTTAAGCCCCACATAACCGCTCTCAAAACCGGCTTACGCAGGCCATCGCCACGCGTTGAAAGGTGTCGAAATCGGCGCAGGCGCAGAGCCTGGCGGTGGCGCGTTCGCGCAGGAAGGTGACAAAAATATCGTAGATTGCCATCGCTTCTTCATACTCGCTTTTGCTGATCGCCAGTAAAAAGATAACGTGCGCCGTCTCATCGCCCCAGGCGATGCCCTGCGGAGCCAGCACGGTGTAAACCACGGTTTTCTTTGCCAGCAGGCCAAGGGCGTGCGGCAGCGCGATACCTTCCCCGAGCAGGGTGCTGACAATCGCTTCGCGCTCCACCACCGAATCGAGGAACTCGCCATCGACAAACCCCTCCTGCTGCAGCTCGGCGCAGAGGGTGCGGAACAGGGTTTGCTGATCCATCGCCTCATCGATAATGCGAAAGTGGGCGGCATCAAAATACTTCTTCAGCATCCACGGGCGGGTGCGGTCCACCAGTACCAGTTTGCCAATCTGCTCCAGCTGGTAGTCGCTGGGGAACGGCGCGATGGTCACCACCGGTTTATCTTTTTCGCTGATGCGCGCGGTAGAGATAACAAAATCTTCCGCCAGCGTGTCGCACTGCTCGTAGTCGCGCAGCGTCACGGTGCGGGTAATGACGATTTGCGGATATTTGCGTGCCAGCACCGCTTCAATCATCCGCACCATCGCATTCCCGGCATCGCACACCAGCAGCACGCGCGGCTGGCGCTGGTAGCCGACGTTGTAGTGCCGCTCCAGCCCGACGCCGATATGCAGCACCAGAAAACCGATCTCATTTTCGCTGATGGTATAGGGCGTGTATTTTCCCCAGCTCGACACCGCCGCCAGCGTCATATCCCACGCCATCGGGTAGTGCTGTTTTATGTTATCCAGCAAGGGGTTAGGGATCATGATCTGGTAGCGAACGCGGGTGATCATGGTTTTGATATGGGTCAGCAGGTCGGCATGCAGCTGCGCATCGCCCTGCAGGTTGTAGTTATAGTGGGTGTTGATATAGCCGAGGATGTAGTTCACCAGCGTTTCGTCATCATCGGCGCTGATGGCGCTGGGTGCCGGATCCTGCACCCGCCGGGCGGCAATATGCACCCGCAGCCAGTGCTCTTCCGCCTCTGCCAGCGGTTTGCCCGCCAGCTGCTGCAATGCACTGGCAATATCCCGCGCGGCGTGGTGCACCTGCTCGTCGCCATCGTCGGCGGTGAACTCCGAGAGCGGAAACCCTTCGCTGATGCGCCGCACGGCAACGGCGCAGTAGAGCTGAATAAAGCGATCGCCCTCATCGGTGAGGCGAATATGGTAGCGGCTAAAGCAGTCGTGCAGAAACGGCACCAGCGCCTCGGGCACGCCCGCGTTAAGCGCATCTTCGGTAATCAGCGGGTTATGGGCGTTGTGCTGCGCCAGTTCCCACAGCAGATCGGTGAGGCAGGCGCGCAGCGCCATCTCGCTGCCGAAGAGCTTCATGCCGTGGCGCGGGCGGGTCTCCAGCGTCAGGCGGTAGCGGGAGAACCACTCGCGCACCTCGGTCATATCGTTTTGCAGCGTGGCGCGGCTGACAAACCACTCGTCAGCCAGATCCTCAAGCTTGAGGGAGAAGGCCGAGGTGAGAAAGCGCACCACCAGGTAGTGCACCCGCTCCGGCCCGGTGCGCGGAATGCGCAGCGCGCGCGGGCGGGTGGCTTGCAGCGCGTGATAAAGCGCGGCATCGAGCACCTTCAGTTGGTAACCGCTGCCGCGGCTCAAAATAAACTGCGCGCCGTGGTTCTCCAGCAACGCATTGAGCGCAGTGATATCAGCGCGGACGGTACGCGTGGAGACCGACAGCCGCTGCGCCAGCTCATCCTGCGGCAGCGTCTCGTTCTGCAGCAGGCTGAAGAGTTGCGCTAAACGTTGGTTCGGAAATCGCACGTCGTTACCTCATGGTTAAAAGTGGCGTAAGGCGTTGAAGCCTATGCAGATAATCAAAGCGCAGCCGCCATCTGGCGATAGCCTTACACCAGCGCTTTAGTCATCATAAGCAGCTGGCGGACATCCGCCGGGCGGGTCTCGCCACTCACCTTATCAATAATTGAACTATAAATGTGCGGAATGATTTTGCTGACGCCCGCCGCCAGCGCGATCTCGACGATCTCGCTGAAATTCTCCAGATCGATGCCGCCGGTCGGTTCCAGCCAGAAGTCGTGTCGCGCGCAGGCTTCGGCAACGGCTTTGTACTCCTCGCGGCATTGCAGCCCGCCCATCGGGAAATATTTGATTGAGCTGCCGCCCATATCTTTCAGCAAAGCAATCGCCGTCTCCACCGGCACAATCGCGTCGGCGGCCTGGCTGCTAAGCGGCCCGGTGGAGATTTTCACCTGCCCTGGCGTGCCGGTGGGCGAGACCAGACCGTTAACCACCGTCTCGTTCTGCCCGAGCAGCGCGCGGCTGGTGCCCACGCCGGTAAAGACCTGGTTCACATGCTGCGGCTGCACTTCGCGGGAGATGGCGCTGACCATCGCCGACTGGTTCGGATCACCCGCGCCGAGGCCGACGGAGAGCGCGTTATCAATCCTCAGCGCATACTGGCGCATATCGGCCACCGCTGAGTCGATATCCGGGTAGTTTTTTGACAGCACGCCAACCAGCACATGCCCTTCCGCCGCTTCATAGATGGCGCTGGCGTTATCAATGCTGCCTGCCAGCACGTTCAGACATACGCGGTCGTGGTAAAAGTTGGGGGTCAGTTTCATGGGCGTGGCTCCTTATTCAGTTCCTCGGCGATGCGTTGCGCGATGATGGTCAGTTGCTCGGCGCTGACGCTGCGCACATCGGCTTCGATAATCCCTTCATTGGCTTTATAGCCGCGAAAATAGATGGCGTACTCCCCCTGCTTGAGGGCTTCGACCAGTTCGCCGGTGGCGATGCCGGTGACGGCTTCGTCAAATTTGATTTCACTGCGGGCGATATCGCGCCCGGCGCTGTCCCACACCACGCGGGCGCTGACGCCATTAAGGCTATTAAGCTGCTCAATAAAGGGGGTCATTTTGGCGACCATCTCCGCCCCGCTCTCCTTTTTCGCGCTGAAATAGTGCTCAATGGCGCAGGTGAGGCCAAGAATGCCCTCTTTGCCCACCTTCATCGCGCGACCAATGCCCGCCGTCTGGCGTTTCACCCACTCGATATACTGCGTTTTACCAATCACCAGCCCGCTGGTTGGCCCTTCAATCGCTTTCGCACCGCTGTAGATCACCAGATCCGCCCCGGCGCGGTAGTAGCACTGCAGATCCTCTTCGGCAGCGGCATCGACAATCAGCGGCAGGTTATGTTTACGCGCTACCACGGCGGCCTGCTCAACGCTGAGCATGCTCTTCTGCACACAGTGGTGGGACTTGATAAAGAGGATCGCCGCAGTACGTGGGGAGATCGCTGCCGCCAGCTGATCGGCGGAGCATTCGTTGGCGTAACCGGCTTCAACCACTTTGCCGCCGCCAAGCGCCACCATCGTGCCGACCGGTGCGCCGTAGTTCACGTTGTGCCCGCGCGGCAAAACAATCTCACTGTTTTCGATCTTTGTGCTGTGCAGATTCTCCAGCAGCCAGTCGTTCTCTTTCACCAGCACGGCGGCAACGGCTTGCGCCAGCCCGGCCGAGGCGCAGGAGACGACGGTCGCGCCTTCCACATCCAGCAGCTTCGCGATGTAGTCGCCGGTTTTATTCACCAGGTCTTTCATTTCAAAGTAGTGGTTCATGCCCTGCAACGCCGCCTCCACCACTTCCGGGCGCGGGGTCGAGACGCCGAGCGCCGTCATGCGCCCGGAGGCGTTAATCACCTGTTTTAACTGGTACTTCTCATAAATCGAAGACATGCTCTGCCCTCCCTTGTTCGGTCAGATAGCCCCGGCCCGCGCGAATGGCGGCCAGCGGCGTAAGTAACTGGTCAGCCTGCAAGGCGCTGTTCTCTGCATCGGTGAACAGCACCGGCTGGCGGCGAAGATCGAAAATTGTCAGATCGGCATCAAAGCCAACCGCCAGCCGCCCCTTCTTCGCCAGGCGCAGGCCGTCGGCGGCGTGGTCGGTCACGCAGGCGATCACCTGCGGCAGCGAGAGGCCGATGGCGAGAAATTTGGACATCACGTTCGCCAGCGATCGCACCGGGCCATCGATGCGGTTGCGGCAGTAGATATCGGAGCTGATGGTGTGCGGCAAAATACCGAGGCCGATAGCCTGCTTCGCCACCGCAAAGCTGAAGCTGGCGCTGCCGTGGCCGACATCGAGGCGCACGCCGCGCGTAATGGCGCGGGTCACCGCAGCGCGCAGTTCGCCGCCCGGCGTCAGAATGCGATTCGGCTTGCCGTTATAGCAGTGGGTGATGATGTCCCCGGCGCTCAGCAGGTCGGCAATCTCATCGAGGTTTGGCGGGTTATTGCCGATATGCACCATCAGCGGCAGATCGCCATTCTCCTGCTGCATCGCCTTCGCGCGCTCCAGCGGCGTGATGCCGTTGTCGCCAACCACGCTGCTGCTCATGCGCGCCTTCAGGCCAACAACAAAATCGGGGTGGCGCTGCACGGCGTCGCGCACGGCACGGGCGTCGATATTATCGAGGTTCGCCAGCTCGTTCTGGGCAATCAGCCCGACGCGGGAGATATTGAGCAGGGCGTAAACGTCGGTCGTTGCCTGGCGGGTGATGGCGTAGAAGTCATCAATATCATCCGCGCCGGTGCTGCCGGCATCAATAACCGTGGTGACGCCGGTTTCAATCCCGACGCTGTCCGGCTGGTCGTGGTAAATCGGCGAGTTGGGGTAGCAGTGGACGTGGGAGTCGATCCAGCCGGCGCTGACATAGTGTTTGCCCGCCAGATCGACGGTTTTCACCGCCGGGCCGCTAATCTCGCCAAGTGCGGCGATTTTCCCGTCGCTGAGGGCAATATCCGTTACCGTATCGTCCACCAGACGCGCCCGGCGCAGGAGTAAATCAAACATATCTCTCTCCAGAAGTGACGGGTGCCGCAGCACCCGTATCGATCAGAGTGCGACCGGGAAGATCGCGCCCAGCAACATTGCGCCGAGGATAGCGCCGCCGGTAATCGGCTTTTGCCAGAGGTAAAAGAGCAGCGCGCCCACCAGCGAGCCAATGCCAATCGGAATCGAGGCGGTCATCGCGCTTAAGATAATCAGCGGGCCAAGAAAACGGCCGGAGGCGTTACCCGCGCCCATCATTACGTCTGCGCCGTAGGTGGAGTCGCTCTGATTAATGGTGAATTTACGCGCCAGAATAATCAGGTAACCAATCGCCAGGCCAATCACCAGCCCGGTGGCCAGCGAGGCAACAAAGTTGGCGACCGGGAAGACAAAGCCCGCGCCGAGCAGCAGCGCCGGGACGCCAAGACCAACGCCGGTCTGGATCGCGCCGCCGATATCGAGAATGCCGACCAGCGACCCTTCGATAATGCGCGCAAACAGGAAGCTGGCACCGAAGGCGGCGACCGCGCCATAAACGCCGGTGTCCATCCCCGCGCGCAGCATCGAGACAAACGCCACTTCGTTAAACGCGCCGATGCCGTAGAGGTAGTACATGTGCGTTCCGGCAAAAACGCCGGAGGAGAGCAGGCCAACGAAGATCGGGAATGACCAGTCGGCGTACCAGAAGCCTTTATTCTCTTCCATTGCAGATCCTTATTTGCCGCTCAGCGAGTTGTGGATGAGCTCCAGCCAGTTCGGCGCGCTCAGGTGGAATGACTCAATCATTTTCAGATCGAAGCCGCGGAAGAAGGCGCTCAGCACAAACAGGGCGACAATGGCGCTCATCATCACTTTGGTGACGCGGTTCCAGCCGCTCTCTTCCACCCCTTTACCAATCAGGATGCCGAGCACCAGGCCCGGAACGGCGTTGCCCATAATCAGCTGCGCTGCGCCGCCGAATACCGTCGCCCAGAAGCCCGATTTTTTGCCCGCGTCGATCGCCGCCAGCCAGAAGATCACCGGCATGATGGTGTTGACCAGCAGGTTAGCGGCGGGTACCAGCACTTTCACGGCGGTGACTTGCAGCGCTGCCGGCACGGACGAAGCCGTAAGGTTAAGGAAGGTGACGACCACCATGCCGATCACGCCACAGGCAATCGCCATCTTTTTCGGATTGTGCAGGGTTTCGCCGACGTTGCGGTTTTTGACCATCAGCGCCGCGGCCCCCCAGTTCGGGATGATGCGGTGGTCAACGTCCTGGGTAAACGAACCCGCCGCTACTGATGAAGCCCAGGCGTTAAAGAAGAAGCCTAAACCAAAGGAGAAGTGCGAAGCCGGGTCCCCTTCGCAGGAGTTCAGCTCGCCCAGTGTACGAAATGCGCCCATTCCCTGAGTGGTTGGCGCGTGAAACATGCGTGCAGCCCCGGCGCCCACACCGACGCCGACCAGGCCGCCGATAATGAGCGATTTTATTAGTATGAGTAAGAACATCAGTCTGCCCTCTTCTACCCTGCCAGCAACGCCTGCGGGGTATGCGGTAAGTTAGTGCGTGACGAACTCCACCTTGTCGAGATTGATGGCGGTCACGTTGACGGTCACGTCCAGCTCCACACTGTACGAGCGTCTTTCGCGACGCAGAAAGAGGAACAGAAAGGCCTCTTTGCGCGTCGTTTCCTGCGCCTGAACGACCTGCACATCCTGTGGCTCAATACGCAGTAAAATGTGCGGCGACGCCTTCATCACCGCGGCCTGAACATGGTTCAGCGCGTCAGCAAAGGCGCGCGTTTTGGCGTCGCCCTTGCCCTTCACCCTGACCGTGGTGGTGAACTGTTCTTTCATGGTTATGCGCCGTGTTTTTTCTGCCACGCCTGCACCAGGCGCTCGCCTAACTCTTCTTTATCCATAAAGCCGAAACCGAGTACTTTGCACCCTTCGTTAATCGCGGTGACGCCCTCGTCGATGGAGCGCATGCCGTGTTTCGCTTTATAGCCATATTTGTTCTGCGCGGTGATGGCACCTGCGCCGCCGCTGCCGCAGAAGGAGATGCCGAAGGTGGCGTTTTCCGCGTTCATCACATCGCCAAGTTTCATATCCGCCGCCACGCCCGGTACCACTACCGCGCGCCCGCCCGCTTTCTCGACGCCTGCCGCAACTTTCTGCCCTTTGCCCAGGCGGTCGCCAATCACTACGGTAATCTGTTCCATGGTTTGCTCCTTAAAGGTTCTCTTTTGCCACTTCGAAGTGCACTGACAGCAGCCAGGCCTCTTCTTCCGGGAGATTGCCAAACGCCGCCACCACGTCATGGGCGAGGCGCATTGATTCAGGCGAGATCTCATCAAACAGGCTGGCATCCACTTCCGGCAGCGGCTCGCCGGTCACCGACCGGTGCGCCATCGCACGAAGATGGGAGGTCAGCATCTGCTGCTGCACCGCATTCGGCGTGATGTTCTGCGCATGAAGCAAGGTGTAGACCTGCGACAGCATGCGCTCCGCCAGGGTTGCCGTTTGCGCCGCCTGCATGGTCGCATCGTTCATTACCGCTCCGTTATTCACTCGTCGTACCCCGTTGATGGCTCAGGAGTAAAGCTAACGGCGCGAAGGCAGAGTTTGTAGCGAGGAGTTTTCCACTTCGAAGTGGAAACCGGGAGGGCGTTAGTGATCTGCGCCACAAAAAAAGCCCACAGAGGGATTTTTCACTGAACGGCGGTCACAACGTTGGGTAATGCACGAGGGATTTGGCGCGCAATGACGCAGAAAAAAAGGGGCAGCCAAGAGGAGAAAGTGTGAGGGGGATAAGGTTTGCTTATTGGCGGAGCTGCTGGGGTTACGGAACCGCTGAAATCGCGTAGGCCGGATAAGGCGCAGCCGCCATCCGGCAATGGGGTTTGCATGTGGCTTTGGTGGAATGGTTCCGTTCACCAGGCGCTGGAGAGTTTCATTAATCTCTTATGCGGTGAACGGGATAAGGGGAGCGGCCGCGCTCCCCTTATCAATCCCCGCGGCCCCGCGAGGAAATCGGTGCTGCGCACTGCGCTCACCTCCCACGTTCCTGACTGCGGCCGGCTCGACTCGACATCCTGTCTCGGTTCGCCTCTGTCCGCCATCCATGGCGTCCAGACCTTGCCATTCACGCTCCGGTTCGCCGATTTCAGCGGGGACACGACCCCTCGCTATTAGATTGAATGTAAAGGGAAAATCTGTGTTGCTGAAGGAGTGCCTGATGGCGGCTTCGCCTTATCAGGCCTACGAAACCCATGTTGCTGAAACGGAGTAGGCCGGATAAGCGTGTAACGCGCCATCCGGCAATTGTGCCGCGGAGATCATGCCGGATGGCGGCTGCGCCTTATCCGGCCTACCACGGCGCATCACCTATGCCGGAAAACGGCATAAAAAAAGAGCCGCGACGGTGAGGTGGCGGCCCTTTCCTGATGGAATTCGGTTAGCGGAATTTCTGATGATAGGTATTGCGGGTACCAGCAATATCCTTCGCTGCGGCCTTCGCTTCTTTCACTTTACCTTCGTTCGCCAGCTTCATCGCACCGTCGATCTGGGCAATCAAAATATCAAAACCGTGGCGGAAATCTTTCATCTCCGGGCTGTCCGGCGCTTTACCTTCCAGCTTCGGCGGGGTCTCTTTCTGGGCGTCCTGCGCGGCAGTGCGCATTTTTCCTAACGCCTCTTTCAACTCAGAAGCATCGTCGGTTTTCTGCACCACTTTGTAGTTGTCATTCAGCGTTTCCATATCATCTTCAAGGTCAGCGGCAAACACCGCTGAACCCACAAACAACGACGACACCGCGAGGATCGCTAACAGGTTTTTACGCATTGCTCATTTCCTTTTTTATTATCACGCTTAAAGGCGCAGAACGCCGCGCCACGAATTATTGTCCGGCGATCTTCATCTCCGGCAGCAACACTGAACCACACTGGATGTTACTGCGCTGTTCAATATCGTCACCGACAGTAACAATATTGCGCCACATATCCTTCAGGTTGCCGGCAATGGTAATTTCGCTCACTGGATACTGAATTTCACCGTTTTCAACCCAGAAACCAGACGCGCCTCGCGAATAATCCCCGGTGATGCCGCTCACGCCCTGGCCCATCAGCTCGGTGACCACCAGACCGGTGCCCATCTCTTTCAGCATCTGCTCAAAGCTCAGGCCGCGCCCGGCAATGCGCCAGTTGTGAATGCCGCCCGCGTGACCGGTGCTCTTCAGCCCCAGTTTGCGCGCCGCGTAGCTGGTCAGCAGCCACTGCATCAGCACGCCCTCTTTGACGATATCGCGGCGCTCGGTGCGCACGCCTTCGCTGTCGAACGGCGTGGAGGCCAGCCCTTTACGCAGGTGCGGGTGCTCTTCAATGGTTAACCACTCCGGCAGGATCTGCTTGCCGAGGTAATCGAGTAAAAAGGTCGATTTGCGGTAGACCGCGCCGCCAGCAATGGCGCCGACCAGGTGACCAAACAGCCCGGTCGCCACTTCATTAGCGAAAATGACCGGCGCTTTCATGGTCGACAATTTACGCGGCGAGAGGCGCGACAGCGTGCGGCGGGCGCACTCTTCACCCACCCACTCCGGCGTTTTTAACTCGTTGATATCACGGCTAATGGTGTAGGCGTAATCGCGCTCCATATCGCCATTCGCTTCGGCAATCACGCTGCTCGACAGCGAGTGGCGGCTGGAGCAGTAGCTCTGCAACATGCCGTGGCTGTTGCCGAAGACTTTAATGCCGTAGTGGCTGTTGAAGCTGCCGCCTTCGGTGTTGCTGATGCGTTTGTCCGCTTTCAGCGCCGCCTGCTCGGCGCGTGCCGCCCACTCAATTGCTTCATCGGGGGTCACTTCCGCCGGGTGGAAAAGATCGAGATCCGGCGCGTCAAAGGCCAGCAGCTCTTTTTCTGCCACGCCAGCGAACGGGTCTGGCGAGGTATAGCGGGCAATATCAAGCGCCGCCTGCACCGTGCGGGCAATCGCCTCCGGGCTTAGATCCGTCGACGAAGCGCTGCCTTTGCGGTTCTGGTGATAAACGGTGATGCCTAAAGCACCATCGCTGTTAAATTCGACATTCTCCACTTCACCATAGCGGGTACTGACGCCGATACCGGTGGTTTTGCTGACCGCCACTTCCGCGCCATCCGAACGGCCTGAGGCCAGATCAAGCGCGGTTGCGACCGCTTCTTCCAGAACTTTGCGCTGTTGTGCCACTTGTGTGATTACTTTCATCGCCAATGCCATAATTAAGGGAGAGAATCTTTGAAGTCTAACAGAGAACCGTTTTTCAGTGCGCGCCTTAACTGGTAACATTAGCCTCTTTTTTAAGGAGCCTGAGATGACAAAGCAGCCCGACGACTGGCTCGACGACGTGCCCGGTAACGAGAGCGAAGACGAAGATGATGAGATCATCTGGGTCAGTAAGAGTGAAATTAAGCGCGATGCTGAAGAGTTAAAGCAGCTTGGCGCTGAAATGGTAGAGCTGGGAAAAAACGCGCTGGATAAAATCCCGCTCGACCAGGATCTGCGCGACGCCATTGAGCTGGCGCAGCGCATCAAGAAAGAGGGTCGCCGCCGTCAGTTGCAGTTGATCGGTAAAATGCTGCGTCAACGCGATGTCGAGCCGATTCGCCAGGCGCTGGATAAGCTGAAAAACCGCCATAACCAGCAGGTTGCCTTCTTCCATAAGCTTGAACACCTGCGCGATCGCCTCATTGAAGAGGGTGATGACGCGGTGCCGGACGTGCTGAATCTGTGGCCGAATGCTGATCGCCAGCAACTGCGCTCGCTGATCCGCAACGCCAAGAAAGAGAAAGAGAGCAACAAACCGCCAAAAACCGCGCGTTTAATCTTCCAGTATCTGCGTGAGCTCGCAGAGAGCAGCGAAGAGAGCTAAACCGCACAGAACCCTCTTTACCCGAAGAGGGTTTTTTATTCCCTTTTAGCTGAAACGTTAAAGCTAAAAGCACGCCACTTCACATATTCACACCCTCCATTATTTTCATTTCATCAATAAATGAGATCAATATCTCTCTTTCCGCCTCTGCCCGACGCTCATTTTCAGCAGATGAAACGGATCACATTTTCCTGGCGACGCAAAACGTAGATTCCTGCTGTAACGCAGGTAATCGATTCAGCTAAAAAGGAAAATAAGATGAAAAAGACCGTGATGCTCTCCGCTATTGCGCTGCTGGTTTCCGCGCCGGTGATGGCAAAAACTTGGGTGCTGACAAGTGCTGAAGGCAATATCGAGCAGGGAAACTGGCGTATCACCAGCGATCAGCTGAACATTAAAGATCAGCAGTTCAGCATTGAGCAGGTGGTGCTGCACGGCGGCAAGCAGGAGGGGAGCAAAGTCATCAAGCTGACCAGCAAAAACGGCCTGACCATTGCCCTTAGCCCAACGCGCGGCATGAATTTGCTGTACGCTGATGGTTTTGGCGTGCATATGGGCTGGAGTTCGCCGGTGAAAGAGGTGGTGAACCCGGCGTTTATGAACCTGGAGAGCCGCAACGGGCTTGGCTGGCTGGAAGGGTTCAACGAAATGGTGGTGCGCTGCGGCTATGAGTGGACGGGTCACCCGGTCACCGCTGACGGGCAGCTTTACACCCTGCATGGTAAAGCGGGCAACACCCCTGCCTCGCAGGTTTCCGTCGATGTCAGCGAAAAAGCGCCGTATGAGATCCGCATTCGCGGGCTGGTGAAAGAGAGCACCTTTAAGAAAGCCGATCTGCAAACCGAGATGGAGCTGCGCTACATTCCGGGCAGCAATAGCTTCAGCCTGCATGATGTGCTGACCAACCACGCCGACTACCCGCATGATTACCAGATCATCTATCACAGCAACTTCAGCAAACCGATCCTCGAAGAGGGCGCGCGCTTTATCACGCCGCTGGAGAGCGTCAGCCCGTTCAATGACTACGCCAAAGGCGGCATGAAAACGTGGCAAACCTATGCCGGGCCGACCAAAGGCTTCGACGAAATGGTCTTTAATATCAAACCGCTGGCCGATGCGAACAAGCAGACCGTCGCCGCGCTGCTGAATAAAGCGGGCGATAAAGGCGTGGCGATTGACTACAACACCGATCAGCTGCCGGTGCTGACGCTGTGGAAAAATACCGATACCGAAAAACAGGGGTACGTTACCGGCATCGAGCCGGGCACCAGCTACGCCTACCCGGTCACCATCGAGCGCGAGCAGAAACGCGTTAAGCAACTTCAGGCAGGCCAGAGCACCCGCTTCGACCTCACCTATACCCTGCTGCACAACCGCGATCAGGTGGCGAAAGTTGAAGAGCGCGTGAAAACCATTCAGGGCGACAAAGCCCCGCAATCTATTGATACGCCGATGGCGAAAGAGTAACGCCAGGCATAAAAAAAACCGCGCCGGTCTCCCGTGCGCGGTTTTTTTACGCCTCAGCTATCAGGCTTTTTCAGCCGCGAGCTGCGCTTTCTTCTCCAGCTTATCGAGCAGCTTCTGATGAATGCCGCCGAAGCCGCCGTTACTCATCACCAGAATGTGATCGCCCGGCTGGGCGCTTTTCACAATCTGATCCGCCAGTGTATCGACATCCGCGCTCCAGTGCGCAGGCTGGATACAAGCCTCCGCCACTTCCGCGACCTGCCACGGAATATGCTGCGGTTGCAGGAGGAAGACTTCATCGGCGCGGCCCAGCGACGGCGCGAGATCGTCTTTGCACAGCCCCATTTTCATGGTGTTGGAGCGCGGCTCCAGCACGGCGATGATCTTCGCCGTCCCGCCCACTTTACCGCGCAGCGCGGCGAGTGTGGCGAGGATTGCCGTCGGGTGATGCGCGAAATCGTCATACACGCAGACGCCGTGCGCTTCACCGCGCAGCTCAAGGCGGCGGCGGGCGTTGATAAACGAACCGAGCGCATTGGCGGCATCCGCAGGCGTAACGCCAACATGACGCGCAGCGGCGATCGCCATCAGACCGTTATGCATGTTGTGCTCGCCCACCAGGCCCCAGTTGACCTGGCCGACGCATTCACCATCCAGCCACACTTCCCAGCTTGAAGCGTCGGTGGTCAACTTCTTCGCCTGCCAGTGGCCCTGATCGCCCACCAGCTCCTGCTCGCTCCAGCAGCCCATCGCCATCGTCTGTTTCAGGTTGATGTCGTTTTCCGGCCAGATGATTTTCCCCTGCCCCGGTACGATGCGCACCAGGTGGTGGAACTGCTTCTGGATCGCTTTCAGATCGTCAAAAATGTCCGCGTGATCGAACTCAAGGTTGTTGAGGATCAGCGTGCGCGGGCAGTAGTGGACGAATTTGGAGCGCTTATCGAAGAAGGCACAGTCGTATTCGTCAGCTTCGATAACGAAAAAATCGCTCTCGCCGAGGCGCGCGGAAACATCGAAATTGCCCGGCACGCCGCCGATGACAAAACCGGGTTTATAGCCACAGGCTTCGAGGATCCAGGTCGCCATCCCGGCGGTGGTGGTCTTGCCGTGCGTACCGGCAACCGCCACAACCCAGCGGTCGCGCAGCACAAAATCATGCAGCCATTGCGGGCCGGACATAAACGGAATGTTCTTCTCCAGCACCGCTTCGACACACGGATTTCCGCGGGTCATCGCATTGCCGATGATCACCAAATCCGGCGCGGGATCGAGCTGGCTTGCGTCATATCCCTGAATTAAATCAATGCCTTGCTTCTCAAGCAGCGTGCTCATCGGCGGATAGACATTGGCATCCGAACCCGTTACCTGGTGGCCCAGCGAGCGCGCCAGCATTGCCAGCCCGCCCATGAAAGTGCCACAAATCCCCAAAATATGAATGCGCATACGTCATTATCCTTGCTTAACCTGGCGCACATTTTACGCATATGTTTAACGTCTGAGAAATGCATTTCAGGATAATCCGTACCCCGCTGGCGCGATTCACCTGTGCGCGAAGTTTTGAATGTTTGTTAGTATTGTTGCATGTCCGCTGCGTTTTCGTTTGCGAAAGCTCGGGTTGTTACCGTTTCGTTGGTTAACGACCCTGAACTTCTCCGTCAAACACGCTGAAAACCGCAGGCTACAATCGCTTTACTCCATATTCAAAAATGCAGGGAAAGTGTTATGAAAACGTTAGGTGAATTTATTGTCGAAAAGCAGCATGAGTTCTCGCATGCCACGGGTGAACTGACTGCTTTACTGTCGGCGATAAAACTGGGCGCCAAGATCATTCATCGCGATATCAATAAGGCCGGTCTGGTCGATATCCTGGGTGCCAGCGGTGCTGAGAACGTACAGGGCGAAGTGCAGCAAAAACTCGACCTGTTTGCGAACGAGAAACTGAAATCCGCGCTGCGCGCCCGCGATATCGTCGCCGGTATCGCTTCTGAAGAAGAAGATGAGATCGTCGTTTTCGAAGGGTGCGAACACGCTAAATACGTGGTGCTGATGGATCCGCTGGATGGCTCCTCCAACATCGACGTTAACGTCTCTGTTGGCACCATCTTCTCTATCTACCGCCGCGTTACGCCTGTTGGTACGCCGGTCACCGAAGAGGATTTCCTGCAGCCGGGCAACAAACAAGTTGCTGCCGGTTATGTGGTTTACGGCTCGTCGACAATGCTGGTCTACACCACCGGCTGCGGCGTTCACGCCTTCACCTACGATCCGTCACTTGGCGTCTTCTGTCTCTCCCAGGAGCGCATGCGCTTCCCGGAACGCGGCAACACCTACTCGATTAACGAAGGGAACTACATCAAATTCCCGCAGGGCGTGAAGAAGTACCTCAAGTTCTGCCAGGAAGAGGATAAAGCGACCCACCGCCCTTACACCTCGCGCTACATCGGCTCACTGGTGGCGGATTTCCACCGTAACCTGCTGAAAGGCGGCATCTACCTCTACCCGAGCACCGCCAGCCACCCGCAAGGGAAACTGCGCCTGCTGTATGAGTGCAACCCGATGGCCTTCCTCGCGGAACAGGCCGGCGGCAAAGCGAGCGACGGTAAAGAGCGTATTCTTGATATTCAGCCAGAGAGCCTGCACCAGCGCCGTCCGTTCTTCGTCGGCAATGAGCATATGGTGGATGATGTTGAGCGTTATATGCGTGAGTATCCGGACGCATAACAAGTTGTGATGGCCGGAGGGCGCGATGGCCCTCCGGCCAATATTTACTTCACAAAGGTACGCTTCACGCGTTCGGACACGATGAAGTAAGGGATCCAGATACAGGCGTTCAGCACATTGCGCACCAGCGGTTTCACCGTCTCAAAGACATAAGGCACATTCAGATAGTGGTGCCCCAACAGCAGATCGACGGCGACAAAGGCCGTACCCACCCCCACCAGTACAATGTAATGCCGCGGCAGCTGACGCTTTTTACGGAAAAAGAGGCTGCTGACAAACAGCGCATAGGCAAACATGCCGACAAACGACGCCAGCTCGAAAAAGAGGATCCCTTTCTGCCCCGAGCCAATCAGCGCGAAGTTCTCCATTAAAAAGCGCAGCGTAAAGTTAATGGATATCAGGTTGACGATGATCGACGCAACCAACCCCAGCGCCGGAAGATAGAGCCAGCCGCGGATCTTTTTAAACTCGCGCTCCTCGCAGACGGCACAATAGTCGCTGCCCTTCAGCGCCTCGCTATCACATTGAATACATACAGCCATAACACCTTACCTTTGATTATGCTTGCGTCTGCAAACGGAACGACGCCATCGCTTCAAGCAGCTCTCGTGATTGCTGCTCCAGCGAGCGCGTCGCCGCAGACGATTGTTGTACCAGCGCCGCATTCTGCTGCGCCGTTTCATCCATCTGACTTACTGCAATATTAACCTGCTCAATACCGCGACTCTGCTCTTGCGAGGCGTTAGCAATTTCGCGCATCAATTTAGTCATGCGCAACACCTCTTCGGCGATCTCATCCATCGTTTCACCGGCCTGCATCGCCAGATCGCTGCCTTCAGAGACCTGCGCCTGCGAGCTGCTGATAAGCTGGCGGATCTCTTTCGCGGAGTCGGCGCTGCGGCTGGCGAGGCTGCGTACTTCGCCCGCCACTACCGCAAAGCCTCTGCCCTGTTCACCCGCGCGCGCCGCTTCGACGGCGGCGTTGAGCGCCAGAATATTGGTCTGGAAAGCAATGGCGTCGATCACGCTGAGGATATCGGCGATGCGATCGGAACTGCCAGCGATATCGCGCATTTTCTCAATCACATAGCAGACCATTTCACTGCCGCGATCGGCGGTTTCGGAGACAGTTTTCGCCAGCTTATGCGCCTGCTCGGCGTTGTCGGCGTTGAGTTTCACCGTGGCGGTGATCTGCTCCATGCTGGCGGCGGTCTGCTCAAGCGAAGTGGCGGTGGATTCGGTGCGCTGCGAGAGATCGAGGTTGCCTGCCGCCAGCTCCCGGCTACCGGTATCAATCTGCGAACTGGCATCGCGCACGCGCATCACGGAGCCGATCAGCGCATGGCGCATCTCCTCAATCGCCGCGTTCAGGCGGTTAAACTCTTTTCCCGTCACTTCGGTTTTCGCGGCAATCAGGTTGCCTGCCGCCACCTGTTCCAGCTGTTGAATCGAGGTATCGAGGGGTTTAAGCAGCATATGGCGCAGCGCCAGCCAGGCCAGCACGATAATCCCGGCCACCAGCAGGGCGACCACAAAAATCAGCGACATAACAAAGCGCTTACTGCTCTGCACGGCTGCCACTTCGGTTTTACCGCGCGCTTCGCCCCACGCCTGGAAGGCCTGCATATCGTTATCGAACTGGCGGGAGACAGGGATCAGTTTGCTTTCGAGGAGTTCGTAATAGGCATCGGCGCTCTGTTGGTTGAGCGCGTCCTGCATCGGCTTAATGCCCTGGCTGACGTAATCGCCATAGCTTTTCGCCACCTTTGCCAGCAGCGCCGCGCCCTGCTCATCATCAACGCCCGCGCTGATAACGCCAGTGAGGGACTGCTCGCCGAGCGCGATTTCGTTATTAATCAGTTTTACGGAGTTGGCTGCATCATCAAGCAGCCCCACCTCCATCATGCGCACCGCCTGGCCGGCTTCGTTGCGCGCGCGCAGAATCATGGTGTAGCCGCTGTTCAGGCGCGCCATCTTTTCGCCCTGTAGCTGGTTGATTCGCGCCAGCGAGGCGGAGCTCTTATTGAGCGCATAAATACCGATGCCGCTGACCAGCAGCAGCAGAAGAGTCATAACAGCCAGCAGAGAAAGTAAGCCCGTACGGATCGAAAGCGTTTTAAGCATGATGTGGATTCCGGTAGCGAAGAACTTTTTGGCGTAAATTAAGCCCATTCGACAGTTATCGACCGCTACCGGAATTCCTTTAGAAGAAAAATAGCAATTTCAATATCTTGTTACTTTGTTGCCGTTGGGCTTACCCGCGTCACCGGCGAGTTCTGCCGGCTCTCCCACAGCACCGTCAGGCCGCGTTGCAGGGCGATAAAGATAAACAGCAGGATGCCGATGGCGATCTTCGTCCACCATGAACTGAGCGTGCCATCGAAGTTGATATAGGTCTGAATCAGCCCCTGGATACCCACGCCGAACAGCGTGCCAAGCACCGTGCCAACGCCGCCGCTCAGCAGCGTGCCGCCGATCACCACCGAGGCAATCGCATCCAGCTCGACGCCCACGCCCGCCAGCGCATAGCCCGCCTGGGTGTAGATGGAGAAGACAATCCCGGCAAGCGTTGCCAGCCCCGTTGAGAGCATATAGATGCGAATGGTGGTGCTGCGCGTCGAGATGCCCATCAGGTTCGACGAGGTGGCGTTACCGCCAATGGCGTACACTTCGTTGCCAAAACGAGTGCGGTGAGCAAGGAAAATGCCGACCACCACCACCATCAGCATCAGCAGCCCCATCGCGCTCAACCTCCCGCCGCCGGGGATGGTCCAGGCGAGGCTGGAGAGGGTGTCATACATCGGGTGGTTAATGGGAATCGACTCTTCCGACAGCAGATAGCTAACCCCGCGCAGAAAGAACATCCCGGCGAGGGTGATGATAAAGGCCGGGATTTTCAGCGCGTCGATCAAAAGCCCCATAAAGGCACCGAAAGCGCAGCCCATCAGCAAAATCAGCGGAAAGGCGAGCAGCGGCGAGATGCCCCAGGCACCAATCGCTTTTGCCAGGAAGACGCCGGTAAAAGCAATGACCGAGCCGACGGAGAGATCGATACCGCCGGAGAGGATCACAAAGGTCATACCGACGGCGATAATGCCGAGAAAGGCGTTATCCGTCAGGATATTACAGATGACGCGCGTCGAGGCGAAGCCGGGAAACTGCGTCAGGCAGTAGAGATAGCCGAGCACGAAAACGCCCAGCGTGATCATCAACGGCAGGTTACGTTTTATCATGACCGCGCACTCCTTTAAGCAACGCAATAAAGCGCGGCGACTGGACAATCAGCACACACATCACCACCACCGCTTTCACTACCTGGTTAAGCTCCGGCTGAAAACCGGAGAGCAGAATACCGGTGTTCATGCCCTGAATAATCAGCGCCCCCACCACCGACAGCACAATGTTGAAACGCCCACCCATCAGCGAGCCGCCGCCAATCACCACCGCCAGAATGGCATCCAGCTCCAGCCACAGCCCGGCGTTGTTGGCATCCGCGCCGCGAATATCCGCGGTGAGAATCACCCCGGCGATGGCCGCGCAAACGCCGCTCAGCACGTAGGTCAGCATTACTACCAGCCGCGTATTTACCCCGGCGTTTTTTGCCGCGCGGATATTAATCCCCACCGCTTCGATAAACATGCCCAGCGCCGTTTTGCGGGTAAAGAGCCAGAAGATGAGCAATGTCACCAGCGCGATGATCACCGGCGTTGGAAAGAGCAGCAGCGAGCCGCTGCCGAGCCACGCCAGCGATGGCGCGTTAAAGGTGACGATCTGCCCGGAGGTGATCAACTGCGCCACCCCGCGCCCGGCGACCATCAGGATCAGCGTGGCAACAAAGGGCTGGATCTTGAGGATCGCCACCAGAATGCCGTTCCACAGCCCGGCCAGCACGCCGGTGGCCAGCGCCGCCAGCAGCACTACCGTCAGGCTATGGCCGGAGACGGTTAATGATGCCGCCGTCGCGCCGGCAATCGCCATCACCGCACCGACGGAGAGATCGATGCCGCCGGTGGCAATCACCAGCGTCATGCCGATGGCCAGCAGCGCGACCGGCGCTGCGCGGTTAAGAATATCGATCGGGCTGCCAAACAGGCGGCCATCCTGCAACACCACCTGGTAAAAATGGGGCGCGACCAGGCTGTCCACCAGTAAAACCAGCAGCAGGGCTAAGATCTGCGGCGTGCCGGTCGGCCAGCTAAAACGGCGCTTCGGCTGCGCCTGTTGGCCCAGTGATTGAGGCATCACACTCTACTCCTTACGCCGCAATGGCATTCATGATCGCCGGAACGGAAAGCTCGGCGAGCGGGATCTCGGCGACCTGCTTGCGATCGCGCATGATGATCACCCGATCCGCATAGCCCACCAGCTCCTCCAGCTCAGAGGAGATCACCAGCAGCGCCAGCCCGTCGGCGCAGAGGGTCTCGATCAGGCGGATGATTTCAGCATGCGCGCCAACATCAATCCCGCGCGTGGGTTCATCGAGGATCAGGAACTGCGGGCGCGTCAGCAGCCAGCGCGAGAGCAGCACTTTTTGCTGATTGCCGCCGGAGAGAAACTCAATCGGCTGTTCGGCGCTCGGCGTGCGAATGCCCAGCTGGCGGATAAAGCGCTCGGCAATCGCGTTCTGCTCTTTACGCGGGATCGGCCGCAGCCAGCCGCGCTGGGCCTGTAGCGCCAGCACGATATTCTCGCGTACCGAAGCGGCGGCAATAATGCCGTCGGTTTTGCGATCTTCCGGACAGAAACCGATCCCAAGACAGGAGGCGCGATGGGGCGAGCGCAGGGTTTGCGGCTGGCCTTTGATCATCGCGCTGCCGCTGTCGGCGGGCTTAATGCCGAATATCACCTCTGCCGTTTCGGTGCGCCCGGAGCCTAGCAGCCCGGCAAGACCGACGATCTCACCGGGGCGAACCTCAAGATCGAACGGAGCAATGACCCCTTTCTTGCCGTAGTTGTTAAAGGCGGCCACCGGCTTGTTGCTGAGCAGCGTGCGCCCGGCGCGTTGCAGGGCGTTACTTTCAAGCTCGCGGCCCAGCATCATCTTCACCAGCTCAATCTGCGGCAGCTCGCGCGTTTCGCGACAGCCGACAAAGCTGCCGTTGCGCAGCACGGTGATGCGGTCGCAAACGGTGTAAACCTGGTCGAGAAAGTGGGTCACGAAGATGAGGCTGACGCCCTGATCGCGCAACTGGCGCATCAGGGTGAAGAGCATCTCCACTTCCTGGGTATCAAGACTGGCGGTTGGCTCATCGAGGATCAGCACTTTTGCCGAGAGATCGATAGCACGGCAGATGGCGACAATCTGCTGCATCGCCACGGAGAAGCGGTTAAGCGGCTCGCGCACGTCGAGCGAGAAGCCGTAAGATTGCATCAGCTCGCTGGCGCGCTGCTCCATCTCTTTGCGGCGCAGCAGGCCGAAGCGGCGCGGCTCACGGCCAATAAAGAGGTTATCCGCCACCGACATATTCGGTAGCAGGTTCACTTCCTGGTAAACGGTGCCAATCCCCAGTTGTTGGGCATGGGCGGTATTTTTGGGATTGATGGCCTGGCCTTCAAGCCAGATGGTGCCCTTATCCGCGTGGTAAACCCCGGTCAGCGCTTTGATAAGCGTCGATTTTCCCGCGCCGTTCTCACCGAGCAGGGCCATGATTTCACCGCGTCGCAGCGAGAAATCCACGTTATCGAGCGCTTTTACGCCGGGAAAGAATTTACTTAAGCCTTCGGTACGCAGGATTTCCTGGTGTGCTTCCGCGTTCATTGTTGACCCCTTACACAGATGCCCTCTCCCCGGCGGGGAGAGGGACGACAGGACTCAGTAACCCATGTTTTTCTTCTTCTCCAGCTCCTCTTTCGCCGTATCCGGCAGATAGAGGGTGGATTTGGTAATGGTCAACTTCGGCGGCTCGGTGCCATCCTTTTTGAATTTCTCCAGCGCGTCGAATGCCGGGCCTGCCATGTTCGGCGTCAGCTCGACGCTGGCATTGGCTTCGCCATCGATCATCGCTTTATAGATATCCGGTACGCCGTCGATAGAGCCGGTGAGGATATCTTTGCCCGGTTTCAGGCCCGCTTCTTTAATGGCCTGAATGGCACCAATCGCCATGTCGTCGTTATGGGCGTAAACCATGCAGATGTTTTTGCCGTTGTTCTCGGCTTTGATAAAGCTCTCCATCACCTCTTTACCTTTACTGCGGGTAAAGTCGCCGGACTGAGAGCGGATAATTTTGATGTTAGAGGCTTTAGAGATCGCTTCTGCGAACCCTTTCTTACGGTCGATGGCGACGCTTGCGCCAACGGTGCCCTGCAGCTCAACCACGTTACACGGTTTGCCTGCGACGGTTTTCACCAGCCATTCACCAATCAGCTTCCCTTCAAGGACGTTGTCAGCGGTAACGGTAGTCATATAGAGCGATTTGTCTTTCACATCGATGGAGCGGTCGAGCAGGAAGACCGGGATCTTCGCCTCTTTCGCTTCTTTCAGCACCGGCTCCCAGCCTGTGGCAACCACCGGGGCGATAAAGATGGCGTCAACGCCCTGCGCGATAAAGGAGCGCACCGCTTTAAGCTGGTTCTCCTGCTTTTGCTGACCGTCAGCAATCTTCAGCGTAATGCCGCGTTTGCTGGCTTCGCTTTTCGCGACGTTGGTTTCAGCGGCACGCCAGCCGGACTCCGAACCGACCTGTGAAAATCCCACGGTTAACGACGCAGCCATCGCCATAGACGACATAGCTGCCGAAACTGCTGTGACAAGAAGTAAACGCTTCCACATAAGAGCATCCTCGTAGGGTTATTGTTGGCTACTACTTCGCCTGCGGGGAAACTATAGACAATCGGAGATGTAACAAAATGAGTTACATCACAAATCGGAAAAGTGAATGAATTGTTAGTTATCAGTTGCGATCTGGCGCGCGAAAAGGGGAGGCGAAACACAGCAGGAATCTCCCTTGAAATTGCAGAAATTTACTGGCGCAGCAAAAACACATTTTTACGCTGTAACCGCTTACACAAAATTATTCAGTATGCTGCTATGGATATGGACAAAGTTGTCATTAAATGGTGCCGGTAAAGGCTCTGAAAAGTCGCTGGCGAGTAAAACAGCCCAAGACATTCACCGCCAGTTGGCTATAATACCCGGCACTTGTTTGCCACACATTTTAAAGGAAACAAACATGAGCTTACTCAACGTCCCGGCGGGTAAAGATCTGCCAGAAGATATCTATGTTGTTATCGAAATTCCGGCTAACGCTGACCCGATCAAATACGAAGTCGACAAAGAGAGCGGCGCGCTGTTCGTTGACCGCTTCATGTCCACCGCGATGTTCTATCCGTGCAACTACGGTTACATCAACCACACCCTCTCTCTGGATGGTGACCCGGTAGACGTGCTGGTGCCGACGCCGTACCCGCTGGAGCCAGGCTCTGTGATCCGCTGCCGTCCGGTTGGCGTGCTGAAAATGACCGACGAATCCGGTGAAGATGCGAAGCTGGTTGCGGTTCCGCACACCAAGCTGAGCAAAGAGTACGATCACATTAAAGATGTGAACGACCTGCCGGAACTGCTGAAAGCGCAGATCACTCACTTCTTCGAGCACTACAAAGATCTCGAAAAAGGCAAATGGGTGAAAGTGGACGGTTGGGACAACGCTGAAGCGGCGAAAGCTGAAATCGTTGCCTCCTTCGAGCGCGCTGCCAAGAAGTAAGCCGTTTTCGTAAGAGAAGCCCTGTCGCGCAGTATGCGCACAGGGCTTTTTTTATTTGTGCAGATTGGGGTTGCCGGATGGCGGGTTAGCCCTCCGGCTTTCGGCGTCGGCCTGCTTTGCCGTGCCTTATCCGGCCTACGACGTGCGCCTTTGGCATGCGAGATAACAGTGGTTGCGGTTAAACGTAGGCCGGATAAGCGCAGCGCCATCCGGCAAAAATGCGCGGCGCAAAAAAAAACCGCGCCATTGGCGCGGTTCTCTGTGACTGATTACTACTTTTGATAATGGTCGCGGTCAAGCCAGTCGCCGCTTTCAATCAAGGTTTTCCCCTCAACAGAACGCTGGTAGACGTACATCCATGCGCCACCATACGGCGTCTGGATCAACTGCCGTTTATACTCGCCGCCTGCGGTACGCAGGGCGTCCAGCTCACCGAGCGTTGAGGCGTCGATGCGATAGACTTCACCCAGCACGCTGCCGTTGCCCGGCACCGCGCCTGGGTAGTGCCCCAGGCTGTACAGCTGATGATTTTCAACGCTGAAGTCGCCCAGCCACTGAGCGTTGGTCATCCAGTGGCTGTTGCCCTGCTTGCGTCGTAAACTGCCGTAGACAAATATTCGCATTGCTAAAACTCAAACTGATAGAGCAAATCAAGTGCCTGATCTACGCCAGACACCGCTTCAAGATACAGCTTAGGCATCAGGCGATAACGTAACGTGAGAGTCGCCAGTGAGTCAAAAATTCCTACACCATATTTTACTTGTAGACCCGGCAGCACATAGCCGCTGACCACCACTTGTGAGGAGTCGCCGACGCCCTGTGTGTCCAGCGCCAGGTTGCTGACGCCAAAGGTCTCGCCGATTTTACCCACAACCTGCCCACTTTGCGCAACCCCAAGACCAATTAACATCGACGTCATTGCCGCACTATCGCTCTGTTCGCTCTCCAGCCCCTGCCCGCGAAGCAGGTAGGACAACGCTTCCTGCTGTGACATCGCCGGGTCGGAGAAGATCTCCGCTTTCGGTTCATCCGCAGAGCCGGTGACGCGCACCCCGGCAATCACATCGTTCTCCGTGGCTTCCGGGTTACGGATCGCTTCGAGGTTAAGCAGCGGCTGATCCGGCGGGCCGGAGAAGAGCAGCTCACCTTTACGCACAATCAGATCCTGCCCGTATGCGCGGAAGCGCCCTTCCGGAATATTGATCTGCCCGTTCAGCCCAAGGCCCTGCTTATCCTGCGCCACTTTCAGATCGCCCGTCAGCCGCGCTTTCAGGCCGAAGGCCGAGAGCCGCACGTTGTTGCCGACATGCACCGTCACATTGCTGTTGATCGGGATCGACGCACGCTGCTCCTCTTCTGGTTGCAACTGGTCGTTGAGCATTACCTCATCGCTGGAGACGCCGACTGCGCTCTCCGGCACATCGTGCACCACAATGCGCGCCCACGGCACATCAACATCGCCGTCGAGAGTGAACAGGCTCGGCGTCGCTTCAAACACCACATCCGGCGAGACATCGAGGCGCACCATCGGCGGCACGGTAATGCGCACCTTGCTGCCTTTCGCCGCAATGCGCGCGCGCCAGTTGTTGATCTGGCTCCAGTCCGCATCGCCGCTGAGGTTGATCTGCCCCTGGCTGGTACGTACCACGCCTTGCAACGTTGACGTTGTTCCGTTGAAGTTCATCGCCAATTGGCTCGGCTGCATGTCGAACGGCATAAAGTTGCCCTCAACATCCAGCGCATTCAGCCCAAGCTGCCCAAACAGCTGCGGGCTTTGAGCGTTGCCGCCAAGGCGTAGGTTGGCATTGAGCGTCCCCGCCGCTTTCTCGCCGCGGCTAAAGATGGCATTCGCCATCGCCAGCGAGAAGTTGCGAATGTTCACCGTCCCGCCGAGATTGCGTCGACCTTGCGGATCGGTGACCTGAATCTGGCCGTCGAACTGGCCATTATTGGTCAGCCGCATCAGCCAGCCGAGATCGGCGCGATCGTTTTGCAGCTTCGCATTCAGGTTCAGCGTGTCGAAGGCGACCGGCAATGGCGCACCATTGACCTCCTGCGTCACTTTCACCCCGCGCCCGGCAAGCGTCACCTGCCCCTGTGGCAGACCTGGTTTAGTGCTGTCCCAGCTGACATCCGCTTTGCCGCTAAAGACACCGCTCGCCTGCGTCGCTTCCGGCATAAACGGTTTCAGCATCGCAAGGTCGAAACGATTGAGATTGACCACCGCGCGCCCTGCCGCACCGGCATCAATGGTTTGCGGCACGCACAGCTCGGCATTCGGGTTGAGCCAGCAGTGCGGGCCAATGGCGATCTTCTGCTCCTGGTTGCGGTAATCGAGCGCAATCGGGCGCGTCAGCGACCATGGCCCCACTGGCGTGGCGAAGCGCGTGTCGCTGAGCGTCCCTTTCCAGCGCTGCTGCTGGCGATCGAAACTGCCTGCCAGCGCCAGCTGACCGGAGACCGGTTCGCCCTGCACGCGCAGCTGCAATTTATGCTGCTTCTCATTGCCGTCGGCGGCCAGCGTCACCAGGCTGATGTTGACGCCAGGCTGGGCGATACGCTCAACGCGCACGTTCAGCTTGCCGCCAATCTGATCGCTGGATTTCACATCCCCTTCCACACGCACGCGGGCGATGGAGAGTTCCTGCCAGCGCAGATTGTTGGCAGTAATGTCCGCTAGCGCCTGCGGCGCATCGACGGTGCCACGCACTTTCACCACCCCTTTCGCCGTGCCGCCAAGACCCGGCAGCGCGTTATCGAGGCCTGGCGCATCGATAGTGGCGTCAAGGTTGAGATCTTTTACTCCCAGCTCGCCTTTGATATCAGCACTGTTTTTGCCCAGCTCAAGGTGCAGGCCGGGGATCACCCATTGCAGGTAGCTGTTGCCTTTCAGCTGCCCGTCGACCTTGACCCGGTTCTGCTTGACGTTGCCGTTAAGCTTCAGCTCCGGTACATCCATCTGCCAGCTGCCGCCGTAAAGGCTGCCGCGGGTTTTCACCAGGCCATTGAGCTTCGCAGGCCACTCGGGGAAGGCTTTTGTCGTATCAATGCCGTTCAGCGTCAGCTCGCCGCGCCAGCTGATCGCCTGCTGCCAGTCGAGCAGCGCTTTCAGTTCGGTGGTGCCCTGCAGCGCAGCAATAGAGAGCTTATCGATGCTGATCTGCTGCTCGTTGCCTTTACCGTCCAGCGTGATGGTAGCCGGCAGAACCTGCTGCCCTTTTACCGCCGTACGGAACGAGAGCGCGTAGTCGGTCATTTTGCCGCTGAGCTTCAGCTTCAGGTTATCGGCCTGGTACTGCTTCTCGCCGGTAAAAGGCCAGTAGAGCTGCTGGCTGGTGATATCAAGATTGAGCGGTAACCCCGCTTCTGCCAGCCGCGTCTGCGCCCGCAGCACCATATCCACCGGGCCAGAGAGGTTAACGCCAAGCTCCAGCTGCTTGCGCATTTCGCCGCCCACTTTCAGCTTCACCTTCTCGCCTTTCAGCGGATCGACATTCAGCGTCGAGTTGAGCGTGATATCGACCGGCCAGCTATCGCGCAGCTGCGCGGTGCCGGTGGCGTTGACCTGGCCCTGATTCGAGTCGATATCGAAGGCGTCGAGCTTCATCTGCCCGTCAATGCTGCTCACTTTCAGCAGCAGGCTGCGCACGAGGATATCGGTATCGCCGGTCAGGCGCAGCTGCTCACCGCGAAACGCTTCAATATTGAGGTTGAGCGGCAGATGCACATCCTGCATCTCCGGCAGCAGCGGCTTCTCAAACAACGCTTTCAGCGTTTCGCCCAGCGGTTTCTCTTCCGGTTTGGGGTTGTGAACCTTCGGATCGAGAACCTCTTCCTGCGCCACATCGGCCGCTTTCGGCAGCGCAATCAGCAAGCCCTGTAGCGAGGTCGGTTTCAGGGTCAGGTTTTTCTCCTGCCAGTTCAGGCCGGAGCTAAAATCCATCAGCGAGACGGTGGTGTCATCAATTTTGATATTGATGTTTTCCAGCGCCACCCGGCTCAGGGTAATCGGGTACGGCGTGGAGAGGTTCAGCGGCCCGCTATCCTCCTCTTCCACCTTCTGCGCAGGCGGCATCTTTTTGGTGTCGATCGCCACGTTGATATCTTTCAGCGACAGATCGTTAACGCAAACACTGCTGTTGCGCAGGCAGCCGAGGTTAAGCGCAAAGTGGATCTGCCCCGCGTCGACCGCCACGCCCGGCTGGGTATAGCGGATATTTTTCAGCGACAGATCGCGCCAGCCGCCGGTGACCTGACCGATCTCCAGCCCCGGCACCCAGCGGTTCGCTGCTTTAAACAGCAGATGCAGGCCGCTGGTGGTGCCGACCAGAAAGATCGCCGTACCCAGCAGTAATACAAGAAACGCCACCACGCCGAGGCTGATCTTCTTCCATAAACTCATAATTCTGGCCCCAACCCGATGTAAAACTGCAACCCGTGCTCCTCTTTATCGCCGACCGGTACCGCGAAATCGAGCTTGATCGGCCCGACCGGCGACTGCCAGCGCACGCCAACGCCGGTGCCGGTTTTAAAGTTGCTGCGGCGGATATCGCTCACCGCTTCGCCGCTGTCGACAAACACAGCGCCCCACCATTTACCAGTGACGTTGTACTGGTACTCCAGCGAGCCGGTGGCCAGTTTTGAGGCGCCGATCAGTTTGCCGCGTTCGTTCTCCGGGGAGATCGATTTGTATTTATAACCACGAATGCTGCGATCGCCCCCGGCGAAGAAGCGCAGATCCGGCGGCACGCGCTGGAAATCACCGGTTTCAATCCAGCCGAGGTTGCCGCGCGCGATAAAGCGGTGGCGATCGTAGAGCGTACGAATCCAGACGTTTTGCGCCTGCAAGACGAGGAAGTCGACATCCGATCCCCAGGCGGTGTTGGAGTAATCGACCGAGTAGCGCTGGGAGTCGCCCCAGGTTGGCATCAGGCCGCCGCGCGAGCGGGTACGGCTAATCATCACGCCCGGATAGAGCAGCATGGTGGTGTTGGTGACGTTGGCCTGGGTAAAGTGATCGAGGCTCCAGCGCAGGTTGATCGCCCGCTGCCAGCCGCTGGAGAGATCCCAGTAGCGCGACAGCGCGAGCGTCGTTGAGTCCGCTTCCGTATCGTTAAGATCGGTACGCTTGAACCCGCCCTGCACCAGGTAATACTGCTCCAGCGGATTTTTCAGCAGCGGCATCTTGTAGCTGAAATCGAGCTGCTGCTCCGGTGCCGAGACGCTCATGCTGGTGGTAAAGCTGTGGCCGTAGGAGTTGACCCACGGTTTTTTCCACGTCGCTTTGACGCGCGGCCCGACATCGGTGGAGTAACCGACACCGGTCTCAATGGTGTTTTCCGTGCGCGGCGAAACCACGCCTCTCAGCGGCAGCACTTTGGTCTTACGCGCTTTATCGAACTCCGGCGCGACAATCACCGAGTTAAACCAGCCGGTGGCGGAGAGGCGGCGGTTAAGCTCCGCCAGATCCTGGGTCTGGTAATAGTCCCCCTCGTGGAAAGGGATGAGGTTTTGCAGATACTCGTCGCGAATTTGCGAGCCCTGGAAGGTAACATCGCCGAAGCGGTAACGCTGACCGCTGTCATAATCGATATCCCAGAACGCCTGGCGGCGATCCAGCGCAATACCCAGCTGGCTTTTGTTGAACTGGCTGTCAAAGTAGCCTTTACGCAGCGCGACGCTGGTAAGGGATTTTTTAAAGCTGTCGTAGTCGTGATGGTTTAACACCGTGCCGATAGCCGGGCGCTTTTTCAGCAGCGAAAGGTAGTCGCTGTCGGTACGCGCGCCGCCGCGCAGGATCACGTTGTTGCCGCCGATGCGCACAGGCTCACCCGCCGTAACGCGGGCGATAAGCACCTGGCGCCCCTTTTCCGGCGGTGGACGCAGTTCGAAAACAATGGTTGGCTCGTAGTAGCCTAACGCTTTTAACCCTTCGCGGATGGCATCATCAACGCGCGCCTGGAAACGGCGGTCGGGCGTCACTTCATCACTCTGGATAGTCGACAGTTGGGCGCGCACATTTTTCTGCAGTTGCCCGGTTAACCCCTCAAGTTGCAATCGCACATTGGCGGCGAATGCCGTTTCGCTCACCAGCAACAAACCGGCAAAACATAAAAGACGGATCTTTGGCACGTTCTCTCCTGAATATCCTCGCTCCCACTCCTGGAAGGAAACGTAAGCGCAGCTCCGCGCTGGGCCTGATTGTGCCACGACAGCAGCAGCCAGGCTGATAAAAACCCGCATTATCGGGTTGAAAAACGGACGACTAGCCCAAAATTTCTTATGTTTAAATCTAGTCTGATTTAGGTCGTACATTGTGTTAAAACACCATCCTTAACACAACCCTAACCGCAATGACACTCGCCGGGAGGTATTACCGTGAGCCTGTTCGATAAAAATAACCTTGTTTCTCAGTCTGATGCTCTGCCCGGACGCCCGACGCCGATGCCTGTCGCCAGTTTACACGCTGTTAACGAGCACTCGATGACACATGTGCCGGAGGGCATGGAGGTGGCGATTTTCGCCATGGGTTGCTTCTGGGGCGTGGAACGCCTCTTCTGGCAGCGCGAAGGGGTCTACAGCACTGCCGCAGGCTACACCGGCGGCTACACGCCAAACCCAACCTACCGCGAAGTGTGCAGCGGCCAGACCGGGCATGCCGAAGCGGTACGCGTGGTTTACGATCCGAACGTGGTGAGCTACGAGCAGCTGTTGCAGATTTTCTGGGAGAACCACGATCCGGCGCAGGGGATGCGTCAGGGCAACGATCGCGGCACGCAATACCGCTCCGCCATCTATCCGCTCACCCCGGAGCAGGACGCCGCCGCCCGCGAAAGCCTGGCGCGCTTCCAGGCCGCCATGCGTGAAGCGGGTGACGCACGCACCGTCACCACTGAGATCGCCAGCGCCAAACCGTTCTACTACGCGGAAGATGAGCACCAGCAATATCTCTATAAAAATCCGCAGGGCTATTGCGGGATCGGTGGTATCGGCGTGTGCTTGCCGCCGCAGCTTAATCCCTAAATAAAGGGGGGAATAGGCGACAAAAAGTGGCGAAATTAGCCGCTGGCAGGCTGTAACACGCTTACGCTATACTAACGGCGCAATTGCCGGTCCACCGCTTCGGGCCGGCATTCATTGTGTTTACCACATGGATATTCCAAAAAAACCTTCCGAGGATCCGGTTAATAGCTGGATAAATTATGTTAAACAGTATCTTAGTCATACTCTGTCTGATCGCGGTGAGCGCGTTTTTCTCGTTATCTGAGATCTCGCTTGCCGCATCGCGAAAAATCAAACTTAAACTGCTTGCCGATGATGGCAACATCAACGCCCAACGCATCCTGAAAATGCAGGAAAATCCCGGCACCTTCTTCACCGTGGTGCAGATCGGCCTGAACGCCGTCGCCATTTTGGGTGGTATCGTCGGTGACGCCGCCTTCTCCCCCGCGTTTTACAATCTGCTGCTCAATGTCGTTTCACCACAGCTTGCCGATCAGCTGAGCTTTATCATCTCGTTCACGCTGGTAACGAGTCTCTTCATCCTGTTTGCTGATTTGACGCCGAAACGCATCGGTATGATTGCGCCTGAAGTTGTGGCTTTGCGCATCATCAACCCGATGCGCTTCTGTCTCTTCGTTTTTCGCCCGCTGGTCTGGTTCTTTAACGGCATGGCGAACGTCATTTTCCGCATCTTCAAACTGCCGATGGTCCGCAAAGATGACATCACCTCTGACGATATCTACGCCGTGGTGGAAGCCGGTGCGTTAGCCGGGGTGCTGCGTAAGCAGGAGCATGAACTGATTGAGAACGTGTTTGAGCTGGAGTCGCGCACCGTTCCGTCGTCGATGACTTCGCGTGAAAACGTGATTTGGTTCGATCTGCACGAAGATGAGCAGAGCCTGAAAAACAAGGTATCTGAGCATCCGCACTCGAAGTTTCTGGTCTGTAACGGTGATATCGACCATATCGTTGGTTATGTCGATTCGAAAGATCTGCTTAACCGCGTGCTGGCAAACCAGAGTATGGCCCTGAACAGCGGCGTGCAGATCCGCACGACGCTGATTGTGCCGGACACGTTGACGCTCTCTGAAGCGCTGGAGAGTTTCAAAACTGCGGGTGAAGATTTCGCGGTGATCATGAACGAATATGCGCTGGTGGTGGGGGTGATTACCCTGAACGACGTAATGACCACGCTGATGGGCGATCTGGTCGGCCAGGTGGAAGAGATGATCGTCGCCCGTGATGAAAACTCATGGCTGATTGACGGCGGTACGCCGATTGATGACGTGATGCGCGTGCTGGATATCGATGAGTTCCCGCAGTCCGGCAACTATGAAACCATCGGCGGGTTTATGATGTTTATGCTGCGTAAAATCCCGAAACGCACCGATGCGGTGAAGTTCTCCGGCTACAAGTTTGAAGTGGTGGATATTGATAACTACCGTATCGATCAGCTGCTGGTGACGCGTATTGATGCGCGCACCACGGTGCTGACGCCGAAACTACCGGATATGGAAGATAAAGGCGCGGCGTAATGCCGGAAGCGGAAACATCAACGGCCCCATTGGGGCCGTTTTTTATAGGACTTTATTACTGCATAGCACAACAGATTAAGCCATTTCGGTCTGCAGGCGCAGAACCTGGCGGTTAACTTCAGACATAACAGAAAAGTGCTGTTTGTCTTTCACTTTCGGCAGAAGGATTTTGCCCTTATCAAACTCGAAAGCGCCAACGTCCTTGATATACAACCGTCCACGGAACAGGATCTTGACGTACTTAGCCACCTGAAGTGGGTTGTAACGCTGGAAAATTTTCATTCTTCTATCTCTCCTGTAAAACACATTACGCCCTTGCGGTGCCACATTTGGTCCGACGTTGATGAGCGCAAATTTTGATGCCCAGTGACTATAGTCCACAACATGAGCGATACATAGTCTGAATGGGTTTATTTACCTTTTGATGACAATTAATCAGAATTTTCTTTTCAAACCCTGAAACTTCGCAGTATAAGCCTACGTTTTTTAACCGATATGTGCGTTAACCCGCAAACTGGCACCCCAATTGCGGGAAAAGCGTATTGATCGCACATATGATTAAACTGCCGTACCGAGTGGTCGGATCACCTGCATATAAACATGAGAGATGGAGACACCATGACCCTACGTAACATTCTGGCAGCGACATGCTTGTTACTGCCGCTGGTCGCTTCAGCGCATAACTTTGAAACCAACCAGCGCGTGCCGCCTGTGGGCGTTGCCGACCGCGGGGAGTTGCTGCTGAATAACGACAAGTTTAGCTATAAAAACTGGAATAGCGCGCAGCTGGCTGGAAAAGTGCGCGTGGTGATGCATATTGCCGGTCGCACCTCGGCAAAAGAGAAGAATGCCGCGCTGATTGAGGCGATCAAAAGCGCCAACCTGCCGCACGACAGATACCAGACCACCACCATTGTGAACACCGATGACGCCATTCCGGGCAGCGCGATGTTTGTGCGCAGCAGCCTTGAGAGCAATAAGAAGCTCTATCCGTGGTCACAATTTATCGTCGACAGCGAAGGTTCCGTGCGTAAAGCCTGGCAGCTGGAAGAGAAAGGCTCCGCGATTGTGGTGCTCGATAAAGAGGGTCGCGTAGAGTTTGCGAAAGATGGCAGCCTGAGCCAGCAAGAGGTGCAGCAGGTGGTTGCCCTGCTGCATAAACTGCTCAGTAAATAGAGACGCGAAAGCCGGGGTTGAGGAACGACTCGCGTGGGGTGTAATCCAGCGTCAGTCCCTTCCAGTCATGAACGTGCGCCCCGGCCGCTACCGCCACCGCGTGGCCGGCCGCCGTATCCCAGACGCTGGTCGGCCCAAAGCGCGGGTAGAGCTGCGCTTTCCCTTCCGCCACCAGGCAGAACTTCAGCGATGAACCAATCGCCGTGGTTTGATGCTCGCCCAGCTGGTGCAGATACTCCTCCAGCTCCGGATCGTTCGAGTGCGAGCGGCTGATCACCACCAGCGGCGGTCGCGCATCACGCACCTGAATCGGCTGGCGATGACCGCCCTCCTCTTTCCATGCGCTGCCCTCTGCGGCGGCATACATCACATCAAGCACCGGGGCATAGACCACGCCCAGCACCGGTTTGCCCTGCTCAATCAGCGCGATGTTGACGGTAAACTCACCGTTACGCTTGATAAACTCTTTGGTGCCGTCGAGCGGGTCCACCAGCCAGAAACGCTGCCAATTCTGGCGCGTCTCCCACGCCGGGGGATCTTCTTCGGACAGGATCGGAATATCCGGCGCTAACGCCTGTAACCCGCGCACAATCACATGGTGCGCGGCGATATCTGCCGCCGTCACCGGCGAGTCATCCACTTTACTGGTCACATCCATCGGCTGATGGCCGTCATACACCTGCATAATGGCATCGCCCGCGTCGCGCGCGAGCTGACAAATTGCATCTAACATATCCACCTCTCTCTGTGCAGTGGTGTGTAACTCATTGTTTTACTTATATCGCATTGCGCCGCGATCTGCCAACTGTGAGAGGGATTGCAGTTTCATTGCTCACTTTTATGGCACTATTCACAATTCTGTAAGCAACACACTGTACATAACAATTTCTTTTGTGGCTTAGATCGAAAAGGACGCCTCTGATGATTAAGTTTAGTGCAACGCTTTTGGCCACGCTGATTGCGGCCAGCGCGCAAGCGGCAACGGTGGATTTACGTATTATGGAAACCACTGATTTGCATAGCAATATGATGGATTTTGACTACTACAAAGATTCGGCAACGGAAAAATTTGGCCTGGTGCGCACCGCCAGCCTGATTAATGCCGCGCGCGGTGAAGCAAAAAACAGTGTGCTGGTCGATAACGGCGACTTAATCCAGGGCAGCCCGCTGGGCGACTATATGGCGGCGAAGGGGCTGAAAAAAGGTGATATTCACCCGGTCTACAAAGCGCTGAACACCCTCGATTACGCGGTCGGCAACCTCGGTAACCACGAATTTAACTACGGGCTGGATTACCTGCATATGGCGCTGGCCGGGGCGAAATTCCCCTATGTGAACGCCAATATCATCGATGCCAAAACTAACAAACCACTCTTCACCCCTTATCTGATCAAAGAGACGCCGGTGGTGGATAAAGAGGGTAAAACCCACACCCTGCGTATCGGTTATATCGGCTTCGTGCCGCCGCAAATTATGGTGTGGGACAAAGCCAACCTGAGCGGCAAAGTGACGGTAAACGACATCACTGAAACCGCTCGCCACTATGTGCCGGAGATGCGCGCGAAAGGTGCCGATCTGGTGGTCGTCGTTGCTCACTCCGGCCTCTCGGCGGAGCCTTACCAGGCGATGGCGGAGAACTCCGTTTACTACCTCAGCCAGGTGCCGGGCGTTGATGCGATCCTGTTTGGTCACGCGCACGCCGTCTTCCCGAGCAAAGAGTTTGCTGCCATCAAAGGTGCGGATATCAGCAAAGGGACGCTGAACGGTATTCCGGCGGTGATGCCGGGCATGTGGGGCGATCACCTCGGTGTGGTCGATCTGGTGCTGAATAACGATGCCGGTAAGTGGCAAGTGAGCGACGCGAAAGCCGAAGCGCGGCCGATTTATGACGCCGCCGCCAAGAAAGCGCTGGTCGGCGAAGATGCCAAGCTGGTGCAGATCCTCAAGCACGATCACGATGCTACCCGCGAGTTCGTCGGTAAACCGATTGGCAAATCGGCGGACAACATGTACAGCTACCTGTCGCTGGTACAGGACGACCCGACCGTGCAGGTGGTGAACAACGCGCAGAAAGCCTATGTCGAGCACTTTATTCAGGGCGATCCGGATCTGGCGAAGCTGCCGGTGCTCTCTGCCGCCGCGCCGTTTAAAGCGGGCGGGCGTAAAAACGATCCGGCCAGCTTTGTTGAAGTGGAAAAGGGGCAGCTCACCTTCCGTAACGCCGCCGATCTCTACCTCTACCCCAATACGCTGGTGGTGGTGAAAGCGACCGGCAAAGAGGTGAAAGAGTGGCTGGAGTGCTCCGCCGGGCAGTTCAACCAGATCGATCCCAACAGCGACAAGCCGCAGAACTTAATCAACTGGGACGGGTTCCGCACCTATAACTTCGACGTTATCGACGGCGTGAAGTACCAGATTGATGTCACCCAGCCAGCGCGCTATGACGGCGAGTGCCAGAGCATCAATCCAAAGGCGGAGCGCATTAAGAACCTGACCTTTGACGGTAAGCCTATCGATCCGAATGCGGTCTTCCTCGTTGCCACCAATAACTACCGTGCTTACGGCGGCAAGTTTGCCGGTACCGGCGACAGCCATATCGCCTTTGCCTCGCCGGATGAGAACCGCGCGGTACTGGCGAAGTGGATCAGCGATGAGACGCAGCGCGCAGGGGAAATCCACCCAGCGGCGGACAACAACTGGCGTCTGGCACCGATCAGCAGCAGCCACAAGCTGGATATTCGCTTTGAAACTGCGCCATCGGAGAAAGCGGCGGCATTTATCAAAGAGAAAGCGCAGTATCCGATGCAGAAAGTCGGCAACGACGAGATCGGTTTCGCGCTCTACAGCATCGATTTACGCAAGTAAGCAATTTACCCGCAGTCGGTAGCGGCTGCGGGTGATTACGCCACATCGCGCTCGCGGTGATGGGCCAGCACTTCGGGCAAGTTCAGCTCAATCCAGTCTGCCAGCGCGGCAACCTTTTCACTCACCTGCTCGCCGAGCGGCGTCAGGCTATATTCAACATGTGGTGGCACCACCGGAAAGGCGACGCGGTTAACAAAACCATCCTGCTCAAGCCACTGCAGGCTCTGCGCCAGCATCTTCTCACTGACGCCGCCCATTTTGCGGCGCAGATCGCTAAAGCGGTGCGTCCCTTCGCGCAGAGCGACCAGAATTAAGACACCCCAGCGGCTGGTGACGTGTTTCAGCACATCCCGGGAGGGGCACTGCTCGGCGAAGAGATTGCCGTCGCGCATCTGTTCGCTCAGGGTTTGTGGGCGAGTTTGCTGTTTCATACTTACCTTTTTGTACGTACTTACTAAAAGTTAGCTAGGGTGCTAGCCTACCACAACACTTACCCCCACGCAGGAGAAACATCATGATTGCACTCACCGGCGCCACCGGCCAACTCGGCCAGTTTGTTGTAGAAGCCCTGTTAAAAACCGTTCCCGCAAAAGAGATTGTCGCCATCGTGCGTAACCCGGCGAAAGCCGAAGCGCTCAGCAAACAAGGCCTTATTGTTCGCCAGGGCGATTACAACGATCAGGCCGCCCTCACCCAGGCGCTGGCGGGCGTCGAAAAACTGCTGCTCATCTCCAGCAGCGAAGTCGGCCAGCGCGCCGCGCAGCACCGCAATGTGATCAACGCTGCGAAAGCCGCAGGAGTGAAATTTATCGCCTACACCAGCCTGCTGCATGCCGATACCTCACCGCTTGGCCTGCACGTTGAGCACGTGGAAACCGAAAAGCTGCTCGCCGAATCCGGCATCCCGTTTGCCCTGCTGCGTAACGGCTGGTACAGCGAGAACTACCTCGCGAGCGCACCGGCGGCGCTGGCGCACGGCGTCTTCATCGGTGCGGCGGGCGAGGGTAAAATTGCCTCGGCAACGCGTGCCGATTATGCCGCGGCGGCTGCGCGCGTCATCAGCGAAGAGGGTCACGCCGGCAAGGTTTATGAACTGGCAGGCGACAAGGCCTGGACGCTGAGCGAACTGGCGGCGCTGCTGAGCGAGGCCAGCGGTAAGAAGGTGGTTTACCAGAACCTGAGCGAAGCGGATTTTGCCGCCGCGCTGAAAGGCGCAGGTTTGCCGGATGGGCTGGCAGAGATGCTGGCGGATTCCGATATCGGTGCCTCGAAAGGTGGGCTGTTTGATGACAGCCAGACCCTGAGCAAACTGATCGGTCGCCCGACAACCTCGATCGCCGATAGCGTTAACGATCTGCTGTAACGTTAATAATTGGTTAAATTTTATAGCCTCTCACCGGGCCATCCCTAATAATAGAGGGCATGTTCCGGGGGAGGTGAAGTGTGGAAGGCGTACCTGAGCAGTTTATTGATGAGCGCGACAGCGCGCGGTTTCGCCACCTGGCGCAGTTGCCGGGGGTGGAGTTGTACCATGCGCACATCTCCCGCTACGCCTTTGAGCCCCATACCCATGAAGCGTTTGGCATTGGCGCGATTGAATCAGGTGCCGAGCGCTTTCGCTATCGCGGGACGCAGCATGTCGCCCCGACCAACGCGATCGTTACCATGAACCCCGATGAGATCCACACCGGCGAAGCGGTAGGTGAAGAGGGGTGGCGCTACCGCATGGTCTATCTCGACCCCGATCTGCTTGAGCAGGTGACCGGCGTGCGTCACTGGTGGTTCCGCGATGTTACGCGGCTCGATGCGCTGCGCGCCCGCCAGATCTGCGGCCATATTTATGCCCTCTGGCATACCGACGATCCGCTGGCGCAACAGGGCGTGCTGCTCGATCTGATTGATACCTTTCGCCCGCTGGCGCAGCACGCGCCGCAGCGCCCGGAAGGGGCGCACCGTTTTGAGCGGGTGCGCGAATATCTGCATGACAACTATATGCGCAGCCTGACGCTCGACGATCTGGCAAGCGTCGCGTCGCTCAGCCCCTATCACTTCCAGCGCCAGTTCAAAGCCCATTTTCACGTCACGCCGCACCAGATGCTGATGGCAATCCGCCTGTGGCGCGCCAAACATTTCCTTACCCAGGGGATGCCTGCGGCAGATGTCGCTGCCCTCACTGGCCTGACGGATCAATCCCACCTCACCCGCGCCTTCACCCTGCGCTACGGCATTACCCCGGTACGCTACCAAAAGCAGGTTGCGCGCCGATAATGCGCAATCTCCTACAATACGCCCCCGCCCTGCTCCCCTACACTGGCCTCAACCAGATAAAAGAGGTGAAGAGATGGTAAGTGGTGTGTTGTATGCCTTGCTCGCCGGGCTGTTTTGGGGGCTGATTTTTGTCGGGCCGCTGATCGTGCCGGATTACCCGGCCGCCCTGCAATCGACGGGGCGCTACCTGGCGCTGGGGCTGATCGCGCTACCGCTGGCGTGGCTTGGGCGCGCGCGTCTGCGCCAGCTAACGCGAAGCGACTGGTGGACGGCGCTGTGGCTCACGTTAATGGGCAATCTGATCTACTACGTCTGCCTTGCCAGCGCTATCCAGCGCACCGGTGGCCCGGTGTCGACGATGATTATCGCCACGCTGCCGGTGGTGATCCCGGTGTGTGCAAACCTGCTCTACAGCCAGCGTGACGGCAAGCTCGCATGGGGCCGGTTGCTACCAGCGCTGATTGCCATCGCTATCGGGCTGGGGTGCGTGAATGTTGCCGAACTGCGCCAGGGCATTGCGGACTTTAGCTGGAGCCGGTATGGCTCAGGCATTGCGCTGGCCTTTGTTGCGGTGGCCTGCTGGGCGTGGTATGCGCTGCGTAACGCGCGCTGGCTGCGGGAAAACCCGGATAAGAACCCGATGATGTGGGCAACGGCGCAGGCGCTGGTGACGCTGCCGTTATCCCTGGTAGGCTATCTTGCGGCGTGTCTGTGGCTTGACGTTCAGCAGCCCGACTTCGCGCTCCCCTTCGGCCCGCGTCCGCTGCTGTTTATCGGCCTGATGTTCATCATTGCGGTGCTCTGCTCGTGGGTGGGTGCGCTGTGCTGGAACATTGCCTGCCAGCGCCTGCCGACGGTGATTGTCGGCCCGCTGATCGTCTTTGAAACCCTTGCCGGGCTGCTCTATACCTTCCTGCTGCGCCAGAGCCTGCCGCCGCTCTTAACTCTGCTCGGCATTACCCTGCTGATTGGCGGCGTGGTGATGGCAGTCGCGTCGAAACCGCAGAAAGCCCGTATCACATCCCTTGAGCAGCCATAAAAAAACCCGGCTTACGCCGGGTTTTAATCAGAAGGTTTCCCAGTTGGCTTCGTTAACGCTGGCCGCAACCGGCGTCTTCGCCATGGCAACCGGCGAGCGCAACGCGGGACGCTGAACGTCACGGCTACGGTTAACTTTGAACACCGCAACGGTTTCGGTCAGGCGCGCAGCCTGCTCTTCCAGCGCAGCGGCCGCAGCGGCGGACTCCTGCACCAGCGAGGCGTTCTGCTGGGTCACGCGATCCATCTCGGCAACAGCCTGGCCAACCTGGTCGATACCACGGCTCTGCTCATCAGACGCGGAAGAGATTTCACCCATGATATCCGTCACACGCGTTACCGCGCTGACGATCTCAGCCATGGTTTCACCAGCTTCATGAACCAGCGCTGAACCGGCGCTTACGCGGTTACCGGAGTCATCAATCAACCCTTTAATCTCTTTCGCGGCCTGCGCGCTGCGCTGTGCCAGCGTACGCACTTCACCTGCCACTACGGCAAAACCACGGCCCTGCTCACCGGCACGGGCGGCTTCAACTGCGGCGTTCAGCGCCAGGATGTTGGTCTGGAAGGCGATACCGTCGATCACGTTGGTGATCTGGGCAATTTTGCTGGAGCTGGCGGCGATTTCGTCCATGGTACGCACCACGCCATCTACCACTTCACCGCCTTTCTTCGCGGTACCGGACGCGTTAAGCGCCAGCTGCGTTGCCTGACGGGCGTTGTCGGCGTTCTGTTTCACCGTTGCGGTCAGCTGCTCCATGCTGGCTGCGGTCTCTTCCAGCGAGGCCGCCTGCTGCTCGGTACGCGAAGAGAGATCGTTGTTACCGATAGAAATCTCACCGGCACCGGTATAGATAGTGTCTGCGCCATCGCGCACCACGCTAACGGTTTTCACCAGCGACTGCTGCATCTCCTGCACGTTCTGCGCCAGACGCGCCATCTCGTTGGAGCCTTCGGCGTGGATCGCGTGAGTCAAATCACCGGTAGCGATATGGCGAATGTGGCCCATAACTTCATGCAGCGGCTTCAGCAGCACGCGCTGCATTGCCACCCAGCTCATGGCGATAACAGCCAGCACGACGACCATCACTGCCGCCAGGATCCAGAGAATGCGGATGTAGTCATGTTCGTTCTGCTGCACGCCGTCGCTGGCAAGCTTAGCCTGCTCGGCGCGCCAGGCACGGTAGCTCTTCTCCATCCCTTCCTGTTTTTTCTGCGCATTCTGACGGAACATATCTTCCAGCTTACCGGCCAGCAGCAGGCGGTTCATCTCGGTCAGCGTTGCGTGGTAGGTGCTGTACTGCTTCTCCAGCTCGTCAGAGAGTGCCTGGTCCATACCCGGCGTCTGCGGCAGCTTGTAGTAAATATCGTAGTGCTGCTGCGCTTGGTTAAGCAGGTTGGTGGCGTCTTGCACTAGCTCACCAAGTTGGCCACCGTTAATTTGGCTGGCGGTGCTGCTCTGTAAGCGCAGCATGCCGCGGTTCAGGGTTACACGCGCCTGGTTGAGGCTGATCCACGCATCGGTAAATTCGGATACGTTCTGGCTCGATACCTGGGAAACATTGAAGTTGTGCTTGTCATTGTTTAGCGCACTAATGAAAACGCCAGCTGAGATCAGCTGAAGTGCGCCAAGCACAACTAAAACCATAATTAATAAAGTTATAACTTTGATACGTTTGAACATCGTCGGCCTTTATTGCGTACAGAATATTGTCAGAAGAAAGAGTATCGGCATCGATGAAAAGTTGTTTAATGTCAATAATTTGCCCTATCCAAAACTTTCCAGAAAAAGTAATTGTATTCAATGTGTTAATTTCGAAAGATTTTTTGTGATGCGTATCACGGTTTTTCACGCAAGAAAGGCATAAGGGCTACAGCGTTCTCCGTAAGGGGTATATCATCGCCATAAAGATGCATTTAAAATACAACTTATAGATTCCACGATGAGGTAACTGCTATGGCTTTCCGCGATCAACCCTTGGGCGAGCTGGCGCTCTCCATTCCCCGCGCCTCTGCTCTGTTTCGTAAATATGATATGGATTACTGCTGCGGCGGTAAGCAGACGCTGGGCCGCTCGGCGGCGCGTAAAGAGCTGGATATCGATGTCATTGAAGCCGAACTGGCGAAACTTGCTGAGCAGCCTCTCGACAAAGAGTGGCGTACGGCGCCGCTGGCAGAGATCATCGACCACATCATTGTGCGTTACCACGATCGCCACCGTGAACAGCTGCCGGAGCTGATTCTGCAAGCCAGCAAAGTGGAGCGCGTCCACGCCGATAAACCGAATGTGCCGCGCGGGTTAACCAAGTACCTCACTATGCTGCATGAGGAGCTCTCCAGCCACATGATGAAGGAGGAGCAGATCCTCTTTCCGATGATTAAACAGGGCATGGGCGCGCAGGCGATGGGGCCAATCAGCGTGATGGAGAGCGAGCATGATGAGGCGGGCGAATTGCTGGAGGTGATTAAGCACACCACGCAAAATGTGACGCCGCCGCCGGAAGCCTGCACCACCTGGAAGGCGATGTATAACGGTATCAACACACTGATTGATGATTTGATGGAACACATCAGCCTGGAAAATAACAATCTTTTCCCGCGTGCCCTCGCAGGTGAAAAATAAAAAGACGCCCGAGAGCGTCCTTGATATGGAAGTTTAGAGCCGCCTCGCGGCTCTTTTTTTATGGCTTGCGGTTAGCAATGCGCTTCTTACCGGCAAAGAGCCAGCCCGCGCCCAGCACCACGAACCACAGCGGCGTGACGATCAGCGCCTGGCGGGTGTCCGCTTCAAGGGTCAGCAGCACCAGCACAAACAGGAAGAACGCCATGCACACCCAGCACATCACTTTGCCGAGCGGCATCTTGTAGATCGATTTTTCATGCAGCTGCGGGCGCTGTTTACGGTAGACCAGATACGAGCAGAGAATGATGGTCCAGACGAACATAAACAGGATCGCCGACACGGTGGTGATCATGGTGAACGCCGCAATCGCGCTCGGGTTGACATAGAGCATCACCACACCGCCCAGCAGGCAGATGCAGGAGAAGGTGAGCCCTTTCGCCGGTACCGCGCGTTTAGAGAGCTTGGCGAACGCTTTCGGTGCCACGCCATCCTGCGCCAGGCCAAACAGCATACGGCTGGTGGAGAAGACGCCGCTGTTGGCGGAAGAGGCGGCAGAGGTCAGCACCACAAAGTTGATGATGCTCGCCGCCGCCGGAATGCCGACCAGCACGAACAGCTCAACAAACGGGCTCTTATCAGCAACCACGGAACTCCACGGCGTGACCGACATAATCACGATCAGCGCGAAGACGTAGAACATGATGATACGAATCGGAATCGAGTTGATAGCGCGCGGCAGGGATTTCTCCGGATCTTTCGTCTCGGCGGCGGTCGTACCGACCAGCTCAATACCGACAAAGGCAAACACCGCTATCTGGAAACCTGCAAAGAAGCCGCTGATACCTTTCGGGAAAAAGCCCCCCTCATTCCACAGATGGCTGAAGGACGCTTCAACGCCGGTCGGCGATTTGAAATGCATCAGCACCATACCGACGCCGACGATAATCAGCGCCACGATGGCGACGATTTTGATCATCGCGAACCAGAACTCCATCTCGCCGAACATTTTCACCGTCGCGAGGTTGAGGCTCAGCAGCACGACGACCACGGCCAGCGCGGCGATCCAGTCGGCAAGGCCGGGATACCAGAATTGAGCATAGGCGGTAATGGCGACTACGTCCGCCATGCCGGTGACGACCCAACAGAACCAGTAGGTCCAGCCGGTAAAATACCCCGCCCACGGCCCGAGCAGGTCGGCGGCGAAGTCGCTAAAAGATTTATATTCGAGGTTGGAAAGCAGTAATTCGCCCATCGCACGCATAACGAAAAACAGCATAAAGCCGATGATCATATAAACGAAGATGATTGACGGGCCAGCGAGGCTAATTGTTTTGCCGGAACCCATAAATAAACCGGTACCAATAGCACCGCCAATAGCAATTAGCTGAATATGCCGGTTTGTAAGATTACGCCGTAGCGACTGTTCAGCCGGGGCCGCATTATCAGCGTCGGCTTTAACTTGATCTACCATGTTGTTTTCCTGTCTGTGTTGTTGGGCTCTGCTGGCCTTTACGTGTCTGCTTCGTCCTTAATGGACGCATCGATATTAGGTAAGAATCGGCGGGATGAATACTCTGAATTAAATCGAATGTTAAATATTTGTTTAAAGTGAGTGTTATATCACCTGGCAAATGCGAAACAGCTCACAAAAATACACCTGATTGTGCGCTTTGCAAGATAATATATTGCTAATAGTTCTGTTTACCAACGATCCGCGAAGTCAGAAACCCTCTCCTCTGTTAAAAGAGAGGGCTTCACGCCGAAACTTACAGAATTTCCAGCAGTTCCACTTCAAACACCAGCGTGCTGAATGGCGGGATGGATGCGCCAGCGCCGCGCTCGCCGTAAGCGAGGTTGTGCGGAATGGTCAGTTCCCATTTGGAGCCAACCGGCATCAGCGTCAGGGCTTCGATCCAGCCTGCGATTACGCCGTTAACCGGGAATTCAGCCGGTTCGCCGCGCGCGACGGAGCTGTCGAACACGGTGCCGTCAATCAGCTTACCGGTGTAGTGCACGCGTACGCGGTCGGTGCGCGCCGGGATAGCGCCTTCGCCCTGGGTGATCACGCGGAATTGCAGACCGGATTCGGTGCTGTTAACGCCTTCGCGCTCGCGGTTTTCATCAAGGTATTTCACGCCTTCTGCCGCCATCTCTTCGAAACGGGAGCGACGAACCGCGTCAGCACGTTCGTGGATTTCACGCAGCGCGCGATGAACAACGTCTACCGGTACAGCAGGCTGTTTGCCCGCCAGCGCATCGGCAATACCCGCGACCAGCGCTTCCGGTAACAGCCCCTCTAACCCGGATTCGCTCAGCTGCTGTCCTACCTGCAAACCAATGCCGTAGCTGGCTTGCGCTTCGATCGTGTCAAAAGTTGGGGTGGTCATGGGTTTTCCTTCCATCGCTTTTTAAAGTAGCGCGCAGCATAACAGCCGCCCTGGGCCGGGCACAACTTTGTCACGGGAAAGATGACAAAAGGGCGCGAAAGGGAAAGAATGGTTCACGTTAGCAAAACCCTGCATTGTGGTGTCAAAATAGTACTTTATATGGGCTTTCATGCGCTTAAACGCCGCGAACGCCAATGCAGGAAGATAAAGTGTATATACTCAACGAGACAGGATATTAAATGACGCGGAGCAGGAGGAGAGCCATGCCCGGGCGATTTGAACTGAAACCTACCCTTGCGAAGATCTGGCATGCCCCGGACAATTTTCGCCTGATGGACCCGCTCCCGCCCCTTCACCGCCGCGGCCTGATTCTGGCGGCGCTGCTGGTTATTATCGGCTTTCTGCTGCCGACAACGGATGAGAGCGTGCCGCAGCGCAGCGGTGAGGCGCGCGATGCGCAGCTCGATCTGCAAAACTCGCCGAATGTCGCGCCGCCCCAGGTGGTCAACGACCCGCAGCTCAACGCACCCAGCGCGGAAGCGTCGATGCAGCAGCAGGAGTCGATTGAGCAGCAGCCTTCAACCGAGCAGCAGCCCACCACTGAGCAGAACAGCCAGCCACTGGCGACCAATAGCGGCATTGAGCAGCAGTGGCGCACCTACCGGGTGGGCGAAGGGAAAACCCTCGCGCAGCTCTTTCGCGATCATAATCTGCCGCCAACGGATGTCTACGCGATGGCGAAGGTTGAGGGCGACGGCAAGCCGCTCAGCAATCTGCAAAGCGGCCAGATGGTGAAGATCCGCCAGAACGCCAGCGGCGTGGTTACCGGCCTGACGATTGAGACCAGCGGCCAGCAGGTGCTCTTTACCCGCCAGCCGGACGGCAGCTTTATCCGCGCCCGCTAAACCTCGAGCGCCGGGCAGCGATCACCCGGCGCGCTTATTGACCCACGCGATCCCCGTACAGACCAGCACCAGCGCGACAGCGTATTTCCACTCCAGAATATTCTCGCCGAGGAAAATGGCCGACAGCACCGAGCCCGCCACCGGAATCACAAAGTTGAAGGGCGCGATCATGCTGACGCGGTTCACTTTCAGCAGCGCGCTCCACAGGGCAAACGCCACCGAAGAGAGCAACGTCAGGTAGGCGAGCACCGCGACTGCCGCCGCGCTATCCACCGCCAGCGTTCCGCCCGTAAGGTAGCCGCCCGCCAGCAGCGCCAGGCCGCCTATCGCCAGCTGCCAGCCGGTCATCACCGTCGGTTCGACCGTTTGCGAAATCCGCTTACCGTACAGCGTGGCGGCAGAGAGGATAAACGCCGCCAGAATGACAAAGCCGTCACCCTGCCAGACAAAGCGGAAATCCGCCAGCCCGCCGTGGAAGTTCACCAGCATGACGCCAGCGAAGCCCAGTACGCAGCCGAGCGTTTTGTTATAGCTCAGCTTGTCATTGTGATAGATGAAGTGCGCCAGCAGCACGCTGAAGAAGGTGCCGGTAGCATTCATGATCGATCCGTTCACCCCCGTCGTATAGGCAAGGCCAATATAAAAGAAGGTGTATTGCAGCGAGGTCTGGGTCAGCCCGAGCAAAGTCAGTTGTCCAAACTGCGAAGCGCTTAGCCTGGCGATGGGTTTACGCTGCGCCAGTGCGAACAGCAGCAGTAGCGCTCCGGCAAAGAGAAAACGGTACCCGGCGAACACCACTTTAGAGGGGATATCGTCCGTGGCGATATGGAACAGTTCATAACCGCTTTTGATCGCCGGGTAGGAGCTACCCCATAACAGACAGCAGAGCGTGGCGCAGGCGTAAGCGATATGACGACGGGCAAAAACGGGGGCGGGCAGAGGGGAGTCCATGGCTAATCTCAAAAATAAAATTGCGTTTCAATTTAGTATCTGAGAATGCAGCGCAAATAGCTACCGGGAAAGGCGCGAATTGTGGGCGGGGCAGAAAAGCAAAACGCCGGCACAAGGCCGGCGCTTCGTCTCTCATTGTCGTTCATGTTGCAGAGGCGTTAGCGCCTGCAGACCCGAACAACTCAGAGCGCAGTGAAGAGTAAAAAATTACTCAGCAACTACGTTTACAGTCAGCTTAGCGAATACTTCGCTGTGAACCTGGAAGTCCACTTCGTGCTCACCGGTGGTACGCAGAACGCCGTTCGGCATACGAACTTCGCTCTTCGCCACTTTAACGCCAGCTGCAGTTACAGCGTCAGCGATATCGCGGGTACCGATGGAACCGAACAGTTTACCTTCGTCGCCTGCTTTAGACGCGATGGTAACGGTGCCCAGTGCATTGATTTGCTCAGCACGAGCGTTAGCAGCCGCCAGAACGTCAGCCAGTTTGGCTTCCAGCTCAGCGCGACGTGCTTCGAAATACTCAACGTTTTTCTTGGTAGCCGGAACAGCTTTACCCTGCGGTACCAGGAAGTTACGAGCGTAGCCCGCTTTAACGTTAACCTGATCACCCAGGCTACCCAGGTTTGCTACTTTATCAAGCAGAATAACTTGCATTACCTTATCCTCTCAAAGTCGTATTAATGGACCGTGACCGATTACTGATGACGATCAGTGTACGGCAGCAGGGACAGGTAGCGAGCGCGTTTGATAGCGCGTGCCAGCTGACGCTGATATTTTGCACGGGTACCGGTGATACGGCTCGGGACAATCTTACCGCTTTCGGTGATGTAGTTTTTCAGCGTAGCGATATCTTTGTAATCAATCTCAACAACGCCTTCCGCGGTGAAACGGCAGAACTTGCGACGACGGAAATAACGTGCCATTTGGCTAGTCTCCAGAATCTATCAATTCAATCTGCTCGGCATGCAGAACCATTTTGCTCAGGCCGTTCTTTGCCTTGTGGCAACTGATGAACCCCTGAACGGTTACTGCGCTACCGACCGTTATACTGTGAGTAATGGCCTGGTTCTCCTGCCCGCTGATTATTACAGGCATTTGGCACCACGCCTGCCGGTGAAAACCGGCTTCCTCCTGCACAGAGCGGTGCTCAAGCACGAACTGGCAGTGTGGAATTCCTGACGGGCTGACCTTTCGCAGCGGCGTCCTGCACACGGTGCCGGACAACACCAGACGGTTGGTCATCAGGAATTACTCTTCAGAATCCCCAGCATCTGCATCATCTGCGGTTTCATTTGCGAAATCATCGCGACGCTCACGGCGCTCGTCTTTCGCTTTAACCATCGGAGATGCTTCGGTTACCGCGTTCTTAGTACGCATAACCATGCTACGGATAACGGCGTCGTTGAAGCGGAAGTTTGTTTCCAGCTCATCGATCGCTTCCTGCGGCGCTTCAACGTTCATCAGAACGTAGTGTGCTTTGTGCAGTTTGTTGATCGGGTAAGCCAGCTGACGGCGGCCCCAGTCTTCCAGACGGTGGATCGTACCTTCTGCTGCAGTGATTGCACCAGTGTAACGTTCGATCATGCCCGGAACCTGTTCGCTCTGGTCAGGATGGACCATAAAAACGATTTCGTAATGACGCATCGAATTGCTCCTTACGGATTATTCAGCCTCCTGTCTGGGTCAGCCGAGGCCCGGGGAGGCAAGGAACGTGTTAAAGGTCGGCTGAAAAATTGACGCGTCATAATACTGGCGCCACCCCAGGAACTCAAGGTGAATTGCACAATTAATTCGCACTAAGCGCCAAGAGAAGCCGCCACGGCGAATTACACTTAACCAGCGCACCTCATAACCTAAGGAGAAGAGATGTACAGGCGATAGTTCCCGAAGACGTACTGGAGCGTAACATCATGAAATACATCGCACTTTTACTAGCAACCCTGCTGCTTAGCGCCCAGGCTAGCGCAGCGATCGCCCCTCCCCCACCGCAAGCCCGCAATATGGATGACGTGCAGAGCTTAGGTGTTATCTATATTAATCATAACCTTACCGACGAAAGCGACGCCGAGCCGGTGTTGATTCAACGTCCGGATGCCGCCCCGCCGCTTAAAGATGACGGCTGAAGAAGCCGACCGTCGCCTCCAGCGCCTGCGGCGTAATACGATGAGCAACCCCCGCTTCCCACAGAGTGGTAAGCCTGGCGTCACGCTGTTCGTCGGCCAGCGCCTGCTGTAATCGGAAGGATTCAGCTGCGGGCACGACATCATCCGCTTCGCCATGCCACAGCAGCAGCGGGCGATCGGCAACTCTCTCCAGCTGGCCCGTCACTTCCCATTTCGCCAGCGGCGCGAGAATGGCATCGAAAGTCTCCTGCTGCGCGGCGTTGGTGACCTCTAGCGGCGGGAACAGCGTGCGGGCAAGCGAGGTGAAGTAGCCCGATCCCATCAGGCTGGCGACGCAGCGCACCTCCGGGTGACGAGTCATAATGCCCAGCGCCGTCATGCCGCCCATGGATGCGCCGCCCACCGCCAGCCGGTTCTCTTCAATCAGATTGCGCTGGTGCAGCGCATCACGCAGCGCGGCAAACTCTTCAAGATTGCCCTGCAAGATTTGCCAGAACTGACGCAAGCGGCGCTCAGCGTTGCCGCTAAAGCGCGCGCCATGATCGGGTGCGTCGGGCATGATCACGCGAAAACCCGCCTGCGCCAGCGCGACGGCGAAGTAGCTGTAAACCAGCTTTGATGAGGTGAAGCCGTGGTAGAACACGACGCAGGGGAGCGGTTGTTGCCCTTTTCCGGCCGGGAAGGCGTGCAGCGCCTCATTACCTGCAAAGTGGTCTGTCTGAATTTCAATCATTTTTCCCTCCGTGATCTATAGTGCAGATATGCCACCCGCAGCGCGCTGGCGCAAGCCAGATTCCGCATAAGCATTGCGCATGATGAGAGCCAGATTACGCTTTCAAAACACTTTCATTCGAAATCAGTGCTCAAGCTAACACTTCGGGAACATCACCCCCAAAGTGAAACCCATCAGGAACTACACTATGGCTATCAGTAGAGATAAGAAACCGATGCGCGCCCTGCTGCCGCTGTTGTTTGCCCTGCTTATCAGCGGCTGTGCCGCGCTGGAAGGCAAACCGCAACCTGCGCCGCCGGCCACGGAAACGCCGCAAGAGATCAGTCGAAATCAGACGCAGGGATTGCGGGAGATCGGGGCGGTTAACGTCACAGTAATGGGCTCGCCCATGGATGTCGAAACAGCGCTCAAAGCCAAAGCCTCCGAGGCGAAAGCAGACTATTACGTCATCATAATGATGGATGACAGCGTATTCCCCGGCCGTTGGTATGGTCGCGCCCTGCTTTATCGATCGTAGCGAGGTATTGATTTTAAGGACTTTTACACTGCTTTGCGTCCATTGATGTTCTTCTGTGCACTATTGGGTTCTGACTTCTCTTGTGCGTAAGGAAGCCCCGATCCGACTCGGGGTAGCGAAAAATGGAGCTGACGACAATGAAACAATCTCTCGCCTTAAACTCGCTGTTACTCTCTGCCGGTATGCTGCACACCACCGCGCAGTCCGCCGAGTTCGCCTGCGCCGATCGCGTGACGGGGCTTAACGAAATTGGCCTTATTTCGGTCGATAACGTCGCCGGCAGCCAGCAAGATGTTGAGCGTGTCATTGCCCTGAAAGCGGATGAACAGGGCGCCTCCTGGTATCGCATTATTCGCATGCAGGAGGCGATGCAGGTTGATTCATGGCAGGTGCAGGCGATCCTCTACGCCTGAGTGTCGTCAATAAAAGCCACCAAATCAGGGCGTTTCTTTATGCCCCTACTTTCTTTAAGATTATGTTATTCGGGTGATACATCCGTGTAACACATTGTTACAAATCTACGCTAAATGTTGTCCGCTCCCTGCCGTTAAGGAGGCTCACACATACAAAAACGGACACATTATGAGCGCCCTCTTTCGTCGTGCCAGCCTTGGTGCAAAGCTCTCTTTGCTGACTGGTGCAAGCGTTGCGACGCTATTTCTCTTATTTACCTTTCTGATGAGTAACAACGCCAGCCAACAGCTGGAAACGCTGGCTATGGAAGATCTGCACAGCCAGTCTACCGGCGTGGTCGACATGGTAGAGATGTTCAACAGCAGCCTCACTGAAGAAGTTGAGAGCTACACCCGATTGTTTGGCAGTTTCCTGCCGCAGCCGCTTGCCATTGATCCGCAACAGCGCCGCGAGATTAACGGCATCGACGTTCCGCTGCTGAAAGCCGGTGACGTTGAGCTGCACAACAACAACGCCATTCCCGATGATTTCCTTAACCGCACCGGCGCGATTGCCACTCTCTTCGTGCGCAGCGGCAACGAATTTGTGCGTGTTGCCACGTCTCTGCGTAAAGAGAATGGCGATCGCGCGATCGGCACCAAGCTTGATCCCGCTGGCCCGGCGTTTGCTCCGGTGATGAAAGGTGAGGTCTATCGCGGCCTCGCGCTGCTGTTCGGCAAGCGCTATATCACCCAGTACCAGCCGGTAAAAGATGCCAGCGGGAATACCATCGCCATTCTGTTTGTCGGCGTCGATATCACCCGCTCCTGGCAGGTGATGCGCGGCAAAATTCTTGGACGCAAACTGGGCGAGAGCGGGCATTTCTTCGTGATTGACCGCAATCCGGGGAAAAACCTCGGCAACTACCTGTTCCACGGTGACCAGGAAGGCAAACGTCCGCAGTGGAGCGAAAGCGATCTGCAGGCGGTGCTGAACAACGAGAGCGGCACGCTGACACAGCAGAGCGCCGATGGCCGCACGCTGCTGCTCTCCTACACTGCGCTGCCCGGCTGGAACTGGGCGGTCGTGGGTGAAGTGGATAAAGCCACGCTGCTGCACGATGTAAACGCGATGCGTAACCAGTTCCTGCTGGCGGGCGTGATCGTCTCCCTGCTCTTCGCGACGATGTTTGTGGTGATTATTCGCCGCTGGCTGTCGCGCCCGCTGCGTAGCGTGATCGATCTGGCACAGCAGTATGCCGCAGGCGATCTGCGCGCCACGCTGGCAGTGGATCGTCAGGATGAAGTTGGAGAGCTGATCGCCGCGATCAATGGCATCGGCGATGGGCTGCATAAAATTGTGCTGCAGGTGCGGGAATCCGCCGCCGAGATCAACCTCGGCACCAATGCACTGGCCGCCGACAGCAGTGAGATCAGCGATCAAATTAATAAGCAGGCCAGCAGCGTCGAAGAGACCTCCGCCAGCATGGAGCAGATTGCCGCTACCGTGCAGCAAAATGCCGCCAATATGGAGCAGACTCAGCACCTGGTAAATGAAACCACCGACGCGGTGAAAAAAGGCGGCCAGACCGTCGAACACTCCGTTGAGACAATGGAAGATATTCGCGACGCTTCACAGCGTATCGCCGATATTACCCATGTGATCGAGTCAATTGCCTTCCAGACTAACATCCTCGCGCTTAACGCAGCGGTGGAGGCAGCGCGCGCAGGTGAGCATGGCAAAGGCTTTGCCGTTGTTGCCCAGGAAGTACGCGCCCTTGCGGCACGTAGCGCCAACGCGGTGAAAGAGATCGACGCACTGATTGGCGATACGCTGAAAAAAGTGGGCGAAGGTCACTCTCAGTCAGAGGCGACCCGCATCGCGATGCAGGCGATCATCAATCACATGAACAATATCAACCAGTTGGTGCATGAGATTAACCATGCTTCCCATGAACAATCTGCCGGGATTAATCAGGTAAACCTGGCGATGACGCACATTGGCGATGCCACGCACATCAACGCCGGACGCGTGACCCAGAGTGAAGAGACCGCGCGCATTCTGCGTGAAAAAGGGGCGCATCTGAGCGAGCTGGTCAGCCTGTTCCGTTTAAAAATGGATTAATGGGCTCCACCCGTGGCGCGCAGCAGTAGGTCACTTTTGACCTGTTCATCAATCCGCGACGCGCCACGGGTATCAAGCATCATCTGACACCACGCCTGCGCTATTGGCGGCGAAGCATGCCGCAGCATTTGCGCACCGACGCCCAGTAGCCAGAGCTGCTGGGTAATCTCCCGCCCTTGCGCCTCGTCCGGCTTACGCAGCCGCGGCTGGAGCTGCCGCCAGGCGCGTTCAAAATGGCGATCCCGCCCTTTGACCGCCGCAAACTCCTCGCTTAATAGCGCCAGCACGCCCGGCTGTTTGGCCAGCACGCGCAGCACATCCAGGCACATCACATTTCCCGAACCTTCCCAAATACTGTTGACCGGCACTTCGCGGTAGAGCCGCGGTAGTTCGCTCTCTTCGCAGTAACCGATACCGCCCAGCACCTCCATCGCTTCGGCGACGAACGGTATGCCGCTTTTACACACCGCGAACTTCGCCACCGGCGTAAAGAGGCGCGCCCATAACGCTTCCTGGGCATCCGCCCGGCTATCCCATGCGCGGGCGAGGCGAAAGATCATCGCCGTTTGCCCCTCAAGTTGCAGTGCCATGCGGCTGAGCACGTCGCGCATTAGGGGCTGATCGACAAGGTTTTTGCCAAATGCCTGGCGGTGATGGGCATGATAGAGCGCCACGGAGAAGGCGCGGCGCATCAGGCCGTGGCTGCCGAGGGCGCAGTCAAAGCGCGTCAGCCCGCCCATTTTGAGGATCTGGCGCACGCCGTCGCCCTCTTCACCCAGCAGCCAGCCGCAGGCGTCAACAAACTCCGCTTCGCTGCTGGCGTTCGAACGGTTGCCGAGCTTCTCTTTGAGCCGCTCAAGGCGCACACCGTTACGCTCCCCGTCCGGCAGAAAGCGCGGCACAAAGAAGCAGGAGAGGCCGCCCGGCGTCTGCGCCAGCACTAAGTGCGCATCGCTTTGCGGCACCGAAAAGAACCACTTATGCCCCACCAGCCGGTAGTGATCGCCGCTCTTCTCCGCGCGCGTGGTGTTACTCAACACATCGGAGCCGCCCTGCTTCTCCGTCATCCCCATGCCGATAAGCAGCCCGCGCTTCTCCCCGCCCGGCAGCAGATGGGGATCGTAACGATCGCTGAGCAGCGGTTGCTGCCAGCCTGCAAAAGCAGCGGGAAGTGCCTGCTGCAATAGTGGCGTGGCGGCAAAGGTCATGGTGATGGGGCAAAGGGTGCCAGATTCCACCTGCGCATGGAGCACGAAACGGGCGCTGCGCGCGACAAACGATCCAGCGCGCGCCTGCTCATCCCACGCCAGGTTATGCACGCGGTTGCTGCACAGTCCCTGCATCAAAAGGTGCCAGGCCGGGTGGAAGCGCACATCATCCAGCCGCTCGCCGGTGCTGCTGTAGCGCAGCAGTTCCGGTGGATTGGCATTTGCCAGCCGACCGAGTTCAAGAGATTCCGCTGTGCCGAGCTGCTGACCGATGCTGGCGAGCAGTTCTGCATCCCACGCCGCGCCCTCGCGCATCACTGCGTCGTAGAGCGGGCGGTCAGACAGAAACAGGTTGCTGTTATGCAGGGGAATGGGTTGGTTAAAAACGGTGTGCGTTTGCCAGCGCATGCTCTCGCCCTCCTTCAATGGCCACGCCGCTAAGTATGGACAGCCCGCGCTGGCGCTGCATGGGAGAGGGGTCACACAGCGGTAATATCATTGCGATCAATCGTGAAACGGCTCACATTATTCAGGAATAATATATTTCCCCGCTGACATTCTAATGAATAATTTATTCTCACCTTCCCAACGAGAATCATTATGCATTCACCTCACCCTGCGCCAGATGCGCATAAGCGTGCGCTTATCGCCGGCTCGATTGGCAACTTTATCGAGTGGTATGAATTTGCGGTGTATGGCTTTCTCGCCACCGTGATTGCGAAAAACTTCTTCCAGCTGGCGGGCGACACGGGGTTGACCAGCCTGATCCTCACTTACGCGTCGTTTGCCATCGCCTTTTTCTTTCGCCCGCTGGGCGCGGTGCTGTTTGGGCGCATTGGCGATCGTCTCGGGCGTAAACCGACGCTGATTATCGTCCTGGTGCTGATGACGCTGGCGACCGCCGCTATCGGCATGGTACCGGTCTATGCCTCGATTGGCATTGCCGCACCGATGATCATTACCGGGCTGCGTATTTTGCAGGGGCTGTTTGCCGGCGGTGAGTATGGCGGCGCGGTGTCGCTGATGACCGAGTTCGCTCCGCGCGGTAAACGCGGGCTGTATGGCGCCTGGCAATCCTTTACCGTTGCGCTGGGGCTGCTCAGCGGCGCGGGCGTGGTGGCGTTGCTCTCGACGCTCCTTACGCCGGAAGCACTGCACGAGTGGGGCTGGCGTATCCCCTTCTTCCTCGCCCTGCCGATGGGCGTGGTCGCACTGTGGCTGCGGGTGAGCATGGAGGAGACGCCAAGCTTTGTGCAGCAGCAGGAGAAACCGGTCGCCCAGCGCGCCAACCGTGCCGCGACGCTGAAAGCGATTTTTATGGGTATCGGCCGGGTGATGGTGTGGTCCGCCGCCGGGTACACCTATCTGGTGATTATGCCGACCTACCTGCAATCGGCGCTGCATACCGGCTTTAACCAGGCGCTGCTGATTGCGGTGATCTCCAACGTCGGCTTTGCGCTGACCATCATACCTGCCGGAATAGCGAGCGACCGGTATGGCCGCCGTACGGTCATGGTGACGGCAACAATCTTGCTGCTGATCCTCGCGCTGCCGCTGCTCAAAATCCTGCAGGCAGAGTCGAGCACGCTGGCGGTGAAAGCGGTAGTAGTGCTGATTGCGGGTGGTCTGGTGGGTGTGCTGGCAGGCCCCGGCCCGGCGATGCTGTCAGAGATGTTTCCAACGCGCGTGCGTTACACCGGCCTGGGCGTGGCCTATTCGCTCTCAAACGCGCTCTTTTCGGGCTGTGCGGGGTTGATTATTACCGGGCTGATTAAGCAGACCGGTAATCTGGATATTCCGGCCTATTACGTGATGGCAACAGCGGTGGTGAGTATTGCGGCGCTGATGACGCTCAATAAAGATGACCATCTGCGGTCTTTAGAGGAGTAATAGCGCGATTTTGCGTAGGCCGGATAAGCAAAGCGCCATCCGGCATTACGTGCACTTAACTGCGCTGGCGCACCGCTTCAAACAGGCAGATACCGGTCGCGACCGAAACGTTCAGCGAGGAGACGCTGCCCGCCATCGGAATGCTGATCAGCTCATCACAGTGCTCGCGGGTCAGACGGCGCATACCTTCGCCTTCCGCACCCATCACCAGCGCCATCGGGCCGGTCATTTTGCTCTGGAACAGGGTGTGATCCGCTTCGCCCGCAGTGCCGACGATCCAGATACTCTCTTCCTGCAACAGACGCATGGTGCGCGCCAGGTTGGTCACGCGGATCAGCGGTACATTCTCCGCCGCGCCGCAGGCCACTTTTTTCGCCGTGGCGTTGAGCTGGGCCGATTTATCCTTCGGCACGATCACCGCATGGACACCCGCCGCATCGGCGCTACGTAAACAGGCCCCGAGGTTATGGGGATCCGTGACGCCATCGAGGATCAAAAAGAAGGGTTGATCGAGGCTGGCGATCAGATCCGGCAGATCGTTTTCCTGATACTGACGGCCAGGCTTAACGCGTGCAATGATCCCCTGGTGCACCGCGCCTTCGCTCTTCTCATCCAGATACTGGCGGTTCGCCACCTGGATCACCACGCCCTGTGCTTCCAGCGCGTGGATCAGCGGCAGAAGACGTTTATCTTCGCGGCCTTTCAGAATAAAGACTTCCTGAAAACGCTCCGGGGCGCGCTCCAGCAGGGCCTGCACCGCATGGATGCCGTAAATCATTTCACTCATTGATGGTACTCATTTGGGGCGGTTTGCGCCGGGTTGTTAGGGCCGTGATAGATATCACCGGCGCCCATTATAACCAACCCACGCCTCAGGTCGAACTTAACCCGCCGCACGAGGCGGCAGGTTTATCTAAACCCCGGGCAATGCGCGTTAAAAACTCTCCCAGCTTGTCTCTGCCAGCGCCGGTTTAAGCGCGGCGGGCTTGCTTGCCGCTGGCTTTTTCGCGGCCTGCGCTTTATGGCCGGAGAGGGTAAAGATGGAGATAGTCTGCTCCAGCTCGCGCGCCTGCTCTTCAAGGGAGCTTGCCGCCGCGGAGGACTCCTCCACCAGCGCGGCGTTCTGCTGGGTGGTGGTATCCATCTCTGCCATCGCCTGACCGATCTGCGAGATGCCGCGGCTCTGCTCTTCAGACGCGCCGGCAATCTCGTTCATGATATTGCGGACCTGGGCCACAGAGTTGACGATCCCCTCCATCGCTTCACCGGCCCCCGCCACCAGCTTAGAACCGTTCTCCACCTGGCTGCCCGCTTCGTGGATCAGGGCTTCAATCTCTTTCGCCGCCGTGGCGCTGCGCTGCGCCAGCGTTCTCACCTCGCCTGCGACCACGGCAAACCCGCGTCCCTGTTCGCCCGCACGCGCCGCTTCTACTGCGGCGTTAAGCGCGAGGATATTGGTCTGAAAAGCGATGCTGTTAATAACGTTGATGATGTCGCCAATTTTGTGCGAGCTGGCGCGGATCCCCTCCATAGTGGTGACCACTTCACCAACAATCTTGCCACCGCGGTCGGCGCTGGAAGAGGCCTCTGCCGCCAGTTTGCTGGCGTGGCTGGCGTTTTCCGCATTCTGTTTCACCGTCGAGGTCAGCTCCTCCATACTGGCGGCAGTTTCCACTACCGCAGCGGACTGCTGCTCGGTACGCGAAGAGAGATCGATATTGCCCGCGGCAATTTCCGCCGAGGCGCGCGACACGCTCTCCACGCCGCTACGCACACGGGAGATCACCTCTTTCAGGTTCTCATTCATCACGGAAACCGCTTGCAGCAGCAGCCCCGGCTCATCGCGGCGTTGGGTGGTGATAGACATGGTGAGATCGCCCTGCGAAATGCGCTCGGCAATGTGCAGCGTTTCACGCAGCGGGCGGGTAATGTTACGGGTGATGCGCCAGGCAATCAGCAGCGCAATCGCAATGCCTACTGCGGCTGCAAGCAGCATGATAGTCATCGCATGAGACATGGTTTCCTTCACCTGCGCCTGCTGCCAGACGAAGAAATTCTCAACGGATTCGTTTAACTGGGTGGCGGTGCCGGTCAGGGTTTTGGACTGCGTTGCCTGATTGGCAAACGTAGTAACGAACTGGTCAATATTCCCCTGCAGGCTGGCAAGCTCGGTGGTCAAGGCGGCATTTAAAGAGGCGAGTTCTCCGCCCTGCCCGGCCAGCGCTTTCCCATATTCCGCGCTTTGCTGAAGTGCGGTGCTGAGACGGGCAGCCGTATCAGCGCTGCCGGAGTCAATCAGCTCTTCAATTAACAGCGCCGACTCCTGCAACCGGGCTTCAAGGCGCACGGCCACCACCGCGCTTTCAGGTGGCAAGCTATCGCTGACGCTCAGTGAAGCGGCCTGCTGGGCGATATCTTCAATCTTTGCGCTACGCAACGCGGCGGCCAGCTCATTACGGCGTTGTATTGACGAAACAAAGGTGCTCCTTTGTGCCATATAGGTTTCGGTTTGCTGTTGCAGGCTGTCAATTTTTGTCTGGCCTTCCTGGCTCCAGGAAAAGGTATCCAGCGTTTTCGCCAGCTCAATAATTTGTTGTAAAGCCTTGAGGTTTTTATCAGCGTTTTCTGCCGAGCCGGTATATTGATAAAGGGTGCGATTAAGCCGTGCGGTGCTGAGTGTATTTACCATCTGGACGGTAACCGCTTCTTTATCCGCATTTTCTTCAACTTTTTTAAAGCCAATAAGACCTGTTGCAACGGTAATCATCATAATAATAAGCACGATAATAAAACTGGAGGTCAGTTTTTTGCCGACGCTTAGATTATTCGCGATGTTTCCTACAAAAGCGGTAACGGACATACGGTTCACCATAAAGTTAGATTGGGGGCGCTATTTCCAGTTATCGTCAGCCTTAAAATTTAACTTTATGATTTATTCTTCAGCTTATACGTAAAGTACAGTATTCATGATCTAAATCACGTATTACTGCAACGAACAACGAATCCATTTCGGCATAAAATATTACCGCTTTGCTTAGGATATATCATATTTATTTAGCTTTTTAGCAGTTGCATTTTATTAGGGTGCTATTAATGTCGTTAAAAATAATTTTGCACCACGCGGTTGCGCACTGGACCAAGAGTGCTTTAGCGAAGCGGCTCAGCCCTTCGGCAATGGTAGATAGATGATGCAAACTTGTAAGCAAGCAGGGTTATAGAGTTCATGCCACATATAATTATTTCAAAGAATGTAACTGCATATTAAGGTCAAAGAGAAATGATTATTATTAATTGCGATGGTAATACTTTCCATATTTAAAGCGATGGTTAAAAAAAGAACAACCAGGGAAAATATTCACTATTAATTGAGGCGGGGAATTAAACCAACGCTAAACCAGACGGGTAACCAGCATTGACATCGTTAAATAATAGCCATAACGGGCATTAAATATCAGCGTTACGCAATTTACATTTTGAGACCAGCGCAATTTTTCAGACAGCCGCTCACTTGATAAGTTCACTGCGAAATTATTGAGGAGTAACAAACGTGAAAAAATTATCCGTACTTTTATCTCTATCTCTGGTGATGGCATCGGGTTCAGCCCTGGCAATGGGTTTTACCGCCGAACAAAGTAAGAACTACACCAATCTCAATGCTGAATTAGGCAAAAGCTCAGACGGCTTATATGCAGAGAGCAACTGGATAAAAAATACCAAAGATGGCGCGCAGCTGGGCAGCCTGGGTGTAGGTTATAACTTTGGCCTCGGTCCGTTGACCCTCTCAGCCGGCACTAAAGCCGTCTACCTCGGGCCGAAAAAAGGCGATAACGGCGTGGCCTTCCCGATTGGCGGCGGCATCGACTGGGCGCTGACGGACAGCATTCATCTCTATGGCGAAGGCTACTCTGCACCGGAAGGTCTGACCAACAGCGTGAAAAACTACGTCGAAGCGAATGGCGGCATTAAGTGGACACCTATCACGCCGCTTACGCTTAAAGCCGGTTACCGCCACGCAAGCGTCGATGGCAAAGATGGTCGTCCGGGCCACACCATTATCGATGGAGCCTATTTAGGCGCTGGCGTCACCTTCTGATATCTCGCACAGCGGGGAGCGCGCGTCTCCCCGATTCCCCCGCCTTAACATTGGCGCGCAGGCAGGATCGATCCTCTACCGCGGCTCACCTTCCAGTAACAAAGATAAAACCCTGCGAGCCCAGGGATGACACCCGCCCAGGCATTACCGCATAAAGATTATGTTTTACAGAGTTATATTCGTTCGAATAATAACTTCTCTTGACCATCATATTTGTTACTATTTCGCTGTTCTTTATATCCGTTCAGGGCAACCAACCTATGGAATGAATAGATTATGAGTGAACAAAATCTTTCGACAAAAAAGGCCGGGAACACGATCAATAAGCCTGTGTTTGCTACATCGGCGTTATTAATCGTGCTCCTTGTGGCTTTTGCCTCGCTTTTTCCCGAACTGGCTGACAGCAAATTCAAGCTGCTACAGCAGGAGCTTTTCACCAATGCCAGCTGGTTTTATATCCTTGCCGTCGCGCTGATCCTGCTGAGCGTGACCTTCCTTGGGCTTTCGCGCTACGGCGATATAAAACTTGGCCCCGACCATGCACAGCCCTATTTCAGCTACCACTCCTGGTTCGCCATGCTCTTCTCGGCAGGCATGGGGATCGGCCTGATGTTCTTTGGTGTGGCGGAGCCGGTGATGCACTATTTATCGCCACCGGTGGGGACACCTGAAACCATTGAGGCCGCCAAGCAGGCGATGCGCCTGACCTTTTTCCACTGGGGTCTGCATGCCTGGGCCATCTACGCGATTGTCGCCTTGATCCTCGCCTTCTTCAGCTACCGCCACGGTTTGCCGTTGACGTTGCGCTCCGCGCTCTACCCGATTATTGGCGATCGCATTTATGGGCCTTTGGGTCACGCCGTCGATATTTTCGCGGTGATCGGTACGGTCTTTGGCGTCGCCACCTCGCTGGGCTACGGCGTATTGCAGGTCAATGCTGGTCTGAATCACCTTTTCGGTGTGCCGATTAATGAAACCGTGCAGGTCATTTTGATCGTCGTGATCACCGGTCTTGCCACCATTTCCGTGGTATCGGGGCTCGATAAAGGGATCCGTATCCTCTCTGAACTGAACCTCAGCCTGGCGCTGTTGCTGCTGGCGTTAGTGATGCTGCTTGGCCCGACGGTGCTGCTGCTTAAATCCTTTGTCGAGAACACCGGCGGATATCTCTCCGAGCTGGTGAGTAAGACATTTAACCTTTACGCTTATGAACCGAAGTCGAGCAACTGGCTGGGTGGCTGGACGCTGCTCTACTGGGGCTGGTGGCTCTCCTGGTCGCCATTTGTCGGTATGTTTATCGCCCGCGTCTCCCGTGGCAGAACGATCCGCGAGTTTGTCACCGGCGTGCTGTTTGTCCCGGCAGGTTTCACGCTGCTGTGGATGACGGTGTTTGGTAACAGCGCGATCCATCTCATCATGACCGAAGGCGCACGCGACCTGGCTGACACCGTGCAGCAGGATGTCGCGCTGGCGCTGTTTAACTTCCTTGAGCACTTCCCCTTCTCCAGCATCCTGTCGTTTATCGCCATGGCGATGGTGATCGTCTTCTTTGTCACCTCTGCTGACTCTGGTGCCATGGTGGTGGATACCCTCGCCTCCGGCGGCTCAAGCCATACGCCGGTCTGGCAGCGCATCTTCTGGGCAGGGCTAATGGGCGTGGTGGCGATTGCGCTGCTGCTGGCGGGCGGGTTAAGCGCGTTGCAAACAGTGACCATTGCCAGTGCGCTGCCCTTCTCGGTGATCCTGCTGATCTCGATTTATGGGCTGTTGAAAGCGTTGCGCCGGGATCTCACTAAACGTGAAAGCCAAAGCATGGCGACCATCGCGCCGACTGCAGCGCGCAACCCGATTCCGTGGCAGCGCCGGTTACGTAATATCGCCTATCTGCCCAAACGCTCGCTGGTAAAACGTTTTATGGATGATGTTATCCAGCCGGCCATGACGCTGGTGCAGGAGGAGCTGAATAAGCAGGGAACGCGCAGCACCATCAGCGACGCGGCCGACGATCGTATTCGCTTCGAAGTCGACCTGGGCGATGAGCTTAACTTTATCTATGAAGTGAGGCTGCGCGGGTATAACACCCCTACCTTTGCGATTTCGGGTCTGGAGAGCGATGAACAACAGGCGGAGCAGCATAAGTACTACCGCGCGGAAATCTACCTGAAAGAGGGCGGGCAAAACTATGATGTTATGGGCTGGAACCAGGAGCAGTTGATCAACGATATTCTTGATCAATATGAAAAGCATCTACACTTCCTGCATCTGGTTCGTTAACCACGACAACACCGCCTGCGGGCGGTGTTTTTTCATCTGGTTATCAAGCCCTGGCGTGCTAAATTTTGCCGAAACGACAACGCGTTAATGGAGACTCTGGATGGCTAATTTTTTTAAGAAGTGGTTTGGCGGCGGTAATGATAAAGCGAAGGATGAAGTGCTTCGCGAACCCGACCTGACCATTGCCCGCGCCAATAATGAGATGCAGCAGCGTACCCAGGCGGCAACGGAGATGTGGGGGATCGACAGCGCCGAGTGGGGCGTCGATCTCGATGCAGGGACCATTACCTTTACCAATCATGAAAAGGGGTGGGTCATTACCGCGCCGGTTCAAGTAGTGGGCACCTATGATACCGAAGAGGGCTCCTGGCTATGGGGCTGGGATCACCCTTCCGTGCGTGAACCGCTGGGCGAATATGCCGCCTGCGTGCGCACGTTCGGCGAGCAGCATGGTCTTGAGGCCTTAACAACACGCCAGATTAGCGCCTCGACAGAAGATGCCTGGACCTTTACCGCACTCGCCTGCCATCTTGGCGGCGGTCAGGGTGGATATAGCGGCCTCGCTGGCACCACCCGGGTATTTATGGTCTATGACAATGTGACTATTAATAAACAAGCGTAACGGTATGTTGCAAATCTGGAAAATAACGACCAGAACGGCCTATTTTCCAGATTTAATGATTAAGCTAAATCTCAATTTACGCCCGACTGTTATCATAAAAATAGCGCAAACTGTTATGCTTTCTAATAACAAATTCAGCTGTTTCGTGATACACGCCAGCCTGACAAGGGCATCGCCTATCTCACTGAAAAATAAGATATTTAAAACCATACTTTTTCTGTTTTTTATTATCAGTAATAGAATAAAAAGCAGATAGTTCTCAAAAAAAGAAGAGAGCACAAATATCTTTTATAATTAAATAAACAGTGATTAATTCAAAAGCGCGACTTATTATTTAATATACAAAGTGTTTCACCGCTTATAAGAAAACTTTTTTTAGCGACAATTCTTATAAGGCCATTTAAATATGCATCTTTATTCGTTCAGGGCGATTTTTTATTAATTAAAAGACGCAGGTTTGACTCAGCTGGAGATCTTTTCCAGAGAACGCTCACCAACGCAGGGGCGGCAAAAAAAGCAGAGCGCACTGAAAGAGTGAGACCCTCGCTTCGCAGCCCCTAACAGGAGGAGACCATGAGCACCATTGATACCGAAAAAAAGGCAGGCGTGCTTATCGAAAAGGCTGTTAAACAGCTGCTGAACACTGATGAGGCAGTCTCTTTTCGCGCCGTGCTGGAAATACTCAATGACAAACGCAAACAGGCAGTAAACCGCGAAGGTATTGCCGCCTGCGACAGCGCTATTGATGAGATTCAGGCGATGATTGCCAAAACGACGAACGAACGTTCGCGTGTGCCGGTGAGCCGTAAGAACTTCCTTGCACAGTGGAAGCCAGGCGCAGACGACAAGATCCATTAATAAAAAACGGCAGCCTCCACTTGCGCAGAGGCTGCCGTGCTAAATCCATTTATTTAGATATCATCCTGGGTGCGATGAACAATCATCTCCAGCGCGTTGCGCAGGATGTCATTCTGGACAACATCGGATTCCGTCTCGAGGCGGCTAATAAGGGCCAGAATCAGATCCTTATTGGTTACCACAGTTTTCACTGATTTCAGTGCAAAGGTCAGCTCGTCAATAATCTGTTTTTCGGCCTCAAAGGCATGAAGCTTGCTGTCTGTAGTCTCAAATGTCTTAAAAGTCGCGTTATTCATCATAAACTCGCTAGAAAAAGTGACGTGGCTATCCTTTGCAGTCAGCCCAGTATGTTGTACAGATTTCCCCACGAAACTTGTACAACACCGACAAGTTAGACGTGAAAACGTTAGCGCGCAATCTTTTTAAAGATATATCCTCTCGTTTTGATAACCTTCTCCCTACCGAACCCTTGTAGAGCGCGCTCTGACGCGGCTTTTCGTGGGGATGCAAACCTGCTCAGGAGAGAAGAAATGGGCTGCGATGACCGCGATTTTTATCAAGATGATGAAGGTATAACGACAGATTTAACCCTGCTCGCTTTTGGCGCGCAGGCGGTGCAATGTACTGCCCTTGAGTGCGATGTGGTGGATGAAAATATAAGGGAGACAATCGCCTTTCTTATTCATCAGCAACACGCCATTTTTGATACCGCGATTATCGAAGCGCAGAACTATACGGCGCGGATCTATTCCGCAGCGCTCAGCGATCTGACGCTAATAAAAATCTATCTATTGTCGCAGGAAGAGAGGGAGTTCGGTTTACTCTTTTCGACGGAAATCGATCCAGAGCACGGCATCGGTATGAAATTCAATGGATATGACTTAACGGAAATTGGTAGCGCCGAAACGGCTTTCCTCTGACGCATTATTTCGCGGAGCGTTATTGCCCTGACGCTATAAAGAAAAACCCCCTCTTTGCAGAAGGGGTTTTGATTATCAATCGGCTTTTTTCTTGCGCGACGCGCGTTTTGCTTTGGTCGCGGCGGCTATTTTTTGCGTTTTCTCAGAGGGCTTTTTCGCTTTTTTCGCTTTGCCCTTGGCTTTATCGCCACGGAATTCGCTATCCGGTTCGAAATTCACCTTTTTATTGGCCTGGCGGCGCGGCGGTTTTTTGCTCGCGTTGCTGCGCCCTGCGGTACCTTTCTTGTTACGCTCGCGATCGGTTTTACCCGGGTTACGCGGGGCGCGCTCGCTGGAGATAAGCGAGAAGTCGATCTTACGCTCATCCATGTTGACCGCTTCAACCTTCACTTCAACCCGGTCGCCCAGGCGATAGGTCTGACCGCCGGATTCGCCAATCAGGCGCTGACCAACCTGGTCAAAGCGGTAGTAGTCGTTATCCAGCGACGATACGTGCACCAGACCATCGATAAACAGGTCAACAAGACGCACGAAGAAGCCAAAGCCGGTGACGCTGGCGATGACGCCGGAGAAGGTGTTACCCACCTGATCCTGCATAAAGTCGCACTTCAGCCAGTCCGCAACATCACGGGTCGCTTCGTCGGCGCGGCGCTCGGCCATCGAACAGTGCTGACCCAGCTGGAGGATCTCTTCCATGCTGTAGTGCCAGCCGCCCGTTGCGGTGCTGTTACCCTTCTCGCCCTGCTCTTTCGCCAGCAGATACTTGATCGCACGGTGCAGCGAGAGATCCGGGTAGCGGCGAATCGGCGAGGTAAAGTGCGCATAGGATTGCAGCGCCAGGCCAAAGTGGCCGCGGTTTTCCGGATCGTAGATCGCCTGTTTCATCGAGCGCAGCAGCATGGTTTGCAGCATCTCGTGATCGGGACGATCGGCGATCGACTCCAGCAGCGCGGCATAATCGCGCGGCTCCGGCTTGTTGCCGCCCGGCAGCTCCAGACCCAGCTCGGCGAGCACGGTACGGAACGAGGTAATAGCGTCGTTGGTCGGTTTATCGTGAATACGGAACAGTGCAGGCTCTTCTGCCTTCTCAACGAAGCGTGCCGCAGAGATGTTGGCGAGGATCATGCACTCTTCAATCAGCTTGTGCGCGTCGTTACGCTGCGTCTGCTCAATACGCTCAATTCGGCGTTCGGCGTTGAAAATAAACTTCGCCTCTTCGCTCTCGAAGGAGATGCCACCGCGCTCGGCACGCGCCTGCTCAAGGGTTTTATAGAGGGTATGCAGCTCTTCAATGTGTTTTACCAGCGGCGCGTATTGTTCGCGCAGCTCGCCATCGCCCTGCAACATATGCCACACCTTGGTGTAGGTCAGACGCGCGTGGGAGCTCATCACCGCTTCGTAGAACTTATAGCCGGTCAGACGCCCTTTGGCGGAGATGGTCATCTCACACACCATACAGAGGCGGTCTACCTGCGGGTTCAGGGAACAGAGGCCGTTGGAGAGCACTTCCGGCAGCATTGGAACAACCTGCGACGGGAAGTAGACGGAGGTGCCGCGATTACGCGCTTCGTTGTCCAGCGGCGTACCGTGGCGCACGTAGTAGCTGACATCGGCGATGGCAACCCATAAACGCCAGCCGCCGCCGCGTTTCTTCTCACAGTAAACGGCGTCATCAAAGTCGCGGGCATCTTCGCCATCAATAGTGACCAGCGGCAGATTACGCAGATCGACGCGGCCCACTTTGGCCTCTTCCGGCACCTGCTCTTTCAGGTCAGCGATCTGCTTCTCAACTTCCGGCGGCCACTGGTAGGGAATTTCATGGGTGCGCAGCGCCATATCGACGGCCATGCCGGTGCCCATGTTGTCGCCCAGCACTTCAACGATTTTACCCACCGCTTTGGTGCGGCGAGTCGGGCGCTGGGTCAGTTCGACCACTACTACAAAGCCCATGCGCGCGCCCATAATCTCTTCAGGCGGAATAAGGATATCGAAGCTCAGGCGGCTATCGTCCGGCACCACAAAGCCGACGCCTGCGTCGGTGAAGTAGCGGCCGACAATCTGCCCGGTTTTCGGCACCAGTACGCGGACAATGCGCGCTTCGCGACGCCCTTTGCGGTCCGCGCCCAGCGGCTGTGCCAGCACCTGATCGCCGTGGATACAGGTTTTCATCTGCTCGCTGGAGAGATAGAGATCGTCTTTGCGGCCTTCGACACGCAGAAAACCGTAGCCATCGCGGTGACCAATAACAATGCCTTTCAGCAGGTCGAGACGTTCGGGTAAGGCGTAGCACTGGCGGCGGGTGAAGACCAGCTGCCCGTCGCGCTCCATGGCGCGCAGACGTCGGCGCAGGGCTTCATGTTGTTCTTCGCCTTCGATATTAAGCTCAACAGCCAGTTCATCGCGGCTGGCAGGCTTTTCGCGTTTGGAGAGATGGTCGAGGATAAATTCGCGGCTGGGAATAGGATTAGAGTATTTTTCAGTTTCGCGTTCGAGGAAAGGATCTTGTGACATAGCGGTTCCTCCGTTGTCAGCTCTGGCGGAGCGTTTCGTCATTCCACCAGCAATAATTTGTAAAGCGGTTGATTCTCTTCAACCAAATCGGCAAGCGTGTAGTTATCAAGTTCCTTCAGGAAACTCTGCACGGCTTTTGAGAGGGCGACTTTCAGTCGGCAAGCGTTGGTGATGTGGCAAAAATCGCTGTGGCAGTTCACCAGAGTCAGCGGTTCAAGAGAGCGCACAACATCACTGATACGAATATCTCGCGCGGGCTTACCCAAGCGGATACCGCCATTTTTTCCACGCACCGCCGCGACATAGCCTTCACGACTTAGCTGATTGATTATCTTAACCATATGATTACGGGAGACACCATACGTTTCTGTCACTGCAGAAATGTTGGTCATCTGCCCTTCCGGCAATGCCGCCATGTAAATCAAAGCGCGTAAACCGTAATCGGTAAAGCTTGTTAACTGCACACCAACCTCAATAACAGGAAAAAAAGCGAGATACCCGCAGGTATTGACTTTATTGATGATAAACCAGCCACCAGTCAGGTCGCTAATTTATTTGAACAGAAAGGTAAAAAAAGCGAGGAGAAAGGGCGCGAATTTCGCGCCCTTAAGCAGGATTATGCGTCGAACGGGTCGCGCAGAATCATGGTCTCAGTGCGATCCGGACCAGTAGAGATGATATCGATCGGTACACCAGTAAGTTCTTCAATACGTTTGATGTAATTGAGCGCTGCCTGCGGCAGACCGCTGCGCTCTTTCACGCCAAAGGTGGTTTCAGACCAGCCCGGCATGGTTTCGTAGATCGGCTCGATACCTTCCCAGTTGTCGGCAGCCAGCGGCGTGGTGTCCACTTCGCGGCCATCCGGCATGCGGTAAGCGACGCAGATTTTTACCTCTTTCAGGCCATCCAGCACGTCCAGCTTGGTCAGGCAGAAACCAGAGAGGGAGTTGATCTGTACGGCACGGCGCACGGCAACGGCGTCCAGCCAGCCGGTACGACGACGACGACCGGTGGTCGCGCCAAATTCGTTACCCTGCTTGCAGAGGAACTCGCCGGTTTCATCAAACAGTTCGGTCGGGAACGGACCTGCACCCACACGGGTGGAGTAGGCTTTGATGATGCCCAGCACGTAATCAACGTAGCGCGGGCCAAGGCCGGAACCGGTAGCAACACCGCCTGCGGTGGTGTTAGAGGAGGTGACGTACGGATAGGTACCGTGGTCGATATCCAGCAGCGTACCCTGTGCGCCTTCGAACATCACGAAGTCGCCGCGCTTACGCGCCTGATCCAGCAAGTCGGAAACGTCAACAACCATAGCGGTCAGGATGTCGGCAATGGCCATCACATCGTCCAGCACTTTCTGGTAGTCAACCGCTTCAACTTTGTAGTAGTTCACCAGCTGGAAGTTGTGATATTCCATCACTTCTTTCAGTTTATCGGCGAAGGTCGCTTTATCGAACAGGTCGCCAACGCGCAGACCGCGACGGGCAACTTTATCTTCATAGGCCGGGCCGATACCGCGACCTGTGGTGCCGATCGCTTTCGCACCGCGCGCTTTCTCGCGAGCGACGTCCAGCGCAACGTGATAATCAAGGATTAACGGGCAGGCTTCAGAGAGCAGCAGACGTTCGCGAACCGGGATACCACGGTCTTCCAGTTCTTTCATCTCTTTCATCAGTGCAGCAGGCGACAGCACAACACCGTTACCGATGATGCTGGTGACGTTTTCGCGAAGAATGCCTGATGGAATAAGATGGAGGACGGTTTTTTCACCGTTGATTACGAGAGTATGGCCTGCGTTGTGACCGCCCTGGTAGCGTACAACATATTTAGCCCGTTCAGTCAGAAGATCGACAATCTTCCCTTTACCTTCGTCACCCCATTGGGTGCCCAGTACGACGACGTTGTTACCCATTTTTCAAAATCACCGTTTGCTTAAAAATGGATTCTACCACCGCTTTTTTAGAGAATCAGCACTTTTTCCGTGCAAAATTCCCGCGAGTTAGCCGATTATTGCCTCAGCCAATCGTTTTCCTCAACATGTAGTAGACAACGATGCCTGCAACCACAAGTCCACCGCCAAAACGGCGCAAAATATTATCCGGAAGCTGGCTCAATGAGGCGATCATTCGCCGCCAGGCACGCGGATAAAGCATCGGGCCAAGCCCTTCAAGCACCAAAACTAACGCCAGCGCGAGCCAGATTGTTGCGTTCATGGGTCATCCTCACAAAAGAAAAACCACCGCCCGGAGTGAGGCGGTGGTTTTCATTATCAAAACCGTTGACGCGATATTAGCGTGCGGTTGAGGTCGGCGTCTTCATATAACGGAAGAAATCACTGTCCGGGCTCAGCACCATCACATCCTGGTTGCTGTCGAAGCTGTTTTCGTACGCACGCAGGCTACGGATAAAGGCGTAGAAGTCCGGATCCTGGCTGAAGGCATCAGCAAACAGTTTCGCCGCTTCGGCATCGCCTTCACCACGCATGATGCGACCCTGACGCTCGGCTTCCGCCAGCGTTTTCGTCACTTCATAGTCCGCAGTAGCGCGCAGTTTTTCCGCCTCTTCCTGACCCTGTGAACGGTGGCGACGCGCAACCGCTTCACGCTCGGCGCGCATACGGTTGTAGATCGCATCCGACACTTCCGTCGGCAGGTTGATCTGCTTGATACGCACATCGACCACTTCAATGCCCAGCGCGGCCATACTGTTCGGGTTGATGACCGGCACTTTACCGTTCGTTTCAGCCTGAACGCGTTCCGCGGCTTTCGCGATAGCGTCATCCGCCGCAGGCGTGACCACTTCATCTTCGGTGCCCGCAGAGCCGGAGTTCAGCGCGTCGCGCACTTCCGAGGTCAAACGGCCGCGGGAGTCGGTGACGATATCTTTAACATCCAGGCGACCAATCTCAGAACGCAGACGGTCAGAGAACTTACGTTTCAGCAGCACTTCTGCCTGGGAGACGTCACCGCCGCCGGTAGCCAGGTAGTAACGGCTGAAATCGCTGATGCGCCACTTGATGTAGGAGTCGACGATCAGGTCTTTCTTCTCTTTGGTCACAAAGCGATCAGCCTGGTTATCCATGGTCTGGATACGCGCATCAAGCAGTTTGACCGATTCAATAAACGGCAGTTTAAAGTGCAGGCCCGGTTCAAAGACTAACGGCTTGTTGTCGCCGTCACGCAGCACTTTACCGAAGCGCAGCGAAATTCCGCGCTCGCCCTCCCGCACCACGAAAATCGAGGTGAAAAACACTACCAGCACGATGATGATGATCGCGATTACTGACTTACGCATCGTTATTCCCCCTGACGCTGGTAGTCGTTACGCTGCGCGTTGACGCGGCGTTGATCCATGATATCTCCCGCTGAGGAAGTCGAATTGCTGTTGGCACTGCTGCCGGAGTTGGAGGCAGGCGGCAGACGCAGCAGATTATTTGCGCCGTTACTGTCGCTCTTCGCCGCCGGCGCGTTACCGCCTTTCAGCATCTGATCCAGCGGAAGCACCATCAGGTTGCCGCCTTTATCATTCACCAGCACTTTACGGGTGTGGCTCAGCACTTTCTCCATCGCTTCGATATAGAGACGCTCACGGGTGATTTCCGGAGCAGCTTTATACTCAGGCAGGATCTTGGCAAAACGCGCCACTTCACCCTGCGCTTCCAGCACAGTCTGCGTTTTGTACGCGCGCGCCTCTTCGAGGATACGCTGCGCCTGACCGTTCGCACGCGGCTGCACTTCGTTGGTGTAGGCTTCCGCTTCACGGATGAACTGCTGCTCGTTCTCACGGGCGGCAATCGCATCATCAAACGCGGCTTTCACCTCTTCCGGCGGCCGAGCGGCCTGGAAGTTGACGTCCAGCAGAGTAATACCCATGTTGTAAGGACGAATGGTCTCTTCCAGCTCGCGCTGGGTATCGCTACGAATAACGGTACGCCCTTCGGTCAGAATACGATCCATGGTGTATTTACCGATCACGCCACGCAGGGCGCTGTCCGTCGCCTGACGCAGACTGTCGTCAGCGCTGGTGACGCTAAACAGATAGCGCTGAGGATCGGTTACGCGGTACTGCACGTTCATCTCAACGCGCACGACGTTTTCATCAGAGGTGAGCATCACGCCAGAGGCAGCCAGTTCACGAACGGATTCGACGTTCACCGCCGTCACGTTGTCGATAAAGGTTGGCTTCCAGTTCAGACCCGGTTCAACCAGGTGACTGAACTTACCAAAGCGTGTCACCACGCCGCGTTCCGCTTCTTTAATGGTGTAGAAGCCGGTCGCAGCCCAGATCACCACGGCAGCAACGGCAGCGATGCCGAACACGCGCCCGCCCAGTGGACTGCGAGGGCCAGAAGCGCCTGGATTACTCCCGCCGGTGCCTTTGCCACCGCCCAGACCGCCGAGCTTTTTGCTCAGCTTGCGGAAGATATCATCCAGATCAGGTGGCCCCTGATCGCGACCGCCTTTGTTTCCATTTCCCTCAGAGTTGCCGCCTGGTTTGCTGCTTCCCCACGGGTCGCGGTCTTGTCCGTTGTTACCGGGCTGATTCCACGCCATGTATGTGCTCCATATTTATTTTGCGGTGTATGCCCGCACAGGCGGGCACCCCCAAAGGGGAAAAATCTTCAGGCTTTGCCGATCAAACGATGTACTCTTCGAGCGCCGGTTCTTGTTTACAGAGTCGACGCCAGTCAACGATGGGCATCCGTATCTGCATACCTACGCTGCCATCCTCTTCCGTCCACTCTTTTTCTATTGCCTGAAGCTGATAAAACCGGCTTCTTAAACGTCCCTCTTCCGCTGGCAGACGCAGCGTGTGCTGCGCAACTTCGCCGGCAAGACGTTCTGTCAAAGCCTGGAATAACAGTGGTACGCCAGCCCCCGTCTGGGCGGAGAGCCAGACGCGGGTCGGTTTGTTCTCTTCATCTCTGTCGATACGCGGTTCAAAATCCTCCAGCATATCGATCTTGTTCATCACCAGCAGCGTCGGGATCTCATGTGCGTCGATCTCTTCGAGCACCGTGTTCACCGCGTCGATATTTTCCTGTACGCGCACATCAGCGCCGTCAATCACATGCAGCAGCAGCGTCGCCTGGCGCGTCTCCTGCAGCGTCGCTTTAAACGCGGCAACCAGATCGTGCGGCAGGTGGCGAATAAAGCCGACGGTATCGGCCAGTACGGTTTCACCGACATCGGCAACGTCAATGCGGCGCAGCGTCGGATCCAGCGTGGCGAACAGCTGGTCAGCTGCGTAGACCTGCGCTTCGGTTATCTGGTTAAACAGCGTCGATTTACCGGCGTTGGTATAACCCACCAGTGAAACCGTAGGAATATCCGCCTTAGTACGGGAACGACGCCCCTGTTCACGCTGCTTCTCAACCTTTTCCAGGCGCGAGAGGATTTGGGTAATGCGATTACGTAACAAACGACGGTCGGTTTCGAGCTGGGTTTCACCCGGACCACGCAAACCAATCCCGCCCTTCTGTCTTTCAAGGTGGGTCCAGCCACGCACAAGGCGCGTCGCCAGATGGCGCAACTGCGCCAGTTCTACCTGCAATTTCCCCTCGTGCGTTCGTGCACGCTGGGCAAAAATATCCAAAATCAGGCCGGTGCGATCGATAACGCGACATTCGCACAGTCGCTCCAGGTTACGTTCCTGGGCAGGGGATAGCGCATGATCAAAGAGTACGACGGACGCACCCGTTGCTTTTACGGCTTCTGCAATCTCGACTGCTTTACCTTCACCAACGAAATATTTGGGGTGCGGTGCTTTACGGCTACCGGTAATCACCTGCATTGCTTCGACACCGGCGGAAGAGACCAGAGCTTCAAACTCCTGGAGATCTTCCATATCTTTGTCTTGCGAAAAATAGATGTGTACCAGCACCGCCTGCTCACCGGCGTCATAACGGTCAAACAAGCGTAAACCCTCATTAAATACCAGCGGGGAACACAGCGAAACTGGCTCCCCGATCTGGAAATCAGCCTTCAACCTTACTCGGTTTCTTCGCTGTCCTGCTGTGCAGAGCCTTGCGCGTTGCTACCATGGTGGTAGTTGTTGTTGGAGCCGCCACCCGCATTGTTGCTGTGATGTGAAACCGGGCGGGACGGAACAACGGTCGAAATCGCGTGCTTATAAACCATTTGGCTGACTGTGTTTTTCAGCAAAATAACGAACTGATCGAAAGACTCAATCTGTCCTTGCAGTTTGATACCATTCACCAAATAAATTGAAACTGGAACACGTTCCCGACGCAGTGCGTTCAGGAACGGATCTTGTAAAGATTGCCCCTTAGCCATTCTATCTTTTCCTTATATGCTTGTTTTGTACTTAGAACCCGGAAGCTCTGAAAACTGCGTAAAAATTTGCGCACGATACGCGGTAATTGTACACATTCACCCTGCGATAGCACTAACTACCTGTAACACGTCATGGTAAGACTTTTCTGGCTTTTCACTCTCTAACCAGTGAACCTCACTCCATCCGCGTAGCCAGGTCATCTGTCGCTTGGCTAACTGCCTCGTCGCGCAAATACCTCGATAAACCATTTCATCGTATGAAATCTCGCCTTCGAGATAGGACCACATCTGGCGGTATCCCACACAACGAACGGAAGGCATATCCGTATGCAAATCTCCGCGAGCAAAAAGCGCCCGCACTTCTGCTTCAAAACCTGAAGCTAACATCTGGTGAAAACGCTGCTCGATTCGCTGATGGAGCAGTTCACGGCTCGCCGGGGCGATGGCGAACTGATGCACCTGGTAAGGCAGAGCGTCTCCTGACGTTTGCGTCAGATCTGTTAAAGTTTTACCCGAAATGAAAAAAACTTCCAGTGCCCGGGAAAGCCTTTGCGGATCATTCGGATGGATTCGTGCTGCAGCGACAGGATCGATTAACTGTAACTGCGCATGTAACGCATCCCATCCACGCTCTGCAGCCTGCTGTTCAATCTCGGCTCGTACCTTCGGATCGGCTGATGGCAAGGGGGATAATCCTTCCAGCAGCGCCTTAAAGTAGAGCATCGTGCCGCCCACCAGCAGAGGAATACGGCCCGCATCGGTGATCGCTTTCATCTCTGCCAGCGCATCGCGGCGGAAATCAGCTGCCGAGTAGGCCTGCGCCGGATCCCGGATATCAAGCAACCGGTGCGGCGCAGCGCGAAGCTCTTCCGCGTTCGGTTTAGCTGTACCGATATCCATGCCTTGATAAATAAGGGCTGAATCAACGCTTATCAACTCAACTGGCAAAACTTTACGTAACGCGATTGCGAGCGCTGTTTTACCGGAGGCCGTTGGGCCCATCAAAAAAATTGCCTTCGGCAGGCTTGCCTTACTCACTTCACTCATCGTTCAGGGCGTTCATCGCCTTTTGTAAATCAACAGGTTGTAATAAACCATCCGGCGGGGTCTTTACCAGATGCGGACAAAGCCGTTCAACGTCGGCTAATAAGGTGATCGCCTGAGCGATACTCCACTGCGCATGTTCAGTCGCCAGACGGCGCGCCAGCCAGTGGGAAATATTCACCGCGTCAATGCTTGTCTGCTGCGCCAGGTAGCCTAACAGTTCAGGAATCAAGTTTTGTAAATTTTGTTGGCGCAAGGGTAAAGGCACCGCGCGAATGGTCACGTGATGGCCATCCGGCACAAATTCAATGCCCATTTGCGTCAGCACGGGCTGCGCGCGCTTGAGCGCCGCGCTCTCATCAGTAGAAATTTTCAGGCGTACCGGAATCAACAACGGCTGCCCGCAGCCCGGCGCATTATCCGGCGAGAGTTGCGCATGACGCAGCCAGCGCTCGGCCACCGGCAGTGCCAGCAGCGCCAGCTTGCCGTCGCGCTCAAGCAGCGCATAGTGCGGCGCAATCAGCGTCAGCACGCGGCCAAAACTCTGGCTGTGTCCGTCGAGCGCAGGCGTTGCAGCGGGTGCTCGCTTCTCCGCTTTCGGCTCAGCCACCGGCGTTTCCAGCAGCTTCTGATAAAGCGCGCCCTGCTGTTTCTGATAACCCGGCTGCGCGTTCGGCCAGCTGCGATCGCCGCTTGCAGGCGAACGGGAAGAGGCACCGGAGGAGGATCCGCCGCCAGAAGAGGGCGAATAAGATCCTGCCTCGGGTTCGCGCGCGGCGCGCGGCTCGGCAAACTGATTGCGCCCGGCGGCCACGCGGTTTTCCGGCAGCGCGCGCGGCGCGGGTTCGTCCGAGAGCGGCAGCGTCGCGTCAAGCTGCTGCTGCAACACGCTCAACACACCCTGGTAAATAAAGTCATGCACCAGCCGCGACTGGTGAAAGCGCACTTCATGCTTGGCCGGATGGACGTTAACATCCACCTGATGCGGGTCGATCTCAAGATAGAGCACAAAAGCGGGTTGCTGATCGGCGCCGAGCTTATCTTCGCAGGCCTGGCGAATGGCATGGTTAATCAAGCGGTCGCGCATCATGCGGCCATTCACATAGCAATATTGAATATCGGTAAACGCAGCGGTGTTGCTCTTCGGATCGGCGACCCAGCCACGCAGGGCTAAATCGCCGTGTTGCCATTCAATCGCCAGTGCCTTTTCAAGAAAAGGCATCCCGCAAATGGCACCCAGCCGACGCTCTTTCTGCCCGCCCTGCGCGACGGCGCGGTACTGGCGCACCATCTTGCCGTTATGGTTGAGGTTAATAGTGACGTCGAAGCGCGCCAGCGCGATGCGGCGGATCACCTCATCGATATGGTTGAACTCGGTCTTTTCCGTACGCATAAACTTGCGCCGCGCCGGGGTGTTATAGAAGAGATCCAGCACTTCAAGAGTGGTGCCAACTGGGTGGGCGGCAGGTTTTACCGTGACCGCCATCTCGCGCCCTTCGGCATAGGCCTGCCACGCTTCCTGCTGCTCAGCGGTGCGCGAAGTGAGCGTTAAGCGCGAAACCGAACTGATACTCGCCAGCGCTTCGCCGCGAAAGCCAAGGCTAATGATCGCTTCTAAATCATCGAGAGAGGCAATCTTACTGGTGGCATGGCGTGCTAACGCCAACGCCAGCTCCTCTTTTTTGATGCCGCAGCCGTTATCGCGGATGCGGATAAGCTTGGCGCCGCCGCGCTCAATATCGATATCGATGCGCGTCGCACCGGCATCCAGGCTGTTCTCCACCAGCTCTTTTACTACCGACGCAGGGCGCTCAACCACTTCGCCTGCGGCGATCTGGTTCGCAAGCTGTGGCGGTAGAACCTGTATCGGCATGAAAAGAATCCTTAGTTAAGCAGACCATCTGCGGGCGCGCCCGCGTTCGCCATTTGCGCGCCGCCCTGCGGGGCTGATTGCAGAGGATGCGCAAGGAAGTAGTTACGCAGACCGCCATAAATGGCCGCCGCGATTTGCTGTTGGTAATCGTCGCTGGCAAGCAGCCGCTCTTCGCTGCGATTGCTGATAAACCCGGTTTCGACCAGCACCGAGGGAATATCCGGCGAGCGCAGCACGCCAAGGCTCGCATGCTCCGGGCGGCGTTTATGCAGCGCGCCCACGCGCTGAAGCTGGCTCAGCATATTGGTGGCGACATCATAGCCGACACGCTGGGAGTGGCCGAATTGCAGATCGAGCACCGCCTGGCTGAGATAAGGGTCGGACTGGCTGTTAGCCAGCACATCGCCTGCCCCGCCCAGCAGTTCCGACTGCTTCTCGTGCTGCTCAAGCCAGCTTGCCATTTCGCTGTTGGCACGGCGGTTTGAGAGCACCCACACCGAAGCGCCCGTCGCGTCGCGGTTCGGCGCGGCATCCGCATGAATCGAAACCAGGAAGTTGGCGTTCTGTTTACGCGCCACGTCGGAACGGCCCATTACCGAAATAAAGTAGTCGCCGTCGCGGGTCATCACCGGTTTAAACATTGGGTCGGCATTCAGCAAAGCGCGAAGCTTACGCGCAATGGCAATCGTCACGCTCTTCTCCTGCGTGCCGCCTGCGCCAATTGCGCCAGGATCCTGGCCGCCGTGACCGGCATCAATGGCGATAATCACTTTATCACCCGAGGCCGCACGCGCCTGGGCGGCAGGCCGGGTGGTGGTATTACTGCTCACCACGCTGGTGATGCGATCGTTGTCCGGTTTAAACGGGTTGCGCACAGGCGCGCTCGGCTGCGGCCTCATAACCGGCGTCTCGGCGCGCTTCACCACCACGGGTGGCGGCGGAGGCGGAGGTGGCGCATCGGCATCGATGGTGAAGACCACCGTATACCCTGCCCCGCTCTGCTGTTTTACCGCGCGGGTTTTGCCATTTTGCGTCAGGTCGACCACCAGGCGGATCGACTGGTTATCCTTCGCCGTCCCGGCACGGATGCTCTTTACCAGGTTATTCCCGCTAAATTGCAGCGGCAGCCCCTGGATAATGCCGGTCTGCTTAATATCGAGCGCCACGCTGCGCTTGCCCTGCTGGCTAAACGCATAGTCAGGATCGCCCATAAAACTGAAGGTGATGCGCGCCTGGCTTTCGCCATTCGATACCTGAATATCCGCTAAACTCGCGGCGTTAACCTGGAAACAGAGCATCAACAGCGTAAGCGCCAACCAACTTGTTATGCGAGAGATCATCCCGTCACCTTTCCTGTTAACCAGCCATACGCGCCAGTAACGATTCGCCCGATGAGGATACCGCGCCAATGCGCGCCTCACGCCCCTGCGCCTGATAATCTAAATGGATTTCAATATCCGGTTCCGGCAATACGCCTGTGCCCTGCTGCGGCCACTCGACGAGGCAGATCGCGTCGTTGGCAAAATAGTCGCGGATGCCCATAAACTCGAGCTCTTCCGGATCGGCAAGCCGATAGAGATCGAAGTGATAGACCATCAGCTTATCGAGGTCGTACGGCTCTACCAGCGTGTAGGTCGGGCTTTTCACATTTCCGTTGTGACCCAGTGCCTGCAGGAAGCCGCGGCTAAAAGTGGTTTTGCCGGCACCAAGATCGCCATACAGATAGATCACCGTTGCGCCCGCGCACGCTTGCGCCACGCGCTGGCCGAGATCGAGGGTGGCTTGTTCATCAGGTAAAGGAATCACGCGATTAATCATTTTCTGTATCAATTACATCCGGGTTAACAACACGCAGCAGCGTGCTAAAAAGATCGGTAGCCAGCATGCCGCGCTGGCCATACTGTGCCGCCCGCAGATCTGCTGCCGCGCCGTGCGCGACGCAGCCTGCAGAGGCAGCATCATACAAACTGAATTTCTGTCCGAGCAGCGCGCCGATAATACCAGAGAGCACATCGCCCATGCCGCCGCTGCCCATTCCGGCATTGCCGGCATCAATAATACCGCATTCGCCTTGCGCGCTCGCCACCACCGTGCCCGCGCCTTTCAGCACTACCACGCCCGCATAGCGTTTTACCAGACGCTGCGCCGAAAGTAAGCGATCACTCTCAATTTCCGCCACGCTGCAGTTAAGCAGACGCGCCGCTTCACCGGGGTGCGGCGTCAATACGCGATTGTGACGTTTATCGGGGTTGATTGCCAGAAGGTTCAGCGCATCCGCATCCCACAGCATCGGTTTACGGAAGTTCTCCACTTTTTGCAGGGCTTTTTTACCCCACTCCTGCTGACCGAGGCCGGGACCAATCACCACCACGTCGGCCCATTCGAGGCTCTCATCAAGGGACTCTGGAGTAAGTTCATCAACCATAAGTTCCGGCCGCTGGGTGATGATGGGGGCAATGTTCTCGCGGCGCGTCAGAATACGCACTAAACCAGCACCAGTGCGCAAAGCCGCTTCGCCCGTCATACGGATCGCGCCCGCCGTACCGTGGTCGCCGCCAATAATCACCAGCCGCCCATTATCCCCTTTATGGGAGGTTGGCGGGCGCGGCGTAAACCATTCTGAAAGTTGGCTGGCGTCAAAACGGGAAAGGGGTGGCTGCTGCCCATCAAGCCAGGCCTCAAGGCCCAGCGCATGGTGATGCAGTTGCCCTACCACGTCACGGGCTTTGCCGGTAAGCAGGCCTGGTTTCAAGGCAATAAAAGTGATGGTATGGCTGGCCTGAATCACTGCACCGGGTGTGGTGCCGGTCTGCGCATTAAGGCCCGAAGGAATATCGAGCGCAATACGCGGCGCAGCGTGCTGGTTAGCGCGCGTTATCAGCGCCGCAACGTTGTCGCGCGGTGCGCTGCTCAAGCCGGTGCCGAGCAGGCCGTCGATAATCAGATCAATGCCTTCAGGCCAGAGCGCCTCTTCGGCGTGGATCATGCCGCCAGCATTGAGCCAGGCCTCACGCGCCTGTGCCGCCTCTTCCGGCAGCGGTTTATCGCTCTCGATCGCGATGAGGGTAACCTCAATGCCCGCAGCGGCAGCAAGGCGCGCGACAACATAGCCATCGCCGCCGTTATTGCCATGCCCGCACAGCACCAGCCAGTGCTTTGTATTGGGAAAGTTATCCCGCGCCAGCTGGAAGGCGGCCTGGCCTGCGCGCAGCATCAATTCATATAACGTAATGCCAAGGCTGTCGGCCGCCTCTTGTTCGAGACGTTTCAGGTCGTCAGCAGGCCAGATGGAGTGTGGTATACTTGCCGCGTTTTTTTTCATCTCTATGGTCCGTCATGTCACAGCCCCTCGATCTCAATCAGTTAGCGCAACAAATCAAGCAATGGGGCACTGAATTGGGTTTTCAGCAGGTCGGTATTACCGATACCGATCTCACCGCCAGCGAGCCGAAGCTGCAGGCGTGGCTGGATAAACAGTATCACGGCGAGATGGAGTGGATGGCGCGTCACGGTATGATGCGCGCCCGCCCCCATGAGCTTCTCCCCGGCACGCTTCGCGTTATCAGCGTACGTATGAACTATTTGCCGCCAAACGCGGCCTTCGCCAGCACGCTGAAAAATCCGGCGCTCGGCTATGTCAGCCGCTACGCGCTGGGTCGCGATTATCATAAGCTGCTGCGTAGCCGCCTTAAAAAGCTCGGCGAACTGATCCAGCAGCAGTGTGCTTCGCTGAATTTTAGACCGTTTGTCGACTCCGCGCCCATTCTTGAGCGCCCGCTGGCGGAAAAAGCCGGGCTTGGATGGACAGGTAAGCACTCACTTATTCTTAGCCGCGATGCGGGGTCGTTTTTCTTTCTTGGCGAACTGCTGATTGACCTTCCCCTGCCCGTCGATCAACCGGTCGAGGAAGCGTGCGGACGCTGCGTCGCCTGTATGACCATCTGCCCAACCGGGGCGATTGTCGAGCCTTATACCGTCGATGCGCGTCGCTGTATCTCCTATCTCACCATTGAGTTAGAGGGCGCGATCCCCGAGGAATTCCGCCCGCTTATCGGTAACCGGATTTACGGCTGCGATGACTGCCAGCTTATCTGCCCATGGAACCGCTTCTCGCAGCTTACGGATGAGGCGGATTTCAGCCCGCGCAAAGCCCTGCACGCACCGGCGTTGATTGAACTGTTTGCCTGGAGTGAAGCGCACTTTTTAAAAGTTACGGAAGGTTCGGCTATTCGCCGTATCGGTCATCTGCGCTGGCTGCGCAATATTGCGGTCGCGCTGGGCAATGCGCCGTGGGATGAGGCAAATATCGTGGCGCTGGAGCAGCGACTAGGTGAGCACCCACTTCTTGATGAGCACATAACCTGGGCGATTGCGCAGCAAATTGAGAAGCGTAATGCCTGCGTCGTTGAAGTGCAGCTGCCACAAAAACAGCGCCTGGTGCGGGTGGTGGAAAAGGGTCTGCCGCGCGATGCCTGAGCCATCCACAGCTTGTGAATAAAATAAAAAACACATTACGTTTCAACGTTAACAAATTCGTCAAGCGATCGCGTTAACATTTTGAAATGTTATTTTTATTTTACAATTCAGTGAGTTACAAAGAAATAATTTGATAAGCGAAGCAATAGAATCCGGGCTAAGCAAAGCTCATCCTGTGGATAACTCTGTTCACAATACTTTTTTAGCATGAAAGGAAATCGCCCGCAGCGCGGTTCTTCGCTGTGGATAATTTTTTGGAGATGAAAGATTGGAGCGGGAAACGAGACTCGAACTCGCGACCCCGACCTTGGCAAGGTCGTGCTCTACCAACTGAGCTATTCCCGCATACTTATCTGGCCTGGCTGATTGCCGTGAACCAGTAAATCTGGATGGTGCGTGCCTTGCGGCATTTCAAATTTGGAGCGGGAAACGAGACTCGAACTCGCGACCCCGACCTTGGCAAGGTCGTGCTCTACCAACTGAGCTATTCCCGCATATTTATCAGAGTTCAGTGTCAAAAAACCGAAGCCTGTAAATTGGATGGTGCATTTCAAATTTGGAGCGGGAAACGAGACTCGAACTCGCGACCCCGACCTTGGCAAGGTCGTGCTCTACCAACTGAGCTATTCCCGCTTATCAGCGCTATTTCAACACGTTAAAGCATTTAACCGCTGAAATTTCGTGATGCCGTGTTTCACATTTCTGTGTCTTCACGGGAGGCGCATTATACGAGAAATCATTTCTGCTGCAAGCCCCTGAAAGCAAATTTTCGTTTTTTTTGTTTAACTGCCGATTTAATCGACAAAACGCGCATTTTTGCAGCAAAACCGCGCCAGCACTGGTTTGCAGAGCCGAAAACGACATATCGGCTCTGCGCACGCAGACGCTTACAGTTTAATAAAGTGTTCGCGGTAGTAAGCCAGCTCCGCCACCGATTCGCGGATATCATCCAGCGCCTGGTGAGTATTCTGCTTTTTCAGGCCGGTCAGCACTTCCGGTTTCCAGCGGCGCGCCAGCTCTTTCAGGGTGCTGACATCCAGGTAGCGATAGTGGAAGTAGGCTTCCAGCTCCGGCATGTACTTGAACAGGAAACGGCGATCCTGGCCGATGCTGTTGCCGCAGATGGGCGATTTCCCGGCCGGGACCCACTCTTTCAGAAACTCAATCGTCGCCAGCTCTGCCGCGCGATCGTCAAAGGTGCTCGCTTTAACGCGTTCAACCAGGCCGCTGCCGGTGTGGGTTCGCACGTTCCACTCATCCATCAACGCCAGCTGCGCGTCGGATTGATGCACTGCCATCACCGGCCCTTCCGCCAGGATATTAAGGTTGGCGTCGGTCACCAGTGTCGCGATCTCAATAATGCGATCGCGCTCGGGATCTAAGCCCGTCATTTCGAGATCAATCCAAATGAGGTTGTTTTCATTTGCGCTCATGCTATTTTCCACCCTTATCGCGTCACTATATTCATCTAGAATTGCGTGTATCATAGAGGTTTTGCCCATCCGGGGCGACCAGGAGCCAGCACGATTGAGTAAAAATAAACTCTCCAAGGGACAGCAGCGCCGCGTTAAAGCGAACCATGAGCGCCGACTGAAAACCTCGACGGAGAAACCCGACTACGATGACAACCTGTTTGGCGAAACGGCCGAAGGGGTGGTCATTAGCCGCTTTGGTATGCATGCCGATGTAGAATCCGCCGATGGCGATGTGCATCGCTGCAACATTCGCCGCACTATCCGCTCGCTGGTCACCGGCGATCGCGTGGTCTGGCGGCCAGGCAAAGCGGCCGCAGAAGGCGTCAACGTGAAAGGGATCGTTGAAGCGGTGCACGAGCGTACCTCGGTGCTGACGCGTCCGGATTTCTACGATGGCGTTAAACCCATCGCCGCCAATATCGACCAAATCGTTATCGTCTCGGCGATCCTGCCAGAACTCTCACTCAACATTATTGACCGCTATCTGGTGGCCTGCGAAGCGCTGGACGTTGAACCGCTGCTGGTGCTGAATAAAACCGACCTGCTCGATGAAGAGGGCCTGGCGTTCGTTAACGAGCAGATGGATATCTATCGTCATATTGGCTACCGCGTATTGATGGTCTCCAGCCATGCGAAAGATGGCCTTGATCCGCTGATCGCAGCATTGACCGATCGCATCAGCATCTTTGCTGGCCAGTCCGGCGTCGGCAAATCGAGCCTGCTTAATGCGCTGCTCGGCCTCAACGAGGAGCAGATCCTCACCAATGACGTCTCTGACGTCTCAGGTTTGGGCCAGCACACCACCACCGCCGCGCGCCTCTACCACTTCCCGCAGGGCGGCGATGTGATTGATTCTCCGGGCGTGCGCGAGTTTGGCCTCTGGCATCTCGAACCGGAACAAATCACCCACGGTTTTGTCGAATTCCATGATTATCTCGGTCACTGCAAATATCGCGACTGCAAGCACGATACCGATCCCGGTTGTGCCATCCGCGAAGCAGTAGAGAACGGCAAAATCGCGGAGAGCCGCTTCGAAAATTATCACCGTATTCTCGAAAGCATGTCGCAGGTAAAGACGCGTAAAAGCTTTTCTGAATCAGATGACTGACAACTAAGCTAAGCGTCGTTAGAATCGTCCCCCATTTTAAGACTCCGACGCCGCGCGTCGGGTCAGGAACGACAGTAAACAATGGCCTGGAGGCTACCTTGTTAAACTCATTCAAACTTTCGCTTCAATACATTCTGCCGAAACTGTGGCTCACTCGCCTGGCGGGCTGGGGCGCAAGCAAACGTGCAGGCTGGCTGACCAAACTGGTTATCGATCTGTTCGTGAAATACTACAAGGTCGATATGAAAGAGGCGCAGAAGCCGGATACCGCCAGCTACCGCTCTTTTAACGAATTCTTCGTGCGCCCGCTGCGCGACGAGGTGCGCCCGCTCAATACCGATCCGAATGTGCTGGTCATGCCGGCGGATGGCGTAATCAGCCAGCTCGGCTCCATCGACAATGACAAAATCCTGCAGGCTAAAGGCCATAACTACAGCCTCGAAGCGCTGCTGGCAGGCAACTACCTGATGGCGGACCTGTTCCGTAACGGTAGCTTTGTCACCACCTACCTCTCACCGCGTGACTACCACCGCGTACATATGCCGTGCAACGGCATCCTGCGCGAAATGATCTATGTCCCGGGCGACCTCTTCTCCGTTAACCACTTAACGGCGCAGAACGTACCTAACCTCTTCGCCCGTAACGAGCGCGTTATCTGCCTGTTCGACACTGAGTTTGGCCCGATGGCGCAAATTCTTGTCGGCGCGACCATTGTTGGCAGCATCGAAACCGTCTGGGCGGGCACCGTCACGCCGCCGCGCGAAGGGATCATCAAACGCTGGACCTTCCCGCAAGGTGAAAGCGAAGGCGCGGTCGCGCTGCTGAAGGGCCAGGAGATGGGCCGCTTTAAGCTCGGCTCCACCGTTATCAACCTGTTTGCGCCGGGTAAAGTGCAGCTGGTTGACGCCTTACGCAGCCTCTCCGTGACCAAAATCGGTCAGCCGCTGGCGCTCTCCACCGAGCCGTTTGTGCCGGTTGATGCGCAAGAGCCTGCACCGCTGCCGGAAGAAGAAATTAAAGCGGAACATGACGCCAACCCGCTGGTTGACGACACTAAAGAAGACGTTTAAGCCTCACCCCAGGGAGACTGCAGTGCGCCTGATTATCGCTTTTCTGATGGCCTGGTGCCTCAGCCAGGGAGCCGTTGCCGCAACGGCTCCCGATGCCCGTCAAATTGCCCAGGAGCTGGAGCAAGCCAAAGCGGCGAAAAACACGCCGGACCAGGCGGAAATTGTAGAGACATTGCAAGGCGCGTTGAACGCGCTGGACGAGCGTAAAGGCTCCCTTGAACGCGCCCAGCAGTATCAGGACGTGATCGACAACTTCCCCAAACTTTCCCGCACCCTTCGCGCCCAGCTCGATAATCTGCGCGACGATCCCCCTTCTGTTTCACCCGGCATGAGCAGCGATGCGCTCAACCAGGAGATCCTGCAAGTCAGCAGCCAGCTGCTGGAGAAGACGCGCCAGGCGCAGCAGGAGCAAGAGCGCGCGCGGGAGATCAGCGACTCTTTAAGCCAACTTCCCCAGCAGCAAACCGACGCCCGCCGCCAGGTAACGGAAGTGGAGCGTCGCCTCGGTGCGCAAACCAGTAACTCGGCGCTTGCTCAGGCGCAAAATTTTGCCGCCCAGGCGGAATCGGCAAAGCTGAAGGCGCTGGTGGATGAATTAGAGCTGGCGCAGCTGTCAGCCAATAACCGCCAGGAGCTGGCGCGTATGCGCTCAGAGCTGGCGCAAAAGCAGAGCGAGCGGCTGGATGCTTATCTACAGGCGCTGCGCAATCAACTCAACAGCCAGCGTCAGCGCGAAGCCGAGCAGGCGCTGGAGAGCACGGAGATGCTGGCGGAGAACAGCGCGAATCTGCCCGCCAGTATCGTCGAGCAGTTCCGTATCAACCGTGAACTCTCACAGGCGCTGAACCAGCAGGCACAGCGTATGGATCTGGTCGCCTCGCAGCAGCGCCAGGCAACCGGGCAAACGCTACAGGTGCGCCAGGCGCTTACGACTCTGCGCGAGCAGTCCCAGTGGCTCGGCGCATCGAATATGCTCGGCGAAGCGCTGCGCGCGCAGGTGGCTCGTCTGCCGGAGATGCCGAAACCGCAGCAGCTGGATACCGAAATGGCGCAGCTGCGCGTGCACCGCATGCGTTATGAAGATCTCCTCAACAAGCAGCCGCAGCTGCGACAGATTCGCCAGGCGGATGGCAAGGTTCTGACCGCTGAGCAAAACCGTATTCTTGAAGCCCAGCTGCGCACGCAGCGCGAACTGCTCAATTCGCTGTTGCAGGGCGGCGATACGCTGATTCTGGAGTTGACCAAACTTAAAGTTTCCAATAGCCAGCTTGAAGATGCGTTAAAAGAGGTGAATGAGGCGACCCACCGCTACCTCTTCTGGACGGCAGATGTCAGCCCGATGGGCTTCTCCTGGCCGATTGAGATTGTGCAGGATCTGCGTCGCCTGCTGTCGCTGAACACCATCAGCCAGTTAGGCAAAGCCAGCGCAATGGTGCTGACCAGCAAAGAGACGCTCTTCCCGCTGTTTGGCGCGCTGATTCTGGTGGGGGTGAGTATTTACTCACGTCGCCACTTCACCCGCTTCCTGGAGCGCTCCAGCGCCCGCGTCGGCAAAGTGACGCAGGATCACTTCTGGCTCACCATGCGCACCGTCTTCTGGTCCATTCTGGTGGCGTCACCATTGCCGGTGCTGTGGGCAACGCTCGGCTACTGTTTGCAGGAGGCGTGGCCCTATCCGCTGGCTGTAGCGATTGGCGATGGCGTCACTGCCACCGTGCCGCTGCTATGGGCAGTGATGATCTGTGCGACCTTCGCGCGCCCAACCGGGCTGTTTGTCGTCCACTTCGGCTGGCCGCGAAACCGCGTGGCGCGCGGGTTACGTTACTACCTGATGAGCATCGGCTTTATCGTGCCGCTGATTATGGCGCTGATTATGTTCGATAACCTGAACGACCGGGAATTCTCCGGCTCGCTCGGGCGGCTCTGCTTTATCCTGATTTGCGGTGCGCTGGCGATTGTCACTCTCAGCCTGAAACGTGCCGGCATTCCGCTGTATGTCGATAAGAGCGGCAACGGCGACAATATGGCTAACCATCTGCTGTGGAACCTGTTGCTCTGCGCCCCGCTGTCGGCGATTCTCGCTGCCGCGGTCGGTTATCTGGCAACCGCGCAGGCGCTGCTGGCAAGGCTGGAAACCTCCGTTGCTATCTGGTTTTTGCTGCTGGTGGTCTATCACATTATTCGCCGTTGGATGTTTATCCAGCGTCGCCGTCTGGCCTTTGAGCGTGCACGCCACCGCCGCGCAGAGATCCTCGCGCAGCGCGCACGCGGCGAAGAGGATGCCGCCCATCAGCTCAGCACCGAAGGCACCGCCGAAATCGATGAGCAGGAAGTCGATCTCGACGCCATCAGCGTCCAGTCCCTGCGGCTGGTGCGCTCGATCCTGATGCTGATCGCCCTGCTGTCGGTGATCTTCCTCTGGTCTGAGATCCACTCTGCCTTTGGCTTCCTCGAGAATATTCCGCTGTGGGATGTCACCTCAACGGTACAGGGCGTCGAGAGCCTGGAGCCGATTACCCTCGGCGCGGTGCTGATTGCCATCCTGGTGTTTATTATCACCACCCAGCTAGTGCGCAACCTTCCTGCTTTGCTTGAGCTGGCGCTGTTGCAGCACCTTGAGCTGACACCGGGGACAGGTTACGCCATCACCACCATCACCAAATATCTGCTGATGCTGTTTGGCGGGCTGGTGGGCTTCTCGATGATTGGTATTGAGTGGTCGAAGTTACAGTGGCTGGTGGCCGCGCTCGGTGTTGGTCTCGGGTTTGGTCTACAGGAGATCTTCGCCAACTTTATCTCTGGCCTGATCATCCTGTTTGAGAAACCGATCCGTATCGGCGATACGGTAACGATCCGCGACTTGACTGGCAGCATTACCAAGATCAATACCCGAGCGACCACCATTAGCGACTGGGATCGCAAAGAGATCATCGTGCCGAATAAGGCCTTTATCACCGAGCAGTTTATTAACTGGTCGCTTTCGGACTCCGTCACACGCGTGGTGTTGACGGTGCCCGCACCGGTCGATGCCAACAGCGAAGAGGTGACACAGATCCTTTACACCGCTGCTGAGCGCTGTTCGCTGGTGATTGATAACCCGCCGCCGGAAGTGTTCCTGGTGGATCTGCAGCACGGGCTGCAGCTGTTTGAGCTGCGCATCTATGCGGCTGAAATGGGCCATCGCATGCCGCTGCGCCACGAAATCCACCAGCTTATTCTGGCGGGCTTCCGTGAACACGGCATCGACCTGCCCTTCCCGCCGTTCCAGATGCGCCTTGAGAGCCTCGACGGTAAACGCGCGGCCAAAACGTTGTCTTCAGCGGGGAGAAGCAGCCGCCCGGCGGGCAGCCTGTAAGACTCAAGTGCCGGCTTATCCGGCCTGCGGAGGGGTTACTCTTCAGGCCGGGTAAGGCGTAGCTGCCACCCGGCACAAACGGGGAGTTACGCCCGGTCGACGCTAAACGCCATCACTTCTGCCAGCGTTTCAGCCTGTAGCGCCAGCATTACCAGGCGGTCAACGCCCAGCGCAACACCGGAGCAGTCCGGCAGTCCTGCTTTTAACGCTTCCAGCAAATTGACATCCACCGGCTGCTGCGGCAATCCGCGCGCGGCGCGCTTGCGGTTATCCTGCTCAAAGCGCTGCTGCTGCTCGCGGGCGTCGGTCAGCTCATGGAAGCCGTTCGCCAGCTCAATGCCTTTGAAGTAGACCTCAAATCGCTCCGCGACGCGGTGATCTTCGGTGCTGATCTGCGCCAGCGCCGCCTGGCTTGCCGGAAAGTGGTAAACAAAGGTCGGACGATCTTTACCGATCTGCGGCTCCACACCCATGGTGAACAGCAGTTGCAGCAGGGTATCGCGATCCTCTTCCGTATCGGCAATATTGCTCAGATCCAGCTTCGCCGCCACTTCACGCAACTGGGCTTTATCCGCCGAAAGCGGATCGACCTCCAGATAGCGCTGGAACGCCTGCTGATAGGAGAGTGATTCTGCTGCCGGGCACTCGAGCACCTGTTGCAGCAAATCATCCACCTCATTCATCAAGCGGTACATGTCATAGTGCGGACGATACCATTCGAGCATGGTGAATTCAGGGTTGTGATGACGCCCCATCTCTTCATTACGGAAGCTGCGGCAGAGCTGGAAAACCGGGCCACAGCCCGCGGCCAGCAGGCGCTTCATATGATATTCGGGGCTGGTCATCAGATAGAGATTGAGGCCCTGAGAGTGGCCGGGGCCAACAAAACGGGTTTCAAACGGGACCAGATGCACATCGGTCACCGTTGCCTGACTCATACAGGGCGTCTCCACCTCCAGTACGCCGCGATCGGCAAAGAAACGGCGAATTTCCGCCATAATTGCCGCGCGTTTCAATAAGTTGGGGATGGATGCGCTCGGCTGCCAGGTTGCCGTCTCGCTCATGGTTCTTTCTCCGATTTCTAACAAGGGCACGAAGTCTACCCGCATCGATCTGGTTAGACAAATTTTGCACAAATAATTTTCATAGCCCTCGTCAATAAATAGATATGAGCTATTTAGAGATGATATCGATCAAGCTGGAAGCCGTATCACGCGGAAGAACAGCAAAACACTCGAACACGTCAAATTTCCCCTCAGTCAATATGGATATACTGCCCGCTACCCCAAAAGGAGCAGTGGACCTCTTCCGTAATGAAGGCAAGCGCACCTGGCTTATCGTTGCGGAACAACAATAATCTGGAGGAATGTCGTGCAAACCTTTCAAGCCGATATCGCTGTGATTGGCGCAGGCGGAGCAGGATTACGCACCGCGATTGCCGCGGCGCAAGCCCACCCCAACGCTAAAATCGCACTGATTTCAAAAGTCTATCCCATGCGCAGCCACACCGTTGCCGCCGAGGGTGGTTCCGCCGCCGTCGCCCAGGATCATGACAGCTTCGAATACCATTTCCACGATACCGTGGCGGGTGGTGACTGGCTTTGCGAACAGGATGTCGTCGACTACTTTGTCCATCACTGCCCCACGGAGATGACCCAGCTTGAACAGTGGGGTTGCCCGTGGAGCCGCCGCGAGGACGGCACGGTCAACGTGCGTCGCTTTGGCGGCATGAAGATCGAGCGCACCTGGTTCGCTGCCGATAAAACCGGCTTCCACATGCTGCATACGCTGTTTCAAACCTCGTTGCAGTTCCCGCAAATTCAGCGTTTCGACGAACACTTCGTGCTCGATATCCTGGTGGATGACAACCACGCGCGCGGCCTGGTCGCGATGAACATGATGGAAGGCACGCTGATTCAGATCCGCGCCAATGCGGTGGTAATGGCCACCGGCGGCGCAGGCCGCGTTTACCGCTATAACACCAACGGCGGCATCGTTACCGGCGACGGTATGGGCATGGCGCTGTCGCACGGCGTGCCGCTGCGCGATATGGAGTTTGTGCAGTATCACCCGACCGGCCTGCCCGGCTCCGGCATTCTGATGACGGAGGGCTGCCGCGGCGAAGGCGGTATTCTGGTGAATAAAAACGGCTATCGCTATTTGCAGGATTACGGCATGGGGCCGGAAACGCCGCTCGGCGAGCCGAAAAACAAATATATGGAGCTTGGCCCGCGCGACAAAGTGTCGCAGGCCTTCTGGCACGAGTGGCGTAAAGGCAACACCATCTCCACACCGCGCGGCGATGTGGTGCATCTCGATCTGCGCCACCTTGGCGAGAAGAAGATCAAAGAGCGCCTGCCCTTTATTTGCGAGCTGGCAAAAGCCTATGTCGGCGTCGATCCGATCAAAGAGCCGATCCCGGTGCGCCCGACCGCGCACTACACCATGGGTGGCATTGAGACGGATCAGAATTGCGAATCGCGCATCGCCGGGCTGTTTGCCGTCGGTGAGTGCTCCTCGGTCGGCCTGCACGGCGCTAACCGTCTTGGCTCTAACTCGCTGGCGGAGCTGGTGGTCTTTGGCCGTCTGGCGGGCGAACAGGCCGTTGAACGCGCTTCAACTGCCAGCCCGGCAAATGACGATGCGCTCAACGCTCAGGCCGCCGATGTTGAACAGCGTCTGAAGGCGCTGGTGAACCAGAACGGTACTGAGAGCTGGGCGAAAATCCGCGATGAGATGGGCGAATCGATGGAAGAGGGCTGCGGCATTTACCGTACGCCGGAGCTGATGCAGAAAACCGTCGATAAGCTCGCCGAGTTGCAGGAGCGCTTCAAACGGGTACGCATTACCGACACCTCCAGCGTCTTCAACACCGATATTCTCTACACCCTCGAGCTGGGCCACGGCCTGAACGTTGCCGAATGTATGGCCCACTCGGCGCTGGCGCGCAAAGAGTCGCGCGGTGCCCATCAGCGTCTCGACGAAGGCTGTACCGAGCGCGATGACGTTAACTTCCTCAAACATACGCTCGCGTTCCGCGAGGCGGACGGCACAACCCGACTCGAGTACAGCGACGTGAAAATCACCACGCTGCCGCCGGCGAAACGCGTCTATGGGGCAGAAGCGGAGTCGGGTGAGAAGAAGGAGACGAACAATGTCTGAGATGAAGAACCTGAAGATTGAAGTGGTGCGCTATAACCCGGAGGTCGACAACGCGCCGCACAGCGCCTTCTACGACGTGCCTTACGATGAAGCCACCTCGCTGCTCGATGCGCTGGGCTATATCAAAGATAACCTCGCGCCGGATCTCAGCTACCGCTGGTCCTGCCGGATGGCGATTTGCGGCTCCTGCGGCATGATGGTCAACAAAGTGCCGAAGCTGGCCTGCAAAACCTTCCTGCGTGACTACACCAAAGGGTTGAAAGTCGAGGCGCTGGCCAACTTCCCGATTGAGCGCGATCTGGTGGTTGATATGACCCACTTTATCGAGAGCCTTGAGGCGATTAAGCCCTATATCATCGGCAATACGCGTACGCCGGATCAGGGGCCGGGCAAGCAGACCCCGGCGCAGATGGCGAAGTATCACCAGTTCTCCGGCTGCATCAACTGTGGTCTCTGCTATGCCGCCTGCCCGCAGTTTGGCCTCAATCCGGAGTTTATCGGCCCGGCGGCGATTACGCTGGCGCACCGCTATAACCTCGACAGCCGCGACCACGGCAAACAAGAGCGCATGGCGCAGCTCAACGGCCAGAACGGCGTGTGGAGTTGTACGTTTGTCGGCTACTGCTCGGAAGTGTGTCCGAAGCACGTCGACCCGGCCGCCGCCATTCAGCAGGGCAAGATTGAGAGTTCGAAAGACTTTCTTATCGCCACCCTGAAACCACGCTAAGGAGTGCATGATGACGACTAAACGTAAGGCCTGGGTTCGCCCCATGCCGTCAAGCTGGTGGAAAACCCTGCCGTTTTATCGCTTCTATATGCTGCGCGAAGGGACGGCGATCCCGGCGGTCTGGTTCAGCCTGGAACTGCTGTATGGTCTTTTCGCGCTGAAAAACGGTCCGGAGAGCTGGATGGGCTTTGTCGCTTTCCTGCAAAACCCGGTTGTGCTGTTGCTCAACCTGATCGCGCTGGCGGCGGCGCTGCTGCATACCAAAACCTGGTTCGATCTGGCACCGAAAGCGTCGCTTATCATTGTGAAGGGCGAAAAAATGGGGCCAGAGCCGGTGGTAAAAGGGCTATGGGTGGTGGCTGCCGTGGTCACGGTGGTTGTACTGTTTATCGCCCTGTTCTGGTGAGGAATTGATGATGATTAACCCGAATCCAAAACGTTCTGACGAACCGATGTTCTGGGGGCTGTTTGGCGCAGGCGGTATGTGGAGCGCCATCTTCGCCCCGGTGATGATCCTGCTGGTCGGCCTGCTGCTGCCGCTCGGTCTCTTCCCCGGCGAGGCGCTGAGCTACGAGCGCGTTATCGCCTTTGCCCAGAGCTTCATTGGCCGCGCTTTTCTCTTCTTGATGATTGTGCTGCCGGTCTGGTGCGGCCTGCACCGCATCCACCACATGATGCACGATTTGAAAGTGCATCTGCCCCAGGGCAAATGGATTTTCTACGGCCTCGCGGCGATTATTAGTGTCGTTGCGTTAGTCGGCGTGATTTTCCTGTAAAACCTGTCGCTCTCCTGCATGCGCAGGAGAGCAAATTTCCCGCCATCTTCTACACTTACGTAAAAGCCAGGAGGGAGAATACCATGCGTTTACTGCCTATCTTCGCAGCGGTCACCGCTGCTTTTTTAGTCACGGCCTGCAGCACGCCCACACCGCCAAAAGGCGTTACCGTGGTGCAGAATTTCGATACGCAACGCTACTTAGGGAAATGGTACGAGATCGCCCGCTTCGATCACCGCTTTGAGCGTGGTCTGGAGCGCGTCACCGCGACCTACAGCCTGCGCGACGATGGCGGCTTAACCGTTGTCAACCGGGGTTATAACCCGGATCGCGGCAAATGGCAGGAGTCGGTCGGTAAAGCCTACTTCACCGGCGACCCGCGCACTGCATCGCTGAAGGTCTCATTCTTTGGCCCGTTCTATGGCGGCTACAACATCATCTCGCTGGATAAAGAGTATCGCCATGCGCTGATTTGCGGCCCGGATCGCGACTACCTGTGGATCCTCTCCCGCACCCCGACCATTTCGGCCGAGGTGAAAGAGAAGATGCTGGCAGACGCGACCCGTCAGGGCTTCGAAGTGAACAAGCTAATCTGGGTCGATCAGCCCCATTAATGGGCGCTGATTTTTAAGCCAATAATTCCGGCCACAATCAGACAGAGGCTAACGATACGCGCCAAGCTTGCGGACTCGCCGAGTAATACAATCCCGGCGATCGCCGCGCCAACGGCGCCAATGCCGGTCCAGACCGCATAGGCGGTGCCGACCGGCAGGGTTTTCATTGCCCATGAAAGCAGCACGACGCTAATAAGCATCGCCACGACGGTAATAATGCTGGGAGTGATGCGGGTAAAACCGTGGGTATATTTCAGGCCGATGGCCCAGACGACTTCAAGAAGACCGGCGATGACGAGAATAAACCAGGACATGGTTGGCTCCAGTACGGGGCCGTCCCCGAATAATAAGTGACGCTGTCGGGTCGTCCCGCCAGCCAGGTGATGAGTGTCAGATTTTCCCTTCTTTGCCTGAGGATTTCAACCCCACAAACCCCCATTCAGTTTCAGGAAGTTAAAGCAAGAAATAGCCCCTCTTCGCAGCGGAATTCAGGCATTTATTCATCATATCCAGCGAATATGATGAATCGCTTTCCTGGATTCAGGAAGCCGTGCGCCCTACTCTGACTGCGAAGAAAAATATGTTCAAAATGCTTGTGATTGACCGCTGTTACTTCACCCGTTCAGGGATGGAATCCTGGCTCAATCAAACCGATCTGTTTCCCGCCGCTTTCCTTGTCACCGCTCTGCATAATTTGATGCTGGCGAAAGAGCATATTGTCCAGTGGCAGCCGGATCTGGTGATTATTGATTTACACAGCTTTAAAGATGAAATTCATCATATTCAACAACTTGCTTCGCTCTTCTCGGTATGCGGCGCATCCTGCCAGGTGATGCTGCTGGAGTCGGGCCACGACACACAGCTGTCGGCGTTTTGCGCGCAATTCCCGATTGCGGCGATCCTGCAAAAGACGGATCCGCTGGAAAAAGTGGCGCAGGCCATTGATAACATGATGCAGGCGCGCCCGATCAGGCAGTCACGGCGAGTCGTAACGCCTCTATTAACGCGTCAGGAAGAGAAGGTATTAACCCTGTGGATGGAAGGCAGAGATAACGCAGCAATCGCAGCAAACATGAGGATCAACGGAAAAACCGTTTATACCTACAAAAGAAATATTCGTATGAAACTGGGGATGGGAAACCGCTTTACGCCGTTTTTGTCACTACCAGAGGCAAACTAACGGTACGGCACAGGCCGTACCGGCAGTCATCACTGTTGTGCTTTGGTCGCAGCGCCAGAAATTGCGCTACCGCCATCGGAGATATCTTCGCCGACGCCACGGGTGGTATTACACGCCGTCAGCACGGATGAAAGAACCAGTACAGAAAAGATCGCAACAAATGTCTTCTTAACCATAATATCTTCCTTTTATTGTCAATATCGTTTGTGTATAGCCACTTAAGCATAGACAAATTCCCGAAAAGCAACGGGAAAAAAGCGGATTTTTAAGACGAAAGGAAGTTATTAGCTGGCGGCGTGCGAAATGATATGACCAAGCGTCTGCACATCTTCGCCGATACCGCGCGCGGTATTGCAGCCTGCAAGCAGTGCGCAGCTGATAAGCAGCAGTGAGAGGAGTTTTGCGAGACGTTGCATGATCCGGGCCTCAACGAACCCGCGACGCAGCAGAGCGCTACGTCGCGGTTGCGCGCATTACTTCACGCGAGATACATATTCGCCGGAGCGGGTATCAACTTTGATCACTTCGCCAACCTGTACGAACAGCGGCACTTTAACCACAGCACCGGTGCTCAGGGTAGCCGGTTTGCCGCCGGTACCTGCGGTATCACCTTTCAGGCCTGGATCGGTATCAACGATTTCCAGTTCAACGAAGTTCGGCGGCGTAACGGAGATCGGCTGGCCGTTCCACAGCGTCACGATGCACTCGGCCTGATCCAGCAGCCATTTTTCGCTGTCGCCAATCGCTTTTTTATCAGCAGAGAGCTGCTCAAAAGTTTCGTTGTTCATGAAGTGCCAGAACTCACCGTCGTTGTAGAGGTAAGTCAGGTTCATATCAATAACGTCCGCGCCTTCAGCCGAGTCGGTAGACTTGAAGGTTTTCTCAACGCGGGTACCGGTCAGCAGACGACGCAGTTTAACGCGTGCGAACGCCTGGCCTTTGCCCGGTTTCACGAATTCGCTGGCCTCAACCGCGTACGGTTCACCGTCCATCATGATTTTAAGACCGGCACGAAAATCGTTGCTATAGTAAGTCGCCATAAGGCCCTCTGAAATTGTTAACTGGTAGCTTAGCCAAAAAAATGGCACACATTGTAACCCTAAAATCCCCTTCCAGAGAAGATTGGTTATTGCAACTTGCCGATGTAATCACCGATCCCGATGAACTGCTACATATTTTAAATATAGAACCTGATGAAGCCCTGCTGCGCGGACGCGAAGCAAAGCGGCTTTTCCCGCTGCGGGTGCCGCGGGCGTTTGTTGCGCGCATGCGCAAAGGCGATGTCAACGATCCGCTTCTGCGTCAGGTACTTACCACCAGCGAAGAGTTTATCTCCGCACCGGGTTACAGCACCGATCCGCTGGATGAGCAGAGCAGCGTAGTGCCAGGTCTGCTGCACAAATACCGCAACCGTGCGCTGCTGCTGGTAAAAGGCGGCTGTGCGGTAAATTGTCGCTACTGTTTCCGTCGCCACTTCCCGTATGCCGATAATCAGGGCAACAAGCGGAACTGGCAGGGCGCGCTGGACTATATCGCCGCGCACCCGGAGCTGGATGAGATCATTTTTTCCGGCGGCGATCCGCTGATGGCCAAAGATCACGAGCTTGAGTGGTTGATCGCGCAGCTGGAAGCCATTCCACACCTTAAGCGCCTGCGCATCCATAGCCGCTTGCCGATTGTCATCCCGGCGCGTATCACCGATATGCTGGTTGCCCGTCTCGCCCGCTCCTCGTTGCAAATTTTGCTGGTAAACCATATCAACCACGCGCAGGAGATTGGCGACGATTTCCGTGCGGCAATGGCGCAACTGCGCCAGGCGGGCGTCACGCTGCTCAACCAGAGCGTGCTGCTGCGCGGCGTAAATGACAATGCGCAGACGCTGGCGGATCTCAGCAACGCCTTATTTGACGCCGGCGTGCTGCCTTACTATCTGCATGTGCTGGATCGGGTAGAGGGCGCGGCGCACTTTATGGTGAGCGACGAAGCGGCGCGGGAGATTATGCGTGAGTTACTGACGCTGGTGTCGGGGTATATGGTGCCGAAGCTGGCGCGGGAGATTGGCGGTGAGCCGAGTAAAACGCCGCTGGATCTACAACTGCGTCAACAGTAAAAAAAAGCACGGTCGCGAAATACGCAACGCGACCGTGAAAAAGCGCTTGCACGGGAAACAAGCGCGTGTCGGAACTTTAAAAGGTCTCCCAGCCCTCGTCGGTGCCGCCGGCAGGTGCCAGACGCGCACGCTGTACGGGTGCTTTCACTGTGCTGGCGCTGGCGCGAGCCGGCTGCTGGCCCGGTAAACGGAACACATCCACCAGTTGCTGCAGTTTCGTGGCCTGCTCTTCAAGGCTACCCGCTGCCGCCGAGGACTCCTGCACCAGCGAGGCGTTCTGCTGGGTAGTGGTATCCATTTCAGACATCGCCTGCGCAATCTGACCGATGCCACGGTTCTGCTCATCAGAGGCGGCGGCGATCTCCTGCATCAAATCCTTCACCTGCATAACGGAGTTAACGATGCCGCTCATGGTTTCACCAGCCAGATCCACCTGACGGGAACCCTCCTGCACATAGTTCACCGATTCGCTGATCAAGGTTTCAATCTCTTTGGCTGCCTGCGCGCTGCGCTGGGCCAGAGAGCGAACTTCGCCCGCTACCACCGCAAAGCCGCGGCCCTGATCCCCTGCCCTTGCTGCTTCTACCGCCGCGTTCAGCGCGAGGATGTTGGTCTGGAAAGCGATGCCGTTAATCACCGAGGTGATTTCAGAGATGCGTTTTGAACTCTCCATAATGTCTTTCATACGGTTTACCGCCACGCTGACCACGGTGCCGCCCTGTGCAGCGGTATCGGAAGCGGTAATCGCCAGTTGGCTTGCCTGATGGGCGTTCTCGGCGTTCTGTTTCACAGTCGAGCTAAGCTCTTCCATACTGGCGGCCGTTTCAACAACTGCTGCCGACTGCTGTTCGGTACGTGCTGAGAGTTCGTTATTGCCTAACGCAATCTCATTCGCTGCCGTATTCACCGAGCTTGAAGCGGCGCGCACCATCTTCAGCGATTCAGAGACACGCTCAACCAGCAGGTTAAACGCGGCGACCGCACGGCCAATCTCATCCATCCGTCCGGTTGTCAGCGCCTGGCTCAGATCCAGTTTCTCACTGATATTTTCCATGCCATCGCGCATATCGTTAAGACGACGCTTGATGTTAAGCACGGTAAAGAGACCAAACAGACCGAGAACCAGCGTCGCGACCAGCGTGGCGGAAATGGATAAAACCATCGAGCGGTTAATTAAGCTGGAGTTAGCAGAGACGGCGTCATTTACCAGTTTGCCGTTATAAGCAACCTGATCGGTAAAGTCGTTAGTTAATATGGCAATACTGTCAGCAACCGGCCCGCCTTTACGCATAGCCTGAATAATGGCAGCCCGGTCATTACCTTCTGAGACTTTAAAAAATTGATCCATCACTGCGCGAAACTTTTCTAAATCGCCCAGCGTTTTATTCGACATCTCCTGATCGTGTTGATCGGAAACCAGATCTTTAATGTAACCCTGGTGCATGGCGTAAACATCGTCATACAACTTTAATGCGTTCTGTTTGATTTCCGCCATCCCGGCGGGTTCTTCAGTCAGACCATGAACGAAGAGCTGGCCGCGGATCGTCAGCACTTTCAGCATCTCTTTGTTCATCATGTCGAGGCTGGGTAAGGTATTTTCTTTAAAGTTCGTTTGCGACTCACCCAGTTTCGATAAAGAAAATATCGCAATCAGGTTTGTGCCGATAAGGCTTAAAATCAGTAACGAGAAAGCAAGTAACAATCTTTTTGTAATATTCATTGGTAACTCCCGACACGTCATACAAGAAATAGTATTGTTTTTTCACACTCCCTCGCGTTTTGTCCTGAAGTGAATATCGGCAGCGAAAATCATTACTTTATTCCGATATATCCTCTTTTTAAAAAAAAGATCAGATTTATGGAAATATAATTAAAAAAAGCATCAAGCTTAAGAAAACTTAATATTCAGAGAGACGAAATTTAATTAGCAGGAAAATTATAATCGTCTTATTTACAAGCAGAGAATAAATAACAGCGATGGGAAAAATATCAGTTCTTTCAGCGCGCCCGCCATCACTGGCGGGCAGAAGGGAGAAAAATCAGTTAGGGCACTTGTAAACCTGAGCATTCATTTCGCTGGCGGTCGGCACAAAGCTCGACAGCACGCCCTGCGTCGGGCTGCTTACGTTATAGAGCACGTTACCGCCCATAGCGGCGGCCTGGTTGCGCAGAGCATTTGCCGCGCCGCGCATTGAGCCGCCCTCTTCGCCATGCTGGCCAGAGAGCCAGTTGCTCTGCTTGCCGCTGGCGGTGCCGAGATACTTGCACTGCGCGGCGGGCTTATCTTCCACAAAACGCACGTTCTGGCCGCCTGCGGTGAGATCATTGCTGCTGCTGCAACCCGCCAACAGAAACGCTGCGCCAACCATTCCCGCCAAATATTTTACCGACATGTTATTCCCCGTAATCAATGAGCTGGACGCGGTTCGTCCGTGTCTAAACCTTATACTAAAAAGATGACTAAAAGAAAAACGTCGCCATCGCAGCTCAGATAAATCAGCGGAAAATTGCAAAAAGCCCCGCCAGTTACGGCAGGGCTTGCTGAGATTAACAGCCATCAAATTTATACGGCGGGCCGGATGAGGTGGTGCCAACGGTTTCGACATTCACGCTGCCCTGCGGGTCAACGTTAAGTCTGAACACGTGCCACAACGTATTACGCTGCGATCCGCTGGCGTTTTCCACCGCCCAGTTCCAGCTGCGACCATCCGACAGCGAAAGCGTCACCTTCGCTCCCGTCATCAGCGGGCCGGTTGCCGGTTGGCTGTTGTGTACCGAGTAACAGTACGCGCCGGGGTGGAAATTACCAATCGAGACGGTTTCCGGTCCATAGCCATTGCGCACGTCATTCTCCAGCCCCGCTTCTGCGCCGACCGGGTGCGTCGTCATATAGTAGACATGCTGCCGGGCACCGCCGGGATTGCTCGCTTTTGGCGGCACAATCAGGTGCGCGTCGAGATTCGCCGGCGTGGCGTTCCAGCTGACGACAATCTTCGCCACTGCGCCCTTCAGGCGATGCGTCAGGGTGAAATCCTGGGCAAAGAGAGTTCCTCTGACGACCGTGATCGTGGTTTGCAACGGGAAGTAGTCCGGCGCGGTGACCTCAACATAGTAGCTCCCTGACAAGACATTGAGGCTGTAGCTGCCGTTACTGTTGGCCTGGGTGGAGTAGACCGGCTGCGCGTCGCCTTTGCTATGAAAGAGTTTGATCTCAGCGCCGGGGACGACAACCGGTGCAGGGTTACTGTAGCCCCATACCGCCTGGGCTCCCCACACGCCGCCGCGCAGGTTGACCTGCTGCGGATGGAAGCTCACCGTCTTGTCCGCATCAATGCTGGCCTCGTTATTAAGCGACGCGGAAACCTGCACATTCATCACATCTGTCGTGGTGCTCTCAAGCAGAGCGACGGCGATCCCCTCATCGTTAGTCACGCTCAGGCTGTTGATGGTGGCGGCAACGCCTTTATCCTGTAACCACTGCACCGTCGCGCCGCTGACCGGGTTGTTATTGACGTCTTTGACCCGCGCATGGAAGGTAAAGCTGTCTGTGCCGTTGGCGGTTTTATCAGTGGTTGATCCCTCCAGCGTGACGCTCGCCAGCGCAGCGGTTGAGATATCCCCGATAAAGTCGACCGCTTTACTGGCCGAGGTTCCCGCCACGCGGGCCGTGACGGTAAATCGTCCGGCGCGCAGGCTGTTAACGCTGGTAGTTACCTGACCATCCAGATTGCTGACCCCCTGTGTGCGGGTCAGCACCGCGCCAGCGCTGACGGTGAAATCAACGGTGATACCGCTCAGCCGGTTCCCCTTCACATCGGTCACCGTCGCCGAGAGGCTATTGACCGCATTGCCATTCGCCACCGCGCCGTTGCTCTCCACCACCAGGTTGGCATCGGAGATTTGCGCCGTGACCACATCGGCAATAAATAGCGTCGATTTGCTCAGGGTGCTGCCGTTTACCGTCGCGGTCACCGTGTAGAGGCCGGCGATATCGCTGACTACCGTGGTTTGCGCTTGCCCATCCGGCCCGGTAATGGCGGTCGTCGCGGCAAGGGTTGCGCCTGGCGACACGCTAAAGTTGACGGTAACACCGGGGATCGGGTTGTCATTAGCATCGACAACGGTGGCCGTGACGCCATTCGGCGCAATACCGTTAGCGATCGCGCCATCGGGCGAGATAAGCAGGTTTTCATTGGGCAGTTGCGCGGTGGTGCTGTCAGCAATAAAGCGGGTGCTCACCTGCGCGGCCTGCGGCGTGCCAACCAGTTTCGCCTTGGCGTTAAAGGTTCCCGCCCGGCGGCTGGTTAAGGTGGTTTGCGCCACGCCTTGCGCATCGGTAAGCGCCTGCGCGGGCACAACGCTGACCGGGCTGTCGGGAATAAACTGTATCGCCATGCCCGGCACCGGGTTGCCAAACGCATCGGCAATACGGACCGTCATAACGCTGCCCGCCTGACCATTGGCCAGCGCATCTTGCGCCACGCGGCTCTCGATAAAGCGGGCGCTCTGGCGATCGACACTGAAGTTGACGGTTTGCGTCAGCGCCTGGCCATTAACCGTCGCGGTAATCTGCGTCGCCACCGCGCGCGTATGCGTGAGTAGTAACGTCGCCTGACCACGGGCATCGGTCAGCACCGCATTGCCGCCAATCAGCGTCGCGCCGTTATCCGCCGCGAAGCCCACCGCGTAGTTCGCCAGCGGGTTGCCATAGCGGTCAGTAACTGTCGCACGCACCGCATTGGCCTGCTTTCCATCCGCCAGCGCGTTATCAGTCATAATGTCGAATGCGGAAAGCGTGGCGGTGGCGGTATCGGCGATAAACATTACCCGCGCGCTGCTGCTGTTACCATTACGTAACGTGACGGAGACCACCCCTTCACCCGCAACGCGGCTCTTCAGCTTCACCGTCGCCAGACCCTGGCTGTCGCTCACCGCGCTGAGCGAGGTAGTATCCTGCCCCTGGTCGTTAAACAGCGTGGCCGCCGGTTTGCCTTTGCTGTCGGCAAGCTGAGCAATATGGAACGTGACGCGCTGCCCGGCGACCGGCTGGCCATCCTTCACCACGCTTGCCGTCAGGGTAAAAGCCTGCTGGTTATCAGCCAGCTGCGGTGCGGTGGGCGTCAGGGCGATCGGCGCGATTGTTTCGCTGGCGCGCATCACGCGGAGGGTGGTAGTCGCAGGCGTGGCGCGGTTGCCGTTTTTATCAACGCCAACCGCGGTCAGCACATACTCCTGCGCGGCGCTGGCGGCTTCGCTGCGCGTGGTGCGATAGGCCGGAACCTGCACATGGAGTGCGCTCAATGCCGGTTGCTGCCAGCTGCCGCCGTTGGCGGCAAAGTTCGCCGAGGCGCTCCACTCAATACGCTCAAGACCATACTTCGCTTTGCTAATCGTCACCGGGATGGTCAGCGTCGTGCCTGCTTCCGCGGTGAGCTGCTTTGGCAGCGAGAGCACCACCAGCGGCTGCTTGCGGTACTGCATCACGATGTCGTAATTGCGATCGACAAGGGCGTATTTGCTGCCGATCAGGCTGCGGTGCAGATCGACATTGTCGGCAGAGATCTGCCGCCACAGCGGCACACCGAAGCGGTAGTTCAGTGCCATATCAAGGCGTGTATCCTGGCTATCACCAAAGGTGCGCTCGCCGGAGAGCGTCAGTAGCGGAAACGGCGTGTAGTTAAGTCCGAGCGTGATCGCAGAGGGGTTACGTTGCAGATCGCCCGGCCCGCTGGCAGGCGTGAGGGCGATGCCTTTACCGAAGTAGTGCTCATATTTCAGCTTTGCTCCCCACTGCGGGTGCGCAGGCAGCCAGCCGTCGAGGCGAACATCAATGCCGTTTGCCGGGCGTTCGTCATACTCTTTCATGCCTTTTAGCGTCGAGGCGTGCCAGCCGGTGAGGCCATAATAGGCGTTGGCTGAGAGCTTCAGATAATCGGCCCAGGCTTCGCCACCGATGCCAAGACGCGCATTCTTGCCGCTGTAGTCATAGTCGTAAAACGCATTGATGCCCAGCATGCCGCTTCCCAGCAGGTGACGGTAGCCCAGCCCGACGTTGCCAATGTTGCGCGCCTCGCTTTTGCGCAGCCCCCACTGGCTGAACAGCAGCTGTCGTTCACTCTCCAGCAGCGGCAGCAGCAGATCGCCGCTCACCTTCCCTTTGCTGTCCAGCGACGCGCTGACGCTCCCTTTTTGATCCATCCAGTCGCTAAGCTGTTGGTTGATCACCCCTTCGCCAAGGCTGCGGGCGTAGGCAAAGGCTGAGCGGCTAACATCTTCCGACATCAGTAGCTGCGCGGCCTGCGTCGCTTTCGGTGCCAGCCACGTCTCGGCCGTTGTCGGTTCAACCGGCTGCGACGGCTCTATATTTAGCGTTGGCAGAGGCGGATTATTTTGCGGCTGGGGTGCAACCGCCGGTGAAATGGCGTGGGATAACATTCTGGGCTCGCTGATGAGCGCCTGTAGCCCGGCCATGGTTTCATCCATGCTGCGGTAATCGGCATATTCCGTTGCCTGCGCCACAGAGGTGAAGGGAAAAAAGAGCGGGCTGAATAACTGGAGCGCGATAATTCCCCACGCGGTACCACGCTTCCAGCCGGGAAGTTGTCTGGTTTTCATTATTACGTCATCAAGGAAAAACACGAAAAAGCCGTTTTTAGAAACGGCGTTTAAAACAGAAATTGGCGATGCCTCTGTCAGATATTGGCAAGATTCCGCATCTTTTCTTTAACGATTTGGTAACTCGTGTAGTGCGCCTTCGCACACAGGGTATCCAGCTTGAGATCGAGCTGCATGGTGTAGATCTCTTTCGCCTCTTTACCCATGATGTTTTTATTAATATTCAGAAATTTGTAGCCTTCGCCTATTTTTGAATAGTCATCAGAGTAGTTTTTATAGGTAGAGGTATCCGTACCGCGAATGAAGTTAAATTTGTCGATACAGGCATTGTTAGTAGATGCAATAACGATCCCATCGAAAAAGGGCGATTTGCGCTCTGCCGCCACGCCCTGTGGCGCGCTGGCATTACTGGCGCTGGCTGCTGAAACCCTCTCTTTTGGGCTGTTTTTGTTACCTGCACAGGCGGAGAGAAGCAATACGCACGCAGTGCTTAATATAATGGCATTTAAATTGTTCATTTTATTTTTCCCCTTAAAATTAAACCATTAACAAAAATACCAGGTTTTAAATGTGCGAGTGCCGTGAGGATATGACTACCCACACACTGCACGCGCCTAATAAGGTTCAATAATAAATTCCCAATCTTCTTTTTAGCTATTTATATCGGAACATTAGGTACAAACAAGATAAATTATCGTCATATAAGCCACTTTCAGCGTTACGCATAATTATTATAAAAAAAATAATAACAAAATCCCGGTCATTCATGGAGAATTCTCTGGTAAATTGTCGGGATACGTCTCTTAAAAGTAAAAAAAAGCGGCTTTATTTATTGACAATACAGGTAGCATCGACAATATGGTTACACTTTTTGTGCAGTCTCATAATTCTGAATATAGTGATTTAATTAACAGAATAAGATAATCGTTAATTAATTTTGTTATTACAGAAGTATCTAACATCTTATTTTTAATTTATTCCATGATGAACCGCATCATGAAAGGTATCAATATGCTCTTTATTATAGATAAGGAAATCTATTTCAGACCCGCCGATGGCGCGATATGGAGCGCGGGCGCTGAAAATGAAAAACGATTTTTAACCCTTGCCGGCAGCCGCTTGCTGCTCTTTTTTATTGAGCATCGCGGCGAGATCGTGACCCGCGATGCGATCTTCCAGGCGGTTTGGGAGCGGTATGGTTTGCACTCCACCAACAACACCCTCAACCAGTACATCTCACTGCTGCGCAGAACGATGACGGACCATGGCTTAGGCGCGCAGGTGATTAAAACCATCCCCAAAACCGGCTTTATCTTCAGCCGCGATCTCTCCGTTATCGCCCTCACGGAACAGCATGATGTGACGGCACCAGCACCAGCACCTATACCTGTACCTGTCCCTGCGCCACTACCAGCCGCGCCTGACCCGCTGTTTGCGCGTAAACAGTACGGTGCGCTGGCGCTGCTGGTGCTGTTTTTGCTGTGCACCTTTATGCTCTTTGGCCTGTGGCAGAGCCGTACCCTCAGCGCACCGCTGCCTGAATTTGGCAAAAGCGTGGTGACCTTCACCCAGTGCGATTTTATGCCGGCGGAGAGCGAGGAGGAGTCCAGGTTGCTGGCGTCGAGTGACAAACTCAAATTTATGACGCTGGTGGACGATCTGGCCGTTGAGCAGGAGCCAACGCGTGATAAAGCCCCGCTGGCCTGCCCGGCCAACTCGCCTGCGGGCTGAAACGCAGGCAAAAAAAAGAGCGGGCATTAAGCCCGCTCCTCTTCGTTGAACCCGCGCCCGGTTTCCCGGGCACGTGTCCGGCAGCCATTACATCATGCCGCCCATACCGCCCATGCCACCCATACCGCCAGCAGCACCTAAATCAGGCGCGTCGCTTTTCGGCAGATCGGTAACCATGCACTCGGTAGTGATCATCAGACCGGCTACGGAAGCCGCGTACTGCAGTGCAGAACGGGTTACTTTAGTCGGATCCAGGATACCCATGTCGATCATGTTGCCGTACTCTTCGGTCGCTGCGTTGTAACCGTAGTTACCGTCGCCCGCTTTAACCATGTTCGCAACAACAGACGGCTCTTCGCCGCAGTTCAGCACGATCTGACGCAGCGGGGATTCCATTGCGCGCAGCGCAACTTTGATACCCACGTTCTGGTCTTCGTTCTGGCCTTTCAGCTCAGCCAGTTTGCTGGCTACGCGAATCAGCGCTACGCCACCACCGGCAACCACGCCCTCTTCAACGGCAGCACGGGTTGCGTGCAGCGCATCTTCAACGCGGGCTTTCTTCTCTTTCATCTCAACTTCGGTCGCAGCACCTACTTTGATTACCGCAACGCCACCTGCCAGTTTCGCTACGCGCTCCTGCAGTTTTTCACGGTCGTAATCGGAAGTGGCTTCTTCGATCTGCTGACGAATCTGCGTTACGCGGCCCTGAATAGCGGCCTCTTCACCCACGCCATCGATGATGGTGGTGGTGTCTTTGTTGATGACAACGCGTTTCGCCTGACCCAGATCTTCCAGGGTCGCTTTTTCCAGCTCCATACCGATCTCTTCAGAGATAACGGTACCGGCAGTCAGGGTTGCGATATCCTGCAGCATTGCTTTACGACGGTCGCCGAAGCCCGGTGCTTTCACCGCAGCTACTTTCACGATGCCGCGCATGGTGTTCACCACCAGGGTCGCCAGCGCTTCGCCTTCCACATCTTCAGCGATGATCAGCAGCGGTTTGCCTGCTTTAGCAACGGCTTCGAGAACCGGCAGCATTTCGCGGATGTTGGAGATTTTTTTATCAGCCAGCAGGATGAACGGGCTTTCCAGTTCTACTGCGCCAGTTTCCGGCTTGTTGATGAAGTAAGGGGAGAGGTAGCCACGGTCGAACTGCATACCTTCAACCACATCCAGCTCGTCCTGCAGACCAGTACCGTCTTCAACGGTGATCACGCCTTCTTTACCGACTTTATCCATCGCTTCAGCGATCAGTTTACCTACGGTTTCGTCGGAGTTAGCGGAGATGGTACCAACCTGAGCGATAGCTTTAGAGTCAGAGCATGGTACGGAGAGCGCTTTCAGCTCTTCAACGGCAGAGGCGACAGCTTTGTCGATACCGCGTTTCAGATCCATCGGGTTCATGCCCGCAGCAACGGCTTTCAGACCTTCAGTGATGATGGACTGAGCCAGAACGGTCGCGGTGGTGGTGCCGTCGCCCGCAGCGTCGTTCGCTTTGGAGGCCACTTCTTTCACCATCTGCGCGCCCATGTTTTCGAATTTGTCTTCCAGCTCGATTTCACGTGCTACGGAAACACCATCTTTGGTGATGGTCGGTGCACCGAAAGATTTATCCAGAACCACATTACGGCCTTTCGGACCGAGGGTAACTTTCACTGCATCTGCCAGAACATTCACGCCGCGCAGCATTTTTACACGAGCGTCGTTACCGAATTTTACGTCTTTAGCTGCCATTTTCTGTATTCCTTAAATTCGTTCAGGTTCGTTCGCGCGCGTTGTTACGCTTCAACAATTGCCAGAATGTCGCTTTCGGACATAATCAGCACTTCTTCGTTGTCGATCTTCTCAGCCTTCACACCGTAACCATCGTTGAAAATCACGATATCGCCCACTTTCACGTCCAGCGGCTGAACAGTACCGTTTTCCAGGATGCGGCCCTTACCGACAGCGATGATTTCGCCACGAGTTGATTTGCCTGCCGCAGAACCGGTCAGAACGATACCGCCAGCAGATTTAGACTCAACTTCCTTACGTTTGACGATCACACGATCATGTAACGGACGAATACTCATTTGATAGCTCTCCTTTGAGAAAGTCTTTATCAGTTATGGTGAGGCCGGGTCCATGCGGTTATCCGGCTGGTGACCTGAGAGATGGGGTTAGGCCTCTCCCCCTTCAAGGGGTAAAACAAAAAAAATTTTCGAAAATGCAATCGGCTGCCCCCTCCCTTTCCTGGCGGGGAACGGCGAGCCATAAGTAAAACAGCTTGTGCTACCATCGAGGCTCCCGATAAGAGACAAACAGAAAAAATGAGCGGATTAAAACAAGAGCTGGGGCTGGCGCAGGGTGTTGGACTACTCTCTACCTCGTTACTGGGCACCGGGGTCTTCGCCGTTCCGGCGCTGGCCGCACTGGCGGCCGGTAACAGTAGCCTGTGGGCGTGGCCGTTACTCATCGTGCTGGTCTTCCCGGTGGCGATTGTCTTTGCCATTCTCGGACGCCACTTCCCCAGCGCTGGCGGCGTCGCCCACTTTGTCGGCATGGCGTTTGGTCCGCGTTTGCAGCGGGTAACCGGCTGGCTGTTTCTCTCGGTGATCCCGGTTGGGTTGCCTGCGGCCCTGCATATCGCTGCCGGTTTCTGGCAGGGGCTTTTTGGCTGGCAGGGGCCGATGCTGCTGATGGCGGAGCTGATGACGCTGGCGCTGATTTGGCTTATCGGTACGCGCGGAGCCGGCTCCAGCGCCAACCTGCAATCGATTATCGCCGGGCTGATCGTTGCCCTGCTGGTCGCCATCTGGTGGCGCGGCGGCATTACGCTGCGCGATATCCCCTTTCCCCCGCTCGGCGAGATTACCCTCCCGGAGATGTCCGCTTCATTAGCGGTGATGTTCTGGTGTTTTGTTGGGCTGGAGGCGTTCGCCCATCTCGCCTCGGAGTTCAAAAACCCGGAGCGGGATTTCCCGCGTGCGCTGATGATTGGCCTGCTGCTGGCGGGCACCGTCTACTGGGCCTGTACCGTGGCGGTGCTTAAGTTCGATCTCTGGCATCACCTGGGCGCAGCGGCGTCGCTGCCGGTGATTGTCGTCGATCTTTTTGGTAAGCAGGCGCTGTGGGTGGCCTGCATTATTGGCTATCTCGCCTGTTTCGCCAGCCTCAATATCTATATTCAGAGCTTCGCGCGGCTGGTATGGTCGCAGGCGGCGTACAAACCCGACAGCGCGCTGGCAAAACTCTCGGCGCGCCAGCTGCCGCTTAACGCCCTCAACGCGGTCATTCTCTGCTGCGTGGCCTGCACGCTGGTCATTTACGCTTTCAACATCAATCTCGACACGCTGATCATCTATGCCAACGGCATCTTTATCATGATCTACCTGCTCTGCATGCTGGCGGGATGTCGCTTGCTGAAAGGGCGCTATAAGGCGCTGGCGATGTTGGGGAGCGTGCTCTGCCTGCTGTTGCTGATCATTCCAGGCTGGAAGAGTTTGTATGCGGTGGTGATGCTGGCGGCGCTGTGGCTCTTTCTACCGAAGCGGCGCACCACAACGGTTCGTTCTGTGTCGGAATAAAAAATGCCCGGCGAGGCCGGGCAGCGGAGCTTAACGATCGTCTTTATGATCCAGACGGTTGTTGGGGTCATCTTTACGCTGATATTCGCCTTCAAAGGTATCGCCACCGCCAAACCCGGCGCCTGCGCCCGGCCCGCGCGAAAAGCGCAGGTGCGGCATCAGCTTGAGGGTGATCAGCTTCTGCACCGGCGGCACCAGCAGCAGCAGGCCGAGGAAGTCAGTAAAGAAACCGGGCAGCAGCAGCAACAGACCGGCGATCACCAGCGACACGCTCTTGATCATCTCGGCCGCCGGGCTTTCACCCGCCGCCATCTTCTGCTGCATCGCCATCAGATTTTTAAAGCCCTGGTTGCGCACCAGCGACATGCCGATAACCGAGGTGAAGAGCACCAGGATAAGGGTCATCAGCACGCCAAAGACGTGAGCCACCTGGATGAAGATCGAAATTTCGATGTAAACGTATAAGAAAAAAGCAATAAACGGTATCCAGCGCACTGGCTTCTCCTGTGAACGAGCAACGGTCATCTCACCGTTGCTAAAATGAGTCTGCGAATTCGCATAGGGATGAGATGGTGGCAAAGTTGAAAAATTCAATTTCACCGGCGGTGTAAAGTTTTGTTTGTTACGCAGCGGTGACTTATTTCACATATTGGTAATTATGATGGGTCCAGTAAGATAATAAGTGATCCCGATTACGGCAATTCGCCCGCGCCAGCATATAATTTCACTCTTCTGGCCGATTGAGGGAATAATCGTCGGTCGAAAAAGACACATAACCACATAAATATTGTGTGATTGGTGTATTCATTCGTAGCTTGAAAAAGAAGGTTCACATGTTAAACAACATTCGTATCGAAGAAGACTTGTTAGGTACCAGGGAAGTGCCAGCGGATGCCTACTACGGCGTGCATACTCTGAGAGCGATTGAAAACTTTTATATCAGCAACAACAAGATCAGCGACATCCCTGAGTTTGTTCGTGGCATGGTGATGGTGAAGAAAGCCGCAGCGCTGGCGAACAAAGAGCTGCAAACCATCCCTAAAAGTATTGCTAACGCTATTGTTGCCGCATGTGATGAGGTGCTGAACAACGGCAAATGCATGGACCAGTTCCCGGTTGACGTCTATCAGGGCGGCGCGGGCACGTCTGTGAACATGAACACCAACGAGGTGCTGGCAAACATCGGCCTTGAGCTGATGGGTCACCAGAAAGGGGAGTATCAGTTCCTCAACCCGAACGATCATGTCAACAAATGCCAGTCCACCAACGATGCCTACCCAACCGGGTTCCGCATCGCGGTCTACACCTCGGTGGTCAAACTGATCGACGCCATCAAACAACTTGGCGAAGGCTTTGAAAACAAAGCGGTGGAGTTCAAAGATATCCTGAAAATGGGCCGTACCCAGCTGCAGGATGCGGTGCCGATGACCCTCGGCCAGGAGTTCCATGCCTTTAACGTGCTGCTGAATGAAGAGACCAAAAACCTGCTGCGTACCGCGGAACTGCTGCTCGAAGTGAACCTCGGCGCAACGGCTATCGGTACCCGCCTCAACACGCCGGATGGCTACCAGCAACTCGCCGTGCAGAAACTGGCGGAAGTGAGCAACCTGCCGGTAGTGGCCGCAGAAGATCTGATCGAAGCGACCTCCGACTGCGGTGCCTATGTAATGGTGCACAGCTCGCTGAAACGCCTGGCGGTAAAACTGTCGAAAATCTGTAACGACCTGCGCCTGCTCTCCTCCGGGCCGCGCGCCGGGCTGAACGAGATTAACCTGCCGGAACTGCAGGCGGGCTCCTCTATCATGCCGGCCAAAGTGAACCCGGTTGTGCCGGAAGTGGTAAACCAGGTCTGCTTTAAAGTCATCGGTAACGACATCACCGTCACCATGGCTTCCGAAGCGGGTCAGCTGCAGCTGAACGTGATGGAGCCGGTGATTGGCCAGGCGATGTTCGAGTCGATCCACATCCTGACCAACGCCTGCTACAACCTGCTGGAAAAATGCATTAACGGCATCACCGCCAACAAAGAGGTGTGTGAAAGCTACGTCTATAACTCTATCGGTATCGTCACCTACCTCAACCCGTTTATCGGCCACCACAATGGCGATATCGTCGGCAAGATCTGCGCCGAAACCGGGAAGAGCGTGCGTGAAGTGGTGCTCGAGCGCGGATTGCTGACGGAAACGGAGCTGGATGATATCTTCTCTGCCCAGAACCTGATGCACCCGGCCTATAAAGCGAAACGCTATACCGATGAAAGCGAACAGTAACCTTCCCACAGGTTAAAAAATATGAAAGGCACGTCCTCCGCGACGTGCCTTTTTCTTTTGGGTGGTTACTTACCAATAACAATTTCATATCACTTGGAAAACAAGGAAGCCCACTATGTTTGCTGCAGAGCTTGTCCTCGTCTTACTTGCCATCTACCTTGGCGCCAGGCTCGGGGGGATCGGCATCGGCTTTGCCGGTGGCCTCGGGGTGCTGGTGCTGACGCTCTTTTTTCAAATCAAACCGGGCGCCATCCCGTTTGACGTCATCGAGATCATTATGGCGGTCATCGCCGCGATTGCCGCCATGCAGGTGGCAGGCGGGATGGATTATTTAGTCAGCCTCGCCGAGCGACTGCTGCGCCGCCATCCGAAGTACATCACCTTTCTCGCCCCGCTGGTCACCTGGTTTATGACCATCCTGGCGGGTACCGGCCACACTGCCTTCTCCACGCTGCCGGTGATTACTGAAGTGGCAAAAGAGCAGGGCATCCGCCCCTCGCGCCCGCTCTCTATCGCCGTGGTAGCGTCACAAATCGCTATTACCGCCTCGCCCATCTCTGCGGCAGTGGTCTTCTTTGCCGGTATCCTTGAGCCGCTGGGCGTCAGCTACCTGACGCTGCTGGCGATCTGTATTCCCGTCACGCTGATTGCCGTGATGCTGACCGCCATTGTCTGTAACTTCCTCGGCTGCGAGCTGAAGGACGACCCGGTCTACCAGGAGCGGCTGGCGAAAGGGGAAGTGAAGCTGCGCGGCGAGCAGGTGTTCGCCTTGAAGCCCCACGCCAAACGCTCGGTGATGCTCTTTCTGGTCGGCATTATCGCCGTGATGCTCTACGCCACCGCCATCAGCCCGACGGTTGGGCTGATCAATAACCCGGTGCTGCCGCGTAACGAAGCGATTGTGGTGTTTATGCTGACCATCGCCACGCTTATCTGCCTGAGCTGCAAAGTTGATACCGGCGAGATCCTCAACGCTGGCACCTTTAAATCCGGCATGAGCGCCTGTATCTGCGTGCTCGGCGTGGCGTGGCTCGGCGATACCTTCGTCAAACACCATATTGAAGATATCCAGATGGTGGCAGGCGATCTGCTGCACAGCTACCCGTGGCTACTGGCGGTGGTGCTCTTCTTTGCTGCTACTCTGCTCTACTCGCAGGCGGCGACCACCAAAGCGCTGATGCCTGCCGCGCTGCTGCTTGGCGTCTCACCATTGACCGCCGTGGCTTCCTTTGCCGCCGTGTCGGCGCTGTTTGTGCTGCCAACCTACCCGACGCTGCTGGCGGCGGTCGAGATGGATGACACCGGTTCAACGCGCATCGGCAAATTCGTCTTTAATCACCCCTTCCTGATCCCTGGCGTCATCGCCATCGCGCTCTGCGTGGTGCTCGGCTTTATCTTCGGCACTATCTTGTTGTAAAAGTCTATAAATCGGGCTGCCCGGCAGCCCGATCTTCCCGCGTCGCATGCTATAGTCCCTGCTTTCGCTTTCAGGAGGTTGAGAATGAACACGCCCGACGCCGTCGTTGTACTCTGCACCGCCCCGGATGAAGCCACCGCCCAAGATCTGGCGGCCAAAGCGCTGGCGGAAAAACTCGCCGCCTGCGTGACGATCCTCCCCGGAGCAACCTCGCTCTACTACTGGGAAGGCAAGCTGGAGCAGGAGTATGAAGTGCAACTGCTGCTGAAAACCGACGTCGCGCAACTGGACGATCTCTTCGCCTGCCTGAAATCGTACCACCCTTATCAAACCCCTGAACTGCTGGCGCTGCCGGTTTCTCACGGAGAGCACGACTACCTCACATGGCTCAACGCATCCTTACGCTGATCCTGCTGTTATGCAGCACATCCGCTTTCGCCGGGCTGTTCGACGCGCCCGGCCGCTCTGACTTTGTGCCTGCCGACCAGGCGTTCACCTTTGATTTTCAACAGCATCAACATGACCTGACGCTCAACTGGCAGGTGAAAGAGGGTTACTACCTCTACCGCCAGCAGATCCGCGTCACGCCTGCGCAGGCGCAGATCGGCGCGCTCGAACTGCCGAAGGGCGAGATGCATGAAGATGAGTTCTACGGCAAAACGGAGATCTACCGCCAGAAGCTGAACCTGCCGCTAAGCATCGCGCAGGCGGGGAAAGGCGCGACGCTCACCATCACTTATCAAGGCTGTGCCGATGCCGGTTTCTGCTACCCGCCGGAGACCAAAGTGGTGCCGCTGATGGAGGTCGCTGCCGCGCCGGTGGTCGAACCCAAAGCCGCACCAACGACTGAGACTGCGCCCGAGCGCCCGCTGCCCTTCTCCGCCCTCTGGGCGCTGTTGATCGGCATCGGTATCGCTTTCACTCCCTGCGTATTGCCAATGTACCCGCTGATTTCCGGCATTGTGCTCGGCGGCAAACAGCGCCTTGCCACGCCGCGTGCGCTGCTGCTGGCCTTTATTTATGTGCAGGGGATGGCGCTGACCTACACCGCACTGGGGCTGGTGGTGGCCGCCGCCGGGCTGTCGTTCCAGGCCGCGCTGCAACACCCCTACGTGCTTATCGGCTTGTCGCTGCTGTTTAGCCTGCTGGCGCTGTCGATGTTCGGCCTCTTTAACCTGCAACTCCCCTCCGCGCTGCAAACCCGCTTAACGCTGTGGAGCAATCGCCAGCAGGGCGGCTCCGTCGGCGGCGTGTTCGCCATGGGGGCGATTGCAGGGCTTATCTGCTCGCCCTGCACTACCGCGCCGCTCAGCGCCATCCTGCTCTATATCGCTCAGAGCGGGAACCTGTGGCTCGGCGGCGGCACGCTCTACCTTTATGCCCTCGGCATGGGCCTGCCGCTAATTCTTGTGACGGTGTTCGGCAACCGACTGCTGCCGAAAAGCGGGCCGTGGATGGAGCAGGTCAAAACCGCCTTTGGCTTTGTGATCCTCGCCCTGCCGGTCTTTTTACTGGAGCGCGTGCTGGGCGAAGCCTGGGGGCTGCGGCTCTGGTCATTGCTCGGCGTCGCCTTCTTCGGCTGGGCCTTTATCACCAGCCTCAACGCCACGCGCCCCATCATGCGGGTGCTGCAAATCGCCCTGCTCGGCGCGGCGCTGGTTTGCGCGCGTCCGTTGCAGGACTGGGCCTTCGGCGCGCCCGCGGCGCAGGCACATGCGCCACTGGCCTTCACATCAGTGAAAACCGTCGACGATCTCAACCGGGCGCTGGCGCAGACCCATGGTCGGCCTGTCATGTTGGATCTCTATGCTGACTGGTGCGTGGCCTGTAAAGAGTTTGAGAAGTACACCTTTAGCGACCCGAAAGTGCAGGCAACGCTGAAAAACACGCTGTTATTACAGGCCAACGTGACGGCCAATGACGCACAGGATGCCGCGCTTCTGCGCCATCTGAATGTGCTGGGGTTACCTACCCTGCTCTTTTTTGACGCGCAAGGGCGAGAGCAGCCAGCGGCCCGGGTGACCGGGTTTATGCCTGCCGACGCCTTTGCCGACCATTTGCGCAATCACGCCCCGTAAACAACACTTGGTGGGGTAGTTTGACGCAGTAACGGAGGAGACCACTGTGCAACGCGAAGACGTTTTAAGCCAGACATTGCAACTGCTTGAATTAAGAGGCATTGCGGACACCACTCTTGAAATGGTTGCCGAGCGCGTCGACTATCCGCTGGAGGAGTTCCGCCGTTTCTGGCCCGATAAAGAGGCGCTGCTCTATGATGCGCTGCGCTATTTAAGCCAGCAGATCGATACCTGGCGCCGCCAGCTGCTGCTGGATGAGAGCCTTAACCATGAACAAAAACTGCTGGCGCGTTACGCCGCGCTGACCGAGTGCGTGAGCAACAACCGCTATCCGGGCTGCCTGTTTATCGCCGCCTGCGCCTTCTTCCCCGCCCCGGATCACCCGATTCACCAGCTGGCGGATCAGCAGAAGCTTGAAGCGTATAACTTCTCTCACAAGCTGCTGAACGAGCTGGAAGTGGACGATGCGGCGATGGTGGCGAAGCAGATGGAGCTGATCCTGGAAGGGTGTCTTAGCCGTATGCTGGTCAACCGCAGCCAGGCGGATGTCGACACCGCCCAGCGGCTGGCAGAAGATATTCTGCGCTTTGCCCGCTGCCGCAAGGGTGGCGCGCTGACCTAAGCGCTCAGCAACCCCGCCCACGCAGAGAGAAACAGGCACAGCGCCATCACGCGCTGAAAGGCGACAAGTGACGCCGGGGTGCGGAACAGCCGGTTAACGGCTTTGCCGAGCAGCGCCCAGGCGACAAGGCAGATGAGCGAGATCAGGAAAAACGATAGCGCCATCACCGAGACCTCGCGCAGCGGATGACCGCTGTGTGGGGCAAACAGGCTCACTACCGCTAACGCCATCATCCAGGTTTTCGGGTTGATAAGCTGTAATATCGCCGCCGCACGTATGCTGAAGGGCTGCTGCGCCTCACCGTGCAGATCGGTGGCCGGCGCACGAAACAGCTGCCAGCTCATCCAGCTTAACCACGCCACGCCCGCCCAACTCATCACCGTTCTCACCAGTACATGTTCCTGCAATATCTGTCCTGCGCCCGCACCGGAGATAAAGACAATCGCGCTGGCGGCAACGCAGGCGCTCACCACTGCAGGCAGCGTGGCTTTGACGCCAAAGCGCTGGCTGCTGGCGAGGATCAGGATATTGGTCGGGCCGGGGGTGATCGACGCGACAAAGGCGAAGAGCAAAAACGGCAGGAAGGTAGAGATCAGGGTCATTGTCAGGCTCCTTAGGTGTCAGCCTGTCAATGTCGCGTTATTTTATGTCATCGTCTGGAAGGTTTGTGCAGAGCCTGCGGTAGTGCGCCGGAGAGAGACGATAAGCGCGCTGGAACCAGCGCCCAAGATGGCTCTGATCGGCAAATCCCACGGCAGCAGCGACATCCGCGGGCAAATCGCCCCGCGCCAGCTGCGCACGCGCGGTGGCCAGGCGCAACTGAACAAGCCAGGCGTGCGGGCTTAAACCGAACTCGCGCTTAAAGCAGCGCGTCAACGTAAAGCGATCGGTTCCCGTTTCGCGCGCCAGATCCGTTAAGCCAATATTGTCGCCGATATGCGCATGAAGATAATCCCGCGCGCGGTGAGCAATTGCCACACTCTGGATCTGCGTCGGGATGCGTTTGCGCCACTGGCAGTGGTGCGTCAGCTCGCCAAGCAGCGCATCCATCGTCCCCTGCTGCACAATGCGCATCTCGTCGCTGTGCAGCGCAGAGAAGGTTTGCGCAATGGTGCGAATCAGCCGCGGTTCGCGGGCAATGGTGTGGGAAAAGTGCAGCGCATAGCTGGAAGGCACGGCGTCATACAAGCCACGCAGCGTGGTGTTGAGCCAGCGATCGTCGAGGTAAAAGGTGAGATAGGTGAATCCGCCCTCTACCGGCGCGTCGCCATCGTGGATCTCACCCGGCTCGAGTAAAAAGGCGTCACCCGGTCGGCTATGGTGCCGCTCGCGGCGGCAGTGAAACTGCTGGGTGCCAGACAGGGTAATGCCCACCAGATAGCTGTCATGCCAATGCGGGTCATACGCATGCCCTTCAAAATGGGCGCGGATGGTCTCAATCCCCGTATCCGCATGCTGTCGCAGCTCAAGCCAGTCTTTAGACATTTCGCCTCCGTATACTATCGAAAAGTAGCATTCATCACCGTAATGTAAAAGTCTGGAAGATTTGTGCAGCCCCCGATTTTCGGCGCGGTTTTGCGCGTTTTGCCGCAAAGTTGAGCAACTGAAAGGGATTTCGGGAAATTTGGTTGACGCCCACGGGCGATTACGGTTTAATGCCGCCCGTTGCCCGGATAGCTCAGTCGGTAGAGCAGGGGATTGAAAATCCCCGTGTCCTTGGTTCGATTCCGAGTCCGGGCACCACTATTTAAAGAACCCGCCCAAAAGGCGGGTTTTTGCTTTTCAGCAACCGGACTCTCCATCGAACTTCGTTCGATTATTCGCCGTAAACGGCTCACCCCTCCGGGGCCAGCGCGGCAAGCGCGCTGTTCAACGCCTTCGGCGTTAGTCCGGGTCCGGGCACCACTATTTAAAGAACCCGCCCAAAAGGCGGGTTTTTGCTTTTCTGCAACCGGACTCTTCATCGAACTTCGTTCGATTATTCGCCACAAGCGGCTCACCCCTTAGGGGCCAGCGCGACAAGCGCGCTGTTCAACGCCTGCGGCGTTAGTCCGGGTCCGGGCACCACTTATTCTTAACCTTCGCCTTCGGCGGGGGTTTTTCGTTTCTGGCGTACGGACTCTTAATCGAACTCCGTTCGATTATTCGCCGCAAGCGGCTCACCCCTTCGGGGCCAGCGCGGCAAGCGCGCTGTGAGAGGAATCGGTTTTGTATCGACACGCAGACTCTAAAAGTTTTATCTCCCTTACTCATCATATAAAAAATTAAATTTGTACAGCACTCAATCTTAATCATATCGCTATTTATTGAGACCTATTTATTCTTTAGATATTAATTTGCTTTGTAATAAACCTTGTATTTCATCACCTCCATATTTAAGAGTAAAATCCCCGACAATGTTTTGGAGTAAATATAAACCATTATTTGCTCCCAGGACGGTTGCAGTTATTTCCAAGCTTATTATTCTAAGAAATTTAAAAAGTTATTCTTGATCCTCTATTAATAAATTCCTTAATACACCTCTTGCTCTGGAAAAAGGAACATCATCTCCAGTTGATTTAGCAAGATCAGTTACTAATGTAGTAAGATAGCGCCTCGCCTAAAAAAATCAGACAGTAACGTAGTAACGACCAACACTTCTTTTTTCGTTTTGAGCCCTGACAACTAATTTCACGTTATATTAATGATTTACTTCTTCAGGATGAACTTTATTGATCAGTAAGTTTAATATTTATATTTGAATAGATAGCTCCAGAACAAAAACACCTCTAACCAGTAACTCCTTGCCATTAGGGAAATGAATTTCCGGCAGCATATTTTATTTACCAGAGGAAACAAAACCAATACCTCATCTTTAATTTGCGTGGTCTCCTTAGGAACCAAAATTCATCATGCAATCTTAGTGAAGCACTTGGCAGCAAGGTTTTTCATAATAATATTGCCCAATATAGCAGACATCATGCCCTGCCTTTTTTAAATAAACCCCTTGGGTTTTAATAATCTCCTTGCTTTACAATAAATTAATCAATGAAAATAAACTTCCAGCCTATGAATATAGTAGCGGAAAATTTTATGATGAAAGCAGGATTTATAAGTTGCAAATCCAAAAAATGTAAATACGGGCAAAATCAATTACCCGTACTTTTGATGATTCATTTTTTTGAAAACGGATAAAGGCACTCATTAAATACCTTTTCTTTTATAGACTCATCAAGCAGTCTGCCGGTTTCCTGCTCTTTCTTGTGTATCTTTGATGAAATAAAATTTTCGTTTATTTTATGAGGCTTACTATAAAAGTTTTTTGCATGCTCACCTAGATCATCAATATCGATTAACTTTGAAAAAGCAGAATTAATCAAGGGACTTCCTGCATACATCAATGACTCTGTTTCTTCACAAGAAAACTTCAAATACATAATTGCTTTTTTCAAAGCCACGACTTCACCTTGATTTAGCATCAGTACTTTATCTTTATCATCAACCACACCCGCCTCCTCTCGATTTTATCTGTTCGTGCGTCATTTTCCACCGCTGATCATATGATAAATGAGATACCGTGTCATAAGGATTTTTACCTGCATGAAGTATATCCCTCAGTTTCAATCTGCCTGAGTGAATATACTCTAACTCAGAGCTCTGAGCAATTTTAGACATCTGCGAAGCATCAGCTTTAAAAACAATAGAATAGTCACCTCGCCCCGGATGAGAAACGTCATTTATAAAAATATCTCTCATAGCATCTTCGGGAGACATTAATATATCTGTAATATAAACTTTCCCCCGCGAATTTGCTTCAATCACGCCGCTATTCATTATACTGTCAAACCCTGCTTTATCCGTATAATGAATAAAGATATCCTCACCACTTAACCCCCACGGGTCAATCCAGCCCTGCGGATTAGGCGCATACTGGTACAGGTTCCAGCCACCGTTTAACCCTATCGGGTCCTGAACGGTGAACCGTCCGGTCTGTGGGTCGTAATAGCGGAACAGGTTGTAGTGCAGGCCGGTTTCGCTGTCTGCATACTGCCCGGCATAGCGCAGGGGCTGGTGCGCCAGCGCGGTCTCCTGCGCCAGTCGCGTGAAGCCGTCGGTCTGGTGCCGAACTTCGCCGAAACTACCGTACTGCCCGCTCCAGCGGAGGCTGCCTTCTTCGTCGGTCACTTCCAGCGGCGCGCCGTTCAGGTCGGTGCTGAACCAGAATATTTCCCCGGTTTTGTCCTCCCGCAGATGGTCGACCCGCGCCAGCGGGCCCCATGCTTCATTCGGATCGTAAATATACGTGCTGCACTGCCCGCCTTGATGCTGCTCCTGCAAAAGGCGGTACCCCTGCCAGAGAAAACGCGTTTCACTGATGCCATGACCGGTGGTAATAGTCTTGCGGATGCGCCGACCAAGCGCGTCATAATGGTAGTGCGCTTCAAAGCGCCCCTGCGGCCCCGTTCCGCGCGCGGACAGAAGGCGATTTTCAGCGTCATACGCGTAGTGTTGTTCATACAGCCCGCTGCGCCTGCGCGTCATGTTGCCCCAGGCATCGTACTGCATAAACAGGTTCTGCCAGTGCTGCAGGCGGTTATCCGTGACCGGGGCGTCGTTCGCGGCCAGGTTATCGGCGGCATCATAGGTAAAGAGCGCACTGCTGTTGCCCTGGCGGGACTCATAATGCTTCAGCAGGCGGCCTTCAGCATCGTAACCGTAATTCACCTCGCCGCGCAGGGTGTCGCTGACGCCCGCCAGCTCGCCACGTCCGGTGTAACGGTACAGGCGCTCCAGTATCGCCTGCTCCGGCAGGGCCACCTCTGTGATAAGTGCACTGCGCTGCGCAGTGCGTCTGCCGAGGCTGTCGTAACTGCGCGACTGTTCGCGCGCGCCCTGGGTGCGGCTCACTTCCCGGTGCAGACGGTCGCGGGTGAATTCAGTGACCAGTTGTGATCCGAAGCGGATGGCACTGACGTGGCCGGAGCCATAGTGCAGCCAGGAGAGCTGCTGCCCGCCGGGGAGGGTCAGATTTGTCAGATTGCCCAGTGCATCCCATGCATAGCTGAGTTCGCCGTTAACACCAGACTCGTTTACCAGGCGACCTGCCGCATCGCGGTTAAAGGCGATGTCATCGGCTTCAATGCCCAGGGCAACACCTTCAGCCGTCGGGGTGCGCCGGATACGGGTGAGCTGGCCGTTCAGGTCGTGGTCATAGCGGTACTCCGCATGGCGGGTAGCGCGTGCGGTCAACAGGCCACTTTCATCATAACTGAAGGTTCGTATACGCCGGGCGATGCCGCCATCGACGGCAGGCCTGCCATTTTCATGCAGTTCGCTGAGGAATCCACGGCTGTCCCATATCATCTGGCGCGACGTGTTGTCCGGGCGGGTTTCGCTGAGCGGGCGGCCTGCGGCGTCGTACGTAAAGCGGTATTCCCCGCCATTGCCGTTCTCAAGCCGCAACAGGTTGCCGCGCGGGTCGTAATGCCAGCGCCGGGTGCGCCCGATGCGGTCGGTGATGCTCACCGGCAGGCCGAGCGGGTTATAGTCCCAGCGCACCTCGCTCTCCAGCGGATCGCGCCAGGCGGCAAGCTGGCCGCGTGCGTTCCAGTGTAATGTTTCACGGCTGCCGTCCGGGCGAATAACGACTGAAAGTTGTCCCGCGCTGTTCCATTCGCGGCGGGTGATGTTGCCCTCTGCATCCTCACTCGACAGAAGCTGCCCGAGGCGGTGGTATGTATAGCGCGAGACACTGCCGGAGCAGTCGGTGCGCTGCGTAAGTAGTCCCTGGCGGTTCCACTCCAGACGCACTACACCGCCTGTCGCATCGGTGATTCTGTCCGGTAAAGGTTCTTCATCGTTCGGGTAGTGATAAGTGGTGCGGTTGCCTGCGGCGTCGGTTTCCGAAAGCAGGCGCCCCTGCAGGTCATAGAGGCTCTGTTCTGCCGTGCCGTCCGGGTGGACTGTGCGGGCGAGGCGGTCGGTGAGGCGGTACCAGTAATATTCCGTCCGCCGTCCTGCCGGGTCTGTCTCCTGGACCATGCGCCCGTACCTGTCCCACCGGCTCTGGCGCAGGGCACCGCCCGGCAGGATGACATCACACAGTTCGCCGTCGCGGTAAATAAAGGCGCTCTTGCGACCGTCGAAGTCGGTGAAGGCGGCGACGTTGTCATCGTCATCAATCAGCCAGTGCGCCTGCGCCCCGTCATCACGGATGGCCCGGCGGGTGCCGTTATCAAAATCATACTCAAAAGTTAGCTGCTCACCGCCGCTGTGGCGAAAAGCCGTGACGCGCGGCAGACCGGCAATCTCTTGCCAGCGGTATTCACTCACCAGGCCGTTTGCATCCTCGTGGGCGCACATCAGGCCGTCCTGCCAGCGGAAACGCCTGCGCACGCTACCGCCCCGGCCGGTCACTGAGGTCAGCTGGCGCTGTTCGTCATAAGCGTAACTGACCAGGCAGACATCATCATTCAGCCAGGCTCCCGCAAGGCGGTCGCCCTCATAGCGGCAGACCACGCGCTGCCCGGCGCTGTCCGTCAGGGCATGCAGGGTGAGGTTATCGTTCCACTCGAAGAGGATAGCGTTGCCGCAGGGTCCGGAGATGCGCTGCAGCAGGGAGGGTTTATCGCTCTCAAGCGGGGTGTAGTGCCAGCGTTCACCGCTGATGTCATACACCGACCAGGCATCGTCCTGATGGTGCTCCAGCCAGCGCTTTTCGGCTTCGCAGTAGGTCCGGTAACCCTTTGGCACCTGCGGGAAGGAGACATAATCCCCGGTCGGTGCCCGCCACACCAGCCCCTCCTGGTAACGCTCCAGACGGGTTTCCCAGAAGAGGTTCCAGCCGCGGCCAAGCACGCTGTCGCCCGGATTGCCGCTGCGCCAGTAACGCTGCCAGTGCACCGGCAGACGCGACGGCAGGACGAAGTCCAGCTCGTCATCGCCGCTGAGAAACTTCTGCCCGCTGACGATATCCACCGGACGGGCGATAATCCCTCCCGCCGCGATGGCGGTCAGCATCGCGCCGAAGCGGCAGGCGATGCGGCCGATTTTGCTGATACCCGGCAGTTTCGACAACAGTTTACCCACCGCGCCGACTTTACCGGCCGCACCACCCCAGCCGCCAGCCAGCCCTGCAAACAGTAGGGTCAGATCCGAAACTTTATACAGCCATTCAGGGACTTCCGGGCTTATCGGCAGGGTCTGTTCCGGCTCTCCACCAATAAGGACGTTGCCGGAGCCGGTCATCACCTTCGCATCGCAGGTGGTGCGGTCCCCGATACGGGCAGCAGGGAGATTGTTGATGTAAACGCGTGAGGAGCCTTCCGCCATCTGCTGCGAGCCGTCGTCGTCGCACTCCACCATGCTGTCCGTGGCAATAGCGGCAGGCTTACCGTTGATAAAGACGTCAGGAGAGCCGGTGGTGATGACGCCTTTCTTCGTCATGTTCGCCGCCATTCCTTCGGCAATGCCGTCGCGAACGCCGGTCGCCACCTCCCCGGCGAGAAATCCGACTGCGAGGCTGGCACCGATAAGCAGTACACCAATGCCCAGGCAGGAGGCGCCGATGCCTGCGACCATCAGCGCACCGGCCGCGATGCCACCCAGCGCCGCAATCGCGCCGCCGATAATCGTACCGGCAATCATCCCGGCCAGCGCGCCGGAATGGCCTATATCATCACCGACAAGCGCGGCTTCAAACATAGCAACAATCCTTGTTAAGCGTGGAAACGGAAACTTTTGAGAACAGAAAGAAGCAGTGCCCTATCCGCGTCGTTTAACGCCCGCACGACGGACATCGTGAACACCAGGATATGGTCAGCGGACGGGTTAAACACCGCCTGCTGCTGAAAGGTGCGCTTACCGTCACGAAGATAGCTGGCATGAATGATTTCGCCGGTTACCAGGTTGTCGCCAAGCACAGCCTCTGTGCGCTCGCCCGTTTTCCAGCCCTTGAGATGTTTCGCCATCAGCGACATCTGGCGGTCGATATAGGCCTCCAGCGTTTCGTCGGGGTTTAGCGTGTCGCGGGAGATATTGAGCGCCGGTGCATCCGCGCCGGGCGGCGTGAACACATTGACGGTGCGGTCCTGATAGCCTTCAGGAAGGGTGACCTGGCCTTCGGTAAACAGGCAGGGCTGAGCGGATTCTGACATAAAGTGCGTCCTGTCACAGGTTCAGAAAAATGGATTTTCGCACAGGGTTTGGCTGAAAACCAGACGCGAGAATGAGAGCTCCCGCGCAGATATTATTCCCCGATGAGGTACAGATATGGCCTGTAACTTCCCTGTGTTAACACGGTGAGCTCCTACTCAACCTCACCCCGTGCATTGATGGTGTCTCTTCTTATCTGAGAGGGAATTCGTGATGAGCGTGCAGCAAACCAAAGCTGAACTGCTTTCCGCTATCGATAAAAATTTCGCTAAATTAATGAGTTACTTAAATAGAATCCCACCGCAAATCACGTCAGAGCTTTCCATGGAGGGTCACGCGAAAGGAACAACGATGAGCGTGCATAACCTGGTCGCCTATCTGCTCGGATGGAACAAGCTAGTCGTGAAGTGGATAACCAATGATGCCAAAGGCCTGCCCGTCGATTTCCCGGAAACGGGGTACAAGTGGAACCAGTTGGGTCTCCTCGCGCAAAAATTCTACTGGGATTACAGCGCGTTACGCTATGGCGAGCTAATTGAAGAACTGCAACACGCCAAAAGTGAAATCGTCCAGCTTATTAATGCGCGCACGGATGAGGTTTTGTATGGAAGACCGTGGTACACGAAATGGACGATGGGCCGGATGATCTCATTTAACACTTCCTCGCCGTACGCCAACGCGAATGGGCGTTTAAGGAAGTGGGCGAAAGATAAGGACCTGCTTTTGAAGTGATTATCAGCGTTATTAAGTGGACACTAACTCCCTAAAACTGTGGTGTTGGTGTCCACTTAATTCCAGATTTAAAGCGCGCTCAACACCCCTTCTTTCACCACTTTTACCGCCTGCTTCATCTGCTTTAACTCTTGCCGCAGGGCATGCTCATTGTCGTTATCGGGGATCAGCACAATGCAGTCTCCGGCGATTTTCACGGTAACGCCTTTGCCGGTGGTGAACCCGGCCTCTTTCAGCCATTTGCCGCTCAGGTTGAGGCAAGGCGTGCTGGTATCGCCCTGATTAGGGGCATAGCCGACGGTGTAGCGGCGTTCGGTTTTGGGGAATGGGTGAGCCTGGGTAGGGATCGTAGCCATAAGGGCAGCCTCCGATGAGTAATGATTATTACCGTCACCAGAGGTTCCAATCTCTTGGGTGGCGGAATCGGGCGGGGTTGGAACTACCGGCCTCATCGATACCGGCGCGTCTTGCGACGCCCCCGCCCGACCCACCATTGAGGTGTAGCCGAACGCACGACATAAAAAAAGCGTGAACGCGCTATATGTCGCCGATGAAGTCATTCAGGGTTCCAATCCCGGCACCTGATTTTGCAGGTGCCGGTGAAAAATAGCGCTGATGCCCAAAGCCGACAAGCGGTTTTACTTCTTCCTGCAAAACAAAGTGTTATTCCGGAATTTGCCTCGCAAAATGGGTGTTCTTCCCCTGCCCTCGTTTGCACGCAGCCGGGATCGCTCTTCAGAACATCGTGTTGGCGTTGGCGGACTTCTCCGGCACCGACTGAATGATGTCCCAGTGTTCAACAATTTTCCCGTTGCTCACGCGGAAGATATCCATCACCGCCTGGCCGCGATCGTTACTGTCATTGGTCGAGTGAACCTGCAACCAGACTAAATCGCCGTCTGCGGCGCTACGCACAATCCGCGCGGCAGAGTGCGGGTTCTCCTTGAAGAAACCGGTGAAGTAATTCACAAACGGCGCTTTGCCGTCCGGCACATCGGGGTTGTGCTGGCGGTAATGCTCATCAACGACCTTCGCGGCCTCTTTTACCTCGTGGCGGTTGAAGAATTTATCATAAAAATCAACCACCAGCTGTCGGTTAGCCTCTTCTGTCGCCACATTGCGCGCATTTGCCGCAGGGGCCGCCACAACGCTGCCAGACGCGATCAGCACTGCCGTTAACAGCGCACCGCTAATAAGCTTTTTCATTGTGCTCTCCTTTAGTACATTACCTTTGGTCACAAAAATAGACCGTTAAGAACGCGGATGATACATTGCCCGCAAAACCTCAACAAGAGGTCAAAATTCAGGTACTTAGTCACACGAAGCTGACTATTGGCGGCAAAAGAGAGATAACGAATGAGCGACAACGATCAGAATGATATCGCCGAATTTGGGCAGCCCTGCCCGATCCGCGATGTGCTTAATCAAATCGGCGATCAGTGGAGCCTGCTGATTCTGGAAGCGCTGGCGGAACGCACGCTGCGCTTTAATGAACTGAACCGGGAAATTGGCGATATCTCCCGCCAGATGCTCTCCCGCACGCTAAAACGTCTTGAAACAGACGGTTACGTCAGCCGCACCGTCTATGCGGAAGTGCCGCCGCGCGTGGAGTACACCCTAACGCCGCTGGGGAGATCGTTTCTGGAACCGATGCAGAAACTTATTCAGTGGGCAGATGAAAACCATGCTGATATCTGCCGCTCCCGCCGACGCCAGCATGAACAGCAGCAGGAACAGGCGCGCGGCTAAGACGGTTACGGGCTGAAACAGATGACGGCGCAAGCGGTTGTTGCGTAAGGTAAACGTCCATTTCAGGAACCAACAGGGGCTATTTATGAGCAGATTTGAAGGCAAACGCGTGCTGATCACCGGCGGCACCAGCGGAATGGGGCTGGCGGGTGCACAGCGCATCGTCAGCGAGGGGGGCGAGGTCGCCATCACCGGGCTGAACGAAACGCGCCTGGCTGAGGCCCGCAAGCTGCTGCCCGCCTCATCGCTGATCCTGAAAAGCGATGCTGCCAGCGAAGCAGATATCGAGACGCTGGCGACGGCGATTAGTCAGTGGGGATCCCTCGACGGCCTGTGGCTGAACGCCGGTTATGCCGAAGTCGGCGCACCGGAATCGGTTACCGCTGAGAGCTTTAACCGCATGATGAACGCCAACGTGCGCGGCCCGATGCTCCAGCTGGCGGCGCTTTCTGGCGCATTACATTCCGGCGCGTCGGTGCTGGTCACCGCCTCCTCTTCCGTCTACGAAGGCGCGGCGATGACCAGCCTTTATGCCGCCACCAAAGGCGCAGTCGTTGCGATGGTCAAGAGCTGGGCCAGCGCGCTGGCACCGCGCGATATCCGCGCCAACACGCTGGTGCCGGGGCCGATTGAGACCAACTTCAGGCACTTTATGCCTGAAGAGTCGCGCCAGCAGTTTGAGGATTTTGTGGTAAGCCAGGTGCCCCTCAGACGCGCCGGTACCGCACAGGAAGCCGCCGCCGTCGCGCTCTTTTTGCTCTCGGATGATGCCTCATACGTTACCGGCAGCCAGTACGCGGTGGATGGCGGGCTAGTGCATTACTGATTCGATAAGTGCCTTAACGTGCTGAAAACCAGAATCCGCTGCTAAGGCGGATTTTTTTCATCATCGCCACCCATTCTCAACCATTTGTCTTTTCCCCTTTTTCAGCCGATAGTCTCTTTTTCCCTGTTACCGAAACGGACATTCGTATGCTCAAGAGCGTTAACCGCCCTGCGCTGTACGGCGCGGCACTGATCCTGTTACTGATCCTTATTTATACCGGTCTCTTTACCCATGACCGCGCCACCTGGTTGATGGAAGTGATCCCGGTGATGATCGTGGTGCCGCTGCTGCTCGCTACCTGGCGGCGCTACCCGCTGACTGCCCTGCTTTACACGCTGCTTTTCTTCCACGCCATCATCCTGATGGTTGGCGGGATGTACACCTATGCCAAAGTGCCGATCGGCTTTGATGTGCAGCACCTGTTCAACCTTAGCCGCAACCCATACGACAAACTTGGTCACTTCTTTCAGGGGCTGGTTCCGGCGCTGGCGGCGCGGGAAATTTTACTGCGCGGGCAGTACGTGCGCGGTGGCAAGATGCTCGACTTTATCGTCTGTTGTATTGCCCTTGCTATCAGCGCCACCTATGAATTAATTGAGTGGTGGGCCGCGCTGGCGATGGGCCAGGGCGCGGATGACTTCCTCGGTACGCAGGGCGATCCGTGGGATACCCAGTCGGATATGCTCTGCGCCCTGCTCGGCGCGCTGACCACCGTGCTGCTGCTCGGGCGCTGGCACAAACGGCAGCTCAATCTCTGATCCCAGACTGGAGCCCGCACCTAACGACACCTATACTGCGGGCTATCCCTTCTTAATCGCTGAACGCCTATGACGACGCAACTTCTCACCCGCGACTGGCGCCTGCTGGCGGCGCTTACGCTGCTGGCGGCAGGGCTGGCCGCCGCTTTCGCTCTGCACACGCACTGGGGCGCTTTTTTGCAGTGGTGCCTGGCGGCGCAAATCACTCTTCATCGCTACCTGGTGATGTATCTGCTGCAACTCAATAATCATCAGTACAGCGGCGGGCTGTGGCTGCTGACCGGGGCGTTCTTCTACGGCGTACTGCACGCCATCGGGCCGGGGCACGGCAAATTTATTGTCGCCACCTATCTCAGCACCAATAAGGAGAGCGAGACCGCTGCGCGCATGGTTCCGCTGCTCGGCAGCCTAATGCAGGGCGTCAGTGCAATCCTGTTTGTCTTTATTCTTGCGGTCGGGTTTAACCTCGCCTCGGGCGATCTCAGCGAAAGCCGCTGGTATGTCGAGAAGGTCAGCGCCGTGCTGATTGGCGGCTTCGGGGCCTATATCATCTGGCGCGCGGTGAAGAGCCTGCGACCGCGCGCGCTGCGCATCCGCTCCCTGACGCATGTTCACGACGCACAGTGCGGCTGCGCTCATCACGGCGTTGGCGTGTCGACGCAGGGCGACTGGAAAACCCGGCTGGGAGTGATTCTGGCGATTGGCGCGCGGCCGTGCAGCGGAGCCATTATGATTTTGCTCTTCTCGAATGCGCTCGGCATTGTCACGTGGGGAATGGCGGCGGTGATGACCATGGCCTTCGGCACAGCGCTCTCGATCATGGGGCTGTCGCTGGCGGTGCGTTATGCGCGTAACCGCACGGCAGCCTTGTTTGGCAGTGAGTCAGGTCGCTTACGCTGGCTGGTTCCGGGGCTTAAAATCGCGGGTGGCGTGGCGCTGATGCTCTTTGCGCTGGTGCTGTTTTTAACGGTGATCCCGGTGAGTGCCAACGGGGATTATATTGCGGCAGGGTGTTAAAAAAACCCGGAGGGCTAAGCCATCCGGGTTTTATTTAGTTACTCGTCAATCTTCGGATGCTGCTGCACCAGGCGGGAGCGTTTCTCCTGCAACTGGGCAATCTCTTCATCCAGATCTTCGATTTTCTGTTCGATGTTGTCGTGATGTTCTTGCAGAATTTCACGCGCTTCCTGCATATCCGACGCTGCCGGGGTTGCCCCTTTCAGCGGCAGGTTCGCCGTCTCTTTCATCGTCAGGCCGGTAATCAGGCCAACCACCGCGATCACCATCAGGTAGTACGCTGGCATCATCAGATTATTTGAGGTCTCCACCAGCCAGGCGGTCAGCGTTGGCGTCAGACCGGCAACCAGAATGGAGATGTTAAAGGCGCTGGCGAGCGCGCTGTAACGGATATGCGTCGGGAACATCGCTGGCAATGTGGAAGCCATTACGCCGGTGAAGCAGTTAAGGATCACCGCCAGCAGCAGCAGGCCAGCGAAAATCATCCCCATCACGCCGCTATTGATCATGCTGAAGGCCGGAATGGCCAGCGCCAGCAGCGCGATACTACCGATCAGCACAAACGGACGGCGGCCGAAGCGGTCACTCAACAGACCCATCACCGGCTGCACAAACAGCATACCGATCATAATGGCGATGATAATCAGCACCCCATGATCTTCAGAGTAGTGCAGGTTATGCGACAGGTAGCTCGGCATATAGGTCAGCAGCATGTAGTAGGTGACGTTGGTGGAGATCACCAGACCAATACAGGTCAACAGGCTGCGCCAGTGTTTGCTGGCAATCTCTTTAAAGGAGACGCGCGGCCCTTCCTGCAGCCCTTCGCGGTCGCCCTGCTCGAGCTTATCGACATGCTGCTGGAACGCGGGGGTCTCTTCCAGCGCATGACGCAGGTAGAGGCCAATCAGGCCCAGCGGCAGTGCCAGGAAGAACGGAATACGCCAGCCCCAGTCGAGGAAGTTCTGCTCGCCAACAATCGTCGACAGCAACACCACCACGCCCGCGCCGAGGACAAACCCGGCGATAGAACCGAAGTCCAGCCAGCTGCCCATAAAGCCGCGTTTACGGTCCGGGGAGTATTCGGCCACGAAGATCGACGCACCGGTATACTCGCCGCCGACCGAGAAGCCCTGCGCCATCTTACATAACAGCAGCAGAATCGGTGCCCAGATACCGATCGACTCATACGAAGGTATAAGCCCGATAGCAAAGGTACTGACGGACATGATCACTATCGTGATCGCGAGGATTTTTTGCCGTCCATATTTATCCCCCAGCATGCCGAAGAAGAGGCCGCCAAGTGGACGAATCAGGAATGGAACGGAGAAGGTCCCGAGCGCGGCTATCATCTGCACGCTGGGATCTGCATCGGGGAAGAACACTTTGCCAAGTGCGTAGGCCACAAAGCCATAAACACCGAAATCGAACCACTCCATCGCGTTACCTAACGACGCGGCGGTGATGGCTTTACGCAGTTTCGCGTCGTCAATAATCGTGACGTCGCGTAGCGTTATCGGTTTGATTTTTTTCCTTTTTAACATCTCTGTTTTCCTCTTAAGACTCTCGCCCTGTATCGCCCGTTTACCCATCCGTGGCAGGCGTTTTTTATCGGCCTTACGGCCATTCTTTCAAGCGTAGCAGGTTTACTTACACTAACTGTTCAAAGCCTGTACAACCGAACCTGTTGACGCCTGTTGGGCAGTGATTGAGCGAATTACCCTATCAGGGTTTATAAATGTGATCAAATTCACATAGTTGTAACCGGTAATCATCAACCACCGTTTTTACCTCACTTTTTGCCTCATTTCAAAAAAGCGCGATCGGCTTTCGACCCACCTTTTTACAAGCCATTTACATCGAAAATAAATAAAGAAACATCGATAAATGTTTACGCGAATTATGTGATCGGTGTAACTAAAACACCGTTTCATTCTTATTGAATAGATATTCCAATCGCCTCATGATAGCCCCACTAATAGCAGCGTTAAGGGCTAACTCATCGGTATTGATGAGTCTGTTCAGGCCGCTCTGCCGCCGCCCATCGTCAATGCGCTGGCTTCTGAATGCTTTAAATCTCTGAAACATCGAATGATTCATTTTTTAGCTTTCTCGTTCATCTGAATGACGAGTCGTGAGGATCGTGTATGAAAATTAAGGCCACCATTGAACGTATTCCTGGCGGGATGATGTTAGTTCCGCTCCTGTTAGGCGCCATTCTTAATACCCTGGCGCCCGATACCGGCGCCTATTTTGGCTCCTTCACTAAAGGCATGATTAGCGGAACGGTGCCGATCCTGGCGGTATGGTTTTTCTGTATTGGCGCCTCGATTGATCTTCGCGCGACCGGCACGGTGCTGCGTAAATCGGGCACGCTGGTGCTGACAAAAATTGCCGTCGCCTGGCTGGTGGCGATGATTGCCGCTTCCTTTATTCCCGATACTGGCATTCAGACCGGCTTTTTCGCCGGGCTGTCGGTGCTGGCGATTGTCTCAGCGATGGATATGACCAACGGCGGGCTCTATGCCAGCCTGATGAACCAATACGGCAGTAAAGAGGAGTCGGGCGCATTTGTCTTGATGTCGCTGGAGTCCGGCCCACTGATGACCATGGTGATCCTCGGCTCCGCTGGCCTCGCCTCGTTTGAACCACACCACTTTGTCGGCGCGGTGCTGCCGTTCCTGATCGGCTTTGCCCTCGGTAACCTCGACCACGATCTGCGCGCCTTCTTCAGCAAAGCGACGCCGGTGCTGATCCCCTTCTTCGGCTTCGCGCTGGGTAACACCATCAACCTGAAAGTGATTATGGAGACCGGTCTGCTGGGGATTTTCCTTGGCGTGGCGGTAATTATCATCACCGGTATTCCGCTGATTATGGCAGACCGACTGATTGGCGGCGGGAATGGTACCGCGGGCGTGGCGGCCTCTTCCGCAGCGGGTGCGGCAGTGGCTAACCCGGTGATCATCGCCCAGATTAACCCGGCCTTTGAACCGGTTGCTGCATCAGCGACCGCACTGGTCGCCGCGAGCGTAATCGTCACCGCCATCCTGGTGCCGATTATCACCGCGCTCTACGCACGACGCTTCGGCAAGGTGCCGACGCCGGAAGAGATGGCGGCGCGAACCGAGTCGACGAGCCACTAAAGGTCGTCGAAAACCTCATCAACCATCGCCGTCGCCAGACGGGCTGCCGAGCAGAGCCTCGGCATCCCCAACGCGACGGGTTGCCAGCTCTGCGTCACCGACCAGCAAATCGGGTGGCGCTCTGCATCACACCAGTCCCCGAGCCAGCCCAGCAGATCTTTATACTCCATCACCCCTGGCGTGGATGGCGCGGCCAGCCATTGATGATAGAAGTGGCGCGTCCCCTGCGACGCATCAATGCCCTGCGCCAGAAACTCTGCCGCCATCACCCGCAGGTTATCTTTCAGCATCGTCGCTACATCCTCATTCGCCAGCCGGCAGGCATCGCCAAACGCCCCCCAGCGCAGCTCCTCCAGCGCGACGTAGCAGCGTCCGGCCATCGACCAGCCGTTGTAGCTTCCCGCGCGCCAGTGGGTAAAAACTTGTTCACTGTGATGACCGGCCTGCACCGCCAGCCCGCGCTGCGTCAGCGCTTTCTCCTTAAATGCCGCGCGCTGGCTAAAGTGCCCCAGCAACACGTCGTACTGCTGCTGCGCGCCGGGCGTGACGCTGCCGGGACGCCGCTCGGCGTGCTGCATCGCCTTCAGCCGCTGCGTAATGCGCGTCAGCGCCAGATAACCGGGATCGAGCATGCTCGCCAGCTTCTCTGCCAACCCGAGCCGCAGAGCGTCGTTCTCCTCAAGCTTGCCGGAGATCGCCCACGGGCGCAGCTGCGTCTGGGTCATGATCTCCTGCGCCAGCCGCTCACGAAAAAGCTGCTGCTGTGGCGCGATCGTCGTCTGACGCGACGCATCGATGCCCTGTACCAGATCGACAATAAATTTCGGATGAATAGATTCCAGCACCCGGCCGGGGCCGTCGAGCAGTCGATTTTTCATGGTTGCTCCGCCGCGAAGAGCGTCTGGATATCGTCACGTAACAGCCGCGCATCCTCATGGATCCAGTGCGCCGTCCTGATGCAGTGCAGCAAATGGCGACGCAGCGCGCTCACCGAGGATTCATTCTGCTGGCGGATCGCCATGCTCTCGCGCAGGCTCTCCTGCAATCCGGAGAGACTCTGGGAGAACTCGGCAAAAAAGGTCGCCATGCCTGCGGTGACGGAGACATCAACCTGCGCGCTTAGCGCTTTGCGGATCTGCTCGCAGAAGTGCGCCACATGGGCAGTCAGCTTCTTATGCAACGTGCCGAGGTCGATCACATACCGGGTACGCGTCGCCACATAGTCGTCCCAGCCCCAGTTGGGGTTATTGAGCCAGCGCGAGACCGTTTCGCGCACGCCGCCAATGCGGCTGGCCTGTGCGGCGCTGGTCTCTTCCGGCGCGATGACATTGTTAAACAGCGTGCGGGCATTGAAGTTGAGCGTGCTCGGTTGAAACGCGGGAAAAGAGATGCGGGCACGAAAACCGGCATGGCTCAGCTCCGCTTTGATGCGCGTTTCGATTGGGCGCATGGCGTCGTTCAGCGAGCGCGTCAGCGTGTTCTCCAGCTCATCAAAGCGCAGCGCCAGTTCACGGCTGATGCGCTCCTGCGCCGCTAGCAGGATCGTCTCGCAGGCGGAGCGCATTTTGCTCAGGGCGATCTGCGCCTGGCCTTCATCTTCCAGCACCAGCTGGCCGGGGCTTAGGCGCTCATCAAGGCGTAAATCGGCCTGGCTCTCGCTGGCCATCGCCATCAGTTGCCCATCATGGAACCAGGCGTCGATCGCTTCGACAATTTCAAACTGCTGGCCGTTGATAAAGATCTCTGCCGCCGCGAGTGCCTCTTCCACTTCATGATCGACCTCATCACGAACCCGCGCCTGGCTGGTGCGCAGCAGGGTCATGTCCTCTTCCAGCCGGGCGATATTCTGCTCCAGCTGCTCATAGGCGACGGTCAACCCCTGATAGCGGAAATCGAGATACTCCCGCGCGCTCTGGGTGTAGTTAAGGAGTTTATGCGAGGCGGATCGCAGCGCATAGAGGGAAGCGTTGGCATGGGCCGCGTGCAACAAGTTGCGGATCGGCAGCTCAAACAGCGAATCCTGCCACAGCAGATCGGCGGCGTGACGAATATGTTCAGTATCATCCAGATCCGCCATGCGCCAGCGCCGACCAAGCGCCGCTTCGGCAAAGTCCTGCACCCAGGGCTGATCGTTTGGATCGGGCAAGCGCCCCTTTTTCTGCAACTCGTGACGGGCGCGGTTCGCCAGATAGCCCCACATTGAGGAGACCGGGTAGATCTGCGTCGGTGTGATATTGCCTTTCATTAAGGTGCCAGAGATAAGCGCGCGAACCTGGTGCTCATCGTCGCTGTTGCGATCTTTTTGATCGAACTTATTCACCAGCGCGTAGAGCGGAACCGAGCGGCCAACGGCCGAGATCGCCTGGCGCACCTCTTCATCGGAGATCGATTTCAGCTGGGTATAATCCATCACCGCCAGCACCGCCGAGGCGCGCGCCAGCTGCTCGCTGAGCATCTTCTGTAAATGGGGCTGCCCGGCTTCGTTCGGCCCCGGCGTGTCGAGCAGGGTCAGTTGACCAAGGTTGCTCTCCAGCCCCGCCAGATGAACAAACTCCACTTCGATAACCGGAATATGTTCAATCGCCGCGTAGGCCGAGAAGGGAAAATCGACGCCCAGCGCTTTCGACAGGCGTACAAGATCGTTGAGGCTTTTCAGGCAGTGGAAGATCGGCTGCGCGCCAAGATAGTGCTTATCAAAGGCATCGCCCTGCGCAATGCGCGCCAGCAGCGAGTCCATATCGCGATCGATCTCAATCTTCTGCGCCAGCTTGTCGCGATCGTAATTGAACAGCCGCGTCTGCAACTGCTGCGCAAGCGCATCAATCGGGCCGACGTGAGAGAAGTGGAGCACGGGCTCTTTCTGGCCGGGCGTATGGCGGATCAGCGTCGGCAAGGCGGTCATCGGGCGGTTGCGGTTCGGCAACACTTCCGTGCCGACAATCGCGTTGATGGTGGTCGACTTGCCCGCTTTCATGGTACCGACAATCGCCAGCACCATCTCCAGCCGGGTAATTTTGCGCAGTTCGTTCTGTAAGGTCGCCTCTTGCGCCTCAACGCCGCGGGCGCTGAAGTGCAGGGGTAACATATTTTTATTTTGCGCCGTGCCGCTGATATTTGTCTCATCAAGCTCCGCCGCCGGCATTTTTTTTAGAGCCAGCAGGTTGTGCAAAGAGAGTTGTAACAGCCGTTCTGCTTCCTGACTTAATTCAAATATTGTTTGTGTGTGCATGTCAAAAGTCTTTCCTTAACGCAAATTTTCTTTGTTTTATTTAGCCGTTGAGTTTTATTAGTGAAGTTTCGGCTTTTATAATTACGTGTAGAAAATATCTTCGAAAAGATAAACACCTGATGGCATTCGGGAAAATAAAAACTTTCCCGTAAAAAAGGACAGCAATAGTACTCTGGTCTTTAAAAACCAAAGGGTTAGAGCTTAGCGCATTTTTATGAATAGCCAGGATATATCATCATAGATTTACCCACCCGATCTGAGAGGTAATTATTCGCCGGGAATGGCGCATTTAACAGGTGTGACAGCCTGGTTACAAATAACACCGGTTGCTAACTGTCACCATATCTGAATTAGTAAATGCTGGCAATTTCAACCAGCAAATATTCTAATTATCACACATAAGTACATTCTCACTGATGTGATGAGATAAGCATCGCTTAAGCGAATGACAGGTGGTGTCGCGGGCGTTGTTTTTTTATCTCCGGGATTAAAGAAATAATAACAACGGCAATTGTACGGTTTTGCTGTATAATCGCGCGCTTTCAGGCACTGCGCCTTTTGTGCCGGTAAACATCCGGCTCTCTCTGCTCTTGTTTGAGGTAACCCCTATGCAACTTCCCCACTGCCCAAAATGTAATTCCGAATACACCTATGAAGATAATGGCATGTTCGTTTGCCCGGAATGCGCCCACGAGTGGAACGATGCCGAACCCGCGTCGGTGAGCGATGAATTAATCGTCAAAGACGCAAATGGTAATCTGTTAGCCGACGGCGATAGCGTGACCGTAATTAAAGACTTGAAAGTAAAAGGCAGTTCTTCAATGTTGAAGATCGGCACCAAAGTGAAGAATATTCGCCTGGTGGAAGGCGACCATAATATCGATTGTAAAATCGATGGCTTCGGGCCAATGAAACTGAAATCGGAATTCGTTAAAAAGAATTGATGATTCGCCGGCGGAGTTTACCGCCGGTACACCACCGAAACAGGGAGCCGATCGCGGCTCCTTTTTCTTTTTTCATCCTGGCGCAATCAATACATAACCCAATTGCAACATTCCCCCGGCACTCTGGAGGCACATAAACTGAGTCTGCGGGGGAATGATGACTATCCACTTATCCAGACATCCGACCAGCTTCCCAACACGTTACCAGGAGATCGCCGCCAAACTGGAGCAGGAGCTGCGTACCCACTATCACTGTGGTGACTGGCTGCCTGCCGAACAGCAGCTGGCCGCGCGCTTTCAGGTCAACCGCCACACTCTGCGCCGCGCCATCGATCAGCTGGTCGAAAAGGGCTGGGTGCAGCGCCGCCAGGGCGTTGGCGTGTTGGTGTTGATGCGTCCGTTCGACTATCCGCTCAATGCGCAGGCGCGTTTTAGCCAGAACCTGCTCGATCAGGGGAGCCATCCCACCAGCGAACGCCTGCTGGCGGTATTGCGCCCGGCCTCCGGCCATGTCGCCGATGCGCTCGGCATTACCGAAGGCGATAACGTCATTCATCTGCGCACCCGCCGCCGGGTGAACGGTGTCGCGCTTTGTCTTATCGATCACTACTTTGCCGACCGCCAGCTCTGGCCGCTACTGCAAGCGTTTGATAGCGGGTCGCTGCATGACTTCCTGCGCGAGCGCGCCGGTCTTGAGCTGAAGCGCACGCAAACGCGCATCAGCGCACGCCGTGCGCAGGTGAAAGAGAGCCGCTGGCTGGAGATCCCCACTATGGCGCCGCTGCTCTGTGTGCGCACCCTTAACCACCGTGACGGTGAGATCAACGCAACGGAGTACTCCGTCAGCCTGAATCGCGCCGACATGATCGAATTTACTATGGAGCACTGAATGCAGGTTGATACCCCTACGCGCCACACCGGCCGGGTCGAGGCCTCTGTTCCGGTGCGCGGAGAGAATGCATGACACTACAACCCGCCTTCGCGTCGGCGGTTCACGACGCTCAGCACGCCTTTCGTCGCCTGTTAAAAGCAATGAGCGAGCCGGGGGTAATTGTCGCCCTGCCGCAGCTGAAACATAGCTGGCCGCCGCTCAACGCAGCCACCACCAGCGTTCTGTTGACACTGGCAAACAGCGACACGCCATTGTGGATCGCAAACGCGCTGGATAACGATCTGCTGCGCCAGAACCTGCGCCTTCACACCCAGGCGCCGCTGCTGGAGACGCCGCAGCAGGCGCTCTTTGCCATTGCCGACAGCACCCTTAACCATCAACAGCTCAGTGCCCTGCCCGTGGGCCAACCGTTAAACGCAGAGAGCAGCGCGACGCTGATTTTACAACTGCCCGCGCTCAGCGGCGGGCGGATGCTGCGCCTAACCGGCCCCGGCATTCAGGAGGAGCGAATGATCGCCCCGCTGCTGCCGGAGTGCATCACCGATGAGTTAACCGACCGTCCGCACTCGTTTCCGAGCGGAATCGATGTGATCCTCACCTGCGGCGAACGCATGTTGGCAATCCCAAGAACCATCCTGGTGGAAGTGTGTTGATGGGGTAAGAATGGCCTTAAACCTGGTGTGAGACGCTACGCGACTTATCCTAACGCATATCAGATATGCCCTTGATCAAGGGATGATGAAAAACCCGCTGCCGACGGGGCCTGAAGCGGGTTATGATGGCCCGCGGATTGTGCTGGATTAGACTGACCATTGTGGCTATATTGCGTCCCGCAACGCCCGGCGCGATCGGGGCGGAAAGCAGCCAGTATGTGGTCGTTTGTAGGATGAAGCGGACAGACTCGCACCAGAGGGTTGCCAGAAAATAACGCAACCGGGTCTTAATACCCGCGTATGACACGACGTAGTGCGCTCAGCGCGGCTTGATGAGTATCGACTTGCATGAATGTGCTTTTTATTTGTAGCCGGAACCAATGGCGCAGCCCCACCGCTGAGCAGCTGTTTCGCCGCTATCCTGGGCTCAATGCCCGCTCCGCCGGTATGCAACGCCAGGCAAAAAAAACCGTTTCGCCCGCTATTCTCTCCTGGGCAGATGTTATCTGCGTCATGGAAGAGGAGCACAAAGAGCGCCTGCTGACCGACTATACCCGTCTGGTGCAGCATAAACCGCTGCATGTGCTCAATATCCCGAACCACTACGCCTTTATGGACCCGCAGCTGGTCGCCATGCTGGAAGATATTGTTCCCGAACGGCTAGGGCTGCGCGTCCTTGCCTAAGCGCTAAAAATTACCCCGCCGGGTGGAGAAACTGCACACGCGGCGCGGGTGAGATGAGCGGCGCGTGCTTATTCACATACTCAGTCAGCAGCTCCGCCATCGGCACATCGTAACGATCGCGGATGGCGATGTCGCGAATGCCAAAATCGCTCACCTGCTCATTACACGCCACGCGATAGATTTTATCCCGCGCCAGCGGCTGACCATTGACCTCAATCGAGGTCATGCGATCCCCGGCGGGCCGGGTGAAATCAACGCTGAAACGCAGGCCGCTGACGTGGGCATACGCTCCGGAAATAATGTTCTGCTGCGCATAGTTGTGCTCAATGAACGCTTTGATCTGCTCGCCGCTCATCTCCCGCGTCACCAGCGGCAGGCGAAACGGCAGCGCATTCAGCACGTCGCCATAGGTCACTGGCCCCGCCGGAATGCTGTCGCGCAGAAATGCGCCGACGGTAAAGGCGATATCGGCGTTGGCATACTCCCGCTCGGCATCTGCCAGCAGGCTGCCGAGGTTGGTCTGCCCGGAGCGCACCCGCTCACGCTGGCCGTTGAGGGTAAAGGGGAGCGCCATCACCACGTTATTAAGCACCTCCGCGCTCGCAGCCCGTGCCTGCTCGATACAGGATTCGGTTTCGCTATCCGCTTTCAGCGCCGTTAAGCTCGCCACATCCAGCAGCTTTTCACTCCACGCAACGATCTTTTTATCTTTAATGCTTAAGGTGAGATGACCGAGATAGTCGCCATACTGCCCGGCGTTAACCATCACCGTTCTGCCCATCTGCTTACCGGCATGCACGGCAATATGGTCGTGACCATCCACCAGCACATCGATCTCCGGCACCGCTTCCACCAGCTTCGTGATATTCACCGCCGGGTCGGTTTTCCCGAGATGCGCCAGCACAATGATCAGATCGCTCTTCCTCTTCACCTGCGCTACCGTGTTGCGCACCGCCTGAATCGGATCGCTAACGGAAAACCCGGCCAGTTTGCTGTCGGTGGTTGCCACCATCGCATTGAGCGGCGACACGCCGATAATGGCGATATTGAGCCCCGCCACCTTTTTCATCACATAGGGGCGAAAGGCGAGCTTGTCATGATGGTAAATATTGGCAGAGACAAACGGGAAGCGGGCTTTATCCCGCAGCGAGAGCAGCTCCGGGCCGCCGAAAATAAAATCCGCATTGCCGGGCGTAAAGGCGTCGTAACCCATGGTGTTCATGGCGCGCACGTTGCTTTCCCCCTGCGTCAGATCGGTCACCGGCATGCCGCTTACCGCATCGCCAACGTCCACAAACAGCACGTTGGCGTCCTGTTCGCGCAGATTTTTCACATAGGCGCTCATTTTGCCGTAGCCGATACCCGATTCGCTCATCCCGCGCCCGTGCGTATCCCCGGTGTGAATAAGCGTCACCTTTGCCTCTTGCGCCTGCGGTGCGCTGATACTCATCAGCAGCAGAAACGCGATAACCCCTTTTTTCATTGTTACGTCCTTTTCCTTTTTTATGACCGACAAAAACAAAAAAACCTGAAACGCAGCGCAGAGGTTAATCACCAGTGCGTGGGTTTCAGGTTTAGCCGTGAGGGAGTCACTATCCTTACGGCGGATAATCTAGCGGGCGACAGGCGTCCCGGCAAGCCAGCTTTTTATCACCCTGTGAGCGCCGTCACCTCACACAGCGATGCGTTGCAGCGCCTGCGCCAGCTGCGCGCGGGTGAAGGGCTTGCGTAACAGTTCGACCTCCGGCAGCGCCGGGTTGTGGGCAGGGCGCAGATCCTGGCCGCTGATCAGCAGCATCGGTAAGTTTGGCGCGTGCTGGCGAGCGGCGGCGATCACCTCCGCACCGCTTAAACGCCCCGGCAGCATTAAGTCGCTGATCAGTGCGCCAATCTCGGTGGAAGCCGCAAGCATCTGTAGCGCCGCGTCGCCGTTTTCCGCCTCCAGCGTCAGGTAGCCCAGCTCGTGAAGCTGCTCGCACAGGGTCTGGCGCACGTCGGCTTCATCCTCCAGCACCAGAATCAGCGTGTCGCTGCGCACATGGCGCGCATCACTGGTCGGTTCAGCGCTGCTCACCGCCGGAAGAGTGGCGCGCGGCAGTTGTAAACGCACCGTGGTGCCCTGCCCTGGGGCGCTTTCGATCTCCACGCGCCCGCCGGACTGGCGCACAAAGCCGTAAACCATTGATAAGCCCAGCCCGCTGCCGCTGCCGGTCTGTTTGGTGGTGAAGAAGGGTTCAAACACCCGCGCTTTGACCTCCTGGGACATGCCGCAGCCGCTGTCGATCACCTCCAGCGCCACCATATCCTGCCTGCGCCCGTCGGTGCGGGTGACGCGCTGGTTCCAGGTGCGCACTTTGATCACGCCCGTTTGCCCCTCCATCGCATCGCGGGCGTTCATCACCAGGTTGATGATGGCGTTCTCCAGTTGCCCGACGTCGATCCACGCCGGCCAGGCGGCGTGCTGCGCTTCAATCTCAAGGGCCAACGTTGAGGGGAGCGAGTGGCGCAGCAGCTCCTCGAGATTCTCCAGCAGCGCCTGCATCTCTACCGCGTGCGGGTGGAGCGACTGCTTGCGTGAGAAGGCCAGCAGCCGCTGGGTGAGCAGCGCCCCGCGCTCGGCGGCTTTCAGCGCGCGTGAGATGCGCGCTGCGTCCGGCGAGTCGGTTGAGGCCAGCTCCAGGCTGCCAATAATCACCGCCAGCAGGTTATTAAAATCGTGCGCCAGCCCGCCGGTAAGCTGGCCGACCGCTTTCATCTTCTGGCTGTGCAGCAGCGCCTCCTCCAGCCCTTTGCGCTCGGTGCGATCCAGCACCACGTTAACCATGCCGCGCCCCGGCACCGGGCTGAAGCGCAGCTCAATGGTGCGGTTATCCGCCAGCCGCAGCTCCTGGGTTAACGGCAGCGGGCGCGCCAGATTCTCCTGCACATGGCCGGGAAGATCGCTCACCTGGCGCAGCAGGCTGTGGTAGTGCTGACCGCGCCGCAGCGGCTCCTCGCCGAGGCCCAACAGCAGCGGGTATTGCGGGTTCCACACCACCAGGCAGCCCTGGTTATCAAACAGCGCAAAGCCGTCGCGCATGGCATGAAAAGTGGTCTCCAGCTGCGTGCTCTTCTCTTTTAAAAGCGTAGAGGTGTGCTCCAGCGAGGCGGTGTTGCGGGCAAAGACGTTAAAGGCGCGCGCCAGTTCGCCTAATTCGTCGCGCCGTTGCAGCGCAGGCACCGAAACATTGGATTCCCCGCGCGCCAGCCGCGACATGGCGCGTGAAATGGCGGTCAGGTTCGATCCCAGATTGCGGTAGATATACCAACCGGCGCAGGCGGTGATCGCCAGTGCCAGCAGGGCAAACAGGCTGATAAAGATGCTGATGGAGCGCATCTCCTGGTGGCTCTGGGCGGTGCGCTGTTCGGAGGCCTGCGCCACTTCCGCCACATACTGGTTGATATCGTTATTAAGCAGCGCGCCCAGCGCTTTGATATGAAACATCGACCAGGTGATCGCCAGATCGCTCTCCTCCAGCTGGCCCGCGAGCGGCATCAGCTTGTTAAGCTCGGCCTGAAAATCGGGCAGGATAAAATCGAGCAGCGGATCGCCCGCCCGCGTTGGGAGCTGGCCGACAATCTCCGCCAGTTGCGCCAGCGTGGCGCGCGGTGATGGCGTCTGAATGGCAGCGAGAAGCAATCTGTCCATCTCACTGAGCAGGCGCGGGTCGGGGGTGTTCAGCCCGTCGCGCGCGGCGATGGTCTGCAAATGGCGTAAATAACTCTGATTCTGATAGAGGGAGCTGAGCAGCGCGTTGCGCTCAAGGTGGCGGCGCTGCCCGCGTTGCAGCATCTCCGTGACGCTCTGCTGTAACGCCTGGCTGCGGCGGGTGATCTGCGCCACCAGTTGCGGTTCGAGCCGCGCCAGCGGCGCGTTTGCCAGCTGTGTAAGCGAGCGTTGCAAGGCGCTTTGCGTTGCTTTCAGCCGCTCCGCTTCCCCTTTATATTCCTGCGCGCCAACCACCTGCGATAAGCGCACCGCAGCGGTGGCGACGCTGGCGGTATCGCGCGCGAGGTTCATGCTGGCGGTCATATCATCCAGCGTCTGCTGCTGCACCTGCTCCTGCAACTGGCTGGCATGGCGAAAGCCGAGCACCGCCACGGCGCAGACCATTAACGTCACCGCCACCACCAGCACATTGAAAAAGAGCAGTCGCCCGCGGGCGCTGGTGAAAAAGGGGTTGGCGCGATAGGGCATAGCGGCTCCGGAAGAGGTCACAACAGTGGCGTGGCGCCACTATGACAAATATGAACAGCTTCTGACATTCTCCATTTACCAACGTGTGATGAAGTGCGTAAATCGTCACTCGCAGGAGCTTCGTCATGCCTAATGTGCCCGTGCTGGAGATGCGTAATATTGCCAAAGTGTTCGGCAAGTTTTACGCCCTCAAAGGGGTGGACCTGACGGTCTGGCCCGGCGAGATCCATGCCTTAATGGGAGAGAACGGTGCCGGCAAAAGCACGTTGATGAAAATCCTCGCCGGGGCCTACAGCGCCACCAGCGGCGAGATCCTGATCGACGGCACGCCTCACACCATTCGCGGGCCAAAAGACGCCCTTGCCGCCGGTATCACCCTGATCTATCAGGAGATGCAGCTTGCGCCCAACTTAACGGTGGCGGAGAACATTTTTCTCGGCAGCGAAATCGCACGCGGCGGGCTGGTGCAGCGCAAAACCATGGCGGCGCAGGCGCAGGCGGTGATTGACCGTCTCGGTGCCAATTTCAGCGCCACCGACCGGGTGATGAAGCTGACCATCGCCGAACAGCAGCAGGTGGAGATCGCCCGCGCGCTGCACCGCAACAGCCGTATTCTGGTGATGGATGAACCCACCGCCGCCCTCTCCTCCCGTGAAACTCACCGCCTGTTTGAACTGATCATGCGCCTGCGCGATGAGGGGATGGCGATTATCTATATCAGCCACCGCATGGCGGAAGTGTATGAGCTTTCGGATCGCGTCAGCGTGCTGCGCGACGGCCAGTATGTGGGCAGCCTGACGCGCGACAGCCTGAATGCCGCCGAACTGGTGCGCATGATGGTCGGGCGACCGCTCAGCGATCTGTTTAATAAAGCGCGCGATATCACCCCCGGCAAACCACGCCTTACCGTTCACCATCTCACCGATGGCGGCAAGATCCAGCCGGTCAGCCTGCAGGTGCGCGCCGGTGAAATTGTCGGCCTTGCCGGGCTGGTTGGTGCCGGGCGATCCGAACTGGCGCAGCTGATCTTCGGCGTGCGCAAAGCGACCGGCGGCATGATTGAGATCGATGGCGAGCCGGTGGTGATCCACTCTCCGCGCGCGGCGATCGATCTCGGCATCGGCTTTTTAACCGAGAACCGCAAAGAGCAGGGGCTGTTCCTTGAACTGGCGGCGCAGGAGAACATCACCATGGCGACGCTGGAGCGCGATGCGTCATGGGGCATGCTGAACCGCAAAAAGGCGCAAACCCTCTCCGATGACGCCATCAAATTACTCAACATTCGCGTGCCGCACGCGCAGGTGCGGGCGGGCGGTTTGTCCGGCGGCAACCAGCAAAAACTGCTTATCTCACGCTGGGTAGCGATTGGCCCACGCATCCTGATCCTTGATGAGCCGACGCGCGGCGTTGATGTCGGTGCGAAGAGCGAGATCTACCGGATCATGAACCAGATGGCGCGCGAAGGGGTGGCGATCCTGATGATCTCCAGCGAACTGCCGGAGGTGGTCGGCATGAGCGACCGCGTCTATGTGATGCGCGAAGGCACTATCGCTGGCGAGTTGCAGGGCGAGGCTATCACCCAGGAAGAGATTATGACGCTGGCGACCGGCGTTAACGACACCCATCACCAGGCGGTACACCATGACTGAAATGAAACCACACCCGGCCACCACGCCGCAGCAGGAGGCCAAATCCGCCTCCGCCAAAAAAGTGCTGATGGGCGATCTGATGCAAACCGTCGGCATCCTGCCGATTCTCATCCTGATCGTCGCGGTTTTTGGCTTTATCGCGCCGAACTTCTTTACCGAGAGCAACCTGCTCAACATTACCCGCCAGGCGTCAATCAACATCGTGCTGGCGGCAGGTATGACCTTCATCATTCTGACCGGCGGGATCGACCTTTCGGTTGGCTCAATTCTTGGTACCACGGCGGTGGCGGCGATGGTGGTATCGCTGATGCCAGAGCTGTCGATGCTCTCGGTGCCCGCTGCGCTGATGCTCGGCCTGCTGCTCGGCCTGTTTAACGGCGCGCTGGTCGCCTTTGCCGGGCTACCGCCCTTTATCGTCACGCTCGGCACCTATACGGCGCTGCGCGGCGCGGCCTATCTGCTGGCGGATGGCACTACCGTTATCAACTCCGATATCAGCTTTGAGTGGATCGGCAATAACTACCTCGGCCCGGTGCCGTGGCTGGTGGTGATCGCGCTGGCGGTGATTGCGGTGTGCTGGTTTATTCTGCGCCGCACCACGCTCGGCGTTCATATCTACGCGGTCGGCGGCAACATGCAGGCAGCGCGCCTTACCGGCATCAAAGTGTGGCTGGTTTTACTCTTCGTCTACGGCATTAGCGGGCTGCTCTCCGGCCTTGGCGGGGTGATGAGCGCCTCACGCCTTTACAGCGCCAACGGCAACCTCGGCATGGGCTACGAGCTGGATGCGATTGCGGCGGTCATTCTCGGCGGCACCAGTTTTGTCGGCGGTATCGGCACCATCACCGGCACGCTGGTCGGCGCGTTAATCATCGCCACCCTTAACAACGGCATGACGCTGATGGGCGTCTCCTACTTCTGGCAACTGGTGATCAAAGGGGCGGTGATCATCATAGCGGTGCTGATTGACAAATACCGTACCCGACACCATCAGGCAGCATAACAAAACCCTACAAAACAGTAACATAAGTGAGGATTACAGCATGCGTCTTAAACCTCTTGTCACCGCGCTCTGCGCCACGGCCCTGCTTGCCGCGACGCCGTTCGTCCAGGCGAAAGAACTGAAATCTATCGGCGTTACGGTAGGCGATCTCGCCAACCCCTTCTTTGTGCAGATAACCAAAGGCGCGGAGCTGGAAGCGCGCAAGCTGGCGGGCGATAAGGTCAAAGTGACGCTGGTCTCCAGCGGCTACGACCTCGGTCAGCAGGTTGGCCAGATTGATAACTTTATCGCGGCGAAGGTCGACATGATCATCCTCAACGCCGCGGATTCAAAAGGCATCGGCCCGGCGGTTAAGCGGGCGAAAGAGGCCGGGATTGTGGTAGTGGCGGTGGACGTGGCGGCAGAAGGTGCCGACGCGACAATTACCTCCGATAACACCCAGGCGGGTGAAATGGCCTGTAAATACATCACCGATCGCCTGAAGGGCAAAGGCAATGTGGTGATCATCAACGGGCCGCCGGTTTCTGCGGTACAGAACCGTGTCGAAGGGTGCCAGAAAGAGTTTAAACGTCACCCGGATATCAAGGTGCTCTCTGATAACCAGAACGCCAAAGGCAGCCGTGAAGGCGGGCTGGAAGTGATGACCTCCCTGCTGGCGGCGAACCCGAAAATCGATGGCGTGTTCGCGATTAACGATCCGACAGCGATCGGTGCCGATCTGGCAGCCAAACAGGCACAGCGTAACGAGTTCTTTATCGTTGGCGTCGACGGCAGCCCGGATGGTGAAGAGGCGCTGAAGCGTAAGAACTCGCTGTTCGTTGCCACCCCGGCGCAAGACCCGCAGGTGATGGCGGCGCGCGCGGTGGAGATTGGTTACGACATTCTGCAAGGCAAGCCCGCGCCGAAAGAGCCGGTGCTGATCCCGGTGACGCTGATCGATAAGCAGAGCGTTGCCAACTACAAAGGCTGGACGGTGAAATAAGCCCTCTCCCTCCCCGCGCGGGAGGGAAAGCGCCATACGGAGAGACGATGAAACGCTCTGCCATTAATGACATTCTCGGCCACACGCGGCAGTTTTTCTCGAAGCACGACGTGCATCTGCCGCCTTTTGCCAGCTTTGCGCCGACCCAGTGGCGCGAGCTGGATCATGAGGCGTGGCGTGAAGTGTTCGAGCTAAAGCTGGGGTGGGATGTCACCGCCTTTGGCGGCGACAACTTTTACGCCGAGGGGCTGACGCTCTTTACCCTACGCAACGGCTCGCCGGACGGCGCGCCCTTTGCTAAGTGCTATGCAGAGAAGATCATGCATGTGCGCGACGGGCAGCTAACGCCAATGCATCTGCACTGGCGCAAGCGCGAGGACATCATTAATCGCGGCGGCGGAAACTTAATTATTGAACTGTGGAACGCGGATGCGCAGCACCAGACTGACAGCAGCGACGTTACCGTGGTCATCGATGGCTGCCGACACACGCACGCGGCGGGCAGCCAGCTGCGCCTCTCACCAGGGGAAAGCATTTGTGTCACACCGGGGCTTTATCATAGCTTTTGGGGCGAGCCGGGGTTTGGCGATGTGCTGGTCGGCGAGGTTTCATCGGTTAACGATGACCAGCACGACAACCACTTCCTCAACCCGGCGAACCGCTTTAGCGACGTGCTGGAGGATGAACCGGCACATCTGGTGCTCTGTAATGAGTACTCACTCTTTTTAGGGTAAAGGAGGCGGTTATGCCCATGATCTCTCTCGCCGCAGGGCTGGCGCATGCGCGCGAGCACCAGTATGCCCTGGGCGCATTTAACGTGCTCGACTCCCACTTTCTGCGCGCGCTGTTCGCCGCCGCAAAGCGTGAGCGCTCGCCGTTTATTATCAATATTGCCGAAGTGCACTTTAAGTATGTCTCGCTGGAGTCGCTGGTTGAGGCGGTGAAGTTTGAAGCCGCGCGCAGCGATATTCCGGTGGTGCTTAACCTCGATCACGGGCTGCATTTTGAGTCGGTGGTACGCGCCCTGCGCCTCGGTTTCAGTTCGGTGATGTTCGACGGCTCCTCGCTGGAGTATGAAGAGAATATTCGCCAGACGCGGGAAGTGGTGAAGATGTGCCACGCCGTGGGCGTCTCGGTGGAAGCGGAATTAGGCGCGGTTGGCGGTGATGAGGGCGGCGCGCTGTATGGCCACGCCGATGAAGCCTGCTTTACCGATCCAGCGCTGGCACGGGAGTTTGTCGATCGCACCGGTATCGACACGCTGGCGGTCGCCATTGGCAATGCGCACGGCAAATATAAGGGTGAACCGAAGCTCGATTTCGCCCGCCTCGACGCCATTCGCCAGCAGACCGGCCTGCCGCTGGTACTGCACGGCGGTTCAGGCATCAGCGATGAGGATTTTCGTCGCGCCATTTCGCTTGGCATTCATAAAATCAACTTCTACACCGGCATGTCGCAGGCGGCGCTTGGCGCCATTGAGCAGCGCATGGCGGATCGCCAGCCGCTGTATGATGAGTTCGCCCAGTTGCTGCTCAGTGTTGAAGAGGCGATCGCCGATACGGTGGCCGGGCAGATGCGCATCTTCGGCAGCGCGGGGCAGTGCTGATGGCCCGCCACGGGGTTATCGCCGCCGGCAATATGCTGGTGGATCATGTCCACCATATTGCCCAGTGGCCGGAGCGCGGCTGGCTGGCGGAGATCGTCCAGAGCGAGCGCTCGACGGGCGGCGCGCCGCTTAATGTGCTGCTGACGCTGGCGAAAATGCACGTTGGCCTGCCGTTGCAGGCGGTCGGGCTGGTGGGTGAAGATGGCGACGGCGACTACATTATGGCGATGCTCGATCAGTACCATGTCAATCGCCAGCATGTGCAGCGCACCCCTTCCGCCCCAACCTCGATGTCGCAGGTGATGACCGATCCCTCCGGCCAGCGCACCTTTTTTCACTCGCCCGGTGCCAACCGGCTGCTGGATATCGACGCGTTTGAGACGCTTAACGGCGAGATGAAGATTTTCCATCTCGGCTATCTGCTGCTGCTCGACAGCCTTGATAAGGCCGATGAGGTGTACGGCACGCGCAGCGCGCGGCTGCTGGCGCAGATGCGCGAGCAGGGGTTTGAGACCTCGCTCGATCTGGTGTCGCGTAAAGGCGACCCGCGCTATAAACCGCTGGTGCTGCCCTGCCTGCCGCACCTGGATTATCTGGTGATCAACGAGTTGGAAGCGGGCGAGTTCAGCGGGTTGCCGATGCGTACCGCGCAGGATAAGCCACACGTTGAGAATATTGGCCGCGCGGCGGCGCAGCTTTTGGCGGCAGGGGTTAAACAGCGGGTGGTGATCCATTGCCCGGAAGGGGCGTGGGGTGAAACACCGGATGAAGCCGGAGCGTGGATCCCGTCGCGGATGTTAAGCCAGGCGGAGATTGTCGGCAGCGTCGGAGCAGGAGATGCCTTTTGCGCCGGATTTTTATACGGTTGCCATGAAGCGTGGCCGTTAGCGCACAGCATTCAGTTAGCCCATGCCTGCGCCCGCGCCAGCTTGTTGTCCGCCAACGCGATTGACGGCGCAAAAACCCTCGAAGAGTTACAGCTTGATATCGCGGTTTAGACCTTCGTCGGTCGGGAAGTTGTAGGCCGGATAAGCGTTAGCGCCATCCGGTGCCATATTCAGCACACCGCCGGATGGCGGCTGCGCCTTATCCGGCCTACGCCGTTTCAGTCACACCGTTCCACATATTCACAGACCGGGGACATTCGTAGGCCGGATAAGCGTCAGCGCCATCCGGCATGCGGTGCCACATTCAGCACACCGCCGGATGGCGGCTGCGCCTTATCCGGCCTACGCCGTTTCATTCACACCGTTCCACATATTCACAGACGGGGGACATTCGTAGGCCGGATAAGCGTTTAGCGCCATCCGGCATGCGGTGCCACATTCAGCACACCGTTTCACATATTCACAGACCGGATAAGCTAAAGGCGCACCGGCTTGATGTTCCAGATATGCTCCGCGTACTCCTGGATCGTACGGTCAGAGGAGAAGTAGCCCATGTTGGCGATATTGCGCATCGCTGTGGTGGTCCACTCTTCCGGATGCTGATAGAGCGCATCCACTTTATCCTGACAGTCGACATAGCTGCGGAAATCCGCCAGCACCTGGTAGTGATCGCCAAAGTTAATCAGCGAATCAACCAGATCGCGGTAGCGCCCCGGATCCTGCGGGTTAAACAGACCGGTGGCGATCTGCGTTAACACCTGGTGCAGCTCTTCATCTTTTTCGTAGTACTCGCGCGGTTTGTAGCCCTGACGACGCAGCTCTTCCACCTCATCCGCGGTGTTACCAAAGATAAAGATATTCTCCTCGCCGACGTGATCCAGCATCTCCACATTCGCGCCATCCAGCGTGCCGATGGTCAACGCACCGTTAAGGGCGAACTTCATGTTACTGGTGCCCGACGCTTCGGTGCCCGCCAGCGAGATCTGCTCTGAAAGATCCGCCGCCGGAATGATCACCTGCGCAAGGCTGACGCTGTAGTTAGGGATAAAGACCACTTTCAGCTTATCGCCGATATCGGGATCGTTGTTGATCACCTGCGCGACATCATTGATGAGATGAATAATGTGCTTCGCCATGTAGTAAGCCGAGGCGGCTTTACCGGCAAAGATATTGACGCGCGGCACCCACTCCGCCGTCGGATCGGCCTTGATGCGGTTATAGCGGGTGATGACGTGCAGCACATTCATCAGCTGACGTTTGTACTCATGAATACGTTTGATCTGCACATCGAACAGCGCTTTCGGGTTGACCACCACATTTAGCTGCTGGGCGATAATCGTCGCCAGCCGCTTTTTGTTCTCCAGCTTGGCATGGCGCACCGCCTGGTTCACCGTCGGGAAGTCGATATGCTGCTCAAGCTCGCTCAGCTGGCTGAGATCGGTACGCCAGGTGCGACCGATATGCTCATCCAGCACTTCAGAGAGCGACGGGTTAGCCAGCGCCAGCCAGCGGCGCGGCGTCACGCCGTTAGTGACGTTAAGGAAGCGCATCGGGAAGATGGCGGCGAAATCGGCAAACAGCGACTGCACCATCAGGTTAGAGTGCAGCTCCGACACGCCATTCACTTTATGGCTCACCACTACCGCCAGCCACGCCATACGCACGCGGCGGCCGCTCGACTCATCAATGATCGACGTGCGGCTCAGCAGCTCGATATCGTTCGGGTGCTGCTCCTGCAACGTCTTCAGGAAGTAGTCGTTAATTTCGAAAATGATTTGCAGATGGCGCGGCAGAATTTTGCCGAGCATCTCGACCGGCCAGGTTTCCAGCGCTTCGCTCATCAACGTATGGTTGGTGTAGGAGAAGACCTGGCAGGTCACTTCAAACGCCTCGTCCCAGTCGAACTTATGCTCGTCAATCAGCAGACGCATCAGCTCCGGGATCGACAACACCGGGTGGGTGTCGTTGAGGTGAATGGCGATTTTATCCGCCAGGTTGCTGTAGGTCTGATGCAGCTGGAAGTGGCGATGCAGAATATCCTGCACCGTCGCCGAGACCAGGAAGTACTCCTGGCGCAGACGCAGCTCGCGCCCGGAGTAAGTGGAATCATCCGGGTAGAGCACGCGGGAGACGTTCTCGGAGTGGTTCTTATCCTCCACCGCCGCGAAGTAGTCGCCCTGGTTGAATTTACCGAGGTTAATCGCGCTACTGGCCTGCGCATTCCACAAACGCAGCGTATTGGTCGCGTCTGTATCATAACCGGGGATAATCTGGTCGTAGGCTACCGCGAGGATCTCTTCGGTTTCAACCCAGCGGCTCTTTCTCCCCTCCTGCTGAATACGCCCGCCAAACCGCACTTTGTAGCGCGTGTTGTGGCGTTTGAACTCCCACGGGTTGCCATACTCCAGCCAGTAATCGGGGGACTCTTTCTGACGCCCCTCGACAATGTTCTGTTTGAACATGCCGTAGTCATAGCGAATGCCGTAGCCGCGCCCCGGCAGCCCGAGGGTTGCCAGCGAATCGAGGAAGCAGGCTGCCAGCCGCCCGAGGCCGCCGTTACCTAAGCCCGGATCGTTCTCTTCGTCGATCAGCTCTTCAAGGTCGAGGCCCATCTCATCCAGCGCGTTTTTCACATCCTCATAAATCCCGAGCGAGAGCAGCGCGTTGGAGAGCGTACGGCCAATCAGAAACTCCATGGACAGGTAGTAGACCTGGCGCACCTCCTGGGAGAGTTGCGCGCGGGTGGAACGCAGCCAGCGCTCCACTAGCCGATCGCGAACGGCAAACAGCGTGGCGTTCAGCCACTCATGTTTGTTAGCGATAACCGGATCTTTACCGATCGTGAACATCAGTTTATAGGCAATCGAGTGTTTCAATGCCTCGACACTTAGTGTCGGTGAAGCATAGGTAAACGGAGCATTCATATGCGTGATTCCTGGAAAACTATTTCAACCGAGTGTAAAGATCGCGGTATGACTGCGCTGCGACCTGCCAGCTAAAATCCATTGCCATTGCCTGGCGCTGAACAAAACGCCACAGCGAAGGACGGGACCACAATACGAAAGCACGACGAATCGCGCGAAGCAACGCTAATGCGTTGCTGTCCTCAAAAACAAACCCGCTGGCCACGCCGTCGGCGAGGTTCTCCAGTGAGCTGTCAGAGACAGTATCGGCTAACCCGCCGGTGCGTCGTACCAGCGGCAGGGTGCCATATTTCAGACCATACAGCTGCGTTAACCCGCACGGCTCAAAGCGGCTCGGCACCAGAATCACATCCGCGCCGCCCATAATGCGGTGCGAGAAGGCTTCGTGATAGCCAATCTGCACGCCCACCTGGCCGGGGTGCTCTGCCGCTGCCGCGAGGAAACCCTCCTGCAGCACCGGATCGCCCGCGCCGAGCAGCGCTAACTGACCGCCCTGCTCCAGCAAACCGGGCAGCGCTTCCAGCACCAGATCGAGCCCTTTCTGGCTGGTCAAACGGCTCACCACCGCAAACAGCGGCACTTTGTCGTTCACCTTCAGCCCCATGGCGATCTGCAACTGGCGTTTGTTCTCCGCCTTCTCCTCCAGCGTGTCACGCGTGTAGCGCGCGCCGAGCAGCAGGTCGGTGGCCGGGTCCCAAATCTTCTCGTCAACGCCGTTGAGAATACCGCTCAGGCGGCCCTCTTTCTGGCGCTGGCGCAGTAACCCTTCCATCCCATAGGCAAAGTGCGGTTCGGTGATCTCCCGCGCATAGGTCGGGCTGACGGCGGTGATGTGATCCGCGTAGTACAGTCCCGCTTTCAGGAAGGAGATCTGGCCGTTGAACTCCAGCCCGTGCATGTTAAAGAAAGACCATGGCAGATCGATGTCATCCATATGCTGCGCATAAAACATGCCCTGGTAGGCAAGGTTATGCACGGTAAACACCGATTTCGCCGAGTGGTCTTTCAGCGCCATATACGCTGGCGTCAGCCCGGCGTGCCAGTCGTGCGCATGCACAATGTCCGGCCGCCAGAAGGGATCGAGGCCACAGGCCATTTCACTGCCGACCCAGCCGAGCAGCGCAAAACGCAGCACGTTATCGGTGTAGGCGAACAGGTTAGTGTCATGGTAAGGGCTACCGGGGCGCTCATAGAGGTGCGGCGCATCGATCATGTAGATCCCCACCCCGTTGAAGTGGCCGAAGAGCAGAGAGATCTTGCCAGCGAAAGTATCGCGGCGGGAGATCACTTTTGCGTCGGTTACACCACGGCGAATATCCGGGAACGCAGGCAGCAGAACGCGCGTATCTACCCCATCGGCAATTTGTGCCGCGGGCAGTGCGCCAATCACGTCCGCCAGACCACCGGTCTTCAGCAACGGAAACATCTCAGAACATACATGTAAAACCTGCATTATCGCTCCTGTCAAAACCGTTCGGCTCGCGTTGCCGTTCACGGAAAAACAGCACGCGGACCCCTTCCGCGCAAGGATGTAAGTGGTGCTTTCAACCTTGTAATTTGCGCAGCATTTCGCGCGTAACCAGCACAATGCCCTCTTCCGATCGGTAGAAGCGTCGTGCGTCTTCTTCTGCGTTTTCGCCAATCACCGTGCCTTCCGGTATCTCGCAGGCTCTGTCGATAATGCAGCGGCGCAGGCGGCAAGAGCGCCCGACCCAAACATCAGGCAGCAGAACCGCCGAGTCGATATTGCAAAATGAGTTGATGCGTACGCGGGAGAAAAGCACCGACTGCACAACAACCGATCCTGAAATAACGCAGCCGCCGGAAACCAGCGAGTTCAACGTCATGCCATGGCTGCCGGATCTGTCCTGCACGAATTTCGCCGGCGGCAATGATTGATTATAGGTACGGATAGGCCAGTTTTGATCGTACATGTCCAGTTCGGGCATGACCGAGGCCAGATCCAGGTTGGTTTTCCAGTAGGCTTCCAGCGTGCCGACGTCGCGCCAGTAGGGCTCGGAATTCGGGTCGGATTGCACGCAGGACAAGGGGAAAGGGTGGGCGAACGCCATACCGGATTTGACGATTTGCGGAATAATATCTTTACCGAAATCGTGGCTGGAATTTTCGTTTTTATCGTCCTCTTCCAGCAGATCGTAGAGGTACTCGGCGTCAAAAATATAGATGCCCATACTGGCGAGCGCGCGGGTCTCATCGCCCGGCATGCTCGGCGGATTGGACGGTTTCTCGACGAAGTCGATCACTTTGTCGTTCTCATCGACCGCCATTACGCCGAACGCGGTGGCTTCATGCACCGGCACCGGTAAACAGGCCACCGTACACTGCGCGCCCTTCTCAACATGGTCGAGCAGCATGCGCGAGTAGTCCTGCTTATAGATATGGTCACCGGCCAGAATGACGATGTACTCCGCGCCGTAGCGACGAATAATATCGAGGTTCTGCGTGACCGCATCGGCGGTGCCGCGATACCAGTTTTCACCGTGAACGCGCTGCTGAGCAGGCAGCAGATCGACGAACTCGTTCATCTCGTTATTGAAGAAAGACCAGCCGCGCTGGATGTGCTGAATCAGCGTGTGGGACTGATACTGGGTGATAACGCCGATGCGGCGGATGCCTGAGTTGATGCAGTTGGAGAGCGCAAAGTCGATGATGCGGAATTTGCCGCCGAAGTGGACGGCGGGCTTGGCGCGTTTTTTGGTTAAATCTTTCAGGCGTGTGCCGCGTCCACCCGCCAGAATCAGGGCGACGGATTTTAACGGCAGCTGGCGCGCCAACATTGTAGGGTCGTTCTTATCTAATCTCACCATGACTGACTCCGTTTATCTGACCGCTGAAAGAGGCACACGCCGTGCTTGGGTGCCTGCCAGACAGTTATCACCACCGGATTCTCTTCTCCGGCAAAGGGCGACAGGGCATGCCAGTCGCCGGTCGGTAACGCTATTTCCGCCAATTCAGAGGTGGCGTTCATCACAAGTAAGTAGTTATCCGATAACAGGATTTGCAGGCGAGGCGCCCCCTCCTGCCACTCCTGCGGCGTTAATGGCCGCCCATGCTGATTAAGCCAGGCGACATTGCCGTCACCCTCTTCCCACCACGCATCGTCCGTCAGCGCGGCGATGTGCGACCGCGCCTTGATAAGCGCAGCAGTAAAGTCGATTAACCCGTGATCCGCCTGGCGCCAGTCGAGCCAGGTCAGCGCGTTATCCTGGCAATAGGCGTTATTGTTCCCGTGCTGGCTGTGGCCCATCTCGTCGCCCGCCAGCAGCATCGGCGTCCCCTGCGACAGCAGCAGCGTCGCCAGCAGCGCATGCTGGCTTGCGCGTCGACGGGCCATCACATCGGCGCTGGCATCCAGCCCTTCAACACCGTGGTTGAAACTGTGGTTATCGTTAGTGCCGTCGCGGTTATCTTCCCCGTTCGCCTGGTTGTGCTTATGGTTAAAGCTGACGCAGTCACGCAGCGTAAAACCATCATGGGCCGTCACCAGGTTGACCGTCGCCGACGGCAGACGCCCGTTGCGTTTAAAGAGATCGCTGGAGGCGGCAAAGCGCCCGGCAAACGCGCCCATCGGCAGTGACTCCGTCAGCCAGAAGCGGCGCGCGGCGTCGCGGAAATGGTCATTCCACTCGGCAAAAGGCGCGGGGAAATTGCCCACCTGATAGCCGCCTTCACCGATGTCCCAGGGCTCGGCAATCAGCTTCAGATCCCGCAACAGCGGATCGTTTTGGATCGCCGCAAACAGCGGTGCCTGTGGGTTAAATTCCGGTGTGCGCCCCATGACCGGGGCAAGATCAAAGCGGAAGCCGTCAATGTGAAACGTCTCGACCCAGTAGCGCAGGCAGGCATGGGCATACTCCACCACCCCGGGCTGGCTCAAATTGAGGGTGTTACCGCAGCCGGTCCAGTTGTGGTAATCGCCATCTTCTCTGATCCAATAGTAGCTACGGTTATCGATTCCGCGCTGGCAGAAGGTCGGGCCGGCAAGGTCCGTTTCAGCGCTGTGGTTAAGCACAATATCGAGGATCACTTCGATGCCCGCTTCGTGCAGCGCTTTCACCGCCGCGCGGAACTCGTTAATCGCCTGTTCAGGATCGTGGGCGTAAGCCGGATGCAGCGCAAAAAGCGCCAGCGGGTTGTAGCCCCAGTAGTTGCTCAGCCCGAGGCGTTGCAGGCGCTGTTCATGAGCAAAATGGGCAATAGGAAGCAGTTCGAGGGCGGTGATGCCCAGCTGTTTAAACCAGGCGATCATCACCGGATGCGCGAGCGCTTTATAGGTGCCGCGGATCTCTTGCGGAATGTCCGGGTGCAGCCAGGTCAGCCCTTTGACATGGGCTTCATAAATCACGCTGTTGCCCCACGGCGTGCGCGGCGCTTTATCCGCTTCCCAGTCAAATGCGTCGTTGACCACCACGCTGCGTAAGCCAAGAGGCGCGCTGTCGTGGGGATCGGGTTGGTCGAAACCGGCATGGAATAGCGGGCTGTCTATCGCCTCACCCTCCACGCGCCGTGCGCAGGGATCGAGCAGCAGTTTCGCCGGGTTAAAGCGGTGCCCCTGTGCCGGTTGCCACGGGCCATGCACGCGATAACCGTAGCGCTGACCCGCTTTCGCGCCGGGAAGAAAACCGTGCCAGATATCACCCGTGCGCACCGGCAGATCGACGCGCTGCTCATTGCCCTCGGCATCGAACAGGCACAGCTCCACGCGCTCAGCATGGGCCGAGAAGAGGCTAAAGTTGACGCCCCCGCTCTGCACCTCTGCGCCGAGCGGGCTCGCGGAGCCGGCCGTCAGGGAGATCATTCCCCCTCCCGCACCAGCCAGATGGTGCCGAGCGGCGGCAGGTTGAGCAGCAGCGAGTTGTCACGCCCGCGGTTAGCAATCTCATCGGTCTGCACCAGGCCACCGTTACCGGTGTTGCTGCCGTGGTAGTGCATCGAGTCGCTGTTCAACACTTCGCGCCAGCGCCCCGGCTGGTTGATACCGATGCGGTAACCCGGGCGTGCGACCGGCGTAAAGTTGCTGACGACGATGATTTCGTTGCCCGCTTTGTCGCGGCGGACAAAAGCAAATACCGATGCTTCTTCATCATCCACCACCAGCCACTCGAAGCCGTAGGAGTCAAAGTCCATTTCATGCAGCGGCTTATGGTGACGATAGAGGGTGTTCATATCGCGCACCAGGCGCTGTACGCCGTGATGCCAGTTGTCGTCGCCTTCCAGCAGATGCCAGTCGAGGCTGCTGTCGTGGTTCCACTCGCGGCCCTGGGCAAACTCGCAGCCCATAAACATCAGTTTCTTGCCGGGGAAGGCCCACATCCAGGCGTAATAGGCGCGCAGGTTGGCAAACTTCTGCCACGCATCGCCCGGCATACGATCGAGAATCGACTTCTTACCGTGTACCACTTCGTCATGGGAGAGCGGCAGAATAAAGTTTTCGGTGTGGTTGTAGACCATGCCGAAAGTGAGCTTGTGGTGGTGATATTTGCGGAAGATCGGATCGAGCTTCATGTAGTCGAGCGTGTCGTGCATCCAGCCGAGGTTCCACTTGTACCAGAAGCCAAGACCGCCGCCTGATGGCGGGCGCGAGACGCCGGGAAAATCTGTCGACTCTTCCGCCATCGTCACTGCGCCCGGTGCCAGTTCGCCGATAATGCGGTTGGTGTCGCGCAGGAACTTAATCGCTTCGAGGTTTTCGCGGCCGCCATATTCGTTAGGCACCCACTCGCCCTCTTTGCGGCTGTAATCGCGGTAGATCATCGACGCCACCGCATCGACGCGCAGCGCATCAATGCCGAAGCGTTCAATCCAGTAGAGGGCGTTACCGACCAGGTAGTTGCTCACTTCCCGGCGGCCATAGTTGTAAATCAGCGTGTTCCAGTCCTGGTGATACCCTTCGCGTGGATCGCTGTGCTCGTAGAGGTGCGTGCCGTCAAACTCCGCCAGACCGAAATCATCGGACGGGAAGTGGCCCGGCACCCAGTCGAGGATCACGCCAAGACCCGCGGCGTGCGCGGTATGGATAAAGTGCAGGAAGTCGTCGCGCGTGCCGAAACGGCGCGTCGGCGCATACATCCCGGTAGGCTGATAACCCCAGCTGCCATCAAACGGATGCTCGTTGATCGGCAGCAGTTCAAGGTGGGTAAAGCCCATCCACTTGGCGTAAGGCACCAACTGGTCGGCTAACTCACGGTAGCTAAGCCAGAAGTTGTTATCCGTATGGCGTCGCCAGGAGCCAAGGTGCACTTCATAAATACTGATAGGCGCATCGAAATTGTTCGCCTGCTTGCGCTCTTCGCTCTGCGTTTTTTTACCCGGCAGACCGCAAATCAGCGAGGCGCTGTCGGGGCGCATCTGCGCTTCGAAGGCGTAAGGGTCAGATTTGATGCGCAAATGACCGTTCGCATCGAGTAATTCGAATTTATAGAGCTGGCCGTTGAGCGCGCCGGGAATAAACAACTCCCAGATACCGCTTTCGCGGCGCAGGCGCATTGGGTGGCGGCGGCCATCCCAGAAGTTGAACTGACCGACCACCGAAACACGCCGCGCGTTTGGCGCCCAGACGGAGAACCGCGTGCCGACGACGCCATCCATCGTATCGGCGTGGGCACCCAGGGTCTCATAGGGACGCAGGTGGGTGCCTTCACTCAGCAGCCAGGCATCCAGCTCCTGAATTAATGGGCCGAAACGGTAAGGATCATCAATCAGATTCTGTTGGCCGTGCCAGAAGACGGCAAACTGATAATTAAAGGGATTTTTGCGGCGCGGCACGATGCCGCTGAAAAAGCCGCGGGAGTCGATACACTCCAGTTTTGCCACTTTACGCCCGGTTTTGGTTTCAATCACCCAGACTTCCGTGGCGTCGGGTAAAAGCGCGCGAACTTCCAGACCCGCATCGGTACGGTGCATTCCGAGAACAGAAAATGGATCGGCAAAATGGCCGACAATAAGCGCATTAATCACGTCTTTATCAACATGAACAGACATGGTTCTCATCCTGTTGTTGTGTTATCGCCTCTTCCACCGCCGTTGCGTGCGGTTGCGATACTCTTTTGAACCTGAACGGTGCCGCACGTCATGTGCAATCTGATTGCTCCGTTCCACTTTCAGGCAAAATGTAAGACACCCAGCCTAAAGCATAGCCAACGCTTTCAGACTTCTGGGAAAATAAACGCCCATCTTTTAATTTCATTTAAAAAGATCAAAAAAAAGGGTGCCGAAGCACCCTTATAAGGAGGATTGTTCTACGCCAGCTGGCGCAGCATACGTCGTAGCGGCTCTGCGGCCCCCCAGAGTAACTGGTCGCCGACGGTAAAGGCGGAGAGGTACTCCGGCCCCATGTTCAGCTTGCGCAGACGGCCAACCGGAGTGGTCAGCGTGCCGGTGACGGCGGCAGGCGTCAGTTCACGCATCGAGATCTCACGATCGTTCGGCACCACTTTCGCCCACGGGTTGTGTGCCGCCAGCAGCTCTTCGATTGTCGGGATAGAGACATCTTTTTTCAGTTTGAGGGTGAAGGCCTGGCTGTGGCAACGCAGCGCGCCGATGCGCACGCAGAGGCCATCAACCGGAATAGCTGACGCGGTGTTGAGGATTTTGTTGGTTTCCGCCTGCCCTTTCCACTCTTCGCGGCTCTGGCCGTTATCGAGCTGTTTGTCGATCCACGGGATCAGGCTGCCTGCCAGCGGCACGCCGAAGTTCTCGGTGCTGAGATCGCCACTGCGGGTCAGCGCCGTTACTTTGCGTTCAATATCGAGAATGGCAGAGGCCGGGTTTTCCAGTTCGCCAGCCACGTGGTGATGCAGTTGGCCCATCTGCGTCAGCAGTTCACGCATATGGCGTGCACCGCCGCCGGACGCGGCCTGGTAAGTAGCGACCGATACCCACTCAATAAGATCGTTGGCGAACAGGCCGCCAAGAGACATCAGCATCAGGCTGACCGTACAGTTGCCGCCAACAAACGTTTTGATGCCTTTATTCAGCCCGTCGGTAATGACGTCCTGGTTTACCGGGTCGAGAATAATGATCGCGTCATCTTTCATACGCAGCGAGGAAGCCGCATCAATCCAGTAACCCTGCCAACCGCTTTCACGAAGCTTTGGATAGATTTCGTTGGTATAATCGCCGCCCTGGCAGGTGACAATGATGTCGAGCGCCTTTAATGCCTCCAGATCGAATGCATCCTGAAGGGTGCCGGTCGTCTGGCCTGCAAACGCGGGCGCGGGCTGGCCGAGCTGGGAAGTAGAGAAGAAAACAGGGCGAATGGCGTCAAAATCATGCTCTTCAACCATGCGTTGCATGAGGACGGAGCCGACCATACCGCGCCAGCCGATAAAACCAACATTTTTCATAACGAGTTCCTGCGAAGATGTGTGCTGTGTATGCGAGCCAGCGATAACTGGACATCGCTCCACATTACAAAATGCAGCCAAAGTCGCAAGTGAAATTAATAAATGATCGCCACTGCGTTAGAAATGCCGCTAATCACGCCATTTTCGCCGCAAATGTCCGGAATAATAATCAATGAATGAAATCATCTCTGCCGCCGTCTTGTTGATATTAATAATGGATCCGCTGGGCAACCTGCCGATATTTATGTCGGTGTTAAAACACACCGAGCCAAAACGCCGCCGCGCGATCATGATCCGCGAGCTGCTTATTGCGCTGCTGGTGATGTTTATTTTCCTCTTCGCCGGCGAGAAAATTCTTTCTGTCCTCAGCCTGCGCGCCGAAACGGTGTCGATCTCCGGCGGCATTATTCTCTTTTTGATTGCTATCAAGATGATTTTCCCCAGCCCCACCGGCAGTAGCTCTGGCCTGCCCGCCGGGGAGGAACCGTTTATTGTGCCGCTGGCGATCCCGCTGGTTGCTGGCCCGACGCTGCTGGCGACGCTGATGCTGCTGTCGCATCAATACCCGAATCAGATGGGGCATTTAGTGATTGCGCTGCTTATTGCCTGGGGCGGCACGGTGGCGATTCTGCTGCAGTCATCGCTGTTTTTGCGCCTGCTGGGCGAGAAAGGGGTGAACGCGCTGGAGCGGTTGATGGGGCTGATCCTGGTGATGCTCGCCACGCAGATGTTCCTCGACGGCATCCGCATGTGGATGAAGGGGTAACGGGTGACGAGTGCCGGATGGGGTTGCTGAAGCGACCCAGGACGGATAAGGCGTAGCCGCCATCCGGCAGTGTGCTGAATACGGCACCGCATGCCGGATGGCGCTGCGCTTATCCGGCCTACAAAACCGATACGGTGCGGGTTTGTCGGGTGGGGTTCGGTGCTGCTGAAACGGCATATGCCGGATGGCGCTGCGCTTATCCGGCCTACAAACGACGAACGTGGATTGGAGTTACTGGAACGGCGTAGGCCGGATAAGGCGTAGCCGCCATCCGGCGATGTGCTCAATGCGGCACCGCCGGATGGCGCTTCGCTTATCCGGCCTACACATGTCATAAGGCGCAGCCGCCATCCGGCAAAAACTACCCCCTACGCCGCCTTCTCGCCGTGTGCGACATCGGCGGCAAAAACATACCCCAGGCCACGCAGCGTTTTGATAAGCGCTGGCTGATGCGGATTGACCTCAATCTTGCGCCGCAGGCGCATAATCAACACATCAATGGTGCGGTCAAACACCTCCACACTTTCACTGTGCGTCAGGGTTAAAAGCTGCTCGCGGTTCAGCACGCGCCGCGCGTTTTGCACCAACGCCAGCAGCAGGCTGTACTCCCCTTGCGTTAAATCGACCACCTGCTGCTGCGGGTTGATCAACTCGCAACGTATCGGGTCAAGATGCCAGCCGTTAAACGCAAAACCGCCACTTTTCGCTGGAGTTGCTTCAGCCGCCAGCACGCCGGTGCGGCGCAGCACGGCGTTGACGCGCGCCACCAGCACGCGGGCGTTAAACGGTTTGCCGATATAGTCATCCGCCCCCATCTCCAGGCCGACCACCACATCCGCTTCGCTGCCCATGCCAGTTAGCATCACTACCGGCAGCGCAGGACGAATTTTTTGCAACTGCTGCAATACGCGCAGGCCGTTAATATCGGGCAGCACCATATCGAGCAGCACCAACGCAATCTCCGGATGCTGCGCGCAGAGCGTGATCGCATCCAGTCCGTTATGGCAAAGATGAACCGTAAAGACGTGCTCGCTCAGCACATCCTCCAGCAGCGCACATACCGCCGTATCGTCATCTACCACCAGGATCGCAGGTTTCATTATTCGCTTCCACAGGCTCGCTTTACTCACTCTTATCTATTCTGTTGGCTGCCTTTAATAAATGCAGTGAATAAATGCTGATTTTTTAAGCGCGGTCACATCCCCCTCGCCTTTCGACACGTCACATTTGACGATGGACTGCGCTTCGTCACTATTTTGCCCACTTTTGCGCCGTAATATCCCCTCACGCCCCCCTGCATTGCGATGGCATAAAAGATGCATAACCGGGAGCGACAGCGGAAACGCAATTTTTTAACTGGAGCGAAAGTGATGGAAAAAGTCGTCACGGTTTGCCCGTATTGCGCCTCGGGATGCAAGATTCACCTCGTGGTCGATAACGGCAAAATCGTTCGGGCGGAAGCAGCGCAGGGGAAAACCAACCAGGGAACCCTCTGCCTGAAAGGCTATTACGGCTGGGATTTCATTAACGATACCCAGATCCTGACGCCGCGCCTGAAAACCCCGATGATTCGCCGCCAGCGCGGCGGCAAACTGGAGTCGGTCTCCTGGGACGAGGCGCTCGATTATGTCGCCAGTCGTCTGAGCGAGATCAAAGCAAAATATGGCCCCGATGCGATCCAGACCACTGGCTCATCGCGCGGCACTGGCAACGAAACCAACTACATCATGCAAAAATTCGCGCGCGCCGTTATTGGTACCAATAACGTCGACTGCTGCGCGCGTGTCTGACACGGCCCCTCGGTTGCAGGTCTGCACCAGTCGGTCGGTAATGGCGCGATGAGTAATGCCATCAATGAAATTGATAACACCGATTTAGTCTTTATCTTTGGGTACAACCCGGCGGATTCGCACCCGATCGTCGCTAATCATGTGATTCGCGCGAAGCAAAACGGGGCGAAAATCATCGTCTGCGATCCGCGTAAAATTGAAACCGCGCGCATCGCCGATCTGCATGTCGCGTTGAAAAACGGTTCTAACATTGCCCTGCTGAATGCGATGGGCCATGTGATTATTGAGGAAAAACTCTACGACGAGGCGTTTGTCGCCAGCCGCACGGAAGGGTTCGAGGAGTACCGCAAGATCGTTGAAGGTTATACGCCGGAGTCGGTTGAAGAGGTGACCGGCGTCAGCGCCCAGCAGATTCGCCAGGCCGCGCGCATGTACGCCGGGGCGAAAACCGCCGCCATCCTGTGGGGCATGGGCGTCACCCAGTTCTACCAGGGCGTGGAAACCGTGCGCTCGCTAACCAGCCTGGCGATGCTCACCGGCAACCTTGGTAAAGCGCACGTTGGCGTCAACCCGGTGCGCGGGCAGAACAACGTGCAGGGTGCCTGCGATATGGGCGCGCTGCCGGACACCTTCCCGGGCTACCAGTATGTGAAAGAGGAGGCCCACCGCGAGAAGTTTGCCAAAGCCTGGGGCGTGGAGAGCTTACCGGCACATACCGGCTATCGCATCAGCGAACTGCCGCACCGCGTGGAGCACGGCGAAGTGCGCGCCGCCTACATCATGGGCGAAGATCCGCTGCAAACGGATGCCGAGCTGTCGGCGGTGCGTAAAGCGTTTGAGGGTCTGGAGCTGGTGATTGTGCAGGATATCTTTATGACCAAAACCGCCTCCGCGGCGGATGTCATCCTGCCTTCGACCTCGTGGGGCGAACATGAAGGGGTCTACACCGCAGCGGATCGCGGCTTCCAGCGCTTCTTTAAAGCCGTCGAGCCGAAGTGGGATCTGAAAACGGACTGGCAAATCATCAGCGAGATCGCCACCCGCATGGGCTACCCGATGCACTATCGCAACACGCAGGAGATTTGGGACGAACTGCGTCATTTGTGCCCGGACTTTTATGGCGCCACCTACGACAAAATGGGTGAGCTGGGCTACATCCAGTGGCCATGTCGCGATGAGTCAGAGGCCGATCAGGGCACGTCGTATCTGTTTAAGGAGCAGTTCGATACACCGAACGGCAAGGCGCAGTTCTTCACCTGCGACTGGGTCGCGCCGATGGATAAACTGACCGAAGAGTATCCGATGGTGCTCTCCACCGTGCGCGAAGTGGGCCACTACTCCTGCCGCTCGATGACTGGCAACTGCGCCGCGCTCGCCGCACTGGCGGATGAGCCGGGCTATGCGCAGATCAACACGGCCGACGCCGCAAGGCTGGGCATTGAAGATGAGGCGCTGGTGTGGGTTAACTCACGCAAAGGCAAAATCATCACCCGGGCGCAGGTCAGCGATCGCCCGAACAAAGGGGCGGTGTATATGACCTACCAGTGGTGGATCGGTGCCTGTAACGAGCTGGTGACAGAGAACTTAAGCCCGATAACCAAAACGCCGGAGTATAAATACTGCGCCGTGCGCATTGAGCCGATCGCCGATCAGCGCGCCGCCGAGCAGTATGTCATTGATGAGTACAGCAAACTGAAAACCCGGCTGCGCGAAAGCGCGATGGGTTGAGAAAAGCGGGGGCAAATGCCCCCGCTTTTTTTGCTTTTCACCCCTGCACGCAAAATTTTTGCGCCCTTCATACAAAGTTAAAACATTATTTCATTAACCTGTTGTTTTATCTTTCATTCCTGTAAAGCCCCTCACATAAGAATCATCGCATGGCTCACAATTCAAAAACGCAAAATTTTTTCGTATTGCGCATTAAAAAATCAAAGTGATTTAATCAACGCATAAAATAATTTTCAGCGTGGGATTAAATATGCAAATGCGAACATTAAGTGATCAATTAAATTTATTATTGCTGGGCTTTACTTCATTAAAAGATGAAGGGAAATTTAATGAGCCAAATCTCGATGGTACGCCTGGGGATTATATTTCCTTTACCAGCTGGGAGTGGCCGCAGGGCGTCGGGTTATTTGGCATGGTCAGGCTGTGGGAATTTACGCGCCGGGATGACATTTATAACCAAATCGATCGCTGGTTTGAGGAGAATATCGCCAAAGGGTTACCGCCGCTTAATATCAACACCACCGCGCCGATGCTGCCGCTGTCGCTCTTCTGGTCCCATCACCGTAACCCGCGCTATCAGCAGGTGCTGGATGCCTGGGCCGATCGTGTGATGAGCGAATTGCCGCGCACGCCGGAGCGCGGCTTCCAACATGTGGTTTCCGACGGCATCAACGAGCAGGAGATCTGGGACGATACGCTGTTTATGGTGGTGCTGTTCCTCGGCCATTACGGCACCGTGTCCGGCCGTCAGGAACTGGTGGATGAAGCGGTGCGCCAGTTCCTGCTCCACGCCCGCTATCTCAACGATCCACACACCGGGTTGTGGTTTCACGGCTGGAGCTTCGCGGAAAAGAGCAACTTCGCCAATGCGCGCTGGGCGCGCGGTAATGCCTGGATCACCGTCGGCATTCTGGAGTTTATTGAACTTACCGATCTCGGCGGCGGCGTGCGCGATTACCTGCTTGAGTGCCTGAAAGCGCAGGTTAACACCCTGCTCGATCTGCAAGCAGAGAGCGGTGCATGGCACACCCTGCTCGATCACCCCGACTCCTATGAAGAGATCTCCGCCACCGCCGGGTTTGGTTATGGGCTGTTAAAAGGCGCACGGCTCGGCATTGGCGATGCGCGCTGGAAAGCAGCGGGATTAAAAGCGCTGGCCGCCGTGCAGAATAATATTGATAGCCGCGGCACCGTACACAATGTTTCCTACGGTACGCGCATGGGCAGAACCCTGCAATTTTATAAGGATATTCCCCTACAACCGACGGGCTACGGCCAGGCGCTGGCGATTTTATGCCTCAGCGAAGGCCTGCGTCTGACAGAAAATAAATAAAACAACAGCTCTGTACCTGGAGAAAATAATGACAACGCCACAAAATAATTATTGTTATTTTCCACTCGCGATAAATAACGCCGTGCGCTACTGGCAATTATCGCCCATTTCTTCCCTGCCCTATGATGTTGCTGACCAGCCAATGCAGGGCGAAATGGATCCCTTTTTCTTTTTAAGTAAATATAAAAACTTTATTCCCCACACCTACCCGTGCCGCACGGAATTTCAGCGCGATTTCGCCGGTAAAAAACCAACGCCGTTTGGCGAGACCGCAATGACAAGCTGGTGGTTTCCGTTTGGTTCGGATCGTGTCGATCTCTCCGGCTTCTGGTTTCGCCCAACGCGCGTCGGCGCGCTGGCAAAAAGTCACTTTGTGGCAGAAGAGCCAGGTGAGCACACCTTTCGCCTGACCACCTGCGGCGCAGCGGTCGTGTCGGTGAACGGCAACGAGGTGGCGTGGAAGGCGGATTATCAGCGCAACCTTGAGAGCGTATTTGAATTTACGGTTACGCTGAACGCCGGGTTAAACGAGATTGCCGTCTGGTTTGACGATCTGGCCGAGCGCGATATTCGCTTCTTCTTTCAACTCGACTATCTGCAAGGCGCGCCGCTGCACATTGCGCTGCCGACGCCGGTGGGCGGTGAGATGTCCCGTCATATGGAGCAGTTGCTCGACGGCATCTCCTTTGACCAGGCGACCTACACCTCCGGCCCGGTGCGTCTGCGCTTCCCGCAACCGGCAGCGGAGACCCTGCATCTCACCATTCGCGTGGTGGGGGATTTTATCTCCTTAGATCAACCGGTCGCGCTTGCGGCAACGCTGGAGAAAGGCGAAACGGAGGTGGAGATTGCGCAGAGCGAAGCGCTGCCCGCCGATTTCCGCAATTTTGTCATCAGCTTAGAGAAAGCAGGCTTTCGCATCACCCGTACGCTGGGGGTGGAGATTTGCCACGCCGAACAGCAGGCGCAGGTGCCCGCCACCCAGCAGGCGCGCATCGACGAAGCGCTGCACTATGTAGCGACCCAGGGCGAATACAGCAGCGTTAAAGCGCTGGCGCGGCTGGCCTGTCATATGAACGACGCGCAGACTCACGCCATGCTTGAAGGGGTACTGCCCTCGGTCGAAGCGTGTCATGACTGCGCGGATTTCACCCTCGTACCGCTGCTCTGGTGCCGTATCGCCTGGGGCGAGCAGATCGCCGCCGGGACGCGGGCGAAAATCGATCATGCGATCCTCAACTTCCGCTACTGGATGGATGAGCCGGGCAATGATGTGCAGTGGTACTTCTCCGAAAACCACGCCCTGCTGTTTCACACCGCCGCCTATCTGGCGGGTAGCTTCTTTGCCGACAGCACCTTTACGCGCAGCGGTAGAAGCGGGCGGGAGCAGGCCGACACTGGGCGCACACGCGTGCTAGCGTGGCTCGACCATTTCGAGCAGTGTGAAATGGCGGAGTGGAACTCGGCACCCTATTTCCCTATTGATTTAAAAGGGTTAACCGCGCTCGCCGCGCTGGCGGACGATGCTGAAATCGTTGCCCGCAGCCAGCGCGCGATTGCCCGTTTATTAGAACAGATTGCGCGTTCTGCCCACCAGGGAACGCTTACCGCCTCGCAGGGGCGCTCCTACGAATACACCTTACGCGCCGGGCGCTCGCTGGAACTATCTGCCCTCTCCCGCCTGCTGTGGGGCAAAGGCAACTACGGCTGCCGCTTCCACGCCCTGCCGCAAATTGCGCTGCTGCTGCGCCAGCAAAAACTGTCGCTGGCGCCGGAACTGGCCGAGGTTGCCGTCTGGCAGGGTGATAGCGCGCTGGAGTGGTGTTTCGCCCAAGGCGCAAACCGCATCGCCCGCCTCTATCACTACAAAACACGCCAGGCGGCGATGGGCTCGATTGCCGGCTATCGCTGGGGCGAATGGGGATATCAGGAGACGCCGATCCACCTGCGCATCGGCGACAGGCCGGAAGCGCAGATGTGGATCAATCACCCCGGCGAAACCCTGCACGGTGGCTTTGGTCGCCCCTCTTACTGGGGCGGGTGCGGCACGCTGCCGCGCGTGCAGCAATACCGCGGCCTGGCTGTGGTCCTCTTTAACACCCATGACGGACAACCAGACTTTACTCACGCCTGGCTGCCGCAGGGCGCCTTTGATGAGAAGCAGATCGATGCAGCGCGTATTCTGCTGCGCGGTGGTGAAGGCATGGTGCAACTGACCGGCAACCGGCCTTTTGAGGTGGTCGATGGCGGCCCGACCCGCGAGTGCGAAGTGCGCCTCTCCGGGCGTGAAACCTGCTGGCTGATCCGCCTCAATGACGATCCCGCGCTCACCACGCTGGCGCAATTTGCCAGCCACTTTGCTGATTTGCAGGTTGAAACGCGGGACGACGGCACGCTGCACGTGCGCGATGCGAATTACGGTGAGGTGCTGTTTTATGCCGACGGACGCGTGCAGGCGCAGGGGCGCACACTCGACCCGGCGACGTGGACCGTTGATGGCGAAAGCCGCGAACTCACTCTCTAATCCCTCTGGCGCGTAACGACCCGGCGGGTGGCCGTGCGGGTCGGGAGACAGTTTATGGAAACGCAAATTGATAAGGCGCGCAGCCCAAAGGCGGCGGCGCAAAACGACGTTAACCCGAATGCGATCCACAACCCCGCCCGCGCGGTGGCGAAGCCGAAAAGCAACTACCGGTGGGTGATCTGCTCGATGCTGGTGTTCGCCACCACGGTCAACTATATGGATCGGCAGATCCTCGGCCTGCTGGCACCGATGCTGCAAAAGGATATCGGCTGGACGCAGATCGAATATAGCTGGCTGGTAAATGCCTTCACCATTGCTTACGGCATCGGCACGCTGGTGTGCGGTCGCATTATCGACAAGCTCGGCACCCGCATCAGCTACGCCATCGCCATGGTGGTGTGGAGCGCCGCCGCCATGCTGCACGCGGTGGTCGCCACCGTGGTCGGTTTTATGATTGTGCGCGTGATTTTGGGGCTGGGCGAAGCGGCTAACTTCCCGGCGGCGATGAAAGTGATCTCCGACTGGTTCCCGAAAAAAGAGCGCACGCTGGCGACCGGTATTCTTGGCGTGGCGGTCAACATTGGCGTGGTGATCTCACCGGCATTGATCCCCTTTATCGCCATTCATTACGGCTGGCACGGCGCGTTTCTGATCCTCGGCGGCGTCGGCTTTGTCTGGCTGATCCCGTGGTTTTTAGCCTTTGGTAAAGCGAGCGATAAAGCCACCCAGGAAGAGCTGACGTGGATCCGCCAGGACAAAGAGGAGGCGGTGAATGTCTCCGCCATCAAATGGACGCAACTGCTGAAGTATCGCCAGCTGTGGGCGTTTGCCCTCGGCAAGATGCTGACCGACCCGATCTGGTGGTTCTTCCTCTTCTGGCTGCCGAAGTGGCTTAACGAGTCGCGCGGGCTGAATATGGAGGGCTTAGGTTTACCGCTGATCGTGATCTATCTGTTTGCGATTGTCGGCAGTCTTGGCGCGGGCTGGTTGCCGGGCAAGCTGATGAATATGGGCTTTAGCGCGGCGAAAGCACGTAAAACCACGATGCTGATTTGCGCCTGCCTGGTGACGCCGATTTTTGCCGCCACCCAGGTCGATAATCTGTGGGCAGCGGTGGCGCTGGTCGGTCTGGCGGCAGCGGCGCATCAGGGCTGGTCGGCGAATATTTTGACCTCCGTTTCCGACCTCTTCCCCAACGCGGCGGTCGGCTCTGTGGTCGGGATTGGCAGCACCTTCGGCATGATTGGCAGCGTGATTTTCTCAACGGTTATTGGTGCCGTGCTGGAATCTTCTGGCAATTACTGGGCGCTGTTTGCCATCAGCTCTGTCGCCTATCTGGTCGCCTGGGGCGTGATGTACCTGCTATTGGTGCCAAAAATGGAGCGGGCGAAATTCGATTAACCCGCTCGCGCTTAAAACGGGGACGCTTCGGCGCCCCGTTTTGCTACCGACTGACGCTCAACCATCGTGCAGGCCAGCTCAATCCGCCGCGGGGTTTCAACGCTGCCGGCAATCATATCCTGCAATAGCTCGAGCGCGAGGGTGCCCATCTCCTGCACCGGCAGATGCACCGTGGTCAGCGCCGGGGAAGCAAACTCCGCCTGCGGCAGATCGTTCATGCCGACCACCGACACCGCCTCCGGCACGCCGATGCCCAGTTTTGTCAGCCCCTGCATCGCCCCCAGCGCCAGCGAATCATTGGCGCACAGAATTGCGGTATGCGGGTGTTTCCCCTTCGCAAACCACGCCATCACCGCCTGCTCGGCCAGCTCCGGCAGCCAGTCGGTCACGGTAAGAATATCGCCCTCGTCGCAGGAGAGGTGCGCATCGCGCATCGCTTCCCGCCACCCCTCTTCCCGCTGCGTAATGGTGCGCCGACCAGGATGGGTAAGAAACAGAATATGCTGGTGCCCGTGGGCAATCAGATAGTCGCAGGCCATGCGGGTGGCAGAGCGGTTGCAGGGCAGCACGCTGGAGAGGCGCATCAGCGGATCTTCGCTGTTAACCAGCACCGCCGGTTTGCGCAGCCCGGCCACGGCGGTGAGAAAACCGGGGTCATCCACCGTTAACGCCAGCACGCCGCCGATGTCGGGTTCGCTCAGCAGCGCCTGCAAGGCCGGGTCATCCTGGCCGCTCAGGGCATGGGTCGTCAGCTCGACGCCGAGCACTTTTGCCCGCTCTTTTAATCCCTGCAGTACATACCAGCTGAACTGATAGCGGTTGTAATCGAGCATCGCCGCCTGCGACACCGCCAGCACAATACGCGTGCCGCCAATCTCCTGGGCCGGTGTGTAACGCATGGCGCGAGCGACCTCCTGAATGCGGGCACGCAGCGTCTCGCTTACACCCTTCTCGCCCGAGAGCGCACGCGAAACGGTGCTGAGCGACGTGCCGCAGCGGGTGGCGATATCCTCCAGCCGCACGCGGCGATAAGCGGCGTCGCTCTGCTCATCATCGGGTTTATGCGAAACCATACTTGCGTCCATCCTTCTGCCGGTTCGAAGGCATCAGCATGGCATTTACATAAAGGGTGTCAATAAGTTGGAGAGAGGGAGGTGGAGAAATGAGAGGCGCGTCGTTTTCGCGACAGCAAAGGAAAGAAACGCTCCCCGACACTCGTGCGCCGGGGAGCCTGCGCCGGTTACTGCCCGGCGGTTTTATCAAATTTGCCCAGCATTTCGCGCTCGTAGGCCTGCGCTTTTTTGCGGTCAAACTGGTGTTCCCACTTGGCGATCACCAGCACCGCCAGCGCATTGCCGACCACGTTCAGCGCGGTACGCGCCATATCGAGGATACGGTCAACACCGGCGATAAACGCCAGCCCTTCCAGCGGAATACCGACGCTGCCAAGGGTCGCCAGCAGCACCACAAACGACACGCCCGGCACACCGGCGATGCCTTTCGAGGTCACCATCAGCGTCAGCACGAGGACGATCTCCTGCCACAGCGACAGATCGATGCCGTAAAGCTGAGCGATAAAGATTGCCGCGATGCTCTGGTAAAGCGTCGAGCCGTCGAGGTTAAAGGAGTAACCGGTCGGCACCACGAAACTGGTGATGGACGGCGGTGCGCCGTAGGCTTCCATCTTTTCGATAATGCGCGGCAGCACGCTTTCCGAGCTGGCGGTGGAGTAAGCCAGAATCAGCTCATCCTTCAGGATGCGGATTAGAGTCCAGACGCTCAGCCCGCAGACGCGCGCCACCAGACCCAACACCACCAGCGCAAAGAAGATGATTGCGACATAAACGAGGATCACCAGCTTCGCCAGCGGCCAGAGCGAGGCGAAACCAAAGTTGGCGACCGTCACCGAAATCAGCGCGAAGACGCCGACCGGCGCGTAACGCATCACCATATGGGTGACTTTAAACATGGTTTCGGAAATGGAGCGGAAGACGGTTACCAGCGGTTCGCGGTGCGTTGCCGGCAGCGACGAGAGACCCAGGCCAAACAGCACCGAGAAGAAGATAATCGGCAGCATGTCGCCTTTCGCCATCGACGCGATAATGTTGGTCGGCACCAGCGACAGGATGGTTCCCATCAGACCGTGAGCGTGGCTCTGCACGTCCGCGGTGGTGCTTTGGTATTTCGAAATATCCACCGTGGCCAGCTGCGACATATCAATGCCCGAGCCCGGCTGGAAGACGTTGGCCAGCGTAATGCCGAGCACAATCGCAACCGTAGTGATCACTTCGAAATAGATAATGGTTTTCGCGCCGATTCGACCAAGCTGCTTCGCGTCGCCAACGCCTGCAATACCCACCACCAGCGTGGAGATCACAATCGGCACCACGATCATTTTGATCAGATGAATAAAGATATCGCCCGCCGGAGACAGGAAATTCGCAATCAGCCATTCGCGGCTATCGCTCTGATAATGCAAGTAACTACCCAGAAGAATACCCAGCACCAGAGCCAGCAATATCTGCCAGGCCAGGCTGATTTTCATATTTTTCATCACTACAGACATCCTCAATGAAGCGCCATTCCATGCACAGGAACGACACATACTGAAAGGGTATGATTTGCGTTGCACGGTATTGCGGGGGTTTTTAACGCGCATTATCAGTACCATTTGCAAGGTGTAACGCGCAACCCTATAGCGGGAGGGGGTTTGACTGATTTTTTAAGGAAAAACCGTCTTTTATTCCAGTTATGAAAAATAACTGCTTGTTATAGAAAACTTTTCACTCTGCGTAATTCCAATATTTAACTTTGGAAATTAATACACTGAAATTGTTCGGTTGCGCACTTTTTAATCATCAGAAATGTCGTACAACCGATCCCACACCGAAATTTCCACTGCGATTTTCTATTTAAAGAGTGAATAATCCATGACAAAAATTATTAAGAGCCTATTGGTTCAGTGGTTTATTTTCAGGTGCTTACGCTTGTTCACCTTTTATCCAGCGAATAGCACGGTAATCAAATCGCCTTATTCCATAACGTACTGTTATGAAGGAAATTTCTCTCTTCGCGCGCTTTTGAGCGCCTTTCAGGTGCGGCACAAACGGTTTTGCCAATTTGCAGTTGCGTCGCCTAATGCGTGATCTATCGCGCAAATAATAAACAAAGCAGGCAAAGGCCCTACAATTAACGTTCTTGTGACATATTATTAACATCTTACAAGGAGAGCAACCGCCATGAGCCAAATACATAAACACGATATTCCCGCGAACATTGCGGAGCGTTGCCTGATCGATCCACAGCAGTATGAAGCCAAATATCAGCAGTCCGTTAGCGACCCGGAGACCTTCTGGGGCGAAGAGGGCAAAATCCTCGACTGGATGAAACCCTACACCACCGTTAAGAACACCTCTTTCGCGCCCGGCAATATCTCCATCAACTGGTATCAGGATGGCACCCTGAACCTGGCCGCGAACTGTCTCGATCGCCATCTCGCCGAACGCGGCGACCAGCCGGCGATTATCTGGGAAGGCGATGACGCCAGCCAGAGCAAAACCATTACCTACCGCGAACTGCACCGCGATGTCTGCCGCTTTGCCAACGTGCTGGTGGATCTGGGCATTAAAAAAGGCGATGTGGTAGCGATCTATATGCCGATGGTGCCGGAAGCGGCGGTGGCGATGCTCGCCTGCGCACGTATTGGCGCGGTTCACTCGGTGATTTTCGGTGGCTTCTCGCCGGAAGCGGTTGCCGGACGCATTATCGACTCCAGCTCGCGCTTAGTGATCACCGCCGATGAGGGCGTCCGCGCCGGGCGCGCGATCCCGCTGAAGAAGAACGTCGATGACGCGCTGAAAAATCCCAACGTGAAGAGCGTTGAACATGTGGTGGTATTCAAGCGCACCGGCGGCAATATCGAGTGGCATGAAGGGCGCGATCTCTGGTGGAGCGATTTAACCGCTACTGCCCGCGATGAGCATCAGCCTGTGGAAGTGGGCGCGGAAGATCCGCTCTTTATCCTCTACACCTCCGGTTCGACCGGCAAACCAAAAGGCGTCCTGCACACCACCGGCGGCTATCTGGTCTATGCGGCAACCACCTTTAAATATGTTTTTGATTACCATCCGGGCGACGTCTACTGGTGTACAGCGGATGTCGGCTGGGTAACGGGCCACAGCTATCTGCTCTACGGCCCGCTGGCCTGTGGTGCCATCACGCTGATGTTTGAAGGGGTGCCGAACTGGCCGACCCCGGCGCGCATGAGCCAGGTGGTCGATAAGCATAAGGTCAATATCCTCTACACCGCGCCGACGGCGATCCGCGCCCTGATGGCGGAAGGAGATAAAGCGATTACCGGCACCGACCGCTCTTCGCTGCGTATTTTGGGTTCCGTCGGCGAGCCGATCAACCCGGAAGCCTGGGAGTGGTACTGGTCGAAAATCGGTAATGGCAAATGCCCGGTGATGGATACCTGGTGGCAGACAGAAACCGGCGGTTTTATGATCACCCCGCTGCCCGGCGCGACCCAGTTGAAAGCTGGTTCCGCAACGCGCCCCTTCTTTGGCGTACAGCCTGCGCTGGTCGATAACGAAGGTAACGCACTTGAGGGCGCGACCGAAGGCAACCTGGTGATCACCGACTCGTGGCCAGGCCAGGCGCGGACGCTGTTTGGCGATCACGATCGCTTCGAGCAGACCTACTTCTCCACCTTTAAAAATATGTACTTCAGCGGCGACGGCGCGCGCCGGGATGAGGATGGCTACTACTGGATCACCGGGCGCGTGGACGATGTGCTGAACGTCTCCGGCCACCGTCTCGGCACGGCGGAAATTGAGTCGGCGCTGGTGTCGCACCCGAAAATCGCCGAAGCGGCGGTGGTCGGTATTCCGCATAATATCAAAGGCCAGGCGATCTACGCTTACGTGACGCTCAACCACGGCGAAGAGCCGTCGCCAGAGCTCTATACCGATGTGCGGAACTGGGTGCGTAAAGAGATTGGCCCGCTGGCGACGCCGGATGTGCTGCACTGGACCGACTCGCTGCCGAAAACCCGCTCCGGCAAGATCATGCGCCGCATTTTACGCAAGATTGCCGCTGGCGATACCAGCAACCTCGGCGATACCTCAACTCTCGCCGATCCGGGCGTAGTGGAGAAACTGCTCGAAGAGAAGCAGTCCATTACGATGCCGTCGTAACCCTGGGCCGGATGCGCTGGACGTCGTTATCCGGCTGGCTTTGAAGATAATCATTACGCCGGATGGCGGCTGACGCCCTATCCGGCCTACATAAGCCCGTGCGGGTTGTAGGCCGGATAAGAGGCGTTACGTCGCCATCCGGCAAAGAAAGCCCCTATAAACCTCTGGAGACCTGCGATGAACGACCTTTATCAGCAGATAGAAAACAGTGCGCATTTCAGGGAGTTAGTTGAAAAACGGCAACGGTTTGCCTTTCTCTTATCCATCATCATGCTGATTATCTACGTCGGCTTTATCATGCTTATCGCTTTTGCCCCGCACTGGCTCGGCACGCCGCTGCATGCGGGCACCACCGTCACGCGCGGCATTCCGATTGGTATCGGCGTGATTTTGATTTCGTTCGTGCTGACAGCGGTCTATGTCTGGCGCGCCAACAGTGAGTTTGAACGGTTGACCCGGGCGGTATTGAGCGAGGTAAAAGCGCCATGAAGAGAGTCCTGACGGCGCTTGCCGCCACACTTCCGCTGGCGGCAAATGCCGCTGATGCCATTACCGGCGCGGTACAACGCCAGCCGACCAACTGGCAGGCGATTATCATGTTCCTGATTTTCGTCTTGCTGACCCTCTACATCACCTACTGGGCTTCAAAACGCGTCCGCTCGCGCAACGATTACTATACGGCGGGCGGCAATATCACCGGTTTCCAGAACGGGCTGGCGATTGCCGGTGACTTTATGTCTGCCGCCTCGTTCCTCGGCATCTCGGCGCTGGTCTACACCTCCGGCTACGACGGGCTGATCTACTCCCTCGGCTTCCTCGTCGGCTGGCCAATCATCCTTTTCCTGATTGCCGAACGGCTGCGTAACCTCGGGCGCTACACCTTTGCCGATGTCGCTTCCTATCGCCTGAAGCAGGGGCCGATTCGTATTCTCTCTGCCTGCGGTTCGCTGGTGGTGGTGGCGCTCTACCTGATTGCGCAGATGGTCGGCGCGGGCAAGCTTATCCAGCTGCTGTTCGGCCTGAACTACCATATCGCGGTGGTGCTGGTTGGCGTGTTGATGGTGATGTATGTGCTGTTCGGCGGCATGCTCGCCACCACCTGGGTGCAGATCATCAAAGCCGTGCTGCTGCTGTTCGGTGCCAGCTTTATGGCCTTTATGGTGATGAAACATGTCGGCTTCAGCTTCAATAACCTGTTTAGCGAAGCGATGGCGGTGCACCCGAAAGGCGATGCGATCATGAGCCCTGGGGGGCTGGTGAAAGATCCGATATCGGCGCTGTCGTTAGGCCTTGGGCTGATGTTCGGTACTGCCGGTTTACCGCATATTTTGATGCGCTTCTTTACCGTCAGCGATGCGCGGGAAGCGCGTAAAAGCGTGCTCTACGCCACCGGCTTTATGGGCTACTTCTACATCCTGACCTTTATCATCGGTTTTGGTGCCATCATGCTGGTCGGCGCGAACCCGGCGTTTAAAGATGCGGCGGGCGCGCTGATCGGCGGCAACAACATGGCGGCGGTGCACCTCGCCGATGCCGTGGGTGGCAACCTGTTCCTCGGCTTTATCTCTGCCGTCGCCTTCGCCACCATTCTGGCGGTGGTCGCAGGCCTGACGCTGGCGGGCGCTTCGGCGGTGTCGCACGATCTCTACGCCAACGTCTTCCGCAAAGGGGCGACGGAGCGCCAGGAGCTGCGGGTGTCGAAAATCACCGTGCTGATCCTGGGCGTAGTGGCTATCCTGCTGGGGATCCTGTTCGAGAATCAGAACATCGCCTTTATGGTGGGGCTGGCCTTCTCTATCGCCGCAAGCTGTAACTTCCCGATTATCCTGCTGTCGATGTACTGGTCGAAACTGACCACCCGCGGGGCGATGATTGGCGGCTGGCTCGGCCTGCTGACGGCGGTGATTTTGATGGTGCTTGGCCCGACTATTTGGGTGCAGATCCTCGGCCATGCCGCACCGGTCTTCCCGTATGAATACCCGGCGCTCTTCTCCATTGCCGTGGCCTTTATCGGCATCTGGGTCTTCTCGGCGACCGACAATACCGAAGCGGGCAAACGCGAGCGCGAGCTGTTCCGCGCCCAGTTTATCCGCTCACAAACCGGCGTCGGTATCGAGCAGGGCCGCGCGCACTAACCTCCCCCTCCTCCCCGGCCACTTTTGGCCGGGGATCACACTTTCCCCTCTCTGCCATAGGCATATTTCGCCATCGCGCTACAGTAACCTCAGCGAATTGAAACAACGTTCCATTAATTCAGCAGGTCAATTCATAAGAGAGGATGCGATGAAGAGCTATGCGTTAGTGGGCACGGGCGGGCGTGCCGGGTTGTATATTTCCGCCATTGGCGGCCAGTGGAGAGAGAATGCCCGCATGGTGGCGTTCTGCGATACCAACCAGACGCGGATGGATTACGCCAACCAGCTATTAATGCAGGAGGGCGCGGCTTCTGTTTCCACATGGCTTGCTGCGCAGTTTGAGGCGATGATCCACGAAACGCGGCCCGATACGATTATCGTCACCACCATGGACAGAACCCACGATGACTATATCGTGCGTGCCCTGCGCGCGGGCTGTGATGTGATCACCGAAAAACCGATGACCATCGACGAGACGCGCGCGCTGCGTATTCTTGATGCCATTGAAGAGACCGGCAAAACCGTGCGCGTGGCCTTCAACTATCGCTATGCGCCGCACCACAGCAAAGTGCGTGAACTGCTGATGAATAACACCATCGGCGAGGTTTCCTCGGTGCATTTTGAGTGGCTGCTCAATACCGAACATGGCGCGGACTACTTCCGCCGCTGGCACCGGGAGAAGCGCAACAGCGGCGGCCTGCTGGTGCATAAATCGACTCACCATTTCGATCTGATGAACTTCTGGCTCGACAGCTTCCCACTGCGGGTCTACGCCGAGGGCGGCCTGCGCTTCTACGGCAAAGAGAATGCCGAAAAGCGCGGCGTGACGCACTTTTACCCGCGCACGCACGGCTATGCCGCTGCCCAGGATGATCCGTTTGCCCTGCATATGGCGGATAACCCGCAGTTAAAAGCGCTCTATCTTGATGCGGAACATGAGGATAACTACTGGCGCGATCAGAGCGTGTTCAGCGATGGCATTACCATTGAAGATACGATGTCGGTGCTGGTGAAGTACCAGAATCAGTGCCAGCTGACCTACTCGCTGAATACCTATCTGCCGTGGGAAGGGCTGAACGTGGTGTTTAACGGCAGCCTCGGGCGGCTGGAGATGAAAATCGTCGAGAAATCCTATGTGAACGCGGGCGGCGAGCGCGCGAATGAGGGGAGCCTGACTTCGTGTGATATCACCGTTTTCCCGATGTTTGCCGCGCCGTGGAAAGCGGAGTTTACCCTCGGCGAAGGCGGGCACGGCGGCGGAGATAACGCGATGCTGGCGGATCTGTTTGGCACACCGGAGCATGATCCATTGCAACGTGCAGCCGATCACCGCGCGGGGGCGATGTCGATATTGACCGGCATTGCGGGCAACATCTCTCTCCAGCAGCAGCGGCCGGTCAATTTCAACGAGTTTGAACTGGTCGCGCGGTTGAAGAAGGCGGCGCACCGAGCATAAAGAGAGGTATTGAAGCCGTTTAATGCCTGATGGCGCTACGCTTATCAGGCCTACGGGTTGGCATGATGCCTACGGTTTTGTAGGCCGGATAAGGCACAGCCGCCATTGCGGGCAATATCTCCCTCCAGCAGCAGCGGCCGGTCAATTTCAACGAGTTTGAGTTGGTCGCGCGGTTGAAGAAGGCGACGCACCACGCATAAAGAGAGGCATTGGAGCCGTTGAATGCCTGATGGCGCTACGCTTATCAGGCCTACGGATTGGCATCATGCCTGCGGTTTTGATGGCGCTGCGCTTATCAGGCCTACGGGTTGGCATGATGCCTACGGTTTTGTAGGCCGGATAAGGCGCAGCCGCCATCCGGCATTGCTGTCTTGCTTACTTGTTCTCGATCAGCAGCGCTTCCAGCAGATCGAGGTCGTGCAGCATCTTTTGCAGCGTCTCGTTACTGATCTGCCGTGTGGCGCGCAGGTGATAAAGCTCGGCACGCTCCGAGCGCAGCGCCGCCAGGCGGAAGCGGCGTTCGAGGTTCTCTTCCTGCAGCGTGTTTTCCACATCATTGCGGCCATCGGCGCGGCGGCGCAGGTTACCAATCACCCGCGAACTCACCTCTGTCAGCAGTTGGGTATCGATATTCTCTTCGGTATCCGCTGCCAGGCGCTCTTCCATCTTCTGGATCGCCACAATCGCCACATCGGCGGTCGCCGCGCGCGCCATGCGCTCCTCTTTCTGTTGCTGGGCATGGTCACGCACTTCGATACGCTGCAACAGCATCGGCAGGGCAATCACGCCGACAAACAGTGAAAAGAGGATCACCCCGGCGGCGAGGAACACCAGTTCATAACGCGCCGGGAAGACATCGCCGGTCGGCAGCAGGAGCGGAATCGACAGCACACCGGCGAGGGTAATCGCCCCGCGCACACCGGCAAAGGTGGCAATCAGCAGCTCACGGGTGCTCCATGCGCCAAACTCCATCGGCTTGTTGGTCAGGAAGCGGCGGCTGAAGTTCTTCATCACCCACAGCCAGCCAAAACGCACCAGCATCAGCGCGGCGTAAATCAGCAGGATATCGGTAAACAGCATCCAGGTTTCGACGTTCGGATCGGCTTCTGCCGCCACCAGCGAGGACTCCAGAATACCCGGCAGTTGCAGGCCCAACAGCAGGAACACCATGCCGTTAAAGACAAACTCCAGCATCGACCAGGTGCTGTTTGCGCGCAGGCGCATCGCCAGCGGCGCGCTGCGCATCACGCCGGAGCGTGTAATGGTCATCCCGGCGGCGACGGCGGCAAGAATGCCGGAGAAGCCGATATGCTCGGCAATCAGGTATGAGGCAAACGGCAGCAGGAACAGCAGCACGATTTGTGTGGCCGGTTCGTCCCCGCCCCAGCGGCTGAGGAAACGCAGCGAACGGCCATAGAGCCAGCTGACGGCGAAACCGGCCAGCAGGCCGCCAATCGCCACTTTGAAGAACTCGACGGTGGCGCCGCCGACGGTAAAGACCATCGTGCCCATTGCCACGGCGACCGCGAACTTCAGCGACACCAGGCCGGAGGCGTCATTCATCAGCGCCTCACCCTGCAGGATGCCCATGATCTTTTTCGGGATGCGCCCTTCCCCGACGATGCCGGAGAGTGCCACAGCATCGGTTGGCGACAGCACCGCAGCCAGCGCAAAGGCGGGCACCAGCGGAATACCTGGCACCATCCAGTAAATTAAGAAGCCGATACCCACCACGGTGACCAGCACCAGCGCCAGCGCGAGGCCAAATATCTCGCGCCCGTGCTCAAGGAATTCGCGCGTCGGCGTTTTCCAGCCGTCGGCAAAGAGCAGCGGCGGAATAAACAGCACGAGGAAGAGTTCCGGGTCGAACTCAACGTGCAAACCGAAGGTCGGTAAGGCGAGTAACGCGCCGATGGCGATCTGCATCAGCGGTAAGGGGATTTGAAACGGCAGAACTCGAGTGATAACACCGGAGAGCGATACCACAAGGGTCATGATGAGAATGGTAAAGAAGATTTCCATGCGTTCCCTGTTTGCAGTGTGTTGTTATACCCGCATCAGACCTGAGACGGGGCCTTTCAGCTTAACGCAAAGCAACCGGGCTGTGGGCAAAAAAATGGGCAACCGAAGTTGCCCATTGTCCGAATGTTTAATGATTAGATAGCCCAGCCGCCGGCATAAAACGCTACCAGCGCGATAGCGATCACCACGGTGCCGATGTTCAGCTTGCGCCATTCACCCGATACCACGCGGCCAATCACCAGCGAAGCGAAGCCGATCATAATGCCGGTCACGATGTTACAGGTCAGCACGATAAACACGGCGGTAATGAGGCCCGACATGGCGTCAACGAAGTCGGCGAAATCGATTTTCGCCACGTTGCTCAGCATCAGCAGGCCAACATACATCAGCGCTGGTGCGGTGGCGTACGCCGGCACCAGGTAGGAGAGCGGAGAGAGGAACAGGATCAGCATAAACAGCACGCCGACGGTGATCGCCGTCAGGCCGGTTTTGCCGCCCGCTGCGGTGCCCGCCGCCGATTCGATATAGACCGCAGCCGGCGCCGCGCCAACCAGACCAGAGAAGACGCTGCTCAGGGAGTCGGTGGTCAGCGCTTTGCCGCCATCGATAATCTGCCCATCTTTATCCAGCAGGTTCGCCTGGCCTGCGACCGCGCGGATGGTGCCGGTGGCGTCAAACACCGCCGTCATCACCAGCGCCAGCACGCTTGGCAGCACCACTGGGTTGAGCGCGCCCATAATATCGAGGCTGCCGATCAGCGAGTTGCCTTTGTCATCGCTCAGGGATGGCATGGCGAAAATACCGGAGAAGTGCACGGTCGGGTCGAAAATCAGGCCGACAACGGAGATGCCGATGATGGTCAGCAGAATGCCGCCCGGCACTTTTAGCTTCTCCAGACCGATAATCACCGCCAGGCCAATCAGCGACATGATCACCGGGAAGCTGGCGAAGTGGCCAAGGGCAACCGGCAGACCATCAATCGGATTTTTAACCACAAGGCCAACGCCGTTGGCGGCGATCAGCAGCAGAAATAGGCCGATACCAATACCGGTGCCGTGCGCAACGCCCTGCGGCAGGTTACGCAAAATCCAGCTGCGAATGCCGGTGGCGGAGATAACGGTAAACAGCACACCCATCAGGAACACCGCGCCGAGTGCAACCGGGACGCTGATCTGCTGGCCCAGCACCAGGCTGAACGCGGTAAAGGCGGTAAGTGAAATCGCACAGCCGATGGCCAGCGGCAGGTTGGCCCACAGCCCCATCACGATGGAGCCGACACCGGCGACCAGACAGGTGGCAACGAAGACGGCAGCCGGCGGGAAACCGGCTTTGCCCAGCATACCGGGCACCACGATGACGGAGTAAACCATCGCCAGGAAGGTGGTTAAACCGGCCACAATCTCCTGACGAACGGTGCTGCCACGGGCAGAAATTTTGAACAGTGCGTCAAGCGAACTGCCGGTACGCGCAGATGGCGTAGACATAGATACATCCCCTGAGAATTTTATTGTGCGTTGGCATGCGTGGTGGACAGTCCACTGCCGGTCAAACGTCTTCTCCCTGTGCTGCGTTGTGGCAAAGAGCCACAAAAAAGCAAACGTTTAACTCCGCGCATCCAACGGTTGGTCAAAAAAAGGCAAACGATTATCCAGCGTTTAGACGCCGCTTTTCAACCAAACTTTGCCGCTTTCTGCCAAATATCGCCGAAAGCGGCTAAGAACTACCCGCCGAATGCGCAAACGTTATCGTCGATGCGCAACTTTGCAACATTCTACGAACATTCTCACTCGCCGGGCAGCGAGAAGGGGCCGCCCTGTTCAATGGCGCGTTTCCAGGTTGGCCGCATTTCGACGCGTTTTTTCCACGCCTGCAGGTTGGGCAGATTTTCAATGCCGCCGCGCGACAGCAGGGCGAACACCGGGAAGCTCATCTGCACATCCGCCATGCTCAGTTCATCACCGGCAAACCACGGGCGGTGCGCCAGCTCCCCTTCAATAAAGCGCGCGTGGGTCTCCAGCTGCTTATTCAAAAAAGCATTCTCGATCCCTTTCCCGATAAGCTTGCCGACGCTGCGCACACCGAACGGCACCGGCGGTTTGCCAAGTTGCCCTACCACTAGCTTCATTAATAGCAGCGGCATCAGCGAGCCTTCCGCGTAGTGCAGCCAGAAGCGGTAATCGATCTTCTGCTGTGCATCGTGCGGCTTGAAGCGCTGCTCCGTGTCGTAGGTCTCTTGCAGGTATTCGAGGATCGCCCCCGATTCGGCGAGGATAAAGCCGTTATCCTCCACCACCGGCGATTTTCCCAACGGGTGAATTTTTTTCAGCGCGTCCGGTGCCAGCATATTTTTCTGCCGCTCATAACGCACAATATTGTAGGGAACGCCCAACTCTTCCAGCGCCCAGAGGATGCGCTGTGAGCGCGATTTATTCAGATGGTGCACTGTAAGCATGACTCTCTCCCGCGTTTATATTCGTTTTAACTATAGAGAAGCGCGGGCAAAGCGCCGAAAAAATCATAATGAAAGCGCTTAAAAAACGAGCAGAGAGGCGATGAGCATCTATACTTATTTTGTCAGCACAAACCGGAACCTTACTCGCTACACAAGGGGTGTTGATGTCGGGGGAAACCCTCCCGTTTCGATGCGGGATAGAGCGAAAGACAATGACCGGAAAACGACTAAAGCGCCCCAGCGGGCGCTTTAGTTTTTTTAAGTTCACTCATCTTCCAGCAACCGCGCGCCAGGTCCCTGTTTGCCCAGCGTATCGCCAGGGTTACGTAGCGGACAGTCGCTGCGCGACAGGCAGCCGCAGCCGATACAACCATCCAATTCGTCGCGCAGAGCGACCAGCGTGTGGATACGTCTGTCCAGCTCTTCGCGCCACTGGGAAGAGAGCGCTTTCCACTCTTTTTTACTCAGCGTGTGCCCTTCCGGCAGCACGCCAAAGGCTTCGCCAATGGTCGCCAGCGGAATGCCGATACGCTGCGCGATTTTGATAATCGCCACATGGCGCAATACATCGCGCTGATAACGCCGCTGGTTACCGGCATTGCGCGAACTCTTTATCAGCCCTTTGCTTTCATAAAAGTGCAGCGTTGAGACGGCAACCCCGCTGCGCTTCGCCACTTCACCGGGGCTGAGAAGGGCTTTGATTCGCGGCGTTTTCTTTTCCATAAAACCTCTTTACCTCAAGTTAACTTGAGGAATTATACTCGCCCGCAGACAAAACGACGAATCGGGAAAGAGGAAGCTTTATGTCCCATCAGCAAATTATTCAGACCTTGATTGAATGGATTGATGAACATATCGACCAACCAATGAACATTGATGTTGTCGCCAGAAAGTCAGGCTATTCAAAGTGGTACTTACAGAGGATGTTCCGCACGGTGATGCATCAGACGCTTGGGGAGTACATTCGTCAGCGCCGTCTACTGCTGGCCGCCGAAGCGCTGCGCACCACTAAACGGCCGATTTTTGATATTGCGATGGATTTGGGTTACGTCTCGCAGCAAACTTTTTCGCGCGTCTTCCGCCGCGAGTTTGATCGTACGCCAAGCGACTATCGCCACCAGGCGTAACTCACTTTAGCGAAGGCGGCTGCTGCACCCAGCGTTTAAACTCCTGCGGCGGCAGCGCTTTCGCAAAGTGCCACCCCTGGCAAAACTGCACGCCGCGCTTAAGCAGCCAGGCGACCTGCTCTGCCGTCTCCACCCCTTCCGCAATGATCTTCAGCCGCAAGCTCTGCGCCATATCAATAATATGTTCCGCAATTAAGTGGCTGGTGCTGTTAGTGGAGAGCGTGTCGATAAAGGATTTGTCGATCTTCAGGATATCGACGTTCAGCGAGTAGAGATTGTGCAGGTTGGAGTAGCCGGTGCCGAAATCATCGATCGCCACTTCATACCCCGCCTGGCGAAACGCCTGGATCACCGGCGTGGTTTTTGGCACATCGATAAAGCCACGCTCGGTCACTTCAATTTTGATCTGCTCGGCGCGCACCGCATAGTCGCGCGCTTTGTTGGCAATCAGCGAAATTAAGCGCGACGAGTGGAAGTCAGAGGCCGACAGGTTGATGGAAATATAGAGATTCGGCACCACCGCCAGAAAATCCCCTAAATCATTGAACACCTCATCGACGACATAATCCGTCACGCGCTCAATCATGCCCTCTTTTTCCGCCAGCGGAATAAACTCCGTCGGGCTCATCACCTGACCGTTAAAACCCGGCCAGCGCAATAGCGCCTCGGCGCCAACGCAGGTGCCGTTTTTAATATCAATAATAGGTTGGTAATGAAGGCGAAGCTGACGACGGGTTAAAGCGCGGTGGAGCCTGCGGCGTGGTGAGGTAATTTCCCGCCGTGTTCGCGTCCAGATAAAAAAGATCAGCGCGCTACAGACCATCCCTAACGGCAGCGTAAAGACCGCCTGCCGGTAAAGGGAGTGGAAATAGTTTTCGCGCGACGTCGAAACAATAATGGCGATAGGCCGTGAGGGTGCATACGCAATGGTATAGAAACGATCGCCCAGTAAGAAGGAGCTATCCTGGCGGTGGATTAGCGATGCAAAGGTCTTCAGGCGCGCATTCTTACTGAGCGAGAAAAAACCGCCGGAGCGCGTATCGTAAACGCCATACGCTAAACGCGGATCGTCTGATGTCACATCGCTATAGGTCAGCGGGTTAATCACCGCGACATAATTTCCCCGCTGCACGTAGACCATTTTATAGCCAGCATAAAAAGGGGTGTCGCGATAGTAATAGAGCGCCGTGCCATGCTTCCCTTCATAATCCGCTGGTGAAATAGCATACGATTGCGCGGGGGTAACGGCGCTGGAACATAAAAAGTGGTTGCCCTGGGCATAAATAAGATCGGCGACATACTGGCTGCCATGAACAATATTAAGCATCACGTCGCGATGTTGCGGCGTACACGGCGTGCCGCGATAGTTTTCCGCCGCGCGGCGTACGCTATCTGCCTGCTGGATAACAAGATCGGTTTTATTCAGTGCCTGGCGGGCAAATGCGCGCAGGTGCGTGCGCGTCTCTTTTACGGCATGGATATGCGCAACCCATAGCGAGATCATTACCGGGATAAGAACCACCAGTATCATTCCGCTAATTCTGAGCATTTTATGAGGCACACTGAGCTTCATGTCCGCCGAAATCCATGCATTTTATGTGCCTTTTATATTGTTGGGCAGGAGGCTTTTAGAAACAGGTGATTACGTTGCATCAAACCCTGATCATTAGCAACTGACTTTTCTCTTCCGGATCCTGATATTTAACGATGCTGAGAATATTCCACCGTAAGGCAAACTAAAAGTGTGCCCCTGGTTTTATATTTAACTAAATATTTCGTCCTGCCGTTCCCTAAGGCGAAACGACCGGGAATAAGAGGGAGTGACCATATAGGTAATAGAGTACCGACATTGGCTATTTTTCACTCAAATATCCGGCTAAAAGTAGCCATAGCATACACCGGTGCTTAATAGTTAAGTCATAATGTACTCACGCTTAATAATATAAGCAGGCTTAATTATCTGGCGAAAAACAGGGCAATTTATAAGGTGGTGCGTTTCCACAATCAGAACATCCTCATGACCACGGTTATCGCGATTTTGTCGTTTTATTGCTGCGCTTATGTAAAATTTATTTTTTATTTCCCGGCAAGAGTAAGTTAAATAAAAATATTCAATGTGCGCGATCTCACCCGGCGACGATAATGTTGCGACCCGCTTTTTGCCGACTTAAAAAACTAAAAAAGCTCTCTTTTTGTACTGGTGAATAAAACAGCAAATGTGATAGAGTTCACAAATTCCGTGTATGCGGAACCCCACTTTTACATTGTTGTGTTAACCCGACGGACAACTGCTTTCGCGCGCTGCGCAGGCCTTTGCTCGCCAGGTGTTTGATTCTCCTGAGGATAGTAAGATGGCAACCCTTACCACCAGCGTGGTGCTGTTCCGCTGGCAGTTATTGAGCGCACTTTTAATGTTTATGGCCAGTACGCTGAACATTCGTTTTCGCCGTTCAGATTACTTCGGGCTTGCGGTGATCAGCAGCGGCATGGGGCTGGCAGCCGCCTGCTGGTTTGCCACCGGCCTGCTTGGCCTGTCGGTGATGGATTTCGCCAAAATCTGGCAACACTTTGCGTCGGTGTGGGAAGAGATGACCCGCAACGCACCGCCAGAGTGGCCGATGGTGATGACCTGATAAGCAGCCGGCCCGGATGATCCCCCCAGCAAAGCGCTATTTCCCCAGCTTTGACAGCATCTCCGGGCGCATAAATTTCTGAATAACCAGCATAAAGAGCACTGACGGCACTAACAGGATCAGCGCGGTAATCGACGAGATCTGATAATTCCCGGACATGCTGGCGGTATAGAGCAGGATCGGCAAGGTGGTGATATCCGGCGCGCCGACAAAAAAGGTGGCGGTGAACTCATCCAGCGACTCCAGAAAGACGAAGATACTCGCCGCAATCAACCCTGGCGCCGCCTGCGGCAGCGTAATGTGGAAAAAGGTATAGAGCGGCCCGGCACCCAGATTGCGCGATGCCCTCGCCAGCAGCGGATCGAGTGACGAAAACGCCGCAACGCTGATCCAGATTGAGTAGATCAACCCATGCACGCTGTGCACCAGCACCACCCCGGCAATCGTGCCGTTTAATCCCCACTGATAAAAAAGCCGCGCCACATTCATATAGACCGTTAAATTCGGAAAGGCCTGCGGAATCAAAAAGAGCAGCATAAAGAAGGCACGCCACGGCATTCCTCGCTGCGCAAGCGCGTAACCCGCCGGCACCGAAATCAGCAGACAGACCAGCACCGACAGCAGCGCAATCAGCACGCTTACCCCCAGTGAACCGGAGATGTCGCTATAGGGGCTAAATACCTGGTTCCAGTACTTCAGCCCCCACTGGCTCGGCAGCGTATGGGGGAAAAACCAGCTCTCCGCCACCGTCCAGATCAGTAAATTAAGCAGCGGGCCAAACAGCGCCAGCACCAGGAAGGTGAGCAGCAGCGTTTGTAAAAGAAAGCTGCCGCGAATTTTTTGCCGTAACCTGTTCATGCCTGCTCCCCTTTTGCCCGCAGCGTATGGCGTAAATAGAACCACGACAGCGCGGCGCAAATCAGATAAGAGATCACGCCCATCGCGTTGGCGACCGGGTAATCACCGTACGAGTTGACGCGAAAAGCCATATCCACCGTCATCATGGTCGGCGTGCCGGTGCCAATCATCAACGGTACCGAAAGTACCGACATCATCGTCACGGTCGAGAGCACCATCGCCACGCCGATGGTCGGTAAAACCTGCGGCAGAATAATGTCGAACAGAATACGTACGCGCGACGCGCCGAGGTTTTGCGCTGCCAGAATATGGCTGCGATCGACCGCCGCCATCGCCCCGCAAATTAGCAGGGTTGAGAAAGCCATCTGTTTCCAGACGAAGGTAATAATGATCCCGCTCCAGCCGAGCAGCGAGGTGGTCTCTGTCGGCGTTAACAGCCCGGCGGCCACCAGCGCATTGTTCATCAGACCGTTTTTCGCCAGAAAGGTACGCATCATCTGCGCCGTAACGATAAAGGGAATAAAGAGCGGCAGGCGGTAGAGAAAAGCGAGCGCCCGGACAATACCCTGCCAGGGGGAGAGCACAATGATGGCGGAAATCGTTATCGACAGCAGTGCGAGGATCGCCAGCGACACCAGCACAATGATCACCGTAAACAGGATGTCGCTAGAGTAGAGCGAGAACATCTTCGCAAAGTGCGCCAGCGTTAACGCGTTGGTCTCATCGGTAAAAGCCGAGATCAGCGAATAGCCGAGCGGCCAGAGAAACAAAACCGCGATGGTCAGCGTTGCCGGGCCAACCAGCAAAAGGGATTTCATCGTATGTCGCATGGTAAACCTGAATAGTCACAAAAACGCCCGGATCGGCGATCCGGGCATGGGGTTAATCAGTTCGAGACCTGCCGCTCGTAGCCCTCTTTGATATCGGTAAAGTACTGATTAATTGGGAAGCTTTTACCGTAGCGGCTCAGCGTTTCCGGTGAGATCTCGGCGAACAGTTTCTGCCAGGTCGCCGCGTCCAGCTTCTCTTTGACATATTTCGCGTCGATGCCCGGATACCAGTTGAACTGCTTCACAATCCCCTGCGCCTGCACCTCCGGGCTGGTCGCCAGCGCGATAAACTCCTGCGCCAGTTTGGCCTGCGCCGCGTGAGCTGGCACCACGTAGTACATCGGCTGGCCCGGCATGCCCGGCGCGATTAACGTCAGCTTGATGGAGGGCGGCAGCTTGCCCTGATCCCGCCAGCTGTAGAACATATCGACCCATACTGGCCCCATGGCGATCTCGCCCCGGCTCAGCATATCGAGTGTGCCAGCGTTACCCGGAGTAAAGGTGACGTTCTGGTTGAACGCTTTCAGTTTGGCGAAGGCCTGATCCCAACTCTTTTCAACGCTTTTATCGTAGGGTTGCGCCGACAAGCGCGCGGCATCGGTACCGTAGGCGTAGATCCAACCGACCACAAAACTGACGCCGGACATGCCGTTTTTAATGCCGTTATAGCCAAATGCCTTCGGGTTTTTCGCCGACCACTGCACCAGCTCGTCATAGGATTTCGGCGGTGTGCTCACCAGATCGCTGTTATAGGCAATCGCCGTCTGGCTAAGGAACATCGGCATCACATAGCCATCAACATTGACGCCCAGCGCATTTTTCGCGTTATCGGCGCTGACCAGCGAACCGGTATTAATGGCTGCGCGATACTTCTCCAGCAGCCCCTTCTCTACCAGCTGACCGCCGACCGCCTGATGCACAACGGCAACGTCGATATCCCAGCTTTTCGCCCCGCTCGCCTGCTGTGCGCTCAGCTTTTCGAGGATTTTGTTCGACCCGGCATCGCCCGGGCCGGTGCCGACAACCTGCACTTTTACCCCAGGATGTGCGGCTTCAAACTTCGGCCCAAGCCACGTTTTTACGTAATCCACCATATTCTGATCGCCTGCCGTTGCCACATTGAGCACCGTTTCAGCTTGTGCGCCCTGCGCGACAGCGCCCAGACCGAGCGCGGCGATAACCGCCAGTTTCGTTGTTACGGACATGTTTTTCCCCTAAAAGAAGCCCTGTTGGTTGGCATTAAAAAGTGGTCTCAAAGCGATGCAGCGCCGGTGCCGGGATATGCAGCTTTACCGGCGTTTGCGCAGGCCAGCTCCGCTCTGCGTCGGCAAGCAGGATCTGCCCGTTGCAGCGCACGCTGTGGCGATAGTGATGACCCAGAAACGCGCTCTCCTCCACCACGCCCTCGAGCACCAGGCCCTGCGGCAAGTCGTATTGCGCAGTTGCGGGCAGCAGCTGGACATCTGCACTGCGGAAATAGAGGCTTTTATCGCTGCTCTGTTGTTCAATCAGGCAGTTATCGGCCCCCATAAAATCCGCGACGAAGGGCGTGGCCGGGTGGTGATAGATCGCCTCCGGTGTGCCAATCTGCTCAATGCGCCCCTGATTAAGCACCGCAATGCGATCGGCCATCACCAGCGCCTCTTGCTGGTCATGCGTCACAATCAGCGAGGTAAAACCGAGGCGCTTTTGCAGCGCTTTAATCTCATGGCGCACATTGAGGCGCACTTTGGCATCAAGGTTTGATAACGGCTCGTCGAGCACCAGCACGTCCGGTTCTATCGCCAGCGCACGGGCGAGGGCAACACGCTGACGCTGGCCGCCGGAAAGGGCCGTGACTTTACTCTCGGCATAGGGTTCAAGATTGACGATGCGTAATAATTCCCGCACCCGCTGCTGGATATTCTCTTTTTTCCAGCGCCGCACTTTGAGGCCATAACCAATATTTTGTGCCACGGTGAAGTGAGGCCAAAGCGCATAACTCTGGAACACCATGGTGATATTTCTCTGCTCGGGCGTGAGGTGCGTAATATCCCGATCGTTAATTGCCACCGTACCCGATTGCGCGGGGATAAAACCGCATAATGCATTGAGTAGTGTCGTTTTTCCGCAGCCGGAGGGGCCAAGCAGCGCAATCATTTCACCCTTTTCGACGGATAAATGAATATCGTGCAGTACCACTTTCTCGCCATAGGAAATTTTTAGTTTATCGATATGCAAATAACTCACGGGCGATCCCTTGTTGCGCATCTTATTTAGCAATGAACACGTGTTCATTTATTTGTAAAAAAAATGCAACTTTGTAGCGACATGATGTGAGCCTACTTTGTCCGCTATTTGTGACAATTTGATTAAGTAATAACGCTTTTTAGCGAGGCGACATGAAAATAGATGTGCTGGGGTGCGGGAGCGCCTTTTCGCGGCAGCAAAATACGTCCGCTATTCGGGTCATCGACCGGAAGAAGCGCCAATGGTTGATTGACTGCGGCCCCACTATTCCGCGCGCGCTCTGGCAGCGAAATCTGGAGATTAACGAGATTGACGCCCTCTACTTTACCCATGTGCACCCGGATCACTGCATCGGCCTGACGGCACTGCTCAATCACTGGAAAAGCTTTCAACGGCGTAAACCGCTGATTATCTGGTCGCAGCGTGAGCAGCGCCCGGTACTGATGCAGCTGGCAAGCCTGGCAAACTGGCCGCAGGCAGAACTGGGTTTTCCGATTGAGTGGCGCGACAGCGAAGCCGCGTTTCACTGGCAGGGTTGGCAGATCCACACCGCCTTTACCCACCATGAAATTCCCAATCTCGCGCTGCGTATTGAAGCTGATGGGTGCACGCTCTTTTACAGCGGCGATGGTCGTCCAACGGCAGAGAGTATCGCCCTGATGCACAATGCTGACCTCGCCTTCCAGGAGTGCGCCTCGTTGACGGCGCTAGGCAGCGACGCCTCCCATGGCGACTTTCCTGATTGCCTGGCGCTCTATCAGCAATTGCATCTGCCCGCGCTCGGCTTATACCACTGCAGCGATGCTGCCCTTGCGGCATTAGCAGAGGCGTGCGCACCCTATCCGGGGCTGTTTCTTAGCGAGGATGGCAGGCAGTTTGACCTTCTCACCCAGCAGGCGGCTCATTATGGCTAAACAGACGGTCACCGCCGAGGATGTGGCGAAACGGGCAGGCGTTTCCCGCGCGGTGGTTTCGCGGGCGCTGAGTAGCAACGGCAGTATCTCGCCCGCCACGAAAGAGCGGGTATTGCGTGCCGCACAGGAGCTGGGCTATCAGGTCAATTTCCTTGCCCAGGGCTTAAACCGCCAGCGCAGCCACCTGATTGGCGTGATTGTGGCGCGTATTGCCGATCCGTTTCGCAGCCGCCTGCTGGAGGAGCTGCTGCATGAAATTCAGCGGCGCGGCTACCAGGCGCTGGTCACCGAGATTTCCGGCGAGCAGGATCTGGTTGCTACGCTGCGCCGTTTTACCCAGTTTCGCGTCTCGGGGGTGATTGTCACCTCCGGCCAGCCTCCACAAGCGATTGTGAATGAGTGCGTTAACCTGCACATCCCGGTGGTGGGCATCAACCGCGACCCCGATATTCCGCTGGTCGATTTTGTCTGCTCCGATAACCGCGCCGGAGCGCAGCTGGCAGCAGAACAGCTGCTTAGCGCGGGCTGTCGTCGCTTCGGCTGGCTGAATACTCACGGCTCAACCTGGGCGGGACGCCGCCGGGGTGAGGCCTTCTCCCAGGCTTTAGAGGATGGCGGCGTCGATACGGCGCAGCAGCTACAGATCATCATGGCGCATGAAGAGGGTTATGCGGGCGGTTGGCAGGCAGCGCTAGCGCACGACGCTGAACTGCCCGACGGCATTTTTTGCGCCAACGCTCAGCTGGCTTGCGGCTTTCTCGACGGCATGCGTCAGCGCGGCAAACAGGCACCGGACGATTTCCATCTGATCGGTTTTGATAACACGCCGCAAAGCGGGCAGTTCAGCTACCAGTTAACCACACTGCATCAAAACACCACCGAGATCGCCCATCGTGCACTGACGCGTCTGCTGGAGCGGGCGAAAAATCCGTTGCAGCCTTCCCACGTCGAGTGGGTTAAGGTGGAACTTATTCATCGACACACATCGCCACGCATTGGCTAAGAGCTATCTATGACAGAAGAGTTTACCCACGCGCTCTGCGCGCTGATTCGCCGCCTCGGCCTTGAGGCCAAACAGCTTCGTGATAAAGGGCTGACCGTTGAGCAGAAAGGCCGCCAGGACTTTGTCTCGCAGGCGGATGTTTATGTCGAGACGCAGTTGCGCGAGTGGTTGAAGGTGCAGCGCCCGCAGGACGGCCTGCTTGGCGAAGAGCGCGGTCTGGAGCCGGGCAACGAGGGAACATGGGTTATCGACCCGATTGATGGGACCACCAACTTCATTCTTGGTATGGATTACTGGTGCATCTCCGTCGCCTGGGTACACAATGACCACATTGAGCTTGGCATTATCTACGCCCCGGATCGTGAAGAGTTTTTCTTTGCCCGTGCGGGCCACGGCGCGTTTCTCAACGATCGCCGCTTGACCCTGACAGAACCTTCGCCGGATGCGGTGGTGCTCGGCGTCGGGCGCTCAAGCCGTCGCGCGCCGCGTGAATATACCGATGCGCTGGAAAAACTGCTCGATCAGGGCGTGGAACACCGCCGGTTTGGCGCAGGTGCGCTGATGCTGGCGCACGTCGCCGCAGGGCTGGTGCACGGCTATTACGAAGCGCACCTGCACAGCTGGGACGCGCTGGCCGGGCTGGTGCTGATCAGTGAAGCGGGAGGTCGGCACAACGACTTTCTTGCTAATGATGGCTTAACCAACGGCAACACGGCGTGGGCCGCCACGCCAGCGGTGTGGCAGCAGCTGCAACCGCTGCTGCTGCCGTCAGGGAAGTAACTTACTTAGCGGGCAGGCCACTGGTTGAGATCGATTCCGCGCTGCGGCGCGGTTTTGGCAAACTCCCGCAGCACCGCTTTCACATCCGGATCGAAGTAATCGACATTCTCATGCTCAACCACCACCACGCTGCGCTCCGGGATCTTCGCCAGTAATGCCTGTAGACGGGGGTTATGCAAAAAGGTCAGGTTCTGCTGGATGCGCAGCACATAGTGATCGCCCCGACGTGCAAGCTGCAACGCATTGCGATGGCAGTGGTAGAGGCTAAGCGCCATCTGCACCGCCAGCCCCAGCGCAATCCCCATCAACATACCGAAAACAATAATCCCCGCGACGGTGGTAAGAAACGGCACATACTGCTGATACCCGGCGCGAAACTGCTCGATAAAGAGGCGCGGCGTTGCCAGCTTATAGCCAGTGTAGAGCAGCACAGCGGCAAGGCTTGCCAGCGGGATCACCGATAACAGCTCGCCAAACCAGAGACCACACACCAGCAGCAGTACGCCGTGCAGCAGCACCGAGAACTTACTTTGCGCGCCGTTGCTGACGTTGACCGAACTGCGCACAATCACTGCGGTGATCGGCATTGCGCCCACCAGGCCTGAGAGCAGGTTACCCGCGCCCTGCGCCACCAGCTCTTTATCCGGCGACGGCGGCGGGTTCTGCGGGCGCAGCTTCTTCAGCGCCTCCTGGCTGAGCAGGGTTTCGAGGCTGGCTACCAGCGCCAGCGTGATCGCGACCGTGTAGACCGCCGGGTTTTGCCAGGCGCTCCAGTCCGGCCCCTCCAGTTCGGCCATCAGATCGTTAAGGGAGCCAAACTCCGGCAGGGTGATGCGCGGTAACGCGGGAAGCAGATGCGGCGCAAGGTAGCTCAAGGCAATCACCATCACGCTGCCGAGCAGCACCGCCACCAGCGGTCCGGGGATCCAGCTCAGGCTTTTGATCCGCTTCATTGCCGCCGAGTCCCATCCCCATAACAGGAGCAAACCGCCTGCCGCGACGAGTAACGAGGTCAGCGAAACGGTAAAGTCACCGCTGAAGAGCTGGCCTAAACCGCTCTCCTCCACTTCACCAAGCGCGACCGGGATCTGCTGCATAATCAGCAACAAACCGATCGCCGCCAGCATCCCCTTAATCACGCTACCGGGCACCAGCCCGATAAACCGCCCGGCGCGCAGCAGGCCCATCGCCAGTTGCAGCACGCCTGCCAGCACCAGTGCGAAGAGAAAAGCGGAGAAGGAGCCGAGCGACTCCACCGAAGCCACGACAATGGTTACCAGCCCGGCAGCCGGGCCGCTGACGGCAAAACGCGACGGACTTAGTGCAGTAACCAGTAGCCCGCCGATGATCCCGGTTAGCAGGCCCACAAAGGGCGGTAGCCCGCTGGCGTGGGCGATGCCCAGGCAGAGCGGCAGCGCCACCAGAAAAACGACCACACCTGCCAGGGTATCCTGGCGCAATGTGGCGATGGGAAGAGAACGGGCCAGCAACGGTTTTAACCTTTTCACAGTGCGACTCCCTTATAGACGGTGAACAAAATCTGGCTGGTTTGATGCGGGAACTTTTACTACTAGCACTGTCGGCGGAAATATAATCCTAAGGAAAATCTTATTGTGGATTTAAATTAGTAAAAAAAGTCTGAATGTAAAATTATGAAAAATAAATTCGCGCGAAATATACAGATATCAAGAAAATATTGAGCTTATTGATAACTTGATAAACAGTAGGGTTTAATTCCGGCATTTAACCAGATGATAATAAAGTTATATCACTACGCTGTTTGAATATAAGCAATAATTACTTTATTAGAGACACTGCCATTAGCAGCGAGTTATGTTAGCTCCCGCTTTGCATGGCGGCCAAAATCACTATCTTTGAGCAGAACCTCCAGTGCTTCAAGCGCCGCAGGGTGCTGTTTATTTTGACAAATCAGCGAGAACGCAGCATGTTTAAACAGGATGTAAGCGTCCCCCTGAATAATGCTTAGCGCAAAGGCGATCTCTTTCTCATTCACAGTTAATAACGCAAGGGTATTAATGCAGTTGACAATCAGGCTGTCATCTTCAATAGCATCATGATTAATTATCTGAACCAGCGCCTCTTTAATAAACGCATCGTCATACTCGCCATGATATAAGCCGAGGATCTTTACCGCTTCGATGCGGATATCGTCATCACCGCCGCTATCCGTGGCAATATCAAGCAGCGCTTTTGCTGAACTGCGATCGAGTATTTGATTAAAACCGCGCAGGAGATCGCGTTTTTCACTCTCATCCAGCGCAGCGAAAGCTAAGAGATTGCCCTGCCCGTTGTCCATTTCCACTCCTGAATTCGCCCGCGAAGCATTGAGCTTATCAATATCTACCGATATTGCTAATCGTGCGCAGGGGTGTGCCTCCGTCCATGGAAGCACGGTTCCAGGCAACTCTATTTCACGACCTTATCCCAGGCCATCTGCCAGGCGCTACCGGCACCCGGCGCGTAGGCACTGGCAAGCCCTGCACACCAGCCGGTGTAGGGATAGGGTTTGCACTGATACAAATGATTGTCGCTGCCGAGCACAATATCTCCGGCTTTATACGCATGGCCGGCAGCATATTTCGGGTAGCTCTGCTGATCCGGCGTATCGTCACCGTGATCGGTTGTCATGACGTTTAATACCGCCGACAGAAGGGATTTATTCCCCGCCTTATCAATGGCATTTACGCTGTAGGCGTAGTTACTGTTCGCCGTCAGATCGTCATCGGTATAGGTATTACCGCTGGCATCAGCCACTTTCTGCTGATTGCGGAACACTTCATAGTGATCCACGCCCGAGCCGCTATCGGTGGAGGCTTTCCAGGTCAGATGCACGCTGGTGGCGGTCGCCTGCGCGTTCAGCCCTGTGGGTACGCCCGGCGCAGTGGTGTCTTTCTCCGGCGTCTCAATCACGCTGCCGTCGTGGATCAGCTGTGTGTAGGCTTTGCGGAACTGCCCGTTGTAAGGCACATGATTGACGTTTTCGCCCTCATCCCAGTTGATGGACCAGGTCATTAACCCTCTGAGCGGCAGCCCCTCTTTTTCCATATCGGCGAAGAGGCGGTAAACATCCTGCGGGGTTTTAACAAACCCGGTCGCGGCAGCAGCGCCATTACTCGGCAGGCCGATGACTAATTTGCTGGAAGGGATTTTTACCGCAGAGAGGCCGTGCTTGTCGGTAATGATCTCTTTGCTGAAGTGGTAGAGAAACTCATATTTTTTGCTGTCGTCATTCTGCGCGTAATTCACCCACCAGCCATCTTTCGTGGTGTCGTCTGGCTGAAAACCAATCCCAAATGCGCCCTGGTTATAGAACTGCGGTGCGATAAAGTCGTAATACCCTTCGAGGCTGTTAATGTATTTCTGGTACTGCGGATTCGCTTTGGTCAGATAGGGAATTTCTGGCGCCATACTGATAATAAAGTGTTTACCCTGCTGCTGATAATGGTCACGCACTTTTTTCAGCGCCGCCGGAATAACGGTTTCGTTATCCGCTTTTTTAATCGCGCTCTGTTCGAGATCGATATCCAGACCGTCGAAGCCATATAAATCAACCAGTCGGATAATTTCGTCGGCAAAATGCTGCGTATCGCCGTTGGCTTCGTGCAGCTCAATATGCGCATCCGCGCCGCCAAGGGATAACAACACCGCCTGGCCGCGTTCATTCAGCGCCGCCACTTCCGCGCGGAAGCTTTGATCGGTGCCGTAGTAGGGGATAAAAGTCGGCATACTTTTGCCATCTGACGACTTCATAAAGGAGGCCATCACCACGTTAAAGGCTTTCGGCGTATCTTTTAATGCCAGCTTCAGCGGGTAGCCCTGCTCATAATCGCCGGAAAAACCCTGATCCCAGTTGTGCCAGTAGCCGACTAATAATTTTTTGCCTTCAATGGAGGGCATGGTATCGGCGTAATCGGTGTTAGCGAATACAGGGCCGCTCACGCCCACCATCCCCGCCAGCGCCAGCGAGGCGAAAACATTATTCATCTTAAATATGCTTTTCATGATAATCCCTTAAATATGATCCACGCAGATCGAATGATAAATATCGGGTGCAAAGTACAAACAATGAAAATCATATTAAAGGCTACCAGGATAATTTCATTATTTAAGTGACAGGAAGATTCTGCTCTTTATTTGGTGAATTTTATTGTGATAAAGAATTTTCTGGATAAGTAAGTTATTGTGCCAGATATACGTATGCTCTGTTTCGTACCGCTTTTTATTTATCAGAACATCGCACGCAGTAGTGCGCGCAGAAAAGTGCGGATTTCCATTGCCAGATCGCTGTGTGAAAGGCTGAGAAAAAACATCAGCAACAGAGTGATGATAACGATAAGCGTGACCCGGGTTTTCATCGCGATTTGCCTCCTGCTTGCCGAAAAAGTGTGGCCGCTTCAGCGTGCGCTATTTCAGGCACTTGCACCAGCGGACATTGTTAACGGTGTAATAAAACGAAACGGTAATTTCATTTCGTGATTACAAGTTTTTAATATAATCACGCCGCCACAGGATGTGAGAGGCTCCTTTGCCTGACACGGTGGTTTAACAGGAAGCGCGCACTGCAACTTGAGATACACGCCCATCTATCGACTTCGGAGAGTGATTATGGACTACAAGTTTTACTCCGCCGTGGTGATGCTCGCCACGCTCAGCTTTTCCGCCGCCGCGGCTGTCACGGCCGATGCCTCACTCGGCAAACTGATTAACGAGCGGCTGTCATGGATGAAAGACGTCGCAGGCGCTAAGGCACAGCAGCACCAGGCCATAGAAGATTTGGCTCAGGAGCAGAAAGTGCTGGCGCGCGCCGTTATCGACGCCGAGGCGCTGGGGCTGGATGGTGAGAGCGTGAAGCCCTTTATTCAGGCGCAAATGGATGCCGCGAAAGCGATTCAGTACCGCTACCGTGCCGACTGGCTGGCGACACCGGAGACAAACTGGCAGCCGCGTCCGCTGGATGAGGTGCGAAAACAGATAAGCGAGCTGAGCGATCGTATTCTGCGCAAAGTGGCGGAACGCCTGAAAGCCAACGGCAAGTTGACCGATGGCGATAAAGAGGAGTTTATGCGCACGGTGCAGCAGCACAACTTAACCGGGCAGGATAAGGCTCGGATGTGGCAGGCGCTGGAATCGATTTCGCTGAAAGCGTAAAGCAAAAGACCCCGCCGGAGCGGGGTCTTCTCGTTCATATTACGACGCCAGAGAAAGGCGCTAAATCAGAACGGGATATCGTCGTCGAAATCCATCGGCGGTTCGTTGTTAGACGGTGCCGGGGCAGACTGCTGCTGCGGACGAGACTGCGCGCCGCCGCTGAACTGGTTGTTGTTGCCCTGCGGCTGCTGAGGCTGACCCCAACCGCCCTGCTGCTGGCCGCCACCTGCCGGTGCACCGCCGCCGCCCTGGCGACCGCCCAGCATCTGCATGGTGCCACCAACGTTCACCACCACTTCGGTCGTGTACTTTTCCTGGCCGGACTGATCGGTCCATTTGCGGGTGCGCAGCTGGCCTTCGATATAGACCTGAGAACCTTTACGCAGATACTCACCGGCAACTTCCGCTAGCTTGCCGAACAGCACAACGCGGTGCCACTCGGTCTGCTCTTTCATCTCGCCAGTCGCCTTGTCACGCCACGATTCGGACGTAGCCAGCGTAATGTTGGCAACTGCGCCACCACTCGGCATATAGCGTACTTCCGGGTCCTGGCCCAGATTACCGACGAGAATAACCTTGTTTACGCCTCTGCTGGCCATGATCGTGTCTCCTGAAATCGTTTCGTAGTAGTGTAAACGCGCGAGTGTACCATTTCCACGTAGCATTTTGATAGCTGCGAAGCAGGTTCCAGACATCGTCCGCGAAGTGCGTATTTTACACACTTACGCGGAAGTTGCATTCCTATACTGTATATTCATTCAGGTTAATTTGTGTCATAATTAGCCGTTTGTGATCGCCGGTTGTCCTTCAAACACACCGGGCATTACGTGTTCCACCGGGTAAAAGGTGAATGGATTGGATAAGATAGAAGTTCGGGGCGCGCGCACCCATAATCTCAAAAACATCAACCTCGTCATCCCTCGCGACAAACTGATTGTTGTCACCGGGCTGTCGGGTTCGGGCAAATCCTCGCTGGCTTTCGATACGCTCTATGCAGAAGGGCAGCGTCGCTACGTCGAATCGCTCTCTGCGTATGCCCGCCAGTTCCTGTCGTTGATGGAAAAACCGGACGTTGACCACATTGAAGGTCTCTCGCCTGCCATCTCTATTGAACAGAAGTCGACATCGCATAACCCGCGTTCCACCGTCGGCACCATAACCGAAATTCACGACTACCTGCGCCTGCTTTACGCACGCGTTGGTGAGCCCCGCTGCCCGGATCACGGCGTGCCGCTGGCGGCGCAAACCGTCAGCCAGATGGTGGATAACGTGCTGTCGCAGCCGGAAGGCAAGCGCCTGATGCTGCTGGCACCGGTGATCAAAGAGCGTAAAGGCGAGCACACCAAAACCCTCGAAAACCTGGCAGGCCAGGGCTATATCCGCGCCCGTATCGACGGCGAAGTGTGCGATCTCTCCGATCCGCCGAGCCTCGAACTGCAAAAGAAACACACCATTGAAGTGGTGATTGACCGCTTCAAAGTGCGCGACGATCTCACGCAGCGCCTGGCGGAATCCTTTGAAACCGCGCTGGAGCTTTCGGGCGGTACGGCCATCGTTGCCGATATGGACGATCCTAAAGCCGAAGAGCTGCTCTTCTCGGCGAACTTCGCCTGCCCGATTTGCGGCTACAGCATGCGCGAACTGGAGCCGCGTCTCTTCTCGTTCAACAACCCGGCGGGCGCCTGCCCAACCTGCGACGGTCTGGGCGTTCAGCAATATTTCGACCCTGACCGCGTGATCCAGAACCCGGAGCTGTCGCTGGCTGGCGGCGCTATCCGCGGCTGGGATCGCCGTAACTTCTACTATTTCCAGATGCTGAAGTCGCTCTCAGAGCACTACAAATTCGACGTCGAAGCGCCGTGGGAAAGCCTCAGCGCCAACGTGCAGAAAGTGATTCTGGCAGGTTCCGGCAAAGAGTCGATTGAGTTCAAATACATGAACGATCGCGGCGACACCTCCGTGCGCCGCCATCCGTTTGAAGGCGTGCTGCACAATATGGAGCGCCGCTACAAAGAGACCGAATCGAGCGCGGTGCGCGAAGAGCTGGCGAAATTCATCAGCAACCGCCCTTGCGCCACCTGCGAAGGGACGCGTCTGCGTCGCGAAGCGCGCCATGTTTACGTTGAAGATACGCCGCTGCCGACCATCTCTGATATGAGCATCGGCCATGCGATGGACTTCTTCACCAACCTCAAACTTTCCGGTCAGCGTGCAAAAATCGCTGAAAAAGTGCTCAAAGAGATTGGCGATCGTCTGAAATTTCTCGTTAACGTCGGCCTGAACTACCTGACGCTTTCCCGCTCGGCAGAGACCCTCTCCGGCGGTGAAGCGCAGCGTATTCGTCTGGCAAGCCAGATTGGCGCAGGCCTGGTCGGCGTCATGTACGTGCTGGATGAGCCTTCTATCGGCCTGCACCAGCGCGATAACGAACGTCTGCTTGGCACCCTTGTGCACCTGCGTAACCTCGGTAACACGGTGATTGTGGTTGAGCACGACGAAGATGCTATCCGCGCCGCGGATCATGTGATCGATATCGGCCCTGGTGCCGGCGTGCACGGTGGCCAGGTGGTCGCGGAAGGCCCGCTGGAAGCGATCATGGCGGTGCCGGAATCGCTGACCGGCCAGTTCATGAGCGGCAAACGCAAAATTGAAGTGCCGAAAGAGCGTGTGAAAGCCGATCCGCAGCGCGTGCTGAAGCTGAGTGGCGCACGCGGCAACAACCTGAAGGATGTGACGCTGACGCTGCCGGTCGGCCTCTTTACCTGTATCACCGGCGTTTCCGGCTCCGGCAAGTCAACGCTGATTAACGATACGCTCTTCCCGCTCGCCCAGCGCCAGCTTAACGGCGCGACGATTGCCGAGCCTGCGCCTTATCGCGATATTCAGGGGCTGGAGCACTTCGACAAAGTGATCGATATTGACCAGAGCCCGATTGGCCGTACGCCGCGCTCCAACCCGGCGACCTACACCGGCGTCTTTACGCCCGTGCGTGAACTCTTCGCTGGCGTGCCGGAGTCCCGTTCACGCGGCTATACGCCGGGTCGCTTCAGCTTTAACGTCCGCGGCGGGCGCTGTGAAGCGTGCCAGGGCGATGGCGTAATCAAAGTTGAAATGCACTTCCTGCCGGATATCTACGTGCCGTGCGACCAGTGCAAAGGCAAGCGCTATAACCGCGAAACGCTGGAGATTAAATACAAGGGCAAGACCATCCACGAAGTGCTGGATATGACCATTGAAGAAGCGCGTGAGTTCTTCGACGCGGTTCCGGCGCTGGCGCGTAAGCTGCAAACGCTGATGGATGTCGGCCTGACCTATATTCGACTCGGCCAGTCGGCCACCACCCTTTCCGGTGGTGAAGCGCAGCGCGTGAAACTGGCGCGTGAGCTGTCGAAACGCGGTACCGGGCAGACGCTCTATATTCTTGATGAGCCGACCACTGGTCTGCACTTCGCCGATATTCAGCAACTGCTTGAGGTACTGCATCAGCTGCGCGATCAGGGCAACACCATCGTGGTGATTGAGCACAACCTCGACGTGGTGAAAACCGCAGACTGGATTGTCGACCTGGGGCCGGAAGGCGGCAGCGGCGGCGGCGAGATCCTCGTCTCCGGCACGCCGGAAACCGTCGCCGAATGCGAAGCGTCGCACACGGCACGGTTCCTGAAACCGCTGCTCAGCTAGTCAGACGGAGAGCTGTTGCCGGATCCCCTCCGGCACCAGCTCCATCGCCTGCTGATACGAGGCGTCCACCAGGTAGTAGATTTGCGAGTCTGGCAAAGTGCCGTCCAGATAGACCGTGCTCCAGTGCGCTTTATTCAGATGGCGGCTGGGGCGCACATCGCTGTGCTGATCGCGCAGCAGTTCCGCCAGCGCCGGGCTGGTTTTCAGCGCGACCGCCGGGCGATCCTCAATCTCTTTCACCATCGCAAACAGCACGTCGGCGACCTTAATCTGCGTCGCTTTCCAGTCGCTGTGCACGCTCTGCTCCGCGCCAGGCTTGGCCATGCAATATTGCAGTAACTCCGAAATTGTCATCGTTTATTCCCCTTGTAGTGTCGCGATAATCCGCCGCGAACCGCCGTGGATGCGATGCTCTCCCAGCCAGATCCCCTGCCATGTCCCCAGCAACACGCGCCCATTCTGCACGGGCAGCATCAGCGACACGCCAAGCGTCGATGATTTGATATGCGCAGGCATATCATCCGGCCCTTCATAATCATGCTCATAGGGCGCATTGTCCGGCACAGCACGTAAAAAGTGGCGCTCCATATCCTGGCGCACCGTGGGATCGCAATTTTCATTCAGGGTGAGAGAAGCGGACGTGTGCTGAAGCAGAAGGTGCAACAAACCGGTTTTCACGCTCTTAAGCGCAGTAATCTGCCCGAGCACCTCATCAGTGATCAGATGAAAGCCGCGCGATTTCTGGCTAAGCGTAAGCGTCTGTTGATGCCACATAAACTGCTCCTTATCAAAAATGAACCTCTGTAAGTGTGCAGCATGTGGCCAAAAGGGGAAACCCGACGCCCTTTTTTTCTCTAAAAAAGGGCGCTGGATTAATAGTCGGAGTCGACAATCACCTCTTCACCAAACGCACCGGCCTGCGGCAGCGGTTGGTAGGTTGAGTTCGCGGCGCGCAGCACGCGGATCGGGCGCGCTTCGCTTTCGCGCGCGGCGGTGATGTCACCGTCAGAGTCGCCGTAATAGATGCGGATTTTTTTGTCCTTCAGCCACTGCACCTTGTTGTTCTGGCCAGGCTGATCGCCGGCAAAAATCACCGGGTTCATATTGGCAGCGGGAATATGAAAATCATCCTGCAGAGTTTTGCTCACCGTCTCGGTTTTGGTCTGGCTACGGCCGGTGATAAAGAAAATGGTATCGCCGCGTTTAACGTGCATGGCGATCAGCTGACGCGCGACCTCTTTGGGAATGCTGAACTCATCCCAGCCGTTATTCATCTTTTCCCAGAATTCCGGGTTGTGCAGATAGGCATCGCTATCCGGCGACCAGGTTTTCTTGCCGCGCCAGAAGCCGGGGCTGGAGAAGAGCACGGTATCGTCGATATCAAACCCTACCGCCATTGGCGGGCGTTCAACCAGCGAGCTTTCGATTTGCGCTACGGAAACCCAGTGTACCGCCGCCTGCTCAGAGAGTTTTGCAACGTTAGTGCCCGTTGAAACCGGCGTCGGCACCGAGGCGTAAACCGCCGCGCTGCTAAAAGCCGCCCACAGGCAGAGCGCGCCGAGCGCGTGTCTGAACTTTTGCATAATTTTCCCTGCTTCTTAATGCTTTAGTTTTTATAAATGAGGTGAATAGTCTTAAACCTGAGTGACCATAACCGCAGGGCGAGGCGAAACAAAGTTTTTTCTGGTAAATCCGCCAGCATTGGTGGGTCACCCTCTGCCCGATCGCAGAGGGTGAAAAGAGAAGTAAGTGAATACTTACATCACTGCCGCGAAGGCCTGCGCCACGCGGTGAACGTTGCGGTTGTTAAGCCCGGCGACGCAGATACGGCCGCTGGAAACGAGGTAAATACCAAACTCTTCGCGCAGACGATCCACCTGCGCAGCACTCAGCCCGGTATAACTAAACATGCCGCGCTGCTTCAGCAGGTAGGTGAAATCCCCGGTCGGCATCGCCGCGTTTAGCGCATCAACCAGCGTCTGGCGCATCGCCTGAATGCGGGTGCGCATCGCTTCCACTTCTGCCAGCCACGACGCTTTTAGCCCGGCATCGTTCAGCACGGTTGCCACCAGCTGCGCGCCGAAGTTCGGCGGGCTGGAGTAGTTGCGACGCACCGTCGCTTTTAACTGCCCGAGCACGCGCCCGGCGGCATCGGCATCTTCACACACCACCGAGAGCCCGCCGACACGTTCACCGTAGAGGGAGAAGATTTTTGAGAAGGAGTTGCTGACCAGTGCAGGCAGCCCGGCGTGGGCAATCGCGCGGATCGCATAAGCATCCTCTTCCATCCCTGCGCCAAAGCCCTGATAGGCGATATCGAGGAATGGGATCAGCGTGCGGGCTTTCAGCACCTCAACCACCTCATCCCACTGCGCAGGCGTTAAGTCGGCACCGGTCGGGTTATGGCAGCACGGGTGCAGCAGAACAATGCTCTGCTCAGGCAAGCTGTTTAATTTTTCGAGGAATGCCGCGAAACGCACGCCGTTGGTTTCGTTGTCATACCACGGGTAGGTAGAGACCTCGAAGCCCGCGCCTTCGAAAATCGCAATATGGTTTTCCCATGTCGGATCGCTGACCCAGACGCCGGAGTTGGGGAAGTAACGTTTCAGAAAATCTGCGCCGACTTTCAGCGCGCCGGAGCCGCCGAGCGTCTGGATGGTGGCGACACGCTGCTGCTCCAGCACCGTATGCCCGGCACCAAACAGCAGCGGCGCGATGGCGTGACGGTAGCTGTTAAGCCCTTCCATCGGCAGATAGAGCGACGCGCCATGCGGCTGCGCGTTGAGACGCGCTTCGGCTTCCGCCACCGCCTGCAAACGCGGGATAGTGCTCTCTTCGTCGTAATAGAGCCCGATGCTGAGGTTAACTTTGTCGCTGCGGGGATCCTCTTTGAACCGCTCCATCAATGAGAGGATCGGGTCGCCGGCATAGGCGTCAACTTTCTGAAACACGCGTGTATTCTCCAGGTTTACAGTGGGCGAAACACCACAATAAACCGGAAGCCGGACAAGGTCGAGGGGCAGTAAAGCGGAAACGAAATAAGGATTAACAGCCCAGCACTGCGCGTACTTGCGCGATGCGCTCAGCCACCGACCCGCTGACGCGAATAAACGGCACGCCGCGTTCGGTCAACTGTTCGAGATACCAGGCCTGCTGGCGCTGGCGGAAAGTTTCATCCTGGCGGGTGCCATCCTGCACAAACGGAAAATCATCCTCGCACAACACCACCAGTTGATAGTGCCGCTGCGCCAGCGCATAGAGTGCCGCAGGCGCTTCGCCAAACATTGTCAGCGTATAAAAGAGCGTGGTCAGCGGCGAGGTATCGCATACCAGCCAGCGCACCGCAGGCGTGCTCTCTTCCCGTTGCACCTGAGTTTGTGCAATCGCCAGCATATCGTCATACACCAACTCGCCGCCCTGCTCCTCCCAGCGCTCGCGGCCATACTCCGCCACATAGGCCGTTCCCAGCGCCTCTGCCAGCGCGGCGCTGAGGGTACTTTTGCCCGTCGATTCGCCGCCGAGCAGGCAGATGCGCTGAACAAAGTCGTGATAGACGGGCGCGGCCAGCATCTGCCGCCAGCGGTGGACATCGCTGCGGATCAGCGTCCCGGATGGCGCATCCTCACCCTGCCCGCGCATCAGCCGCATATGGGTCACCGGGCGAGCAAAACGTTCGCTCAGCACGCGGGCGAAGCCGTCGCCATACTCCTCCGCCGTAAAGACCGCGTCGGGCTGGCAGCGCAACACCTGCAAACAAATATCCGCAACATAGTGACGATGCAGATCGCCATCGGCGTCGTTATGCGGTAACGGGCCTAACCCCAGCGCCGCCACGCGCGCCGGTGTCAGAACGAGGATCTCACACTGCGGAAACCGCGCCCGCAGCCAGCGCTCGCGCTTCTCCGGCTCGCAGCGGGGCAGTTCTGGCACAGAGTAGCTGATGAGCCACAGGCGTTCGCACTGCGCCAGCGCGGTGTTGATTAACCGTTCATGACCACAGTGCAGCGGCGCGAATTTGCCGACAATCAGCCCGCTGGCGAAGCGTTTCATGGCTTAACCAGCGCCTTGCGCCACTGGTAAAGCCCGTGCCAGGCATTACACCAGAAGATCAGATAGAGCCCGGCGGTCAGCCACAGATCGCGCGCGGCATAGAGCGGCACGGCGATGGTGTTGACCAGCAGCCAGAAGTACCAGCTCTCCAGCCGCCGCCCCATCAGCATAAACTGCGCGAGAATGCTGAAGACCATAATCGCCGAGTCCAGCCACGGCGACCAGGCGTTGGTAAAACGGTGCAGTAGCCAGGCATAGCCGCCTGCGACAATTAGCGCGCCTACCAGCAGGAAAGCAATATGTTGCAGCGGCGTTTTGCGCACCGCCAGTTGCTGACCGTGATTGCCCTTCAGCCAGTTGAGCCACCCGGCAATACTGCTGACGATAAAGAAGAGTTGCAGGGTGACATCCGCGTAAAGCTGAACGGAGTAGAAGACCCAGCCGTAGAGCACGCAGCCGATAATGCCCGTCCACCACGTATGCACATTGTTGCGCGCGGCAAGCCACACGGAGAGGGCGTAAGCCAGGCAGGCGGCGATTTCCATCGGCGACACGGGGCGTTCCTTTTAGTCGATATAGATAAGGGTCGCCCTTGAGGTCAGGCGTGTAATAAGTTCGTAAGCACTCACATTTGTTGCCTGCGCGATGCGCTCGACGGGTAAACCTTCCCCCCACAGCACCACGCGATCGCCGGGTTTATCCTGCGCTTCTGGCCCCAGATCGACGCAAATCATATCCATCGCCACGCGCCCAACAATCGGCACTTCGCGCCCGTTGACCAGCACCGGTGTGCCGGAGGGTGCCGCGCGCGGGTAGCCGTCACCATAGCCCATCGCCACCACCCCTAAACGGGTATCGCGCGCGCTCTGCCAGGTGCCGCCATAGCCGACCGGCTCGCCCGCCGCGTGCTGGCGCACGGCAATCAGCTGAGAAGTCAGCGTCATCACCGGCTGGAAGCCAAAATCGCTACCCCACGGTTTATGGTCGAGAGGCGAAACGCCGTAGAGGATAATGCCGGGGCGCACCCAGTCGAAGTGGGATTGCGGCCACAGCAGCGTGCCGCCCGAAGCGGCAATCGAACGCATGCCCGGCTTACCCTCGGTAAAGGTAGTAAAGAGATCGAGCTGGCGCTCGGTCGCGCCGCAGTCGGGCTCATCAGCGCGGGCAAAGTGGCTGACGATGTTCACCGGCTGGCGCGCATTCTTGCACTGACTGAGACGGGCGTAGAAGGCTTCCGCTTCGTGAGGGTGTACGCCAAGGCGATGCATACCGGTGTCGAGCTTCATCCAGACATCCACCGGCGCGCTCAGGGTGGCGGCCTCAAGGGCTTCAAGCTGTTCAACGCTGTGGATCACCGTATGCAGCTGATGCTCAGCCACCAACGTTAAATCGCTGGCGGCAAAAAAGCCTTCGAGTAACAGAATCGGTTGAGTAATGCCCCCTGCGCGCAGGTGCAGGGCCTCTTCAAGACGGGAGACGCCGAAAGCATCGGCATCGGGGAGCGTTCGCGCGGTCTCAAGAAGACCGTGTCCATAAGCGTTCGCTTTCACGACCGCAACCAGTCGGCTGGCGGGAGCCAGTTCGCGCAGGCGTTGCAGATTGTGTCGCAGAGCGCGGCGGTTAACTACTACGGTTGCCGCTTGCATGTTTTTCCTCAAAAACAATTTTGTCGATCGTTCGTGTGCAGGCGCGTTCAACGCACCTGCGGCGCGAAGAGTGACGAAACGTTATTCGTCGTCGTATTGTGGCCCGGCATAGTTATCGAAGCGTGACCACTGCCCATTGAATGTCAGACGTACCGTGCCGATAGGGCCGTTACGCTGCTTACCAATAATGATTTCAGCGATGCCTTTTAAGTCGCTGTTTTCGTGATAAACCTCATCACGGTAGATAAACATGATTAAGTCGGCATCCTGTTCGATAGAGCCCGATTCACGCAGGTCGGAGTTGACCGGGCGCTTATCGGCGCGCTGCTCCAGCGAGCGGTTAAGCTGCGACAGCGCCACCACCGGCACCTGCAACTCTTTCGCCAGCGCTTTCAGCGAGCGGGAGATCTCGGCAATTTCCAGCGTACGGTTATCCGACAGCGACGGCACACGCATCAGCTGGAGGTAGTCGATCATAATCAGACCAATGCCGCCATGCTCGCGGGCGATACGCCGCGCACGAGAGCGCACTTCTGTCGGCGTCAGGCCGGAGGAGTCATCGATATAGATATTACGTTTTTCCAGCAGAATGCCCATCGTGCCGGAGATGCGCGCCCAATCCTCATCGTCGAGCTGACCGGTACGGATGCGGGTCTGATCGACGCGCGACAGCGACGCGAGTGAACGCATCATAATCTGTTCGGAGGGCATCTCGAGACTGAAGATAAGCACCGGCTTATCCTGCAACATCGCCGCATTTTCGACGAGGTTCATCGCAAACGTCGTTTTACCCATAGAGGGACGCGCCGCGACAATAATCAGATCCGACGGCTGCAAACCGGCGGTCTTTTTGTTCAGATCGTCATAGCCGGTGTTCACGCCGGTCACGCCGTCATGAGGCTGCTGGAACAGCAGCTCAATACGCGCCACCGTCGCCTCGAGCACATCGGCGATGTTCTTCGGCCCTTCATCTTTATTGGCGCGGCTTTCGGCGATTTTAAACACGCGGGACTCGGCCAGATCGAGCAGATCTTCACTGCTGCGGCCCTGCGGATCGAAACCGGCGTTGGCGATCTCATTCGCTACCGCGATCATCTCGCGCACTACCGCACGTTCACGCACGATATCGGCGTAAGCGCTGATGTTCGCCGCACTTGGCGTGTTTTTGGACAGCTCAGCGAGATAAGCGAAGCCGCCGACAATATCGAGCTGGCCCTGCTGCTCCAGCGATTCGGCGAGGGTAATCAGGTCGATGGGTTTGCCCATCTCCTGCAGGCGGTGCATTTCCGTAAAGATATGGCGATGCTGGCGAGTATAAAAATCCTCGGAGACCACGCGTTCGGCGACGTCATCCCAGCGCTCATTATCCAGCATTAAACCGCCCAACACCGACTGCTCCGCTTCGATCGAATGCGGAGGCACTTTCATCCCCTCAAGCTTGTGGTCGCGGGGCTCAGTCTGTTTGTTGAAGGGTTTATTTCCTGCCATAGTGAATGGAGTTATCCGGGTAATGAATGGGTTGAGAGATTATCACAGATCAGGAGGAAGCATGGCGACAAGAATCGAGTTTCAACAGCACGGCGGCCCTGAAGTCTTAAAGGCTGTGGAGTTTACGCCCGTCGATCCGGCAGAAAATGAGGTGCAGGTCGAAAACAAAGCCATTGGCATTAACTATATCGACACCTACATCCGCAGCGGTCTTTATCCGCCGCCGGGCTTGCCAAGCGGGCTGGGAACCGAAGCCGCCGGCGTGGTCAGTAAAGTGGGTTCTGGCGTCACGGATGTGAAAGTTGGCGACCGCGTGGTCTACGCCCAATCGGGGCTGGGGGCATACAGCTCCGTGCACAATGTGCCTGCCGATAAAGTCGCCGTCCTGCCCAACGCCATCTCCTTTGAACAAGCCGCCGCCTCCTTCCTGAAAGGGCTAACCGTTTTCTATCTGCTGCGCAAAACCTATGAAGTGAAGCCCAATGAGATGTTCCTGTTTCACGCTGCGGCGGGCGGCGTTGGCCTGATCGCCTGCCAGTGGGCAAAAGCGCTCGGCGCGAAACTGATTGGCACCGTTGGCTCGGCGCAAAAAGCGCAGCGCGCTCAGCAGGCAGGCGCCTGGCAGGTGATCAACTACAGCGAAGAGAGCGTGGTTGAGCGAGTGAAAGAACTGACCGGCGGTAAAAAAGTGAGCGTGGTGTACGATTCCGTTGGTAAAGACACCTGGGAAACCTCCCTCGACTGCCTGCGCCGCCGCGGTCTTATGGTCAGCTTCGGCAACTCCTCCGGGCCGGTGACCGGCGTCAATCTGGGCATCCTCAACCAGAAGGGATCGCTCTACGCCACCCGCCCTTCGCTGAACGGTTACATCACCACGCGCGAAGAGTTGCAGGAAGCGAGCAATGAGCTCTTCTCGCTGATCGCCAGTGGCGTAATCAAAGTGGAGGTGGCTGAGGGCCAGAAGTTTGCGCTCGCCGATGCGCAGCGCGCCCATGAAGCGCTGGAGAGCCGGGCGACCCAGGGATCGAGCCTGCTGATTCCGTAAGTGATTGTGCAGAAAGAATTAGGGCTTCCCGCAGGAAGCCCTTTCTTTTTTAGTTCGGCTGTATTGTAGGGTACAGCGCGATGAATTCGTTACGCCGGAATAGTGACAGATTTACGCGCTAAATCCTATTTGCTTCACGAGGCTGCACGGGGAAATGTTTCAAGGTTGTGACGAAGCGCTCACTCCTTTGCTAACCGATCCCACGATTGCGCAATAAATCTGCACGCCTTAGCGTTTCGACGCCACCAGATTGAGGGCGTGTTCAACCACATTGATATCTGCCCCCGCTTTGTGCGCATTTTCACTCAGGTAACGACGCCACTGACGCGCCCCCGGCACACCCTGGAACAGGCCCAGCATATGGCGAGTGATATGGCCGAGATAAGCTCCCTGGCTCAGTTCGCGCTCAATATAGGGGTACATCGCGCGCACCACCGCCACCGGGTCGGCATCCGGCGTATCGACGCCGAAAATCTCTCTGTCCACCGAGGCGAGGATACCGGGGTTCTGGTAGGCTTCGCGCCCGACCATCACGCCATCCATATGCTCGAGATGCGCTTTCGCCTCTTCCAACGATTTGATGCCGCCGTTGATCGACATCATCAGGTGCGGGAAATCGCGTTTTAGCTGATAGACGCGCGGGTAATCGAGCGGCGGAATTTCGCGGTTCTCTTTCGGGCTAAGGCCAGAAAGCCAGGCTTTGCGGGCGTGGATCGTGAAGCTTTCGCACTCGCCTTTACCGGCTACGGTGCCAATAAAGTCGCAGAGGAATTCATAGCTGTCCTGCTCATCAATGCCGATACGGGTTTTCACCGTGACCGGAATAGAGACGACATCGCGCATCGCTTTAATGCAGTCCGCTACCAGCTGCGCTTCACCCATCAGGCAAGCGCCGAAACGGCCATTCTGCACGCGGTCAGAGGGGCAGCCGACGTTAAGGTTGATTTCATCATAGCCGCGCGCTTCAGCAAGCTTCGCACAGTGAGCCAGCTGCGCCGGATCGCTGCCGCCAAGCTGCAACGCCACCGGATGCTCCTCGTCGCTGTACGCCAGGTAATCGCCTTTGCCATGAATAATCGCCCCGGTAGTCACCATCTCGGTATAGAGCAGCGTGTGGCGCGACAGCAGACGCAGGAAGTAGCGGCAGTGCCTGTCCGTCCAGTCGAGCATCGGGGCAACCGAGAATCGGCCGGGCCAGTGAGAAGCCGAATCGGCGGACGTTACGCAGGTTTGAGGGGTGTTTGTCATATCAGGATTACCGTGCATTTTTTGGGCAATTAAAATCAATCTCTCGTTATCGCTCCCACCTCAGGCGCGGGCAAAAAACCGACTCCAGAAATCGCGGGCGGCCATTCTAGCACAGAGAAATGCGTTAAATCCGACGGCATGCAGCCCACATCCGCAAACAGGCTCGCGCCGTCACGCTGGTCAAAAATTAGCCATGGCCTATCATTTTTGTTAGTCAGCGTAGTTCTATTCCAATAAATCGCACTATTCACTTCACCTCTGCGGGTGACAGGAGCTGAAACATGACCACACCTTATGTTCGCCTTGATAAAGATAATGCTGCGGTACTGCTTGTTGATCATCAGGCAGGCTTACTCTCTCTGGTGCGGGATATCGATCCCGACAAATTCAAAAACAACGTGCTGGCATTAGGCGATCTCGCAAAATATTTTAAGCTTCCCACCATTTTGACCACCAGTTTCGAAACCGGGCCAAATGGCCCACTCGTTCCTGAATTAAAGGCGCAATTTCCCGATGCGCCTTACATTGCGCGCCCGGGCAATATCAATGCCTGGGATAACGAAGATTTTGTGAATGCCGTTAAAGCCACAGGCAAAAAGCAGCTGATTATTGCCGGTGTGGTGACGGAAGTGTGCGTCGCTTTTCCTGCTTTATCGGCGCTGGAAGAGGGATTTGAAGTGTTTGTGGTGACCGATGCGTCAGGAACATTCGACGAGATTACGCGTCATTCGGCATGGAATCGCATGTCGCAGGCTGGCGCGCAGTTGATGACCTGGTTTGGTGTCGCCTGTGAATTACATCGCGACTGGCGCAATGATGTTGAAGGGCTGGGGACGCTCTTCGCTAACCATATTCCCGATTACCGCAACCTGATGACCAGCTTTGCCATTCATAACAAGCAGTAACCGCAGTAGAAAACCGGAGGCATAGCGCCTCCGGTTAATCCTTAGAATGTCAGGCTAAGCTGCGCGCCGGCACCCCAGGTTTCGTCTTCGCCCACCAGCCCCATCAGATCGAGATGAACGCGGTTGAACGGCGAGAAGCCAACACCGGCGGTGAAGACATCTTTGTCATCGCCCTTCACATCAGCGCGGTAACCGGCACGCACTGCCAGCCAGTTAAGCGGACGGACTTCTGCCCCGACGCCAACATACTGCGAGTTCTTCTCGCTCTTAAAGCCTTTGGTTTCAGTCAGATCGCCGTCAGCGCTCAGCGTTACCAGCTCGTTATGCCATGCGGCACCGGCTGTGACGATCGGGCTAATCTGGTATGTATCTTTGTAGTTGCGCACTTCGCCCGTTCTGCCGTTACGAATAATGGCATCCTGGGTGTCGATATTACGCGAGATGAGGTTCTGGCCGGTTAAGCCAAGCGTCACGTTTTCATTGAGGTCGGCGGCGAGGCCAACGTCAACGTTGAAGCCGGTGTCATCGCGGCGGTAGCGGCTGCTGTTCCAGTCACTGCTGTCGTAGTCATAAATCGACGCCGTGTAGTTGTAGACCCACACCTTTTGCAGCTTCGGCGTTACGCCAACGGAGAGCGGAATGCCGCCCGCGTCAAACTGATGTGCCAGCGCCACGCCAAAGTCGGTGACAATCGCGCCACGTCCGGAAGCGGTGGAGTTCAGGTTACGGGTGATCTCATCGCTGCCGTTTGGCGAGAGCGCCGCGCCCAGTGCTTCACGCACCGCAACGGCATCGCTGTTCTGAATGCTGCGCAGGTAATCAATATCCTGCTGATCGATATTGGAGCTAACGCGCGCGTGGGCGTAGGCTTTGGTGACGAAAGCCGCAGAGAGCACATCGTTAGGGATGCTGACCGCAATACCGGCTGCCGCTTTAGCCTGCGCAGTTTTACCACGCAGTTTAACCAGCTCGTCACCTAAATCTTTGGCCGCGTTCTGGAACTGATCGACGGTGCCGAAAGGGTTGGTAATAATGTCTATTGCCGTCAGATTATCGACGACATCTTTATATTGATCGACTTTGTCATTGATGTAGTCAATTTCGTCGCGCAGATTATCCTTATCTGAAATTTGTGCCTGTACGCTTGGCAGGATCACGGTGACATCATCTTCCGGCTGACCTTTCGCCAGCAACGCCGGGTTGATTAATGCTCCACTGCCATAATTTGCCGATGCGACGCCCGTTCCACCCATTGCATCGTTACGCGCCTCTGCCCATGTATTGGCTGCTCCCGCCTGATTTGCCATAAAAAAGGAGACACCAATAGCGACCACCGAAAGTTTCGCATTTATTTTCACAGTATGTTCTCGTAGCCAGATGAGTATTTAAGCCTGTTAGTTTGCGCACAAACAGGAATTTATATTGCTGTGAATAACAGTAGAAAAAGGCACTACCTCTTCCGAACGCTCCAGGGCGGTCGGATCATATTTATAGTGATGGCACTCACTATTTATAGAAGAGGAAAATCATTTCGGGAAGGAAAGTTCCGAAAGTGTCTTTAAAGTTGGCGGTCTCGGCGTTTCCGGCAGGACATGGTAAAGTGTGAAGCTTCATCTTTTCACCAACCCGAGAGCGCCAATGGATAAGACCACTTCGCAAGAGATGTTAGTGCAGGCTGAAAAGCTGTGCGCGCAGCGCAACGTGCGCCTGACTCCACAGCGTCTGGAAGTTTTACGTTTGCTGAGCCTGCAAAAGAGCGCCATCAGCGCCTACGATCTGCTCGACCTGCTGCGGGAGAGCGAACCGCAGGCGAAGCCGCCCACGGTTTATCGCGCGCTCGATTTTCTGCTGGAGCAGGGTTTTGTGCATAAGGTGGAGTCCACCAACAGCTATGTGCTGTGCCATCTCTTTGATCAGCCGACGCACACCTCTGCGATGTTTATCTGCGACCGCTGCGGCGCGGTTAAAGAGGAGCAGGCGGAAGGGGTGGAAGATATTATGCATGCGCTGGCGGCGAAGATGGGCTTTGCCCTGCGCCATAATGTGATTGAAGCCCACGGCTTATGCGCGGCCTGCGTCGAGGTCGAGGCCTGCCGTCATCACGACCATTGCCAGCACGATCACAGCCTGCAGGTGAAGAAGAAACCACGTTAGAGATTTTTACTTTTCTTTTGTTGTTTCTGTTTCAGAAGGTAATCCCAAAAGATTTCGCGTTTTAGCAAGGCGGCAAACGTGCGAATCATGGGGAGCATACGAAAGTATGTGACTCATGTGAGCGAGTGCGGCCAACGCAGATAAGACGTGAAATATGAAGGGATTGGAGATTAGGGAGGTACATCCTTGTACCTACGGGCAGGGTAGCCTGTGAGGGTTAATACACTTGAGGGGGAAGTGTTGGCTACCAGCGGTATTCGTTACGTGATTCCCAATCTGTAACTTCCTTCTCCGCTTCGTCTTTCGCGTAACCGTAACGCTCCTGGATTTTACCTACCAGCTGGTCACGTTTACCTTCGATGACGGTCATATCGTCATCGGTCAATTTGCCCCATTTCTCTTTAACAGTACCTTTAAACTGTTTCCAGTTACCGCCGACTTCGTCTTTGTTCATAATTGACTCCTTATCGTTCGGTTAAAATGACGTTCTTGCGTGCTGAACGTATTAATTATTGTAGATAAGGATTCGGCGTTCGGTTTTTTATTCGGAATCTTTAACCATACACGCCAGACGAAGCCGCAGATCCTCATGCATTGTCGGCATTGGCAAACCAGCTGCCGTTGCGCCAGTGATGACGCCAGATCAGCGCCAGCGTGATACCACGCAGCGCCAGGAAAACCGCCAGAGAGAGCCATAAACCGTGGTTGCCAAACCACGGCACCGTCAGCAGGGTCAGGCCAAAACCGGCAGCGGCAACCGCCATACTGTTACGCATTTCAGCCGCGCGCGTCGCACCCACAAACATGCCGTCGAGCAAATAGCACCACACCCCCACCAGCGGCAATACCACCTGCCAGATAAGATAGTGTCCGGCAACCGCCTGCAGTTCAGGAATGGAGGTCAGCAGCGCAATAAGCGTGCTTCCTGCCAGCGCGTAGACAAGGGCAAAGGCGAGGGCCACAAACCCTGCCTGCCGGCAGGCCGCGCGCCAGACGTGCAGCAACTGGCTACCATCGCGCGCGCCGTAAGCCTGACCGGAGTGGGCTTCGACGGCATAGGCAAAGCCGTCAAGCGCATAGGCGGTAAAGGTGAGGAACATCATCAGCACCGCGTTGGCGGCGACCGTTTCGCTGCCGAGACGAGCACCCAGCACGGTGATGGAGCCAAAGCAGAGTTGCAGCAGCAGCGAGCGCAGCATGATATCGCGATTGAGCGCCAGCAAACGGCGAACGCCGCCGCGCCAGGCGGATTTCAGCATCGAAAGAGAGATAGCCTGCCGGCGTAAAACCTGCCGCACCATCAGCAAGCCGATAAAGAAGGTGACATATTCCGCGATAACCGTCGCGAGCGCAGCGCCCTGCACATTCATATGCAGGCCCATCACCAGCCAGAGGTCGAGAACGATATTGAAGAGATTGCCGACCACCAGCAGTATCACCGGTGCGCGGGCATACTGCACGCCGAGCAGCCAGCCAAGCAGCACCATATTGCCCAGCGAGGCGGGTGCGCTCAGCCAGCGAATGGCAAGGAAGCGCCGCGCCTGCTCCAGCACTGCCTCGCTGCCGCCGGTAATATGCAGCGCCAGGTCGATAAGCGGCGTACGCAGCAGCGCAATGACGATACCTGCGCCGAGCGCCAGCAGCAGAGGCTGGACAAGCGCACGTGAGAGTGCAGAGGGATTTTTTGCACCAAATGCCTGGGCGGTCAGCCCGGTGGTGCTCATACGCAGAAACAGCAGCAGCATAAAGAGGAAGCTGGTTGCCGTTGCGCCAATCGCCACGCCGCCAAGGTAGACGGGGCTATCCAGATGACCAATCACTGCCGTATCAACTAAGCCCAGCAGCGGAACGGTGATATTCGATAAAATCATCGGCAGCGCAAGCCGCCACAAAGCTTTGTCGGATGCGGTTAACAGCGGCATAGCGTAAGCGTCGTTAAAGAGAGGAAGCGTGGCGCTGCGGCGCTAAACGGGCGCCACAGCAGAGAAAAGAGACGTTACAGCCATTCACCGTTACGGATCACGCCAACTGCCAGCCCTTCAATGGTGAAGTTCTGTTTACGCAGATCAACAACAATCGGGGAGAAGTCGCTGTTTTCCGCCAGCAGTTCAACGGTGTTGCCATGTTTTTTCAGGCGCTTCACCGTCACTTCATCTTCGATACGGGCGACGATCACCTGGCCGTTACGCGCATCCTGGGTTTTATGCACCGCCAGCAGATCGCCGTCCATAATACCGATATCTTTCATCGACATCCCGCTAACGCGCAGCAGGAAGTCCGCATGCGGTTTAAAGAGATTCGGATCGACCTGATAGTGGCTTTCGATATGCTGTTGCGCCAGCAGCGGCTCACCCGCAGCGACGCGACCAATCAGCGGCAGACCAATATCGTTCTCTTCTTCCAGCAGCAGGCGGAGACCGCGCGATGCACCAGATACGATTTCGATCACCCCTTTGCGCGCCAGCGCTTTAAGGTGTTCTTCGGCTGCATTTGGGGAACGGAACCCCAATTGCTGTGCGATTTCCGCACGCGTCGGTGGCATACCGGTTTGGGTGATGCGATCGCGAATCAGATCGAACACCTCTTGCTGCCTGGCCGTTAATGCTTTCATCCCGCCCCCTGGGTGTATATACAGTTATGCTGTGAGTATATACAGTCAACGGCGATTTTGAAACCACATTTAAGCAAAAATCCAGAGTGTTATAGAATTATGGAAACGCTATCGAAAATGTGACCAAAGAAGCGAGACCCAGGTAAAGACCGCCAGTAAGATTGTCATCAGCACCGCCGCCGATCCCATATCTTTTGCCCGGCCGGAAAGCTCATGGAATTCAGACCCGATACGGTCTACAACCGCTTCGATAGCGCTGTTGAGGATTTCGACAATCATCACCAGCGTGACCGAGCCAATAAGCAGGACGCGCGTGATGACATCAATATCCAAAAATGCAGCGATAATAATAGCCAGAACAACGGCTACGCCCTCCTGGCGAAATGCAGCTTCATTAATCCAGGCTGCGCGTACGCCTTTCCACGAATATCCTGCGGCTTTAATGATCCGGGTAAAACCGGTGGTATTATTGGCCATGAAAAGAACCTTTTTAACTATTAAGCGTCAATGAGTAGTGGTACACGCAGCGGTACCACAGAAATTATGCGTGCTTTCTGATATTCTTGCGGCGCAATGGCACTATTAATAACCAGAGGCTTTACACCCTTTATGTCCGGCTGGCCACGAATTTACTACAAATTACTGAACTTACCATTAAGCGTGCTGGTAAAAAGTAAATCGATCCCCGCAGAACCTGCACAGGAACTGGGGCTCGACACATCACGTCCTATTATGTACGTGCTGCCTTACAACTCAAAGGCTGACTTAATGACCTTGCGCGAGCAGTGCCTGGCGCATGAATTACCCGATCCCCTCGAACCGCTGGAGATCGATGGCGCGCTGCTGCCACGCTACGTGTTTATTCACGGCGGCCCGCGCGTATTCACCTATTACACGCCGAAAGAAGAGTCGATCAAACTGTTCCACGACTATCTGGATTTACACCGCAGCCATCCCGATCTGGATGTGCAGATGGTGCCGGTATCGGTGATGTTTGGCCGCTCGCCGGGGCGTGAAAAGGGTGAAATCAACCCGCCGTTGCGCATGCTCAACGGTGTGCAGAAATTCTTCGCTGTTTCGTGGCTTGGCCGCGACAGCTTTGTGCGCTTCTCCCCGCCTGTTTCGCTGCGCCGCATGGCGACCGAACATGGTACGGATAAGATCATCGCACAGAAACTGGCGCGTGTTGCGCGTATGCACTTCGCCCGTCAGCGTCTGGCCGCCGTTGGCCCACGCCTGCCAGCGCGTCAGGATCTCTTCAATAAGCTGCTGTCGTCGAAAGCGATTGCCCGTGCGGTGGAAGATGAAGCGCGCAGCAAAAAGATCTCCCACGATAAGGCGCAGCAGAACGCGATCGCGCTGATGGAAGAGATTGCCGCTAACTTCTCTTACGAGATGATTCGCCTGACCGACCGTATCCTCGGCTTTACGTGGAACCGGCTCTATCAGGGGATCAACGTGCACAACGCCGAGCGCGTACGCCAGCTGGCGCACGAGGGCCATGAAATTGTCTATGTGCCCTGCCACCGCAGCCACATGGACTACCTGCTGCTCTCCTACGTGCTTTACCACCAGGGCCTGGTGCCGCCGCACATTGCGGCCGGGATCAACCTCAACTTCTGGCCCGCCGGTCCGATTTTCCGCCGCCTTGGCGCCTTCTTTATTCGCCGTACCTTTAAAGGCAACAAGCTCTACTCGACGGTGTTCCGTGAATACCTGGGTGAGCTGTTTAGCCGCGGTTATTCGGTGGAGTATTTCGTTGAGGGCGGTCGCTCGCGCACCGGGCGTCTGCTCGATCCGAAAACCGGTACCCTGTCGATGACTATCCAGGCGATGCTGCGCGGCGGCACGCGCCCAATCACGCTGGTACCGATCTATATCGGCTACGAGCATGTGATGGAGGTCGGCACCTACGCCAAAGAGTTGCGCGGCGCGACGAAAGAGAAAGAGAGCCTGCTGCAGATGGTGCGCGGCCTCAGCAAGCTGCGTAACCTCGGTCAGGGCTATGTGAACTTCGGCGAGCCAATCCCGCTGATGAACTATCTGAACCACCATGTACCGGAGTGGCGCGAATCAATCGATCCGATTGAAGCGATCCGTCCGGCATGGCTGACGCCGACGGTTAATAGCATCGCCGCCGATCTGATGGTTCGCATCAACAATGCCGGTGCGGCAAACGCCATGAACCTCTGCTGTACGGCGCTGCTGGCTTCGCGCCAGCGCTCATTGACGCGCGAGCAGCTCACCGAGCAGCTTGACTGCTACCTCGAGCTGATGCGCAATGTGCCCTACTCCCCGGACTCTACCGCACCGTCCGCCAGCGCCGCTGAGCTTATCGCTCACGCGCTGCAGATGAACAAGTTTGAGGTCGAGAAGGACACCATCGGCGATATCATCATCCTGCCGCGCGAGCAGGCGGTGCTGATGACCTATTACCGCAACAACATTGCTCACATGCTGATGTTGCCGTCGCTGATCGCGGCGATTGTCACCCAGCATCGCGCCATCTCACGCGGTGAAATTCTGCGTCATGTGGAACTGCTCTACCCGATGCTGAAGGCCGAGCTGTTCCTGCGCTGGGAAAATGCAGAGCTGGCGGAGGTGCTGGATAAGCTGATTCAGGAGCTGGTGCGCCAGGGGCTGATTACCCTGAAAGAGGATCTGCTGAGCATCAATCCGGCACACTCACGCACTCTGCAGCTGCTGGCCGCAGGCGCGCGCGAGACGCTGCAGCGTTATGCCATCACTTTCTGGCTGCTGAGCGCCAACCCGGCGATGAACCGCAGTACGCTGGAGAAAGAGAGCCGTACGCTGGCGCAGCGTCTGTCGGTGCTGCACGGCATCAACGCACCGGAGTTCTTCGATAAAGCGGTCTTCAGCACGCTGGTGCTGACGCTGCGCGACGAGGGTTATATCAGTGATACCGGCGACGCCGATCCGGCGCGCACGCTTGGCGTTTACCAGATGCTGGCGGAGCTGATGACATCGGATGTGCGTTTAACGATCGAGAGCGCGACGCAAGCGGAGTGACGAAAGTGCCGGATGGCGCGCAAACGCTTATCCGGCCTGGGCGGTTTCAGGGGCACCGAACCCGTAGGCCGGATAAGGCGCAGCCGCCATCCGGCAACTCAGCGCCCGAGCCCGTCAACCCAGCGCACGAGCGCACAACCCCGACAAACCCGCGCTATACGTGCAGATAGCTCACCGCCAGCCCCAGAAACAGCACCAGACCAACGTAGTTATTGTTCAGAAAGGCTTTAAAACAGGCATCGCGCTCGCGGCCTGCAATCAGCACCTGCTGATAAACAAACAGCGCCCCGGCAACCAGCACGGTGGCGTAATAGATCCACCCCAGCCCGTTCAGCCAGCCGACTGCCGCCATCATCGCCATTACCAGCACCTGCAAAATGCCGATAATCAGCTTGTCGTGACGCCCAAAGAGGATCGCCGTCGACTTGATGCCAATCTTCACATCATCGTCACGATCGACCATCGCATATTCGGTGTCATAGGCTACCGCCCACAGGATGTTGGCGAAGAACATAATCCAGCAGCTCAGCGGTACGGACTCGCTCACAGCGGCAAACGCCATCGGTATCGACCAGCCAAACGCCGCCCCCAGCACCACCTGCGGCAGATGCGTATAGCGCTTCATGAACGGGTAGATCCAGGCCAGGCCCAGCGCAGCGACCGAGAGCAGGATCGTCATCAGATTGAGAGTAAGCACCAGCGCAAAAGCCAGCAGCACAAGGATGATAAACAGCCCGCGCGCCTCATTTTCCGTCACCGCACCGCTCGGCAAAGGACGATTCGCAGTACGCTTGACGTGCCCATCAAATTTACGATCGGCGTAATCATTCACCACACAGCCGGCCGCGCGCATCAGCCAGACGCCGGCGACAAACACTAACAAAATCCACAGCGGCGGTACGCCAGGTGTTGCCACCCACAGCGCCCACAGCGTCGGCCACAGCAGTAACAGCGCACCAATCGGTTTGTCCGTACGCATCAGCCGATGAAAGGCCAACAGTTTAGTTGGCGTGAGACTCCACTCCATTTTCAGTTCCTCTTAGTACAGCGGTGACGCGGGCAGAAACAGTTCGGTCAACATCAGCGGTTTACCGCCGAGACGCAGGCGGGAACGCCGCCCCCATAACTGCTCGTGGCGTCCAATATCAATAAAGTCACGCGTAAGTGTAGAAGAGGTGAAAAGATATCGCCCCAGCGGCGTACTCCCCAGCTTCTGCAGCGCCAGTTCCGGGCCGCTCAGTGTTGACTCGGGCACCACGGTGCGACCAGCAAGCCAGGGCTCTCCGTCGGCGCAGAGCAGAATTTCCCGCAGCCAGTAATGGGCTTCATCGGGCAGATGATCGCGCTCTTCGGCGATCTCATCAGGCGTGACAAACCCCTCGCGGATCAGCGTAACCGTGACCTTTTTGCCCTGTTGTTCAAAACGTTTGGTCATGGAATCTTCCAGCAACAGCCACTCGAGCAGTTGCGGTTCCAGCACGGGGATTGCGTCCAGGTAGCGCAGCGCACGCAATTGCGTAAGCGCAGGATGTGACATGCCATACTCTCCGGTACATAACGTCGCAGTAGTGTATCGCAGAACCGATTAGTGAGTGGCGGGAAAGTTTATTCGCTTTTCATCCGTGCAACAGTTGCGCAACAGCGCACCCGCACGGCGGAAAAAAAGGTGCGTCTGGCGACGCACCAGTTACTACAAATATCAACAACGTGGGGAGAGATTACCCCTTGCCTTTTACACTGCTGATAAAAGTGGCACGGGCAGTTTTCGACCCGAGACGCTCTGCTTCATTCAATAATTTCAGGGCCTTATCGATATCACCCTTCTCAGCCGCCTGTTTGATCGCCCGGTTAAAGTAGCTCTCGGTATCATTGAGCATCGGCTCGCTTTTCGCGGCAGGTGCCGGAGCAGGAGCCGCCACCGGCGCAGGTGCGGGTGCAGGCTGCGTGTTATAAGCAGGTGCGGCGGTGTTGCCGACCGTCACCGCACTCGGCGCTGAGGAGCCAAATAGCGGGCCAACCAGGATGCTTGAGCTGCTGCTGTTTTTCACTTTCAGCTTAACCACGCCTTCGGTGATATGGCGGGCAATGGGGTCGGGAATCGAAGGAACCGCGTTGCCCACACCTTTGGCATAGGCTTTAGCAGGATCGAGCAGCGTTGTGGTTTTTTGCAGATCGCTCTGCGTAGTAAAGACAAGAATATAGAGTTTCTGCTGGCCCAAAGCGGGCGTCAGCCGCATTACCCCTTCCAGCCGATCGGCGCTCATCACGCCCGGCTCCTGATAGGTAAAGTAGCTGCCGGGAAAGTAAGCCGCAGGTGCCATATTTTGATCGAAAACCAGCACATTTGGCGCGAAAACACCGCTCTCTTTATTAACTTCGCTGGTAAGTGTCAGGGTTAGCTCACCGATGTTTGCCGGTACGCTAAAGGCGGCGACCGGCCCGGTAATACCGGCAATATTAAGATGCTGGCCGCCAGTAGAGAGCTGTACCGACTGGGTATTACTGGTATCGACAGGCGTCCAGTTAAGCTGCTGTAAAGCTGAGGTCGGGATCGCGGGCGCAGCGGCGGTATTTTGCGGCACGATATTGACATCAGCCAGCGTGATACCCGGTACGCTCGCCAGTAAACCGACGGAGAGGGACAGGGCGATGAGACTTTTTTTCATTTTCATTGTTATCACCTTCAGGATGCAGAACAGCGGTGGCCAGGCAATAGCGAGCTGTTTGTAAGGATCAGAGGGGCTTGCGCCCCTCTTTTGGTCATCAGACTGCTATAAGGCTTACCACCAGATTTCCATCTGAGCGCCGAAGGACCACTCGTCGTTGTCACCGCGACCGAAGGACTGACCGCCGGTTCCATTACGGGTTGCCAGCGAGTAATCGACGTTGTTGCCAGGATTACCGTTGTAGTTGTAGCCCCATTTCTCATCCCATTTCGCGTAGGTTGCGAAGACGCGGATTGCCGGACGGGACCAGATGCTGTCGCCAGCTTGCCACTGTTGCGCGAGAGTGATTTTGTACTGGTTGTTGGTGTCGTTAGTACGCTGGGATTTCACATTGTCATAGCCAACTTCCAGCAGGGTGCTCATGATCGGCGTCCACTTGTACATTGGGCGCACACCCACGGTCCACCATTTGGTGCCGTTGTTGTTATCCCAGTCGATATCCTGGTACATACCGACATACATCAGGTCCCAGCTATCGCCAAGAGAGATGGCACCGTGGTCGAGAATACGCAGCAGCGAGCCGTTGTTGTTGGTGCTGTAGGCGTTATTCGGGAAGGTGCTGTTGGTATCAATACCGACACCGCTGCCCTGAGAAAGCCCTTTGCCCTGCGAGGTCAGAGCATCAGTCCCGTACTGAACCACAAATTTGTTATAGCCTTTCAGCATGCTCTGAACATGCTCAGCGGTGAACATCCAGCCATCTTTGGTCGCCGTGGCACCATTCAGGTATTCACCGTCACGCGTGTTTGCACGACCATAGTCCACACCCAGTTCCAGCGTGCCGCCCGGGTTGACTTCCATCTGACCTAAACGCACATCGAAGACATCGTTGGCGGTTTTTCTGTTGTAATCGTAAATATTGTTGCTGGAGAAGGTGGAAGAACCACCCGCTTCCGTTGAGCGAGTCACGGCGAGAGAGAGTTTACCGAAGCCAAGATCAACGTTTTCCAGACCCGCGCCCGGACCAGAGATATCCCAGTAGTAGAAGTCGATCATGTGTACATCATGACGCTGGTAGAAGCGTTTACCTGCCCAGATGGTGGAACCCGGCAGCGCGTCAATCAGGTTTTTACCCTGCACGTTCGCTTCACGGAAGGCAGGATCGGTCGCTTCCCAGTCATTCTGCTGGGCGACGGAATAGGCTACGTTAGTGTCGAAGTAGAAGCTTTTATCGCCCTCTTTCCACACTTCCTGACCGAGTTTTAATTCTGCATAGGTTTCACATTCGTTGCCGAGACGGTACTTGGAGCCCGCACCGGTGGCCTGGAAGCACTGCTGCTCGCCGCCGCTGCCGGTCCAGCCAATGCCGGAACGTGCATAACCTTTAAAATCAACAGCGCCCGCCTGAGCAGACAAAATGCCTGCCGTAATGGCGATTGCCAGAGGAACTTTGCGCAGAGTAATCATCGTTCTATCTCCTGAGAGCTTGCTTTTCTTTTTTTACACGCCCCCGTCCGGCTAACGCTTTGTTGGCTGCCGTATTCACCCGTTCGCCTACCTTTGTAGGCTCACAAGTGCATACCGTTGCCGCCTCGACATCATGCGAATGGCTTTGTGTAATCTCTTTGTGGGGTAGCTTAAACGCCAGGTTCTTTATGCAACCGGCGGCAGGCGGTGCCATCTTCACGGAACAGATGGCAACGCTCCGGCGGTAAGCCGATGGCGAATGTGGCACCCTCTTCTACCAGCACCACGTCGTTCTGGCGGTAAACCAGGTTCTGACGTATTGCGGGGATCTGGATATGAATCTGTGTTTCGTGACCAAGCTGTTCGACGACCTGAACAGTGCCGGAGAGCGTGACATCGGCAATATCGCTGGGCAGCAGATGCTCCGGGCGAATGCCGAGCGACATATTGGCGCCGACCTGCACGTTGGCGCTGTCGACCGGCAGCCATACCTGCTGGCGGTTGGGCAGTTCAACCTGCACCTGCTCAATCGCCGTGGCGGTCACTTTTACCGGCAGGAAATTCATCTTCGGCGAACCGATAAAGCCGGCGACAAAGCGGTCCGCCGGGTAGTGATAAAGCTCGAGCGGCTTGCCGACCTGCGCCACGCGCCCGGCGTCCAGCACCACGATTTTGTCCGCCAGCGTCATCGCTTCGACCTGATCGTGGGTGACATAAATCATCGTGCGGCGCAGGCGCTTGTGCAGACGGGAGATCTCAATACGCATCTGCACGCGCAGCGCGGCATCAAGGTTGGAGAGGGGTTCATCGAGCAGAAAAACGCGCGGCTCGGCCACCAGCGTACGGCCAATTGCCACACGCTGACGCTGACCACCGGAGAGCGCCTTCGGCTTACGCTCCAACAGGTGCCCCAGTTGCAGCACTTCGGAGACCTGGGTGACGCGCGATTTGATTAAATCTTTCTTCGCGCCCGCGAGCGTGAGGCCGAATGACATATTGTCTGCCACCGACAGATGCGGGTAGAGCGCATAGGACTGGAACACCATGCCGATACCGCGCTCAGCGGGCGGCACGTCGTTCATGCGGGTATCGCCAATCAGCAGATCCCCGCTGGTAATCGTCTCCAGCCCGGCAATCATGCGCAGCAGCGTTGACTTACCGCAGCCTGACGGGCCGACAAACACGACGAACTCACCTTCGTGAATGTCCAGACTGATATCTCTCGATACCACCACATCGCCCCAGGCTTTCGTGACATTTCGCAGCTGTACGCTCGCCATCCCCATCTCCCTTCGTTACAACCTGATACCAACGGATACATTCAAAGTGGCCTGACTATGGCGTAAGGATTTTTCCGGCGAATCCTCCACCCCCTGCGTTTTTTATGGGGGAGGAGATGGGAGGATGAGACGCGCTGCTCTGCCCCCCCGGCGAGCGGGCGGCGGGTAAATTCGTGACCGGCTTTGCAAAAAACGGCGCATTTTTATGTGCGCTGCGACACATAACGAAAATCTCTGTAACAGAGATCACACAAATCACCCCAGGGGCGTAGGGGTGGGGATGATGAGAAGCGCTTGCCAAAAAAGGAGACTACTCCCGTCAAACCACCTTATGCGTATTTATGAGCACATCATCTAAAGGACGGGATATATGAAAATCAAAACAGGCGCACGCATCCTCGCATTGTCCGCAGTGGCAACGATGATGTTCTCCGCCTCTGCCCTTGCCAAAATCGAAGAAGGTAAGCTGGTTATCTGGATTAACGGCGACAAAGGCTATAACGGCCTGGCCGAAGTGGGTAAAAAATTCGAGAAAGATACCGGCATCAAAGTGACCGTTGAGCATCCGGACAAGCTGGAAGAGAAGTTCCCGCAGGTTGCGGCAACCGGCGACGGCCCGGATATCATCTTCTGGGCACATGACCGTTTCGGTGGCTACGCACAATCTGGTCTGCTGGCAGAAGTGACGCCGGACAAAGCCTTCCAGGAGAAGCTGGTTCCCTTCACCTGGGACGCGGTGCGCTACAACGGCAAGCTGATCGCCTACCCGGTTTCTGTTGAATCCCTGTCGCTGATTTATAACAAAGACTTAGTGCCGAACCCGCCGAAAACCTGGGAAGAGATCCCGGCGCTGGATAAAGCGCTGAAGGCGAAAGGCAAGAGCGCGCTGATGTTCAACCTGCAAGAGCCCTACTTCACCTGGCCGCTGATTGCCGCCGATGGGGGTTACGCCTTTAAGTATGAAAACGGCAAATATGATGTGAAAGATGTCGGCGTGGATAACGCGGGCGCGAAAGCTGGTCTCAGCTTCCTGGTGAAACTGATCAAAGACAAGCACATGAATGCCGACACCGATTACTCCATTGCCGAAGCCGCGTTTAACAAAGGCGAAACGGCGATGACCATCAACGGGCCGTGGGCGTGGACCAATATCGACAAGAGCAAGATCAACTACGGCGTCGCGCAGCTGCCGACCTTCAACGGTAAACCGTCGAAAACCTTCGTTGGCGTGCTGAGCGCAGGCATCAACGCCGCCAGCCCGAACAAAGAGCTGGCGAAAGAGTTCCTTGAAAACTACCTGCTGACCGATGAAGGCCTGGCGGAAGTGAACAAAGACAAACCGCTGGGCGCGGTGGCACTGAAATCCTATCAGGATCAGTTAGCGAAAGATCCGCGCATCGCTGCCACCATGGCGAACGCCAAAACTGGCGAAATCATGCCAAATATCCCGCAAATGTCCGCCTTCTGGTATGCCACCCGTACTGCGGTGATCAATGCTGTGACCGGTCGCCAGACCGTGGATGCAGCGCTGAAAGATGCGCAGGGCCGTATCACCAAGTAAGAACGTAACGGCCCTGTTCCTCCCGGAGCAGGGCTAACTGGACAGGCTGTATACACGCCAGATTTCACGCTGCCTCGCTCACAACGAAGCGGCGTGAAGAGGGGCGTGTAGAGAGGACACTCCCATGGATGTTGTAAGAAAACGCCACTGGTGGCAAAGCTCGCAGGTTGCATGGGCCGCCATCGCCGTGATCGGGCTACTGGTGGCTTACCTTGTCGTCATGATGTATGCCCAGGGGGAATACCTTTTTGCCATCACCACGCTCGTGCTGAGTTCGGCGGGCCTCTACATTTTTGCCAATCGTAAAGCCTACGCCTGGCGCTATGTCTACCCGGGTCTCGCGGGGATGGGGCTGTTCGTCCTCTTCCCGCTGATTTGCACCATCGCCATCGCCTTTACCAACTACAGCAGCACTAACCAGCTCACCCAGGAGCGCGCGCAGCAGGTGCTGCTCGACCGCTCATATCAGGCGGGCAAAGCCTATAACTTCGGCCTCTATCCGGACGGGGATAAGTGGCAATTAGCGCTGACGGATGGCGAGAGCGGCAAACACTATCTCTCCGACGCCTTTAAACCCGGCGGCGAACAGCAGCTGAAGGTTAAAGAGGTCGATGCGCTGCCTGCGGGCGAACGCGCAAACCTGCGTGTGATTACGCAAAACCGCCAGGGGCTGAACCAGCTCACCGCGGTACTGCCGGATGAGAGCAAAGTGGCGATGAGCTCGCTGCGCCAGTTCTCCGGCACCCGCCCGCTCTATCAGGTTGAGCAGGACGGCACGCTGCTCAATAACCAGAGCGGCATCAAGTATCGCCCGAATAACCAGACCGGCTTCTATCAGGCGCTTAACGCTGACGGCAGCTGGGGCAGTGAGAAACTGAGCCCCGGTTATACCGTCACTATCGGCTGGGATAACTTCACCCGCGTCTTTACCGATGAAGGTATTCAGAAACCGTTTATCGAGATTTTTATCTGGACGGTGATCTTCTCCATCCTCACCGTGGTACTGACGGTAGCGGTCGGCATGGTGCTGGCCTGCGTCGTGCAGTGGGAGTCGTTAAAGGGTAAAGCTGTCTACCGGCTGCTGCTGATCCTGCCTTACGCCGTGCCGTCGTTTATCTCGATCCTCATCTTTAAAGGGCTGTTCAACCAGAGCTTTGGTGAGATCAACATGATGCTGAGCGCGCTGTTCGGCATTAAACCGGCATGGTTTAGCGATCCGAATACCGCCCGCGCGATGGTGGTGATCGTTAACACCTGGCTCGGCTACCCCTACATGATGATCCTCTGCATGGGCCTGCTGAAAGCGATCCCGGAAGATCTCTATGAAGCCTCGGCAATGGATGGCGCCGGGCCGTTACAGAACTTTTTCCGCATCACCTTCCCGCTGCTGATAAAGCCCCTGACGCCGCTGATGATCGCCAGCTTTGCCTTTAACTTTAACAACTTCGTACTGATCCAGCTGCTGACAAACGGCGGGCCGGATCGCATCGGCACCACCACACCGGCGGGCTATACCGACCTGCTGGTGAGCTACACCTACCGCATCGCCTTTGAAGGCGGCGGCGGCCAGGACTTCGGTCTTGCGGCGGCTATCGCCACGCTGATCTTCCTGCTGGTGGGCGCGCTGGCCATCGTCAATCTGAAAGCCACGCGCATGAAATTCGATTAAGGAGGAGGAAAACTATGGCTATGGTGCAGGCGAAATCGCAAAAGCTGCGGCTCTTTTTCACCCATGCGTTACTGCTGCTGTTTATCGCCGCGATTATGTTCCCGCTGCTGATGGTGATCGCCATTTCACTGCGTGAAGGCAACTTCGCCACCGGCAGCCTGATCCCGGAGCGCATCTCCTGGGAGCACTGGCGGCTGGCACTGGGCTTTAGCGTTGAGCATGCCGATGGGCGCGTGACGCCGCCGCCCTTCCCGGTGCTGTTATGGCTGTGGAACTCGGTGAAGATCGCCGTGATTACCGCTATCGGCATTGTCGCGCTCTCTACCACCTGCGCCTACGCCTTTGCCCGTATGCGTTTTCGCGGTAAAGCGACGCTGCTGAAAGGGATGCTAATTTTCCAGATGTTCCCGGCGGTGCTGTCGCTGGTGGCGCTCTATGCCCTGTTTGATCGTTTAGGCCAGTACATTCCGTTTATCGGGCTGAATACGCACGGTGGGGTGATCTTCGCCTATCTCGGTGGGATCGCACTGCATGTCTGGACGATCAAGGGGTATTTCGAAACGATCGACAGCTCGCTGGAAGAGGCCGCCTCGCTGGATGGCGCGACCCCATGGCAGGCGTTCCGCCTGGTGCTGCTGCCGCTGTCGGTGCCAATTCTGGCGGTGGTGTTTATTCTGTCGTTTATTGCGGCCATTACCGAAGTGCCGGTCGCCTCGCTGCTGCTGCGCGATGTCGATAGCTACACGCTGGCGGTGGGGATGCAGCAGTATCTCAACCCGCAGAACTACTTATGGGGCGATTTCGCCGCCGCGGCGGTGCTCTCCGCCATCCCGATTACCCTGGTGTTCCTGCTGGCGCAGCGCTGGCTGGTCAATGGCCTGACGGCCGGCGGGGTGAAAGGCTAAATTTCATCGTTGTCATACCCTTGTTGTTATTGCCACTGCACCCTCAATTTCGGCGGCCTGAACAGGCCGCCTTTTTTATTCGCGGCGCAGGCGCTGGGAGTTACAGATCCACAGCGTGATCACCAGCAGCAGGATCGCCGCCGAGTAGATCAGCACATCCATCGGCGATTGATGATCGATGATGATCAGCCGCACAATCGCCGTAATGCCGATATAGACAAAGTAGCGCAGCGGGAAGTGAAGCCCGGACTGAAAATACTTCACAATCAAGGCGATAAATTCGAAGTAGAGGAAATAGACCACCAGCCCTTCGACCAGCTCATATTTGCTGGTTTGTACCGGCGCGAAGAGCGCAATGGCCAGATGCAGCGTCTCTTTGCCCAAAAAAACAATCAGGATAATACCCAGCGCCAGCAGACCCAGGCTGAGTATGCCCTGCAAAATAGTTGAAACAAACGCCACCCGTGGGTGATTAAGCGACGACATAACAGCACCTCATTATTGTTAGAAGATCCTCTGTATATCGCGTAAATGTGATCTTGATCTACTTTTTTTACTTAGATTATGTGACAGCCCGTGATGAGATGTATCGCTGAGCCAGCGAAGCGGGAGAGTAATAAGCGATGATGACGATACGTAAAGCGAGCGTGGAAGATGCCGCGCTGTTGAGCGAGATGGGCTATGCCAGTTACACCCACCATTTCGCGCACTTATGGCAGGAGAAGAGTGAACTGGAGGCGTTTCTGCACCAGGAGTACGCTCTGCCATCGCTGCAACAGAGCCTGCAAAGCGAAGCGGGAAACTGGTTTATCCTCTGCGATGCCGATCCGGTGGGTTTTGCTAAAGTCACGTGGCATTGCGCCAGTGACGATGAAAGCCCGGCAGGCACGCTGTTGCATAAGCTCTATCTCTTGCCTGGCAAAACGGGAAAAGGCTACGGCGAGCATCTCATTAATGAGATAGCGCGTGAGGCACAAGGCCGTGGCGAGACCTTTTTCTGGCTGGAAGTGCTGGATGCCAACCCGCATGCGCAGCGTTTCTATCAGCGCCAGGGGTTCGCGTTTATTAAGAGCGCCCTCTTCACCACACCTTCGCAACAAAGCACGCTGCATATTTTCGGCAAAGCGCTTTAAGGAGCCATCATGCACACCGCCTCTCTTCGCCACGCCGCCGTTCGCAACGTGACCTGCGGTGAAAATGTGGTGATTTATGAGCCCGCCAATCTGTATGATTGCACGCTGGCGGATGAGGTTTTTGTCGGCCCATTTGTAGAAATCCAGGGTAATACGCAGATAGGCAAAGCCACGAAGATCCAGTCCCACACCTTTATTTGTGAGTACGTCACCATTGGCGAAGGCTGCTTTATTGGTCATGGCGTGATGTTTGCCAACGATCTGTTCCGCGACGGCAAACCCGATCCAAATCGCGAAAACTGGGGGCGGATTACGATTGGCAATGGGGTATCTATTGGCAGCGGTGCGACGATTCTGGCGGTCTCGATTTGCGATGGCTGCGTAATTGGCGCGGGCAGCGTGGTGACAAAGTCGACTACGGTGAAAGGCGTTTATGCGGGCAACCCGGCGCGACTGCTGCGCCGGTTGTAGAACAGCGCCCTTCTCAGCGCGAGAAGGGCGTTTGCTTACTGGAAGTTAACCGATTTATCGCTGGTCAGGCTGTAGAGATCGAACTTACGGCCCAGTTTCTGGCCGCCGTCACGCGTCAGCGGTGTCCAGCCGATGGCGGCACGGCTGCGGGTCGGGCTGGCGCTGAACAGATCCAGCGGTACAGAGACATACACCCCTTTGGTGAAATCCCCTTCGCCGTACTGCGCGGCGGAAACGTTGGTTTTCGTCGCATACGCCCCGACCACGATGCCGCTGTCGAAGTGTTTCGACACTTCCAGCGTCACCCCTTTATCGCCCGCCAGATACTGCCCGGCGCTCGCTTTAACCAGTACATTATCGGCAAACCACGGCGTCCAGTAGGCGGTGAAGTGCCCGGTTTTCACACTGTAATCGGTGAACTTCATCATGTCCTGGGCGCTGCGCCAGTCACGCTGCTTCACGTAGTTCGCGTCAATCCCGAAGGCGAGCGGCCCGTCGACCGGACGCCACAGCACCTCTGCACCCGCGCCGCCGTACATGGTCTCCAGATAACCGCCATAGACCTGGCCATAGAAGTTATTGCCGAGGTACTGGAGGTAGTTGGCCTGCAGGTTATTCACATAGACATCGTTCTGCACATATTCACGCACGCGGGTACGCACACGCGGCAGCGCGGAGTCCTTCGGCGGGTTGGTGTAGTTAAACTTGTCATAGTTATTGGAGATGTTGCCGAACAGGCTGCCGGTGGTCAGCAGATGGTCGGTGACCCACCAGTCGGCGGTCGCCATTATCCCCAGCTGATACATGTAGAAGCCTTCCGGCCCGCCGAGCGACTGGTTAAGCACCGGATCGAGATGGAAGTCGAACGCCGTGCGGTCGATATACCAGCCCTGCTCGGTTTTATCCGGCACGATTGGCGTGACGCGTTTTTGCACCAGCTCCGTATCCTGTCCCAGCGGTTCGCCCTCAAGGTGGCGTTTCAGGCTGGCGACATCCGTTTCGGTAGTCACAGCTGGCATACGCAGGCGGTTTTCCGTCACCCGGATGGTGCGAATACCGTCCGGCAAATCATTCATAATGATACGGTTTGCGCGCTCAACCCCTTCCTGGTTATGACGATATTTCACCTGCTCACCGGTGACATAGAGCGTATCGCCCTTGACCTGAATTTGCGGATCCGCAAGACCGGCGTTGTACTTCAGCAACGTAAGCTGATTCGCCACCACCGAGTGTTGCAGGATCGCATCCTGCGGCTGCGGTTGATACTTCGGCCGTGGGTTATCGTTATACGCCGGACGCAAATTATTGAAGTTATTACGCAGGGTGAAGCCGAACATCCAGGTGTTGCCGCGCTCGTAGCTCAGGTTGATATCTGCCCAGTCCGACACGCGATAGATCGCGCCGACGTTCACTTTGCTGCGCTGCGGCAGTTTGCCGGCAAAATCCTGCTGATAGTTGTTGCCGTCATACTCCAGCTTCAGGCGCAGCGGGTTCCACGGCGTCTGGTACTCCACGCCGCCGAACAGCGCGCTCGGGCCACGGAACATCTGGCTAGTATCCGTTGAACCGGCCTGTTTATAGCGGGTATCGCGCACGCAATAGGCTGACTTGTAGCTACAGAGCGGGTTTTTAATGTTGCCATTAGTGCCCAGGTAGCCCCAGCCAATACCGAGGGAGAAATCAAACGGCCCCCAGGCTTTGTTCGCCACCAGATATTCGCCATCGAACAGCCCTGTCCCGCCGATATCGCGCGCGCCGACGGAGACCTGCGGCAACCAGTAGCCCTCTTCCCAGAGGCGTAATTTCAGATCGAACGCTTTATCTTTATAGGTCTGGTTGCCGGAGAACGCTTCGACCGAGCTGTATTTGCGCGTACGCACGTCGGTGTAACGCAGTGTAGTTTCCAGCCACGGGAAGAGCTGCACCGAGCCTGAGTAGTAACGATACTGGTCATTGTCGCGGTAGTTGAGGCTCAGTTCGCCCTCGGGTGCCATACGCGCGGTGGGCGTTTGCAACAGGCCAACGCCGCCGAAATCTGACTGCGAAGGCCCGATCGGATCCGGCCAGGACTCCGCGTGACAAGCGGCGCTCACGCCAAGCGCCAATATGCTAATAAAAAACGATTTTTTCATTATTATTCCGGTATCCGATGCGTCAGGGACTGGAGAATGTCGGCATTGAGCTTGTCATTCTCATCGCTCCACAAACCCGGTGCGAAACCGACGAAAATCACGCTGCCGGGCATCGGCTCAACGTGACGACGGTTCCAGTAAGCCACCGGTACCTTTTGCGTTTTACCGTTGGGATAGACCACCCATGCGTAGCTGCGATCTGCGCCGCTCAACAGATCCATCTCGTCGAGGTAGCTCACCACATCGCGCTCTGGCGTAAAGGGTTTCTTGCCCGGCCGGCTCACCAGCCCGACGACGGTAATGGTGGTCGGCTGCGGTCCCACCCACAGGGTGTAGTCACCTTCCAGCGGCCGGTTAGCGCGGCGATGCGTGCGCAAAAAGTCGGGATCGAGTTCAACAAGCTGCCTGCCGGTGACCTTGATTCCCTGCAACTGCTGACGCAAGCCGTTGATGGCGGCGGCGCTGTCACCGCCCTCTTCTGACGCGAGCGTGGTGAGCCGGGCCAGCAGCGCCTGATGGCGTGTCTGCTCGGTAATGGTCGCCCTGCGCTCGCTGACCACCGCGCCCGGCCACCAGCTGTTCGCCAGCCGCGGCTGGCCCACCAGATCGACCAGATGTTCGGCATTGGTTAAGGTTTTCGGTTTGCTGTCGCCGGGGGTGTAGACATCAACGTTGCCAGCCGCCAGCGCCAGCGGCGAGACGAGGCTTGAAAGCATCAAAAGGAGCGCGCGTGTTTTCATTGTTTGCCCGCCTTAATCAGCGTGGTTTTCACCGGGAACCAGTCCGCGCCAAGATACTGTTCAGACTGGCGGATCACCCCGTCCTCATCCACCCAGTAGCGGTTGCGCCAGCTTTTTTGATCCGTTGTGACCTCTTCGTCCAGCACGCGAACGCGGGTTTCGTCGCTGCCCAGCTGCACGGTGTCGGTGCCATTCCAGTGGAACACCGAGCGGGCAGTGGCGTAGCGCACCTGTTTGTATTCGGTCCAGCCCATCATGCGCGTCCAGCTGGTGCCGTCGATAATTTGGTTAGGTTTCGCCAGCGGATCTGCCGCCAGGTTGGTGACATCAAGCAGGTTATCGGTGCCAAGGTGGGTTTTTACGATGCGATAGTTTTGCGTCACGATGACGGCCTGATCTTGCGTCACCCATTTTTGCTGGCCGTTTTCGGCAAATGCCAACACCACAAACAGCTGAGGGCCGTTATTAAGCCGCATATATTGGCTGGCGTAGGGCATATTACGGATATCTTCATCGGTAAGCTGCACGCCCGGCGTGCCAAATACGCTATTCCAGAGTGAATTCCCGAGGCCTTTGATCGGGCCAGAACATGCCTGAAGGAGCAGGCAAATCAAAATGATACCAGGTCGCTTCACGACTCTTCTCCGAAAGGGACGAAATAACCACACCGAAGTGTGGTTATAGTTAATGCACTCGCTATTACTGAGTACTTGTCGTGGTGGTGGTTGTGGTCCCCGTATTGGAACCATCACCGCCACCGGTTGCCGCCAGAGCGACACCTACCGCTGACCCTACGGTGCTCGCACTCGTTGCCGCAGAGCTGCCTGCAGAAACAGAGGTCGCTGCCGAGCCTGCTGCGTCACCGGTTTGCACCGGTGCAGCGAAAGCAGACGTCGCCGCAAGCGCGGTTATGGCAAAAATGCCATAAAGAGCTTTTTTCATATCAATTTCCCTTCATTGAATGAATGGAGATTTGCCTGAAAAAATTCAGGCGATAGGGAGTATACACAACTAAAGCAGATGAATTACGCCTCAGGAAATAGCGGGGAACCTTTTAGGAACATTAGCCGGAGCGTATATTTAGCAAACAGCTATCTTTATAAATACTTTAAAAAACATAGACATAAATAATCACACATTATTCATACAATAAGGCTAGTCCTAAAATAGATAGCAAGCGTTACGCTATGCGCCCTGATTTTCGGATAAACCTGATGAATGATATTACGCGCGATAAAGAAGGCTATTCCGCCCGGATTAGCCCTAACAGAAATAACATTATTGGAATTACTTATATATTGATTGGCGCAGACGGCGGATATTTACGGCGCGGCGGGAATAATTACGCAGACAAAAAAAAGCGCCGCCGAAGCGACGCTTTCTCTGTTAACCACGCCAGGATTTGTAGCGGTTAATCAGCCCGTTTGTCGAGCTGTCATGGCTGGAGATGGAGCGATCGTCGCCCAGCTCTGGCAGGATACGGTTCGCCAGCTGTTTACCCAGCTCAACGCCCCACTGGTCAAAGGTGAAGATGTTGAGGATGGCGCCCTGGGTGAAGATTTTGTGCTCATAGAGCGCAATCAGCGCGCCGAGGCTAAACGGCGTAATTTCACGCAGCAGGATGGAGTTGGTCGGGCGGTTGCCTTCAAACACTTTGAATGGCACCACGTGATCCAGCGTCGCCGGATCTTTACCCTGATCGCGATACTCCTGCTCAACCACCTCGCGGGACTTGCCGAACGCCAGCGCTTCGGTCTGAGCGAAGAAGTTAGAGAGCAGCTTCTGGTGGTGATCGGAAAGCGCGTTATGGGTAATGGCCGGAGCGATGAAATCGCACGGCACCATTTTGGTTCCCTGGTGAATCAGCTGGTAAAACGCATGCTGACCGTTAGTGCCCGGCTCACCCCAGATGATTGGGCCAGTCTGGTAATCAACGGCGTTGCCATTACGGTCAACGTATTTACCGTTGGACTCCATGTTGCCCTGCTGGAAATAAGCGGCAAACCGGTGCATGTACTGGTCATACGGCAGGATCGCTTCGGTTTCAGCGCCGAAGAAGTTGTTGTACCAGATACCGATCAGCGCCAGCAGCACCGGCAGGTTCTTATCCAGTTCGGTGGAGGCGAAGTGCTTGTCCATCGCGTGCGCGCCGGAAAGCAGCTCAACAAAGTTGTCGAAGCCCACGGAGAGGATGATCGACAGGCCAATCGCCGACCACAGGGAGTAACGGCCGCCCACCCAGTCCCAGAACTCAAACATGTTGGCGGTATCAATCCCGAACTCACCCACCGCTTTGGCGTTGGTCGAGAGCGCAGCAAAGTGCTTCGCCACATGCTTTTCATCACCGGCGGTTTTCAGGAACCAGTCGCGCGCGCTGTGGGCGTTGGTCATGGTTTCCTGGGTGGTGAAGGTTTTCGATGCCACGAGGAACAGGGTGCTTTCCGGGTTCACTTTCTTCAGCACTTCGGCGATGTGGGTACCATCGACGTTAGAGACAAAGTGCATGTTGAGGTGATTTTTATACGGGCGCAGCGCTTCGGTAACCATGAACGGGCCGAGATCCGAGCCGCCAATGCCGATATTGACCACGTCGGTGATCGGCTTGCCGGTGTAGCCTTTCCAGCTACCTGAAATGATCGCTTCAGAGAAGCTTTTCATCTTCTCCAGCACCGCGTTCACTTCCGGCATCACATCTTTGCCATCGACCATAATCGGCGTATTGCTACGGTTACGCAGCGCGATGTGCAGCACGGCGCGATCTTCGGTGCGGTTGATCTTCTCACCGGAGAACATCGATTTGATGGCACCGGCCAGATCGGTCTCTTTCGCCAGCGCCAGCAGCGCGTCGAGGGTCTCTTGCGTGATGCGGTTTTTGGAGTAATCCACCAGCATCAGATCGTCGAAGGTGGCGGAGAATTTGGTAAAGCGGTCACCGTCTTTTGCGAAGAGATCCGCAAGAGTGACGTCCTTCATTTCAGCGTAGTGTTTCTGTAGTGCCTGCCAGGCAGAAGTCTGCGTTGGATTGATGTTTTTCATAGCAATACTCTTCTGATTTGAGAAGTGAGACTGCCGTCGATTGTAGCGCCTGCGCGGGGAAGGTGTGATGGTTTTTATGTCAAAGGTTTGGTCGATGTGCGCAAAAGCCAGGCAAAAAACAGCGAAAACCAGCACAACATAAGTCATTTTACTAACAGCAAAAGCAGCATGAAAAATCCGCATAATCCCGACGTTGACACTATGCCCGCCCAGCCTTTATTTATAAATACACTGTTTTGCGAATGTTTTTTGCAGGAAAACTGCACGCTTCAGTTTCATCTACCCAGGCCACCGCTGTGGGGTGAAAGGCGAAGGTTCAACCTTGTGCCATGGCTGAAATGATATCCCCTGACACGAGGTAGTTATGTCAAGTTTCGTTGTCGCTAAATTTGGCGGCACCAGCGTTGCCGATTACGATGCCATGAACCGCAGCGCGGACGTGGTGCTCTCCGATAACAGTGTCCGTCTGGTGGTGCTCTCCGCTTCCGCAGGCGTGACCAACTTACTGGTTGCGCTGGCCGAAGGCCTTGAAGCGACCGAGCGTTTCGTCAAGCTCGACGCCATCCGCAAAATTCAGTTCGATATTCTGGAGCGTATGGGCAGCCAGGCGGTGATCCGCGAAGAGATCGAACGCCTGCTGGAAAATATTACTACCCTCGCTGAAGCTGCTTCGCTGGCAACTTCGGCAGCGCTGACGGATGAACTGGTCAGCCACGGCGAACTGATGTCGACCCTGCTGTTTGTGGAAGTGCTGCGCGAGCGTAGCGTGCAGGCGCAGTGGTTTGATATTCGCAAAGTGATGCGCACCAGCGATCGCTTTGGCCGCGCCGAGCCGGACGTAGCCACCCTCGCAACGCTTGCCACCCAGCAGCTTGCCCCACGTATCAATGAGGGCCTGGTGATCACCCAGGGCTTTATCGGCAGCGAAGCGAAAGGCCGCACCACGACGCTGGGCCGCGGCGGCAGCGACTACACCGCCGCTCTGCTGGCTGAAGCGCTGAGTGCGTCGCGCGTCGATATCTGGACCGATGTACCGGGCATTTACACCACCGATCCGCGCGTGGTGCCGGCAGCAAAACGTATTGATGAAATCGCCTTTGAAGAGGCGGCAGAGATGGCGACCTTCGGCGCGAAAGTGCTCCATCCGGCGACGCTGTTACCGGCGGTGCGCAGCGATATTCCGGTGTTTGTCGGCTCGAGCAAAGATCCGCAGGCGGGCGGCACGCTGGTGTGCAATCACACCACCAATCCGCCGCTGTTCCGCGCGCTGGCGCTGCGTCGTAAGCAGACGCTGTTAACGCTGCACAGCCTGAATATGCTCCACTCGCGCGGCTTCCTCGCTGAAGTGTTCGGCATTCTGGCGCGGCACAATATTTCGGTCGATCTGATTACCACCTCGGAAGTGAGCGTGGCGCTGACGCTGGATACCACCGGTTCCACCTCCACGGGCGATACGCTGCTGACGCAGGGGCTGTTGATGGAGCTTTCGGCGCTCTGTCGGGTGGAAGTGGAAGAGGATCTGGCGCTGGTGGCGCTGATTGGCAACGATTTGTCGAAAGCGTGCGGCGTGGGCAAAGAGGTGTTCGGCGTGCTCGAACCGTTCAATATCCGCATGATCTGTTACGGCGCGTCGAGCCATAACCTCTGTTTCCTCGTCCCCGGAAAAGAGGCCGAACAGGTGGTGCAGAAGTTACACCACAACCTGTTCGAGTGAGATTTTGCCTGATGGCGGCTGCGCCTTATCAGGCCTACGGGGATGATGCCCTTTGTAGGCCGGGTAAGCGCAGCGCCACCCGGCAAGCAGCCTCCGCAAGCCAAAACCAGCCGCAATATCGTGGTTCTGCCTGATGGCGGCTGCGCCTTATCAGGCCTACGTAAACCATGCATATTTTAACTGCATGGCCGTTTGTAGGCCGGGTAAGCGCAGCGCCACCCGGCAGGGTTACGCCATCACCGTTTCAAACAGCAACTGGTCGAGATCGCGGACATTGCCGCTGCGGCTCTCGGGCAACGCATCGGCCACTTCACCGCGCGCCAGCTCCTGGCTTATAAAATCATGCATCAACGGCCGACGCGCGCCGTACTGCGCTTCACCTGCGCGCTGCTTCACTTCCAGCAGCTCATCGATTTCAGCCCGCAGCGGCGCGCCGAGATCGCTTCCTGCCAGCAGGGTGGCGAAACGCATCGGCGGCATCCCTTTCCCCGCCTCTATCCAGCGCACCGCCAACAGCGGGCGCAGCACATAGAAGTATTTCTTCAGCCGCACCTGCTCATCCTGCAAGTAGCTGCGAAAGTTCTTCTTCGCCATCGCGTAGTAGTGCCAGCGCGCGCGAACCGGTGAAAACCAGTGCGGCACCTGATCGCGTAACGCTGCCAGCACGCCCTCATCCTGCTGATAAACCACCGGCGAATCGAGCCACTCGATAAGCGTCGGGTTTGCGGCCTTCAATAACCCCAGCGCTTTGCGCCACTCCCAGCCGCAAACATCCAGCTCCACGTCTATCGGCAGCTCGATCACATCACGCTGCGGTTCGACGCGCAGGTACCACTGCGGCTTGTGCACATACAAAAAGCGCACATCATAATCACTGTCCGGCGAGGCAAAGCCCCAGCCGCGACTGCCTGATTCGCAGGCGTAGAGCACTCTCACATCATATTTGCGCTCTACTGCCTCTAACTCGAGCCGCACGCGTTCACGCATGGCGGCATCAACTCCGTGCTGTTCCATTTCTTACTCCTTTAACCTTTTACGCACACTACCTGACGCAGGGTATGCACCACTTCCACCAGCGAGGCCTGCGCCGCCATCACGGCGTCGATATCTTTATAGGCCATCGGGATCTCATCGATCACCTCGCTGTCTTTACGGCACTCCACATGCGCGGTAGCGCGGATCTGATCTTCAACGGTAAAGCGCTTTTTCGCCGCAGTACGGCTCATGGTGCGCCCGGCACCGTGGCTGCATGAACAGAAGCTCTCTTCATTTCCCAGCCCACGCACGATAAAGCTTTTCGCACCCATTGAGCCGGGAATAATCCCCATCTGCCCCTTTTGCGCCGACACCGCGCCTTTACGCGTTACCAGCACCTCTTCACCAAAGTGCGTCTCTTTTTGCACATAGTTATGGTGGCAATTCACCGCTTCCTGCTGGGTCATAAAGGGTTTAGTGACAATACTCGACAGTGCTGCCAGCACGCGCGACATCATCACTTCCCGGTTATGACGGGCGAAATCCTGCGCCCACTCGACAGCTTCCAGATAGTCGTCATAGTGCTTGCTCCCCTCGCGGAAATAGGCGAGGTTTCGGTCCGGCAGATTGGCGATATGCTGCTGCATATCCTGCTGGGCCAGGGTGATAAAGACGTTGCCGATGGCGTTACCCACCCCGCGCGAACCGCTGTGCAACATCACCCAGACCCGCTGCTGCTCATCCAGACACACTTCAATAAAGTGGTTACCGGTGCCCAATGTTCCCAAATGCTGATAATTGTTAGTTTTCAGCAAGCGCGGATATTTATCCGTCAGCCGCTTAAAGCGCGGCGCAAGCGACGCCCAGTGCGCATCCACCTCTTCGGGCGGTCTTGACCATGAGCCTTTATCCCGCTTCGATCGGTTTACCGAGCGCCCGTGCGGCACAGCTTGCTCAATGGCGCTGCGCAGCCCGCTCAGGTTATCCGGCAGATCGCCTGCCAGCAGCGAGGTGCGCACGGCAATCATGCCGCAACCGATATCCACGCCGACCGCCGCCGGGATAATCGCCCCTTTGGTCGGGATGACGCTACCAATGGTGGAACCTTTCCCGAGGTGCACATCCGGCATCACCGCCAGATGTTTGAAGATAAACGGCATTTTGGCGGTATTAAGCAACTGCTCACGCGCTTCTGGCTCGACCGGCACGCCGTGGGTCCACATCTTCACCGGCGCGCTGTTTTCACGCGCCAGCAGGTTGTAATCGTTATGCTGCATTATCTTTTCCTTTAATGTTTACAAGGCCGTGCAATACCTGGTCGAGACCACCGAAGACCGAGATCTTATCGATGCGCTCTGCGACACGCTCCAGCGTTTCCAGCTCTTTCAGGCGCAATGCCACCGGGTTGCTCTCCATCACTTTCGCCGTGTTCAGCAACGAACGGGTGGCGGCGGTCTCTTCGCGGCGGCGGATCACATTCGCCTGCGCCGACTTTTCTGCCTCAACTAAGCGCGACAGAATAGTTTTCATCTCGCCCGGCAGGATGATGTCTTTTACGCCAAGCGATGCCACTTCGATGCCGAAGGCCGCCATGCGGTTCGCCACCTGTACGCTAACCACATCAGCAATAATCTGCTTATCTTCCAGCAGCTCATCCAGCGTGCGGGTACCGATCGCTTCACGCAGGGCAAACTGCAACTCGCGGTAGAGGTGATCCAGCGGTTTGCTCAACTGGGCAAACGCGCTCAGCACATCGCTGTAACGCCAGTTCGCCGCCAGGTTGAGGCGCAGGGTCACTTTATCTTTGGTCAGGATCTCCTGACCGCTCACTTCCAGCACCTGCAGGCGCAGATCGACCACTTCCGCTTCCACCAGGTGGTTCACTTTCCAGTAACCGCTGATACCCGCCGGTAACAGCGCCTGGGTTTCGCCATCGATTTTCAGCACGCCCGCATGCCAGGCAGGCACCTGCACCACCAGGATTGCGTCGCGCCCTTTCACCGCCGCGCCGCGTTTCGGCTGTAATACGGCGTTCAGAATATCGGCCGGGACGCTCACTTCGTCGGTATTGATGCGCACCAGCGTCAGGGTGTCGTCCGCTTTCCAGTAAAGACGACGCGTGGCAGGCGGCAAAATCTCCAGCAGCATGCCGTTCAGGTAGAGCGCGCCCGCTTCGTTATCGCCCAGATCGGCTGCCAGGCAATACTTTTCTACCCACTCCGGCTGGAAGCGGCGCAAATACTCGGCAAGCCCGGCTGGCACTTCACTGCCGTCACGGTTAACAACCAGCACATCCGGCTTTTTGCCAAACCATGGCAGACGGTGCTCTCCGGTTTCCAGAACCTGGTAGTAGTCGCCCTCTTTTGCCAGTAACGCTAACTGACCTTTTCGAATTGTGATTTTGTTGGTCATCTCTATTCCCTCTTATTTTTGTTGTTACGACCGCGGATGCAGGGGCGAAGCGACAGGGGAAACACTGTTTTGCCTGCCGCCCGGCGCCATTATCGGCGGTCGTCTCATGTCACCGTAAACTGCGCGATGACGGGGTACTGCATCATGATTATCTGGAGAGATAATGGTTGCGAACTCGGGAGTCGAACCCGATCAATAACCGATTTTTCGCACATGTCTCTGCACTGACGGAACGCCTCCGGGAAAACGGCGCTTGCCGCTCCTGATGCGCCGGCGGGGTGAATAACCCCAGCGAACTCAGCGTGTTGACGAGATAACTATTGCGAGAGGCGTGCCAAAAAGAGGGAAACAAGAAAATAAATTTTTATCTTATTGAAAATAAATGATTTATTTTTTTATCCTGATGACAGGCGTTGTGCCAGCCTACAAGATTTCTTATCTTTATATATCGCCTTTTATTATTCAGGATAAAGATGAAACGTCGGGTTGTGATTGGGGTGCTGGGAACAGTGCTGGATAAACGCGGGAAACGGCATAACCGCTTTCGCAAATGGCGACCGACGGTGGCACTCTGCCAGCAAGCGGATTTTCCTGTCGATCGGCTGGAGTTGATCCACCAGCCGCGCGATGAGGGGCTGGCGGCGCACACCGCAGAAGATATCGCTGTGCTCTCGCCGCGCACCGAGGTGCGCAACCACCCGGTGGCGATCAAAAACCCGTGGGATTTCGAAGAGGTCTACGCCGCGTTTCTCGATTTCGCCACTCACTACCCTTTCGACACCGACAATGAAGAGTACCTGGTGCATATCACCACCGGGACGCACGTGGCGCAGATCTGCTGGTTCCTGCTCACCGAAGCGCGCTACCTTCCCGCCAGCCTGTTGCAGACCGGCCCGGCAGCGAGAGGCGCGAACGATAAAGAGATCTCAGCGGGCGTCTGTTCGGTTATCGATCTCGATTTAAGCCGCTATGCCACGCTGACCAGCCGTTTTCAGCGCGAGCAGCAGCAGTCGGTCTCGTTCCTGAAATCGGGTATTGATACGCGCAACGCCACCTTTAACCGCCTGATCGATCAGATTGAGCGTGTCGCGCTGCGCTCCTCTGCGCCGATTCTGCTTACCGGTCCGACCGGGGCAGGAAAATCGTTTCTGGCAAAACGCATCTTTCAGCTACGCCACGCCCGCCATCTCGTTGCCGGGCGGCTGGTGGCGGTGAACTGCGCCACCCTGCGCGGCGATAACGCCATGTCGACGCTGTTTGGTCACGTTAAAGGGGCGTTTACCGGCGCGCAGCAGGCGCGAACCGGCCTGCTGCGCGAAGCGGACGGCGGGGTGCTGTTTCTTGATGAGATTGCTGAGCTGGGGCTGGATGAGCAGGCGATGCTGTTAAAAGCGATTGAAGAGAAAACCTTTTTCCCCTTCGGCTCAGATAAAGAGGTGCAGAGTGACTTCCAGCTGATTGCCGGTACCCATCGCAATATGCAGCAGTGGGTTGATGAGGGGCGCTTCAGGGAGGATCTCTACGCGCGTATCAATATGTGGACCTTTGAACTGCCGGGGCTGGCGCAGCGGCGGGAGGATATCGCGCCCAATATCGAGTATGAGTTGCAGCGTTTTGGTCTTGAGCAGCAGACGCAGATCCGCTTCGACAAAGGGGCGCGCGAGCGTTACCTGGCCTTCGCCTGCTCGGCGCAGGCGGCGTGGCGCGGCAACTTCCGCGAGCTGAGCACCTCGATTGCCCGCATGGCAACGCTGGCGGAACAGGGCCGCATCACCGATACGCTGGTGGCGGAGGAGATCGCGCGGCTGGAGTACAACTGGCGCGGTGCGCCATCAATGGGCGATTTGCCGGTCGACATGGAGACGCTGGATCTCTTCGACCGACGCCAGTTGGAGAGCGTGGTGGAGGTGTGTCGCCGCACGCAGAGCCTCTCTGAAGCGGGCCGTGAACTGTTTGCGGTCTCGCGGCAGAAAAAAGCCAACCCCAATGATGCTGACCGGCTGCGTAAATATCTCGCGCGCTTTGGCCTGAGCTGGGAGAGCGTGCGTGGCGCAACATAAACGATCTTCATCATAATTCGTTTGAATATTAATCCTTAGCACGATAAACATTGGCTATGGTCGGGCTTGAACCCGACCGTTAATAAACCCCCGAATCGTTTACGAGAACGGGGAACAACACAACACAATGTCATCGCAAGGAAATCCCCATGCTCGCAACCTTCACGCGGCTGTTCCCGCTCTGGGCCGTGCTGCTCTCCGTTCTCGCCTACTTCTTCCCGCCGACGTTTGTCGCTATCGGGCCGTGGGTCACCACGCTGCTGATGCTGATTATGTTCGGCATGGGCGTGCATCTTACCCTCGACGACTTTAAGCGCGTGCTCTCCCGACCGGCCCCCGTCGCGGCGGGTACGTTTCTTCACTATCTGGTGATGCCGCTGGCGGCGTGGCTGCTGGCAATGATTTTCAAGATGCCGCCGGATCTTTCGGCAGGAATGGTGCTGGTCGGCAGCGTCGCCAGCGGAACCGCGTCCAACGTGATGATCTATCTCGCCAAAGGCGATGTCGCGCTGTCGGTGACCATCTCTTCGGTCTCAACGCTGGTGGGGGTTATCGCCACGCCGCTGCTGACGCGCCTCTATGTCGATGCCCATATCCAGGTCGATGTGATGGGGATGCTGCTGAGTATCCTGCAAATCGTGGTGATCCCGATTGGGCTGGGGTTGATTGTTCATTACCTCTTCCCGCGCGTGGTGAAAGCGGTAGAACCCTGGCTGCCCGCCTTTTCGATGGTCTGTATTCTGGCCATCATCAGCGCAATGGTCGCCGGTTCCGCGTCGCATATTGCTTCTGTTGGGCTGATGGTGATTGTGGCGGTGATCCTGCACAACGCAATTGGTCTGCTGAGCGGTTACTGGGGCGGGCGTCTGTTTGGTTTTGATGAGTCCACCTGCCGGACGCTGGCTATCGAAGTGGGAATGCAGAACTCGGGGCTGGCCGCCGCGCTCGGTAAGCTCTACTTCTCACCGCTCGCCGCCCTACCCGGCGCGCTCTTCTCGGTGTGGCATAATCTTTCCGGCTCGCTGCTGGCAGGCTACTGGTCGGGTAAACCGGTAGAGGGCCGTCAGACAGAAAAGCGTAAAGCGAGTTAACGGATAGAGGGAGAGCGGATCGTAGCAGGTCGATCTGCTCTCCCTGATATGGCTTAACCCACGGTGACGGTAACGGGTTTTCCCAGTTTGCCCAGCATTGTTATCAGCGCATCGACGGTAAATTTACTGGTTTTCTGATTCACTACGTCAGAGACGCGCGGTCGTGAAATATTCAGTTTCGCAGCGACGTCGGCCTGCTTAAGTTTGTTTTCATCGATCCAGTCTGAAATCTCCTGCATCAACTGTTGTTTGATCGCTAATAAGGCGAGCACCTCTTTTTCAGCCTCCTGCGCGAGAAGTTGCGATTCGGCATCATCGAACCCCAGTTCGGAAAAGATATTCGCATCGGCGGGGGTGATATGACCGATCGGGCCATGGTTATCTTTTTTCATGTTGACTCCTGTGGTGCTCAATAACATCACGGTAGCGCAAGCGGGCCATCGTTTTATCGGCTAAAGCCGTGCGCTGCGATCGTTTGTTAAAGCAGTGCAGAATATAAATAGCCTCTTCAAAACGGGCTATATAGAAGATCCGGTAAGCGCTAGTACGATCGCGAAGGCGGATTTCAGCGACGCCGGGGCCAATTTCAGCCATTGACTTCCAGTCCGTTGCATCCAGCCCTGCCTGAATTTTATGCAGTTGATATCCTGCATCTTTACGCACCTCCGCAGGGAAAGCGCGTAGATCGTTGAAGGAAGTCCCCATCCAGATGACAGGTTTTAACGCAGGCCGGAAAGTGAGCATACTACATCCTTGTATAAAATTTTATACCTATTGTGGAGTGTAGATTACCCTTGTGAACGAGAGTGTCACCTGGCTTCGCGATAACCTGCGAGCCAATTTCCAGTTATGGCGTTCTTGCCTGCGCTTTTGACGCGTTATCGCGTAGACTCGTGACACTTCCTTAGGAGAACATGCCATGGCCGTGACCAGACTGACGCAGAAAGAGATGACCGAAAGTGAACAGCGGGAGCTTAAAACGCTGCTCGATCGCGCCCGCATTGCGCATGGACGCCCACTGAGTAACTCTGAGGCGAACCATGTTAAGAAAGAGTACATCGATAAGCTGATGGCGCAGCGTGAAGCGACCGCGAAGAAAGCCCGCCAGGTGAAAAAGCAGCAGGCTTATAAACCTGATGAGAACAGCACCTTTTCGTGGTCGGCAACCACGCAAACGCGCGGACGCCGCTGATTAGCGCCCTTTCTTTTTCCGGCCCGGCTGGGTAAAGCGTTTACCGGCCGGTTTCGCCCGGCTTTTCTCTTCCGGCTTCGCCGCTTTTACCGCAGGCTTTTTCGCCGCCTGCGGTTTCGCGTTGCTCTTCGCTTTCGGTTTGGCTTCCGAGGTGGAGTTCTCAATCAGCTTAAACAGCGCAATCAGCTCATCATCGGTAAGATCGCGCCATTCGCCGGGCGGTAATCCGGTCAGGCTGACGTTCATAATGCGCGTGCGCTCAAGCTTGGTCACCTCATAACCAAAGTGTTCGCACATGCGGCGAATCTGGCGGTTAAGCCCCTGCACCAGCGTGATGCGGAAGGTAAAAGGCGCTTCCCTCTTCACTTTGCACTTTTTGGTTACCGTACCGAGGATCGGCACACCTGCGCCCATCCCACGTACAAACTCATCGGTAACTGGCTTGTTGACCGTGACCAGATACTCTTTTTCGTGGTCGTTTCCCGCCCGCAGGATCTTGTTCACCAGATCGCCGTGGTTGGTCAGGAAAATCAGCCCCTGCGAATCTTTATCAAGCCGGCCAATGGGGAAAATGCGGCTACTGTGGTTAACGAAATCGACAATATTGTCCTTTTCGCCCTCTTCGGTGGTACTGACGATGCCAACGGGTTTATTCAGCGCGATAAACACCAGATCTTCTTCACTTCGCGGTTCGATAAGTTGCCCGTTCACTTTCACCACGTCTCCGGCCACCACCTGGTCGCCAATGCCGGCGCGTTTGCCGTTGATAAAGACGTTGCCCTGTTCGATGTAACGGTCAGCCTCGCGGCGTGAGCAGATTCCGCTTTCGCTAATGTATTTATTTAAACGTGTTGATTGGGTTGGCAGCATAAGTTCTCCTCTGAAAGCGGAATATAACGTTGTTAGGCAGAAGAGAAAAATGGATTTTTGCCCCAGCGGCGAAGAAGTGTGCGCTAACTCGTTAAAATATATGCACTATGTGAAAGCGAGCAAAGTAGTCTGCGAGACGCTTTCCAGACTGAAAATGAATCGCTTTTTTGGTGCGCCGGGCATGCCATGATTTTGCCTTGAACAAAACAACCGTAGTTTATAAACTACTAGGCAACAGGCATGAAAGAGATAGTCCAAACCGACGCGTTTAAACTCTGGGAGTCATCATTACGCGATGCGAAATTGCGAGCGATTATCTCAGCGCGTCTTTTTAGATTGGCAAATGGCCTCACCGGAGATGTGAAACCAGTCGGGGAAGGGATAAGCGAATTACGAATACATTATGGTGCCGGTTACCGCATCTATTTCCATCTGCGGGGTAATACCGTTGTCGTGTTGTTGTGTGGGGGGGATAAAAGTACCCAACCAAAAGACATTATCTACGCCAAATACCTGGCAAAATGTGTTTAACCATCAGGTGATTACCATGAATAAATTAACCCCTTATGATCCCGCAGCGGCACTGGTTAACGATGAGGCGATAGCGCTCTTCATGGCGGATGCACTGGAAACCGGCGATGCGGCTTATATCGCCCGAGCATTAGGGGTGATCGCTCGGGCCAAAGGGATGAGCGACATCGCTGCAGAAACCGGTTTGTCACGCGAGCAGCTCTATCGCTCTTTCAGCGAAAAGGGGAATCCGACACTGAAGACGACACTCTCCGTAATGAAAGCGCTGGGCATTGAACTGACAGTCAAACGCTAAGCTGCCGTGCCCGCAGGCACGGCGTGGATTAATACTCTTCGCGGGATTCGTCTTCGTCGGGCTGCTCCAGCACGCTGTAGGCTACCGAGCAGAAGAGCGAATTGAGGCGCTTCATATCGCCGAGCAGGCCGAGGTGCAGCGAGCTGGTTTCAATGCTCTGCACGTTTTGCTGATGCAGACGATCGACGTGCGCATGGGAGTAACGGCGGTTCAGAATGCGGAAGCGGTGCTTGCTGCGGCGCAACCGTCGCGCGCTGGTGACATCGCGGGAGAAAAAGACCGACATCGCCAGCCTCAGGTTGTTAAGCAGCTGCTCATGCAGGGCATCCAGCTCTTTCAGCCCTTCAAAGGAGAACGCGCGCCGCGCGGCGAGGGATTTATCGGCGATCTCACTGCCCATGCGCTCAATAATGTCGGAGGCCTGCTCAAGGTTGAGGGACATCTCAATCACCTCGCCCCAGCGTTTAGACTCCTCTTCCGCCAACTCATCTTTCGGCATGCGCGCCAGGTAGAGTTTGATGGCGGTGTAGAGCACATTCACATCGTCAGCCTGCTTACGCAGCTCCTTCTCCTGACGCGGTTCGCCATGCATCACCTTGTGTAGCCCTTCGAGCATCTGCTCCATTGCATCGCCCATGCGCAGCGTTTCGCGCGCGGCATTGGCCAGCGCCAGCGTTGGCGTATCGAGCGCGGAGCTGTCGAGGTGCTTCGGCTTGAGACGCGCCTCCAGTTCAGGCTCTTCGTGGATAATTCGTTTACAGAAGCGCGCCATCGGGCTGGCAAACGGCACCATCGCCAGGCAGCGGATGACGTTGTAGAAGACATGGAAATAGATCACCAGCTCCGATTCCGGCAGCGGCAATTTCTGCATCCCGTCAGCAAGAAGGTGAACGAAAGGCAGGATAAGCAGGCTACCCACCAGTTTGAAGAGCAGGCTCCCAAGCGCAACGCGGCGTGCAGCGGCATTGGCCCCGCTGTTATTCAGCATCGCCAGCAGACCAGATCCGAGATTGGCACCAATCACCAGGCACAGCGCCACCGGGAACGAGATTATACCGGCCGCGGTTAACGTCGCGGTCAGCAACACCGCGGCAAGACTGGAGTAGCTGATAATGGCAAACACCGCGCCAATCAGCGCGTCGAGCATGATATCGCCGGTCAGCGAGGCGAAAATCACCTGCACGCCATTCGCCTGAGTAATCGGCGTCACGGCCTGCACAATCAACTCCAGCGCCAGCAGGATCAGCCCAAGGCCAATGCTGACGCGGCCAAGCTGCCCTTCGCGGGTCTGTTTACGCCCAAGAAAGAAGATCACGCCGACAAAAATCAGCAGCGGCGAAAGCCATGAGAGATCGAAGGTCAGCACCCTCGCCATCAGCGCGGTACCCACATCCGCACCGAGTACGATCACCAGTGCGGGGGTCAGCGCTACCAGATCCTGGGCGACAAAGGAGGCCACCAGCATTGTGGTGGCATTGCTGCTCTGCACCAGCGCGGTTACGCCAATACCGGCGCAGAAGGCGAGCGGTTTTTTCTCTACGCTGCGGCTAAGCACCGTGCGCAAACGCGCGCCAAACACGCGCATGACGCCGGTTCGTACAATGTGTGTGCCCCACACCAGCAGGGCGACAGCAGAAAGAAGATGTAGCAAAGTTAACACGGAATCAGCTTCTCCTTATCGTTATGCGCTGCCTGTTATCCACATGGATACGGCAACTTTATGAAGTAAGTATAAGGCGTTAAACCTGAGACGGGCGCAGGGCGCGCAATCCGCGCCCTGTGAGTTGTAAGAATAGATGACAGTTATGTGACAGAAGCGAGGTGTTGGCGGTCAACGCGTTAACGCGGCATCCGCGCGTGGGGTGCCGTTACGTTTTGCCCAGACCACCGAGCCAATTTTTAACGCTTCCGACAACATAAACAGAACTATCGCGACCAGGGCCGAGCGGAATCCCGTTAGATGCAGCATCATCGGAATCAGCGCAACAGAGCATTTTAATGAGCACACGCGGGCAATTTCCTGCACCACAAAGAAAATCATATTGATATTTTTCTTCGCCAGAAACGACCACGCAGAAAATATTAACGAAATAATTAATGCAATATTAATAAAGAACATCAACTGGACTAATCCGCCCATCACACCACTGACGCCTAAGCGGCCATAGTTGGAATAAAATGCGCTGATGTCAGAATAAAAAGGCACGTTACCGCTCTGCATCGAAAAAAAGAGATATCCGAGCAGCGCCAGCACGTCCATCACGCCCCAAAAGATAAATATTTTATTTCTTAAATTCATAATCTTCATCCCTTACGCCTGGAATCCAGTGCCATGATTTACCTGACACCGCCCAGGCATCATCACCCTCAAGATATTTCTGGTAGATCGTCCGCTTTTCGCCATAGCGGCGGATCACCGAACGATTATAGAGGAACTCGCGCGTATCGGATGCCAGGTCTGCCGGCAGCGGCGTCCACAGCTGAATTTTATCGCGCGAGGTGTTCATATAATCTTTGCCGTCAGAGCCGAAGACGCGCCCCTCGTCGCCCATACTGGTCGCACGGTTAAGCAGCATCACCGCCGCATTCTTCACGCCGTGGAAGTCCGTTTCGCTGGTTTTCCAGTAGCCGGGGCCAAACTCATCCGTTACCGGTGCAAAATCGCTGCGGGTCGGTGCCGGACGCCCGTGCACCGCCACGCTATCTTTAAAGCCGTTGATAATCGTACGCACAAAGACGGCGTTGAACGACAGACTCTGCACGCAGAACAGCTCAGCGCTTTCGGAAATAAAGAACGGATAGTAGAAGCGGTTGCGCGAGCTGACATTTGGCCGGACTACCACCACAATGCCTTTATCAATCAGGCTATCGATATAGTTCTCTTTTTGATGGCCCAGCGGATCGTGCGGTAAACCATATTTAAAACCGTGATGGGGTTTTATGCTGTAGCCATCAATACTGCCTAAAAGATTATTGGGGCTGCTTTCAATAAAGTACTCTTTTTTAATGATGTTTTTTGCAATATCTGGCGCGAGGATATTCTCATAATCCTTCGGCAGTAAATTTCTTTTCCTGATATCATAAATATCCATTTTATAATACTCACGTTTAATTGATGTCAGCCAAAAGCAGCGCAAAAAAGAGAGCAACTTTACTTTTTAATCTGCCTCCATCATACGCATGAAGCGGAATGAGGGCCTAAGAAAATATCATACTTTAAGAATCTTCTTAGTTCAAATTTGTATTATGTCTGCTTTGCGATAGTTTCGTGAAAATGAAATGAAAAAACGGGGCAATTAACCTGCCCCGTATAATTTAATCCGCATCGTAACCTAAATGGGACGCCAGCCAGCGTTCCACTTCCGGCACGCTCATCCCCTTGCGACGCGCGTAATCTTCCACCTGATCACGCTGAATTTGCGCCACCGCGAAATATTTACTCTCTGGATGGCTGAAATACCAGCCGGAGACCGAGGCACCCGGCCACATGGCGAAGGACTCCGTCAGCTTCATGCCGGTATGTTTCTCCACATCCAGCAACTGCCAGATGGTCCCTTTTTCCGTGTGCTCCGGGCAGGCCGGATATCCCGGCGCCGGGCGGATACCCTGGTAATTTTCGCGGATCAGCGCCTCGTTGCTGAGGTTTTCATACGGCGCATAGCCCCAGTAGACTTTGCGTACCCGCTCATGGAGATACTCGGCAAAGGCCTCCGCCAGCCGATCGGCTATCGCCTTGACCATGATTTTGTTGTAGTCGTCGTGTGCGGCGTCGTAGGCGTCTGCCAGCGCATCCTCTTCCAGCCCGCCGGTCACGGCGAAAGCGCCAATGTAATCCGCTTTACCGCTCTGTTTCGGCGCGACAAAATCGGCGAGGCAGTAGTTAGCAAAGCCGATTTTTTCCGTCTGCTGGCGCAGATGGCAGCCCAGCGCCAGCAGCTCTGTGCGGGTTTCATCCTGGTAGATCTCGACGTCATCGCCGACGCGGTTCGCCGGAAATAAGCCAACCACGCCGCGCGGGTTGAGCCGCTTTTCTGCGCCGAGCATATCGAGCATCTCGTTGGCATCGGCAAAGAGCCGTTTTGCCTCTTCACCCACCACCTCATCTTCGAGGATACGCGGATATTTGCCCGCCAGCGACCAGGTCATAAAGAAGGGCGTCCAGTCGATGTAGTTACGCAGCGTCTCAATACTGGCCGTGACCTCCTGCACACCTAACCGATGCGCGACCGGTGGTGTGTAACTCGCCCAGTCGAATGCGAGATCGTTTTCGCGCGCAGCCTGCAGCGTCACCGGCGGCGTACGCGGTTTTTTACGCGCGTGCTGGATGCGCACCGTTTCATACTCTTTGCGGGTGCGGGCGACAAAATCATCGTGCTGCGTGGCAGAGAGCAGCGCAGAGACCACGCCGACGGTGCGCGAAGCGTTCTGCACGTAGACCGTCGGCCCGCTGTAGTTCTGTTCGATTTTGACCGCCGTATGGGCTTTCGAGGTGGTCGCGCCGCCAATCAGTAGCGGAATGGTGAAGCCCTGACGCTCCATCTCTTTCGCCACGTTGACCATCTCATCGAGCGAAGGAGTGATAAGGCCGGAAAGACCAATCAGATCGGCATTCACTTCGCGGGCGGTTTTGAGGATTTTATCCGCCGGCACCATCACGCCAAGATCGATAATTTCGTAGTTGTTGCACTGCAGAACCACGCCAACGATGTTCTTGCCGATATCGTGTACATCGCCTTTTACCGTGGCGATCACCATCTTGCCGTTGCTGCTGCCCTTCTCTTTACTGGCTTCGATGTAGGGCTCCAGATAGGCCACCGCCTGCTTCATCACGCGGGCGGATTTCACCACCTGCGGTAGGAACATTTTGCCCTCGCCAAACAGATCGCCGACCACGTTCATGCCATCCATCAGCGGCCCTTCGATCACTTCGATTGGGCGTGCGGCCAGCTGGCGGGCCTCTTCGGTATCCTGCTCAATAAACTCGGTGATGCCTTTTACCAGCGAATACTCGAGGCGCTTTTTCACCTCCCAGCTGCGCCACTCCGCCTGCTGGGCGGCGGCACCCTCATCGGCACCTTTACTGCCGCGATACTTCTCTGCCAGGTCCAGCATGCGCTCGGTGGCATCGTCGCGGCGATTAAGGATCACATCTTCTACCCCATCGCGCAGCTCGGCGGGCAGATCGTCATAAATCGCCAGCTGACCGGCGTTGACGATGCCCATATCCATACCGTTACGAATGGCGTAATAGAGGAAGACGGCGTGAATCGCTTCACGCACCGGGTCGTTACCGCGAAACGAGAAGGAGACGTTCGACACGCCGCCGGAGATCAGCGCGTGGGGTAACTCGCGTTTGATATCTTCGCAGGCGCCGATAAAGTCCTGCGCATAGTTGTTGTGCTCTTCGATCCCCGTAGCCACGGCGAAGATGTTGGGGTCGAAAATAATATCTTCCGGCGGGAAACCCACTTCCTGGGTCAAAATCTGGTACGCGCGACGGCAAATCTCAATCTTGCGCGCGCGGGTATCCGCCTGGCCCACTTCATCAAAGGCCATCACCACTACCGCTGCGCCATAGCGGCGCACCAGCTTCGCGTGATGAATAAAGGCGTCAACGCCCTCTTTCATTGAGATGGAGTTAACAATGCCCTTGCCCTGGATGCACTTCAGCCCTTTTTCAATCACCTCCCACTTGGAGGAGTCGATCATGATGGGCACGCGGGCAATATCTGGCTCGCCGGCAATCAGGTTGAGGAAACGCACCATCGCCGCTTCGGCGTCGAGCATCCCTTCATCCATATTGATATCGATGATCTGCGCGCCGCTCTCCACCTGTTGGCGAGCGACATCCAGCGCTTCGTTGTACTTCTCTTCTTTAATCAGGCGCTTGAATTTGGCTGAGCCGGTAACGTTCGTCCGTTCGCCGACGTTCACAAACAGGCTCTCATCGCCGATGTTGAGCGGCTCAAGACCGGCGAGACGGCAGGCAACGGGTAGCTCCGGCAGTTTGCGCGGCGGTACACCAGCAACCGCGCGGCTCATCGCCGCAATATGTTCCGGCGTGGTGCCGCAGCAGCCGCCGACAATGTTAAGGAAACCGGCCTGCGCCCATTCACCGATTTGCGCCGCCATGGTGTCGGCGTCGAGATCGTATTCACCAAACGCATTCGGTAAACCGGCGTTCGGGTGCGCGGTGACGTAACATTCGGCAATGCGCGACAGCTCCTGCACATACTGGCGCAGCTCGTCCGGCCCCAGCGCACAGTTGAGACCGAAGGTGAGCGCATCGGCATGGCGCAGGGAGTTATAGAATGCTTCGGTGGTCTGCCCGGAGAGCGTACGCCCGGAAGCGTCGGTAATGGTGCCGGAGATCATGATCGGCAGATCGATGCCCAGCGCGTCGAACTCCTCTTTTACCGCGAAGATCGCCGCTTTGGCGTTGAGGGTATCAAACACCGTTTCGATCATGATCAGATCGGCTCCCCCCTCCACCAGCGCGCGGGTTGATTCGCGATAGGCAGTAACCAACTGATCGAAGGAGACATTACGAAACGCCGGGTCGTTAACGTCTGGCGAAATGGAGGCGGTGCGGTTGGTTGGGCCGAGCACGCCGGCTACATAGCGCGGTTTATCCGGCGTCTGCGCGGTCCACTTATCAGCGCTGGCACGCGCCAGCTTCGCGGCAGCAACGTTGATCTCCGCCGACAGGGATTCCATCTGGTAATCCGCCATGGCGATGGTGGTGGAGTTAAAGGTGTTGGTTTCAATGATATCCGCGCCTGCTGCAAAGTAGGCATCGTGGATATCAGCAATCACCTGCGGTTTGCTGAGAACCAGCAGGTCATTGTTACCTTTCAGATCGCAGGGCCAGTCGGCGAAGCGCTCGCCGCGGAAATCCTGTTCACTTAAACGATAGCTCTGGATCATGGTGCCCATGCCCCCATCCAGAACCAGAATGCGTTCACTTAACTGCTGTTTCAGTTGCTCAACGTTGTTGCTCACACTCACTCCCGACGGCGCCAGATCAGGCCAAAAGGCCAGCAGAACATACTGGCATAAAGTCACAGGCCGGAAAAGCAACGCGGGGGGAATATGAGAGAAGTTCACCATCACTCATCCGATCAGTAGTAAGAAGAGTTACGTTATACTCTGGCAAAACGAAAATCATTTCCACGATACAGAAAAGGAGCTCCTATGGTCGCTTCCGTCCCCGCAAAACGTGGCAGAAAAGCCGCTGCTCCCGCCGCGCCCGCTGGCGGGCAGGTGCAATCCTTAACGCGCGGCCTCAAATTACTCGAGTGGATCGCCGAATCACACAGCAGCGTCGCGCTGACCGAGCTGGCACAGCAGGCCGGTTTACCCAACTCCACTACTCACCGTTTACTGACCACCATGCAGCAGCTGGGCTTTGTCCGCCAGGTCGGCGAACTGGGGCACTGGGCGATTGGCGCGCACGCCTTTATCGTCGGCAGCAGCTTTCTGCAAAGCCGCAACCTGATGGCGATTGTGCACCCGATTCTGCGCAAGCTGATGGAGGAGTCCGGCGAGACGGTGAACCTGGCGGTGCTGGATAAGAGCGATCATCAGGCGATCATTATCGATCAAGTGCAGTGTACGCAGTTGATGCGCATGTCGGCACCGATTGGCGGCAAGCTACCGATGCACGCTTCCGGTGCGGGAAAAGCGTTTCTTTCGCGGCTGGATGATGAGCAGGTTGGTAATTTGTTGCATCGCCAGGGGCTGCACGCTTACACCCACGCCACACTGGTGTCGCCGCTGCATCTGAAAGAGGATCTCGCCCAGACGCGTAAACGCGGCTACTCCTTTGATGATGAAGAGCATGCGCTCGGCCTGCGCTGCGTCGCCGCCTGCATCTTTGACGAGCATGGCGAACCGTTCGCCGCCATCTCCATCTCCGGGCCGATTTCGCGCATCACCGACGATCGCGTCACGGAATTGGGCGCGATGGTGATCCGCGCGGCAAAAGAGGTGACGCTGGCTTACGGCGGCATCCGCACCTAAACAAGAGTGTTCTCTATGGGCGCGAGCACTCTCGCAGGCGACAGAAGGGATCTCTGATTGTTGTTCCCCCTCAGGCAGTGGCACTTTGGCAAAAATGCCCTTTCTGAGGTTCTGTTGTATGAAGTGTAATAGTCGTACGCTTGCCGCCCTCCTGCTGGCGCTCCCTGTTCCGGTGTGGGCGCATGTGAAATGGTTTGTGGATTATGATGTCAAACTCGCCCCGGCCTCGCTGACGGCGATTGCCGGTTCGCTCAGCTTTTGGGCGCTGCTGGTTTTCGCCACGCTGGTGATTTTCGCCACCTCGCTGGCCGACCGCCGCCTCCCTTCGTTCCCTGAGATCCCGCGCTTTCGCCCGCCGCTTCTGCACGCCCATCGCTGGGTTCCGGTGATTATGCGTGTGGGAACCGGCCTCTTTTTTCTTATCCTCGGCCTCTTCTACCCACAGGTGATCCTCACGCCAGAACTGATCGTGGCCAACCCGTGGTTGACCTTCATTCACTTCGCCATTGCCATCACCGCCGTGACGCGGAAAACCAGCTTTATCGCCGGGTTGCTGATGCTGTTTCTTTATAGCTATGCGGTGCAGCTTTACGGCGCGTTCCATATGCTCGATTACCTGCTGTTTATCGGCCTTGGTATCTATCTCATCAGCCAGACCTTTCTGCCGGAAGAAAACGACGAACGCGTGATTGCCCTGGTGCGGCTGGTTCTCTGCTACTCCTTTTTATGGGGCGCCGTGGAGAAATTTATGCAGCCGAATCTCTATTTCCAGTTGCTGGACGCGCACCCGTGGCTGGCGATGGGGCTGGAATGGGATTTCTTCGTGCGCGGCTGCGGGTTTGTGGAGCTGTGCCTGATTTGGCATATCTACAGCGGCAAGCTGGCAAGCTACGCCTGCATCACTCTCTTCGCGCTGATTGCGGTGCTGGCCTTTATTCCCTTTGGCATCACGGATGTGGTCGGCCACCTGGCTTTTATTGTGCCGTTGATTGCGATCCTGCTTACGCCAAGGGAAACCGTGCTGTTTCGCAGCGCCGCAGCCAATACCGCCGCCTTTTTGGCGATGCTGCTGACGCTGTTACTGTTTGGCTCACTGAGCTACTCGGTGTTGCAGTACAACACTCATCTGCATTAACCCGCCTGCCGCAGCGTGCTTTGGGCGAAGCGAATGCAGAAGCGCTGGCGTTTGCGGTAGGCGTAGACATCCTCCACGTGCCCCTGGCGAATGCGTTCCTGCAAACCACGCCAGTAGTCAGCGCGAAAGAGATCGGCGTGCATCTCTTCAAACAGCGGGCCGATCTCCGGGTCGGCGCAGAGCCAGTGGCGAAACTCTTCAGGAAAGACATCGCCCGGCGCAACGCTGTACCACGGCTCGGCGCTGAGTTCATCTTCCGGGTATCGCGGGGCGGGAATATCGCGGAAATTCACTTCCGTCATGTAGCAGATTTCGTCGTAATCATAAAAGACCACCCGGCCGTGGCGCGTCACACCGAAGTTTTTAAACAGCATATCGCCGGGGAAAATATTGGCGGCGGCAAGCTGGCGAATGGCATTGCCATACTCTTCCACCGCGTCGCGCAACTGCTGGCCTTTCACCTGCTCGAACCAGAGATTGAGCGGCACCATGCGCCGTTCAATATAGAGATGGCTGATGGCAATCCGATCGCCAAGATCGGTGATTTTGCCCGGCGCCTGCTCCAGCAGCAGCGCCATTAACGGCGGCGCAATCTGCCGCTTCTGCAGCACAAAATTTTCAAACTCCTGGGTGTCTGCCATGCGCCCGACGCGATCGTGCTCCTTTACCAGTTGGTAGCAGGCGCGAACGTGGGCGGCGCTCATCTCTTTTTGCGGCGGGAAGACATCTTTGATCACTTTGAAGACGCGATCGAACCCTGGCAGGGTAAACACCAGCATCACCATGCCGCGAATGCCAGGCGCTTCGATAAACTGCTCATCACTGTTAGTGACGTAATGGAGATATTCGCGGTAACTCTCTGTTTTCGCATGTTTCTGGCAGCCAATCGCCATATAGAGCTCGGCGGTGGTTTTGCCCGGCAGGATCTCGCGCAGCCACTCGACGGTAGCCGCCGGGAGCGGCGCATAAACCATAAAGTAGGAGCGGGCGAAGCCAAACACGATGCTCGCTTCAGCGTGCGTGGTGAGGCAGGTATCAACAAACAGCTCCCCCTCGTCGCTGCGATGGATTGGCAGCAGAAACGGCAGCGTTCCCGCCGGGGTGATGAGTTTGCCCACCAGCCAGGCGGCCTTATTGCGATAGAAAAGCTCGTTCGCTACCTGTAAATGCGCGTGGTTGAGCGCATCCATGCCAAAGGCTTCCAGCAGGTGAGCGCTGATATAACGCACGTCACGCGCTTTGTCCTGCCACGGCAGCCGCAGCGGCAGATCCGATAACACTTTTGTCAGCAGCACTTCCCAGCCACGCTCCGGCCAGAAGGCTTTCGCCAGCGGGCGCGGAATGGTGCGAAAACGGCGTTCGGGCTGCGAACTGAAGATGAAAAGCCGCTCGGGTGACAGGGAGCGATGATCAAACAAGCGGCAATAGACCGAGTTAAAGAAGCTTTCGGCAATTTCAAAGCGGGGATAGTCGGGCAGCAGCTGCGTGTAGTGCGCTTTCACCTCTTGCAAAAATTCCACGTCCGGATGCTGGCTGTCGGTGATACAGCGCAGCTGCTCCACCACCAGACCGACGTGGTGATCGTAGAGGTGGATACGCTGTTTCATCGCCTGCTGCACGGCGTGCCAGTCCGCCTGCTCAAAGCGCTGCTGCGCCCCGGCGGTCACTTCCAGAAAGCGCCCATACTGCGCGTCAAAACCCTGCAGGATGGTTTGTGCAATTAACAACGCCAGGCCACGCGACATGTGCACCTCCAGGTGACGGCCGGATTAGTGTGTAAGCCGGAGACGCGCCCGCGCCATCCGGCAGCCACAATGCAGTCGGGCGCATTAGACGCCGAACTGCGCCTCTTCTGTCGATCCGGTTAATGCCGTGACCGACGAGGTTCCGCCCTGAATAATGGTGGTCACTTTGTCGAAGTAACCGGTGCCCACTTCCTGCTGGTGCGAGACGAAGGTGTAGCCCTCTTTCCCGGCGGCAAACTCCGGCTGCTGCACCTTCTCAACGTAGTGCTTCATCCCCTCGCCCTGCGCGTAGGCGTGCGCAAGGTCGAACATGTTGAACCACATGCTGTGAATACCCGCGAGGGTGATGAACTGGAATTTATAGCCCATATCCGACAGCTCCTGCTGGAAGCGCGCGATGGTGTCGTCGTCGAGGTTCTTTTTCCAGTTAAAGGAGGGCGAGCAGTTGTAGGCCAGCAGCTTGCCGGGGAATTTCGCGTGGATAGCATCAGCAAAGCGGCGTGCCAGCGCCAGGTCGGGCGTCGAGGTTTCGCACCACACCAGGTCAGCGTAAGGGGCATAAGCGAGGCCACGGCTGATCGCCTGTTCGATACCGGCATGCGTACGGTAGAACCCTTCGCTGGTGCGCTCTCCGGTAATAAAGGCGCTGTCATAAGGATCGCAGTCGGAGGTGATCAAGTCGGCGGCATCCGCATCGGTACGCGCGACCACTAAGGTCGGCACGCCAAGCACATCGGCGGCCAGACGCGCGGCAACCAGTTTTTGCACCGCTTCCTGGGTCGGCACCAGCACTTTACCGCCCATATGACCGCACTTTTTCACCGAGGCGAGCTGATCTTCGAAGTGAACCGCCGCTGCACCGGCTTCGATCATCGATTTCATCAGTTCAAAGGCGTTAAGCACGCCGCCAAACCCCGCTTCCGCATCGGCAACGATCGGCAGGAAATAGTCGACATAACGTGGGTCGCCAGGCTCAATGCCGCTCGACCACTGGATCTGATCCGCGCGGCGGAAGGTGTTATTGATGCGTTCAACCACCGCTGGCACCGAGTTCGCCGGGTAGAGGGATTGATCCGGGTACATGCTGGCGGCAAGGTTGGCATCCGCCGCTACTTGCCAGCCGGAGAGATAGACCGCCTCAATGCCCGCTTTTGCCTGCTGCAACGCCTGCCCGCCGGTTAATGCGCCAAGGCTGTTCACGTAACCCTTTTTCGACTCACCGTTCAGCAGACGCCAGATTTTGGCTGCGCCAAGCTGCGCCAGCGTGCACTCCGGGTTGACCGAGCCGCGTAACTTCACCACCTCTTCCGCGCTATACGGGCGGCGAATGCCGTCCCAGCGAGATTGTGTCCATTCCTGTTGCAGCGCTTCAATTTGTTGGGTACGGGTTTTCATATGCAGATGCTCCCTATTCTTCTCCTGGCGTACCAGGCGTTATTGATGAAGGCCGTTTGCTCAGGGCCAGCACATCCACCGCAGCCTGTTTGTCATAAGCGGGGATGGTGAACGCTGCCCTGGCCAACGTGGCGAACAAATTAGCCCGGGTAGTTACGCCAGCAGGCGATAGCCCGGCAGGGTTAAGAAATCAATCAGCTCATCGGAAGTGGTGATCTGCTCCATCAGCCGTGCGGCATCGTCGAAACGCCCGCTGCTGTAACGGTGCTCACCCAGCTCTTCCTGGATGACCTGCATCTCTTCAGCCAGCATCTGGCGGAACAGCGCTTTGGTCACCGGTTTGCCGTTGCTCAGCGTCTTTTGGTGGTGGATCCACTGCCAGATAGAGGTTCGGGAGATTTCCGCGGTGGCGGCATCTTCCATCAGACCGTAAATGGGCACGCAGCCGTTGCCGGTGATCCACGCTTCGATGTACTGCACCGCCACGCGGATATTGGCGCGCATCCCCTCTTCGGTACGCTCCCCTTCGCAGGGTGCCAGCAACTCTTCGGCGCGGATCGGCGCATCCTCGTCGCGTGTCACGAAGAGCTGGTTTTTATGCTCGCCCAACGCTGTGTTGAAAATCTCCATCACGCTGTCGCCAAGGCCAGGGTGGGCAATCCACGTGCCATCGTGTCCGTTATCCGCTTCCAGCTGCTTGTCGGCTTTTACTTTGTTCAGCACCCAGTTATTGCGTTCGGCATCTTTGCTGGGGATGAATGCCGCCATGCCGCCCATGGCAAACGCGCCGCGACGATGGCAGGTTTTGATCAGCAGACGGGAGTAGGCGCTGAGGAAGGATTTATCCATCGTCACCACCTGGCGATCCGGCAGCACGCGGTCCGGGTAGCTTTTCAGGGTTTTGATGTAGCTGAAGATGTAATCCCAGCGCCCGCAGTTCAGCCCGACAATATGGTCACGCAGCGCGTGGAGAATCTCATCCATCTGGAAGACAGCCGGCAGCGTTTCAATCAACAGCGTTGCTTTGATGGTGCCGCGCGGCAGGTTGAAGCGATCTTCTGTGAAGCTGAAGACCTCGCTCCACCAGGCGGCCTCTTGCCAGGCCTGGGTTTTCGGCAGATAGAAGTAGGGACCGCTGCCTCTAGCCAGCAGGTTTTTATGGTTGTGGAAGAAGTAGAGCGCGAAGTCGAACAGGCTGCCTGGGATTGCTTCCCCGCGCCAGGTGACATGTTTCTCCGGCAGGTGTAAGCCGCGCACGCGGCACACCAGTACCGCCGGGTCGGGCTTCAACTGATAAATTTTTCCCGCTTCATTGGTGTAGCTGATAGTGCCATTGACCGCATCGCGCAGGTTGATCTGCCCATCGATCACTTTTCCCCAGTTTGGCGCCAGCGAATCTTCAAAGTCCGCCATGAACACTTTCACGTTTGCGTTCAGCGCGTTGATGACCATTTTGCGCTCAACAGGCCCGGTGATCTCTACGCGACGGTCCAGCAGATCGTCAGGAATACCGCGGATCGTCCAGTCGCTTTCGCGGATGGAAGCGGTTTCCGAAATAAAGCCTGGCAGCTTGCCGTTATCAATCTCTTGCTGCTGCTGAACGCGCGCGGCCAGCAGTTGATTGCGTTTAGGCGTGAAGCGCGCGACCAGGTCGCTCAGGAATTCTACCGCCGCCGGCGTCAGGATCTGCTTCTCCTGCGCGCCAAAGGGCTGGGTAAAGGCCAGTTCTTCAGTTGTGGTCGCCTGTTGTGTCATGGTGCGGTCTCCTCTTTTGGCAGCGAACTCATTTTCCAGAGCAAACGACGATCGGTTGTGCAGTTTTCGTGCAGCAGGATCAATCCTGGACAATAAATTTTCCAAAATCAAAAACAATTTCCATTTTAATTATTAATTGATGATAAGTAGTTGATTATAGGGAGGATAAATTTTTATTGGGGAGTGAAGTGATTTTCGCAAACAAAAAAGGCACCCGAAGGTGCCTGTCGTCTGATGCTGAAACGCTTAATCCAGCGTCGGATTCATATGACGCAGATCGTATGGCGTGATCTGGTAGACGTAGTAGTTGAGCCAGTTGATGAACAGCAAATTACCGTGGCTGCGCCAGGAAGCGCGCGGTTTGTTTTGCGGATCGTTTTGTGGGAAATAGTTGTGCGGCAGTTCAGGTTGCAGGCCTGCTTCCACATCACGGAAATATTCGCTCGCCAGCGTGTCGGGATCGTATTCCGGATGGCCGGTGACAAATGCAATGCGCTTATCTTTGCTGGCGAAGAGATAGGCATCGCCATCTGCCGTTTCCGCCAGGATATCGAGATCGGTGTAATCACGGATCAGCGCAGCGGGGAAATCAGCATAGCGCGAGTGCGGCGCGAGGAAATAGTCATCGAAGCCGCGCGTCAGCAGGGCATGAGGCTGCAGGAGGTGGTGCTCGTAGACGCCGGAGAGTTTATCGCTGCGGGTCTGTTTCGGAATGCCGTAAAGGATATTGAGTGCTGCCTGTACTGCCCAACAGACGAAAAGTGTAGAGGTAACGTGATCTTTAGCCCATGCCAGCACCTGCTCGATCTGCGGCCAGTAGGCAACATCGTTAAACTCGACCAGGCCTAACGGCGCGCCGGTGACAATCAGGCCATCGAAATTTTCGTCGCACACTTCATCGAAATTACAGTAGAAGGTGTTGAGGTGCTCAGCGGGGGTATTACGCGACTCGCGTGAATCGATTCGCAGCAGGCGGACATCAACCTGCAGCGGGGAGTTGGAGAGTAAACGCAGGAACTGGTTTTCCGTCTCGATCTTTTTCGGCATCAGGTTGAGGATAAGCACCTTCAGGGGACGAATTTCCTGCACTGTCGCGCGTGAAGTCGTCATCACAAAGACGTTTTCATCCCGGAGAAGGTTGACGGCCGGCAGCTCGTCCTGCACCCGAATCGGCATAACTTATATCCTCACAACATACGTTTATACGTTTAGACATCCAGACAGCTGACAATACCCATAAATGGTCTGAATGTCGAGCCTGCCGGTGGAAGGTGAGAAAGTTTCACATCACGGCTTGCGGGGTAACGCCTTAACTGATGATAGTGGGAATGTTATTGCCCGGCGGTTTTGGCTTTTTAGCCTGCTGCAGCGCGTCTAAAACCTGCGGATCGCTAAGTGGGGCGGGATTGGCGATGACATAAGGCGCGCGGCACCGGCCATATGCTGCGCCGAAAGTCATTTCCATGATGGCACGCTCCTCTACCGCCGATAAACCGCCTTCGTTCATCTCCAGCGCATGGGCGAGAATGGCCAGCTTACCGGCTCCGGGCAGAGCATGCCAGAAAGAGCGGGGGGCGACTTTCAGGATCAGATCCCGGAGCAGTTTCTCTGCAAGAAAGAAGTCGGCAACAATGATGCGCTGGTTGCTGAAGGGTTGGTTGCCGGAAGCCTGCTGCTGAGTGGCGAGATTGCGCACAACCATGCGGTTTTTATACAGCTGAACGTAAAGCGTGACCATGGCTACTTCCTTTAGCGACGAAGGGGGGATTGAAAAGCGTGAAAAAAGAATAGCAAAAAGCCTCATGCTTTCGCATGAGGCTTTCGGCTTTATTTGATGCCTGGCAGTTCCCTACTCTCGCATGGGGAGACCCCACACTACCATCGGCGCTACGGCGTTTCACTTCTGAGTTCGGCATGGGGTCAGGTGGGACCACCGCGCTAGTGCCGCCAGGCAAA